>OHPC01000002.1_pt1 | contig 496611 bp, 455 predicted proteins | sample 1577631 | NCBI WGS metagenome assembly OHPC01 (sample SAMEA3879560, study PRJEB24766) | human gut metagenome | biome: human-associated habitat; feature: feces | place: USA | collected 1985/1987 | reverse complement strand
AGGCTACTGTAAAGATAACAGGCAAGGGCAAGTATGGCGGAGTTATCACAAAGACGTTCAAGATAAATCCTGCAAAGCAGGAGATACAGAAGCTTACGGCTAAGAGCAAGGCATTCTTTATCGATTGGGCGCAGAAAGGCTCTGCTACGGGATATGAAATTCAGTATGCAACTAACTCAAAGTTCACTGGTGCAAAGAAAGTGACTATAACAAACAACAAGACAGACAAGACCACTGTTTCAAAGCTTTCTGCCAACAAGAAATACTATGTTCGTGTGAGATCTTACACAACTGTAGGCGGCACAAAGTATTACGGTGCTTGGTCGGCTGTTAAGAATGTGACTACTAAGAAATAAGGCTATATTGGCATAATGAAAATACCGACGGCTCGGGTTGAGCGGTCGGTATTTTTTTTGCGATATTTTTCAGTTTGTGGGGAAGCTCGGCGGGCGAACGTTGTTCGCCTCTACATGGGGTCGGGGTTTTATCCGTTGGTGCTTGCCACAAAGAAGTATGTTATGTAGGACAGGACGATAAACGCAGAAGAAAGATAGCTCAGGGTGCTGACTATGGCTTTGCAGGGGGCTTTTTCAGAGCGGTTGCAAAGATCTGTGAAAAGTCCGATATTTATAAGTCCTATGAGCATACATGGGATTATATATCTGAAATTCATTGTGCAGATAAAAGGATATTTGATGCAGAAGTTATAATAGTTGCCTAAGATAGTGGCATAGACCACTGTGAGCATGAGTTTTTCGGTAAATCTTGCGTTATCGGTCTTTACAAAAAGCACTATGAGCATTGCGATGAACGCTATGACCGCAAGAACCAAGGCTATCCAGAAAAGTGCATATGGCACGAGCCTTGCGTTTTTGGGGAAGAAAGTTTCGTTTATGCCCTCGCCAAAAATGGAGTTTTTAAGCATTGCTATGGTAGGGTTATACTCTTTATAGCTTTCACCGCCCCACTGCTCAAAGACTATTTTGATCTGTGAGAAGCTGAAGTCTGTAAGGCGGTGTTTGGCTGTAAGGTCGCCTATATACTGGACGTCGGCATTTGAAAGGCTTGGGACATAGTTTGGTTTTACGCCGAAACGCAGGTAGTTTCTCACGCTCCACCAAAGTCCAAGAGGACAGCATATTACACCGAAAAGGCACATTTGGCCCAGGCGGTTTGCCATATTCTTACGATTTTGCACAAGCGCCATAAAGAAAAGTATGGCTACGGCAGGGGCGATAAGCCCTACGGATATTTTTGTCATCATGCCAAGACCGATACAGAGAGCTGCTTTGACGATATTCTTTGCGGTCTGTTCTCTATACCATTTCAGCACGCAATATATTGCTCCCACTGTAAAGCAGAGCATAAGAGGGTCGTTATTTATTCCCCCTGACATAAGGACGAGGTATGGATACATACAGCACATACCGAACGGGATAGTCAGGGCCTTGCCTTTAAGGTCAAAGAGCCTTAATATCTTATAGACTGTTATCGTTACGGCACAGACATAGAAGAGGGTCAAGGCTTGTATAGCCTCGCACGCCATGTAATACTCTATGCCTACAGAGGCGCAGAATTTCAGCCACACCGCACAGATGATATGATGCAGAGGTGGGTGATAATACTGCCAAAGGGTGGTAGGGTCGAAATTCGGCATGGCGTTGTTATTATAGATATACTCTATATAGCCTGCGTGACCGCCCTCGCCGCCGAAATACCACACGTCATTCTGTCTTGTATAGATATCAGACATAAAGACATAGGAATAGCGCAGAACAAAGCCTGCTCCTGCCAAAGCAAGGCAGGTGACACGGTCGTGGAACTTTTTATCGTTATTAAGCAACGCGACATACATAACAAGCACGACGCAAAGTCCTGCAAAGCAGATAAAAGCCGCTTTATACTGGGTATGTACGAAATAATTCACTGCCGCAAGGGTCAAAAGGGTCTTGCCTGCAAAGGTCAAAACTACGCCTGCGGTATGCTTTCCGCTGTCATCGAGCTGTTTCAAAAACCGTCTGAGGTAGAAAAACTCTATTATCATGAAAACGCCACACACAATGACGCCGTTTAAAAACTTATAGCTATAGCTTCCAAAGCCTGTGAGTGCAAGGCATATGAACGCTGCAACTATATAAGGGTGACGGCTGAGGGTGCGGAAGTTCGCCTCAAGCCGTCTGTCGCTTATGGCTCTTCTGTTCATGTCTTTCCGCAGGGACAGAAGAAGTCCACCTTTCTTTTTGTTCATATTAGTTTCCAGATTTTTCTTCGTGATATTCTTTTTCTGTGTTCACGTTCCAGATATCTTTTCTGCTCTTTTTGCCGGTCTTTATAGCCTCGGCTGTTTCCATGGCGGTGAGCATTGAATGGTCCATATTATTATATCTATGCTGACCGTTTCTGCCCACGCAATAGAGGTTCGGGAAAGTATCGAGGAACTTTATCATGGTATCGAAATGCTTATATGTATCAAAATAAGCAGGATATGCTTTCTTGACCTTTTCTCTATGGGAATCGAGGACTTCGTTTTCGGAGATAACTCCCATTTTAACAAGCTCGGCTGTTGCGAACTTTACGCAGTCCTCCTCGGACATATTCCAGAAATCGTCCCCCTCGGCGCAGAAATACTCAAGACCTATCCAAACTGTATCCTCAGGCTTTTCAACCATATAAGGCGACCAGTTGTTGAATATCTGTATTCTGCCAAGCTTTACGCCCTTATCCTGAACGTATATCCAGCAATCAGGGACGATATTGCCGAGAGTTGTTTTATTTGTTTCATTTTTAAGGTTGAGCTTATTGACAAGCAGACCAACGGTAACAAAGTCACGATACGGCAGACCCTTGGCTATCTTTATGACGGTATCGCAAGGCTTTGTGCCGTCCATGCCGAGGATAAGGTCTTTGACAGGCATTGAGGAGATAAAGATATCCCCTGTGAAGGTCTTTTCGCCCTCAGCGGTATCGCAGACAACGGAGGTGACTTTTCTGCCCTCGCACATTATTTTCTTTACCTGACAGCCTGTGAGTATTTTTCCCCCAAGCTCTTTCACCTTATTGGCGGCGGTCTCCCAAAGCTGACCTGGGCCGTATTTTGGATACCAGAACTGTTCGATAAGGGAGGTTTCCACCTCACCTTTATTCTTTGTGCCGAACACCTTTTTGAACATATCTTTCAGGAGGGCTGTGATAGAGAGGCCTTTTACACGCTGTGAGCCCCAATCTGCGGATATCTCGCTTGGGTGTCTGCCCCAAAGCTTTTCGGTATAGCCCTCAAAGAACATGGAGTAGAGGACCTTTCCGAAGCGGTTTATATAGAAGTTCTCAAGGTTGGTTTCAGGCTTTTTGAACACGCACGCCCACAGGTAGCTAAAGCCTGCTTTCATGGTGGTAACAAAGCCCATATTCTTTATGGTTTCGGGCTTCATTGAGATAGGGTAGTCGAAGAAGTGCTTGTTGTAATAAATTCTCGATACTCTGTCACGGACGAGCATTACATTATCCTCGGTTTCAGGGTCGGGGCCGTTTTCGGCAAGTGGCTTTTCGTGGCCTAGCTTTTTATCGTCATAGGCAGGCTTGCCCTGCAAAGGCATAAGGTCTGCCCACCAATCCATGACCTGCTGATTTTTGGAGAAAAATCTGTGTCCGCCTATATCCATGCGGTTGCCGTTATATCTCACTGTCTGTGATATTCCGCCCATTGCCTGCGAGCCTTCAAGTATGGTCACGTCATAGTCACCGCCGTTTTTAAGAAGCTCTATTGCCGCAGTCAGACCGGCTGGGCCTGCGCCTATAATAATTACCTTTTCCATGTGTTATCCTCTCCTGTTTAGACTTTATTTTTATCAAATATAATAAATTTTCTGCCTGCAAAGTTCCATATGAAAACTATCACTGTGGAAACGAGTTTGCCCACAAGATAATATTTATCCTGCGGGAGAAGTGTGCCGAATATGAGCTTTGAAGCAAGGATATCCTTGAAAAGCCATATTATTGCGGCGTTTATGCCAAGTCCCACAACTCCCACGGCGGCAAATGCCGCAAACTCTGCAAGGCGGTTTTTTATCTTTGACTTTTTGAATATCCAAAACGTACTCAGGGAATAGTTCACCAAAAGTCCTGCCACGAAAGAAATAGTCGCAGCAATGACGGGGTCGAAGCGGCAAAGCTCCACAAGTGCGGTCATAATGCCGTAATCCACCACAAAGGCAAAGCCGCCCACAAAAACGTATCTGAAAAACTGTATGAATGTATTATCGGTATCACCCGAAAAAAGCTGTTTTATCTTCATTTTCACGTTCCGTTCCTAATATGCTGACACATATAAATGCGTTCACATAGGCAAAAAGTTGCACACAGGTGGTTACTGCGGCTCAACTTCTCCCTTTCGCACAAATATACGTTCTGCTTTTTGTACACATTGTTAGAAACACATAGTTCACAAAGCATTAATTAATATTATACAACTTTTATGTCGTTTTGTCAAGCAAAATTATGCAAAAAATAAAAAACGGACGGTTTTATCCGTCCTCTAAGCCTGTCGAAAAACACTCAAATAACGGGCGAACGCTACATACAAACAGCGTATTTTCGCCATTTGTAGGGGACGGCGCCCTCGACGTCCCACTTGTTTCAGACTTTTTCAACAAGCTAAAAGGACGGTTTTATCCGTCCTCTAAGTTTTTTCAGACCAATTACAGATCATATTCTGTTATGAGGTTTAAGTCTTTTATCCTCATACATATATTTATCTGCGATGTGCATAACATCGTCAAACCAGAAGTTTTCTACCGGAGCAACGGCTGCGCCCACGCTTACTGAGAGGACATAGGATTTACCGCTTCGTCTGTTCAGCTCTGCCATTTTATCCTTTATCTCTTCCTTGACCTGCTCGGCAAGGTCTGTATCAACTATAGCAAAAAGGGCAAGCTCATCTCCGCCAAATCTGCCGCAGACCTTATTCTCAATGCTCACGCTGTCGATAGCGTTTGCGGCGGCTCTTATTGCATAGTCGCCTGCTTCGTGGCCGAAATTATCGTTTATATATTTCAGTCCGTCAACGTCCACTGAAACCACCAATGCAAGCTGGTCGTTTCTTCGTGGGAGAGTTTCAAGGGCGTTATAAAAGCCCGTACGGTTATAAAGCCCTGTTAGCATATCGTGACGGTACATTTCTTCGATATGCTTTGTCATATACTTCTGATAGGTGACGCTTCGGAAGCTGCCCAAGGCGGTATTTAGGGAATTTACATAGAGTGGTATTTTAAAATACTCGTTGAGCATGACAGGAAAATAGAAGCAGGCATAGCCAAGTGGTATGCCGATATGGGCAAGTGCTGAAAATATGAGGGGGACTTTATAGTCCATTATATTCTCTATATCGGGAATGATGTTGGTGCGGTCAAAAGGCTGTGGGATATTTCTATCTTCCACGGCACGGCTCCGCAAAAGTATCATTTTATCGCTAAAAAGCGGTTCTCTATCGCTTACACCAGGGGCTTTACGTTCGTCAAAGAAATCGCCGTTCACCACAACAGCCACATCGCCAAAAGCATACTCCTTCAGCAGTGTAGCAAGAGTCTTAGGAGTTTCGCAATTCATGATATTCACTGCAAGCTCATAGAGGACACGCTCCTCGTCCTGATAGCGATTCATTCTGTCTCGGAGTATTCTGATATACTCCCCTGTATTTATCTGCTCCACTGATGGTTCACAGCCGCAGGAATTTTCAACGGACAGATCATAGTCTACTGTATATATCTTTTCGGGCTTTTCACCAGCCAAAGCTTTACTTATAACATCAATGATGGTTTTAGCGGTATCATCATAGCTACAGCCGCTTGTTGTAAGCATAGGAGTGCAAAAATTAGCTTCTTCTGAGCCGTCAAAGCCTGTTACGATAATATCCTCCGGGATCTTATAGCCCCTTCTTTGAAACTCAGCCCCTGCGGCTATAGCCATCATATCGTTTGCACAGATGATCGCTCTTGGGACTTTATTTTTTTCTATCATATCGTCCACTGCTTTCAAAGCAGGAACAGACCAATAGTCACCGTAATAAAATACATCATTTCTGAATGGGATATCATACTCCCCGAGTAGCTTTCTGAAAACTGCTATACGCTCTTCTGAATTTTCTTCGTCTTTTCTGCCTGCGATAAAGCCTATATCTCTTACACCATGCTGTTCTATCACATGGCGAACCACTTGCTCAAAGCCTTTTGCATAGCCGAATTTGATGCTTATGCAATCGTCATGCTCTACGCCGACTGATATGACAGGCTTACCATATTGGGCGGCGTCCATTCTGATTTTTGTCATTACATTCTCAGCATACACGCCCTCTTCAAAGGTCACGACGGCATCTGTTATATCATAATCAATAAGGTCAAACACAGACTGCTCGCCTTTTTCAGACAGAGTCTTCCAATAAAGGTCTGAGCAGGTGTGATATACAAACAGCCTGTAATCGTTTTCAACAGCAAAATTATTAAGAGCCCGTATGATTCTATAATTACGCTCATCATAGACTTTACACATACAGACAGCAATTATTTTGATGTTACCGATCATACAGCACAGCTCCTTTCCTATAAATTCAAACACAGTGTTATTATAACATGATTTAATGAATAAATCAAGAGAAAATTGGACAATTTTTAAGAAATTAAGACATAGTTTCGCACACTTGATTAAATAATTAAAGAAAAGGAGCAGGCTGTTAATCCAGTCTGCTCACATCGTTCCATGACCTTACACGCTGATAAGACATTTTATGCTGTTGGAGATACTCGTCGGTATTTTCGGGAGGGCTGGCGATATCCTGTGGTTTATCGCTTGTAAAGATATCCTCATAATCGTTAGTTATGACCTTATCGCCCTTTTGGTTATCCAGCAATTTTTGCAGGTTTTCGGTCATTTTATCACGGGAAAGCCCCTCGAAGTCTATACGCTCTTTTCTGCCGTCGAAGGGAAAGTTGGGGAGTTTACGCATGAAATTAAGGTCAGACACAGTTTTTGCGGTGATGACAGCGGCTACTATAAGGTAGGCGAGCATAACGAAAGTATCGCCTGACACGCTGTCGAAAAGTCCGATTTTCAGACCCATATACAGTATCATAACAGCAGGGGAGGCGGCTATCAATTTAACAGTATCCGCCACAAGCAAAGCTCCGCTTGCGGCAAACGCCACATAGTTAAAAAAGGCATTTGAGCTTACATCAAAAAATGCGAACATCGCACTTTCCGCCGCAAAAAAATTCGCCCATCCCATCATTCCGTATATTATAACCGCAGGAATAAGCAACGCAAAGGTAAAAGCTGCAAATCGCCGCTGCCTTTTTATAAGTCTGCGGAAATACCTGCGAAGAGTTTCGTCAGGCAGTGTTTTATAGTCGGCTCTCAGATCAAACATTTCCATGTTATGTCACCTCCTGAATTTATTATAGCATGATTTGGGTGGGGTGTCAATTAAGATTTTTCAGCCATGTAGGGGACGGCGCCCCCGACGTCCCGCTTCGAAGAGTGACACCGTTTTGTTTTATCACAAATTTTTGTAGACGTGCCGTGCTCGGAAATATTGCGTCCATTTTTTTCACAAAGCACCGAACATTGTACGAATATCGCAAGAATGAGCAGACAACAAAGTCGGGACGCCGAGGGCGTCGTCCCCTACAATCCTGAATTTACAGCATACTCCAAGCACAGGCGAACAATGTTCGCCCCTACATCTCATTCGGGCAAGTTCCTTCCGCCGCAAAATCGCTCCGCTCTTTGCGTATCTACATTACGCTTAGGGCTAGAAAGGCGGTGCAGATTTAATTCTCCGATATCACTTTCATCTGATATCCTATTTCTATCTGCTTTTGATACTACAATCTGCACCTTGTCGGCTTGCGCCGAATGAGGCTCTGCCTCATACTCCGCTAGGGGCTTTGCCCCTAGACCCCACAATGGGTTTCACCCCTTGACCCTGACCAGGGACGTGTCCCTGGACCTTTTGCTCGCTTCGCTCGGTGTTGGGTACTCTACTTTGTGTGGCACTGTCATTCCTCATTCCTCACTCCTCACTTAACTTCGCTCCTCATTTACCCTCGCCCCTGATTTATTCAAATGTAATCGTTTTATACCTATTGCATTAATTTGTTTTTTGTTGTATAATATATTTGTTAATATATACAGCCATTTGGCAAAATCAAGATATGAAAGGACCTTATTACTATGAAGAAATTCCTTGCGGCGGCTCTTGCTCTTTGCATGACAAGCGCTGCTCTCACAAGCTGCGGTGATTCAAACAGCTCTTCTGCTGCTGACTCAAACTCCGCTGCGGCAAACTCTCAGGCTTCCGATTCAAGTGCGGCTGATACCGAAAGCGTTTCAGACAAGCTTCTTGCTGAATACCCTGCATCTACGGAAAAGATAGATGTTAAAAATGGTGCTACTGAGAACATGATCGCCAGAAGCGTTATCAACGAGGGCGACACTTCCCGTCTTGCGGCTAAGCTCGACTACGCTCTGCAAAATCCTAAGGAGACAACAAAGATCTGTTTCATCGGCGACTCTATCACGGCAGGTTCGGGTGCTAACTCCTCAACTAATCAGTATGTAAACCAGTTCAAGAGCTGGTGGGAGGAAAACATAAGCTTCTATGTTGATGTTACTAATGCCGGTATCGGTGCAACTGACTCATACATAGGTGTTCACAGGGCACAGCGTGACGCTTTGGAGGCTAAGCCTGACATTATCGTTATCGAGTTTATCAATGACGCTGATGATGAATTTTATGAGTCCTGCATGGACAGCCTTGTAAGAATGTGTCTTGAGCAGGACAACAATCCTGCAGTTATGATACTTGAGCCTTCAACTGAGGGGGGTACATCTCCACAGGCTGCACATCTCAAGGTAGCACAGGCTTACAACATCCCTATGATTTCTTATCATGACGCTGTTATGCCTGAGATAGAGGCTGGCAACTTCACATGGGCTGACATTTCACCTGACAACGTTCACCCTAATGATGACGGACACGTTATAATGGCTTCACTGCTCACAAAATTCGTTGGCAACATAAAGGACAATATTGACAGCGTTGACAAGGAAGCGAAGGCATTTGACACAAGCACTGTTGCACCGACGGGCGATGTATTCGCTGACGCTACCATCGGAAGCCGTCAGACAGAGGACATTGTAAAGACAACTGACGAGGGAACATTCACAGATGTTACAACATTCCAGAAGTTCACAGACGGTTGGGGAACGACAACAGGCGGCACTATCAAGTTTGAGATAACTGCAAAGAACATTGGTATGATATACTATATGACAGTTGACGGCAAGTCCGGCGTGGCTGCTGTAAAGGTCGATGGCGAGGACGTTGCGACGATAAACGCTGACTTCACAAGCGGCTGGGGCAACTATGCTAAGGCACAGCAGATATACTCATCTGACGAAGTGGCTACTCACACTGTTGAGGTAACTGTCGTTGATGACGCAAAGCCTAACTTCCAGATACTTAACTGGCTTATTTCATAAGGATCTATAATAATATTTTGGCGGATACGAGAGTTCGTATCCGCCGAATTTTGTTTTCATTTATGTTATATGAATTAAATAGGACACAAAATATTTAGTGAAAACTAAGCAGCCAGCTTAACAAAAACGAAAATAGATATGATATAATAAATATGCTGAAAGAAACAAACACAGCGATAACTTATTGATCCCCTTAATAAGACTTCTCCCGACAGGTTTTCCGACTGTCGGGAGTTTTTTTTGAGAAAAAAAATCGGCAGCAGACGCTATCATGTGCCTGCTGCCGAAGGTTTTATATTGTTTTAAGCATTAAAGCAATTATCCAAGAACAACAACGATGTTTGTCTGCTCTGTCATCTTGCACTCGCACACGAAGTTGCCTTCAACTGCTTCGCCGTTGACTGTCATAGACTTTACGCCGCTCTGAACGTGGTCTGGGTTCTGAATGTCGATAGAAAGGTGCTTGCCACGGAAGTTCTTTTCGATCTTGAAGCCGTCCCATGTGTGTGGGATAGATGGGCTTATCACAAGACCCTCTGCGTTTGGTCTCATACCGCAGATACCCTCTACGCAGCCTACCATTACTGTTGAGCCTGTACCTGTCAGCCAATGAACGTGTGAACGTCCTGCATATGGTGAACGTGTTGACTCTGTAAACTGACCGTGAACGTATGGCTCAAGTATTCTTACTTCTGCCTTATCGTTCATGTTAGCAGGTGAGGACTCGAGGAAGTACTCGAATGCTCTGTCACCGTGACCGAGAAGTGACTCTGCAAGGATAGCCCAGCCCTGTGTCTGTGAGAAGATACCACCGTTCTCCTTTGTATCAGGGTTAAAGATGTGCATGAGGGCACCGTCAAAGTAATGATCTACATAAGGTGGCTCCATGATCTTTACGCCAAATGGAGTATTGAGTATCTCGTGTACCTTTTCCATAGCAGTTTCAGCCTGCTTATCAGATGCGAAGCCTGAGATAACTGACCAAGACTGTGGGTTGAGCCACATTGAAGCCTCTGGATCCTTCTTAGCGCCAACGATCTCGCCGTTCTCTCTGTAACCTCTGATAAATCTATCCTCGTCCCAGCAAGCTTCAAGGCTCTTGCCGAGTTCAGGCTGTACCTTATCGATATAAGCAGCGTACTCATTATCGCCTCTGTCAAGAGCATAGCCCTTGATGATGCTCATTGCATAGTAGAGCTGGAATGCAACGAATGTTGACTCACCCTTCTTGCCAAGTCTGAGGCAGTCATTCCAGTCAGCATAAAGACCTGCTGGCATTGTATGAGCGCCAAGTCTTTCCATTGAGAAGTTGATAGCTCTCTTAAGATGCTCGTAAACTGTATCTTCGCCACCGTTTGCGTATACGATAACCTCATCGAGGAACGCCTTGTTTCCGCTCTCACCGATATACTTATTAACTGTTGGGAAGAGCCAGAGAGCGTCGTCTGCTCTGTAGCATGGGTGACCTGTTTCCTTAGCGTAGATAGAGTTCTCGTCGTTCTCGTCCGGGCAAGTTTCGTGGCCTGCCTTGTGGTCGAACTTAACAAGTGGAAGTCCGCCGCCGTTATCTACCTGTGCAGAGATCATAAATCTGATCTTTTCAGCAGCAAGCTCAGGATTGATATGGATAATACCCTGGATATCCTGAACTGTATCTCTATAGCCATAGCCGTTTCTCAGACCGCAATAGATGAATGATGCAGCTCTTGACCAGATAAATGTGATAAAACACTGATAAGCGTTCCATACGTTTACCATGTTATTGAACTCGTCAGAAGGAGTTTCGATCTGGAAGTTATTGAGCTGACCATGCCAGTAAGCGATAAGCTCCTTGACCTCAGCGTCTACCTTGCCAGGCTCGTTATATGCAGCGAGTATCTCGTCTGCTACCTTTGGATTCTTCTGACCAACGACATAGATTATCTCCTTTGTTTCGCCAGGAGCAAGGATAATGTCAGACTGAAGAGCGCCGCAAGCGTTTGAGTTATAGTTGAGTTTGTTATCGCAGAAGCCTCTTTCAACTGCAACAGGGTTGCCGTATGTTCTGTAAGAGCCGATAAAGCTGTCCAGATTACCGTTATAAGCGGAAACAGGAGCGCCAACTACGCCGAAAAATCTTTCTCTCCAGTTAGAGCCGTTCTCGTCCTTACCGCTGTTCTCATTGATATGCTGAACGATCTTATTGCCCTCAAAGCTTGTTCTTGTGATGAACAGAGTATACTGGAGGTTTACCTGATCCTGCTCATAGTTGTTCTCGTTTGTGAACTCTACAAAGCCGAATGTTGAAAGGTTTCTGTATCTGTCAGAGTTATTTGTGATCTTAGTTCTCCATACTTCATATGTTTTGTTCAGAGGAACATAATATGTAAGCTCGGAGTGGATATCTGCATAATCAGACTTGATCGTTGTATAAGCTGTACCATGGTGGCACTCTGTCTTATACTGATCGAGAGGCTTGCCTACAGGCTGCCATGTGCATGACCAATAATCCTTGGCGTCGTTATCTCTGATGTAGATATATCTGCCAGGAAGACCGATATTTGAGTTGAAACGGTAACGGATTATTCTTCCGTTAGCACCGCTCTTTACAAAGCTGTATCCGCCGCCGTTGTTGGATACGATAGCACCGTACTCTGGTGAGCCGAGATAGTTAGCCCAAGGTGCAGGTGTGTCAGGTCTTGTGATGACGTATTCCTTGTGTTCAAGGTCAAAATAACCATACTGCATATTTTTTATACGCTCCTTTTCAATATTTTAAAGTTGTAAACGTTTCACCAAAATGGCGTAAACGTTTCCCTCATAGATCCCGTCATTATTCATAACGCTTATATTATTTTAGCATACTTCCGATAGCTTTACAAGGGGGTAAAGCCAAAAAAATGGGCGTATTTTCAAAAAACTTTTTCGGGATTGTTGACTTTTGAAACTTAAACGATTGAAAATCGTTATGCTTTTTGTCATTGTCCAAAAGGCACTAATAACTGATATTTATTTGTATATATTGGATATTGACAGCAGTGCCGAAAATATGGTATATTGTGTATATAATAAATTATAGGAGGTAGATACTATGGCAAAGATATGTAACAGCAAGCCTGTTAAAATCGTGCTAATAGTTGCAATTGTAATACTGGCTATAGTATTTGGTTTTGTGTTTTATCAAAAAATGTCTGATGAACAGCAAGAAAAGGAAGCTAACGCCGATGACGATGTTTCTTATGACGTGCCTGACGCTTCGGACATAAAGGTCAAAGAAGGTCGATACTACCTTAACGGTGACACAAACAGCTATTATTTTGAGATCACCGCAGGCAATCACATACAGCTCCACTGCGATGATATGTATGCTCTTTTTGAAAAGTGGAATCCCGGCAAGGATGACATTATCAAAGAGGATGTTGCTTATTGGACAGGCGAAAAAGAGTATAAAATAGTTGTGACTGAAATTGGCACAGTTATATTGGCGGTAGAATGGGAATATGACGACAACAGCAATCTGACCGGACTTACAAGCGGTCCTTGCTGGCTTGATGAAAACACTCTCGGCAAGTGGGGTCAAGAGGGCGACTTCAAATATGTAGACAGCAGTGAATATGCTGACAGTTCACCCGACAGCACTGAAATTTCGGCATATTATATTTATCACTGGTATGGAGAAGAACCATATGAGATAACAGACAAGGACACTATCGACAAGATAACTGCGTGGATAGAGAACGCTAAATCGGTATGCAAGGATTATCCTTACATTGACGGCTTAGAATACGGCGGTGCAGACGCTTATGGAATCTCTCTCGAAAAGGATGAATCAAGTGATGCGTATGAGAGCATTTGTGTTATTGATGTTTCACAGTATTCGTGGGACACCTCAGGCGGTATGCACTCTGAAAGTAAAATATGCAATTTTAGCATAAAAGATGATACAGGCGAATTTCAGGATTACAATTTGCCAAAGGAAATGATAGATGAGATAATGCCCCTTATAACAAGACCTAATGTTGAATAGCATACAACACATACAAAACCGGCGTGTATCTTCGTGATACACGCCGGTCGTTTCTATTATGTTTTTATGATACCTTGAGCCATGCGCAGGCAAAATCAAGTGCTTCATAGAGGCTTGATTTTTCTGCTACCTTAACTATCTGCTTATTCGGAGGCAGTGTGCTGTCTGTTGCAACTTTTCTTATTCTTACCTTATTTGCAACGTCGATACCGCCGACCTTTTCTGTAGAAAGTATTTCTATCATGACTACGAACTCGTCATACATATTTCCAAAATAGATATTATTACCTTTTCTCACCAGAGGAACGCCCTTATAGGTGAAAAAAGCTTTCTTTTCTTCTGCCATTTATCTCTCCGCCTTTCTCATAATATATTTCTCTTTTTGTTTACTATTTTATTATACCATACTTTTCACATAATTAAAAGAGCTTTTGACAACTTTTTTGCGCAGGTTTTCAGCCTTGCTTTATGTGGGATACATATTGTATCACATATTCTTTGCGAAAGCTGTCGAAACAAGACCGTAGGGGCGAACTCCGTTCGCCCGTCAGATCATATGCTTAGCATGGGATATGCGTTTTAATAGTTATCGTCCACAGCCTCGCCTTTAAGAAGTCTGTCCATATTTGCAACGAACGTATCTACCCAAGTTGACTGTATTCTGAATGAGGTTTCACCATTTAGCTTGACTACAGAACGTCTTGAAGAATCCTTATAAATCTCCATAACGTCCTTTTTGCCGTCCTTGCGGTCGAATGTTATAGTCAGATAGCTTTCGCCCTCAGGGTCTGTGAAGTATATCTCATTTGTCGGGCAACCCATAAGATACTGATAGAAGGTCTTAAAGTTGTCAACGTCAAGCTCCTTGCCGTCTGTTGTGACCTTTGTTACCTGTGCGGTAGTTTTGCCGTCAGAATCTGTATCTGTGCTTGCACCTGAGCTTTCCACCTCATAAACGGTCTTTTTACCATTATAGACTACCTCAACGTTCTTAAGGTCAACAAGGTAGTTTGAAGTCATAAGGCTTGTGATAACGTCCTCTGCTTTGATCGTTGCCCATGGGAGGTTATCGGCTGAAACGAGGTATATAGCGTCAACGCCCTTTACGCCCTCAAAGTAGCAATAATATGCAGACACTGTATCTGTTGTTTCACTGCTGTCGCCTGCGGTAGCATAGACAGGATCGCCTATTTTAAGGGTATAGTCATAGCCATCTCCCGAGAGTCTTACTGTTGCGAACGGGTCGGAAAGTCCATGCTCCTTCATTGCAGTTTCATCAGGTGCGATGACCTCACAGCTCTGTGCTGTAAGTCCCCACATACCATGGGTAGTTGCTGAAGAATTTGTGATGTTCAGGTATGAGAAGATAGGCTCTGTCATTACCTGACCTGAAAGTCCCTCTATCTCGTTCGGGTTATTTTCAAACGCCATTTCATAGTCCAGATCTTTTCTTGTAACTGTTTCCTTGCCATAGTCAGGCCAATCGTCGTCAGCCGGCTTTGTGAGCAAAGTAAGGTTCGCATATGCGGTCACTGGATCTGTATAGTATGAAAGCTTTGTTCCCATTACCATATAGACGGTCTTTTCATCGTCAAGGCTCACATATCTGTATCTTTCGTTGCTTGGTGAAACAGAGCCTACATGAAGGGTAGTGGCAGTGCCGTCGCTGTATTCAACTGTGAGATCTGCTGTGGGCTTATCAAGACCGTATTTTGACATATCCTCAACGTTTTCTTCAACGAGCTTTTTCGCCTTGAAGCCGTCAAGATTCGATATCATGGAAGCTTCTGCGTTGGCATTTGCATTGAGAGTGCCAAGCTCAGGTATGCTCCATGTGGATTTACCTGACTCGGACTTATTAACGGAATACTCGCCATGTTCGTTTGAAACCTTTACGCTTGTTATATCGTCGCTTGACTTTGTAAGGATAACAACGCTCTCGTCCTGACTTGAAACTGCCGCTGTTGACGATGAGCTGGAGTCTGCGTCTGATTTGCCTGAGGTGGAGTTGAGAAACGCCATTACTCCCACCAGACAAGCGGCTGTGACTCCGCAGATAATGATACCCTGCAATTTACCATTCATTTGTGATTACCTCTGTGTTTTACTTATTCTTTCTTCTTGCCCAGATAACGATACCCACTATAAGAACTACAACAGGTACGCCAAGGCAGAATGTCCATTTAAGAACTGTTTTCTGCTGCTGAGTGATATCGAAAACATTGCCTGTGATAGTTTTTGGTGTGATAGTGATACCTGCGGTCTTTCCGGTAAGGCCGTTTATAACGCTTATGAAATACTCGCTGTTCTGATACTGTGAATACTGCAAGTAGGTATCAGACAGCATACCCTCTGAACCTACTGCGATAACATTGCTATAGAGAGTTTTGTTATCGTCTGTAAATTTTGCCTTTGAGCCGACAGCCATATAATTCTGCTGACCCTTTACCAGAGCATCGCCTATATTCACCTGACCTGTGGTCTGTGATATATCAACATTTGCGGTATAGGCAGAATCTGAGGACTTGAGGTAGGCGTCTGTAGACACCATATCCTGCTCGTCAAAGAGTGTGTTTACAGGACGGCAGAGTGCTGAAAGGATAGCCGGTTTCTCTGTAGAAACGTCCTGAGTGAAGTTATCGGACACATCTGACGCAACTGTTACGCAAGGTGAGTTATAATACTTGCCTGAATCGCTTTCGCAGATAACGCCCTTGCCGACAGAAAGTCCATACTCTGACAGGAACTCATCAAGATTCGGGGTGTCCTCCTGACCATAAGAAGCGATATAGAGGAGCTGTTTGCCAAGATTTCCGCCATTATTGAGGAAATCGCTGACCTTTTTGATATCCTCCTCCAGATAGTCAGTCTTAGGAGCAGGGATAACCACAACGTCTGTATCGGCAGGGATATCCTGGGAGGTTATATCCACTGTGTTCACGTTATAGCCGTTAGCTGTAAGAAGCGTTTGGAAATATGTGAGCTGTGTAAGCTCGCTTCTGCCTGTGAGGACAGTAACATAGACAGGGTTAGGGTCTGTTACTGTCATAAGTGCAGAAGTGAAAGCCTGCTCTGCGTTTGAGGACTCAACATAGCTGCCGTAATAGGACAGGAATGAAAGGTCGCCGCCTGCCTGCTGGGCAAGGGTATCTATGCTGTAGCCTGACTGTGACAGCTTCTGCTCGAACTCGTCTGTGAATGTAAGGAGGTCGAGCATACCGAGCTTTCTTGTTCGGCTTATCTCTTTGCCGTCAACCTTTGTTTTTGTTTCAAATATCATATCGAACTGGCTGATAGTATCGGTATACTCCTTAACGATCTCAGGGTGTGAGTCGATATCAACGAAACGATATGTGATGTGGTGATTGAGCTTACAATAGTTTTTCAAAAGCTCAACAGCCTGCTTATTATAAGAGCTGTAATTTGTATAAGTATTCTCGTCTGCAAAGATAGTTACCTGAACGTCTACGTTCACTTTCTTTACATAATCCTCTGTATCGTTTGAAACTGAATATATTTTATTGCTTGTCAGGTCGATAGTGATAGGATATCTGTCAAAAAGCATTGTTGTGACAACATTCACTAAGACAAGCAGAGCGACAAAAACGCAGGTGAACACTGTTGCCATTGTTCCATGCTTGAGCTTTTTGGCATTGAACTTTTTGCCGTCCTTTGTCTTTTTCTCTTTTTTATCTTTCTTTTTGTCTTTATCTTTTTTATCCTTTTCTGTATCCTTTGGAGCGGTCTTTGCTGCCTTTTCGTCTGCTACAACGTCTTTAAGCAGGTCTGCTCCTGATACAGAGATCTTTTCGTTATTATTCTCTTCCATTTAAACAGCCCTCCTTTAGCCCCAGCGGCGTTTTTCAAGCACTCTCACCGTGAGGAAAAGAAATGCCACTATTGCACTCAGAAAGAACACAACGTTAGAAAAATCAAAAAGTCCATAGGTGAATGAATAATATCTCTCGCCGAATGACACCTTTTCGCACACTGTTGTGAGCCATTCAAAAGGCAGAAGATTGCCTATAGTTGACAGGAACGACACGAAGATAAGTGCGATAAAGCTTATTACTGCGGCAACTATCTGGTTTTCTGTGAAAGATGAGCAGAAGATACCGATAGCGATATAAGCGCCGCCAACAAGTGCCAGAGCGACGATATTGCCCACAACGACGTTCCAGTCAGGCGTACCGAAAGCGGATACGACAACTGCAAAAACGCCTGTGATAGCGATAGCTATGATATAGATAAGGAAAGCGGCAAGGAATTTACCTACAACTATGCTGCCAAGACCCACAGGGGCGGTGAGCAGACACTGGTCTGTTTTTGTTCGCTTTTCCTCGGATATGGTCCTCATGGTGAGGACAGGTATGAGCACTATTATGATTATAAGAAGCGCACTGAAAACGGAATCAAGTCTTGTATAGCCGCTTTCAAGGCTGTAGTTTGCAAACATTACGCCTGAATAGGCATAGAATGCCGCAAGGAAAATATAACCGATAGGTGAGGTAAAATAGCTTCTTACCTCTCGTCTGAATATTGCGCCCATTAGTCATTTCCCTCCTTATCGGAAGTATTTTCAAGGGCAGGCAAAGCCTCGCCCATTGTGAGCTTGAGGAATATATCTTCAAGTGAAAGCTCGGAGGTCTTAAGTTCAAGCATATACCAGCCGTTTTTAACAACTGTTTCAAAGACGTCACGTCTGATATCCACGCCCTCTTTTGCCTCTATTCTTATATCGTTCACGCCGTCTTTATGGCTTGCGTCGCAGATAACTTTCTCAACGCCCTTTATGCCCTGCATTGCTCTGACGATCTTATCCTTATCGCCCTGTATCTTTGCAGTGAGCTTATGCTCGCCTGAGAGCTTCTGTGAAAGGTGTTCCTCTGTATCGTTTGCGACGACCTTGCCCTCGTTGATAACTATTATCTTATCGCAGACAGCCTGCACCTCAGAGAGGATATGGGAAGAAAGGATAACGGTATGATTTTTGCCGAGCTTTCTTATAAGAGTTCTTATCTCGATTATCTGCTTAGGGTCAAGACCTACTGTAGGCTCGTCCAAGATAAGAACCTTTGGGTTGCCGATAAGAGCCTGAGCAAGACCTACTCTCTGTCTATAACCTTTTGACAGGTTCTTGATTATTCTGTTATAAACATGGTCTATCTTTACAAGTCCGCATATATCTTTAAGATGTGACACCTTTGGAAGCTTACACTTTTTAAGGTCATAGACAAAATAGAGATATTCTTTTACGGTCATATCCATATAAAGTGGCGGAAGCTCAGGGAGATAGCCTATCTGCTTTTTAGCCTTGATAGGGTCTTCAAGGATATCTACGCCGTCTATAAGGGCTTTGCCGTCTGTACAGGATATGTAGCCTGTAAGGATATTCATGGTGGTGGATTTTCCCGCTCCGTTAGGACCGAGGAAGCCGAGAACTTCGCCGTCCTCAGCTTTAAAAGAGATATTATCGACAGCCTTTTTGTCGCCGTATCTCTTGGTAAGGTTTATAACCTCTATCATTTTATTTCCTCCTCTTAGGAAAAGCATTCATAAGTCTTTACAATTTTATAATACTTATGTGACAGGGGAGTGATAGCTGTACGAAATACAGAGCATTTTAAGTAAATTTAAAGTAGCAAATACTCAAAATGCTCCGCTGTTGAATTATTTATCTGTTTAAAAGCGATGTATCTATGTAATTTGTAGGGGAGCGGTGCAATTTCTGCTTTGCAGAGATCCGACATCCCACTTGTTTGGAAATTATTTCGCCCCTACACATTGTTCAACATTTTCGTAGTTTTTATTATGACAGCTTCTCAATGCCCTTTCTTATTCTTGCAAGAGTATCTTCCTTGCCGATGAGATATGATATCTCAACACCGCCGCCCGGAGTGAACGCCTTACCTGAAACTGCAACTCTAAGAGGCCACAGAACGATACCGTTCTTTACGCCAAGCTTGCCGATAAGGTCAAAGAGTGCGTCATGGATATTTTCCTCTGTCCAGTCCTCAACGCCCTCGAGAACAGGGAGAACTTCTTTGAGAGATTCCAGAGAATTTTCAGGATTCGTTTTCATCTTCTTATGTGTATAGAGAGCTATATCATACTCAGGGAGAGCGTCGATAAAGTCTACCATTTCAGGTATCTCTGTGAAAAGCTCTGTTCTTGCCTGCAAGAGCTTTGCGATCTCGTTAAGGTCAACGTCCTCTCTATGAACGGACTGCTTGATATAAGGTATAGCATACTCAGCAAACTTCTCAGGGGTCATAGCCTTTATATACTTGCCGTTGATAGCTTTAAGCTTAGCAGGGTCAAAGATAGCAGGGGACTTAGAAAGTCCGTGGATATCGAACTCCTTAACAAGCTCTTCAAGTGAGAATATCTCGTTCTCGCCCTTTGGCGCCCAGCCAAGCAGAGCGATATAGTTTATAACGGCTTCTTTGAGGTAGCCCTTTTTCATAAGATCCTCATAGGAAGCGTCGCCGTCTCTCTTTGAGAGCTTATGCTGCTTATCTTTCATGATATGCTCAACATGGATATAGGTTGGTATCTCCCAGCCGAAAGCCTTATAGAGCAGGTTATACTTAGGTGCAGAAGCAAGGTACTCGTTACCTCTAACAACGTGGGTGATACCCATAAGGTGGTCGTCAACGACGTTTGCAAAGTTATAGGTAGGCATACCGTCTGTCTTTATAAGTATCTGGTCGTCGAGGGTAGAGCAGTCAACAGTGATATCGCCGTAAAGCTCGTCATGGAAAGTAACTTCGCCCTCTGTAGGTATTTTCTGTCTGATAACATAAGGAACGCCTGCGTCAAGCTTTTCCTTTATCTCTTCAGGTGAGAGGTTACGGCAATGTCTGTCATACATTGGAGCGATACCGCTTGCTTCCTGAATGGCTCTTACTTCCTCAAGTCTTTCCTTGTCGCAGAAGCAATAATAAGCCTCGCCCTTTTCAACGAGTTCCTCGGCATATTTCTTGAACATACCCATTCTCTGTGACTGGATATAAGGGCCTACAGGTCCGCCGATATCAGGACCTTCGTCCCAGTTGAGACCAACGTCCTTAAGTGTCTTATAGATGACCTCAACAGCACCGTCAACGTAACGTTCCTGGTCTGTATCCTCAATACGGAGAATAAAGTCTCCTCCGTTCTGCTTTGCAATAAGATAGGTAAAGAGTGCTGTTCTCAGGTTACCTATGTGCATATAACCTGTTGGTGAAGGTGCAAATCTTGTTCTTACCTTGTTCATTTATATCTTCCTTTCAAAAATAGAATCTTATTTCACATCCTGCTCATCATATGCAATTTTAACATATTTCTCAGGATTATTTGCAATTTACTGCCTTATTTCTGCGTGTTGCTTTCTGTTTTTGATTATCGTATCATAAAATGATTTTTGCCATATTGAATAACCTAGTTCTTTTGTGACAGCCTCTTTGAAATGTTTTATGACCCTTGAAAGTGTCGGTGTTTCACTTGTAGGGGCGAACAGTGTTCGTCCGTTTTTCGGCTGTTTTTCAATTTTGATTATAATATGCACATGGTCAGGCATGATACAAGACATCTCTACAAAAACGTCGGGATAGTGTTCAGCTATCTCTGTGAGTTTTCTCTTTACAAGTTTTCCTGTAACAGAAAGTTTTGGGTGCAGAATTTCATTTGAAGTCAGCGGGCGAACACTGTTCGCCCCTACATTCTCCCACAAGACTTGGTATTTTTCCGTAACACATATTGTCACAAAATACAAGCCATTCGCAGAATAATCATAACCCTCAAGACGTATTTTCTTTCGTCTTGGCAAATCTTCACTTGTCATATTTTATTTTCCTCAAAATATCTGACCGCCTGCTCTTTGTTTTTTGCTATCTCCTCACGGAGGCTGTCAAAGCTGTCAAACATTTTTTCGGGGCGAAGAAATTCATGCAGTTCAAGTTTTAGATTTCTGCCGTAAAGATCCCCATGATAATCCATGATGAAGGTTTCTGCAAGGGGAGCTGTTTCAACATGGACGGTAGGCTTTACGCCTATATTTGTCACGCCTGCATACTTATTTCCGTCTATTTCAACAGCGGAGCAATAAACGCCGAATTTCGGCATTACCCTGCCCTTTGGTATTTGCTGATTTATTGTGGGGAAATCCCACGTTCTGCCACGTTGAAAACCGTGTTCCACTTCAAGGCAGAATCCAAAATGATAACCCAGCATTTCATTTGCTTTGGCTATCTCGCCCTCACGGACGCATCGTCTTATCTCAGTGGAACTTATGACCTCACCGCCCATGAGCAGTGGACTTACTATTTCCACATCTATATCATATTTTTCACCGAGCCTTTTAAGGTCAACAGCCTTGCCCTGTGCGCCTTTGCCGAATGTAAAATCGTTTCCGCACACTGCGCCGCTGCAATTGAGCCTTTCTTTCAGCACCTTTTTCACAAAATCCTCCGGTGACATTCCTTTGAACTCTGCAAAATCAGGTGAGAAAAGCACCTCGACCCCAAGCTCTGCCATTTTTTTATGCTTTTCCTCGTCGCTCATAAGCATTTCTATCCTGCCGTCATGACCTTTTGAGGTCACTGTGTCGGTCTTGAAACAGAAAACTGCCGAATGTCCGTCAAGGCTCTGAGCCTTTTTCACAGCCGTTGTTATTATGAGCTGATGTCCTCTGTGGACTCCGTCAAAAAGTCCAAGAGCGCAAACTGTCCTTTTTTCGGGGATAAACCCGCTGTTTGTTATATCCGTCAAAATATCCCTCCGAATAAAACAAATTATCAGAAATTTTTGAAGCTTCTGAAACTGCCCTCATGAAAAGTGCCGATACCCAGGAAGCTGTTATCACTGCCGTAGACACGGTAGTGCTTGTCCTCTGACAGATCTTTTATCCCTGTCTGCTCAGGTCTGAGCTTTACTCCGTTTCTATAAAGCTTTGTTTCCCACTGTCCAAGGGTAGTTTTTTCGTAGCTTACAAAGGCTCTGTCAAGTGGGATAAGCATTTGTGACAGCTTATCCTGCTCACAAATTTCGGCTATCTCCTCTATGGTATAGCAATCCTTTATATCAACGCCCCCTGAATAGGAACGCTCAAGAGAAGTCATCATTCCGCCGCAGCCAAGCTTTTCACCTATGTCGCTGATAACGGAGCGTATATAAGTACCTTTTTCGCAATCAACTTTCATTACGCCCTTGCGTGAAGCTTCGTCATATTCTATTATATCAATGCTGTCGATATGGACAGCTCTCGGCTCACGCTCTATTTCTTTGCCTGCTCTTGCAAGCTCATAGAGCTTTTTGCCGTTCACTTTTATTGCAGAATACATAGGCGGCACCTGCATGATATCGCCTACAAAACTGCTTTTTGCACATTCAAGGTCGGCTCTGGCAACTGCCTTGTCGCTTGTTTTTAACGTCTTTCCTGTGCTGTCTAAGGTATCGGTGCTTACCCCAAGCTGAAAGCCTGCGGTATAGACCTTTCGTCTGTCGGGGATAATATCACAGGCTTTTGTGGCTCTTCCAACGAAAACAGGCAGAACGCCTGTTGCCATAGGGTCAAGGGTCCCTGAATGACCCAATCTTTTTATCCTTAGAACTCCTCTGAGCTTTGCGATAACGTCAAAAGAAGTCCAGCCCTCGGGCTTTTTTACAGGCAAAATGCCGCAGATATTATCCTTGCTGTTATCCAAGCTCATCAGCCCAAGACCTTTTCCGCTTGCTTGAGAAGTTTAGCCTTGACTTCTTCAAGGCTTCCTGTTATCTCACAGCCTGCGGCTCTTATGTGTCCTCCGCCGCCAAACTCACGGCAGAATGCAGAAGCGTCTATCTCATCGTCGCTTCTTACTGATATTTTAAAGACGTTCTCGTGTCTTTGCTTAACTGTTATGCCTATTTTCACGCCCTCAACGGACAATGGTATAGAAGCAAGTCCCTCGAACTCGGCAGCGTCAACGCCACTTTTCTCCATAAGCTCTTTTGTAAGCACTATCATAGAGCATTTGCCACCGCAGTAATACTCCATATTCGCTGTAACGGACTGCTCCACCATAAGTCTGCCCTTGCTTTTTACATCAAACATTTTTCTGTTGATATAAGCAAAATCTATGCCATATGACATAAGCTCTGCACAGGCGATATGAGCCTGCGGAGTTGTGTTTTCATACTTGAAGCAGCCTGTATCCGTTGCAATGCCTGTATAAAGGCATCTCGCTATCTGACGTGATATCTTTCTGCCTGAAGCTTTGAATATCTTATACATTATAAGTGCTGCGGCAGAAGCGTCTGCTTCTACATATGACTGCTTTGCAAAATACTTGTTTGAGATGTGGTGGTCGATGCAAAGGTCGATCGCACCCTCCTTGGCATACTTTGAAAGGTTGCTGCCAAGAAGATTTGTGTCTGCGATATCCACTGCGATAACGTACGTCACATCAAATTCCTGAGGGTAATAGCTCTCATAGATAAGATCATATCTTTCGGGAAAGCTGTCGGAATTTACAACGTTAGCCTTTTTCCCCATATCTCTCAGAAAAGCGCACAGGGCAAAGCCTGAACCAAGCGTATCGCCGTCGGGGCTTTTATGAGTTAAAATAAGAAAATTGTCATTTTCTTCAAATATTTTAAGAATATCCTGAAATGTCATAATATCCTTTCTCCTCTATTACTCTTCGCCGTCTTTCTCTTCTTTTTCTTCTTCGGGCAGAACTTCTTTAAGAAGCTTGTTTATCTTTGCTGAATGCTCGATAGAATTATCTGCGATAAATTTAAGCTCAGGGCATTTTTTCAGCTTCAGCACGTTTGATATCTCTCTTTTGAGAAATCCTGTTGCCGACTCAAAGCCCTTAACGGCTTCCTTTGCCTTTTCATAGCCCTCAAAGCTTGAAACATACACTTTACAGAATGAGCCGTCGCCTGCCACGTCGCAGCGGACGATAGTGAGCATATCTCCTCCGTGTATCCTTGGGTCTTTAAGGTCTCTCATTTTGCCCGATATTATTCTTCTTATATCTTCGGACATACGTCCTGCTCTGTAACCTGCCATAATATCTTTATCTCCTGCTTAAATATGCTCTTACGGGGCGGCTGTCCGTCCCGTAAGCATCATTATCAATCTCTGTATTCTTCCATATAGAACGCCTCGAAAATGTCGCCCTCCTTGATATCGGTGAACTTTTCAAGAGTGATACCGCACTCAAAGCCTGCGGCAACTTCCTTGGCGTCGTCCTTAAATCTCTTAAGGCTTGACATCTTATCCTCGGCGATAACGATACCGTCTCTTACGACTCTTATCTCGTTATTTCTGCCCACCTTACCGTCAAGAACGTAAGAACCTGCTACAGTACCAACATTGGATATCTTGTAGACCTGTCTTACTTCGATACGGGCTGTTTCCACCTCTCTGTACTTAGGAGCAAGCATACCCTTCATAGCGTCTGTTATTTCTTCTATTGCATCATAGATTATTCTGTAAAGTCTGATATCAACGCCGCTCTGCTCTGCATTCTGCTTTGCAACAGGGTCAGGACGAACGTTAAATCCAACGATGATAGCGTTTGAAGCGTTTGCGAGCATAACGTCGCTTTCAGATACAGCGCCTACGCCGCCGTGGATGACCTTAACTCTGACCTCGTCATTTGAAAGCTTTTCAAGTGACTGCTTAACGGCTTCAACTGAGCCTTGAACGTCAGCCTTGACGATGATAGGAAGCTCTTTCATTTCTCCCTCAGCTATCTGGCTGAACAGATTGTCGAGAGTTACCTTCTGATGCTGCTGGAACAGTTCTTCCTTAGCTTCATGCTTTCTCTGCTCAACAAGCTCTCTTGCAAGCTTTTCGTCTGCAACTGCGTTGAAAACGTCACCTGCACTTGGAACTTCGCCCAGACCTGTTATCTCAACAGGTGTTGACGGGCCGGCTTCCTTAATGCTTCTGCCCTTATCGTTTGTCATCGTTCTTATACGTCCGACAGAAGTGCCTGCGATTATAACGTCGCCTGACTTCAAAGTACCGTTCTGAACGAGAAGTGTAGCAACAGGGCCTTTACCCTTATCAAGTCTGGCCTCGACAACAGTACCTCTTGCAAGTCTGTCAGGGTTAGCTTTAAGCTCCTTGACCTCTGCAACGAGGAGAATGTTTTCAAGAAGCTCGTCGATACCCATACCGGTCTTTGCGGAAACAGGCACTGCGATAACGTCGCCGCCCCATTCCTCGACAACGAGGGACTGCTCTGTGAGCTGCTGCTTAACTCTGTCAGGATCTGCGCCTTCTTTATCCATTTTATTGATAGCAACGATTATTGAAACGCCTGCTGCCTTTGCGTGGTTGATAGACTCGATAGTCTGCGGCATGATACCGTCATCAGCGGCAACAACGAGGATAGCGATATCTGTAACGTTCGCACCTCTTGCTCTCATGGCTGTGAAAGCTTCATGACCCGGAGTATCCAGGAACGTTATCTTCTTGCCTTGATACTCCACCTGATATGCACCGATATGCTGTGTGATACCGCCTGCCTCAGTGTCAGTAACGTGAGCGTTTCTTATTCTGTCGAGGATAGATGTCTTACCATGGTCAACGTGACCCATAACGACAACGACAGGGCATCTTTCCTGCAGGCTCTCCTCTGGATCTTCGTCAGTTTCGATAAGTCTTTCTTCTATTGTAACGTGTACTTCCTTTTCAACCTTTGCGCCAAACTCTTCTGCAACAAGTGCGGCGGTATCAAAGTCGACCACCTCATTGATAGAAGCCATTACGCCAAGACCCATAAGCTTTTTGATGACCTCGGTAGCTGTTACTTTAAGTCTGCTTGCAAGCTCTGAAACAACGATCTCGTCAGGTATCATGACCTTGAGCTGCTGCTTTCTTGCTCTTTCAAGCTCCAGTCTGCGGAGCTTTTCGCTCTCAGTTTCCTTCTTATGTGAGAACTGCTGTTTCTTTCTCTGCTGAGATTTCTGAGTGAGCTTCTGCTTCTTTGTGAAGTTATCCTTGCTCTTGTTCTGCTTTGAGTTTGCAAGGTTATCATACTTCTCGTTATACTTATCAAGCTCTATATAGCTTCCTCTTGTGTCGATAGTTCTCTGTGTGCCGAACGAATCGTTATCCTCAGAGATAGTATATCCGCCTGAAGCTTCTTTCTTATCAGAAAAACCGCCAAGCTGCTGACGAACGCCATGCTCTTTCTTCTTTGCAGGTTTCTGTGGAGCTGGCTGCTTTTTCTTCTGTTCAGGTGCAGGCTGTTTTGTTTCGACCTTGACCTCCGGCTTCTTTTCCACCTTTGGCTCTGCCTTAGGCTCAGGCTTTGCTTCCGCCTTTGGAGCCGGCTTAGGCTCAGGCTTTGCTTCTGCCTTTGGAGTCGGCTTAGGCTCAGGCTTCTTTTCAGCCTTTTTCTCCTTTTTCTCAGCCTTTACAGGCTTCTTATCTGCCTTCTTTTCTTCCTTGACAGGCTTTACGTTATTTGCATAGAAAGCATCAAAGCTGTCCACCTGATTGTTCTGTGTATAATACTCCAGAACATAAGAGATCTCCTCAGGGGTAAGCACTGACTGTGTTTTCTTTGGCTCTCCGCCGAGCTTGCCAAGACACTCGATAAGGTCGTTATTTGTAACTTTCAGATCCTTAGCCATATCGCTAAGCTTATATTTAGTTGTTTTCATACTCATAGGCTGTAAAATACCTCCTCAATAAATGCTAAATGCTATAAAACTCATTTTCGTCTATAGGGATCTCCTCAAGCCCTTTGGCGCAAGCCTTTGCGAAGCCTCCCTCGCAAATAGCGACAACGCCTGTTCTTTTGCCAAGACCAAAATGGATATCGTCCATTGTCATGCCAAGACTGTAAAGCTTTATCCCGTTTTTGTAGCAGTTGAACTTTATCTCTTTAAGAGATTTAGGTGAAAAATCCGTTGCCGCAAACACTGCGCAGGCTTTGCCTGTATTGCAGGCGTCCTTCACCATATCCATACCCATTACAAGCTTTCCTGCTTTTCTGCACATTGTAACAAGCCCTATTTTATTATTCATTTTCCCTAAGCTCGCCCTCCATGCTGTTATATATATCCTCGCTTATCATGCAGGAAAAGCTTCTTTCAAACTTTCTTGCCTTTCTTGCTTTTTCAAAGCATTCGACGCTTTTGCATATATAAGCGCCTCTGCCTGATTTTTTGCCTGTGAGGTCAAGGGAGATATCCCCCTCTTTTGACTTCACCACTCTGATAAGCTCTCTCTTGGGTTTCATTTCGCCGCACCCAAGACACATTCTCATTGGTATCTTCTTAGTTTTCATCATCAGCAGCCTCAGCCTTTGCAGAGCTTTCGGATACGATATCTATTTTATAGCCTGTCAGACCTGCGGCAAGCTTTGCGTTCTGACCCTTATTACCGATAGCAAGTGAGAGCTGGTTATCTGGAACAGTAACACGGCACTCTCTTACGCCCTCCTCTTCGCTGAGAACAACGTTTATTACCTCAGCCGGAGCAAGAGCCTTTGCGATAAACTGTGCAGGGTCTTCGCACCAATTGATAACGTCTATCTTCTCGCCCTTAAGCTCGTTCACAACAGAAGTTATTCTTGACTTTCTAGGACCGATACAAGCGCCTACGGCGTCAACATTAGGGTCCTTTGAATAAACCGCTATCTTGCTTCTTGCACCTGCAACTCTTGAAATAGCCTTTACTTCAACAGTGCCGTCTGCTATCTCAGGAACTTCAAGCTCAAAAAGTCTTTTAACAAGCTCTCTGTGAGTTCTTGATATCTTGATAGAAGGCTTTCTGTCAGGATTTGCGATACCCACAACATATACCTTGATGATATCTCCTGCCTTGAGTGTTTCGCCTGGTATCTGCTCGTTTCTTACAAGATAAACTTCGTTCTTGTCGATAGTAAGTATAGCGTTCTGAGTAGCAGGCTCGACCTTCTGAACTGTGGCAGAAACGCACTCATGCTCCTTATCGTGATACTGCTCGATAAGTCTTGCTCTTTCAAAATCCTTGATATCGTGCTTGATAGACTGCTTTGCATTCTGAGCGGCAACTCTGCCGAACTTTGCAGGGTCGAGAGGTATCTCCACCATATCGCCCACCTTGATGTTAGGGTCATAGACCTTTGCTTCGTCAAGGAAGATCTCATTGTCAGGGTCGTCAACATACATAACGTCCATAACTTCCTTGAGTATCCTTATATCGAGCTTTCCTGTAACAGGGTCGATATCCACTCTGATATTCTCACAGTAAGGATAATCCTTCTTGATAGCCTTTTCGATACCTGATTTTATTTTCTCAATAAGTATATCGCTGCCAATATTATTTTCCTTTTCCAAATCTGTCAGAGCTTCAAAAAATTTGCTGGTCATTTCCTTATTCATTTTCTGATCAATCCTTTCACACTTGATTCGGGCTTTGCCCATATTTATTAAATTTCTTCATTCAGAACAGGTCTGCGTCATCATTGAGCTTTACATAAGCACAATCTGCAAGCTTGAACTCTACATTCTCCACGCCGTTCATGTCCTCGTCCAGCTTCTGACAAAGTATCTTATCCTTGTCATATCCCACAAGACCCACAACGAACTCTTTTTCACCGTTTTTGTCAGGTCTTATGAGCCTTACTCTTATAACGTCGCCTATGCAGACCTCAAAATGCTCGGGTCTTCTAAGCTCTCTGCCAAGTCCGGGACTTCCGCACTCCAGCACATAGCTCTGAGCTATAGGGTCTGCCTCGTCAAGCACCTTGTTCATCGGTCTTGTGAAAGCCTCGCAATCGTCCATATCTATGCCGCCGTCCTTGTCGATAAGCACCCTGAGGTACCACGTTGCTCCCTCCTTTTCAAACCTTACGTCCCAAAGGAAAAAGCCAAGCTCGTCTGCGATAGGCTGTGCAAGCTCTCTTACTTTTTCTACCGTAGTTTTCTTTACTTCCATACAGCACCTCCGTTAATGCTTCCCAAAGCAAAGCCATTAGGCTTTGCCATGAAAAAAAGCCCCATACAAAACCAAAAGACCGGAAGTCAAGTTCCAGTCTTTCATTAAAAGCCTATTGTGATTATTATACCACACAAAACAATTTTTTGCAAGGACATTCAAAAGTTTTTAATGAAAAGAATTAAATATTATGTTAATAGTCTGTAAACATTTCGTCAACTGACGTTCTTTTCATTCTCCTCAGAGATATCCTTAGGTTTTGCTTTTTCTTTATCCACGGGTTTCTTCACTGTTCCCTCGACGAAATCCAGCGGAACGGTGAACATTATTCCCGTATTGGGCTGAGATAGATCGCCCACAGTATTATAAACTATCTTTCGTGCGGTATCGAGCTGATTATTTTTTATTACTGAGAGGATAGTTCTGTTATCCTCTTCACCGCTGAAAAGTCCTCGGATAGAGGCGCTGAGAAAGCTGCTGTCAAGTCTTGAAAGGGTCATTGCCATACCTGACGACTCGATTATAGTCGCACCCTTTATGCCTGCTGCTGAAAGTCCCTCCAGCAAATAGTCAAGCACGTCTGTTTTATTAAGGATTATGACCAGAAGTTTCACGTTATATCGCCCCCTGTTAAAATTTCAGCCTTTACGTTTTTACTTCTCCGCTGCTGACGGTGCAGTATCTTTGAGCATTGTCTGAACGCTCTCCTTGAACTTATCAGACACCTTAAAGTGAGAATCGTCCGTCCACTCGCCCTCTGGCACAAGAGCTTCCGCAGGAGTAAGGTTCTGATCCAGCATATCCTTGAGATACAACTTTTCTTCCTTATACTGTGCACTTGTCCAATCGGTATCGCTGTTTGCGGTGAATATGTTATAGAAGTTATCAAGATTATCCTTAGTGATATTCGTCTGCTGGAAAGCGTTGTTTATAAGCATTGTCACCGCAGTTCCAAGAAACTTCATATTACCGTTCCTGCCCTCTTTGAAAACAGGATACTGACAGATAAGTCTTATCTGATGACCGCTGAGGTTAGTCAGATCGCCGCTTGGGATAGCGATATCGTTCTCGTCATTATCCTGAGAGAGATAGTAAAGCTCCTCATCAGGAGTATATGTAATTCCGCCCACAATATCCGCCGCATTCTCGAATGCGTCATTTGTGAGAGAAACGTAATTGTCTATAGTGATACCGAAAGTGTCTGCAACGGCTGCTTCAAGCTTCACCATGCCGCCCTCTTCGTGTATCTCACGCATTGTCTGGCTTCCGCTCACTGTGAACGCTGAAACAGGCATTATGATTATCTTCTTTGCGTCCGGTGCAACTCTTATGACTGTTGCGTCTGCAAGAACGCCCTTGCTGTTCACTCTTGCAAAAAGGGTATTATAAACCGGGCTTTTTATGCCTGCGTCGCTGTTGCTGTCATCATTGCCGATAACACCAAACTCTCTGAGGGCATACAGTGCAAGCATGCCGATAACAAAGAGGAATATTATCATCGTTATGAAGTAGACCAGAGCGATAGGAGCCTGAGATCTTCTTTTTTTCTTGTGAGCTTTCGTCTGAGCCATGTTATTGATCTCCTTACTTTCAAATATATACAGGCAGGCATACTGTCCGCCATATTTTCATATATAAACTTTTTCGGAAAAATTCTCGAAAACTATTGAACAATTTGCAATTTAGGTGTAAACTAAATAGGACGGCTGTCTGAGTCTGAGTCGATATAAAAAACAGGATTATCGTCAAGGCATATGATGTTCAGCGTAAGGCCTGCACGCTTTGCCATGTTTATGGTCTGCAAAGTGCCTGAGCCTTTGGCCTTCTCTTTTATGACCCCGATCAGACGAGAGGAATGTTCAACCATAAAGCTGTTTCGCTTTTTATAACAGCCGCTTTCATACTTGGGGCTTGTTATCACGACCGCACTGCAAGAGTTCAGAATAAGCGAATATGTATAGCTGTCCAAGGGTGTTTTCATCTCTGTACGCTGGCCTGCATAGGGCAGAACGCACACGAGCTTCATATCCTTATATTCGGGCTGAGCCGAAAGGCTGTGGACTATCTCAGCACAGCGCAGGTCGATACCTTTTGACATACCTGATATAAAAGTACGGCAGCCTTCGCTATATGCTTCCTTTATCATAAGGACGAGCATACTCAGGAGATTTTTCATACCCTGCTTATGGACATCGCCGCCGAAAGGCAAATCCCTGTCCCTATGACCTGTAAAGCAGCAAGAGGTATCTCGGTTGCAGAAAAATTCATCTGCGGGGATGATATTACTCACATCAAAGCCTCCTGAAAAATTTGGCGACACAATGCCCATGATAAGAACATTATAACACATTGATTTATCTTTTTCAATAGAAAATGACAAATATTTTGCGCAAAGGCACAATTATAAAACCGAAAGGGAAGAAAAATAAAATGGATTTTTTGAAGAGAGCATGGGCTGAGGTAGATCTTGACAGCATTGAATACAATCTGAAAGAATACCGCAGGCTCATAGGGGAAAAAACAGAGATAATGTGCGTTGTAAAGGCGAGCTGCTACGGACATTTTGACAACGGGGTAGTTCCGTTTCTTGAAAACGAGATGGACATTCGCTGGTTTGCGGTATCGAACATACACGAAGCCCACAGGCTCAGGGATATGGGCATAAAGGGCGAGATACTCATTTTGGGCTACACACCTCCTGAGAATGCCAAGTGGCTCACAAAGCTTGACATCATTCAGGCTTGCACAGAGCTTTCATATGCTAAAGCACTTTCAGAAAACGCTGACGGCAAGGTACGCATACATGCCGCTATCGACACGGGCATGACGAGGATAGGTCTTCACGGGGAAACCGACAAGATATATGGTGAGCTTAAAGAGATATCAAAGCTTGAAAACATTGCGCTGGAGGGCATTTTCACCCACTATGCGGTGGCTGACAGCCTGAGAGAGCAGGACGAGAAATACACAAAGGCGCAGACGGAGAAGATACTTGCCGTTGCTGACAAATGCGAGGCTGAGGGACTTCACCTTGAAAAAGTACATTTTCTCAACTCAGCCGGCGGAGTATACTATTATAATGAGAGAAGCTCTCTTGCAAGGCTTGGAATAATACTTTACGGACTTTATCCTGACCCTGCAAAGGCTCTGCCTTTTGAGCCAAAGCCTGCTATGGAATTTAAGGCGGCTGTTGCGCAGGTAAAATACATAGACAATGGCACTGACGTAAGCTACGGCAGGACTTACACTGCAAATGGCAAAGTAAAGCTCGCAACTGTTACGGCAGGCTATGCAGACGGATATCCCAGGGCACTTTCAAACAAGGGATATGTGCTTATCAACGGAAAGAAATGCCCTATCACAGGCAGGATATGTATGGACCAGTTCATGTGTGATGTAACTGAGGTAGAGGACGTAAAAGCAGGGGACGAGGCTGTCCTCATAGGCGCACAGGGAAATGAAAAGATAACCGCCGACGATATCGGCAAAATGACAGGAACGATAGGCTACGAGATAGTTTGCGGAATATCTGCAAGAGTGCCGAGAGTTATCTCACGCCATGGAGAGCAGACGGCTGTTCTTGAAATAGAGTAAGGGAGGATAAAGAGCCATGATAAGATTTTTCGGCGGCAGGGTAATGACCCTTGCCAACGACATAGAAACGCAGGATATAGAGGTCTGGACGGAAGGCTCAAAGATAGTTTTCGTTGGCAAGCCTAAGGCTGAGGAGCTTGACGGAAAGGTTTTTGAACGTGAATATGACCTCAAGGGAAATCTCCTTATGCCGTCATTCAAAAATGCCCACACTCACTCGGCAATGACTTTTCTGCGATCATATGCTGACGATATGCCTTTGCAGGACTGGCTTTTTAAGCAGATTTTTCCAATGGAAGCAAAGCTTGACGGTGAGAAAGTTTACTGGCTCACGAAGCTTGCTATACTTGAATATCTCACAACAGGCTGTACGGCGGCATTTGATATGTACTTTGAGCTTGACGATTATGTAAAAGCCTGCGTAGAAAGCGGCTTCCGCTCTGTACTTTGCGGTGCGGTGAGCGGTGACAAGTCTAATCTTGAAAGGCTTGAAAACAACTATCTGAAATACAACAATGTTGACCCTCTTATAAGCTTTATGCTTGGCTTCCATGCAGAATACACCTGCGAAAAGGAGCTTATTGAGGGCGTTGGCAAGCTTGCGGAAAAATACAAAGCGCCTGTTGCAATGCACAACTCGGAAACTGCAAAAGAAGTTAGAGAGTGCATAGAGAAATATGGCATGACGCCAACTGAGCTTTTTGACAGCTTCGGAATTTTCGACTTTGGCGGTGCAGGCTTCCACTGCGTTCACATGAGCGACAAGGATCTTGAGATATTCAAAAACAAGGGCATATGGGCTGTTCACTGTGCAGGCTCTAACGTAAAGCTTGCGAGCGGCATTGCGCCTATCGTAAAAATGCAGGATATGGGCATAAACATCGCTATAGGTACTGACGGCCCTGCAAGCAACAACTGTCTTGATATGTTCAGAGAAATGTTCCTTATGACAGGCTTGCAGAAGATAGCTTGCGATGATGCTTCTGCCTGCCCTGCTGACTCGGTGCTGAAAGCGTCAACTGTAGGCTCTGCAAGGGCAATGGGGCTTTCTAACTGCGACATTATCGCAGAGGGCAAGCAGGCTGACCTTATCGTTATCGACCTTTTTCAGCCTAATATGCAGCCTCTTAACAACATTGGCAAGAACCTTGTTTACAGCGGCTCAAAGCAGAATGTAAAGCTCACGATGTGCGCAGGAAAGATGCTTTACGAGGACGGCGAGTTCAGGATTGGCGAAGAGCCTGCTGTTATCTACAAGAAGGCTAACGAGATAATCGAGAGCATGAAAGACTAAAGTATATGGGCGACCTTGGGTCGCCTTTATCTTTTACGCAAACACTGTGTTGACACACAAAAAAGGGACGCTTTGAAACGTCCCTTTTTACATTATATTCTATTCTTCAAAGAAAAATGCTTCGTTTGCAGGATAGTCAGTTTCGTCCGTGAGAGTTACCACTGCACAGCCATTTGAGCTTTCGTCCTTTTTGCCGAATATCTGATCTCTGAAAAGCCAGAAAACGTCAACGCAGATAACAGCAAGTATAAGAATGATAAGTATTATCGGTACAAGTGCGCCTGCACCCTTTCCAGGTGTAACACCGTTCATTTGATTCATCTGATTTGGCTGGATAGGCTGTCCACCCTGATTCATCTGTGGCATTGCATTGTTCACAGGCTGAGCAGGCTGCTGATAGCCCTCTGGTGTAAGAACTCTTTCAGGCTGCTGAGGCTGTGGGGCAACGTTTGGTGTTTCCGCAACTGTAGGCGTCTGAGGTATTTCCACAGTTCTTGACGCCATTGCAACCTCCTCGGCTGTCGGCTGTGCAGGCTGAACAGGCTTTGCAGGCTCTTGCCCTGGCAGATAAACGCTGTCCATAGTCGGCATATCAGGAGTCGTTGGCGGAATAGTCTGATTTTGCACAGGAGTATCGTCAAAATGCAGCTCAGGCACTTCGATAGACTCCATTTCAGGATTTCTCTCGTCCACTACAGGCTCGTCGGCAGGCGTTTCGTCCTGCGGCACGGCTGTTCCACAGACGTTGCAGAACTTAGCCCCCGCATTAAGTGTATTTCCGCACACTGAGCAGACCTTGCTCTTTATAAGCTTCTGCGGCATTCTTGTTCCGCAGGCAGCGCAGAACTTTGCACCGTCGGCAACAGGCAGACCGCATTTTGGACAATTTTCCATATTAATACCCTCTTTTCATATTATTATTGATCCCCTCAGCCCTTTTGGCTGAGATCAAATTTTTCGATAACTTTTCCGAAAATATACCAGTTGTTTTCTATTTTGACCACTGTTATCTCACGGCTGGCAGACAGCTCGCCGCTGTCAGTAGTCTCTGTGAGCTTTGCTGTCATTGTAACAGCTTTTTTGATAGTCACATTTTTGTGATAGCTTTCCTTATAGCTTTTTTCAAGGTTTTTCAAGCCGTCGCTGTCAAGCTCTTTTTTATTGCTGAGCTTATAAGAAAGCTCCGTTTTTTCCTCGCCCCTTGTGAGAAGCGTTTCCGCAAGGGCTTCGTTATAGCTGTCGCTGTTTTTATACTCCGCCTCCGCTTCTGGGGTAAAGCAGGAAAGATATGACTGCGTATCGCTATACTGCGCCGCTGTGACAAGTGTCGCCACGGGCTGTTCATATCCCAGGACAGCTCTTTCTTCCTTTCCGCAGGAGCAAAAGAGCATTGCCACACACAAAAGCATACACAGAACTGATATTTTTTTCATTGTGCAAACACCGCATTTTCAAAAACGGGCGGAAAATTCTCCGCCCGTTACTGATCGTTTATAAATCTTAGAAACCTGTGCTTATTGGAAGGTCGCCCTCGTCCAGAAGCACCCATGTGCCGTCCATCTTGCCAACAATAACAGTTGTCTTGTCGGTCTTATCAGCGTCTTCGCCTTCGATAGTATACTTGATCTTTACCTTGTAAGCCTTTTTAAGCTCATACTTTTTAGCCTTTTTAGCACTAAGCACAGAGGCAAGATCTGACATATCGTTGTAGCTGTCGATATCGTCTGAGTCTACCTCAGTCTTTTTAACTACCTCATAGCTTATCTCAGCGTCATCGCCGTATTTCTTTGTAAGTCTGTCTCTCTGATTTTCAGCCTCTTCGTCATAATCCTCATCGCTTATGTCAACGATACCGTCCAGTGCGTCTGCCATATCCTTATAATAAGGAGGCATAAGCTCTTCATAAGCCTTACCGTCACCGTCATTGAGAACGTCCATAACGTTATTGATAGGAGTTTTCCAGCTTCCGCCGCCGAATATCATGCAAAGGATAACAACTACCAGAATAACAAGCACGAGCAGAACTGCCAGAACTGCGATAGTGAGCTTATTAGGCTTGTTTTTCAGATTTTTGATGTTTTCAAAAGAAACAGCGTCCTTTATAGCATTCATGTCGATATTCTTGGCTGCCTGCTGAAGATTTGCCATTGGTGAAGCGGTCTGCTGTGCAGGCTGCTGAGGTGCTATTGTTGCACCGCACTGAGTGCAGAAAGTCGCATTGTCATTAAGCTGAGCTCCGCACTGTCCACAAAATTTTGCCATATGATTATCTCTCCATATTCTTGATATATTTTTTGAAGATACTTACTTCATAATAATATATTAAACTAAAGCGTTAGATTTGTCAATAGTTTTTCACAAAGTTTAGCAAAAAAGTACACATCATCAGCCCTTTTCGCACATTTGTTACATATTATTTTGAAAAAGCTGTTACAAAACCTTAAAGCTGTTTACCTATTCTTATGATGCTTTCAGTGATAAGCTTTTTGAAAAGGGGAGCAGCCTTGTCTGCACATTCCTGAACTTCAGCATGAGTGAGAGGATTATCCGTCATGCCTGCTGCAAGGTTTGCAACGCAGGATATTCCGCAGACTTTCATGCCTGCATGATTTGCGGCGATAGCCTCGCAGGCTGTTGACATTCCCACTGCGTCAGCACCGATAGTTCTTGCCATTCTTATTTCCGCAGGGGACTCGAAAGACGGTCCGGTGAGCTGGAGATAAACGCCATGGCGGAGGGTTATGTCAAGATCCTCTGCCGCAACTGAGATGATATCCCTGAGCTTTTTGTTATATATCTCGCTCATATCAGGAAATCTTGTACCAAGTTCGTCGATATTCTTGCCAATAAGAGGATTAGGTACAAAGCTTGAGATATGGTCTGTTATAAGCATGAAGTCGCCTGCCTTGAAGCCTGCGTTCACTCCGCCCGATGCGTTTGTGAGGAAGAGCACCTTTGCGCCCAACATTCTCATAAGTCTTGCAGGAAGCACAACGTCCTCCATTGCATATCCCTCATAATAATGCACTCTGCCCTGCATTATAACAACAGGCACTTCGCCAACATATCCGAAAACGAACTGACCCTTGTGTCCCTCTACGGTAGAGGTCGGGAAGCCCTCTATATCCTTATAGCTGAGGGTGTATTTCACGTCTATAGAATTTGCATAATCGCCAAGACCTGAGCCAAGTACAAGGGCTACCTTTGGCTCAAAGTTTATTTTGCTTTTTACGCACTCATAACATTTTGTAAGCTTTTCATAAGCTGTCATAAAATTTCCTCCTATCAATCCTCACCAAGCTTCAACGCCTGACTTATCTTTATCTTCTTTATAAGTCTGCCAAGCACCACAAAGGCTGTGAGCAGCATTACTCCTATAACTGCATAAAGCTTCAGGTAGTCGCTGCGTTCAGGTATCACTGCAAACGGCGGCACTGACTGGCTTGCGTCGAAGATGCTCTGGAACAGCGGTACGAAAAGGTCGCTGGTTATGCCGCCGATAAAGATAGCGGCGAATATTGCAACGCCTGACACCAAAAGCTGTTCATAGACTATCATCATTATTATCTCTCTGAACTTCATTCCCATTGCTCTTAGGATACCAAACTGCAAAGTCCTGCTCTTTATGGAGAGTATCCAATAGATAAGGAAACCTATTATGCACATCACCATGATGATGATAAAGCCGAGAGTGAGAGCGCCGTTCATGCCCTGGAGCATAGGGTCGTTTTTCTTTTCTATGGTCTGCTGGCTTGCAGATTCAAGGGTGAGGGGTTTAATGCCTGCTTTGTCTATTGAGTCATAAAACTCCTGAACGGAAGCTCCGTCTTTTAGCTTGAACCATACCTCATAAGGCTCCATGCTTGTCTGAACGTTCACATAATCGTAGTTCATAACGGCAAAGTCCATATAGCCGCCGTTTTTCGCCTCTTTATAAGGACTTAGTCCCGGCCAGTAGTCAACAAAGGCAAGGACGGTCACTTCAAAGGGCTCGTTTCCGCCCCACTTACACTCTACAGTATCACCAAGCTCCAGGCCGTAACTCTTGAAGCTTGAAGAGAGGATAACTCCCGGGGTGTACTCTGCAAGGGCGTTCAGGTAGTTATTTAACTGAACTGGCAGAAGTCTGTCCTCAAATTTGCAGACCTTTGAGAAATCGCTTGGCACTATGGTCATAAGCTGGACATTGCTTGTTGAGCTTTTGCCTGAGCTTGTGTCAACGCTTTGGTCAAGGAAATCGTCACGGGTCTTTTCCTCATCGTCAGACTTTGTCTGCTGTCTTGGAACGTTCATTTTGTTTGAAGATATGGTCACGTCGTCTTTTCTGAAAACCTTTGTGACATTTTCCACTCCTGCGAGCTTTTCAAATCGCTCAAAAACAGGCTCTACATACTGTATGGTAGTTTCTGTATCTTCTTCGTCGCTTTCTTCGGAAGTCTGCTTTGTGCCTGATTGAGCTGCCTGAGATGCGCTTTGAGGAGTGGTCTGCTGTGCAGATTCTATTTTACTGCTATACCACTGCTCTGTAAGAACAGCGTCGCAGCCAACCCCATAGGCAACGCTTTCCTCGGCATTTCTGTTCAAGGCTCTTGCGGTATTGGCAAAGAACACGCCCAATGATACAGTAAGAACAAGGAACAGCATCAAAAATCTTTCCCTGCCTGTTGAGGAGCGACCGATATTAGTCAGTGAAACATACTGTGCAGGCGACCACACTCTTCTGCCTATTCTTGCGAGAAGCCTTATTATATAAGGATATATCCTTATAAGAAACAGACCAAGGCCAAGTATAAAGGCAGTGGAAGCCACGAACATTATAGGGTTTACTGTTGCGGTGGTGTCTGTTACACCCTCTGCAACAAGCTTTTCCTGAGTTTTGTTGTAATAATAAAGCCAGCCAACTGAACCGCCCACAAGGATAAAATCAAGGCAGACCTTTTCCCACAGAGCGTGCTTTTTCTTTTTGGCTTTTGACTGCTTATGCTCAACAATAGTTGTTTTTGTGGCAGGAACGATCGGTATCATAGTTGTGACAAAGAACACTGCCACGGCTATTGCCGCATAGACGACAGCTTCTATTGTCATATGAACAGGGAGCGAACGCCTGTTGACAAACTCCAAGAATCCGTTTGACGCACCAAGTACCTTGCAAAGTCCAAGACCTGCGAATGGTCCTATTATAACGGTCAGAACGCCCAATACGAGAGATTCCAGAGCATAAATGCCCATTATCTGCAAGCGGCTTGCTCCACGGCTTTTGAACACCGCTATCTCATTACGCTCCTGCTCAACGTTGAGCTGCGACACCATAAAGAGATAGAATATTATCATAAGTATGACAGGTATCTGCAAAAGCCACAAAACAAGCTGGAGCTGTGATGAACGGCTCTCATAGTCCTTGAGGATATCTGAGGCAGGCATCGAAAAGCCTATGGAATTTTCACCAAAATAGGTCTTTTGCTTTGCTATCATTTCGTTTGTGCTTGCAAGGTCAGTCATATTCATGGAAGCATAATCCACCGCATAGTTATGGACAGCCTTTGTGATATTCACAACGCCAGTATCAACGCAATCCCCGAGCATTGTGTCATAATCTGTAAAGACAACGGCTGTATACTGAGAATCAAGACCCTCTGCCCAATATGCGTCATTTTCGTCCTTAACGTCAAAAACGCCCACGATCTCTATTTTTATTGACTTGTTATCATCAAACACGTCGGCTATCTCATATACTGTGTCTATAGCAAGCTCTGTGCTTTTCATGGCTTTTTCTGTGGCAACGCACTCGTAAACGCCGTCTGAACGCTTGCCTGCAGTGAACATTCTGCCCTGCTTTATGCTGATATGGTCGGAAATATCCGTCATACCGCCGAGAGTGAATCTTGCCTGCGAATTGCCATCTGAAACGGCAAGTGAACGCACATAGAGATACTCGTCACTTATATACTTCTTATCAAGCTTTTCAGGCAGACCAAGCTCCTTGAACTTAGCCTCCACTTTGTTATTATAATTCTCAACAGCTTTCTGCTGCTCACTGCCTGAGATATCCATTTTCAATCCATAGCTGGTATTATACGCACCTGGATAGATCTCATATTCTGTCTGGAACGACTCAAGATCCTTTACAAGCATTCTTTGCAGAGAAGCGTTCATATAAATAGGGATAGTGCTCATCATGGCAGACGCCATAACAAAGCCTATCAGCAGGCAAAGCACCATCCATTTGGTGTTTCGCATTTTACGGAACAATAAGGTGAACATAAGCTTATCCTTTCAAACCTATCTGATAACAATTTCGTCGCCCTCTTTAAGACCCGATTTTATCTCGGTCTGAGAGCCTGTAGAAAGTCCTGTTTCCACTTCAACGGCAGTTTTTTCACCGTTTTTCAGCACATAAACTACCTTTGTGCCGTCAACCTTTTTTATCAGATTATTTGAGATAACGATAGCGTCCTTTACGCTGTCAAGGACAAGTATCGTATCTGCAAGCTGACCCACTGCTTCCGCAGGGGCGGTATCTTTGAAACGAACATAGATAGTATCCGCCTGATAATCTATACCTGTATCGTCAACATTATTGTGATCCTCTTTCTGCTCAGCCTGATAATCAGCAAGCTTTTTAGGAGTCATAAAAACAACACCGTCATAATAATCCTCGCCTATCCTTATCTGCACTTCTGTGTCGATATCATACTGGGTGAGGTCGTCAGGCTGTATTGCGATATAAAGAGCCGAAGTATCTATAACAGTTGCGATAGTCTGACCCGGATTTACGTTGTCGCCTGCTCTTACGTCAGAGAGTGACGAAACAACGCCGTCTATAGGCGATTTCAGGCTTGAATCCTCCTTCTGAGCCTGAAGCTTTTCAAGCTCTTTTTCAAGAAGCTGCACGTCAACATAAGCAGAGTCTATCTCTGCCTGGGAGCCGCCGCCCTCATAAATTATATCAACTTTAAGCTTTGCTTTTTCGAGATAAAGCTGTTTTTCTTCTATCTGATAGTCAAGGTCATATGTATCAAGGTCACAGATAACATCACCCTTTTTGACCTTATCGCCTGCTTTTACATAAAATTTTGACACTGTGCCGCTCTGCTTTTCATAAGAAAGAGTATACTGATTTTCCGCTGTGACAGTGCCTGTTGCGACTATCTTCTTTTCAAGGTCTTTTTTCTTTGCCGTCACTGTGGAATATGTAACATCGCTTGCCTTCACGGTCGGCGCATCAAGGACTTCCTCCTCGTCAGGAAGCAGATAGCAACCCCCTGCGGAGAGGCACATTATCGCTGATACTGCGGCAGCAAAAAGCTTTTTTAAATCAACTTTTATATTCATGTTCAGACTCCTAACTGAATATTTTTATAAACAACTTACCATGGGCAATAATACCCAAAGTAATTATATCAAAAAAAAAATGTTTTTTCTATACACGATTGTACTAAATTAACCTGACATTTCAAAGCAATATGCACAATTGCGTTGTTTTATATATGTACAAATTTAATAAACCTTAAATATATGAACATAAAAAGGCTTCACGCAAAAAAAGTCCCGCACCGAAGTGCAGGACTTTTGATAAGCTTATTTGCAAATTAGTTTGCAAGACCTGATCTTTCAACACCCTCGATAAAGTATCTCTGGAGAAATACATACATAATAAGGATAGGTGTGATAGAAAGCAGACAACCTGCTTCAAGCCATACGATTATCTGTCTTACAGATACCGCCTGACCGTCGAAGAGCTGCTGAGTCAGGTTTGTATTCAGGTTCTTCAGCATAAGAGCAACAGTGTCGTTCTGTGTGAAGAATGATGATGATACATAGTAGTCGTTCCAATACCAAACGATAGAGAACAGGAATACTGTCAGGAACGAAGACTTTGCGTTAGGACACATGATAACAAGGAATGTTTTCAGTGGGCTGCAGCCGTCGAGGTATGCAGCATCTTCAAGCTCCTTAGGAAGTCCTCTGAAGAACTGACGGAAGATGAAGATAAACAGACCTGCACGGAGTCCGTTTGCAAACAACGCAGGAAGATACATTGTCCAACCGCTGTTGATAAGCGATGTTGATTTGCCAAGCGTGAATACCTTAGCGAGCCACTCTGGCTTGAAGTAAGCATACTGGAGGTAAAGTGGGATAGTTGTGATCTGTGGAGGTACGATGATCATAAGAACAACGATACCGAACAGGATTCCCTTACCTTTGAACTTAAATCTAGCGAAGCCGTAACCTGTGATAGAGCAGGTGATAACCTGAAGGACAGAGGCCACGAGGTTAAGGATAACTGTGTTTACAACAGTATCTTCAAACTTCATTACTCCCCAAACGTCCTTGATGTTATCAAGTGTGAAGCTCTTAGGGATCCAAACTACTGACGGGTCGTTCATCTGCTCATTTGGTCTGAACGCAGTTGAAAGCATGAATATCAGTGGATAGAGGATTACGAAGCACAGACCAAACAGGATAAGGAATCTGAAGAACGGCCAAACCATTCCGATCGCTCTTCTTCTTCTGTTATAGCTGATCTGCTCAGGGGTGAGATATTTCTCAAGACCCTCCTCTTTCATCTTCTTATAACGGGCTTTAATAGCAGCCTTTCGTTCTTTTTCGAACTCTTTTTCTTCTTTTTTAGTTGCCACTTAAATCCCCCCTTATTCTACTTCATAGTAAACGAACTTATTAACAAGTGCTACGACAAGTGCAAGGAATACTGCTACGATAAGGAAGTATGCCCAAGCCATTGCCGCTGAGTAGCCATGCTCCCAGTTGCTTGCCTTGTTAAGAACGATCGTCATAACTTCGTTCTGTGGATCGACGAATGAGTCAACGATTGTATAAACCACGCTTGAAAGTATCATTGGGCTGATATAAGGAATTGTGACTTTCCAGAAGAACTCCCATGAAGTTGCACCCTCGATCTGGGCTGCTTCCTTAGCTGAGAGAGGGATACCCTGAAGTGCTGAAAGCACCAGAAGTATCTGGATACCTGAGTTCCATACAAGGTTCAGGATGTCGGTGGTCAGCGAGTTTATTATCTCAGTGAGCTTATCACTGATGTTGTAGATACCGAGGAAGTTCAGCAACTGGTCAACGAGGTCAGCCTCGAACATTGAGCTGAACTGCTCAGATCCGCCTGCGTATCCGCCTGTGCTCATGTTACCGTTGATGATGTCGATAACAGGACCTGTAGCGATGATAACAGGGAGGAAAAATACTGATCTTGCGAATGTTCTTCCCTTGAATTTCTGATTAAGGATAACTGCGATAAAGATAGAGAATATGAGGATAAGAGGAGTTCTCAAAACCGTATTCTCGATCATTGCTACCAGAGCCTTGGAATAATCCTGATCCTTACGGAAAGCGTTTACATAGTTTTTCCAACCGATAAAGGACATTTTCATTCCGCCCTGAGTTACCTCAGTTTTGTTGAATGAGTAAATGAGAGATTCTATAAGAGGCAGGATAAAGAAGTAGATAGTACCCAGCGCCCAGATCGCTATAAATCCGTAGCCGTAAAGTCCTTTTCTTTTTTCATAAGAAAGTCTGTGCTTCTTTTCCTTCATCACAGGTGCAGGAGCGACTGCCTCAGCGGCAGGCTCTTCTGCGATTATCTCCTCTGTTGAAATTTCTTCTATAACAGCCTCAGCGTCATTTTCCTTTTCGACTGTATCTTCAAGATCCTCAGCCTTAACAGCCTCGATCTCTTCAGGAGTGTTTTTGATCTCTTCGCTCATTATTCTGTCAAACCTCCTTCTATACAATCTGCAAGGTCATAGACCTCTGTGCCTACGGTAGCTGTTGCGTTCTTCTTATCAACACTGATAACAACGTCTGAAGCTCCGTCCTTTGAATAAGTTGTGGTAAGAACGTTCTTGTCATCGCTCAGCTCATACTTTGTGATCGTATAATCTGAAACGCCTGAAAGTATGCTGCTTACCTTTTTGTACTGATTAGCCGCAAGATCTGTCCAGCCTGCATAGTTTGAATAATACAGGTCGTCATATTCTGTATCCTGAAGCGTATCAGCGTCAGCGTATGTCATATCATAGTGTATCTGTGAGCCTGAAGCCAGTGAAAGCAGGAATGTTTCATCTGAATTTGAGCTCTTATTGATAGGTGTTGAAGCGTAGTCAACATATCCGTGAATGACCATCTGATAGAACGGGATATCGAAATCTGTTACGTTGAATCCACTGGAGTAAACAGGAACGTTTGAAACGTTTGTTACATATGGGAGAACGTAAGAGTTCGCACCGTCTGCGAATACTGTACTGATCTTCTCGCTCGCACTCTTATAGCCGTCAACGATAGTATTCATGGTCTTGCTTCTGCTTGAAGGATCCTTCTTTGAATAGTCAGAAACAAGCTTTGTTGAATAATCACCGAAGCCGATAGAAGTGAGCTTTTCATCAGTATAGCTCTCGAGCATTTCTGTGAACACATTCGAGTACTTGTTTGGTGTGAGCAGAGCAGGTGAAACTCCCTTTTCTGCAACACCGAAGGCCGGGCTGTATGATGACTGTCTTGAATAAGCATTTGAAACTCTGATAGCTGTGCTTGTAAGAGTCATATATCCCCATGAACCACTGTCCATCTTGAAGTTGTTCATTGAAGGAACGATCTTCATATTATCGTCCTTTGAGATAAGCTTATCAAATGCGCTTGAACCACCAAGCTTGCCGGACGGAGATACCTCTGTGGATATCTTGTTCTTGATAGAGTCATTTGTCCAGTCGTTATAGTTGACAGTTATGTTGTCAACTCCGCCGTCCTTGAGGATATCAAGTATGTCTGAAGCCTGATCGAAGCCAGTGATCTCTGTTTTAAGATTGAATGGGATACCGAGAATAGAAGTATCCTTCATAACGCCGCCATAAAGGTCAACATAAAGATCGCTCTTATTTGCCTGAGCCTTAGCTGTAAGGCCCCTATTATTGATAAGGTAGTTTCTGTAGACCTCAGCGCAGTCAGCGTAGTTAAGATCCTCGCCGTTGTCTGAATCAACAGGATAATAACGAACTCCAAATCTCTCGGTCTTTATTCCGTTCTTCTCGAACACTGTGATCTTGTTTGAGTTATCACCGCTCATGAAGAATGAGTCTGAGCTTCTTGTTTCAAACTCGAAGTAACAAGTGTTGTAAGCCTGCTTTTCCTGTCCGCATACCTGAGCGTGAGCATAAACGTTTGACTCACCGTCAGAAGCAACGCAAACAAGTCCAGATGAACCGCTTACTGTTGCAAGGACCGGCATATAAGCCTGCTGAGTGGTTCTTGGAGCTGTTATTGGAACGGCTGTATAATCTCTGCCGAATACCTGCTGATTATAGTCAGCGTACTCGGTCTTGCCGTTGTTGTAGTTTATTACAGCACCGCTTCCGTCAGGAACTATCATATAGCCTGTCGCAGTTGAATCAGCAGCGCCGAAGTTAGGGCAGAACTCGATCTTTGTAAGCACCTTTCCGTCTACCTGAGAAGTGTTTTTCTCCTCGATCTCATCTGAATCGCAGTAAACATAGAGGTTATCGTCCTCAAGAACATAGTGTATCTTGAGCTTCACACCATCAGAAACGTAGTTATATGTAGCAACAACGCCGTCTGAATTTTTCTGCCATTTTACTTTTGCCTTGTTGGAGTAAACCGGAGCAGGGGACTCTGTTCTCTTTTCCTGTCTAAGGTCACCGACTCTGATAGCGGCACTTGCAGCGATCTGCTTTCTCTGGGCATTTTTCATTGCTGTGCCCTTAACTGTGTCGATAATTGTCTGGTCAGCCTGAACATTTATAGGCGAAGTCCACCAATACTTACCTGAAGCCTTTACATAAAGACAAAGTCTTTCGTTTTCTTCGTCAAGATAAAGAGCTATCTTGTCGTTCTCTGTTATCTTTTCGCACATTGCAAGAGCTTCTTCGTCAGTTATAGGCTGAACCTCGTCGTCCTTGCTTGCTGTAGTAGTTGTTTTCTCATCGGCTGCTGAGTCTTCAGCAGCTTTATCGCTGCTTTCATCGGCAGTAGCTGCTGCGTCGGAAGCGTCAGCTGAGCTTGTATCATCAGCCGCCGAATCGACACTGCTGTCAGTATCCTTTACTGCGGCGCTTGAATCAGCCTGGCTTGAACTCTCGTCAGTGGAAGAAACCACCATTGACCCCAGAGGCATCAGCATTGTAAGGCAGATAGCAAAGACAACTGCTTTCTTGTAACTTTTGTTATGCATTTATTATTTACACCACCGTTTCTGTTTTAGCCTCTGATCCTGTACATGATCTCAGTATAAACTGAGTAACCGAATACATATACCTGCTGGAACAATGAAAGGAGAAGTATCGCAAGGAACAATATAAGAAGCATTGCGATGATCGTACCAATAATTGAAGCAAGTGTTTTTCCGAATGAATACTGGTGAACGGCTCTCATTGCCTGCACCATAAGGATAACAGACCAGCCGATGCCAAGATACTGGATCGCTGTGATCCAGATCGACTCGTCCTGTACCAGAACGTTTGAGAAGATCACTGCGATAAATGTGCAAACGATGTAAGGAACAAGAGAATATGCAGAATAGATGCAGATCTTTTTAAGCGTACCTTCACCGTCGAGAAGTGTGCATATTGCCCAGTTGCCGAGTACCCAAGTGAAGAAGTAAACTACAGACTGAACGATAAGCGGAACAACGTTGAATACTTTAACGTAGCTGTCATTGAACTGGAAGCCTGTGAGCTGTCTGTCAACGACCATTGCAATAAAGAGGAAGAGAACTATGAGCATCGATATTTTCATTGAGCCTTGTTTCTTCCATCTCAGGTCCTCAAAACCTTCAACAGGGTGGAAAACACAATGCTTGAGCCAACCTACCGGAGTAAATTCATACATATCAGTTTCCCTCCTTCTTTTTGCGCTTGATGAGCTTTATGCCCTTTTTCTTGAGAACTGCTTTTACGATGAGCAGGACGATCAAAACGATAATAACTATCATTATAACTGTGAAGTTATCTCTGAGCCATTCTTCTCTTGCATATTTGAATGCCTTATCGTAATCGTCCTGATCGTAAGCTGTTTTGAAGTAATCAAGAGCCTTCATATACTCGCCGTCGTTAAGGCAAGCCTTACCAAGTCCGACATAAGCCATTGCATAGCCGCCGTCTCTCTTTATAACTTCTTCCCAGTCAGCTCTTGCGTCTGAGTATCTACCCTCGTCATAGAGGAGAACTGCTCTGTGAACGACATTACCGAAAGTTGTTTCAGTATAAACTGTGATATCGTTCTTTGTTCCGTCAAGGATATAGACCTCGTTGCCTCTTGCTTCGATAGCGTTTGGTCCAAGGAAGCTTCCTGCCTGATCAGAAGTGGAGTTCTTTGTACCAAAGATGCAAAGAAGATTACAGAGCTTATCATACTGGAACACTCTACCGTTCTCATAGTCAAGAACATTTATTGTTCCGTTGTCAGAAACGCAGATATCTGTAAGTCTGCACTTATAAGTTTTATTTGTTGTTGAATCATACTCTGAAGCAACGTCACCAAATGAATACTCATCGCCGACTGCGTTATCCCAGATGTTATAACCTGCTGGGTTAAGCTTCTTAACAGCGTCGGTCGTAGTATTTGCAGCCTCAGTAACAGTGTAGATAAATCCGTCTGCGTCGATATCGAAGTTTGCATACTCGACAGGAACGTTTCTTGTCATTGCTGAGATCTGCTCGTTTGAAGCGATCTTTCTCCACAGCTTCTGAGCAACGACAGCGGCAGTTACTTCAACACGGTTAGCACCGTAGAAGCCCTGGAACTCACCGTCCTTATTGAACTGAACAGAACCTGTGTTTACTGACTTACAAACAACGTAGATATTCTCTGCCTTATCTGCAAGTATCTTTGAAGGGTTGAATGTTTCGGAATCATAAAGCTTTGTGTCAGGCTTTGTGTATTCCTGCACCAGAGTCATTTCTGTGCCTGACTCAACAGTACACTTAACAGCCCTTGAATTGTCTGTATCTGCGATGTAAACATAAAGCTTATCATCAAAGATGCTCTTTTTGACATATATGCCGTTAGGATTAAGGAAGGTCGATCTTCCGTCCTCGCCTACAGATATTTCTGTAGAGCCTGTGAATCCGGTATAACAGCCTGTTACCTTAAGATCAGTATCAAGACGGAGTATTCTGTTGTTGCCTGAATCGCACACCCAGAAAGTATCATTGTCCTGATCGTAAAAGAGGTCTTTTGCATCTGAAAGCTTTGCAGGAGCGTCATCGCTTATATAAAGCGGGTCGCTCGGATCTGAAAGCCTGTCAAGACCCATATCTGCACCTGTTACAGTCTTTTCTACACGGTAGGCACTCTGCGATGGGATCGCATCGTCCCAATAGTCGTAGTTATAGGCTGTATAAGGCTCATCTGCGAAAGCAGTCACGGTCATGGTCAGCGCCAGACCTGCTGCAAGTGCCGCAGAGATCATTCGTTTTAGAGAGATTTTATTTCTCGACACTACTTATCACCTTTTTTCCTTTTCTATAATCTAAGTTCAAATTAATCCTTCATACCTGAGTTAGCCATTGTTTCCATGACGTTGCCCTGAGCTACAAGGAATACGATCAGCGGTGGTATCAGAAGTACAACTGCTGCGGCAAATGTAACGCCCTGACGAGCAAGACCTGCTGCTGTGATCTGCTGTACAACTGTAGGTAGTGTTTTGAGCTGCTCGGAGTAGATAAGTGCTCCGCCCTGAATGTTCCATGCTCCCTGGAAAGCGAAGATGATAAGTGTCATCAAAGCTGGCTTTGAGTTTGGAACGACGATCTGCCAACAGATCCTGAACAGACCTGCGCCGTCCACCTTAGCCGCTTCCACCATGGAGTCGTGGATGGTTGTCATGCTCTGACGCATGAGGTAAAGACCCATTGATGTTGAAATGCTTGGGAGGATCAATGCCCAGTATGTATCGATCATATGGAGCTTAGCCATTACGAGGAACTGCATGATCCATGTTGCATTTGAGGAGAACAGGAGGGCAATAACGATGATCTGGTTAATGACCTTGTTTCCTGGAAATTTACACTTTGCAAGAACGAATGCTGCGCAGCAGCAAACGAAAAGGTTGCAGATACAAATTACTATTGTAATAAAGAAGCTGTTGAAGATATATCTTGACAGCGGTACCTGCCATGAGCTTGCGGCTACCTTGAACATATCTGAGAAGTTGTTGGTAGTCGGATTCAGTACATAAAGCTTTGGAGGGAACACGAACAGCTCCTCAACAGGCTTCATAGACTGGATAACTGAGTAATACAGCGGGAACACCATGAATGCACCAAGGAGACAGAGGAATACGAAAATAACTATATCTCCGCCAAGAGAACCATTGACTCTCGCCTTTTTCTCTTTGACCTTCAGCTTTTCAATAGACTGCTGCTTTTTTCTTTTTCTAGCCATTTTATATACTCCCCTCCTTTAGTCAAGATACTTGCCTAAGAGCCAGTTGATACCCTTATTGGCAAGGAGCATTGCAGCGAACAATACGAAACATATTGCTGACGCATAACCCATTTCGTAACGAATGTTACCATAGTCTGTTGCGTGGTTCATGATCGTGTGAGCTGCATAGTCTGTTGAAGGCAGACCTACGAGGTTCTGACCAACAACACCGACTGTGAACGATGCTGAGATCTGGATAACGGCAGCGAACAGAAGCTGTGGTCCCATTGAAGGGATAGTGATGTAGAAAAGCTCCTGCCATCTGTTCTTGATACCCTCGATAGCACCTGCTTCGTACATTGACTTATCAATGTTCTGGAAGCCTGCACGGATAGCAAGGAAGCCTGCACCCATTGACATCCAAAGCTGAACGATGATAACAACTGTAAGGATATAGTTTGTATCTGTGAGCCACTGTGCAGGTTCGTTCAGGATACCCAGATCGATAAGCACAGCGTTCAGGTAACCGTAGGAGTCACCTGACAGGATAAGCTGCCAGGTAACATATACGGAAGTTGTCATAGAAGGTGCATAGAACACGAATGTGAAGAAGGTTTTGAGGAATGCGTTCATCTCGTTTATCAGCCAAGCAATGATAAAGCTGAGGATATAAGAGAACGGTCCTGTGAATATCGCAAAGATAAGAGTGTTTCTTACTGCGATAAGGAATACGTCGTCGTTAAGGAACAGCGTATAGAAATTTGAAAGTCCTACGAACTTAGGAGTTTCGATCATGTTAAAGTTTGTAAAGCCCATTGGCAGCGACATTACGACAGGCACTACCGTGAAGATAATGAACAAAGACATGAAAGGCAGGAGCATTGCATAGCAAGCCTTGTTGGTTTTCATCATGTGCCATGTGTACTTCCACTTGCCCTGTTTTATCATAGGCGCTTCAGGATTGGTTTTGGCCATTAGTTACTCCCCTTTCATTAATTGTCGTACAGACCAAGATCTTCAAGCTTACGAGTGATCTCGTCATTGATATCCTTATTGTACCAGAACAGTGTATCACGAGCGTTGTCGTAGTCATTAACTACAGCTCTGAATGCGTTCATAACGTTTCTTGTTACACCGTAAGATGCAGGAATGATCGGGATCTCTACCTGTGAATTAAGCTGGTCAAGAAGAAGATTTACTTCTGAAGTTGTCCAAGACAACTGCTGAAGAGCTTCTTCGTTAGCTGTTGCATATCTACCCATTGTACCAAGGATAGACTCGATGTTGTTACCATACTTGACCTGAGCGTCAGTTGAGGTGAACCACTTGATGAAGTCCCAAGCGCCCTCCTGATCTGCTGCCTTTGTGAAGATAATAGCACCTGAACCATTGGAGTTTGCTGCATGGTTGATAGTTCCGTCTTCCTGAACAGTACCAGGAACTGGCTGGAATCCCCAGCAGCCCTTGATCTCAGGAGCGGCTACAGAAAGCTGGTTATAGAATGTGTAGTTCTGGATAACTACTGGCATATCACCTGTTCTGAAACGTGTGAATGCGTCATATGTCTGCTGGAAGCTGTATGTTGTATAGAACTTTGTCCAAGTATCGAAAGCGTTTACGGCTTCCTGAGTATCGAATGTTGTCTTTGTCTGCTCTTCGTTGTAGTAGTTAAGACCCTGCTGGAGAAGGAGCATAGCGAATGTGTTACCAGGCTCTGTGATAGCAGATACCTGAGTTGTTCCGCCTGTACTTGTCATTACAGGGAGGATAAGACCAACTTCAAGGTAGTTTCTCTGAAGTGTTGGCAGACAGTTAAGAAGTCCGTCCCAAGTATTAAGATCTGTTGCTGGGTCGATATCGTACTCGCTGAGGATATCAGAACGATAGAACAGCATTGGGAAGGTCTGGTCACATGGAAGACCGTATGTACCGCCGTTGTACTGATAAAGAACAGTAGCGTCGTCTGCAAAACGTGACTTTACCTCGTCAAAGTCGCTGAATGTGGTGAGATCTGTAAGAACGCCACGGGCTGCAAGCTGGATAGGGAAGTCGCCGCCCATGAAGAGAGCGAGGTCAGGACCCTTGCCTGCAAATGTAGCCTCGACGATACCACCCTGAACGAGCTTAAGATTGATCTTTGTTTTAGCTGTTGGATTGTATTCACTTGAAATGAGCTGCTGGAGAGCCTCAGCGTTATCACGGCCGAGCATTACCCAGCACTCCATAGCACTTTCGTCCTCATCGGACAGTGCGTTGTAGTCCTCAAAGAAAGAACCGATAAAGCCCTTGAAGCCGAAGCCAAGTGATCCAAAGAATGACTTGTCACATGAAGTGAAATCCTGATCGGAAGTAGCTACCTCGATCATATCGACCTCAAGAGGCTGCTCACGATACTGGTTTACGAAAGAAGAAACCGATGTGATGTTATCCTTGATCTGTGACATCATCTCAGGGATAAGGTCAGGCTTCTTTATACACTTATCAAGAACGATAGCCATTTTCTCAAGAGTTTCAGCCTCAGTTCCGCCTGAACCTGAAAGCTTCTCGATCTCAGCCTTCTTATCTCTCAATGTCTTAGCATATTCCTTGAAATCAGGAACGATAGAAGGAATGGCTGTGTCGATCATGTAGTTGTTGTATTCATCAGGATCAGGACCTGTGATCTGTCTGATCTGTCTATAGTAGCTGTTTATGTTATAAACAAGCTCGTCCAGATCGCCCATGATCTCACCGATCTCACCAGGAACTGCTTCCAGAGAAATAGTGTTTGTGCCTGCCTGGAGGTAGAAATAAAGATCGTCGCCATTTTCAGACTTTGGCGTTGTGATGCTCCAGTCTGTATCGTAGTAGAACTTTATCTGATTAGCTTCAAGGCAAGGTACTTCGCCATTGACATAAAGACGTCTGTTGGAGTACATACCTCTCATCTGATCCTGTCTGCCTCTTATACCTATCTTATAGTAGCCAGCCTTGTCAACATTGAACTCCCATGTTACTGTCTGAGTTAACTGCGTCCAGCTTCCTGAACCGATAGTATTATATCTTGTTTTAGTAGGGCTTGAGCCGTTTGCGCTCGATGTGAGATAAGAGCTCTTATCTGATGTAGGATAAAGAGTTCTTGATGACTTGTAGGCAGCAGTTTCACCCTCAAGAGTGATCTTTTGTCCCTGAGCCTGTGCCAGATCGCTGTCTGATGGTGCTGTGTAAGCAGCAGGTGCTTCATACTGATAGAAAGTAAAGCTCTTGACAGCAAACTCAGCCTTTTCAGATTCAAATGTTATCGTATGTTCGCCAGCCTCCATATAGAACTCCAGCGGCTCGTTAAAAAGTCCGTCGATGTCCTCCAGAGGAGTTTCCTGCCAGCATGGAGTCGATATCTGTCCAGGACGGATATCGTTCTGTCTTGAATCCTGTTTGATCTCAGATTCGTTGATCCATCTCTTGCTCAGCGTGATTCTTGACGCTGTTGCATATGGGCTTTCGCCGTCGATAAGCAACGAAAACTCAACGTCGTTTGTGTTGCTTTCAAGTGCCTCATATATCATCTTGATATTGTAGACGCCTGTTTCAGGAATGTTCACCGTCCAAGAAACTGAACCCTCCTGATTTGCCCACTGCATAACATCATTCTCTCCATCTACTGTAGTTACAGTGATCTGAGCGTCTGTTACTGAAGCAGGATCGTAATCCTTTCCCAAGACCTCGACTGTCTTATCAGGTCTTGCAGCGTCGGTATACTTCTTTACATAGTTAGTATAAGAAGTCTGACGGATCGAATCGGTACCCGTCGTGGCAGCGGAGCTTCCGTCGCCTGTTGCAGAATCATCAGCAGTTGCCTGCGTGCCTAGAGTGCTGTCGTCCGCCGCTTCACTGTCTGCAAATGCTGGAACTGATGCGCTTGCACACAGAGCAAGTGCCAATGCGGAAGCAATAACACGCCTAAACATTGTGTCTTTCACTATGAATCCACCTTTCTAAATAAATTGCTTTTGGTTTTGCGAGAATCAAGCCTACTTAATTACATTCTAATATAAATAGTATAGAACCTCTTCATTATGTGATCCCCCACGGGAAATAAAGAAAATAAAGCTTACGTCCCCCCCGATCTGAACAGCACGAGCTTTTCGCCGTTCTCATCAAGTTCGACCTTGACCTTATCGCCGCCTTTTATCTCAAGAGCGTCCATAAAGTCCTTCGGGAGCTGCAGCCGTCCGGATCTGTCGAGGACGATAAGCTCTTCATGAGCCGTTTCCTCGCTGTTCTCAACCAGCACGATATCTCCCATTTCATTAAGCTCCTCCACATAAGAACGCTTTCTTACGATCTCAGAGCTTGTTCTTCCATCTCTGATAGCCACCACTCTGTCGATATGATCGGCAAGCTTAAGGTCATGGGTAACGATCACTATAGTGATCTTCTCATCTTTATTAAGCTCCTTGAATATATCAAGTATCATATTGGAAGTCTTTGTATCCACCGAGCCTGTAGGTTCATCAGCCAACAGTAATCTCGGATCGTTTGCCAATGCAATAGCAATTGCAACTCTTTGCTGTTCGCCTCCCGACATCTGGTCGAGCCTGCTGTTTTTTCTTTTCAGCAGTCCCACTCTGTCAAGCAGCTCCAGTGCTTTCTGCCGTCTTTTATGCTCGCCGTTGAGCAGCATAGGAAGCTCAACATTCTGCACAGCCGTAAGATACGGCACAAGATTTCTTGCATTATTCTGCCACACAAAGCCTACGGTGTTCCTTTTATACTCCATATAATCCTTATCAGTAAACTTAAGAAGGTCCTTACCGTCCACATAAAGGTTTCCCGCCGAAGGCTTATCAAGTCCTCCAAGCATATTGAGCAGCGTCGATTTACCACTTCCTGAGTTTCCGACAATGGCCATAAGCTCTCCACGCTCGACATCCAGGTCAAGTCCTTGGAGCGCCACCACCTCAACATCAGAAGTTTTGTAGATCTTCACCAGATTTTCACACCGTATCATATATTTATCATTGTCGGCAGCTACAATAGTATCAAGTTCATCACTCAACTATCTCACCGTCCTCTAATGTATAAACCTTATCAGCTATATCTATCATGCTGGGGTCGTGAGTGGTCATTATGATAGTCATCTCATCTCTCGCCACCAGCTCTTTGAAAAGCTTTACAACATGGAGCGCAGTTGCCGTATCAAGCTCGGCAGTAGGCTCGTCCGCAAAAATTATGTCAGGCTTATGTGCGATAGCTCTTGCTATAGCAACTCGCTGCTGTTCACCACCGGACATTTCCCCCGGTCGGTGGAACATTCGCTTTTCAAGTCCCACGCTTCGCAGACATTCCCTTGTGCGCTTATCCCTTTCTTCATATGGATATTTCGCAAGTCTTAGACCAAAGTCAACGTTTTCATAAGCGGTCATTCCCGACATGAGTGCCACAGATTGGAACACGAACGCCATTTTATACCGTCGTATATCATCTCTGGCTCTTTCAGAAAGCCTTGTAATATCCCGTCCGCCAAACATGACCTTGCCCTTTGTTGGCTTGTCAAGCGCTCCAAGAATATTGATAAGAGTAGTCTTACCGCTTCCTGAACGTCCTCTAAGGATTGTCAGCTTGCCTTTTTCTATTTCGATGTTGATATTTTTCAGCGCATTCACAACGCTTCCGTCGCCGATCTTAAAGTCACGGCACAGATCTTCAGTTGAAAGTATAGTGTCCATACCGCATGGCTCCTTTATCACATCAAACAGGGTCTTCGCCCTCATCACATCCACTGTATTGGTCATTTTGACCTATGTAATATACTCAAACAAAGGTTAAAATATTTGTGCATTATTCACATATCGTGTCAGAAGCACACAACGACCACAACATATTGTATTTCTTGTACAATATGTTCAAATTTCGGGCGATAAATTATGCAAATCAGCCCACAATTTTATGTAAAATGCCAAAATGGGTTCATTCAGCTAATCTTAATTATATCAATTTCTCTGTATTTTGTCAAGGATGTTAAACGTTTAAGATAACATAAAAACGAGGCTTGCGGAGGATTTAGTCACCTTAAACAAACTATAAAATCATTTTTTGTGCATTTCGCAATAAATCTTGTCAAAAAAGGTTGAAAACTCTGTAGTCGTCAAGATTTTAGCTTTCAATTAATAATAATTTTACATTTTGAAGAATAAAATCCGAAAAATTTCTACCGATATGCACAAAAAACATTTGATATATTTATTTAAAATATGCAAAAGCAAAACTGTTCTTAACATTATGTAAAAGGAGGCAAAAAAAAACTATACAAAAAGGCATTTGTGCAATTTGAACCTATAGAAAAAGCCAAATATGAAAGAAATAAGCCTGCAATATGACGTAATATTCCCGTAAAAAACATTAAACATTGTCCTATTTATCATACAGTTTTCACATAAACAAGTATAATATTAGATAACGAAACAAGAAAGCCCCACAAGGGGGCGGTTAAAATTGACTACCACGGCTCACGCCGCTGACATACCAGGAGGTTTTCATAATGAATGAATACAGAAACAACAACTTCAATGATAACAATAATAACAATTTTGAGAACAGCTATACACAGCAAAACGGATATAATCAATATCAGGCTCAGGCAGGAAGCGTGAATGAGTTCACATACAATCCTAATAAGAAAAAGTCAAAGGGCAAGAAGGTGCTTTCAGGCATTATTGCAGTGCTTTGCGTTGCAGCTATCGGAACTACTTCCATTGTAGGCTACAATCTTGTTACAGGAAAGAACGCCGTAGGCTCTTCAAACAACGGCACCGTTGTTTCAAAGGACGACAGCTCATCAAACAGTGCAAAAAGCACTGTTGACCGTTCAAATCTGCCAACTATCCAGCAGCTCTCAACTCCGTCCGACGCACTGACTATCCCTGAGATAGTAAAGAAGGTTTCACCTTCTGTTGTAGGCATCTCCTGTATCCTTTCAAACGGCACTGCAACAGGTTCAGGTATCGTAATGAGCGAGGACGGCTACATCGTAACCAACGCACACGTTGTTGATGGTGCACAGTCTATTTCAGTTGTGCTTCCTGACAGCTACAACGATACTTCAAGCAAATCAGATGACAGCAAATCAAGCTCTGACAGCAGCTCTGAGGACGATGAGGACAACCTCACATACACAGCTACCCTTGTAGGCAAAGACACTCAGACTGATATCGCAGTTTTGAAGATAGACGCAAAGGGACTTACAGCCGCTGAGTTCGGCACATCTGCAGATCTTCAGGTAGGTGAAGCTTCTATCGTAATAGGCAACCCTCTTGGCTTCTCACTTGCAAACTCTGTAACAGCAGGTATAATCTCTGCAACAGACAGAACGCTCACTGTTGAGGACAGGACAATGAATCTTATCCAGACAGACGCTTCTATCAACAGCGGTAACTCAGGTGGACCACTCATCAACGCATATGGTCAGGTAATAGGCATCACCTCTGCAAAGGTATCATCATCTGTGGGCGAGGGACTTGGGTTTGCTATCCCTATCGACGAGGCGCTCCCTATTGTTGAGGACCTTATGAAGAACGGTTACGTTACAGGCAGACCTAGCCTTGGAATTTCAGGTACAGACATCACAAGCGCATATTCATCATACTACGGTATCCCACAGGGCTTCCTTGTAAAGAGCGTTACTAAGGGAAGCGGCTCTGAAAAGGCTGGTATTCAGGAAAATGATATCGTTATAGGCATAAACGGAACTGTTATATCAAACATCAGCGAGCTGAATGAGATAAAGAACAAGTGCAAAGTCGGTGACACTGTTCAGCTTACTATATACAGAAACAAGAAAATGATAAATGTTGACGTTGTTCTCGGCGAGTCCACAGAGGACACTTCTGAGTCAAATGACAACGACCAGAACAACAATAACAATAATAATAACAATAACAACGACGACTACAACGATTACTATGGAAACTATGGCAATGGTCTTGGCGGCTATAATTACGGCTATGGTTTCTAAATAACAAAGCTTTCTTCATATTTTTCATATTCTTTTACTTCAGGGAAAGAGCTGTTCCGAGAGATCGGGACAGCTTTTTTCTTGACTTTCTTCTTGACAGAGGGTCAAAGCAGTGTTATTATAATAAGGTATACTATTAAGGCAAAGCCCGCCTGACGGTATTGCCTTAAACGAGTACACTTCTTTATTTTGCAAAGGTCGGTGATTTTATGACAAAAGAAGAATATCTTGACTTTTGCGGCTCTATTGCAGGTGCGACATATGACCAGCCTTTCAACGAGGACTTTCAGTCCACTGCACTGCGCCACTGGGACACGAAAAAGTGGTTCGGGCTTTTGATGTTCCACAATGACAGGTGGATAGTAAACTTAAAGCTAAAACCCGAAGAAGTGCTGTTTTACAGGGATATCTACGAGGGCGTGACGGAAGCTTATCACATGAACAAGGTCCACTGGATAACATTGTATCTCGACAGCGACGTGCCAACAGAGGAGATAGAAGACCTTACCCTCAGAAGCTTTGAGCTTACAAAGCGTAAAGATAAAAAGAAAACCAAAAAGCGAAAGGAAGCTTTATAAAATGAGAACTTTTTCAAAATCAAGCAAGCTTGATAACGTGTGTTATGATATAAGAGGTCCTGTTATGGACGAAGCAAATGAAATGATAGCAAAGGGAGAGAAGATATTCAAGCTCAATATCGGAAACCCTGCTCCGTTTGCATTCAATGCCCCTGACGAGATAATACAGGCAATGACAGACAATCTGAGGAACGCTCAGGGCTATTCCGACTCAAAGGGCATAACAGAAGCAAGACAGGCTATTTATGATTATGCACACTTTAAGGGCATACCTGTTGAAAGTCTTAACGATATCTACACCGGAAACGGTGTTTCCGAGCTTATCACAATGGTAATGCAGGGTCTTCTCAACAACGGCGACGAGGTTCTTGTTCCTGCACCTGACTATCCGCTGTGGACAGCTTCCGTTACTCTTGCAGGTGGTACTGCCGTTCACTATATTTGTGATGAAAGCTCCGAATGGTATCCTGACCTTGAGGACATGGAAAAGAAGATAACAGACAAGACAAAGGCTATCGTTATCATCAACCCTAACAACCCGACAGGTGCGGTATATCCAAAAGAGATACTTGAAAAGATAGCAGACATGGCAAGACGTCATGAGCTTATCATATTCTCAGACGAGATATATGACAGACTTCTTATGGACGGCGTTGAGCATACTTCTATCGCTTCACTTTGCCCTGACGTTTTCTGCATCACTCTTAACGGACTTTCAAAGTCACATCGTATCGCAGGCTTCCGTGTAGGCTGGATGACACTTAGCGGTGATAAGAGCAGAGTAAAAGGCTACATAGAGGGTCTTAATATGCTTTCAAGCATGAGGCTTTGTTCAAATGTACCGAGCCAGTATATAATCAAATATGCTCTTGGTGATTACACAAAAACTGACGATCTGCTCCTGCCGGGGGGACGTATCTACGATCAGAGAGAGTATATCTACAATGCACTTAACAGCATTGACGGTCTGTCGGCTGTAAAGCCTAAGGCGGCATTCTATATCTTCCCAAAGATAGACGCAAAGCGTTTCAACATCACAAATGACGAGCAGTTCGTGCTTGATTTTCTCCGTGAGAAGAAGATACTTCTTGTTCATGGCGGCGGTTTCCACTGGGAACAGCCTGACCATTTCAGGATAGTTTATCTTCCTAAGCTTGAGGATCTTGAATACTCCATGAATGAAATGAGAGATTTCCTCAAAGACTACAAGCAGAAGTAAAACTGTAGAGCGGACAGTGTTCGCCCAATATGCTTTTATGCTCATACCATACATCTACAAACACAGACACGAGGTACAAAAATGTCAAAACTTTGCAAATCATGTGGAAACTATTATGAGGGAGATCACTGCGACAAGTGCGGCTATGGCGACCCAAACTTAAAGACCCACGCCGCCGACAAATACAAAAAGCCCACAAAGCCTGAACGTTTCAGGACCGAGGAGGAAAAAGAGCTTTACGCCGAGTGGGAAAAGGAGAAAAAAGAGGACACTGAGATAAAGCGTCACTATGATCCCAACGCAGGCAAAAAGACCCTTGCCATTGTGGCGGTAGTTGTTATAGGCGTTATCGTGGCTGTGCTATACAAAAGCGGAGTTATTTTCAGCTCCACAAAGACAGAGGTAATAGAAAAATACTTCAAGTCCATACAGACAAGCGATTTCGATTCATTCGTGGAGTGCTTTCCGAAAGAGATGAAGAACGAATACGAACAGCAGCGAACCGAAGGCGGATATGGCAAAGAGCAGGTTATGAAAGAAGTCCTTTACGGTGATTTCATTGAAAGCTATGGTTCTGATTACACTATCGACGTATCTTTCGGCAGAGAAACAAAGCTTAAAGAATCTGAATATGACCTGAGCGAATACAAAAGCTTTTACGGCTCTGCACCGAATGTTTCAGAGGCTTATGAGATAGTAACGAACGTGACTTTCAAAGGCTCAAAGGGCAGTGAGGACGCAAAGCTTTACATCTACGTTGGAAAATGCAGCGGAAAATGGTGCATTTTCAACATCACGCAGGATAACGGCATTGTTGACGAGGACACGGGGCTTAAAACTTCAGAAAATTAAATAGCACAAAGCAAAACCGCCACGGAGAAAAATCCGCAGCGGTTTTTTTGTTTTGCGATAAAACCTATATGGTGGAACGCCGTATTTCTGTTAAACAGAAATTGAGTCGCTCCCCTACATATAAGTGGCGTTATTATACGCTTTTATGTGATATTATTTCTTCATAAAAGCAAATGACTTTCTTGTTCTCTGCTTTCCGCCTATTGACATTGTGAATATTTTGTCGCTCATGAAGATTTTCAGTGCGACAGTCATGCACACTACAAGAAGTACTATCTGATAGATAAGTCCCCCTGCATAAAGGCTGTAGTTGCCAAACATTACGTTCTCGCTTGCCATAAAGGTATGGGTGAACGGTATAGCATAGACGATATACTTTATAACAGGTGAAAGCGTTCTGATATCAACTACCATTGCAAGAAGATATGGTATCATTGCGGAGAATGTTATAGGCAGTAGCATTGTCTGGGCAGATTTTGCGTCTTTTGCAAGTGCGCCTAATACCATTGAGAGTGACAATGAGATAAGGATAGACACAAACATCTGTATTCCCACAAGAGCATACTGTCCGACGCTCATAGTAAGACCAAGGTTTTCCATTGCAGATTCATATGCTGAGGTATCTCCCATGCCCTCAGTAAGACCGCCTGTCATTTTGCTCATGCCGAACATATAGACCACAGCCTGCAAAGCCGCAACAACACCTGCGGCAAGCATTTTTGACGCAAGGACTGAAAGTCTTGAAACAGGTGCGGAAAGAAGCGTTTCAAGGGTCTTGTCTATTTTCTCGGTAGAGATCGCGCTAAGTATCATCTGAGCCGAGAACATTATAAGAACGAACATTATTATAGGCACTACCATGCTCTGTGCCGAGCAAAGGGACATCACTACAGAACTGCTCACTTTATCTGCCTTGTCGCCAACAACCGTTGTTTCAGAAAGCTCGACAGGGTCTTCAAGCTGATTCATTTCGTCCTCTGTCATTGCGCCGCTTGAAAGCTTATCCTGATAGATAGTTGATTTTACAGCCTGCTGTATAACTGCAAGGGCAGTGTCTGAGCCTGTGTTTATATTTGACATGGTTGCAAGAGAGGTCATTCTCTGAACATATCCAACGTCTGCCTTTTTATGCTGTTTTACCTGTTCTGTAAAGCCTTTTGGTATTATCACAACGCTGTCCTGATCGAGCCTTTTAAGCTCTGCGGCATAGTCGTCGGATTTTATATCTACAACTGTTATCTTGCCGTCACCAGCCTTTGCGGTAGCTTTCAGAGAGTTTAAAACGTTTTCTGTGAACTCTGTTTTGTCAAGGTCGCAGATAGTAAGGTCGGAAGCCTTTTCGGCACTGTCGCTTATTGCCCCTGACATTGCCTGACCTGCCATAACAAGCACCACTACTGTGACTATCATTGTTATAATAGTTTGCAGGCTGAGCATTTCCTTTAATTCCTTGCGGAAAAGACTATAAAACTTCACGGTCAAGCACCACCCTTTCAAATACTTCTTCAAGGTTCTGAGCGCCGTATTTTTCAATAAGCTCCGCAGGCTTGCCGACTTCCAGCAACTCGCCCTTTGCAATTATACCCACTCTGTCTGAAACATACTCTATTTCAAGCATATTATGGGAAGAAAGCAGAAAGCTCATGCCCTCAGAAGCAAGCTTTTTTATCATTCTTCTTATTTCAAGGGCGTTTATAATATCAAGTCCCGAAGTCGGCTCGTCAAGGATAGCCAATGCAGGGAGTGGCATTATCGCCCTTGCAAGGAGAAGCTTTCTTGCCATACCACGGGAATAATTTGATATTTTATCGTTAAGCCTATCACCAAGCTCGCATATCTCACAGCCACGCTTAACAAACTCGTAAGCCTGTTCTCCGTTGTCGGCATAGATAGAAGCCATGAACTCCAGATATTCTCTGCCTGTCATGGTCTTATACGCACCAGCCTCGTCAGGGAGGTATGTAATGCTTTTTCTTACCATATCAGGTTCAGTGAGAATACTATGACCTGCCACGATAGCGTCGCCCTCTGTTGCCTGCAAAAGTGTTGATATCATTCTTATTGTTGTTGTCTTTCCTGCACCGTTTGGACCTATCAGCGCAAATATCTCGCCCTTTCCAACGTCAAAAGTGACGTTGTGGGAGGCGTAAATGCCTTTTTTGTACTGCTTTGAAAGCCCTTTGACCTGTAAAACGGTTTCCATAGTTTCCCCATTCCTTTCTTTGTCTGTATCATTGTATTTTTTATGAATAAATCAAGTATAGCACACCACGTTCCAACTGTCAATTGACATTTGTCATGTGCTGTTATGTAAATATGATTTGCTAATAGTATACACTGTCTATGGCACGATGTCAATAGCGGTTTTCACCAAAACAGGAATGATTTTTATTATTTATGCGTTAGAATGTAAAATTCACTTACTTTGTGAGATAAAGTAAACCACGTTACACAATGATTACAAATCAAATAATATTCTGTACATTTTCAACTCTTTCAAGTACGTTTTTTTGGATATCACAATGTAATGATTTGATTACATTTTGGTTACAGACAAGGGTAAAAAAACGGACGATTGTTGAAAACTTTATAACTTTCAACACCAGATTGCTGTTATAGCATGAGTTTTAAACATTTTCAACATAGTTTTCAACATTTTCAAAAGTTTTCAACTGTAGTTTTCAACTGTCCAAAAAAGCTCTTGTTACCGTTTTTTAATCATTTGTAATTTATTCATTTTTCGTACTTCTATAGTAAATAGGGAGGATTTATTACATTTTCACCAATGAACGAATTTAAAATTTGTGAAGTATTTAAGTTTTAAAATAGGCTTTTGCTGTTTACAAACGAATGAAAATATGTTAAACTTATAATAAATATGAATGAAAAGTTACAATATTCATTATTGGAGGAAAAATTATGGGAAAATTAATCAGCCTGAAGAAAGCCGCCGCTGTGCTGTTGACCTCGGTAACACTCATGTCGGCTGCGGCGGCACTGCCTGCTGTGGACGAAACGCCGCTTCTTTCGCAGACGGCGATAACTGTTGAGGCGGCAAGCGTCGGAAAAGGCACAGGGCTTACTTCAAAAACACTTAGCAACAGCGAGATAAAGCTTAGCTGGAAAAAGGTCAGCGGAGCTTCGGGATACTCAGTTTGTATGAGAAAAAACGGTAAATATCCGCAGATCGCAGACGTAAAAAGTGGCTCGACCCTCACATACACTGTGAAAAATCTGCCAAATGCTACCCGTGAAAACTTCAAGGTAAGAGCCTACAAGACCGTGAAAGGAAAAAAGGTATACGGTGCATATTCCGACAACTGGAACACCGCCACGAACCCACAGCCTGCAAAGGGTCTTAAAGTATCAAGCGTTTCCTATAACAGCGTAAAGCTTTCATGGACAAAGATAGGATGCACAAATTACAGAGTATTTCAGCTTAAAAATGGTCAGTGGAAAGAGATCGCGAAGACCACAGGCACAAGCTACACTGTAAAAAATCTCAGCCAGAAGACCACATACAAGTTCAAGATAAGAGCCTGCAAGACAGACGACAAGAAAGCCAACCACTATGGAAAATATTCTGCAGAGGTATCGGCTACCACATCTAAAGCTCCTGCTGTTTTGACCCCAGTTTCACAGCATGGTCAGCTTTCTGTAAAGGGTGCGAATATTGTTGACAAGAACGGCAAGGTATTCAAGATAAAGGGTATGTCAACTCACGGCATCATGTGGGAGGATTTTTCCGATATCCTTACAAAGGACTCACTTAAAGTTCTCAGAGATGACTGGAAGGTCAACACCATAAGAATCGCAATGTATACTTATGAATGGGGCGGCTACTGCACCGAGAACGGCAAGTATCAGGCGCAGGCAAAGCAGAAAGTCAAGACAGGCGTTGAGAATGCAAAATCTCTTGGTATGTATGCTATAATCGACTGGCACGTTCTCAACGACAGAAACCCAAACACCTACAAAGCTGACGCTATAAAGTTCTTCACGGAAATGGCTCAGACTTATAAGGATTATGACAACGTTATTTACGAGATCTGCAACGAGCCTAACGGCGGAATCACATGGACAGGCGGAATAAAGAGTTATTGTCAGAGCGTTGTAAGCGCTATCAGAAAATACGACAGTGACGCTATCATAATCTGCGGCACAGGCACATGGAGTCAGGACATAGATCAGGTGCTTGGCAACAAGCTTTCTGACAAAAACTGCGTTTACGCTCTTCACTTCTATGCTGATACTCACAGAGATTGGCTGAGAAACAGACTTCAGAACTGCTACAACAAGGGACTTCCTGTTCTTGTATCTGAGTTCGGAACTTGCGACGCAAGCGGAAACGGCGGATATAACTCAGCAGAAAGCACAAAATGGCTCAAGCTTCTCGACTCACTAAAAGTAGGCTACATAAACTGGTCAGCCTGCGGAAAGAGCGAAACGGCTTCCGCATTCAATAGCGGTACGAACCTCAAAGCTATAAAGAGCGGCACTTCACAGCTCACAGCAAGCGGCAAGTTCATTCGTGATTGGTACAGAAACCACTGATAACACAAAAGACCTCTCTTGGTGGGAGGTCTTTTTTTTGCACAGAAACTAACGATAAGCAGGCGACCCAAGGTCGCCTTTACACTATAAAAACAAAGCCGAGGGGCACTTACCTCTCGGCTATTGTTATTTTATATCATATCACAAAGAACAGTGCCGTTCTTATAACGGCTGTAAAAAGCATAGCATAGAACGATGTGCCAAGCAAAAGCTGATTTGCCCAGAATATATCGTTAGGCTCGCATGGCTTTAGATTTCTGCCTATAACAGGCTTTCTTACAAGCTGTCCGCCGTAATACTCATCACTGCCAAGCTGGATACCCAATGCACCTGCACACACCGACTGAGTTTGCGCTGAATTAGGACTAGGGGATTTTCTTCTGTCTTTTTTGTATACCTGAGAAGCGTTCTTGCTGTCAAGGTGAAGATAAGAAACGTTCATTTTCATAAGCAGGGCGGCTATTCTTGCAGGTATAAAGCTGAGAACGTCGTCGAGCTTTGCAGGGAATTTGCCGAAGTTTATGTATGTGTCTGTTTTATAGCCCACTGTGTTGTCGATAATATTCACTGTTCTGTAGAGTATTCCGCCCAGACCGCCGAATATCGCAGACCAGAAAATAGGTGCGACCGCCCAATCTGTGGTGTTCTCTGCAACCGACTCCACCGTACTTTTTATAACAGCGTCAATGTTCATATCGTCGGTGTCACGGAAGGTCACTTTTTTTACCTTGCGCTGTGCAGAAGAAAGATTGCCTGCCCTTGCAGCACGCATCACTCCCCCTGCCGCAGTTTTAAGGGACTTTACAGAAAGCGCTGACCAGCACATTATACCCTCGAGGAAGATGCCAAGTGCGGCATTTAGCTTATAGCCCACGAATAGAAGAAGCAATGCCACAGCGGCAACTATAAGAAGCACTATCACAGTCATCATAAGACCTGCCATGCGCTGTGCTTCGGGGGTGTTTTTATAGCTGTTTCTGAAAGACTTATCAAGCTTTGCCACAAGCTTTTTTATAAAATACTGAGGATAGACCACTACTTCAGGGTCGCCAAGGAGCATATCCAGCGCAAAGCCAAGCGCAAGCGCCGCCAGTGAATTTATCAACATATATACATATCCTTTCTTCAGGCAATAATTACTTATGATAATTATATCACAACACTTTCTGATTTTCAATACCTTTATGCTCTGATTTTAAGGGATAAGGCACAAAAAAGGGCGGTCAGAGCCGCCCGAACAAAAGTCTTTCAAAAAAAATCAGAAACTAAGGTGCAAACACTGTTTGCCCCTACACTGAATAGATATATCCATAAGCTTTTGTGATAACTATATTATTTGCATATCTCCGAAAGCTTTTCAAGCATAAGCTCCATTTCCTCGTCTGTGCCGATAGTAATTCTCAGAAAGTTATCTATTCTCGGCTTGTTGAAGTATCTCACGAAGATACCATTTTCACGGAGGTATGTGAAGATCTCCTTTGCAGAGAGCTTTTCATGCTGTGCAAAGAGAAAATTCGTTTCGCTGTCAAGGACGTTGAAGCCCATTTCACGCATTTTTTCCGCTGTTCTATCCCTTGTTGCCTTGACCTTTTCAACTGTCGCCTTGAAATAATCCTCGTCAGAAAGGCTTGCAACGGCAGTTTCTATGGCTATCTGGTCGAGAGGATAGGAATTGTATGAGTCCTTTACAGCCCGCATATAGCTGATAAGCTCGGCACTTGCGAACGCCATGCCAACTCTCATGCCTGCAAGGGAACGTGACTTTGAGAAAGTCTGCGTTACAACGAGATTATCGTACTCTTTCACAAGCTCCACGCAAGAATACCTGCCGAAATCCACATATGCCTCGTCGATTATAACAATGCTGTCCTGATTGTTTTCAAGAAGTTCTCTTATAAATTTCTCACCCACACCAAGGCTTGTCGGAGCATTAGGGTTTGGTATAACAACGCCGCCGTTAGGCTCTTTGAAGTCCTCGATATTTATTACAAAATCATCGTCAACGCTCTTAGTCTTGTATGGTATTTTCAGAAGCTCACACCAAACAGGATAGAACGAGTAAGTTATATCAGGATAAAGTATAGGCTTATCAGAGTTGAAAAACGCTCTGAAAGCTGTGGCAAGCACATCGTCTGAGCCGTTTCCGCAGAAAACATTCTCGCTTTTAAGCCCAACACGCTCCGCAAGCGCTGCCCTAAGAACAGACGCGTCGGCACTAGGGTATTTTCTAAGCTCCGCTATGGTTTTGCCCTCCAATATCGCCTTTACCTTTGATGACGGCGGATAAGGGTTCTCGTTAGCATTAAGCTTTATTATCTTATCGTTTTTAGGCTGTTCCCCTGCAACGTATGGCTCTATATTTATAAGGTTTTTTCTCCAAAGCTTTTCGCCCATTTTACATTATCCTCTCTATATTTTATCATAGTAAAGCATTAATATAAAATATTATATCACATACCGCTTATGTTGTCAAATAAAAGCCGCCTAGTTTTCAAAGTAAGCCTGTATAGACTGCAAAACGCCGTCATAGTAATATGCGTTCACGCTCATGGAATCGCTCTTCCAATCAAGAAACTGATCTTTGCCGTTTCTGTCGCTGACCTCAGGTGTGCCTAGGATCGCAGCCATCTCCTCAGGAGTTGAATTTTTTGTTATACCGAATATTGAGCAGTCGCTTTCGGTGGTGAAACTCATTCTTATCTTATGGAGGGTATGATCGCTGTTGAGCCAGAAGCCGAAGATGATGATATTATCCACAGTCGAGCTTGTTTTTCCGTAGCAAAGAGCAGAATCGTATTCATCGTCAGGGGTATCCACCATTTCTGCTCTTACATCATCAATAAGCTCATTGCCTGTGAAAACGTGGTCTATGCCCTTATAGCTTACGCTTATATCCTTAGGCAGAGCAGCGTCTGAAGTAAGGTCAAGTGCCTTGAGGTCATCATATACCTTTACTCTGTTCTCATCAGTGTTTACAGTGCTCTCGCCCGGTGTTGTTATACCTGTGTACTCAGATGTGAAAACAGCCTCTCCGTCTTTTTCGTGTATTTCTTCCTGCGGATAGTTTTTGCTGTAGTATGTGAAATCGGAAACCGAGAAGTCATCAAGCACTACGTCATACTCTTCATAATTACTATATGTTTCCACCACGGTAAGTGAAATTGTATAGTCAACATTCTCCCAATACATTGTATAGCATTTGTAATCGTCCATGCCGTCATATTCGCTGTTCATATAAATGCTTGTAGGACAGCCCATTTTGTCGATTATTTTATCAAGATCTTCTTTATTGCTGTAGCTGCCGTAGCTTTCATACTCCCAGTCGGAGGTATCCACAGCCTCTTCCAAAGGTATTGTAACGCTCCAGCTGTTTTCCTTTAGAATGTCAGCCACGCTTGCGTCACGGTCAAATGGGTTTCCACTGATAAGGTCGTATTTTGTTTGGCTCTCATCTGATGAAACGAAGGTTATCTCAACGTTAGTGTTTTCACCTACCATTTTATCGATGCTCATAATATCACCGGATTTGCCAATATCGTCGCCGTACAATTCCATAGCAGCATTGCCGCCGTCTATGGCACTAAGGTCAACAGGCACTGATATTTTGCTGCCGAAAATATCCTGCGGCAAAGTATCTGACGGATCAGACCCTTTAAAGCCTGTTATCCAGTATTTATCACTGTTATCGCCTGCCGTATCAGCTTTATTATCGGCAGCCGAACTGCTTTCACTGCTTTTTTGTGACTCAGTCACAACAACCACGCCGTCATCATTATCCTTATTGCCGTTTGAGCTGAGCACGACCGCCGCTGTGATACCTCCGCCCACTACTGCTGCGGCACAAACGCCTGCTATTACTTTTGCTTTTACTGTTGAAAACATTACTTTTCCTCCCGATATAGTTTTTGTTGATGTTACGCTATCGGGAACTGCATTAGCGGCTGAGGCTGAGCCTGTGAAAACGGTAAGTTTCGGAAGAACGGTGTTTGAAGCCTCTTTATTAAGAAGCTTTGAAAGAATAAATACAGGCACGACAGCATGAAGTCTGTCGTTGTTGTTTTCCTCGTATATAAGCACCGCCTCCTTTATCTTTTTTCTTGCGGCACTAAGGCGGGAAGTTACTGTACCTGTGGTGCAGTTCATTACCTCTGCTATCTCAGGCACTGTGAGCATATCAAAATAATACAGTATCACCGACTGTCTTTGCTCTTCTGTGAGAACAGTGTCGATAATATCCATTATTATCTTTCTTTTAGCGTCATTGCTCACATATTCCTCCGGGATAAGACCCTCGTCAGGGATTTCCTCTATTATCTCCTCTGAGTTGTCCTCAGGGGCGGAATTGTTTCTAAAGTGCATTTTGCAGAGATTTATCCCTATCCTGTTTACCCATGCTGGAAAATTCTCAGGCTGTGCAAGAGTGCCAAGCTTTTGAAGGGCTGTAAGATAAGTTTCCTGAGTGATATCCTCTGCAAGCTGTGGGTCGCCAAGAAGCTTCAGACAGCTAAAATACACTGTTCTGCCCGTTTCTTCATAAAGCGCACCAAATGCCGCCTTGTTTCCCTGTGCCGCCTGCAATACAAGCTTTTTGATATCATCTTTTTCCATGTTTTTGACCTGCTCTTTCTTTCCGAATTGCCGTTTTCTCGTCCGCTGTTTTATCAGTCCCGACATTAGTTAGATGCAAAACGCAGACGATTTGTTGAGCAAATTCAGAATTTTCATATATAGTTTACATATAATTAATATTTATTATTATAATATTGCCGAAATAATTATATCACATAGCAAAATGCCTGTCAACGAGCAAAAAAAATATCCCCCACAAATGTGAGGGATAGGTTCTTTCAGAACATACCTGCAAAATACATTCTGCTTTCATAAAGCTTCTTTGAGTTTGTGTCAAAAGTGAAATGATATCTGTAGAGAGGTGTAAGCCCTGCGGCATTTTTCTCACCTGCAACATATGCAACGAAAACATCAGGGTCAGTGTCGCTGTTCACACAGTATGTTCCGCTCATTGACATATCGCCCTGTGAGTAAACATAGGAAAGATAGTTTCCTGAAATGCTGTTCTCGCCCTTTGAGATGCCCTGAGAAGCAAACATATCCTGCACTGATTGTGCTGAGTAATCGTCTATGTTGTCATATATCTCATCGAGCTTTTTGGTGCTCAACACATCACTGCTCAATCTTGCAGGCATACCGGTCGGTATCCACGCAGGGGTGTAGATATCCTTTGACATAGGCTTTTCCTCAGCCCATACCACATAGCTGTCTGCCAGAGATACCTGACCGTCTGGGGCTGTTAGATTTGTCACATAGACAGTTATCTGGTCGCCCTTCGGCTCGACCTTTGGGATAAGGGTCATGTAATAGCTATCCCACCATTCACCGCCGAAATAGTTGTCAGCACCTACACGATAATTGAGCATTTCGCCCTTTTTATCCTCATAGTGACCTCCATCGCAGTATACAAAGCTATACTCGTCAGCATATTTTGCATAGAAATCAGACGTCTTTATATATCCGCCCACCTGCATGATGTCACCATTGAGCTGAACAAGACCTGACGAAAGATCAGCATTTTTTATCTCGTCAGAAACAGTGTAAACAGCCATTTCAAGCTCGCTGTTTGAATTTGTACCGCTTGCATCATCGTCAGTAACATTATCTTCATTATCAGCATTTTCATCAAGTTCGTTTAGCTTGTCCTCTATCTCCTGCTCGTTCACTTCCCCCTGTGCGTCTGTCTGAACGGCTGTGTTTGGCTTATCAGCATCTGCTGTCTTATCTCTGTTTGCAAGCACCACCGCTGTGATACCTCCGCCAACTACTGCCAATGCGACTACTCCTGCTATTACTTTTGCTTTTACTGTTGAAAACATACCTTTTCCTCCCGATTTACTTATTGTAGTATTTTTATCGGGAACAACTTCCATGGCTGACGCCTTGCTGAAAACGGATAATTCAGGCAGCTTCAAATGCTGACATTCCTGCATAAATATCTTTGACAGAACAGGTATAGGCATAACAGCATGAAGCCTGTCATTGTTTTTCTTTTCGTAAATAAGCACCGCCTCCCTTATCTTCTTTCTTGCAGCGCTAAGACGGGAAGTGACAGTGCCAACAGAACATTCCATTATCTCTGCTATCTCAGCCACGCTCATCATATCAAAATAGAAAAGTATTATTGTCTGACGCTGTTCGTCAGTGAGAGCGGTGTCAATAATGTTCATTATTATCCTGCGTTTTTCTTCGCTGTCGGCATAATCGTCAGGGATAAGCTCGCTGTCGGGCGTATCATCGATTATCTTTTCCGACTCCTCCTCCGCAGTGCGGGGATTTTTCCTGAAATACATTTTGCAGTTGTTTATGGCAATGCGGTTTACCCATGCTGAGAAATTCTCAGGCTCTTTAAGGCTGTCAAGCTTTTCAAGAGCTTTCATGAAAGTGTCCTGAGTTATATCCTCTGCCTGCTGAGCATTTCCAAGAAGCTTCAGGCAGTTAAAATATACCGACCTGCCCGTTTCTTCGTAAAGCTCGCCGAAAGCTGCTCTGTCACCCTGTCCTGCCTGCAAAACAAGACGTCTTATCTTTTTCTTTTCCATTTTTTCTACCAAGCTTTCTTTTTATTATCGAACAAAAAATATCCGTTTTCAGCACTCGGTTATTGTTCCGACATCACTTAGATGTTTGCTGAAAACGGAATATTGAGCAAATATAAAGCTTAATACATTGTTTACAAAATATTAATCAACATATTCTCTGACTCTGAGATGTATACCCACGCTGTCAGCAACCGCCTGAGATTTTTTTATCTCCTCTTCGCCGATTATATCAACCACAGTGAGCATTACCTCCGGCACGAACTCTTTCACTCTCTTTGCAAAAGAGAGCATTTCTTCAAAGCAGTTCACGCCCTTGAATGAGGGTCTTGTTATCTCGTCATAAGCCTTTGCGTCAGAAGCGTTAAGACTTATTGAGATTATATCAACAAGTCCCTTGAACTCGGCAGGAGTTTCACGCTTGTTGATAAGGTCGCTAAGACCATTTGTGTTGATCCTTATAGGTGTCTTTGTAACAGATTTTATATACTTTGCAGTTTCTTTGAGTATTTCAAGCTCACAGGTAGGCTCGCCATAGCCACAGAAAATAATTTCCTTGTAGCTGTCAAGGTCACGCTTTTTGATGTTGTCTATTACCTCCTCGGCAGTAGGCTGATGTTCCAGCCACAGTGGGTCAGAGCCATAAGCACCGTCACCGTTGTGACGAATACAGAATGTGCAGTTGCATGGGCACTTGTTTGTGATGTTGAGATAAAGCTTATCGCCTATCTCATAAGAAATATTCATAGCTTTTATCATTATAATTACCTCTTTTTTATAATATATCAAAGTATCAGAGCAGACAGGCGACCAAAGGTCGCCCCTACAGAGAAATCATCGCCGCAGGCGATACCTTCATTCCTCATTCCTCACTAATATCTATTCTCTTATCTGTCCGTTTCCAGAGATAAGATACTTTGTGGTGGTCATTTCCCTAAGACCCATAGGACCTCTTGCGTGAAGTTTCTGAGTGGAAATACCTATCTCAGCACCAAGACCGAACATTCCGCCGTCTGTAAATCTTGTTGAGCAGTTTACATATACTGCCGCTGAATCAACACGCTTTTGAAATTCCTGTGCGGCAAAAAGGCTTTCTGTTACGATACACTCAGAATGTCCTGTAGAAAATCTGTCGATATGTTCAAGGGCTTCCGCCATGTCGTCAACGACCTTGATAGAGATTATATAGTCAAGAAACTCTGTTGCATAATCATCATCATCAGCAGGAGTAACGTTCTCAGGACCAAGTATCTGCCTTGTAAGCTCACAGCCTCTTATCTCAACGTGGTGCTTGTCAAGTCTTTCTTTAAGCTTCGGGAGAAAGTCCTCTGCGATATCTCTGTGAACAAGACAGCTTTCCACTGCGTTGCATACAGACGGGCGTGAGGTCTTGCCGTTATCAACAATGTTCACAGCCATTTTTATATCCGCACTTGCGTCAACATAAACATGACAGTTTCCTGTGCCGGTCTCGATAACAGGCACAGTGGCAGACTGTACAACAGCCTTTATAAGCTGTGCGCCTCCCCTTGGGATAAGGACATCAATATAATCATTGGCTTTCATCATATCAAGAGCGATGCCTCTGTCAGTATCCTCCACAAGCTGAATGATATCAGGGCTGAAGCCTGCCCTTTCGACAGCCTTTCTCATTAGGTCAGCAAGCATTTTGTTTGAGTTTATTGCTTCCTTTCCGCCCCTGAGTATAACAGCGTTTCCACTTTTAAGGCAAAGTATAGCGCCGTCTACAGTAACGTTAGGTCTGGCTTCAAAAATAATGCCTATAACGCCCATTGGCACTCTTACTTTCTCGATCTTCATGCCGTTAGGTCTTGTTGAGCCTGAAACAACTTCGCCCACAGGGTCGTCAAGCTGTGCAAGCTCTTCGCAAGCCTTTGCCATGCCCTCTATACGGCTGTCATTGAGTGCAAGTCTGTCAAGCATTGCCTCAGACATTTTCCTCATTCTGCCGTTTTCAAGGTCAACCTTGTTTGCTTCGATAATATCGTCCTTGCAAACTCTCAGGATATGTGCGATCTCAAGAAGTGCGTCATTTTTCTGTGTTGTTGAAGCGAAGGCGATATCCTTTTTGCAAGCTTTTGCTTTCTGTCCCAAAATATCGATGTAACTCATTTTTACTATACCTCCCCGTTAGCTGTAAAAAGTGTTCCTATAGGTTTATTTTCAAATACCTTATACAAATGTCTTGGATCACGTCCGTTCATGATGATAAGATCTATTCCGCCATTTTTGCATATCTCAGCGGCTTTTATCTTTGTCGCCATTCCGCCTGTGCCAAGTGAAGAACCTGCACCCCCTGCAATAGCCTTTATCTCCTCTGTTATCTCAGGCACAACAGGAATAAGCTCAGCGTCATCATACTTATGAGGGTCTTTGTCAAAAAGTCCCTCGATATCAGACATTATTATAAGCAGATCTGCATTAGCAAGCACCGCAACATTTGCCGCAAGAGAATCGTTCTCACCCATTTCAAGCTCCAGCTCATCAATAGACACCGTATCGTTCTCGTTCACAATAGGGATAGAACCAAGCTCTATGATGCGGTTAAGGGCGTTCTGCACGTTTATGCGTCTGTCCTCAAGAAGAATATACTTTGTAAGCAGAAGCTGAGCCACATTAAGACTGTATTCAGAGAAAAGATTATCGTAAAGATACATAAGCTCACACTGACCCACCGCCGCACAAGCCTGTCTTGTGGGAGTGTCCTTGGGTCTTTCCTTTATGCCCAGCTTTGCTCTGCCAAGACCCACCGCACCGCTTGATACAAGGATTATCTCATGTCCTGCATTTTGCAGATCGGCAAGAGTTTTAACGAGCTGTTCCACACGGCGTATGTTCAAAAGCCCCGTGCTGTGAGTAAGAGTAGAAGTGCCTACCTTTACTACAACCCTTTTCTTTTTTGTCATATCTATCATTTTTATCATGTCCTTATTGTTATTTTCCGTTGACAACATTCTGCGGCGTACCCTCTATCCACATTTTCAAGTTCTGCGCAACAGTTTCAAGAAGCCTTTCTCTCGTCTGCTTTGGCGCCCACGCTATATGTGGGGTAACAGTGCAGTTTTTCACGTTTCTGAGCGGGCAGTTCTCACTCATTGGCTCGTTTGTGAGAACATCAATTCCTGCCCCTGCAATGACTTCATTTTCAAGAGCCTGTGCAAGAGCCTTTTCGTCCACAAGACCGCCCCTTGCAGTGTTGACGAAAAATGCTGATTTTTTCATCAAGCCAAGGCTTTCGGCATTTATCATTTTCTCATTATCCTTTGTAAGAGGACAATGGAGCGTCACTATATCAGAGGTCTTTAGAAGTTCTTCAAGGCTTACCGCAGGCGTGCCGTCAGTTATTTTCTGAGGTGAGCGTGTAAAGGTGATGACCTTCATGCCGAACGCTTTTGCTATCTCAGCAACTTTCTTTCCTATGTCGCCATAGCCTACTATACCAATGGTTTTTCCTGCAAGCTCATAGGTAGGGATACCAAAATATGAAAACAGCTTATAATTCACCCAGCCGCCCTCGTCAACTTTCTCGGCATATTCTCTTATCTTGCTGAAATAATTAAGGATAAGAGCAAAAGTATGCTGTGCAACTGCGTTTGTAGAATATGCAGGCACATTGCAGACCACTGCGTCATGCCTGTCTGCGGCGGAGAGGTCAACATTATTATATCCCGTTGCAAAAAGACCGACGTATTTCAGGTTTTTGCACTTTGAGAATACCTCCTCTGTTATAAGGCACTTGTTACATATAACAGCGTCAGCGTCACCTATCTTTTCTGCGACCTGTTCATTTGGTGTAAAACCATAAACAATGCTTTCACCAAGGACTGTTATACCCTCCAGCGACACATCGTTTCTTGAAACTGTTTCAGAGTCAAGTATAACTATTTTCATTCTTCATCTTCCTTTTGAGCAGTTTCCGACTTTTCCCCGGCATTCTCCAAAGCTTTCTGCTTTTTAGCAAACCTATGGGAAATAAAAGCTGTTGCCGCAAGAAGCGCTACCTCTGCACCGAAAAGCATACCGATAACAAAGCTTTTTGTGGTAAACTGAGTAACTATAGTAAGGTCGATAGCTATCATTAATGTAAGATAATGATAAGAGCCTTTCCTTATAAACTGAGTTATATATATAAGCGTAGCGATAACGCAGAATATCATATGCACCTTGAAAGGCAAGGGGGCATAAACGTTCTGCAAGGTCGCAGTTTCCGCCGCCAGTGTTTCTATCACACTATCATCTCCTAAAGCATTATTTTATCATACTAAGATATTATACCACAGTTTTACGTCATTTGCAATAGATTTGAGCCTTTATAACGGCTTTATAAAACAAAAAGACAGAAGTATTTTTTCAAATACCTCCGCCTTTTTCGGGAAAAATTCGTCGTAATCTTTAATTTATACTATTTTAAGATAAATTACTTGTTAGCGAAATATCTGTCAAGCAGACCCTTGAAGCCACATCCATGTCTTGCTTCGTCCTTAGCCATTTCGTGAACAGTGTCATGGATAGCGTCATAGCCAAGCTCCTTTGCTCTCTTAGCAAGCTTCAGCTTGCCCTCACAAGCACCATTCTCAGCCATATATCTCATCTCGAGATTTTTCTTTGTAGAAGGTGTTACAACCTCGCCCAGAAGCTCTGCGAACTTAGCAGCATGCTCTGCCTCTTCGTAGGCTGCCTTCTCATAGTACATACCTACCTCAGGATAGCCTTCTCTGTAAGCAACTCTTGCCATTGCAAGATACATACCTACCTCAGAGCACTCGCCGTTGAAGTTCTCTCTAAGACCTGCAACAACTTCCTCATCAAGACCCTCTGCAACGCCTACCTTATGCTCGTCAGCCCATGTGATAGCTGTTTCTTCTACTTTATTGAACTTTTCTGCTGGTGCGTGGCAGATAGGACACTCCTTTGGAGCAGCCTCGCCCTCATAAACGTAACCGCATACTGAACATACAAACTTTGACATAATCTTTGTCCTCCTTATTTGAATATCATTTTTTTACTTTTCCACAGACCAGCGTTTTCGCTTTATCTGCGTTATTCTTTGCAGCTTTTCCCTTGCTGTGATTAAAGTATACCACATTAGTGTACATTTGTCAATAGGTTAGTTTTGTCTAACAATATAAAAATATTGCAAAATTTTATGGCAATTTTTTATGCAATTTGACGTAGACTATACTAACCAATAATACGTCTTGAAAAAAACTTAAAGCTGTGCTATAATGAAGATCAATATATGACAAAAAAGGAGTTTTTTTAAAATGAATAAGGAAAAAGCAGCGGCAGCAAAGGCTCTTTTCATGGAGGGCTACAACTGTTCACAGGCGGTAGTAGGCGCATGGGCTGAGGATATCGGCCTTGACAGCGAAACTGCATACAAGATAGCTTCGGGCTTTGGCGGCGGAATAGGCAGAATGAGAGAGGTCTGCGGAGCATTTACAGGTGCAGTCATGGTGCTTGGATTGAAATTTGGCAACACCATAGGCAGTGACAGGGCGGCAAAGGGCAAGGATTATGAGCGTGTTCAGCTTTTTGCAAAGCGTTTCAAGGAAGAGCTTGGCTCTGACACTATCATCTGCCGTGAGCTTCTCGGTCTGAGCGGACCTAGTGACCCTGACCCTGCAAAGCGCACAAAAGAATACTATCAGAAGCGTCCATGTCCTGAAACTGTAGCAATTGCAAGTGGTCTTTTGGGAGAATTTATGGAGTAATATTTTTTGCAAAACAACGCAAAAAAGAGCAGAGAAACGAGATCTCTGCTCTTTTTTTGTATATAAATTCTGTTAGATACCTGCGGAATAGTTTGGAGCTTCCTTTGTGATATAAATATCGTGTGGGTGTGACTCCTTAAGACCTGCGCCTGTTATCCTGATGAACTTAGCCTTTTCGCCAAGCTCTGCAATAGTATGACAACCGCAATAGCCCATACCTGAACGGATACCGCCAACAAGCTGGAAGATAGTATCTGAAACTGGACCCTTATAAGCCACACGACCCTCAACGCCCTCTGGAACGAGCTTCTTTGAGTTTGTCTGGAAATATCTGTCCTTTGAGCCTTTATTCATAGCGGCAAGAGAACCCATGCCTCTGTATACCTTGAACTGTCTGCCCTGATAGATCTCAGTTTCGCCTGGAGCTTCGTCACAGCCTGCGAGGAGTGAACCAAGCATTACAACGTTTGCACCGGCAGCAAGAGCCTTAACGATATCGCCTGAATACTTGATACCGCCGTCAGCAATAACAGGAATGCCATACTCAGCAGCAGCGCAAGCAGCGTCATAAACTGCAGTGACCTGAGGAACACCTATACCAGCGACTACACGGGTAGTACAGATAGAACCAGGGCCGATACCGACCTTTATAGCGTCAGCACCTGCTTCGCAGAGCGCTCTGGCGGCTTCAGCAGTAGCGATATTACCTGCAATAACCGGTGTATCAGGGAAAGCGGCCTTAACTTTTTTAAGACAATTTATAACGTTCATAGAATGGCCGTGAGCAGAGTCAAGAACGAGGACGTCTACCTGAGCTTCAACGAGAGCGGCAACTCTTTCGAGAATATCGTTAGTCATGCCGATAGTAGCACCGCAAAGAAGTCTGCCCTTTTTATCTCTTGCGGAATTTGGATACTGAACAGCCTTTTCAATATCCTTGATAGTGATAAGACCCTTGAGAATACCGTTTGCGTCAACAAGAGGAAGCTTCTCGATCTTATGCTTCATAAGTATCTTCTGAGCGCCTTCGAGATCCGTATCAACAGGAGCAGTAACGAGGTTTTCCTTAGTCATAACGTCACCGATCTTGATATTTTCAAAATCAGTGATAAATCTAAGATCTCTGTTAGTGAGGATACCCTCAAGCTTGCCATCCTTATCGACTATAGGCACGCCGGAGATCTTATACTTGCCCATGAGCTTATCAGCTTCAGCAACAGTTTTATCGGCTGTAAGAGAGAAAGGATTAACGATAACGCCGTTTTCAGAACGCTTTACCTTATCCACCTCTTCTGCCTGCTGAGCTATAGTCATATTCTTATGGATAATACCGATACCGCCCTCTCTTGCGATAGCGATAGCCATTTTTGACTCTGTGACCGTATCCATAGCAGATGTCATTATAGGTGTATTGAGAACTATATCCTTAGTAAGGTGTGTATGGATATCCACCATATCAGGTGTACAATCCGACTCGCCTGGGATAAGGAGAACGTCATCAAAGGTAAGACCCTCTTTACCAAACTTATTGTTTACATTAGTATCCAGCATAAATTAACCTCCCGCAAACATTTTGAATTCTTAATTTATTATTCTTATAATCATACAACATTTAATTAAACTTGTCAACATCATTATTGAGAACTTTTTTTTAATTTAGTCTTTGCTAATCGGAGTTACGTTGTTTTAGCCAAGGTTTACGCCATGGTTTGTTATGCCGCAAAATCGCTTCGCTCGGCTCTTTATTTTACTTATTACTTGTGATTTGTTCGGCTGGCTTTGCCATTCCTCATTCCTCACTCCTCATTCCTCATTCAATTCCTTTTTCATCACTTTCACTCTCGCAAACACCACTGACAGCACTGTTGACACAAGCCAACCTATCGGCCATGACAGCCATATTCCCGTTGACCCATATGGTCTTGCCAACACGAACGCAAGCACTACTCTGAGTATCAAGTCTGTAAAAGTTGATATCATAAAATACTGCATTGCACCTTTACCACGAAGTGCTCCGTCTGACATTATTTTTATGCCCACAAACACATAGAAAGGCGATATTATTCTCAAAAATGTTGTGCCTATCTCAACGGCTTTTGTTCCGCCGTCGTCAAGAAACAGATTTATCATAGTTTTTGGCATACAGAAAAAGCAGAGTATAAAAGGCACTGCCACGATAGCCGAGATAACAAGTCCTGCTTTATATCCGCTTCTTATCCTATCGTTCCTTCCTGCACCGTAATTCTGTGCAACAAAGCTTGAAAGCCCGTTTGAAAGCGTTGTAAAGCTTGTTATAGCAAAGGTATTTAGCTTTATTGCAGAAGAATATCCTGCGATACAAGACGAGCCGAAGCTGTTTACAAGATACTGCACAAAGATATTTCCCACTGAGATAAAACTCTGCTGTAAAATACTAGGTATAGAATAAAGGGTTATCTTTTTAAGTATTTTTCCTGAAAACAGCGGTGGTTTTTCCTCTGTTTTAATTTCTGCGGTTTTCTTCACCAAAATAAGCAGTGAGAACACGCAAGCCACTCCCTGAGCGATAAAAGTAGCCCATGCAACGCCTGCCACACCCCATTTAAAGAACTTCACGAACACATAGTCGAGAACAACGTTTCCAACTGATGAGCCGATAAGGAGATACAATGGTGTTTTCGAGTCGCCCATTGCGTTATAAATACCTGTACCCACGTTATAAAGAAACAGGAAGATAAGACCTGCGATATAGATCTTCAGATAAAGCTCACCGTCACGGAAGATGTTATCAGGCGTGTTTATCATTCTCATAAGAGGAGTAGAGAACGCAAGTCCAAAAACTGTCAGCACCGTTGCAAGTATTGTACATGAAATTATAGTAGTAGTTGACGCGGTTTTTACCTTTGAGAACTCTTTTCCACCAAAGAATTGAGATATCACCACACAACAGCCAACATTGCTTCCCACTGCAAACGCCATAAATATCATTGTTATAGGATAAGACGCACCAACTGCCGCAAGAGCGTCTTCGCCTGCGAATTTTCCTGCTATGATACTGTCAAAAATGGAATACATCTGCTGAAATATCACGCTCACGAACATAGGCAGGGAAAATTTCCACAACACTGTCCACGGTTTTCCCACCGTCAGGTCTGTCATAAAAACATCTCCATAATATAATAGTTACCATTTCATTATATCATAAAAAAACAACCTTTTTCAACGTCATTTCGCACAGACACTTTTGATATTTCTGAAGGTTTTTTTAGCATTTTACGCTATTTGTGATTTATTAATAAAATTTTCTAAATATTATTAGCTTACCCTCTTGCTGAAATTATCTGTAAAGAATAAAGTCACAATGGTTTTTTATTGACAAAAAAGTGCGGATATTTTATACTTGTATAAGAGGTGATAAAATGAGCAGTCAAGCAGACCACGGCGGTCACAGAGAAAGAATGAGGAAACGTTTCAAAGAATCGGGAAATTTCAAGGGCTTTTCCGAGCATGAGATACTTGAAATGCTTTTATTTTACATTGTGCCAAGAAAGAACACCAATGATATTGCGCACGAGCTTATAAAAAAGTTCGGAAGCTTAAACAGCGTTCTTAACGCTTCTGTGGAGGAGCTTTCTTCGGTAAAGGACATGGGCGAAAGCTCTGCAAACTCACTTTTATTTTTCAGAGAGCTTATAAACTACTGCTCCACTGTCACAGACAGCAGGATAGACATTAGAAACATATCTGCGGCGCTGAGTTTTGTAAATAATTGTTTCAGAAACGAAAAGCAGGAGAAGTTCAAGGTAATTTGTATCGACTCTGGCTTTCACATAAAGAGCGTAACAGACATATCCGCAGGCGGTGCGAGATTTACCCCTGTTGATTTTCGTGAGCTTACAAAAGCCGTTCTCAACAGCGGCACTGATATTGTTATCCTTGCCCACAATCACCCTGACTCACCCAACACCCCCTCTCAGGAGGACGTTACTCTCACCCGTGAGGTCATGAGATATATGAGATGTTTAGGTGTGACAGTTCTTGACCATTACATAACAGGCAAGAACGGAACTATCTCCATGCGAAACTGCGGACTTATCCATGATATGGAGTGTTAAAAATAGAATATCACATAAAAAAATGGACGATATGTTTAACATACCGTCCATAAAATTTTATCTTCTTGAAGCCTTTTTCTTTGCGCTGCCTGTTTTTGAACCTGAATGTGACTTCTTTGCCTGATGTTTTTTCCAATGTACCCACAGTGTAGGTGCGATACAGTTAGAAGAATAAACACCTGATATCATACCGATGATAAGTGGGAAAGCAAAGCTCAGGATAGATGTTACTCCGCAGATTATGCAGACGATACAAACTGTAGCCATAGCAAGAACTGTTGTAACAGTTGTATGGATAGAACGTCCCATTGTCTGTGTAATAGAGAGGTTTACAAGATCCTCAAGCTCCATTTTATTGCCGAGAAGATTTTCATTCTCTCTTATTCTGTCGTAAATGATGATAGTTGCGTTGATAGAATATCCAAGGATAGTCAGCAGAACTGCCATAAAGTTTGCGTTGATGTCAAATCTGCATATTACAAAGCAACCGTATACCATGCACATATCGTGTGCAAGGGCAACTACTGAGAACACACCTGCTGAGATACCGCCTATCTTTTTAAATCTGAATCCGATATAAATGATAGTGATGACCATTGCCAGTGCGCAAGCAGCAAGGCACTTGAAGAAGAAGTTCATACCGCTTGAAGCTGCAACGTCGTTTGACTCGTAAACTTCTATGTTATTATCAGGAAAGTCCTTTTCAAGGGCTGTTTTCAGGGTGTTCTGCTTATCGTCGCTTATACCCTTTGTTGATGAGAATTTTATTTCTACTGTCTTTCCTGCGTTTCCTGTGTTTTCGCCAAGAGTTACTGTACATTTATCTCCGATACTGTCAGAAACGGTATTTGAAACGTCAGAAGTCTTTATATCGCCCTCATATGTATAAGTCAAAACTGTACCGCCTTTGAACTCGATAGCCACGTTAAGACCTATAACGAATGTAAGAATGATAAAAATTGCGATAAGTGCGCATGATATGGAATAAAATAACTTGCTGTGACCCACAACGTTCAGGGTCTTTTTTTCTTTACTCATTTATTTCAGCACCTCCGTAAAGCTTGCGTTTCTTAAAGCACTTGAACTTTGAGAGGGACGAAAGCATAAGTCTTGAACAGAAGATACCGAATACAAAGTTCAGGAGGATACCTACAAGAAGAGTATATCCCAGTGAATAGATAGTACCTGCTGTGCTTGCGCCGAATACTGAGAATACAGGGCTGAGAAGTGTTCCGAAAACGCTGTCTGTAGGTCCGAAGGCACCCATAAGGATTATTGCAACAAATACGACTGTGATGTTTCCGTCGAATACTGCGCTCCATGCTCTCTTATAGCCAAGCTCGATAGCTCCGTTAAGGGTCTTGCCGTTGTTAAGCTCTTCCTTTATTCTCTCGGCTGTGATAACGTTAGCGTCAACGCCCATACCGATAGAAAGGATAATACCTGCGATACCAGGGATAGTCAGCGTAAAGCTGTCTATATTTCCAAAGAAACCTGTGATGCAGGCGATAGAACCTATTACCTGACCTATAAGTGCGATAGACGCAACAAAGCCCGGCAGCTTATAGATAATGATGATATATGCAGCGATAACGATAAATGCGATAAGTCCTGCGATGACCATTGCATTTTTTGCACCCTCGCCAAGTGTAGGTGAGATGATATTTGTGCTTGTTGTTTTAAGGTCAAATGGGATAGAACCTGCATTTATCTTATCTGAAAGAGCTTTTGCGGAATCGTATGTGAATTTGCCCTCGATAACGCACTCACCGTCAGTGATAGCTGAATTTACGCTTGGGGCAGAAATGCACTTATCGTCCATCCAGATAGAGATAAAGCCTTTTCCGGCAAGCTCAGTTGTAGCGTCAGCAAAAGCTTTTTTACCGCTGTTATTGAGTGTCAGGCTTACAACATACTTGATATTTCCTGTTGTTTCGTCCTGAGTTTGTCTTACCTCAGCCTTTTTAACGTCATTTCCTGTAAGCACCTGCTCGCCTTTTTCTTCTTTACCCTTTCTGAATACAAGCTTTGCAGTTTCGCCAAGCTCAGAAACGGCAGCCTCAGGGTCAAAGCTTTCTTCGTTAGCCTGCCATGGGAATGAAACCATTACCTTATTTTTCTTATAGTCTACGTAGACCTCGCTGTCTGTGATATTAAGGCTTACAAGTCTTTGCTCGATAACAGCCTTTGCAGCGTCCATTTCTTCCTTTGTGGCGTCGTAATTATCGGCAGGTTCAAACGTAGCATTTACGCCACCCTGAATATCGATACCCCAGCGGATATCTTCAACGCCCTTGATATAGCTTGTTTTTATATCTCCGTACTGAGTATGTATTCCTGCATAAGTGAGATATCCAAATGCAATTATACACAAAAGCACGATAAAAAACACGGGTTTTTTAACTTTTCGCACCTTTAATCCTCCTGATAAATTTATTAAGCCCAGAGGCTTTTCTGCCGTCAGGGCACAATACACCCATAACGAACACATTCACCTTATAATTATAAAACGTTTGATACAAAATGTCAATAGTTTTTATGAAATTCGCACTGTTACTTATATCATGATAGTATTTTATCTATGAAATAAGTTCTCTCAAAACCTGTTTCAAAAGCCTGTTTTAAAGGGGCTTTGTCTTGACAAAATCTCCTTTTAGTGATATTATTAAAAGGATAAATATTGCGACGTAAGGAAATTTTTTTGCGTCAGCTAAAAGGAGTATGTAAAATGATAGATATTAAGCTTATCCGTACAAATCCTGAGCTTGTCAAGGAAAACATCAAAAAGAAGTTTCAGGGCGAAAAGCTCGTTCTTGTTGACGAGGTAGCTCAGTTTGACGAGGAATACAGAGCAGCCAAGACAAAGGCTGACGAGTTGAGAAATAAAAGAAAGGTAATGAGCAAGCAGATAGGCGGTCTTATGGCTAAGGGTCAGAAGGACGAAGCTGAGAAAGTAAAAGCTGAGGTTTCCGCTATCGGTGCTGAGCTTGACGCTATGGCTGAAAAGGAAAAGGAGCTTGAAGCTAAGATACGTGAGAGAATGCTCGTTATCCCTAACATAATCGACCCAAGCGTTCCTATAGGCAAGGACGACAGCGAGAACGTAGAGATTGAAAAATTCGGAGAGCCTGTTGTTCCTGATTATGAGATCCCATATCACGTTGACATTATGGAAAGCTTTAACGGCATTGATCTTGACAGTGCAAGAAGAACATCAGGAAACGGCTTCTATTATCTTATGGGTGACATTGCAAGACTTCATTCTGCAATTCTTTCATATGCCAGAGATTTCATGATAGACAGAGGTTTCACATATTTCATTCCTCCTTACATGATACGTTCAGACGTTGTTACAGGCGTTATGAGCTTTTCTGAAATGGAGGGCATGATGTACAAGATAGAGGGTGAAGATCTTTATCTCATCGGTACTTCTGAGCATTCAATGATAGGCAGATTTATCGACACTATTATTCCAGAGGGTGAACTTCCAAAAACTCTCACAAGCTATTCACCATGCTTCAGAAAAGAAGTTGGCGCACACGGCATCGAAGAGAGAGGCGTTTACAGAATACACCAGTTTGAAAAGCAGGAAATGATAGTTGTCTGCAAGCCGGAAGATAGCATGGCATGGTATGACAAGCTGTGGCAGAATTCTGTTGATTTCTTCCGTTCACTTGATATCCCTGTAAGAACACTTGAGTGCTGCTCAGGCGACCTTGCAGACCTTAAGGTAAAGAGCTGTGACGTTGAGGCATGGAGCCCAAGACAGAAGAAGTATTTTGAAGTTGGTTCATGCTCAAATCTTGGCGACGCACAGGCAAGACGTCTTGGCATAAGAATAAAGGCAGAGGACGGCACAAAGTATTTTGCTCACACTCTTAACAACACAGTTGTTGCACCTCCAAGAATGCTTATCGCATTCCTCGAGAACAATCTCAATGCTGACGGAACAGTTAATATTCCTGAGCCACTGAGAATGTACATGGGCGGCAAGGACAAGATAACAAAGTAATTTTGATATGCAAAAAGGTGAACGGTCATGTGCCGCTCACCTTTTTTTTGTTGTCTGAAAATCATATAGATACAAAAAACGGACGGTTTTTAGCCGTCCGTTAATTTTTTTTAGTCAATGTAGGTGCGAACAGTGTTCGCCCGTTCTTTTCTGCTTTTACTTGATTTTTATATTATTCTTCCGTGTTCTCAGAATCCTCATTCTCAACGCTTTCGGTATTATCTTCAATGACCTCAGCATTTTCCTCAGCCTGAGCCTCTGCTATCTCCTCGGCAGTAGCCTTTTCTACCTCTGCCGTTTCAGCTTCGTCGTCATGCTCAGTTCTTGTGAATGAAACCACTCTGCCGTCCTCGCCGACTCTCATAAGTCTTACGCCACGGGAGTATCTGCTCATCATGCTGATATCGCAGGCTCTTATTCTGATAACAATGCCGTCTGTGGATATCATGATGATATCATCTTCATCATCAACGACCTTTATTCCGCATACTCCGCCGCTCTTATAGTTCATAAGACCGTAGCCGCCTCTGTTCTGTACCTTATAAGACTCCAGCGGAACACGTCTTCCAAGACCGTTTTCAGCAACAGTGAGAACGCTTGCACCCTCTCTTACTCTTGCCATTGATACAACATAGTCGCTGCCCCTGAGTTTAATAGCCTTTACGCCGTGTGCAACTCTTGACATCTCTCTTATGTCAGTTTCTCTTATCCTGATAGCATAACCATTATGCGTTGCAACGATAACCTCATTGTCGCCAAAGGTCATTCTTACTCCTGCTATCTCATCGCCCTCATCAAGACCGATTGCAATAAGACCGTTCTTTCTTACATTTCTGTAGGAAGTCAGCGGAGTTCTCTTTATCTTGCCGTTCTTTGTTACCATGACGATATACTTGCCCTCGTCAAAATCGGCAGTTTTTATCATTGCGGCTATCTTCTCGCCCTCGCCCAGTTCAAGAAGATTTACTATATTTGTGCCTCTTGAAGCCTTTGAGCCTTCCGGAAGCTCATAGCATTTGAGCTTATACATTATGCCCTTATTGGAGATAAAGAGTATATTGTCATGTGAAGAACAGGTCTGAAGCTCGTCGATATAATCGTCCTCACGCTGTTTCATACCCGTTACGCCACGTCCGCCACGCTTCTGAGCCTTATACTCTGAAACAGGCATTCTCTTTATATATCCTGCATTTGTATAGGTAACAACGCTTTCCTCAACAGGGATAAGGTCTTCTATATCAACTTCACCGCTGACATTTTCTATCTGAGTTCTTCTCTCGTCACCGAACTTATCCTGAATAGCCTCGACCTCTTCAATGATTATATCAAGTATTCTTTGATGATTTGCAAGGATATCTTCAAGGTCAGCTATCTTGACTTCAATCTCAGCCAACTCGTCGATTATCTTCTGTCTTTCCATACCGGTCAGACGTCCAAGAGTCATGTTTGCGATATGGTCAGCCTGAATATCTGTCAGACCAAAACGCTGATTAAGTCTTTGCTTAGCCTCAGGGATATTCTTAGAAGTTTTCATTATCTCGATAACTTCGTCTATATTGTCAAGTGCGATAACAAGACCCTTTAAGATATGCTCTCTTTCCTTAGCCTTGTTAAGGTCGAACTTAGTTCTTCTTGTGATAACATCGACCTGAAAGTCTATATACTGCTCAAGCATTTCCTTGAGAGTCAGCACCTTAGGGATACCGTTTACAAGAGCAAGCATTATAACGCCCACAGTATCCTGAAGCTGTGTATAGCTGAACAGCTTGTTGAGAACTACCTGCGGATTAGCGTCCTTTTTCAGCTCGATAACGATCCTCATTCCGTCCTTGCCGGATTCATCGTTGATATAATGTATTCCGTCAATACGCTTTTCCTTAACAAGGTCAGCGATAGACTCAACAAGTCTTGCCTTGTTTACCATGTAAGGTATCTCAGTGACGATAATGCAGTTTCTGCCCTTTATCTCCTCGATAGAGGTCTTTGAACGCAGTGTTATCTTTCCTCGACCTGTGCCGTAAGCCGCTCTGATACCGGACCTGCCCATGATGATACCGCCTGTAGGGAAGTCAGGACCCTTTATGCTCTGCATAAGCTCATCAAGTGTGCAATCAGGGTTTTTCATGACAGTTTTCATGCCCTCTATAACTTCATGGAGGTTATGAGGAGGGATATTCGTTGCCATGCCCACAGCGATACCTACTGAGCCGTTACAGAGAAGATTTGGAAATCTTGACGGCAGCACAACAGGCTCTTTCAGTCTGTCATCATAGTTTGACTGAAAATCAACAGTTGTTTTGTTTATATCTGTCAGCATATTTACTGACATCTTGGCCATTTTAGCCTCAGTATAACGGTAGGCAGCCGGAGGGTCGCCGTCAACGGAACCAAAGTTTCCGTGACCGTCAACAAGAGGATATCTCATTGAGAACTTCTGTGCAAGTCTTACAAGTGCGTCATAAACTGATGCGTCACCGTGTGGGTGATATTTACCAAGCACAGATCCGACCGTATCTGCACATTTTCTGTAAGCTTGATCAGGTGTAAGACCATTTTCATACATGGTATATAAAATTCTTCTGTGAACAGGTTTAAGTCCGTCCCTTACATCAGGTAAGGCTCTGGATACAATTACCGCCATTGAATATTGAATGAAAGATTCTTTCATTATCGCTTCAACATCAGTGTCAATAACGTTATAATCGCTCACTTTATCCACTCCTTTTTAACCTTTCGGTTTACTTTGAAAAGAACATATCCTGTTCTTATTTATTATCTATCATTTCATAATCGCTATCAAGCAGCTCTGAAAAAGTTTTTCTCAGGGTTTCCTGCTGCTGCTCGTTCATAACTCTTTTTGCAAGCACATAAATAGTTTCTTTTTTGAGTATTATAATAAACATCTCGTCATTTTCCAAAACGTTCAGTGAGATATCCTCAAAACCAACTATCCTCGGTGGAACAGGAGTAAAGTCCTCCTCCTGCTTTTCCTCCTCTGTCGGCAGCGTTTCTATTTTGAAGCTGTCATCATAGAGGGTGAAAACATACTTGTCGTCCTCAAGAGGTTTAAGTGCCTGCATAAGATATTTTCTTATTCTTCTGGTGTTATACCATGTGAGAACGATTATTGCAAGGCATATGAACGCCAGCACCCAGTTAAGATATCCAGAAGGGTTTCTCACTATGGACACTATAAAAAGCACCGCAACAACGCCGAAAGCCGCTGTTATCTTCCAGTTATGCGCATAAACGAATTTCTTCTGAAAGGCTAAAAAAGCTCTTTCCTCTTCCTCGTTTTTCACATCATACTCAAAGCTCAAAACAGGCTCTTTTTCTATCTTTGCTTCTTCCACCTCATCAGCATTATCCACAGCTTTCTCAGCCGTTTCAACAGTTTCCTCTGTCTTTACCTCTTCAAGCTCTGTTTCCTGATTTTTATTTTCGTTGTTATCCAAAGCAGTATCCTTTCTTTAAACGTCAAGATCCTTTACATACTCTGCATTTTTCTCTATAAATTCTTTTCTCGGTGCGACCTTATCGCCCATAAGAATAGTGAATATCTCGTCCGCCTTAACAGCGTCCTCCATTGTCACCTTTATCATAGTTCTTCTTTCAGGATCCATGGTTGTTTCCCAAAGCTGTTCAGGGTCCATCTCACCAAGACCTTTATATCTCTGAACGTTTACCTTCAGGTTGTTCTCTCCTGAAAGCTCAGAAATATACTGATCTCTCTCTGCGTCTGAGAAAGCATATCTTACCTGCTTGCCCCTTGCGACCTTGAAAAGCGGTGGCTGAGCAAGATAGATATGACCATCCTCGATAAGAGGACGCATAAATCTAAAGAAGAATGTAAGCAGAAGCGTTCTGATATGAGAACCGTCCACATCGGCATCGGCCATGATGATAACTTTGCCGTAACGGAGCTTTGAAAGGTCAAAGTCCTCGCCTATTGATGTTCCCAGTGCGGTAACAACAGGCATAAGCTTTTCATTGCCGTATACCTTATCTATCCTAGCTTTTTCAACGTTGAGCATTTTTCCCCACAAAGGAAGTATAGCCTGATATTTTCTATCTCTGCCTTCCTTTGCAGAGCCACCCGCAGAATCTCCCTCGACGATATAAATTTCGGTGAGTGAGGCATCTCTCTCGGAACAGTCGGCAAGCTTGCCAGGCAATGAAGAGGATTCGAGAGCAGATTTTCTTCTTGTAAGCTCTCTTGCTTTCTTTGCGGCTTCTCTTGCCTTTTGTGCCTGAACGGACTTATCAAAAATAGCCTTTGCTACAGTAGGGTTTTCCTCGAAGTAGTTCATAAGCTTTTCGGTAACTATCTTGTCAACGAAAGGTCTTACCTCAGGATTTCCAAGTCTGCCCTTTGTCTGTCCCTCAAACTCACAGTTTGTGAGCTTAACGGATACTATAGCCGTCAGACCTTCTCTTACATCATCGCCAAGAAGCTTATCGTCGTCTTTAAGATAGCCGAACTTCTTACCGTAGTTATTTATTACCTTTGTAAGAGCATTTTTGAAGCCTGTTTCATGAGTACCGCCGTCAGGAGTATGGATATTATTAGCAAATGAAAGTATAAGGTCATTATAAGTATCGTTATACTGCAAAGCTATCTCGGCAAAAGTATCACCCTCCATGCCGTTGACATAGATAACTTCCTCAGAAAGAGGAGTAACGCCTCTTGTTTTGTGGATATGCTCAACGAACTGTCTTATACCGCCCTCATAATGGAGAGTTTCGCCCACAGGCTCTGATTCATTTCTCTTATCAGTGAATATTATCTTTATACCAGCGTTAAGAAATGCCTGTTCTCTAAGTCTTTTAAGCAGTGTTTCATAGTCAAACACTGTTGTTTCCTGAAAGATCTCAGGGTCAGGCTTAAAGAGAACGGAAGTACCTGTTTTATCAGTATCGCCGATTATTTTCAGCGGCTCTGAATAATTACCTCTGTCAAACCTCTGAAAATGAATATGTTTTCCGTCATAAACTGTAAGCTCAAGATATTCCGAGAGGGCGTTTACTACAGACGCACCAACGCCGTGAAGTCCGCCTGCTACCTTATATCCGCCGCCGCCGAACTTTCCGCCTGCGTGGAGAATGGTATAAACTACCGTTGCAGCAGATATTTTCTCCTTTGGGTGTATACCTGTAGGAATACCACGTCCGTTATCGGTAACTCTGATAATGTCCCCGGAAAGTATCTCTACTTCTATCTCAGTGCAATATCCTGCCAATGCCTCATCGATAGCGTTGTCAACTATCTCGTAGACAAGGTGGTGAAGTCCCTTAGGACCTGTTGATCCGATATACATACCAGGTCTTTTTCTTACCGCTTCAAGACCCTCCAGCACCTGTATCTGATTTTCATTATAATCATTTTGCTTATCCACCATGGATATTTCCTCGGTGTTCTGGATCTCGATCTCGTTGTTATTTTCCAAAAAATAACCCCCTCATCACTTGGTTTTTTATCTTATCATCTTATTTCTTTGATTCATCATTCAGGCATTCTTTTGCTTCTTTTCAAAAGTGTGGCACAGCTCATCTGACTTATATACACAGTTTCCGTAAAGTCTTTATCAAGGCACACCACAAAGCTTTTAGGCATTTCATATGTGCAGTTCACAACACGTCTGTTTTTTGCCGCAAAATTAAGAAATTCCTTTGTGTTGGCAGAAACAGAGGTGTTCTCTATATCGAAGATCCCTATGATATCTTTAGTATTGACTAAATAGTTATTTCCTAAATGCAGAAACATCACTTATTCTCCTGAACTATCATTCCGTTTTCTATATTGAATATCTTTCCATGGCTTTTCTCGTCAAAGGGGATATTCCTGTCACAGCAGGTTATAAAGACCTGCATATCGTGTATTTTCGAGATAACGAACTTCTGCCTTGAGAGGTCAAGCTCGCTCAAAACATCATCGAGAAGTATACACGGGCTGTCGTCTATCTCCTCGGCAAGTATATAAGCCTGCGAAAGTTTCAAAATAAGAGCAAGAGAGCGGTGCTGTCCCTGAGAAGCGAACTGTCTAACTGCCAGTCCGTTTATTTTTCCCGCAAGATCGTCTCTGTGAACGCCTTTCTGTGTAAATCCTGCTCTTATATCGTCCTCAAGATTATTTTGCAGACAACTTAGATACTCTTCAGCCATTTCTCCTGCATAATCTTTTCTGCCCTCCAGATTTGAATACACAGTGGAATAATATTCAAGCTCCAACCTTTCTCTGCCCTCTGATATATCCTCATAAAGCTTTTTTGCGAACATATCGAGCTTTTTGGTATAATTGTATCTTAAAAGCGAAATATAAGCCCCAAGCTGAGCAAGCTGGATATCCCACACTTCAAGCTCTTCTCTTTTTGATCTGCCGTAACAGATATTTTTTAACAATATATTTCTCTGCTCTATAAGATCATCATATTTTGAGATAACAGAGCTGTAGGAATTTTTTATCTGTGACACTGAAAGGTCAAGAAACTGCCGTCTGTTTTCGGGAGAGCCTTTTGAAAGCTCCAGATCCTCAGGAGTAAAGATAACACAATCAAGGCTTCCGAAAAGCTTTGAGGGAGTTTTCAGCTTTACGCCATTCAAGGTGACGTTTTTTTCTCTCACATTAGGTCTAGCCATTGCAAAATGTATATCCTGACTGCGAAAGCTGTTTTTAAATGAAATGTCGATATTCATGAACTGTCCGTTTATATCTATCATTTCTCTGTCTTTTGTGTTGCGAAAAGACCTCACTCCGCTGCAAAGCCATATAGCTTCTATAAGATTTGTTTTGCCCTGAGCATTCTTTCCGCAGAAAATATTCATTTTCTCATGAGGATATATCTCGACTTTTTTGAGATTTTTAAATCCGTCTGCGGAAATTTTGGTTATCACCATTTTATTTTACCACTATCTCTGTAGCTATCTCGTCTATCTGCACCTTATCCCCGGGGCGGATCTTCTTTCCCCTCATTGTGCAGACCTCACCGTTTACTTTAATTCTCTCCTCGAGGATTATCTCCTTGCCAATGCCGCCTGTTTCCACAACGCCTGCATATTTAAGCAGAGAATCGAGCTTTATAAACTCTGATTTTATATTTACATCTATCTGTTGATATTTCATATTCTTATTCCTTTGCTAGTCTTACAGGGAGAACGAGGTAAGTATAAGCGTCGCCCTCACACGGAACTATCTTCATAGGCAGCAGACTTCCGCTCATCTGCAATTTGACCTTATCTTCCTTTATGACCTTCAGAGGGTCAAGAAGATATTTGCACTTGAAGCCTATCTCGATAACAGGACCTGCTATATCAGCCTTTATCTCGTCTGTTATCTTTCCAACGCTTGTTGAGCAGTTTATTTTTATAGAATTATTTTCAAAGTAGCATCTTGCAGGTGACGGTGTTCTGTCACTTATAAGTATCAAACTTCTTTCAAGAGCGGCAATAAGCTCTTTCCTGTCAACAATGACCTCAGTTGTGCAAGTAGTTGGTATAGCTGACTTATAAGGGTGGAACTCGCCCTCGATAAGTCTTGAATAAACAAGATAGCCGTTTAATTCAAACACAACATGATTTTTTGAGAGATAAACGGAGGCTGTTTCTTCGTCATTATCTCCCAGAAGTGCAGCTATCTCAGAGAGAGTTTTTGCAGGCACGACGAATTTAAGACTTCCGTCATACTTTATAGGCTCATATCTCACAGCAAGTCTGTATCCGTCAAGGGCAACAAGAGTAAGAGTACCGTTTTCGATCTCAAAAAGCTCGCCCTTAAGAACAGGCTTAAGGTCTGTAACAGCCACGGCAAACTTTGTCTGATTTATCATATCCTTAAGAACAGGCTGAGAGATAGTTATCTTGTTTTCTTCCTCTTTCTTAGGAAGTGCAGGATATTCCTCTGCTGATGTTGCAGGGATATTGAATGTGGTAACTCCTCCTGAGATCGTTACCTGAAAATTTTCAGAAACCTCTATCAGGATCTCTTCAGAAGGCATTTTCCTTATCATTTCAGCAAAAAGTCTTGCATTAAGTATAAATTCTCCCGAATCGTCGCTCTTTACTGGTATAACAGTTTTTATACCTATCTCAAGGTCATAGCCGGTAAGCTCCAGCATTGAGTTTTCAAGCTTGAATTTTATTCCCTCAAGAGATTTAAGTGCAGCACGTTCTGACACTGCTTTTGAAACATTTGTTACTGCTCCGCAAAGTGAAGCATTATTACACAGAATTTTCATAGCAATTTCCTTTCTAAAAAATTACATTTATCTGACTTTTGTTTTTTCAACATATGAATTTCTCAAATTTATATTTTTTGTTCTGATAATATATAAATAAATCAATATTAAATTAGTATTAGTAGTAGAGTGTGTTGAAATGGTTGAAAAGTCATTCAAAGCCTTTTGCAGACTTGTTTTGCTTTTCAAGTTTATTTTAACATCACTTCAACTGTGTTTTCAAAAACTTTTTTTGTGTTTGAAAAGTTGAAAAAATGTTTGTTGAATGTTTATTATTATCGCAAAAAATGTTGAAACCTGAAAATCGGTGTTTTATTTTATAACACCATGGTTTAAACTTCATTGTGCAAAGTTTTGAAAAACATTCCGCAAAGCTTTATATATCCAAGTCCGGATATTCAACAAAATTGTTGAAAACTATGTTGAAAATGTTGAAATAGTCCGTTTAATTGTCCTTGAGGTTTTTTATTATGTCGTCAACGGTATCTTTTAGCTGTTTGTTCTCTTTAAGATTTTTAACAACGTCCTGATAGTGTATGGTCATAGTTGAATGGTTTTTGTTAAGCACATTTCCTATCTGTATAAAGGTCATGCCCTTTACGTCCTTGAAGATATAGATCGCTATTTTTCTTGCAAGGGATACGTTTGCACGTCTGTTTGTTGATTTTATGTCGTCAGCAGTAACGTCAAATGCCGCCGCTACCTCCTGAAGTATCCTGTCAACCGTTATCTCAGCAGGGTGATTTTCAATGATTATTTCCTTGATTATCCTCTGAGCCATAGATATGGACGGGCTTTCATTCGTATAAATGGTAAGAGCCTTTATTTTGTTTACTGTTCCCTCAAGCTGACGTATGTTCGTCTTTATCTTCTCTGCTATTATCCTTACGACATTGTCAGAAAGCTGTAAGTCCAGCATATCAGCCTTTTTCTTTACGATAGCCATTCTTGTTTCAAAATCAGGCGGTGTAACGTCTACCTGAACGCCCAGTGAAAATCTGGTAAGTATCCTGTTTTGAAGCTTCGATATCTTTGACGGTGCAATATCCGATGTGAGAACTATCTGCTTGCCCGCATTGTAAAGATCGTTGAAGGTATGGAAAAATTCCTCCTGCATACGCTCCTTGCCTGCAATGGTCTGTATATCGTCTACCATAAGATAGTCGGCATTCCTGTATTTATCATGAAATTTATTAGTTTCCTTTGACTCGATAGCTTTAACGAGCTGGTTTATAAAGGATTCACCTGTGGTGTAAATAATTTTCAGCTCAGGGTGATTTTTCTTTACCTCATGCTCGATAGCTTTCATAAGGTGAGTTTTTCCAAGCCCCGAATCACCGTATATGATGAGAGGGTTGAATATAGTATTTGTGTTAGACGGCGTTTTCTGATCTTCGTCATACTTATGTGCGACAGCCGTGCTGAAAGCATAGGCAAGATCATTCGATTTACCTTTGATAAAGTTATCAAAGGTAAGATTGTTGTTTTCTTCATCAGAAAAGTCAGCCACCTTGACTTCTATATCCTTTTCCTCAGTTTCATTAACTTCTTCTTTGTCTTTAACAAGTATTTTTATATCTACCTCAAAGCCCAAAGTGTTGAGAAAAGCTTCTTTTAAAAGATTCTCATAGGCATTCATAGTGATATCTCTTGAAAAATCAGAATCAGTGAGAAGATAAGCCACATTGTTTTCAAGCTTCATCGGTTCAAGTATCTTTATCCATTTGTTATATCCCGGCTCGCTGATACTTTTGCAGTTTCGGCAATATTTCAGGACCTCCTGAAATACGTCATTAAAGGAATCCATTGTTTCTCCATAACCTCCTAGAAAATAGCTCTGCCTGTGCGGTGTTTCCGCTGTCCGCCGTGACCCCTGTCAAACAGACGGCAGGTCAGAGTTTTAAAAAAATATAAACAGGCATAATTAATCAATTCTATACTATTATAGCACACTTGACTTATAATTTCAAGTCCTATATATTATATATAAGGAAAGAAATAAGGATAAAAAGTATGTTTTTCAAAGATAAGAAAAAACACTTAATACAGATAAAATTTATATTTGGCACACAATATATTGTATGCTCATAAAAAATGAGGACGTAAGCGGCAGGTTTTTCGGACAGTAAGCCCCTCAAAGCAAAGAAAAATAATATCAAAAAAAATATAAAAATATTATGAACAGGCTTGACAAATGGTGTGTGAATGAGCTATAATATTAAATTACAAGGGCTTTTTTCATAGCGATATTGTAATTTGCTGTGACCCTACAAGTTTAAACATCTCCGAGGACGTTTTTTTGTATAAAATGACGGGGTGTTGAAAGCGGAAGGAGGAGAATTCGATGAAAAGAACATATCAGCCTAAAAAGCTTCAGAGAAAGAAAGTTCACGGCTTCATGAAGAGAATGTCTACTGCTAACGGCAGAAAGGTACTCGCAAGAAGAAGAGCAAAGGGCAGAGCTAGACTCAGCTACTAAGAGATACAGGCAGTTTCTGATGATAAGTCTGACAGGCATTATTCAGGCGGTTAGTTACGCCTGAATCGATGTCCCTAGGCAGTTGTATTTAAGCGTCGTTGGACGCTGCCTCAGATGACCTATATACCATTCATTGATTTGCATGGTATTGGGTCTTTATCTTTTTTTGGCAAAATTGCCGTGAAAAGGCGAAAAGAGTAAAAACAGTACACAATGGGGAAATGAAGATGCTGTTCACAACGGTTTTAAAGGATAACAAGGCATTTTTAAGGTGCTATAAAAAGGGAAGATTTTGTGCAGACAGTTTTGTAGCAGCATATTTTTATCCCAACGGCAGCCCGTATAACAGGCTTGGCATAACGGCAGGCAAAAAGCAGGGCTGCGCAGTAACGAGAAACAGGATAAAGAGAATAGTAAGAGCCGCCTACAGACTTAACGAGGCGGAATTTCCGCTGGGCTATGATATAGTTTTTGTGGGAAGAAACGATATAGGGGAAAAGAAAACTCAGGATATTGAAAGATTTATAAAAAAAAGACTCATAAAAGAGATGAATAAGCCTGTTCCAAAGAATAACAGGTCAGGCAGGGCAAAGAGAAAGTAAAATGAGTAAACTGGCTCAGCTGCTGATAAGGTTTTATCAGCGATTTATAAGTCCTCTTTTCGGACCAAGGTGCAAGTATTATCCAAGCTGTTCGGCATATGCGCTGGAGGCTTACAGAAAACACGGCTTTTTCAAAGGCACGCTGCTCACTGTATGGAGATTGCTTAGGTGCAACCCGTGGAGTCTGGGAGGGGTTGACTATGTTCCTGACAAGCTTACCACTGAGTATTTTAAAATCAGAAAAAAATAAGCCTGAGAGCTTAATCAGATATATAGGTTATCAATATGACAAATAATTGATCTGGAGGATATTAAATGGGTATTATTGCGACCCCTTTGGGCTGGATAATGAAGGGCTGCTATTTTGTATGCAAGAACTACGGAATAGCACTGCTGCTTTTCACTATCCTTACAAGACTTATAGTATTTCCGCTTAACGTCAAGCAGCAGAAGAGCATGGCAAGAATGACCATGCTTCAGCCTGAGCTTGAAAAGATAAAGAAGAAATACGCTAAAAATCAGCAGAAGATGCAGGAAGAGCAGATGAACCTTTACGCCAAGGCTGGCGTAAACCCTATGGCAAGCTGTTTGCCAATGGTCATCACAATGGTCATTCTGTTTGCTCTTATCCCTGTTATTTACGGACCTCTTACCTACGTTTCAAACGCAGATAAAGAGGAGCTTACAGACTCAAACAACATGATATCGAATCTTTATGTTGTCAGTGCTGAGGTAAAAAGCAAGGATACTACTATAGAAAAGCTTATTGAAAAGTTTGAGAAAGACGGTGCTACTGAGGACGAAGCTTATGATAAGCTTGAAAAGCTTTTAACAGATAAGGACAAGTATCCAAAGTCTGCAAAGGCACTTTCTAATGACAACAAGATATCGAACGTTATGGATGCTATTAAGGCTCATAATGATATAGATACTTTTATTCTTAACGAGAATTACTTCTCCACAAACCTCATTCAGTCAAGACCTGAGCTTATGACTTTCGTTTTCACTGAAAAAGAGGGCGGACAGTATGCAGATGTGCTTCCAACAAGCGTAAAGGCTGCGGCTGAAGATTTCAACTACAGCATTTTCGGACTTTTCCTTGGAAAGATACCAACAATGAAGGATCTTTCCTGCATTATCCCTATTGTATCAGCACTTTTGCAGCTTATAGTGACATTCGTTTCACAGCATTTTGCAAAGAAAAACAATCCTGACGCTGCTAATATGGGCGGAATGGGAATGAAGATAATGCTTTATGGTATGCCTATCTTCTCACTGTGGATCGGTTTCAGCTATCCGGCAGGTCTTGGTCTTTACTGGTGCTATTCTTCACTGTTTGCACTTGGACAGACTATCGTACTCAATAAGATCTACACACCTGAACACGTTGCAGAGCTTGTTCAGAAGGATATAGCAAAGCAGAAAAAGAAGGGCAAGCCTACTCTTATGGAGAAAATGGCTGAGGCTCAGATGATACAGGCTGGTAAGGATCCTGCTGAGATCAGAAAGTCACTTTCTGACGATGAGGATTACGATGAGCCTAAGAAGAAAACAAAGACGGAGCTTAAAGACGAGCAGAGAAGACGTCTTAACGAAGCCAGAAAGAGAATGGCTGAGAAATATGGCGACGAATATGACGATTCACAGGATTGACCTGTTGTTGACTAAACTTTTTTAGCGAGAGGAGCAGAAAAAATGAAACAGATCTTTACAGCCGCAACTGTAGACGAAGCAAAGAACAAGGCGGCAGTTGAATTTGGAACAGAAGTAGAAAAGATCACTTTCACAGTTCTTGAAGAGCCTAAAAAGGGCTTTTTCGGAAAGATCAAGGGTGAGGCAAAGGTAGAAGCTGAATATGAGCCTGAAACAAAGGTAGAAACTGTAACTGAAAAAACAGAGGCTGTTGAAGAAAAGGCAGAAGTTCAGGAAGAAGTCAAGGCAGAGGCAGAGTGGAGCGATACTTTGCAGAAAAAGGCTGACTGTGCAAAGGAATATATACTCAATGTTATAAAGGCAATGGGCATAGAAGACACAGAGATCGAGGTAACAAAGCTTGAAAACGGCGCACTTTTTGAGATAAAGAGCGAAGAGTTCGAGAAGCTTATCGGCAAGAAGGGCGATATCCTCGATTCACTTCAGTATCTTGCATCACTTGTATGCAACAGGATAGACAGAGAATATTTCAGAATATCCACAGATTGCAACGGTTTCAGGGCAAGAAGAAAGACCCAGCTTGAAGAGCTTGCAAGAAAGATAGCAAACAACGTAAAGAGAAGCGGTCGTTCATCAGCTCTCGAGCCAATGAATCCATATGAGAGAAGGATCATTCACGCTGCTGTATCAGAGATCGAGGGTGTAACATCTCAGTCAAAGGGTGAAGAGCCATGGAGAAAGGTAATAATCAGCTCTACAACACCTAGAAAGTATGACAACAGAGGCGGCTACAAGAAGAACGGCGGCAGAAGAAGAAACAACAATAATCGCCGCTCAAAGGGTTTTGACATCACAACAAGCTTTGAAAAGGACTACAAGAAGCCAAAGCCAGAGGACACAATGAAGGATTCAGGTCTTTACTCAAAGATAGAGTTCTAAATTAAAAATGACAATAAGAAAACACGCTGAATTTTGGTTCAGCGTGTTTTTTTGTGCATATATTCGTATTATAATTTTTTCTTTTTCATTTGACCCTTGTTGCGTGGATATTTCTCAGGCGTTTCAGATACTTTTCTTATGAGGATAAGCGTTCTGCCGTCGCCTGTTGGAAGTTCATAATCAAAGACCTCTTCGACCTTTCCTCCCAGTATCTTAATAGCATTTTTAGCCTCTTTCAGCTCATCATTTCCTCCTGAGCCTTTCAATGCAACGAAATATCCGCCGACTTTTACAAAAGGCAGGCAATACTCGCATAGGTCGCTGAGGTTTGCCACTGCTCTTGCTGTGGCAATGTCAAATTGTTCACGGCACTCTATGCTTCTGCCAAGCTCCTCTGCTCTGCCGTGTATGCAGGTCGCACCAAGGTCAAGACTGTCTGAAAGCTGTGCAAGAAAATTTATCCTCTTATTAAGGCTATCCAAAAGTGTAAGCTTTATATCGTCACGGACGATTTTCAGTGGACAGGACGGAAATCCTGCTCCTGTGCCGACATCTATTACCGTTGCATTTTCTTTTACCTCGAAAAGTGTGAAAGGATAAACGCTGTCAAAAAAATGCTTTATTGAAATTCCCTCAGGGTCAGTGATAGCAGTAAGATTTATTTTCTCGTTCCATTCACAAAGCAGATCTGCATAAGCTTCAAAGCGTGAATAATCGCTGTCAGATATTGTTATATCATAATTATCAAAAAGCTTTATAAAATCGTCCTTAGAAATAAGCTTTGACATACTATTCCTCCCTATGGTCATTCTTTGATGAGAGCCATACCAAAAGCACACCTACGTCCGCAGGGTTTACTCCGCTGATTCGGCTTGCCTGACCAACTGATACAGGCTTTATCTTATTGAGCTTTTCAATTGCTTCAAGTCTAAGACTTTTTATATCATTATAGTCAATATCCGCAGGCAAAGCCTTTTTCTCCAGCTTTCGCATAGCCTCCACCTGTTCAAGCTGTATCTTTATATAGCCGTCATATTTTATCTGCAATTCTACCTGCTCTTTTACCTCTGCTGAAAGCTCAGGTCGTTCCTTATCGAAAGGAGCAAGACCGTCATATGACACCTGTGGTCTGCGGATAAGCTGAGCAAGCTTTATGCCGTTGTTGAGAGGGTCAGTGCCTACAGATTCAAGATAGGCATTTATCTCAGGATTTGGCGCAATATTTATTTTTGAAACACGCTTTATCTCAGCGGCTATCTGTGCATTTTTGTCAAGCAAATGCTGATATCTTTCGTCTGAAATAAGCCCAATCTCATGTCCTATAGGCGTAAGCCTTATATCAGCATTATCTTGTCTTAGCAAAAGTCTGTATTCGCTTCGTGATGTGAGCATTCTGTAAGGGTCTGAACAGCCCTTTGTTACAAGGTCATCAATAAGAGTGCCTATGTATGAGGACGCTCTGTCAAGAATAAGCTGCTTTCTGCCGAGAATTTTCAGTGCGGCATTTATGCCTGCGATAAGACCTTGTGCGGCGGCTTCTTCATATCCCGAAGTGCCGTTGAACTGACCTGCGCCGTAAAGACCGTCAAAAGCCTTGAACTCCAGCGTAGCAGAAAGCTCTGTAGGGTCGCAGCAATCATATTCTATGGCATAGGCGTTTCTCATTATCTCAACGTGTTCAAGTCCTTTTATAGTGTGCAAAAATTGAAGCTGAACGAACTCAGGCAGTGATGACGACATACCTTGCAGATAATATTCGTCAGTGTCAAGACCCATTGGCTCAATAAAAAGCTGATGCCTTGGCTTATCCGAAAATCTCATTATCTTGTCCTCAATAGACGGACAGTATCTTGGACCAATAGCGTGTATCCTACCCGAATATATAGGTGAAAGATGTATGTTATCTCTTATTACCTTGTGTGTTTCTTCATTTGTATAAGCAACATAGCATTTGACTTTATTTTCAAGTTTTTCATGATTATCAAAAGAAAATGGCGTTATATCATCGTCACCGCACTGAACTTCAAGCTTGTCAAAATCTATGGAACGCTTGTGTACACGGGCAGGAGTGCCTGTTTTGAAACGTCTTATGGTCATGCCTGCCTTTTTAAGACACTCTGTCAGACCAAGTGCAGGCAAAGTTGCGTCAGGGCCGCTTGAATATGATACTGCACCTACATGGACAGTGCCGCCAAGGTAAGTTCCCGTTGAGATCACAACAGCCTTGCAGTCATACTCAGTGCCAAGCTTTGTACGCACACCACGGACAGTTTTGCCGTCCTCCTCAAATAAAATATCAGTTATCTCAGCCTGCTTCAGATAAAGCCCGTCAGTATCTTCGATAGTCTTTTTCATAAGCTTATGATATTCAACACGGTCTATCTGCGCCCTCAGACTATGAACGGCAGGACCTTTTCCACGGTTGAGTATCCTGCTTTGCAGAAAAGTTTTATCCGCCGCCTTGCCCATTTCTCCGCCCAAAGCGTCTATCTCACGAACAAGATGTCCCTTTGCAGTTCCTCCTATAGAGGGATTGCATGGCATATTGGCAACACCGTCAAGTGTTATGGTAAAAAGTGCCGTCTTTAGTCCAAGGCGTGCCGCCGCCAAAGCCGCTTCACAGCCTGCGTGACCTGCACCTACCACAATAATATCAAAATATTCCTTTTGCATAATAAAACCACCTGTCTGAAAATAAGACCATATAAATTACTTTCCTACGCAGAATTTTGAAAATACCTCGTCTACCACCGCTTCTGTAGCTTTTTCTCCTGTCAGCTCCAAAAGTGCATTTGCGCCATTGTCTATCATCACAGTAACAGCGTCCAAAGTCTCTCCCATATCAAGGCTTTCAAGAGCCATGGCAAGATATTTTCTTGCACGTTCTGCACAGGCTATTTGACGCTCATTTGCAAAAATCGTGCTGTCAGCGTCATATCCGCCAATGCCTAAAAGCTTCTCTGCGGCTTTTTGAAGTTCTTCTCTGCCCTCGTCAAGCTTCGCAGAAATCTCTATCACATAGTCTGAATATTTTTCAAGCTGAGACCTTTCAACAACATTTTCAAGGTCAGACTTGTTGAGAACTATGATAACTTTCTTTCCAAGCTTTTTCACATATTCAAGAAGCTCCAAGTCTTCCTCGTCAAGCTCTCTTGAAATGTCGAAAACTTCTATTACAAGCATAGCGTTTTTAAGCTTTTTCTTTGCAATATCAACGCCTATTTTTTCAACTTCATCATCAGTTTCATGTATACCTGCAGTGTCGGAAAGCTTCAAAATAAGCTCGCCAAGCTTTGCACTTTCTTCGATAACATCTCGTGTAGTGCCTGCCACATTTGTGACTATGGAGCGGTCATATCCCAACAGCATATTCATGAGGGTCGATTTTCCAACATTCGGCTTGCCTGCGATAACAGTGTCAACACCGTTTTTCAGTATCATACCGCTGTCATGATCTGCTATTATTTTATCAAGCCCTGCCAAAGCGTTTTTAAGGCTCTCTCTGAGATTATCCTCAGATATCTCAGGCAAGTCCTCCTCTGGATAATCCACCCATGCCGCAAGCTCACCTAGTATTGTGACAAACTTTCTTGACATATCAGAAATCAGCCTGAAAAGCCTGCCCTCTTTTGTAAGATTTGCAGAATTAAGTGCATATTCTCCCTGAGCGGAGATAGTTTCCATTACGCCCTCAGCCTGAGTAAGTGAAAGCTTTCCGTTTAGAAAAGCCCTCTTTGTGAACTCGCCCCTCTGAGCAAGCTCTGCACCCTGTTCAATGCAAAGTCTGAGAACTTTTTTTGTAACATATATTCCGCCATGGCATGATATCTCGCAGACGTTTTCACCGGTGTATGACCTAGGTGCACGGAAAACCGTCAGAACACCGTCATCAACTTCTCTGCCGTTTTTGTCAACTATTTTTCCGTATGCACACGAATAGCCTGCCATGTTTTCAACACTTTTGCATGACAGCGGTTTAAAAACCTTTGCACCTATGCTTATGGCGTTTTCTCCGCTTATTCTTATGACTGATATACCGCCCTCAGCGAGTGGTGTCGAAACTGCACATATATCTTTCATTTTTACCTCTTTTTACTCTGACAGAGCCTTTCCCTGCCATGAATTTCTTCTTCCCATTTTCTTGTCTATCTCGTTCATAACGCAGAATTTTTTCAAACTCCACAAAGGTGCAACAAGATCGTCCTTTGCACCGTCGCCTGTCACACGCTGTATTACTATCTCAGCAGGCAGAAGCTCCAACTGGTCGCAGACGATATTAACATACTCGTCCATATCCAAAGCCCGAAATTCTCCACGCTCATACATCTGTGCAAGCACAGTGCCTTTTAAAACGTGCAGAAGATGTATCTTAATGCTTTGTATATCGAGCTGACCGAGAGTTTTAGCCGTTTCAAGCATCATATCCCTATCCTCACCGGGAAGCCCGTCGATGATATGCGCGCACACATTAACATTGCGTTTTCTCAGCATTTCATAGCCTTTGAGAAAATCCGCAAAAGTATGACAGCGGTTCATTTTCAAAGCCGTTTCGTCATGTATAGTCTGCAAACCAAGCTCTACAGTAAGAAAAGTCTTTTCCGCAAGCTCACCAAGGAGATCGGCTTTTTCTTCGTTGATGCAATCTGCCCTTGTTGCGATAGAAAGCCCTGCCGTATTTTCAAATGACAGGGCTGTATAAAACATTTTTCTCAGCGTTTCAACGTCAGCATAGGTGTTTGAGCCTGCCTGAAAATACGGTATGCACAGACCCTTGCTCCACTTCTTGCTCATTTTCTCCCTTATCTCTCTGTACTGAGTAAGGATATCCTCATGAGGGTCGCCTGCAAAATCTCCGCTCATTTTTGCCGAGCAGAACACACAGCCCCCCACACCTTTTGTGCCGTCTCTGTTCGGACAGCCAAGATCAATATTAAGCGGTATCTTGAAAACCTTAGTGCCGAACTTGTGCCTTAGATAATAATTGTAGGTATGATATCTTTTATTGTCATCAGAATAGGGAAAAGGGTTATCAAATCTGCTATTCATCTGACGGTCCCTCAGTTTGCTCGGTGGTAGGTTCTGCAGTTTCTGTCGGCTGAGTTGTGGTCTCAGGTGCCTTTGTTGTGGTCGTGGTAGTAGTAGGACCAGGCTGTACTATAGGCTCAGTTTCGGTGACAGTATAGTAAGGCTTGTCATTATTTGTGGTAGTGGAAGCCGTTGAAGTCGTTGTGGTGCTTTTAGTTTCCTCTGGTCTGTCAATAGCAGTGGTAGTTGTTGTTTTTTTCTTGTCCTCTTTTTTCTTTGTGGTAGTTACTTCACCGTCCTGCGGTTTTGCAGTGGTGGTGATAACATTTTCGTCGGGATCATCACTGTCATTATTAGTCGGATGATCGAAGCTGTTGTGGTTAGAATCAGTATTGTCAGGAGTTTCCTTTATAGGGTCAGTGACCTTATTGCCGATACCATAAATAAGAGAGATACGCTCCTCAACAGCTTTCATGGCGTCAGGAAAAGGTATACTATTATTATAAGAGTCCTCCAATGCCTGAGTGTAATCCCCTGAAAAGAAAGTCTTGAATGTTAAAGACAGATTGTTGTCCTCCACAATGTCGCTTCCTGAAACTGAAATAAAGAATATGCAGGCAAATAGCATTATGACCGCTATGGAAAGAAGATTTATAAAGCTGTAATGCTCCTCCAAATTCGTTTTGGCAAGCTCTTCAGCCGCTTCCTCCGCAGCCTCGCATTCCTCCGGTATCTCATATTCATTGTCACCGTGAACGATATTGAATCGTGTAGTTTTCTTATCCATTAGTATTTTCCTCTTTTTATGCCGCATATTCCGCCGCAAGTGTTATAACGCTCACTGCAAAAACAAGCACTGTCATAATGGTCTTTGTTATCATAACTCTGCCATAAGCCGCCTGAGACTTCTGTGAAAGCTTTTTAAAAATCTTGCAGAAAGCCCTTTTTGCAGGTGGGCAGACAATAAAGAACGATATTACTATAAGGGTGATATTTTTTAGCACTGCACTTTTTACAGACACGCTCAAGGTGTATTTCACATTTACTCCTGCAAGTGCAAAGAGCCATTTTTTGTAGCCATAGAAGCTGTCAAAATAAAGTCCGCCAAAAATAACGAGAGCTGTCAGCAAAAGATAAATATACTTCACAAGGTCAGGCAGCTTTGAAAGCGGTCTTTCAAGAAACAGCTTTTCAAGGATACAAAGCACTGCCGCACAAAGTCCGACGATAATGAAATTCACCTTTGCCTGATACCATATAGAAAGAGCCAGACCGCAAAGTATATAGCACACAGAAGTAAAGACCTTGTTCATGTTTTTTTTGCAGCAAAAAATCTCGCTGAAAAAGTCAACAACAGTTGTATTGAAGCTTTTTATCATACCAGTGAAAAGTCCGTCAGCTTCGATGTCGGTGTAGTTGTCAGGATAAACAAAGCCGTTTGTAAGACCAAGACCCTTTGCCATATCCGAAAGTCCTGTGAAAAGAAAATAATACTGAGCCAAGAATGACAGCATACCAAGCCAACAGCCAAGGGTAGTTATCTCTTTGCCGTTAAGTCCTGCAAGCTTTATCTGTTCAAAAACGCCTGCAAGAAGCACCACCTTGCCAAAACCAAAAACTATCTTATTAAGCCCCTGGTTGAGCTTTGCTCCTGTGATCTCACGATGCCTTATCTGTGGCTCAATATCACCATATCTCACAAGAGGTCCCACAAGCATGAAATGCAGTGACACCATATAAGTCAAAAGGCAGAAAATGTTTTTTTCTGCTTTGCAGTTGCCCTTGAAAACGTCATAGACATAAGAAATTCCTCTGAGCATATAATAACCCATACCAAGTGGAAGTATGGCGGCGTCAAAACTGAGCTTTTTTACCTTATTATAAAGGATATTCTGACCGAATATTAGCATAAGAGATACGTTCATTATAATATCCAGCACTAAAAATATCCCGCAAAGGGCTTTGTTCTCACGGTTTTTTGAAATAATAAGACCAAATATCCAATCAAGGATAACTGACAGGAAAATAAGACAGAACACAAAAGGTCTGCCCCAACTGAAAAACAGCAGGGAACAAACTATCAGAATAAGGTTTTTATATTCTGCGCTTCTGTCGAAAAGCGAAATAATGGTCATTATCGGGAACATTCCCAGTATAAATATAAGATCGGAATAAACCAAAATAAATTGCTCCTTAATATTTTTATATGTTAAAATGTTTTTATATTTTTTGTTTATGATTTATACCTATAATTTTATCACAATTCACTAAATATAGCAAGCAAAATTATAAAGAAAATCTAAATTTTTCAGTTTTCTTCAAAAAGTATTTGCAATTAATAAAAACTGTGGTATAATTATAGTAAATAAATGTGCAATTCTACTTGGGGAAGGAGTGGCAGAGTTGGCTTCAATTTTAGTTACAGGAGCAAGCGGAATGATAGGCTTGTACCTTACATCCAGCTTACTGCACAAAAAGCATCGTGTATTCGGTATAGATACACGCAAAAATGAGTTTATTGGAACTGATCCAAACTATACTTTTATCCAGTGTGATATTACAGATAAGGACGCTATTACAAATGTAATCGATAGCAACAAGATCGACGTTGTCGTGCATCTGGCAAATTCTGTAGATAACGATATAGATCCATATGTAACAGACGCTGAGATGAAAAAGAGCAAGATATGTGATAAGTTCATATATGCGGCTGCAAACAAGGCTGAGGTAAGGAGTTTTATCCTGCTCAGCACAACAGCAATATATGGTGTACAGAAAGGCAGAGAACCAATAAGGGAAACTGCTCCTGAAAAGGGAAATTCAAACTATGCAGATCTTAAGATGACATCTGAGAAGATAATGCAGAAGGAATTTAAAAAGTCTGAAACTATACCTGTTATTGCCAGAGTAGCTCCTATTTATGACGCTGAGTATACACAAAATTTGAGAGACAGAGTATTTGACGCAAAGGAAAATGTTGCATACATATTCAATGATGGAGAATACGGTTTTTCATTCTGCTGTGTATTCAATCTTATCGACTTTATAAATGGTATCATCAATGTACCGTCAGGAAGATATGAGGGAATCTACAATCTTGCTGATTCAAGGCTGATAACGGCAAAAGAGATAATTGATTATGAAAAGGAACATCACCGCATAGGTGCAGTTATCCAGAAATCACCTGGAATGGGACTAAGCATCAACAAAGGTAAGATGAAAACTGATTATCGCTATTTTGACCCATCTATCACATTCAACAACTGGAACATAGACAACACAAGGGCAAAGAGAATAGCACCTTTCAGATGGACACTTTCAAACACAAAATAAACTCACAAAGGCAGTCCTAGGGCTGCCTTTTTTGTATTGTTCCATGTGGAACATTTGAAAAAACAGGAGAGCTAAGATATCATGGAAAGCAATAGGTTAGTTAAAATATTATGTGTTGTCTGTGCGGCAGGCTGTTGTCTTTCCTCTTGCGGAAGCACAGGGGAAGAAAAGCCCAAAAAGCTTTCAAGCGTCAGCACAGGAGTCACCACAACTGTGACCACAAATAAAAAGTCTGCCGAAACTATCACGGGTTCAGTGACTACTATACAAACAGCAGCGACTTGTACAAAGATAGTTTTTGATGGCGGCTATACCCTTTTTGCAAATGTGCAGGGTGGATATACTCTTATAAACAGTTCAAATGAGATAGTGAACTCTTTTGAGATAACAGATGATAACGGTGATAAGCTTGTACTGACCTGTGACGGAAATACTGTCACTGTCACTAAGAACGGAAAAAAGGTCAACTCGTTCAGTTATAAAGGCACAAGGATAATAATATCAGCCAACGAGGTTTACTATGCAAACACAAAGGTGACATATGTTGATGAAAGTTTCAGCAGCTTTAACGTAACTGACAAGGTGACTATAAGGTGTATCGCAGAGAACAAGTTTGAAATTGTAAAAGACGGCAAGACAGTAAAGAAAGCTACTGTAAAAGATGTGAACGGTTCAAAGTATGTGCTTGAAACCATGGATAAGGGCATGGAGATAACAAACACTGATAATGAGCTTATGGAATCCATAGTGGTAGGCAATAACTACATAAGCGTGTCAGGGGATAAAGTTATCATAAACGGAAAGACCATGGGGCCACCTCACAGTGCAGATATAAAAGCTGTGACTACAACTGTTACTACAACAACGACAAAAGCTACTACTACCACAACGACTTCAAAGAAAACTGAAAAGAAAACGCAAACGCAAACTGAAACTGTTACCGAGCCTATGCAGGAAGAACAGCCCTCTGCTCCTCAGCCTGCCGAGCCTACTGAACCTGATTCAAGCACGAATATGTCAAATAGAAATCTTTCTGCTGAAACATCTGAAATGCTTGGCTATGTAAATGAGGTTAGAAAACAGTATGGTTTAAGAGAGCTTGAGGGACTTGAGCTTCTTGACTCTGCGGCAGATGTGAGAGCGAACGAACTTCTAGAAAATTATTCTCATGACAGACCTGACGGCAATTCATACATCACAGCTATAGAAGAAACTGACCTTCCTGAATGGCGTGCGGCGGCTGAAAATATCGCATATGGTATGAACAGCATGACCACAGTAAAAGAAGCTTTCGACGCATGGATGGATTCACCGCCTCATAGAGAAAATATCCTCAACCCTGATGTGCGTTACATGGCGTGCGCAAAAGCTACAAAGTCAGAAAACGGGGAATACACTTATTGGGAACAGCTTTTTTACAGCGATATATAAAAAAATTTTGGACAGACTTTTGAGCCTGTCCAATTTTTTTGTTCCATGTGGAACATTTTATTCTGCCTGCTTTTCCGATGGTATCTTTATAATATATTCGATATAATCCTCGTGGTCGATACGTTTTGCGTCAGCGTTCACTCCCGCCAGTCTCATAACATCTATCGCCTTATTGACACTGTTGAAAAACAATCTAACATCTTTTAACATAGCCGCTCTTTTGTGATAGCTTGCACGCTTTTCATCTTCTTTCAGAAGCTTGGCAATATATTTTTCCAATGTGTCAACTGTCCAACCACTTTCAGCCGCTTTGTTCAACACAGCAAGCCTGCGGTCATTATCTGTGATCTTTAGCAAAGCCCTTGCGTGACGTTCTGACATATTGTTATCAAGAATTATTTTGCGTTCCTCAGCGTTAAGTTTCAGAATACGAAGCTTGTTTGCAACTGTGGATTGAGCAAGTCCCAAACGAATAGCCGCAGATTCCTGAGTCATGCCATATTTTGTGATGAGCTGAGAGATCGCTTCCGCTTCTTCAAAAAAATTCAGGTCACAACGTTGGATATTCTCTATAAGTGCAATGACCTGCGAACGTTCCTCTGTGGCATTGATAAGTATACACGGCACTGACCTTAGTCCTGCAAGCTTTGCCGCACGCAAACGTCGCTCACCTGACACAAGCTCAAAAGTGCCTTTTACACGCCGCACTGTGAGAGGTTGTATGATCCCGTCCTGAGAAATGCTTTTTGCAAGGCTTGTTAGTTCGGCAGGTGAGAAATATCGTCTTGGCTGAACAGGGTTCGGCCTTATCTCTCCTATGGAAATGTCGATTATTTTGCCTAACGTCTGATATGGTGAAGCCCTTTGTGATTCGTCAGTTTCTTCGCTGAAAGCTTTTGTTAATGTTTTTGGGAAAATGCTCATTTTTATACCTCCGTTTCGTTTTAAAATAATCATAACACTTCACGATCTTCAATGCTATATTTTATTCAGAAAACTTTTCTGCTCTTTATGACCTTGATTTTGATATTGATACTTTATTCTTTGTATTATTTTCTAAATTGTCATGGGCTTTGTCGGATAAAGTAAAAATCTGATTTGTTCCATGTGGAACATTTTCAAGAAAATTTGTAAAAGGGTCTTTTCAAAAGTGAAAAATTGTAGTATAATAAATATGATATAATTCTACTAAGAAAAGAGGTCAAGAATATGGGAAAAATAATTGCCGTTTCAAATCAGAAAGGCGGCGTTGGAAAATCTACTACTGTTGTAAATCTTGCAGCGGTTTTTGGACTAAAGGGCAAAAAAGTCCTGATCGTTGACTTTGACCCACAGGGCAATACTACCACAAGCTTTGGTATAAAGAAAAAAAGTATCAGAAATACAGTGTTTGATGTAATATTTGAAGAATGTTCGATATTTGAAGCTGTCGTGCCAACTTCCTGCCGTGGAGTTTCAGTTGTGCCGACAACTCAGGATCTTTCAGGTGCATCTGTTTCACTTGTGAATGAAAAGGACAGAGCAATGAAGCTTCGCAACGCTCTTATGCCTGCAAAAGAATTTTATGACTACATATTTATAGATTGTCCCCCAACTCTCGATATGCTCACAATAAATGCACTTGCGGCGGCTGATTCTGTACTTATCCCTCTCCAATGCGAGTTTCTTTCTTTGGAGGGTCTTGTTGAGCTTCACAATACTATCAACAGAGTAAAAGTTTCTTTCAATCCTGACCTTGATATCGAGGGCATTTTGTTTACAATGTGCGTTGAAAGATACAAGATAACAGGTCAGATAATTAGCGAGGTCAAAAAGCACTTTGCAAAGGAAGTCTTTGAAACTACCATACCGAGAAACGTTGCCTTGTCGGAAGCCCCAAGCTTTGGTGAGCCGGCTATTTATTATGATAAGAAGGCAAAAGGCTCAAAGGCATATGAAAATCTTGCAAAAGAAATAACTAAAAGAGAAAAGAAAAAAGCGGCAAAGAATAAAGAAAAATAAAGAAAAAATAATGTTCCACATGGAACATTGTATCTTATAATGTGAAAGGAAAATACAATGGCTAAAAAAAGCAAAATGGACAGAGGCTTGGATAGCCTGTTCTTTGATAATTCTATAGATGAGATCGCACGATCTGATAGTGAATCGGTAAAAAATGATGATGGTGAAAATGGCATTTCCACAGTAAGGATATCTCTTATTGAGCCTGACAAAAATCAGCCGCGTTCTGAGTTTGATGAGGACGCTCTTAATGAGCTTGCGGAAAATATCAGACAGCATGGTGTTTTGCAGCCTATACTTGTAAGACCTCTTGACAATGGGGGATATAAGATAGTTGCAGGCGAGCGTAGGTGGCGTGCGGCACGTCTGGCTGGACTTGATGAGATACCTGTTTATATAAAGGAGCTTACAGATCTTGAAGCCGCTGAGATATCCCTTATTGAAAATATCCAGCGTAAAGACCTTACACCTCTTGAGGAGGCTGCAGCTTATCAGACTCTTATGGAAACCTATGGTCTTACTCAGCAACAGGTGGCAGAAGCTGTTGGACGTTCACGTTCCGCTGTGGCAAACTCTATCAGACTTCTTTCCCTTAGCGAAAATGTGCAGGAAATGCTCCGTGACAAAAAACTCACCGAGGGTCACGCAAAGGTGCTTGCAGGCGTTGCGGATAAGGATACTCAGGAGAAGCTTGCCACAGAGTGTATAGAAAATGGCTGGACGGTAAGAGAGCTTGAAAAAGCTATCTCCACTTTGGAAACAAATAAAAAAGCTGAAAAGAAAATAAAGCGTACTATCACAAATCCTATGTATACTGAGTTTGAGATAAGAGTAAATCAAGCCACTGATAAGCTTCGTGTAAGTTTAAGCGAGGATAAAAAAGGCGGCTCAAAGCTTGATGTAAAATTCAGCTCTGATGTTGATGTGGATAAGATACTCAATGCCCTCGCCGAACTTCTTATGAACTGCTAGTTTTATAATTTAAATATATGAAAAATGTCTGTTTTGGCAGGCATTTTTTTATCTATGTAATACAGCACGCCTGAAATATGAGGAAGTCATAACTAACCGAAAATAGGGGGTTTACAGCGTATAAATCAAGAAAAAATGTGGTAAAAGGTCTTTACAAATTGAAAAATAAGTGGTATACTATAAGAGTTAAAACAGATGTATCCTGAGAAAGTTTGTTACAGCTTACTTTTGAAGAAAATATCTGCTGTCCTTAAACAGACGTGCTTGAAAAAGTACGCTAAAAAGGAAATTTGAGTTTTGAGCTTTTGCTTGAAATATCGAGAAAGGAATGATTCTAAAATGGCAAGAAAAATGAAAACCATGGACGGAAACAACGCTGCTGCTTGGGCGTCATACCCATTTACAGAAGTTGCTGCTATCTATCCAATCACACCATCATCTGTTATGGCAGAAGTAACAGACCAGTGGGCTGCCAAGGGTAAGGAAAACCTGTTTGGCACTCCTGTAAAGCTTGCAGAAATGCAGTCTGAGGCAGGTGCTTCAGGTACAGTACACGGCTCACTTGCAGCCGGTGCGCTCACAACAACATATACAGCATCACAGGGACTTCTTCTTATGATCCCTAACCTGTATAAGATCGCAGGTGAGCTTCTCCCTTGCGTTATCCATGTATCTGCAAGATGTGTAGCTTCACACGCACTTAATATTTTCGGCGACCATTCTGACATCTATGCTTGCCGTCAGACAGGTTTTGCTATGCTTTGTTCTTCAAATGTACAGGAGGTAATGGATCTGGGTACAGTTGCTCACCTCTCAACTATCGAGGGCAGAGTACCATTCATCCACTTCTTTGACGGATTCAGAACATCTCACGAGATCCAGAAGATCGAGACATGGGATATGGAAGACGTAAGAGATATGGTTGACTTCGAGAAGGTGGAGGAGTTCAGAAAGAGAGCTCTTAACCCTGAGCACCCTGTACTTAGAGGTACAGCTCAGAACCCTGATATCTTCTTCCAGGCAAGAGAAGCTTGTAACCCATACTATGACGCTATCCCTGGCATCGTAGAGGATTACATGAACAAGGTAAACGAAAAGATCGGCACAAACTACAAGCTGTTCAACTACTACGGCGCACCAGACGCTACACACGTTATCGTAGCTATGGGTTCTGTTTGTGACACTATCGAAGAAACAATTGATTACCTCAACGAGAAGGAAGGCACAAAGCTCGGTCTTGTTAAGGTTAGACTTTACAGACCTTTCCGTGCTGACAAGCTCGTTGAAGCTATCCCTTCAACTTGTGAGCAGATCTCAGTTCTTGACAGAACTAAGGAGCCAGGTTCTGAGGGCGAGCCTCTTTATCTTGACGTTGTTGCTGCTCTTAAGGGTACACAGTTCCATGATGTAGCTATCGCTTCAGGCAGATATGGTCTTGGTTCTAAGGATACAACTCCTGCACAGATCAAGGCTGTTTACTGGAATGCAAGCTGGAAGGATACATATAAGCCAAGATTTACTATCGGTATCGAAGATGACGTTACAAACCTCTCTCTCGAAACTGAGGGCAAGCTTGACTCTGCTCCAGCAGGCACAACAGCTTGTAAGTTCTGGGGTCTTGGCGCTGACGGTACTGTTGGTGCAAACAAGAACTCTATCAAGATCATTGGTGATCACACAGATCTGTATGCTCAGGCATACTTTGCATATGACTCTAAGAAGTCAGGCGGTGTAACAGTTTCTCACCTGAGATTCGGTAAGACACCTATCAAGTCAACATACCTTATCAATCAGGCTGACTTTGTTGCTTGCCATAACGAGTCTTATATCACTAAGTACAACATGGTACAGGATATCAAGCCAGGCGGAACATTCCTTCTGAACTGCCAGTGGGAGCATGAAGAGCTGGATAAGCACCTCCCAGGTCAGGTAAAGAGATATATCGCTGAGAACAACATCAAGTTCTATACGATCAACGGCGTTAAGATCGGTAAGGAGATCGGTCTGGGCAACAGAATAAACACTGTTCTTCAGTCTGCATTCTTCAAGCTTGCTAACATCATTCCTATCGACGACGCTATCAAGTACATGAAGGACGCTGCTACAGCTTCTTATTCTAAGAAGGGCGACGCTATCGTTAAGATGAACCATGACGCTATCGACGCTGGATGTCAGCAGGTTCACGAAGTTAAGGTTCCTGCATCTTGGAAGAAGTGCAAGGATACGCCAATGGGTATGCCTGCCGCTAAGTGCACAGATAAGACACTTCAGGACTTCGTAAACAACATTCAGATCCCTTGCAACGCTCAGGAAGGCGACAAGCTCCCTGTTTCAACATTCACAGGTATGGCAGACGGCACATTCCCACAGGGTTCTGCTGCATTTGAGAAGAGAGGTATCGCTGTTGACGTTCCTGCATGGAATGGTGACAACTGTATCCAGTGTAACTTCTGTTCATATGTATGTCCACACGCAGTTATCAGACCTGTTGTAATGACAGACGCTGAGCTGAAGAAGGCTCCTAAGCTTGCTCAGGAGAAGGCAGTAGCTATGACAGGTATGCCTGGTTACAACTTCGTAATGACAATGTCTGCTCTGGACTGCACAGGCTGCGGTTCTTGCGTAAATGTTTGTCCTGGTAAGAAGGGCAACAAGGCTCTCAGCATGATGCCACTTGAAACTCAGCTCGCTGAGCAGGAAGTATTCAACTATGGTCTTACACTTGCTGAAAAGCCAGAAGTATTCGAGAAGTTCAAGGCAACAACAGTTAAGGGTTCACAGTTCAAGCAGCCACTGCTTGAATTCTCAGGCGCTTGCGCAGGCTGCGGTGAAACACCTTATGCTAAGCTCATCACACAGCTCTTTGGTGACAGAATGTACATTGCTAACGCAACAGGCTGTTCATCAATCTGGGGTGGTTCTGCTCCTTCAACTCCATACACAGTAAACAAGGACGGCAAGGGTCCAGCTTGGGCTAACTCACTGTTCGAGGATAACGCTGAGTATGGTTACGGTATGTTCCTTGCACAGTCAACTATCAGAAACAGAACAATCGCTAAGGTTCTTGAGCTGTCTAAGACAACTAAGGCTGCAGCTCTCAAGAAGGCTTGCGAAGAGTATCTTGAAACAGTAGATGACGGCGAGAAGAACTCAGCAGCTACAGATAATCTTATCGCAGCTCTCAAGAAGACAAAGAACAAGGCTACTGAGGAGATCCTTAAGGACGCTGACTATCTGAGAAAGAAGTCAATGTGGATCTTCGGCGGTGACGGCTGGGCTTACGATATCGGATTCTCAGGCGTTGACCACGTTATCGCTCAGGGCGAGGACGTAAACATCTTCGTATTCGATACTGAGGTTTACTCAAATACAGGCGGACAGTCATCTAAGTCAACTCCAACAGGTGCTATCGCTCAGTTCGCAGCAGCTGGTAAGGAAGTTAAGAAGAAGGATCTCGCAGGTATCGCAATGTCTTACGGCTATGTATATGTAGCTCACGTTGCAATGGGTGCTGATTACAATCAGTGCATCAAGGCTATCCACGAGGCAGAGTCTTATCACGGCCCTTCAATCATCATCGGTTATGCTCCATGTATCAACCATGGTATCAAGGGTGGTATGTCAATTGCTCAGACAGAGGAGAAGAAGGCTGTTCAGGCTGGTTACTGGCATCTGTACAGATTCGACCCACGTCTTAAGGCAGAGGGCAAGAATCCATTTATCCTTGATTCTAAGGCTCCAACAGCTGACTATAAGGACTTCATCATGGGCGAGGTACGTTACAACGCACTTGCTAGACAGAATCCTGAGAGAGCTGAGAAGCTCTTTGGTAAGGCTGTTCAGAACGCTAAGGACAGATATGATTATCTGCTCAGATACGCTAAGCTTTACAATACTGAGGAAAAGTAATCTAAGTTACTATAAAAAAGACGCTCATGCACTTCGGTGCGTGGGCGCTCTTTTTTTCACCACAAAAAAAAGGGTACTGCCACACTGACAGTACCCTTTATATATGCAGTGGCGAACAGCGTTCGACCGTTTAATGTAGCATTTTCTATGACTACATACCCTTTTTGATAAGATAAGTTTTCAGTATAGCCACAGTTGTCTTTGCGTCAGGGAGCTTGTTTTCCATGACCATTTTGTAAGCTTCTTCAAGAGGCATTTTTGTTACGTCAAGGAACTCGCCCTCGTCAAGGTGCTGCTCACCGAAATCAAGTCCCTCTGCCATATACATATGGATTATCTCGGTATCATAAGCCACTGTAGGATAAATACAGCCAAGATAAGTCATTTTTTCTGCCGTTGCACCTATCTCCTCTTTAAGCTCACGCCTTCCGCACTCCAAATGATCTTCACCGTATTCAAGCTTTCCTGCAGGTATCTCCATAAGTGCGGTCTTAAAAGGATAGCGGAACTGCTTCACAAAATAAACATTCTCGTCCTCGTCAAGAGCAACGATGCAAACTCCGCCGGGGTGATGAATGACCTCTCTAAGCGTCTTGTAGCCGTTTTCAAGCTCCACTTCATCACAAGTCAGGTGAACGACCCTGCCCTTGTATATCTCTTTTTCACTGATAGTTTTTTCGTTCTGATACATTTTATATCCTCCCTTTCAGGTTTATGCGTTCTTTTCAACAGGCTGAGCTTCTTCTTTTTTCTTTCTGCCTGTAAATCTCACTGCGCCAAGGTAAACGATAAGCGAGCCGAAGCCAACGGCTGTTATTACCTTGCCCCAGAAAAGACCCTTTGTTTCGTAGGTGAACTGGATGTCGTTTGAACCCGCAGGACAAAGAACAGCCATAAAGCCGTAATCCACCTTTTCTATCTCCACGTCCTGACCATTCACCTTTGCGCTCCAGCCGTCATCATATGGAACTGAGAAGAACACAAGGTTATCCTTGTCAAGGTCGATCTTGGCGTTGAAACCATAAGAATCATAACTGAATGATGAACAACTGTTTGCACGTCTGTCAAGGCAGTTCTGATAATACTGATCTGTTGAGTAGTCGGTACCCTTAAAGCTGTAGTAGCTGAGGATATTATTGTATTTTGCAGCCTGCTCAGGGGTAAGCACAAGGGCTTTCATGAGCATTGATGTCTTGTCTACCTCTGAAGCCTTCTGAATGTCGCTGTCAAGGCAGTAGTAATCATATGTGAAGCCCATTGGTACATAATATTTGTTTTCGTAAATGTTGAAACCATTCTGAGTATCAACATATTCAAAGCCGTAGAGATTTGCAAGAGTTTCTGGCTTCGATACCTCTGTGATACCTTTTCTCTCACTTTCAGTAAGTTCATTGAAATAGTATTTTACGGAAAACAGGCTTCTTAGTGGATAGACCTTAGTTTCCATTCTTGATGCAACATCTCTCGTTTGTCCGATAGAGCTGTAGAAATCCATGATAGATGTTGAAACAACGCTGTGGAAGCATCTCATTGATGAAAGCTTCCAGAACATACACCAGTTGTCAACATTTTCTGAGGTATCTATTCTGTAGAAATTGTTGTCAGTATTGTAGTTCTCTGATCCAGACTCCAGCTTATCCATGTTGATGTTGTCGCCACCGTTTATTGCTCTGTTGATGTAGTCGGTGTTGTCAGTACCCTGGCTTACGCCGTATACGATAGAAGAAGTCATGCAGATGACCACCGCAACCGCCGTCATTGCAGAAGCGATCTTCATGTAGTCGAGCTTCTTCTCTGCGACCACATATATAAGCGTGCCAAGCATTATTATCATTACTATGGTAACGATAGCCTGAATGTAGTAAAGTTCAATATATTCAGGGACTTTGCCATAGGATACAACGCCGTTTTCGTTTGTCGGAAGCAGACCGATGCCAATAAATATCGCACATACTACACAAACAGGCACAAATCCCTTTTTCAGATCGTCCTTGTTTTCTGCGATGACCTTTGCTGTCATAAGGCACATAAGCAGTATAGGCATATAATACCATCTTGCATAATATGACGCATTGAAAAGGACGAAAGAGGAGTTCAATATAGGCACGCAAGCCATTATGCCGAACACAATAATAGCCTTTGTAAGCCAACTGTCTTTGCCTTTCTTTCTCGTTCTCATAAACGCTATAACGCCAGCCATTGAGAACATAGGCAGATAGCCTGCCATTGAAGCCCATCTTGCCTTGTCTGAGTTAAGGATATTTATTCTTGCAGGCATATCGGAAAGCATAAAGAACGATTGGATAATTCTTGGTATTCTTACATTTTCACCGTATATAACAAGGTCAAGTCCATAAAGTCTTTCGTTTACACGGTAGTTGCCCATTACGCTCAGCGCTGACGGCAGGAAGATAACAGCGGATATCATCACACCGATAACAGCCTCAAGGATAAGCAGACCGAACTTCTTCATGTCAATTTCAAAGTCCTTGTCAAGGCATCTCAGGAAGAAGTAGATAATAACGAATACGACCTCGCAGGCAAAGAAGAAATAGCTTATGGTCGCACAAATAGCTACCGCTACCGCAAACGGACCCTTCTTGTTCTTTTGAACCAACAGTTCAAATCCTAAAAGCATGAGAGGGAAGAACGCAGTTGCGTCGTGGAAGTGGTTGAAGAAAACGTTGTAGGTCTGGAAGCCTGAGAAAGCGTAAAGCAGACCGCCTATAAAGCAGGCGCTTGTGTTGTCAACAAAAAATCTGATATAAGCGTAGGCTGTTATTGCGGCGATAGCCGTTTTCAGCGCAAGGAGCCATGGTATCAGATAAGGCACTGCACCTGACGGGAAAAGTGTAGTGAGCCAGAAAAATGGCGAGCCAAGGAGATAGAAAGCATATGAGCCAACAAAGCTCGAGCCTAAATCCGTTCCCCAATCCCAGCCCATGTTTCCGCTGCGAACAGCGTCATGACAGTGCTGATAGAACATCATCTGCTGTGAGTTGAAGTCGCCATAGTAGAGAAAGATGCCCTTGTTCACTATCATAGACGGAATGAACGAGATCATCATGCCGATAAAAGCCACCACAAACAGCAGCAGATACTTTTCTTTTGGCTTGCTGTCAGGGCTTTTTAGAAGTCCGTTTTTCTTAAACATTGTCTTGTCCTCTTTTTCTTTACTGATAATATATTGGTAAAAAACCATACACAGTTCATTATAACACAGCTACATATAAAAATCAATGTTTTTAACAGCCTTTAATTAAAAAAGCTCATACGCAAAAGCATATGAGCATAGTTACAATATTATTTATTCCCTTTTCTCTGAACAATGAAGATACCCGAGCAGACAAGGATAAGTGCTGCTATCCCCTGAACGCCAAAAATGCCTTTTTCATCAAGCAGGATAGTTGAAAGCAGCACTCCGCACACAGGGTTCATAAAGCCGAAAATCGCCACCTTTGAAACAGGGTTGTGCTTCAAAAGCACCGCCCACAGAGAATATGCCGCCGCTGATACAAAGGCAAGATACAAAAGCATCAAAAAAGCCTTTGCGCTCATGTGACCAAGCCTGCCGCCCATTAAAAAGCCTATGACAGTGAGAACTGCTCCACCGAAAACGAACTGCCAGCCGCTAAGCATAACAGGGTCTTCTGTTTCGGAATAGCGCTTCATATACACCGATGAAAAAGCGTATGCACAGGTGCAAAGAAAAATAAATCCGTCCCCGAGAAAATTGAAGCTTACTCCCGAAAGTCCCCCGAGATTTATAACAATGATACCCGAAAAACCAAGTATACAGCCTGCTATTTTCACAGCGGTGAGCTTTTCAAGCTTGTATAAAAGCGATGACACAAGTATCGCAATAAAAACGTTCGCCCCAACTATTATCGCTGCCTTTACCCCCGTTGTGTGGGCTAGACCTATGTAGTAGAAAAAATACTGCAAAATTGTCTGAAAAAGGCTTATTATCATGATCTTTGGTATGGAAGTCTTTGTTGGCAGGAGAATTTTTCTCTCCGCTCCGCTTCCCATGGCAAGAGCCATTAGCCCTGCCACAAAAAATCTTATGCCCCCAAAAACAAGCTGAGAGCCGCCGTCATTGGTGGTTATGTTCATAAGGCTGTAGCCTATTTTCACACAGGAAAATGCACTTCCCCACAGCATACAGCATATGGACGCAAGTACAGCCACTACCCATGTTTTTGTTAGAATATCTTTTTTCTCGTTCATACATTATCCTATCTATAGCAAATTGTGGATCTTCACAGAAAGACCGCAGCGGCGTAAAATGCTGCTGCGGTCAAAGGTTACTTTTTGTCTTTTTTTGCTTTCTTTTCCTTTTTGCGTTTCTTCTTGTTTTCCTTTATTATCTTCAAAGGGTCGCCGAAACGTTCCTTATCGTCCTTGACAGGTTCGATAGTTTCGCTCTTTGTCATGATATCCGTCATTTGCTGTAAAAGCATCGACTCCTCGAACATATCCACAGCTTCCTCGCAGGTGTCAGCCTTGCCGTCCACAAGAAACTGTTTTATCTGCTGAACGTTCTTCATATAGTCAAGTGACATGAAAGGCACTCTCTTTTCAAGAGCCTTGTAGTAATCATCTCTCTGACGTTCTACCTGCTTTATTCTGTCATCAAGCATTATTATCTGTTCGTTTATGCCCTCGTTCACTTCAACCTGCTTCTGTTCAGCAGCAGTAAGTCTGTATTTGTTCAGTGCGATACCGAAAACGCCTACACCGATAAAAATAAGTGCACCTGCAATAATGCCCACTATAATAAGCTTTGTGCCAAGGAGCAGCCACAGCAGCAGGAAAGCCGCCACGCCGATAGCCGCACTTATGCCCACAGCCTTAACGATCTTATTTTTTATATTGAAGTTTTTAACAACATAATCGTTGTCATGGATATAGGTTTTGAGGTATTCCTTGTTTTCCTTGCTGACCGTTACAGCGTCCTCAAACTCAAAATATCTTTCAAAGTATTCGGCAGCACGGTCAATTTTTTCAAGCTCAGTTTCGTTAGCCATATATACTCCCTCAGATCACGAAAAAAATTTCTAAAAGCAGAACCTTTTAGTCTTTTGCGTGGTGCGTGATAGTGAACACTGCACAAATAACACGCTTTATTTCCCACCATATTACTACAATTATAACACACGGCATGATTTTTGTCAACCATATTAAGCATAGTTTTCGTAAAAATAAGACACGGACTTCTGTAATAAGATTTTTATAGACAGGTAAAAAAGAGGACGAACTCAGTCCGTCCTCCGATATGCTTAAGTATCTTACTCTGCTGTTTCGTTGTTTGTAACAGCAATGTCAGGAGCTTCGCCATTTTCAGCAGCTTCTTTAGCCGCCTTGCGCTCCTTTGCTACCTTTATAAGAGTCTGCTTGATAGACTCCAGCATTTCCTGAGTGAAAGGAAGGTTCTCGCCAAATGGGTTTACAACAAAGCCCTGTACCTTTGGCGTCTGCTCAGTGAGAGCAGCTATATCCTGAAATCTCATTGCAAAGCTCTGGAATGGCTTGTCATACTGGAGCTTTTTAGCCTCCTCAGGGGAAGTGAAAACAGGGAAAAATGTGCCGTTTGTTTTGTTGTTGTTGAGAAGAATGAACTTAGCCTTGCTCTTGTCCTCAAAATTAACATGGTTTTCAGCGTCGGCAACAAGCTCTGTTGTCTTTTCTACCATTGCAGGCACGAGAAATGTGCAGGCAAGTGCTGTGTTTATTACCTTGTTTTGAGTTTCGGCACAGAAATTCTTTCTCATTTCTGCGATAGCTTCTATAAGCTTAGGGTTGTTGTCGAAATTTGGTTTCTGATTGTTAGCCTTGAGTTCTGCCATTTTTAATTACTCCTTGTCTGTTTCTTCAAGATTTGTTTCGATTATAAATTTAGGTCTAGCCTTTGTTTCCAAATAGATCTTGCCTATATATTCTCCGATAATGCCTATAGCCAAAAGCTGAAGTCCGCCTATCGCCCATATAGACGTGATAGTTGAAGCCCAGCCCTGAACAGTGTGCCCCACTGCCCATGTTATAAGGAAATATATAAGCATTATAAGTGATACTAAAAATACTATTATACCGATAGTGGTGATAAATCTTATAGGCTTTACAGAAAGTGAGGTTATTCCCTCAACTGCAAAGGAAAGCATTTTTTTCAGCGGATATTTAGATTCGCCCGCCACACGCTCGTTTCTTACATACTTAACGATGTCGCTCTTGAAGCCAACCATAGGCACAAGACCTCTCAGAAACAGATTTACTTCCTTAAACTCTGCCAGAGCGTCTATAGCCTTTTTGCTCATAAGTCTGTAATCAGCGTGATTATATGTTATCTCAACGCCCATATGCTCCAAAAGCTTGTAATATGCCTGAGCAGTTCCACGCTTGAAAGCGGTATCCTTTTCTCTCGATGAACGAACGCCGTAAACAATATCACAGCCCTCTGCCCTCTTATCAAGGAAGCCGTCAATAGCGTTTATATCGTCCTGCAAGTCAGCGTCCATGGAAACAACGATATCAGCATAGTTTCTCGCCGTCATAAGACCAGCCAGCAGTGCGTTCTGATGACCTTTGTTTCTTGAAAGCTTAAGACCCGTGAAAACAGGGCTTGCTTCGTGGAGCTTCTGTATTATCTCCCACGTTTTGTCCTTTGAGCCGTCGTCAACGAACATGACCTTGCTGTTCTGTGCGATACGACCTTCTGCCTTCAGCTCATCGAGTTTTTTTATAAGCGCTTTCGCTGTGATAGGCAACATTTGTTCCTCATTGTAGCATGGTATCACTACATACATAGTTTCTGTCATTTTGTTCTCTTATCCTTTCTCATATTCGATCCCGAACAGGCGGCAAGCGTTTCTATTTGTAATGTCAAGCACTTCCTGCGGATCAAGTTTTTTTATCTCAGCCACGACCTTTGCCACTTCTTCTATCATAGGGCTTTCGCACCTCTGTCCTCTGTAAGGAGGGGGCGCCATGTAAGGGCAGTCCGTTTCAAGAAGAAGTCTGTCCATTGGGACAACTTCAAGAGCACGTTTGGCTTTTTTAGCATTTTTAAAAGCAAGCGCACCTGTAAACCCGATGTACATACCAAGCCCAAGCACTATCTCTGCGGTCTCCGCCGAGCCTGAAAAGCAGTGAACTACACCTGACGGCGCATATTTGTTCAGCACGTCAAGGCAGTCCTGAGTGGCTTCACGGCAGTGAACTATAACAGGCAGACTTTTCTTCACAGCATATTCCACCTGCTTGTCAAAAAGCTTTATCTGTCTTTCTTTGTCATATCCCTCATAATGATAGTCAAGCCCTATCTCACCAACCGCAACAAGCTTGTGAGTAGAGCAGGCTTTCAAATAAAGCTCGTCAAGCACCTGCATATAATTTTCAGGAAGAGTATCCATACACTCAGGGTGAAAGCCCACAGAGGTATAGAAATTCTCATATTTTTTCGCAGTTTCGATTCCGAACAAAGACGACCTTTCGTCCGTTGCGGCATGGCAGACCTTGTCTACAGGAGAGTCAGGGTCGCAAAGAAGCCTGTCAAGGACCTCGTATCTGTCCTCATCGAAAGCGTGATCGTCATAGTGACAATGTGAGTCAAATATATTTTTTATGGCAAGGACGTCCTTTCGTAAAAATATACAAACATATTATATCACAACTCGCCAATTTTGTAAAGCTTTTTATTGTAAAAACGGGCGAACAAACCGTTCGCCCGCAAAGATCTTTATTTTACTAGAAAGCTATCTTCTTTTCGATATAAGCTATCAGCTCGTCGATCTTGATACGCTCCTGCTCCATTGTATCTCTGTCTCTTACTGTTACACAGCCGTCCTCAACAGAATCAAAGTCATATGTGATGCAGAATGGTGTACCGATCTCGTCCTGACGGCGATATCTCTTACCGATAGAGCCTGCCTCGTCATAGTCAACAAGGAAGTGCTTTGAAAGCTCTGCATAAAGCTCGCCTGCCTGCTCGCTGAGCTTCTTGGAAAGCGGAAGAATGCAAGCCTTGAAAGGAGCAAGTGCAGGGTGGAAACGCATAACAGTTCTAACGTCAGGCTTCTCCTCTGTGCCGATGTTTTCCTCGTCATATGCTTCGCAAACAACTGTCAGGAACAATCTCTCAACGCCAAGGGAAGGCTCGATAACGTATGGAACATATCTCTCGTTTGTTTCAGGGTCAAAGTAATCAAGGCTCTTGCCGCTTGTCTTGATGTGCTGATTAAGGTCATAATCAGTTCTGTCGGCAACGCCCCAAAGCTCGCCCCAGCCAAATGGGAAGAGATACTCAAAGTCAGTTGTAGCCTTTGAATAGAAGCAAAGCTCCTCAGGTGAATGATCTCTCAGACGAAGGTTTTCTTCCTTGATGTTAAGGCTAAGGAGCCAATCCTTGCAGAAGCCTCTCCAGTAGTTGAACCACTCAAGGTCTGTGCCAGGCTTGCAGAAGAACTCAAGCTCCATCTGCTCAAACTCACGAACACGGAAAATAAAGTTACCCGGAGTGATCTCGTTTCTGAATGACTTACCTACCTGTGCAACACCGAAAGGTACTTTCTTTCTTGTTGTTCTCTGGATATTTGCAAAGTTTACAAAGATGCCCTGTGCAGTTTCAGGACGCAGATAAAGCTCAGACTTTGAGTCCTCAGTTACACCCTGAAATGTCTTGAACATAAGGTTGAACTGACGGATATCAGTGAAGTTGTGGCTGCCGCAATCTGGGCATGGGATCTGCTTTTCCTTGATGTAGTCCATCATCTGCTCGTTTGTCCAGCCTGCAACGTTAGTGCCGTCGAAATCTTCGATAAGGTTGTCCGCTCTGTGACGTGTCTTACAGTCCTTGCAGTCCATAAGAGGGTCAGAGAAACCGCCGATGTGACCTGAAGCCACCCAAGTCTGCGGATTCATAAGGATAGCGGAGTCAAGACCAACGTTGTACTTGTTCTCCTGAATGAACTTCTTTCTCCAAGCGTTCTTGATGTTAGTTTTCAGCTCAACGCCAAGCGGACCGTAGTCCCAAGTGTTTGCAAGACCGCCGTAGATCTCGCTTCCAGGGTATACAAAGCCTCTGTTTTTACAGAGAGCCACGATCTTATCCATGGTTTTTTCAGAATTATTCATGAAACATTCTCCTTATACAAAATATAATACTACCATTATATTTTATAGCAAAATTCCGCAAATGTCAAGGCGTTTCAGCGATTTATTACTTTGTGTAGTTATATGGCTTTTTATCGTTGCAAAAAATCACGCATTGTGCTATAATAAAATAGTATCGCTATGACTATTCATGCATTGGAACATATTAGGAGAATTTGACTTGATGAACAGTTTTTTTATCGGAAACGTTGAAATAGAAAAGACCGCCGCATTAGCACCCATGGCGTCGGTGGCAGATAAATCATATCGCCTTATGTGCAAAGAGTATGGTGCGTCATATCTTGTAAGCGAGATGATATCCTCGAAGGGTCTGTGCTTTGGTGACAAAAAGACTGCACGTCTTTGCGAGATTGAGAAAGAGGAACGCCCCTATGCTTTGCAGCTTTTTGGGGAAGACCCTTATTATATGGGAAAAGCGGCTTATAAGCTCAACGAATATTCCCCTGATATCATTGATATAAACATGGGCTGTCCTGTGCCTAAGATAGTAGGCAACGGCAGTGGCTCTGCACTTATGAAGCTTCCTGACACTGCGGCAGAGATATGCAGAGAGGTGGTAAAAAACGCAAACTGCCCTGTTACAGTGAAATTTCGTGCAGGCTGGGACGAAAACAGCATAAATGCAGTGAAGTTTGCAAAGCTCATGGAGCAGGCAGGGGCAAGCGCCGTCACCTGTCACGGCAGGACGAGAACGCAGTTTTATTCAGGCAAAGCCGATTGGGATATAATAAAGCAGGTAAAAGCCAACGTTAAGATACCCGTTATAGGCAACGGCGACGTTGTTGACGGAGAAAGCGCAAAGGCAATGTATGAGCAGACTGGCTGTGACCTTGCGATGATAGGCAGAGGAAGCTACGGCAGACCATGGGTTTTCCGTGACGTGAAGCATTATCTTGAAACAGGGGAAAAGCTTCCTGAGGTGAGCATAGAAGAAAAAATGGCAGTGATGAAAAAGCACTGCGAGCTTATATGCAAATACAAGGGCGAACGTCAGGGCATGAAAGAAGCCAGAAAAAACTGCGCATGGTATGTTAAAGGGCTGAAAGGCTCTGCAAGGCTAAGAGCGCAGTGCGGTGGGCTTAATACCATTTCTGATCTTTATGAGATGATAGACCACATACTTGCAAACGAGTTAGGAGAATAAACAATGGGAATTTTATCCGTAGTAGGAACGCCTATAGGCAACCTTGGAGATATGACATACCGTGCAGTTGAGACCCTAGAAAAGGCTGATTTTATCTGTGCCGAGGACACAAGAGTTACCGCAAAGCTTCTCAATTATTTTGACATAAAAACGCCACTTGTGAGCTATCACGAACACAATGCGAAGCAGGTGGGCGAGAGCATTTTGAACAGGATAATGGCAGGCGAGAACGCCGCTATCGTCACAGACGCTGGTATGCCCTGCATTTCAGACCCTGGTGAGCTTCTTGTGAAGCTGTGCGCTGAAAACGGTGTGAAAGTGGAGGTAGTACCAGGTCCGTCAGCGGTGGTATCAGCACTTGCCATAAGCGGACTCGACACCGCAAGATTTCAGTTCGAGGGCTTTTTGTCAACCACCAAGAAGCAAAGATTAAATCATCTTGCCTCGGTGAAAAACTGCACGAACACTCTTATTTTCTATGAAGCGCCCCACAAGCTCATCTACACTTTGAAGGATATGCTGGAATATTTCGGTGACAGAAGAATATCTCTTTGCAGGGAGCTTACAAAGATACACGAAGAAGTTTTCCGCACCACCCTTGCGCAGGCTGTGGAGTATTATGAAGCCAACAAGCCAAAGGGCGAATTTGTGCTTGTTATCGAGGGTGCAAAAGAGGACGAGCTTTGCCCTGCGGAGAATATAGAGGAAGCTTTGGAACAAGTAAAAGCCCTTGTGGAAAAGGGTATGCGTGGAGCTGACGCCTGCCGTGAGATAGCAAAGGCGACGGGTTTTTCTAAGGGGGAGCTTTACGGACGCTTGTTTAAATGAGGAATGAGGAGTGAGGAATGAGGAATTAAGGTATCGCCTGCGGCGATGTTTATTTCTTGTTTTTTCGCATTTGTATTATATATCAATTTAGATTTTTGAGGTGATTTTATGAGCATAAAAGAATACATAGGCGGACAGTGTGCTAATCCAGAGGGATTGGGCGGTATAGCCTGTGCAAAATTCATGAATTTTTTCAATGCAGAGCACTACAGAGCGGTGAAAAAATTTGTCTGCAAGCTTGACGGTGCAAGAATATTGGATATAGGCTTTGGAAACGGTGTGACTATCAAAAAGCTTAGCAAGAATATAAACGCTAAGTTCTATGGCGTTGACATTTCTGCGGATATGGTGGAAAAAGCCAAGCGAGAAAACCGTGACGGAGTGAATACCAACAAGGTGATCTTACAGCAGGGAAAAGCTGAGGAGCTTCCTTATAATGACGATTTTTTTGACACTGTTTACACTGTGAACACCATTTATTTCTGGGAGGACACTGCAAAAGTTCTTGACGAGGTAAGGCGAGTTCTCAAAGACGGCGGCAATTTTATCTGCACATTCTATACAAAGGGCTACCTTGATAAGCTCCCGTACTGCGATTCAGGTTTTGACAAGTTCACTCCTCAGCAGGTGCGTTCAATGGCTAGAGAGCGTGGCTTCCATGATGTAAAAGTCAAAATTCTGAGCGACTGCAAAGCGTATTGCCTTGTTGGCACGAAAATAGAGGGCGAATAAGGTGGCAGATGTGACCATTGTGCCTCTTTCAGAGGAAAACGTACAGCTTTTTTCACAAACTGCGGCGAAAATTCTGCCCGAAGCTTGGAGTTTTGAAACCTACAAAAAACAGCTTTCAAACCCTGACGATATATCGTTTCTTGCCCTTTGTAATGGCGAAGCCGCAGGCTTTATAAGTGTGTGGTGCGTCTGCGGAGAAGCTGAGATAAACAATATAGGAGTTTTGGAGAAGTTCCGCAGAATGGGCATTGCAAAAGCCCTTTTTGACAGCGCATACAATGCCGCAAAGGCTGAAAAATGGTATCTTGAAGTGCGGGAATCAAACCTTGTGGCTATACAATTTTACGAAAAATTGGGCTTTGAGAGGGTAGGCATGAGAAAAAATTTCTACACCGCCCCCACGGAAAATGCTGTTTTAATGGCACTTCAACCCACTGAAAATGGAGAAATAAATGACATATAACGATTTTACATTTGAGTCCTTGGGCGAGGGCATTGAGATATGTATATCTGACGAACACCGTTTTGGTACTGACGCCTTTCTGCTTGCGGATTTTTCAGCAGGACGGCACAAGGATATCTGCGCAGACCTTTGCACAGGAAGCGGCATAATAGCGCTTCTACTGCACAAATTTTACAAGCCACAGAAGATATATGCTGTTGAGATACAGGAAAAGGCTCACGAACAGCTTAAAGTATCTCTTGAGAGGTCGAAAATAGATACTATCCAGCCTGTTTTGGGCGACCTGAATGATTGGCGAAGCGAAAAAGAGCTTGACCTTATCACCTGCAATCCGCCATACAAGATAAACAACACAGGTGCGAAGAATGACAGCGAAGCGGTTTCTATCGCACGCCATGAAATGCTCTGCACTATTGATGATGTGTGCAGATGTGCAAAGAAAAATCTGAAATTCGGTGGCAGGCTTTGCATATGCAACCGCCCCGAGCGCCTATGCGATATAATGACGGCAATGAGAGCCAGCGGCATCGAGCCGAAGCGTTTGCGGACAGTTCACAAAAACCCAGAGTGTCCCCCATGGCTTATTCTCGTTGAGGGCAAAAAGGGCGGAAAGCCTTTTGTACAGATAGAAAAGCCGTTGTATGTGCGTTCCGCAGACGGTGGAAACTCGGCTGAAATGAAGAGAATATACGGACTGGAATAGTGAGGAATGAGGAGTGAGGAATGAGGAATTAAGGTATCGCCTGCGGCGATGATTATTTTTTCGTAGGGGCGACCTTTGGTCGCCTGCTTGTTCCAATTTGTCTGCTTATTAAATGTATATGATATGCTTATATTTACGAAATAAAAAGAGGGTAATAAAATGAAGATTTTAGGAATAGAAAGCTCCTGCGATGAAACAGCCTGCTCTGTTGTTGAAGACGGAAAAACGGTGCTTTCAAATATAGTTGCAAGTCAGATAGACGAACACAGGCTTTATGGTGGAGTTGTGCCTGAGATAGCCTCACGCCGCCATGCGGAGAACATAACATGGGTAACAAAAGCCGCTCTTGAAGAAGCAAACTGCACAATGGACGACATCGACGCTGTTGCAGTGACCTATGCTCCGGGACTTATCGGTGCACTTCTCGTGGGAGTGAGCTTTGCAAAGGGACTTGCCATGAGTGCAGGCAAGCCTCTTGTGCCTGTTCACCATATCGCAGGACACATTGCCGCAAATTATATTTCACACCCTGAGCTTAAACCGCCTTATCTTTGCTTGGTCGTGTCAGGAGGACATTCACATATTGTAGAGGTGCTTGATTATTCAAGATATCATGTTATAGGCAGAACAAGAGATGATGCCGCAGGCGAGTGCTTTGACAAGGTAGCGAGAACATTGGGCTTTGAATACCCGGGCGGAAAGTTTATCGACAATGCCGCAAAGTCAGGTGATCCTAATGCCTATAAGCTCCCTCACCCAAAGGTACAGGGCAGTGAATATGACTTCTCTTTCAGCGGACTAAAAACTGCCGTTATAAACCTTGTGCATAATGCCGCACAAAAGGGCGAAACTGTCAATGTGAACGATATGGCGGCTTCGTTCCAGAACACCATATCCGACATTCTTGTAGACAAAGCAATGCTTGCCGCAAAAGATCTTGGTTATACTACCATAGGGCTTGCAGGCGGCGTTTCGGCAAACTCAGGTGTAAGAGAGAAGCTTCAGAAAGCCTGTGACAAGCGTGGCTATAAGCTTTATATGCCTGAGTTCAAATACTGCGGCGATAACGGAGCAATGATAGCCTGTCAGGGATATTTTGACTATCTTGCAGGCAGACGAGCAGACGAAAGCCTTAACGGCATTGCAACGCTGTCGCTGGATAAGATTTCGGAATAATCTTATGGATAAACCTGTAAGGAAAATCATAAGACTTGAAAATTATGATTATTCAAAAAATGGACTTTATTTTATTACCATATGTACTGTCCACAAAAACGAGTTGTTGTGGGCAACAGATGTAGGGGACGGCGCCCCCGACGTCCCGTTATGTTGCGCACACGCTGTCGGAAAGGTCTATCTTTCAAGCTTTGGTAAAATTATCAGAGATAATATCCACAGAGCAAACAGTGTCTATGATGACAAAAAGATATTGCAATATGTCATAATGCCAAATCATATCCATTTTATACTGAAAATCGGTGCGGGAGTCAGCGGGACGTCGAGGGCGCCGTCCCCTACAAACGAGATAGTTCCACAGTATGTGTCAATGTTGAAAAGATTTATAAATAAGGATATTGGTTTTAATATTTTTCAGCGTTCATATTATGACCATATCATCAGAAACCAAAAAGAATATATAGCAATTTCAAAATACATACACAATAACCCTATCAAGTGGGACGTTGACGAGTATAATCCAAGAAATGAGAACAATAAAGCGGAGGTGCTTGGAATAGAATGAAACTACTAGCCATAGACGGAAACAGCATAATGAACAGGGCTTTTTACGGAATAAAGCTGCTGTCAAATTCAAAGGGACAGTTCACGAATGCCCTTACGGGGTTTATGAATATTTACCTCAAGGAGATAGGCGAGGTAAAGCCTGACTGCGTGGCAGTGGCTTTCGACCTTAAAGCCCCTACTTTCAGACACAAGGCGAATGCCGCATACAAAGCCAACCGAAAGGGTATGCCTGAGGAGCTTGCTCAGCAAATGCCTGTTATAAAAGAGCTTTTGGGCGACCTTGGTATAAAGATAGTACAGTGCGAGGGCTATGAAGCAGACGATATTCTTGGTACGCTCTCAAAAGCCGCCGCAGATTCAGGCAACGAGTGCTATATTCTCACTGGTGACAGGGACAGCTTTCAGCTCGTTTCCGACCGTGTGACAGTGCGCCTTGCCACCACAAAGGAAACAAAGATATATACCCCTGACAGAATAATGGAAGAATACGGTGTCACACCTCGTCAGATGATCGAGGTAAAGGCTCTTATGGGAGATACCTCAGACAATATCTCAGGCGTAAAGGGCATAGGCGAAAAGACCGCACTTTCCCTTATCAAGCAGGAGGGCGATGTCAAGACCCTTTATGAACACCTCGCAGATATTAAGCTTACCCCGTCCGTGCGCACAAAGCTTGAAAATGGTCATCAGGACGCTATAGACAGCCGTTTCCTTGCCGAAATATGTCTTGAAGCCCCTGTTGAGAAAGTTACAGAGTTTTATAAGCTGGGCGAGGTTGATACCGAGAAAACAAAGGCTCTCCTTGCCGACCTTGAAATGATGCGCCTTATAGACAGATTGGGTCTTAGCGGAAAAACTGTGGAAAGCGCTGACAGCGCAGTGCAGGAAAGCAAGCTCAAGCTTTCCGACCTGCCTAAGTTTGAGGTCAAGCCACTTGATGAGAGCGTTATATCTGTTCTCGGCAAGGACAAAACAGTGTATTTTATCTTTGCCGACAATAAACTTTCTATCCTCTGTAACGATGTTATCTACACCACCGAGGACAATGCAATTATCACAGCTTTCATGGGAACAGCCTGCGAAAAAATAACCTTTGAGGGCAAAACTGCCCATAAGTTTGCGTTCTCAAATGGCACTCACCTTGAAAACCTCACTTTCTGCTGCGACCTTGCAGGATATCTTCTCAATTCACAGTCAAGCGAGTATACAGCGGAAAATCTTTGTCTTTCATATAAGTGCCTTTACCGCTCTGATATGGGCGAATATGCAGACCTTTCAAGCCTGCCTGCTCTTAGTGAAAATCTGAAAAAACAGCTTGAAATGACAGAAATGACAAAGCTATTCGACGATATCGAAATGCCACTTTGCGAAGTGCTTGCATCAATGGAGTTTTACGGTGTAAAGGCTGACGCAGAGGGCATAAAGGCTTTCGGTGAGGACTTGAAAATAAAGATAGACGAGCTTACCTCGCAGATATATATGTATGCAGGCAAGGAGTTCAATATAGCTTCCACAAAACAGCTTGGGGATGTGCTTTTCGAGGACTTAGGTCTGCCTGCAAAGAAGAAAACAAAGTCGGGCTATTCCACTAATGCGGATGTTCTTGAAAGCCTTATGGACAAGCACCCTATCGTGCCTCTTATCGTTGAATACCGCACACTCACAAAGCTCAATTCCACCTATGTTGACGGACTTTTGAAGCTTATCCACCCTGACGGCAGAGTTCATTCTGTTTTCAAGCAGACCGAAACAAGAACAGGCAGGATATCTTCCACCGAGCCTAATATGCAAAATATCCCCGTGAGAAAAGAGATAGGCAGGAATATGCGTAAATTCTTTGTTGCCGAGGACGGCTATACTCTTCTTGACGCTGACTACAGCCAGATCGAGCTTAGAGTGCTTGCTTCCGTGTGCGGTGACAAAAATATGCAGGAAGCTTTCTCAGAGGGCAGAGATATCCATACCTCAACTGCGGCACAGGTCTTTGATATCCCAGAGGATTTCGTCACACCTGAAATGAGAAGTGCGGCAAAGGCTGTAAACTTTGGTATAATCTATGGCATAGGTGCATTTTCTCTGTCAAAGGATATCGGCGTAACGGTAGCGGAAGCAAAAAGATACATCAAGAATTATCTTGACAACTTCCCGAAAGTATCTGAATTTATGGACAAGACAGTTGATGACGGCATAAAAAACGGCTATGTCACCACCCTTTTCGGCAGAAGAAGATATATCCCTGAGCTTTCTGCTTCAAACAAGGTCTTGCAGGCTTTTGGAAAGAGGGCGGCAATGAACGCACCTATCCAAGGTGCGGCGGCTGATATCATAAAGATAGCAATGGTAAGAGTATACAAAAAGCTCAGAGAAGAAGATCTTGACGCAAGACTTATTTTGCAGGTGCATGACGAGCTTATTATAGAAGCGGCTGAAAAAGACAAGGATAGAGCCGAAAAGATACTCAAAGATGAAATGGAGAACGCTGTAAAGCTTGCTGTGCCAATGACAGTGGACGTAAACAGCGGCAGAAGTTGGTACGAAGCGAAAGACTAGGCGCTCCGCTCTTGTAAATGAGGAATGAGGAGTGAGGAATGAGGAATTAAGGTATCGCCTGCGGCGATGATCTTGATTTCTATATGTAGGGGCGAACAGCGATCACCTGTTTATCCATATTGCTTATTTTATATGTTTTGCTCTTATTATCTTTGTCACCTTCGTGGTTTGGCTGACAATTTGTTTGTGATTGTTGACGACTTTTTGACGGCTGTCACAATAATACTTGACTTTTGTGAAATTTGTGGTATAATTCTCTATGTAAAAAGTGTGTAAGAAAGATAGATAAAAAGTAGAATAATAGGAATTTGAAAAACGAAAAGGGGCTGGGAAAATGAAAAAATTGCTTTTTGTGTTCAACCCCCATGCTGGCAAGGGACAGATAAAAGATAACCTTTGCGACATTGTGGATATTTTTACAAAGGGCGGCTATGAGGTAGTCACATACCCTACGCAGGCTAAGCTTGACGGCTATAACAAGCTTTGCCAGTGCGGTCAGGATTATGACATGATAGTCACATCAGGCGGTGACGGAACATTGTCTGAGGCTGTCAAGGCAATGATGACATTTGATAAGAAAATACCGCTTGGATATATTCCTGCCGGTTCAACAAATGATTGTGCGCAGTCTTTGAGCATACCGAAAAAAATGCTTGACGCCGCAAGGGAGATAGTTGACGGCGTGTATTTTGACTATGACGTTGGCAAGTTCAACGGTCAGTATTTTGTGTATGTAGCAGGCTTTGGCGCTTTCACTGACGTTTCTTATGAAACCTCACAAACGATGAAAAACAAGTTTGGTCATGCCGCATATGTGGCAGAGGGGATAAAAAGGCTTTCAAAGATAACAGGTCAGCAAATGAGAGTGGAGCATGACGGCGAGGTAATAGAAGGCAGCTTTATACTCGGTCTTATCTCAAACACTATCTCAGTGGGCGGAATGAAAAAGCTTATCGCTTCCGGGGTGTGTTTTGACGATGGACTTTTCGAGGTGGTTCTGGTAAAGACACCTAAGAACGCTATCGAGCTGAGCAACACCATAAATGAAGCAGTGCTTAATAAGCTCAACGATAAGCATTTTGTGACTTTCAAGACGTCAAGGGTCACATTCACAAGCGTGAACGAAGTTCCTTGGACGCTGGACGGAGAGTCAGGCGGAAAGCATACATATGTTGAGATAGAAAACTGCAAGCAGGCAATAAGGTTCAAACTCAAACCCAATGACATAACCGCAGAGCAGACGGCTGTTCAGTGCAGTGCAGGGGATATGATAATGACCGAGGACGGTCACCCTGTTGTCATTGAGGATCAGTCGGAGATCGAAGATTAAGCTGTTTTGTAGGGGCGACCTTTGGTCGCATACCTTTTAACAGAATTTTGACAGAACAAAAGCGGACGAGTTTTTTCGTCCGCTTTTTGCATATGCCTATTTTTTGTTTTTCTGCCGAAACTGGGAGGGTGTCATGTTGTATCTGCGTTTGAACTGCCGCATGAAATGCACGTCATTTTCGTATCCGCATACGGCGGCAATGTTTTTCACTGTCATGTCAGTGCTGAGAAGATAGTATTCAGCGTTTTTCATTCTTGCACAGAGTATATCCTCATAACAGCTCACACCGAAGCGTGAGGTGTAAAGATACTGAAAGTGGGAGGGGCTTACGCTGAGAGTTTTCGCCATATCGGCAATGTTCCTGCTCCCGGAGGGGGAGCTGTAGATGTCAGCCCTGAGCCGCTCAAGTGCGTCAGCGTAGTGACTGCGCTTTCTTGGCGGCTGACCGCTCTTGCTGAGAGAATATTCCTCTCCGAGCCTTATGAGCAGCATTCTGAGCATAAGCTCGATATAATCCTCACGCCTGCCGCTTTCAGATAAGCTGAGTCTGCTTATGGTGGATAAGATATCCTCAGTTTTCTCTGCGTCTGATAACATAAAAATCGTATCATATGGGAGTGAATAGTCACGGGTGAGCGTATCGTCGCAATCAAAATGAAGCCAGTGGTTTATGTAAAAACCCTTGCAGGCACGATATATCTGCTCAGTGCCTTTTTTGTATAGTATTGCGCTGTCAGGAGAAACTGAGTATTCCCTGCCGTGCAAACGCACCACCGCAGAGGATTTGAATATAAGCAGAAGATTATCCCCCGAACCGTTTGGACGGCGTATATCAAAAGACCCGTCATGGCTGTAGTTTAGTCCCAAAGCGTGAAGTTCCATAGGTTTTTCCTTTCTAATTTCGTATGATGTATCAGTATAATAATAGGATATATCATTGTTGTTTTTTTGTCAAGTGATAAAATATAATTGAAACTAAAATCATATACTTTTAGGAGGTCACAATGAAGAATATTTCAATGCTTATCAATACCGCAGACAAACGTTCCCACATCAACCCGGAGATATACGGACACTTCTCCGAACATCTTGGCAGATGTATCTATAACGGAATGTACGTTGGCGAAAATTCTGAGATACCGAACATAAACGGCGTTAGAAAGGACGTTATCGAAGCTTTCAAGGAGATAAAAATGCCTGTTCTCCGCTGGCCGGGAGGCTGCTTTGCTGACGAGTATCACTGGAAGGACGGTATCGGCGAAAAATCCCAGAGAAAGAAAATGATAAACACCAACTGGGGCGGCGTGACAGAGGATAACTCTTTCGGCACAAATGAGTTCTTTGACCTGTGCGAAGAGATAGGCTGTGAGCCGTATCTTGCAGGAAATCTCGGAAGCGGCACTGTTCAGGAGCTTTCCGAGTGGATAGAATATATCACCTTTGACGGCGTTTCGCCTATGGCTGACCTGAGAAGAAAAAACGGCAGAGAAAAGCCTTGGAAGCTTAAATATCTTGGTATAGGCAACGAAAACTGGGGCTGCGGCGGCTCGATGCGCCCTGAGTATTACTGCGATGAATATAGAAGATATCAGAGCTTTTGCAAGAATTTCAGCGGCAATGAGCTTTACAAAATTGCCTGCGGACCAAATTCCAACGATTATAACTGGACGGACGTTGTAATGTCAAACCTTGGGGAGTGGAACACAAAGGCTATCTCTTTGCACTATTACACCGTTCCTACAGGGGATTGGAACAAAAAGGGCAGTGCAACTGAGTTTTCAGACGAGGAGTATTACGAAACTATATCAAAAACTCTATATATGGACGAGCTTATAAAACATCACAGCGGGATAATGTCACGCCGTGATCCAGAGGGTAAGATAGGTCTTATAGTTGACGAGTGGGGCTGTTGGTATGACGTTGAGGAGGGCACAAACCCAGGTTTCCTCTATCAGCAGAACACAATGCGTGACGCTATCGTGGCGGCTTGCAATTTGAACATCTTCAATAACCACAGCGACAAGGTAGTAATGGCAAACCTTGCACAGGCTGTGAACGTTTTGCAGTCTCTTATCCTCACAGAGGGCGAAAAAATGGTAAAGACGCCTACCTATCACGTCTTTGATCTTTTCAAAACTCATCAGGGAGGCGAGCTTTGCTACAGCTATGCCGACAACTGTCAGGCAGGCGGAAAGATTCCGATGATATCACAATCTGCCTCAGTAAAGGACGGCGTCCTCACTGTCACTATAGCGAATTGCTCTATAGATGATGACGCTCATATCTGCTGTGATATAGCAGGAGAAAATTATCAGAACATTGAGTGCAGGATACTTGACAATGAAGTAAGGGACTATAATGATTTTGATAACTGCGATAAGGTCGCACCAAAAGAGTACAGTGCGAAAATGACAGAAAAGGGCTTTGAGATAGACCTGCCAAAATGCTCCGTTGTAGTTGTGACAATGAGATAAGGACTGTAAGGAGAGTCAAAAATGACAGTAAAAGATAAAATTTTGCAGGGAAGAACATATCTTGGCATAGAACTTGGCTCAACAAGAATAAAGGCTGTTCTTATAGACGATAGCTTTTCTGTTATCGCATCAGGGTCGAAGCAGTGGGAAAACCGCTTTGAGAACGGCTGTTGGACATATTCTCTTGATGATATCCACGGGGGCATACAAGCCTGCTATAAAGACCTTGCAGAAAACGTAAAGGCACAGTATGGCATTTATCCTGAAACATACGGTGCAATGGGTATTTCTGCTATGATGCACGGCTATATGGCTTTTGATAAGAATGACAAGCTTCTTGTGCCTTTCAGAACATGGCGCAATACCATGACAGCTCAGGCGGCAGGAGAGCTTACAAAACTACTGGGATTCAATATCCCACAGCGTTGGAGCATCGCTCATCTTTATCAGGCGGTGCTTAACAAAGAAGCCCATGTTCCTTATATCGCTTATATCAATACCCTTGCAGGCTATGTGCATAAAAGGCTCACAGACCGCTTTGAAGTTGGCGTTGGCGAAGCTTCAGGTATCTTCCCTGTGGAGAGCATAGGATACCAAAAAGAGTATTTGGAGCTTACAGAAAAAAGCCTTGCAGAAAAAGGCTTTGACCATAAGCTGAAAGATATCCTCCCAGCGGTGAGAAATGCAGGAGAAAAGGGCGCAGTTCTTACAGAGGAGGGCGCAAAGTTCCTTGACCCGGAGGGACGCCTCAAAGCAGGCGTGCCGGTCTGCCCGCCTGAGGGTGACGCAGGCACAGGCATGGTGGCAACGGACAGCGTGCTGAAAAAGACCGGAAACATCTCCGCAGGCACTTCCATATTTGCAATGCTCGTCCTTGAAAAGCCACTTAACGGTGTTTACGAGGAGATAGACGTTGTTACCACCCCTGACGGCTCGCCTGTGGCAATGGTGCATTGCAATAACTGCTGTTCAGAGCTTGACGCATGGGTGAATATGTTCGGTGAGTTCGCAAAGCTCACAGGCAATGAGATAGACAAGAGCAGGCTTTACGAAACGCTCTATAAAAACGCTATGGCAGCCGACAGCTCATGCGGTGGCGTGACAGCCTATAACTGTCTTTCTGGCGAACCTGTTATAAAGCTTGACGAGGGCAGACCAATGTATTTCCGCACTCCCGACAGCACTTTGACCTTGGGCAGCTTTTTCAGGGCACAGCTTTATTCTTCTTTCACCGCACTGAAAATAGGCATGGATATCCTCTTTGACAAAGAGCAGGTAAAAGCTGAAAAAATAACAGGTCACGGAGGACTTTTCAAGGTCAGCGGAGTGGCTTCACAGCTTATGGCGGACGCACTTTCTACCCCTGTTTCAGTGATGAAAACAGCAGGCGAGGGCGGCGCATGGGGCATGGCTATCCTTGCGGCATATATGGAGCTTTCAAATGGCGAAAAGCTTGCAGACTTCCTTGACAAAAAGGTGTTCGCAGATATGGAAGTGACAACTTCTCAGCCTGAGCAGACAGGCTCAGAGGGTTATAAAACATTCCTGGAAAGATATAAAAAGGGATTGGCGGCAGAAAAAAGCGCACAGTTCTGAAAAAAATCATAGAAATTCATAGATAGATCGTAGGGGCGACCTGAGATCGTCCGCCAACCAACTGTCTTCTCAAATTGTCGGTGAGCTATTCACTTGTACGGAAAATGAGCAGACAAAAGGTGCATTTACCAAATCAGAGAAAGGAGAATTTTATGCTTGAAGAATTAAAACAGCAGGTGTGCGAAGCAAATCTGCTTCTGCCGAAATATGGACTTGTCACATTCACATGGGGAAATGTTTCTGCTATCGACAGGGAAAAGGGACTTGTAGTCATAAAGCCCTCAGGAGTGCCTTATGAGGGCATGACAGCCGATGATATGGTGGTAGTTGATCTTGAAAGCGGCAAGGTTGTGGAGGGAAAATATAAGCCTTCCAGCGATACTCCAACACATTTGGAGCTTTACAAAGCCTTTGATATCGGCGGAATAGTACATACCCACAGTCGCTGGGCAACATCTTTTGCTCAGGCAGGAAAGGGCATAATACCAATGGGCACAACTCACGCAGATTATTTTTACGGCGAGATACCATGCACAAGAGCAATGACCCCTGAGGAGATTGCAGGTGAGTATGAAAAGGAAACAGGCACTGTTATAATCGAGGCTTTCAAAGGTCTTGACGCAACTCAGATACCTGCCGTTCTGGTAAAAAGCCATGGCCCCTTTACATGGGGAAAGGACGCCGCAGAAGCCGTTCATAATGCAGTCGTTCTCGAAGAAGCCGCATTTATGAACTTCCACGCAATGATGCTGAACCCTGAGATAGGTCATATGCAGCAGGAGCTTCTTGACAAGCACTTCCTTAGAAAGCACGGAAAGAACGCATATTACGGACAGAATTGATGTCAATGCCTCAAAAAGCATGATATAAGTCCGTTGAAAAAATGAGTCAAATAACGGGCGAACACTGTTCGCCCCTACATATAAAAGATTTGTTTAGCACATCCTCGATAAAATAGCGCCCCGATTTTCGGGGCGTTTTTTTGCGCCTTTGCTCACATATTGTGCAAAATGTATATTATATGTACGCTGATTTGTACAAAAGGGTAGTTTTTTGTACTTGTTATAAGTAAATTCTTGACTTATGTTTTAATAATATGTTATAATTAAAATAATGTCACGGTAATATTTATTGTGTCACAGCGGAAATGAATGGAATATAGTATAGATATTACCTCAAGGCAATGCCATGCAAGGTTTGCCTTAGAAACGAGGAACGGAGGCTTGTAATGAAAAAGCAAATTGATTACGGCAGCTATGCGTCCTATAAGGAAACGGTAAAGGGTCTTACAGAGAACCTGAAATCGCTGCTTGGATTGAGCGAGGAGATCGCTCTTGTCAATACTGCGGAATCTATTCGGGAAACATTGGAGAAAACTGCCGAGGAGCATTTTGAGGTCGCTATAGTGGGCGAGTTCAAGAGAGGAAAGAGTACCCTTATCAACGCAATGCTGGGTCAGGAGGTACTTCCTGCTGACGTGCTGCCTGCAACGGCTACCCTTAACAGAGTTACTTATAGCGAAGAGCCGTATGTGCAGGTGGAATACAAAAACGGCAAAAGTGAAAGGGTGGATATAAACAAGCTGGAGGACTATGTAACAAAGCTTACAGCAGAGTCGGAGGAAAGAGCCGAAACTGTCAAGGAAGCCACTGTTTATTATGATACCGAGTTCTGTAAGAACAACGTGGATATCATAGACACTCCGGGTCTTAACGACGATGACCAGATGACCAACGTTACTCTGTCTATCCTGCCGAAAATAGACGCAGCCGTTTTCGTTATCAGTGCAAACTCCCCTTTCTCACAGTTTGAGAAAGAGTTTTTGGAAAAGAAAATGCTCACTTCCGATGTGGGAAGAATTATCTTTGTTGTAAACTGCTTCGGTACTTTCTCACAGGCAGACGAGAACAAGATAGTCGAAACTGTAAGAGGACGTATCGGAAAATACGTTATGGAAAAGGCTAAAAAGGTCATGGGCGAGGATTCCCGTGAGTTTGCGGTCTATAAAAGAAAGATAGGAACTCCGAGAGTTATCGGCGTTTATGCAAAGCAGGCTCTTAATGCCAAGGAAACTGGGGATAAGGAAGCTCTTGAAAAGAGTAACTTCCCTGAGTTTGAAAGGGCTCTTGAAACCATGCTCACAAAAGAGCGTGGCGTTATCGCATTGCAGATCCTTGCAAATAAGATAACAAATTCGGGTACTGAGATACTCAGAAGCGTTGTTATGCAGGAAAACGCACTCATGATGGCTAACGATGAGTTCATGGAAAAGTATGACGAGGCTATCAAAGAGATAGGCGAGATAAGAAATAAGAAAAGACAGGAATTTGTCAAGATCAACGATGCCGCAAATCAGGTGTTCAATGACCTGCAGCCAGTTCTGGACAGCTATTGGACAAACATCGAGCAGACGGCTATGGAGGTTATAGACAACTTCCAGATGTCCTCTGACGATTTCAAGAAAGACCAGCTCAAGCTCGTTACCGCAAAGCTCACCGAGAAAATAAAGGAGAGCATAGAGGCAAGAGCGCAGATAATCTGCGAGCAGATACAGAACAGCATAAACTTCGCTGTTTCCTGTGAGGCTGAAAGACTTCAGGAATTTGAGGACGAGTTCTTCGAGTCCGTTACAAAGATACAGCAGATGTTCACTATCTCCGACAGGGTTTCAAAGAACGGCGGCGTAATGGATAAGATAATCGGCGTTGCTATCGGCTCTTACGGCGTCGGAGGATTGTTCCTGGGCTTCAGAGAATCAGGCGTAAAGGGCGCACTTTTGGGCGGAGCAACAGGCTTTGCAGGATTTTATGCTACTTATTATACTGCTATATTCTTTGCAGGCTTCTTTGGCATCACCGCTACCCTGCCAGTGACCCTCTGCCTTATGGCTCTTGCAGGCATTGCAGGTACTTTTACTTCAAACTTTGCCGTTGATAAGATACTTGTTAAGGAAAGAATAGATAAGTATAAGTCAAACTTTAAAACTCAGGTGAGAAAGCAGTTCCACGAAATGAAGCTCAATAATGACTTCACTGAAACTGTCCGCCGTCAGGTATTCTCAGCATTTGAGGGTCTGAAGGGCAAGATCGAGAGCGAAACAGAGATAATCCTCCGTGATACTCAGGAAACACTGGATAATCTTAATGATCTTAAAACAGAAAAGAGCAACATTTCTCAGAAGGAAATGGAGCGTCTCCATGATATTGCCGAGAGCGCAAGCGCTATAGTTCAGGAAGCATATCAGGTAAGACGTGTGCTTACCGAAGCTATGGAAAGCTGACGGTCATATAAAAATATTATTTTAGGATCAAGGGAGGACAGGTCATGAGTACAAATACAACGGAAAGGGAAAATCCGCTGCTACAGATTGACACAAGCTTCCGCACATATTTGAACGCTTATACAAGAAGCTATCAGAACCATATAGTTGACGGCGTGCTTGACTATGCTTTTGAGTCCGACTTTGCCGTAAGGCAGAAGATAATGGGACTTGGGGGCTGGGGAAAGCTCGTCAAGGCGGCAGGCTCGCAGGACGTTTCTGCCGAAGCAAAGCACCTGTTTCTTAAGTGCGAGCAGGTTGGCCCGCTGAAATATCCTGATATCTATGACATTGTGAAGAAGTGTGCCGAGCGGCTAGAGCTTGTTGTGCCTATCGTCTTTGTCAGAGGGGATATGGATAAAGCACAGGTCTACTCTGTGGCAAGCGATATCATCGAGCCTTGTATCGTGCTTTCAAAGCAGGTAGTGGAAATGTGCAGCAAGGAGGAGCTTATGTTCCTTATAGGCTGCGAGTGTGGAAGAATACAGAACAATCATTGTGCCTATAATATGGCATTTACATATCTCAATTACAATAAGTATACTTACAGACCAGTTGAAAGGTCATATAAGCAGACTGTGAACAATCAGCTTTATACAGCGCTTGTTCAGTGGGTGAAGTATGCTGATATAACTGCAAACAGAGCAGGCATTATCTGCCTTGATAAGCCGGGAATGTTCATAAGCGTCATAACAGGGCTTTATAACAAGGGCTATATCGACTTTTATGGCAGACAGCAGAAGAATATGGATACCGACGGACTTATCAAAAAAGCTGAGAGCGTCCATGCAGTTTCTTCAAGAAATCTGAAAACAGATAATACTATGAGCGAGCTTGAAAAGCTTGTTGTCGCAGCTACTGAGTTTCTGTATTGCTCAGTTCTTTATGAATGGCGTGGCGATGCAGAGGATTCTGACAGACACCTTGTTTCAGGTCAGATATGTGATGTGCGCAGCAGTATTATAATCGGAAACGGAGGCGTGATAGGTGGATAGTGCTAATATCAATACAGCGGAGCAGAATATTACACAGGTAAAGACCGCTCTTAAAGCCTTTGTTGAAAATGAAAAGATAGCGAAAATGCTCGGCAAGGATTTTGTCAGCGAAATGAACGATTGGGAAGCTCTTATCGAGAAAAAAAGCGAAGAGCCTTTCACGCTGGTCATACTTGGCGAGTTCAAAAGGGGAAAAAGCACCATTATAAACGCCCTGCTGGGCAAGGAGCTTGCACCTATAAACGTTACACCTGAAACTTATACTATAAACGAGATATCTTTCGGTCATACACAGTATGTGGAAGCTATCCTTGAAAACGGCATGAGAGTGCCGCTGTCACTGGAGGATATCACAAGAGAAAAGCTTGAGCAGAGAATGAAGCTTTTCCCTGCAAAAATAAGCTATGTTCAGATAAAGGACAATGCCCCTATACTTAAAGAGATAAGGATAGTGGATACCCCGGGTCTTTCTGACTTGGAGAGCCTTGATAAGCAGGTGATGGATTATATTGTCAATGCCGACGCTATCATGTATGCGGCATCATGCTTGCTGCCTTTTTCTGAAAGCGAGCAGTTGTTTCTTGCAAGCCATGTCCAGCCTCAGCGATTTGGTATGCTCTATATCCTCGTGAATATGATAGACGCAATGAACTCTCAGAAGGACGCTGATAAAATACTAAAGCGTGTGAGAAACATATCCGAGAGGATAGTCCCTAACGCTATCGTATATGGCATAAGCGGAGCAGACGAGCTTAGCCGAAAGCTTGGCAGAGAAAGACCGCTGGACAAGGGTACAAGAGAGTTTTACGAAACTCAGTTTTTCCAGTTCGAGTTGTCTTTGCAGCGTGATATAATCATGCAGAAGGACGTTATACGTTCAAAGCGTGTTCTTACAATGCTTTCGCAGATGTGCGACGAAACAGCCGCAAAGCTTAGACTTATAAGCGATATGGCAGAGCTTGACAAGCAGAAGCTTGCCGACAGAGCAAAAGAGTTTGAGGAGCAGTGTGAAAAGCTTTCAAAGGCTCTGGAGGAGAAAAAGCCTGCTTTACATCTTTCTATTATCGAAATGCAGCAGGAAGCCGAAGCTTGGATGTATGAGTTCTTCTCAAAGCTGAGAGCAAGCATTTTGGATTGCCGTGGAAAAGACGCAGACGGAAACGACCTTTACAGCTCTGAGGATATAGAAAAGCATTTCTATTCGTTCCTTATGGAAAAGGTGGGCGAAGCATATCGAAATTGTATCGAGAGCCATAGAGATAGGATAGCCGAGATAGTGGAAGGCACAGGCAGAGAACTTGCCTCCGCCCTTGGCATAGACGATCTTTCAAAGGCGGCAAAGGCTCCGTCAGTGGAAATGATAATGACCTCCCTGAATAAGAATGTAACACGTTCTGTTATGGGCGTTCAGCTTTTTGGCACCAGCGAAACCTTTCCTCCTGCCACAATGTCAGTTTTCAGCCTTATCCTTAAAAAGAAAAAGCAGACCGATATAATTGATATCGCTCTTGAAAACTATGACGATATCAGAAATAATATCGTCAAGGATATAAAGACAGTTTATCAGGACCTTGAAACAAAGGCAGCCGCAAGGCTCGACAGCCTTTATCAGTATCAGGTGGAAATGGGCAGAGAAGCCCTCAATCAGGCTCAGCAGCTCATGATGGTTTATGATAATGACGAGATAAGGCAGACCCTTGTGGAAGCAAAGCAAATGCTTGCCGAGCCACAGAGAATACTGGCAGAGAGCAAATTATAACAAAAATAAAAACGTCCCATTAAGTTGGGGCGTTTTTTTGATAATGGCGTAAATATGCTTCTTGACAAAAAAACAGGCTGTTTTTGCAGCCTGTTTGGAATGTCTAAAAAGTATTAAATCAACGGGCGACCTCAGGTCGCCGCTACATTTTGTATGCAGTAAATTATTTGTCTTTGTATTGCTCAACATTGTTTTCTATCTTGTCTACAGAGTTTCTTTCTGTTATGTCAACACGATAGTTGTACTGAGCGTTCTTTGTGACAGTGTTTTCAGTGAAGTATTCAAGTTCACCGTCTTTATCGAAAAAATAGGTTGTGGAAAAGCCCTTTGTGCCTATCTCCTCAGCGTCCTTTCCTAGCTTTGAAACGTCATAAACATACGTCACAGTAACAGAACCGTCATCACCGATAATGTCAGAAACAGACTCAACAGCTTTCGGAGCAAACATCAGCATACCCTCGTCAGCCTGTGGGTGCTTTGCCTTTCTTGTGTACTTTGAAAAGTCCTTGTCGCCCTTTACTAAATGTGAGTATTCTCCGTTATCATAGGTGTAGCTCTCGATTCCGTTGTTATACTGAGCGTATTCCTTTCCACCGTTCTTGCCGTAGTAAGAATAGGTCAGCACATCCTTTTCGTCATACTTGAAAGTGAACTCCTGCTCGATATCACCAGTGTCCTCGTTGGTTATAACGACTTTTGCAGAGTCAAGCGCCGCATAGTCCTCCCTTGCCTGATATACCAATGTGTCATGCTTTAGCTCAGGCGTACCGCAGGAAGTGCATAAAAGGCAGACAGCCACTGTTAAAGCTACTGCTGCTGTTTTTAGAAATCTCATTTTTAAATTTACTCTCCTTAAAGCCCCTTGCAGGTCTTTGAGAACACTATAAGCGCCGCAGCAATAGTGAATATCTGCGAGATAGTTGCATGGACCATAAGACCTATATTGAATTTTATCACATAAAGGTCTATAGCAAAGCTTTCAACGCCTACATTTTTTCCCCATGCAAGCCAGCCCACATAATCCTTGCCCTCACAGACGTAAGCTATGAACGCACCAAGTATTATTCCTGCCAGCATGAAAAATATAAACGCAAAAGTCTTTTTGAAATTTTTCATGACTGAATATCCTCTGTTTTATGTATCGGTATCTATTTTCTTCTTGACGGAGATTTTCTCTTGTTGTCAATGACTTTTTTCAGATCAGAAAATCTCTCTTCGCTTGACGCCTTGAACTTGCTGAGCATATCCTCAAAATCAGCGTTTCCTGAATTGCTGTCAGCATTGTATACCGGAGGCGGATTTTTAGCAAAATCCTGTGGCGCTCTGTCTCTGTTGTGATCCCTGTTATAGTCGTTTCTAGGTCTGCCCTGAGAATTGCCTCCCTGACGGTTGAAATTTCTCTGACCGCCGTTAGGTCTGCCCTCTCTGCCACCCTGGTGACCGTTCTCTCTTGGCTTTCTCTGTGGCGCAGGCTGAGCCTTCTTGATAGAAAGCGATATCTTTCCGTCGTCGCCTAAATTAAGCACCTTTACCTTGACGGTCTGACCCTCGGTAAGATGATCCTTTATCTCGTTTACGAATGTGTTCGCAACCTCCGAGATGTGGACCATTCCTGTCGTATCCTTGTCAAGCTCCACAAATGCTCCGAATTTTGTGATACCTGTTACTTTTCCTTCATAAATTTTTCCTACTTCAAGCTGCATTTGATTTTTGTGTCCTCTCTGCAATAAAAATTCTGCTATATGAACGGTCAAAAGACCGTGTTTGCCTTAGTCGCTGTTGTTTACAATATAAAATCTGCGCTCATTAGGATAAGCATAGCCCAGCTTTTCAATAGCTATCTTCTCCATATACTCCGCCTCGTCGTCAGAACTGAGCAGCCTTGTGTATTCATCATTGAGCTGCTTGGCGGCGGTTATCTTTTTATTTATAGCGTCTGACTCTTTTCTGAGCTGTGCTATCTGCGCCTGCTGTGAGATGATAATCACCCCTGAATAAACAACAAGAGCGGCAACAGCAAAAATAGTCAGAAGCTTAACAAATCTTGATCTTTTCGGCTTTGGATTTTTTTTAGCAGCGTCCTTTTCAGCGTCAGCCGTTTCGGACGTTTTATTTTTAAAACCTAGCATTGCGTACTCCTTTTTTGATTACAAAACCGACCTTTCCATAAGCAATACCCCAATAACTGTCATGAGGCGTTACCTATACTCTTTTCTATTATACACTAATCAAAAGAGAGTTTTCAAGTGCTTTTAGAAGTTTTTTTTCGCAGAGAGGAAATTTTGCACTTTTTCACAAAACAGTCCCTGAAACCGTCTGCTCTTTTGGTAATAAATTTAACCACAGGCGAAAACGTTTTAGCAAATAGTTTTCTGATGATCGAAAAAAGGCTCCTCATCACGGATACAACAGCGTTTCCTACAGTAAGATGTTCTATCACAGAGCCTGTTAGCATACCGACTAAAACAAACCCTCTTATAGCCCCCGTCAGCCCGGTGCAAAATGTGAAAAGTGCAAAGCCGTAAAGAAATGTGTAAATGATATCCTCAAAAAAGGTGAGTATCTTCCCATGTGGCAAAGCCGCCCTGAATACTCTGAAAATATCATATAAAAGCCCCAGCCCGCAGCCCAGAACCACAGACAGCAGAAAAAGCTCCCTTTCAAGCTCTAGCCCCAGTTGCATTTCTTCCATTTTCTTTCCCCTTTCTCAAACCTTTTGCTTAAAAACCGCTTGAATATGCAATTCCCCACTTGTAGGGGCGAACAGCGTTCGCCCGTTGGCTGACCGCTATTTGTTATCTGCCTATCCGTATTTTGCCGAAAGCTCCGCAAACAGGCGGGCGACCTCAGCCCCTACATATGTTATCTGAATATCTTCCCTATCGCCGAGAGCTTTTTCTTTCTGTCCTTTTCTCCATAGACCAAAGCCCAGATATCTCCCTCCACGGAAACATCTCCCGACTCAACGCTTATTTCGTTTATGTGCAGGTCTTTGCCTTTTATCGTCAGCTCTCCAAGCTGTGTGAAAAGCCTTATCTCATCCTCGTCAAAGCTGTCAACGTCCGTCACGCCCGAAAGCTGTAAACGCTGTCTGTTTTCAAGAATGGCATTGTGCCTGCCCTGAGTATCATTCATAAAAGCACCCCCTGATATTTTTCTTATCTATGTATATTCGCTCCGTGTAAAAATATTTCTCTGAAAACGTTTTAAATCCTTGACAAAAACGCCTTGAAAAGCTAAAATAAACATATGCAAAAAAATCATAGTATCGAAAGGATATGAAAAAATGGCAGAGAATAAAAAGCTTATAACAGCAGACAACAGCTTTCTTACTTATATGGGCAGAATAGACTTTTCCGAAAAAACACGCCCTGAGTTTTATTACGCAGGCTCAAATGTAAAAATGACTTTCACAGGCACAAGCGTGTCCGCCGTGATAAAAAACCATAAGTATTTCAACATTCAGGAGCTTGGCTTTGTTATGGACGGCAAAGAGGGCAAGGTGACTTTCGATAAAAATGACGAGGATATCACCCTTGATATCGCTTGTGACCTTGAAAAAGGCACTCATACCGTCACCCTTTTTAAAAGGCAGGACGCTTCCCATTACTTTGAGTTCATGGGCTTTGAGATAGACCCCGACGGAGAAGTTCTTGAAAATCCTCCTCTCCCTGCAAGAAAAATAGAATGCTATGGCGACTCTGTTTCTGCAGGCGCAGTGTGCGAGGCAGTTGACTTTGTTGCAAGCTGTGACCCTGAGGATCATCAGGGAGTATACGATAACGCATGGCATAGCTATGCAATGATAACAGCAAGAAACCTTGGCGCACAGATCCATAATATCGCACAGGGCGGTATCGCAATTTTCGACAACACCGGCTATTATCATGCCCCGAATTATATCGGCATGGAGTCTGTATACAATAAGCTTTGCTATTTCCCAGAGGGCGCAAAGGGCGTAACGCCTTGGGATTTTGAGAATTATACCCCTGACGTTGTGCTTTTTGCAGTGGGTCAGAACGACCCTCATAACGAGGGTCACGAGGATTTCGATATCGCCGACCCTGACTACAGAGCAAAGTGGAAAAATGCCTACAAGAGCATTATCCTTGACCTTAGAAGCAAGTATCCAAACGCAACATTTGTGCTTCTGCTGACAGTTCTCTGCCACGGTGAGGAGTGGGATAAAGCCGTTGACGAGATAGCAAACGAGCTTAATGACGAGAAGATAACACATTTCATGTTCACAAGAACAGGCAAGGCGACCCCCGGTCACCCAAGACTTCCTGAGCAGTATGAAATGGCGGAGGAGCTTACATCTTATCTCTCAAACATGGGCGATAAAATTTGGGGCTAAAAGCTGAAAAAATAATAGGGCGAACATTTCACATTGTTCGCCCGTTTTTTATGCCTGTTTTATCGGCTTTTTTTTGTCGTTCTCAACTTAAATCCTGCTGTTCCGCCGCCTGCCTGTCAAGCTCCATGCGGTAAGCAGAAAGTATCTCTCCCTCTATCTCATTGCGAAGCTCGCTGTCGATGGGGTGAACGATATCACGGAAAACCCCGTTGTCGTCACGTCGGCTGGGCATAGCCACAAAAAGTCGCTCCTCACCTTGCACTATCTTGATATCATGTACCGCAAAACTGCCGTCAAAGGTCAGGCTCACAACGGCTCTGAGCTTGCCCTCGTTTATAAATCTTCTGAATTTTACCTCTGTTATAGTCATTTTCATGCGTCCTTTCTTGTGATGTAATGCCTGTAGTAATATTTTTGCCTCTTTTTTTGAAAAATAATCAAAAAAGGGGTTTATTTTTTTTTAGAAATGTTATATAATAAAATAAACATACATTCTGAATTATCTATTATTCTAAGGAGTATTACAAAGATGATAACAAATGAGATCTTGAAAAATATAAAGCACGTTCATTTTATCGGTATAGGCGGCTCTGGTATGTACCCTCTGGTGCAGATATTCCATTCAAAGGGATATTTCATCACAGGCTCAGACAATAACGAAACTGAAACTCTTGAGGCCGTAAGAAAGCTTGGCATAGAAGTTTTCCTCGGTCAGAGAGCCGAGAATATCAAGGGTGCAGACCTTATAATCTATACCGCCGCAATAATGGCAGATAACCCTGAGCTTATCGCCGCAAAGGCAAGCGGTGCAATCTGCTGTGAAAGAGCCGAGATACTTGGACTTGTCACAAGCTGGTATACGAACGCTCTTTGCGTTTCAGGCACTCATGGAAAGACCACCACATCTTCCATGCTCACACAGATATTTGTTCAGGAGGGTACTGACCTTTCCTGCGTTATAGGCGGAAAGCTCCCAAGCATAGGCGGCTCAGGCAAGGCAGGCTCATCACAAACTATGGTCTGTGAATCCTGTGAGTTCGAGGATCATTTCCTCAGACTTTTCCCTGACGTTTCAATTATCCTGAACGTTGACGCAGACCACCTTGAGTATTTCAAGAATATCGAAAATATCATAAAGTCTTTCCATAAGTTCGCAACCATGGCTTCAAAAGCCGTTATCTATAATGGCGACGACGCAAATACTCTGAAAGCCGTTGAGGGTGTCGACAAGGAAATGATATCCTTCGGCTGGGATAAGAAAAACGATTATTCTGCCGTTATAAAGTCCAAAAAAGGCTTGCAGACACGCTTTGAGCTTTATTATAAGGGCGAGTTTGTCAGAGAGCTTACTATCCATGTTCCTGGCGACCATAACGTCATGAACGCCCTTGCAGCTATCGCTGCCGCAAGATATTCAGGCGTTTCATGGGAGGGTATCGAAAAGGGACTTGATACTTTCTTTGGCGCAATAAGACGTTTTGAGAAGATAGCCGAGGTCAAGGGTGTTACTATCGTTGACGATTACGCTCACCACCCAAAGGAGATCGAGTGTACACTGAAAGCCGCAAAGGGTCTTGATTTCAACAGAGTGTGGGCAGTTTTCCAGCCTTTCACCTATTCAAGAACAAAGATACTCATGAACGATTTTGTGAAAGCACTTTCTATTGCAGATATTGCCGTTATCACGGATATCATGGGAAGCCGTGAGAAAAATACCGACGGTGTTTATGCTGAACAGCTTGCAGAGAAGATACCAAATGCAGTTTGGTTCAAGACCGACCACGAGCTTGTTGACAAGCAGACTGCACAGCAGAAGGAATATAACTTCTCACAGTGTATCGACTATATAAAGAAAAACTGCAAGGAGGGCGACCTTGTTATAACTCTTGGCTGCGGAGATGTCTATAAGCTTGCAAAAAGGCTTGCAAAAGAGCTTTAGGTTTAGAAGATAAAGATTTATTGATATAACAGAAAGGACGGAGCTATGAGAAAAGTAACCGAGAACGAGAAAATGGTATTCGAGTTCATAAAGGATCGCATAGAAGAGGGATATCCGCCGACAGTTAGGGAGATTTGTGCGGAGTTTGGCTTTAAGTCTACCTCAACAGCCCATAGATATATAAATAATCTCACCGCAAAAGGTCTTCTTGAAAAGGGAAATAACCAGAACAGAGCCATAAGGCTCACAGGCGGCAACGGCATGAAGATCCCCCTTGTGGGAACTGTCACCGCAGGTATCCCTATCACTGCCATTGAGGAGATAACGGACTATATAAGCTTCCAGCCTGCAAGGCATTACAGCAATCCGCTTTTTGCTCTAAAGGTAAGGGGAGAGTCCATGATAAACGCCGCTATCCTTGACGGAGATATGGTAGTTATAGAGCAGACCCCATATGCAGAAAACGGCGATATAGTCTGCGCACTTGTTGACAACGAGTCAGCTACCATAAAGACTTTCTATAAAGAGGACGGCCATTACAGACTTCAGCCTGAAAATGACACTATGGACCCTATCATAGTAGACGAAGTAAGCATACTTGGCAAGGTTGTGGGCGTTGTAAGATATCTGTAAATATAGATAAAGAAGATTTGTAGGGGCGAACAGCGTTCGCCCGTGTCATTAAACAAAACGGGCGGATAGTCCAACATAGATATAGAAAAAAACTTCGACAAACAAAACAGTTCTAAGTGTGTAAAGGATTGGTAATAATGAGCAGACATTGTACATTCTGCGGTTCTAAGCTGGAGGACGGAGCTAAGATATGCACCAACTGCGGAAAAATGGTACCGATCGCCTCATCGACCCAAAGACGTGGCGAGCAGGAGTTTATAGACCGTTCAAGGATACAGGGCATACCGAAGCGTGTTTATGAACACCCGAAAAGAGCCGAAGCAGAGGAAAGAATGCGCCGAGAGCAGGAAGCTCGCAGGGTAAAGCGTGTAAGAGAGACAGACCGAAACAGAGAAATGAGTGCGGCAGACTATAGGCGCACCCCAACTGAACATTCAAGCAGCGGCAAAGAGAATTATGGTAAGGGCAAAAAGATACTAAAGACCTTGCTTAAGATCACAGTGGTAATACTGGTGATATATTTTGTGATCGCCTTTGTGAGAATATTCAGCGTAAGACATTCCACATACGATTTCGATACCGAAATGAAATTGGCAAGCGAAAATTACGGTGAAGCCGTTGACGCATATTTCAAAGACGGCAAGTGGAAATATAACATCTTTAAAAATCAGGTGTCCTATGAGGGAACTTCCGAAAGTGGCGACGATTATGTTATGATATTCGGCAAGAATGACGGTCAGACTGTCGTAAGGCAAATGACAAAGAACAGCAAGAAGGTCGCTTCTGACAGCATAATGAACGATGTCATGGGAATGTTCATGTTCGAGAAAAAGGTCACAGGATAAAAAAATAAGCGCATAATTATGTAGTCATTTGTAGTGGCGAACAGTGTTCGCCCGCATTTTGATACGCATTATAAAACGAAACGGACGAAGTAAAAAAGCTTCGTCCGTTTATTGTTTTGCAGGGGATCGGCGCAATTTCTGCATTGCAGAAATGCGACGTCCCACTTTTTTGTTGTTTGTGTTTTTTAACAGCCTAATTTATACTATTGTCACGCTTTTTATCAAACATTCTGTAATACTGCACAGTTTCATATTCGTTCAGCGTGTCCTTGTATTTGTCAGCCACATCATTTATAGAATACCATTCTCCGTCAGCCGTCTTGTAGCCGTAAGAGCTTATTATCGGAATGTCACAGCGTATCTTGTCAAGCTCCTGCTGATATCTCGACTTTGGAAGTCCAGCCGCTTCCATGACCTCGTTTGAAAGATAGTTAAGGCTTATATCGTCTATCTTCTCCGCTTCAACTCCCTTGTTGCTCCAAATAAGGAAAGGAGTCTGTCGAAGTCTTGAGTAATCCTCCGTCGAAAGTAAAGCCACGTCCTTGCCATAGAGATATTCCGTGAAGTTTATGATATGCGGATAATGGTCACCGAACATTACGATTATGACCTCTTCGTCCTTGTTCCTGAAATAATCTATAAGCTCTCCAAGCGCCTTGTCAGACTGATAGATAAGATTTAGATATTCCTGTGCCGCAGGGTCGTTGTAGTCCTCAAAGGTTATCTCAGACGGAACAGAGCTGAGGTCATCATACGGCGCATGGTTCTGCATGGTCGCTGTCCATACAAAATAAGGCGAGCCTGCGTGTCTTTCATATTGCTCTTCAATATATCTGAAAATGGTTTCATCTGTGATATTTCCGTTGAAATATTGGATATCGCTCATTCTGTCCTGACAATTGTATATCCTGTCTTTGAATTGAAGCTGTTCATAGGCGTTGCCTATATCCCATAGTCCCTCAGAGCAAGGCGAGATAGCCTGCGTTGTGTAGCCAAGCTCGTTTAGCCAGCTTACAAGACCGTTTTGTTTGTCGTTGAGATATTGGGTGAATACTGCACTTCCCGACGGCAAAAAGCCAAGGGTGTTGCCGGTGAGAAATTCATACTCAGAGTTGCAGGAATAACCGCCATATGCCGAAACGGAAACATATCCGCTTATGCTTTCCTCCTGCAATTTGTGATAGTTGGGCAGATAGTCTTTGTTAGTCTTGAACTGAGCGATATGCTCAAAGTCTGCAAAGGATTCGTTCATGATAGCAATGATAGCAGGCTTTTTGTCAGCCTTTTGTACCTCATACTGAGTTATGATATCCTCAGCCTTTTGAGTGGAGTAGCCATCAGGCTTCGTCACACGGTTAAACATTCCGTCAAAGCAGAACATAAGGTCATAGCCTACGCACCTGTATGTGTCTGCATTTTCTGCACCTGAAAAGTTCAGCCTGATGTATCTGTTCTTTATACCAAGGTCATAGGCAAACCTGCCGCCATATACGAATACGAAACATCCTGCGATAACAGCCACACACGATATTATCCTGCTGCGTATTTTTATCTTCCTTACTTTTGTCGTCACCGTTACAGCGAAAATAAGAATAAGATCACAAAGCACAAACATCACTTTGCTGTCTAAAAACAGTGAGTACATTCCGTTTATCTCACTGACTGACTTTATGTTGGCAAGGTCGGCAAACTGAACAGGATTCCCCCTGAACTCGGTGACATAATACTGTGCCAAAGCATATATGGCAAATATGACGTTCACTCCGCAAAACCAGGCGTGTGGCTTTGGGAATATCACCGCACCTATAAGATATAAAAGCCAGCAGAGCAATATTCCAAGGAGAATGTAAAGCACATTGCTCTTTGGAAAATATGACCCCATTACAAAGTCCGGAAGAAAATAAGAATTTAGTCCAAGCATAAAAGCCGCAGTGAAAGGGTCGATGCAGCCTTTTGTTTCGCTCTTTTTCAGCTTCTTTTGAATTGAGAAAAATTTCGCAATAATAAATATCAGTGCCAGCTCAATGGCACAAGCCCCTATAAGCGCATAATTTCGCTCTTTCGGCAGGAAGTTGTCTTTGTCCATGTATATGCCCAACAAAGCACAGATGACTCCTACCGCTATAACTGCCACTATGGCACTTATAAATCGTAATGTTTGCATTCCGTCAGGCGACGCAAACCATGTTCCTATTTTTTTCAGCAAGCCTTTTTTCTCCTTTGCCTGCTGTGTTTGAATGTTTTGTTGTTTTTCCATTACAATATACTCTTTTCTGTTGATTTACACGCATTTTACAATACCTATTCATTATAGCATAGCTATCAGCAAATTACAACAGCTAAAATCAACGAATATTTTCCTGATTGATGTCAGGTGTTCACAATTAATTTACCCCATGCTTCAAAGAGTGTGTAAATTGCTCTTGAAAAAGGGACGGCAACGTGTTATAATATTTATGTATTTCAAAAAACATAAGGAAAAGAGGTAAATATATGTCACATGAGAAGATACTGGTGCTTGACTTTGGCGGACAGTACAATCAGCTTATCGCAAGACGTGTGAGAGATCACCACGTTTATGCAGAGATAAAAAGCTTTGAAACTCCACTTGAAGAAATAAAAGCAGCAGGCTATAAGGGCATAATCTTCACAGGCGGACCAAACTCCGTTTATGATATGACTTCCCCGCATTATGACAAGGCTATACTTGACCTTGGCATACCAGTTCTCGGCATCTGCTACGGCTGTCAGCTTATTTCATGGATGAGCGGTGGAAAGGTAGAAAGCTGTAAAAAGAGCGAGTACGGCAAGATAGAGATAACAGCCTCCGCAGAGAGCAAGCTTTTCAAGGACGTTCCTGATAAGAATATCGTATGGATGAGCCATACCGACTATGTCAGCGAAGCACCTGAGGGCTTTGTTATCACTTCCCATTCAGATGATTGCCCATGTGCGTCAATGGAGAATGCAGAGAAGAAGATATATGCCGTTCAGTTCCACCCTGAGGTAACTCACAGTGAGTATGGTAACGTCATTTTGAAAAACTTTCTTTACGAGGTCTGTGGCTGTAAAGGCGATTGGGTAATGGATAACTTTATCGAGAACACAGTTGCAAAGCTTAAAGAGCAGATAGGCGATAAGAAAGTAGTTTTGGGACTTTCAGGCGGAGTTGACTCATCAGTTGCCGCAGGACTTATCAGCCTTGCAGTGGGCAAACAGCTCACCTGCGTGTTCGTAGATCAGGGCCTTATGAGAAAAGACGAGGGCGACTTTGTTGAGGAAACTTTCACAAGACTTTTCGATATGAGATTTGTAAGAGTAAACTGTCAGAAGCAGTTCCTTGAAAAGCTCAAGGGCATAACAGATCCAGAGGAAAAGAGAAAGACTATCGGAACAGAGTTCTATAAGGTATTTTGGGATAAGATCAGAGAAGAGGCAGACGGCGGATTTTTCGCACAGGGTACTATCTACCCTGACCGAATCGAAAGCGGAAAGGGCGACGCTGCCACAATAAAAACTCACCACAATCAGGTGAAAATGCCTGAGGACATCAACTTTGACGGCGTTATAGAGCCATTGGGCGACCTCTTCAAAGATGAGGTAAGAAAAGTCGGCGAAAAGCTCGGCATACCAAAGGAGCTTGTATGGCGACAGCCGTTCCCGGGCCCAGGACTTGGCGTAAGAATAATCGGTGAGATAACAGAGGATAAGATAAAGGTGTTGCAGGAAGCAGACGCCGTTTTCCGTGACGAGATCAAGAAAAGCGGGATTGAAAGCAGCCTGAGCCAGTTCTTTGCAGTTCTCCCGAACGTCCAGACAGTAGGCGTAATGGGCGACCACAGAACCTATGACCACCTTATAGCTATCAGAGCCGTAACAACAGACGACTTCATGACAGCCGATTGGGCAAAGATACCATACGATGTTCTCGCAAGAATATCCAACAGGATAACAAACGAAGTAGACCATGTAAACAGAGTAGTTTACGATATAACCTCAAAGCCACCGGGAACGGTGGAGTGGGAATAAAAAACACCTTTTTTTGGAATGGCGTAAATACGTGGGTTTTCCCGTTTGCTGTTGCTGAATGGCAACGATTTGGCAACATTTCTCGATTATTGGCAACGGTGATATAAATATTGTCTGAAAAGATTAGAGCTATCTGATTCGTATTTGAATCGGATAGCTCTTTTTGTTATACTATAAGTTTTTTATTCATATATCCTTCGGAACACATTTGATGATACCAACCAAATGAATCATGCTCATTATGGAACTTTAGGGCTTCATAATAATCCATTCCAAATAATAACACGCACATTCTAACAGCATGAAGAAAACTCTCAAAGCCTTCATATGTTGGATTATCTGATAGTTCTCTAATAGTTGACCTTGAAACAATTGGATTCATCTCAAACAATTGAGGATTGCTAAAGCTTTTCACAATATTTATATTATGTTTCATTACACGCTGTTGTCCTTCTATTGAGCCTCCTACCTTATTCCATTTTGGAAAGTGTCCGTAGCTTTTTCTATATGCCTCGATCAGGATACCTTCAACTCTTTTTATATCTTTAATTCCTTGTTCGGTTGTATAATTCTTCAAATTGACGTGGTTCTCTGCGGCAAATTGTTCATAGTAATCTTTATTTCTATGAACAATAGGTTGTGATAACGGTGATTGAACAAAAATAGAATAACCGAGCTTTGTATGAGACATAAAGTATTCTTGGATTTGTTTGTATTTACATCCTTCGTTCTGCATAGGTAACAAACCATTATGTTGTCTAAAGCGTTCATATAAATCGCTGGCTAACCCAATGTACAAGACTTCATGAGTATTATAATCCCAAAAACAGTAGATTCCTGCTGAAGCCCATCCGTAATTATCGCTAGGGCAACATATATCATCTATTGCATATGCAAGTGCTTCTGTTTCATCTTTTGTATAGGCATCAATTATAACGGTTCCAAACATATTTACTCCTCACTGCTTTTTGAATTAAGTTTTACTCTCTCCGCTTCCGACCTCGGATACCTGTATCTCCACTGATCGTATTCCTCACGGCTGATCTCCCCACCCCGGTACTTCTGAGCCATTTCCTCCCAGGGTTCGAGCAGACCAGTCATTTTCGCAAAGGTCGAGCCGTTCTGCCTGTTGATGCGGATACAGATTTCTCCGTCCAGACGGTCTATCTTGAAGCCGTATAAATCCTCTAACGCAAACAGCGTGTGCATAAGACCTGTGTAGCTGTCGATGTCGGGAACAGATAGCACCTGTGGAGATATATCGAAAACCTCTGCAAGTTTATTTGTTAAATCTGTTTTTGGTGTTCTTGAGCCGGATTCATATTGTGCCATGCGAATGTCAGCGGTCTTTTCGGGAAATCCGACCACCTGTCCTAAATATTTCTGTGTCATTCCCCGCAAATTGCGGAAAAACCGAATTCTCTCACCGATTGCCATAGCGATTACGCTCCTCATTTTTTGTTCTGTGCAATCAGTATAGCATACAGCTTTATGCAATTTAACGCCTAAATATTCTCGCACAAATCTTTAAGAGTATTGTAAGCCTTGTCAAGATCAGTTGACTTGGGAACAATTACAGTGATACCAAAACAATCGTCCCATTGGAAAATCAGCCCAAGCTCATCATTGTCTACTTTGTATTGCATTGAGTCGGATATCGCCCTGATCTTGCCGTGAACCATGTCTCGGTATGCTTTTAAAAGCACAACAAATTCGTCAGGCTCACCAGGATAATCACAAAATATGAATATCCACCTTTCTTTATTAGGCCAACGAACTTCATACATAAGACCACTTCCTATTTATGATGATTTTACTACATTATAGCATGTTGTTCAAAGCGGGTCAATAGCTGTTTCCTCACATAATAAAAAATACTTTGTCAGTTAATAAAGCAGAAATAGTCCCATCTTCACATTATTCAAATAATTTTACATAATTACAAATACCCCCTTGACACTTCTCCCGTTCTGCACTATAATACTACACAAGAGAACTTTTTTAGCGTTGTGCATACGTTAAAATGAGCATAATAAAGCTCAGAAAATAAGCTTTTTTGTGAGATGTGCCGCAAAAGTGTCCTGTTATTTGTTAAAGTGTAGACAAACGGCGCATAATATGATATAATGTAGGGTGAGAAATGAGCGGTTTAAAACAGGCGGTCAGAAACACCGCCAAGATCATAATGTTCAAAGGAGTATATCCCCTTTGCTATAAAGTGTCAAGCCTTAGACCTTTGAGAAAAAACAAGGTCATCTTTGCCGAGATAAGAAGCGGTACGCTGACGGATAGCTTCCGCTATATCTATGAGGAGATAAAGACCAGAGGACTTGATCCGCAGGTCTATTACGTCCATAATAATAAGGGCGGAATGGGCTATCTGCTGAGATATCTGAAGCTTACTTGGCTAATGGGAAACGTGGGTTGCGTTTTGCTTAACGATACCTGTAATCTGTTCGGCGCTTTTAAGTTCAGAAAAGACACAAAGGTCATTCAAACATGGCATTCCTGCGGAGCTTTCAAAAAGTGGGGAGAAAGTATCACCGACCTCTCTTTCGGCGAGTCGCTGGAAGAATTGAGAAAGTTCCCTGCCCATACAAGCTATACACTTTGTACCGTCAGCAGTAAAGAGTGCATATGGGCTTTCAAGGAAGCTTTCGGCTTTGACCTTGATAATAATAGCGTGCAGGCAATAGGCGTATCTCGTACCGACTTTTTCTTTAAAGAGGAAAATCGTGTAAAAGCCTTTGAAAATCTCTATAAAAATTGCCCGAACGCACAGTATAAAAAAGTCCTGCTCTATGCCCCGACCTATCGTGGGGACGCTGATAAGGCTTATATCCCCGAAAAGCTGGATATAAAAGCCCTTAAAGAGAATTTCGGCAGCGAGTGGGTGCTTCTTGTAAAAAGACACGGCTTTGTTAAAAAGGAGTGGGATATCCCTGAGGATTGTCAGGACTTCGCCTTTGACATAACAGAACATATGCCTATCGAGGATCTTCTTTTTACTGCCGATATGTGCATAACCGATTATTCTTCGCTTATTTTTGAATATTCGCTTTTTGAAAGACCTATGATATTCTACGCTTTTGACCTTGACCAGTTCTATGACTACAGAGGCTTTTATTATCCCTATGACTATAGCTTCCTCCCGGGACCAATAGTTAAGACCAATGAGGAGCTTATAAACGCCATAAAGCAGGGGAAAGCCGACCCTACTGTCATTTCTGATTTCAGAGAAAGATTTATGGGCGCTTGCGATGGCCGTTCTACCGAAAGGATAGCCGATTATATTATGTCACAAAACAGCGAATACTAAGTAGGGGTGAACAGCGTTCGCCCGTTGACTGCCGAAACTTTATCGGCGTATCACAATGATTTATTTGTCAGATACATTATTATAATATAAATATCAGTAAGGAGTTTGTCTATGATTTACGGTGCAATGCTCGCAGGGGGATCAGGTACAAGAGTTAAAAGCTCGAAAATACCAAAGCAGTTTATCGAGATCGGAGGTAAGCCGATCATAATCTATACCCTTGAAAATATGCTCAAGGTAAAGAGATTCGATTATATCTATATCGCCGTCCATAAGGACTATAAGGACTATATGAACGAGCAGGTGAAAAAGAATATTCCTGAAAGCGAAAAGGTAAGGGTGATCCTCGGTGGCAAGGAAAGAATGGATACTATAAATAATGTCACCACCGCTATCACAAATGATAACGGAATTCATGATGACGATGTTATCGTTATCCACGATGCCGTAAGACCTTTCGTTACAGAGAAGATACTCAACGATTCCATAGATTGTGCCGCAGAATACGGTGCTTGCGTCTGCGGACTTCCATGTGCAGATACTATCCTCCATTCAAAGGGCGGAGAGTATGTTGAAGATATCCCTGTCAGAAGCGAGCTTTACAGCGGACAAGCTCCCGATAGCTTCCGCCTTGCCCACTTTATCCAAATGCAGGATAACCTCACTGAGGAGCAGAAAAAAGTCATCACAGGCACTTCGCAGATATGCACAATGAATAACCAGCCTATCCACCTTATAGAGGGCGACGCTATTAATTTCAAGATAACAACAGACAGCGACCTGCTTATTGTCAGAACGCTGCTTGGCGGTAAATAGAAAGGACTTTTTTTATGAAAAGCTTAATAAACATACCCGAAAAGATGAAAGCACTTGTGCTTTATGGCGTGGGCGACCTGAGAGTAACTGAGGTAGACGTGCCAAAGCTTGAAAAAGGCACCGTATTGCTGAAAATAAAGGCGTGCGGAATTTGTTCAAGCGATATGCCAAGATGCTTTGTAACAGGAACTTACCACTTCCCGACCATACCTGGTCATGAGTTTTCAGGTCAGATAGTTGCAGTTGGCGATGACGTTGACGAAAGCCTTCTCGGCAAACGTTCCTGCGTGTTCCCTATGCTCCCTTGCAAGCATTGTAAAGCCTGCAAAATGGAGGAATATGCACAATGCTCAGGCTATAGCTATTTCGGTTCAAGACAGGACGGCGCATGGGCTGAGTACCTCGTTGTTCCAGTATGGAACTTAGTTCCGTTCGACGATACCCTCGATTATAAAACAGCAGCGCTCTGCGAGCCTGCCGCTGTTTCAATGCACGCTGTAAATATCGGTGACATCAAAGAGGGTCAGAACGTTGTTATCATAGGCACAGGTACAATAGGCTTTATGATAGCCCTCTTTGCAAAAGAGAGAACAAAGACCGGTAAGGTGGTTATCGCAGGACGTTCAAAGAATAAGCTTGAGTATGCAAAGAAGCTGGGCTTTGACGTTGTTGATACAAGCGTTGACGATCTCCCTGCACAGGTGAAGAAGATAATAGGTATCGACGGAGCAGACGTAACATTTGAAGCTGTCGGCTCAAACGAAGCTATCGCTTCCGCTATCGAGTCAACAGGCGCTCTTGGCAGTATCGTTCTCGTTGGCAACCCGTCAACAGACCTTATCCTGCCTAAGAATATCTATTGGTCAATACTGAGAAAGCAGATAACAGTCAAAGGCTCATGGAATTCCAGCTATAACAGCAGAGTGAACGATTGGAAGAAAGCCCTTGAAGTTTTCGAGCATAGCGACGTAAACTTTGCCGATCTTATCACACATACATTCACAATAGAGGAGAACGAAAAGGCATTCTCCGCTATCAGAAACACAGGCGAGTTCACCTTAAAGGTAATGTTCACATTTGACGATTAAACAGTCTGCTGTTTGTAAATTTGAGTAAAAATTCTGTAGTCGCTTTTCAAGACCTGAAATGAAAGTTGAGGGAAGCTATAAAAGCGGCGGAAAGTAAGGAATAGTTTTAAATGGATAATATGACTCCCGAATTTGAAGAGATATACGGGAACAGAAGAAAGACTATTGAGAGATTAAAAGAGAGAAACAAAAAATTCGCAGAGCTTACAAGAGTAGAGTTCAAGAGAGTTATCCTCCATATCGAGGGCGAGCTTGTGGGCTTTGAAAAAGACGAGCTTGAAAACTTGTCAGCAAGATTTGTCACACATGATAGAACTTGTATGTTCCCTGCCCAGCATTTTGAAGTAAGCGGAACTCATTTTCATCTGACAGTGAATATAATGTCCGCCAATAACGAAGCTCCTATCGCCACAGGCGACTATGACCTTAAAATATTCACAAAGTATAAGGGCATGAATAAACCGCAGATATCAACAGATACAGTGGATTATGTCCTCAGTGGCAGTACGCTTCTCAAGCTCACCTATGATAACGATGGCAGATGCCTGTCAAAACAGGTGCTTACGAACGAGTATCCTTGTATCATATCCGATAAAGTGGAAACTATAGAGGACGATACAAAGGCGAACCCTATGAACTTCAAGCTCAGACGAGGCGCAGAAAACCTTTTCTATGCCGAGTCTGCAAGCGATATGGATACACTCGAATATAAGCTTGCCGTCACCTATAAAGAGCCTAAGCCTTCCCAGACCTTGCCAAAGCGTATTGAGAAGAAGCTTCAAAACCGTAAGAAGCTTATCATAAGAGATGTTTACGGCTTAAAGATATGGTGCTTTAAAAAGGCGTTCTCGTTCTTTAAGCATTTTGCTAAGAAAAACGGAGATATTATCCTCTTTGCCAGCGGTTCGAGAGCCGAGATAGGCGGAAACGAAAAGGTCATCTATGACCGCATGATAGAAAGAGGACTTGACAGCAAGTATAAGTTCAGATTTGACTTCAAAGCAAGTATCACTGTCAATAGGTCGATACCTGCCATGATAAGGTTCGTCTACTATCTTGCAACCTCCGATATCATTCTTATAGATGATTATTACCCTGACATCTACCTTGTGGATTATCCTAAGAACGTCAAGGTGCTTCAGGTTTGGCACGCATGCGGAGCGTTCAAGTCATTGGGCTTTGAAAGATTGGGCAAGCCGGGCGCACCTCCGTTCAATACAAGGGTGCATAAGTGCTATACACACGTTCCTGTAAGCTCCTATCATTCTGCGCTCCACCATGCAGAGGGCTTCGCTATCGACGAAAAGAAGTTCTATCCTGTGGGTATCCCAAGAACGGATATCTTCTTTGATGACGAATATAAAGCCAAAACAAGAGAGCAGATGCTGGAGGTTTTCCCTGAGTGCAAAACTGCAAAAACAGTTTATATGTATGCACCGACCTTCAGAGGAAATAACGCAAATAATGCTCATTTCCCATTTGATAAGCTTGACCTTACAGCATGGGGCAAATTTCTTGATGAAACGGATTCCGTTCTTATCGTAAAGCTCCACCCGTTTGTAAAAAGGCGTATCGAAATACCTGACGAGTATGCCCACAGAATACTTGACGCCTCCGACTACAGAGAGGTAAATGATATACTATTTATAGTTGACGTGCTTATCACAGACTACAGCTCTATCATATATGAGATGTCACTGCTTAAAAAGCCAATGCTTTTCTTTGCTTTCGACCAAAAATATTATGAAGCAACAAGAGATTTCTATGAGCCGTATGAGGAGCTTGTTCCTGGTAAGATCGTTCACGATTTTGATGAGCTTATGACCGCTCTCAGAGATAAGGATTACGAGTTTGAAAAAATGGATGGCTTCATAAAGAAGAACTTCAAATATACAGACGGAAAGTCCACCGACAGAGTAATAGACCAGCTTATCATGGGCATTGAGCCTGAAGATAACAGCAGAAGATAAAAAAGATGAATAGAAACAGGAGGATCAGTATGGACAATGGTATGATATCAGTCTCAATGATGTGCGTCCATCTGGGACAGATAAAGGAATATCTTGACGCTTTTAAGCGCAACAATATCGAATATCTCCATATAGACGTAATGGACGGCTCATTTGTGCCGAATTTCACACTTTATCCTGATTATGTAAAACAGCTCCGTGATCTGACGGATATCCCATTTGATTTTCATTTCATGATAGAAAAGCCTGAGGAAAGGCTCCAGTGGTTTGATATCAGAGAGGGCGATTATGCGGCAGTGCATTATGAAAGCACAAAGCATATCGCAAAGTGCCTGCAATATCTCCGTTCTATCGGTGCTAAGCCTATCTTGGCTATCAATCCCGGCACACCTATCTGCGTGGTAGAGGAAGCCGTAGACTTCATAGACGGTGTGCTTGTCATGACGGTAAACCCTGGCTTTGCAGGACAGAAGCTCGTGCCTAACACGGTGGATAAGGCAAGACGTCTTAGAAAGTGGCTTGACGAAAACGGCCACGAGGACATCATCATAGAAACTGACGGCAATATGTCAAACGAGAACTGCCGCAAGCTTTACGAAGCAGGTGCAAGAATGTTTGTTGCAGGAACATCGAGCCTTGTTAAGCCGCAGGTAGAGGGTATAGACGAAAGGATATCCGAAAACCGCAAAAATATTTGTCATTTGGGATAAAAAATTGAAAAATGCAGCCGCTCTGTATACATCGTGCAGGGCGGTTTTTTTTACATTGTTTATGAGAATACGAAAAAGCGGTGCAGAGTTTCCACTCCGACACCGCTTTGCTTATATCTTTACTTTATTTTTCTCTATAAAGTCCACATTCCCTATCATGGGAATATATCACTCCCACCGCCTGCAAAAACGAATATATTATCACGCTTCCCACGAACTTCATTCCACGCTTTTTCAAGTCTGCAGAGATCCTATCTGACCACTCGTTGGTAGTTTTATCGCACTCATACAATATTTCTCCGTCAGTAAACCTGCAAAGATAATCATAAAAGCTCCCCTGCTCCTTCACAATATCCCGAAATATTCTTGCATTAGAAATACTCGCCCTAATTTTCAGCTTATTTCGCACAATAGAACTGTCAGAGCAAAGCTCTGCGATCTTCTCTTCGTCATATCCACAGACCTTATCAAGGTCAAATTCATCATAAGCTCTGCGGAAATTCTCACGCTTGTTCAGTATGCACTCCCACGAAAGCCCAGCCTGAAAAGACTCCAGCACAAGCATCTCAAACAAATAGCTGTCATCAGTCCTGAGAACGTCCCATTCCTTGTCATGATATTCCACATACTTTGGATTTTTCAGGTCGCACCATTTGCACCTGTTCATATAAGCTTCGTACCCTCGTTGTCAATGTGAAATTCCTTTACCTGCCAGCCTTTAAGCCCTGCATTGTCAAGGGAAAATTTCATCTTGCCTGCGAAATATTGGTTGCTCTCATCTACAATAGCCATGATAGTTGGACCTGCACCGCTTATGTATGCCGCATATGCACCGTGAGTGTACGCAATGTCAAAAACGTCCTTGCAGTGGGGTATAAGCGCCATTCTGTAAGGCTGGTGAAGCCTGTCATCAACTGCCGTTTTCAGATTTTCAAACTTGCCCGTAAGAAGCGAAGCCGAGAAAAGTGCCGCACGGGAAAGGTTGTAAACTGCGTCTTTGTGTGAAACTTCCTTAGGCAGACAAGCCCTCGCTTCCTCAGTTTTCAGCTCAAAATCAGGTATTATCGCCACGAATTTCAGCTTTGTGAAAACCTCCTGCTTTACCCAGTGTACCTTTCTTCCGTCAAATACCGCCGTCACAATTCCGCCAAGAAGTGCAGGCGCAGTGTTGTCAGGGTGACCCTCTATCTGTGCCGCAAGGTCAACAAGATCGTCCTTTGTGAGGGGATCTCCAAGCATTTTGTTTGCCCCCACAAGTCCTGCGATTATGCAGGCAGAGGACGAGCCAAGTCCCCTCGCCATAGGAATGTTGCTTGTCTGTATAAGTTTAAGTCCCTCCAGCTTTTTTCCGCATACCGCAAAAAGGTCTTTGGCAGAAATGTAAATAAGGTTTCTCTCGTCCGTAGGAATGTCAAGCCCGTCCGCAGCCGTAATGTCTATCTTGTCGCACTCCTCCATTTCAATGTAGTTGTAGTAAGTGAGCGCAAGACCCAGTGCGTCAAAACCGGCGCCAAGGTTAGCCGACGTGGCAGGTATCTGTATTTTTATCATGGTGAAAACTCCTTTATATGTAAAAATGTACGAATAAGCGCAGTTAAAATTGTATTTTACATCAATTGACAATTAGTCAATGTTATGCTATCCTTTAGTTAAAGAAAGGGGGGCGAGCAAATGAATAGAAAAATAATTATCGCTCTGTGTGCGTTGTGTCTGTGTGTATTTTGCTCGTGTTCAAAAAGCAAAAATGATAGCGGAATAGACTCCGAATATGTTAAAACAGAGAGTGTTGTAACTGAGGAGAGCACAGAGGAAACAACAGAGGTCAGAGGAGCTGATATGTGTCCATTGTATATGTATTATGAGGGCGATCTGTATATCCCTGCGGTCAATCCTGAAGACAGACTGATCTTTGATACAGCCGAGTTAAAAGACTATAAGTATGTTGGAAAAACAACACAATGCAGTGATTGCAGTGGCTTAACAGAGAATTTTAGGGTCACCATTCTTCGTGATAATGCAAAGGTCTATTATGACCAGAATGAACCTTTGGACGGCAAGCCTTTTGCTCTGATGTCTATTAATGAGAACGGCACTGTTTGGATAGCATATCTCAAACTAAATGATCGTGATTAAATATGTAAAGCGGCGGAGTTTTGATCCGCCGCTTCTTGTTTTTTATCAGTATATCCTTATTTTGCTTGCGATCTCAGCGGAGTGTGAAAGGATAGTCAGGTTAGCGTCAATGTCAGCCTCTTTCATGTTCGGCGTGATAAACGCAAGCTCGTTCTCTGTCCTGCCCGAACGCTCTATATACATGAGCTTTCCGAACATCTCAGAAATAGAAGACTTGAGAGCCTCAGCATTTTCAGCCTTTATGCGAACATACATTGAAACGTCCATGTCCTTGTAAGGCGCAACAAATCCCTTGTCATCACAATCTTCCCATGTAAGAGCAAGCACTCTGTGATGATGCTTCAGACAATCGATAATGTCGCCTACTACCGCTGAAGCTGTAGGAAGCTTGCCTGCACCCTGTCCGTAGAACATAACGTCGCCAACGCCGTCGCCTGTTACGCTGATAGCATTGTATACATCGTCAACAGACGCAAGAAGATTTGACTTTGGCACAAGTCTAGGACAAACGATAGCACTCACTCTGCCGTCATCAAGCTTCTTTACAGAACCTATAAGCTTTATAACATATCCTGCGTTTGCAGCATATTCAACATCATCAAGTGTGATCTTTGTTATGCCTGAGCAGTGTACCATTTCAGGATAAATGTGCTTGCCGTATGCAAGCGAGCCAAGTATACAGATCTTTCTGCAAGCATCCTCGCCCTCAACGTCAGCCGTAGGGTCAGCCTCAGCGTAACCAAGCTTCTGAGCCATTTTAAGAGCATCATCAAATGACATCTGCTCTTTTATCATCTTTGTAAGAATGAAGTTTGTTGTGCCATTGAGGATACCTGATATCTGAAGTATCTCGTTTCCTGCCAGACACTTGTTAAGCGGTCTGATGATAGGTATACCACCGCCAACGCTTGCCTCGAACAGATAGTTGCAGTTGTGTTCCCTTGCTATTTTAAGAAGCTCTGCACCCTTTTCCGCAACTAGCGCCTTGTTTGATGTAACAACGCTCTTGCTGTGTTCAAGAAGCTTCTTTGTGTAGTCATAAGCGAAAGTCGTTCCGCCTACTACCTCGGCTACTACTTCTACCTCGGCATCATTGAGAATGATGTTGAAGTCCTTTATCATTTTGTCTGCAAATGGAGAATCAGGGAAATCCCTCAGATCAAGAATGTACTTGATGTCACATTCCTTGCCGACCTTTTTTGAGATAGATTCACGGTTTTTCATAAAAAGCTCTACCGTACCAGAGCCTACAACGCCATAACCGATAACTGCTACTTTACACATAAAAAATCCTCATTCCTAATAAATTATATATTGTTAAAATCTTATTTTACCCTTACTCTCCCGATATTATCTTGACTTCCACAACACCGGGAACTTTAGAAAGCTCCTCCGTAAGCACATTGGTGCTAAGTGCGTCATGCTCAAATCTTACCGAGAATGTCACCGTCGCCACCGAGTCGATAGGGATATTCTGGTTTATTGTCAGAATATTCGTGTTCAGCTCGTAAAGCCGTGATATAATGGAGGAAAGCACTCCCTTTTCATCTCTCAGTATGCAGTATACCGAAACGATGTTGTTTGTGAGCTGTTCTTCATAATTGAATACGGAGTCCTTGTATTTGTAGTATGCGCTCCTCGATATCCCCACCTTGCGGCAGGCTTCCGATGAAGTGGAAACTTCGCCCCTTGCCCTCATGCGCTTTGCGGCAAGCACCTTTAGCACAATGTCAGGAAGCACCTCAGAGCTTACGATAACAAGTTTGTTTTGCCCGTTCTCCAATTTTAGTCCACCTCCAAAGTACAGATGTGTGCGTGATAAATACAAGTTTACCACTTTTGTCCCCATTTGTCAAGTGACCTGACCGCAGATATTCAACTAATTTTTCAAATTCAGGGTAAAATAAAATGTGTATTCTGACTAAAATCATTACACATAGAGCAATTTGTCCAAATAAAAGTCATATATATAGTGCAAAATATATAAAAAGTATGGCTTTGTACCCCTTCAAACTTGCTATTTAAGACAAAAAGGTGTACAATTAATGTTATGAAACTATCCTGCCTGAAAGGGGAGAATAATATGGATATGATAGCAGAAATACTGCAAACAGATAAAGCCGCTGCAGGCAAGCTTGAAAAAGCAGATATGGAAAGCGGCGAACTGCTGGAGCGCACAGTGAAAGAAGCGCAGGAGCTGAAAGAAAACGCCCTGAAAGAAGCCGAAGCCTATAAAACGCAGAAAGCCAAAGAGGTCACAGAGCGTATAAATACCGAAAGCGAAAAGATAACTTCCGCACAGAACGAGAAAACAACGGTTCTCGATAAAATATTTGAAGAAAAACATACTCAGTGGGAGAATGAGATATTTGATAATATTATCTCTCCGAAGTAGAGCAAAAATTCTCCGTGAAAGGGGCTGAAAAATATGCTTGACAGTTGGTCTGCCAACGGAACAGTGGCGAAAATAAAATATATCCACGGCAGAATGTTTACTAAAGAGAACTATCATGAAATGCTCATGCGAAGAACAGTCCCCGAAGCCGCAGACTATCTTGCACATTCAGCCAGATATAAAGACGCTTTCCGTGACGTTGACCCTAATACCGTCCATAGAGGTTTTGTGGAGGCGCTTCTCCAAAGAGAGAATTTCAATACCTATATGCGCCTGTGCAGATTTCAGGAGCTTGATAAACTGCCTTTTTATGACTTCCTTATAAAAAGCAAGGAGATAGAATGTATTCTGTCCATGATAAACAATATAAATTCAGGGCTTGATAATTCTTACCTTAACGACCTTCCCGGCTATGTCATAAAACATTCAAAGGTGAGTCTCCTTGAAATGAGCCGAGCCGAGAACTATGAACAGCTTCTTAAAATACTAAGAAATACACCGTATTATAAGATACTGGTGAAAATACCGCCTTTGGAGGACGGCTCAGCGGATTATACCGAGTGCGAATTAAGGCTGAGAACAGCCTATTATACCGAGCTTTTAAATACCGCAAAGCATGATTTTTCCGAAATGCAGAGCAAACAGCTCTCAGAAATGATAAGCCGGGAGATAGATTGCCTTAACATAATAAACGCCTACCGTATGAAAGCCTTTTTTGGCTACTCCTCCGAGGAGATAAAAAAACGGCAGATAAGAATAAAAACAGGCACAGGCTCAGTTAAAAGACTTGATAAGTATTATGAGCTTGAAAGCCCCGAAGATATGCTCAAATGGGTGAAAAGATCAAAGTATTCAAAGGGTTGCAAACAGACCTCTGAATATATCGAAAGTATAGTCCGAAGTTCACAGTTTGCCTATCTTTCTCATATCCTCGCCCAAAGCACCGCCGCACCGGTTTCACTCTATGCCTTTATGAAACTGTGCAGTACGGAAGCTTTGAACATCGTGCATATAATCGAAGCGATAAGATATAATGCCGACACTTCGGCAGTTGAAAAGGATCTTATCATCACCGCCTGAGCGGTAAATTCTCAGGAAAGGAGATAATGTGATTGGCTATAGAAAAAATGTCCCTTGTGAATATAGCAGGTCTTATGGACGAGCTTGATGCGACCTTGAAAAGGTGCTGTGAAAGCGGCTGTTTTCATATCGAGCCTGCGGGCAATTCTCCCGACAGCGCAATGAAGCCCCTCAGCGAGAAAAACGAGTATGACCGACCTCTGAAAGAGCTTGCCCAGCTTTCCGCACAGCTTGGTATAACTCTAAAGGAAACTGATTTTACTGACTGTGACCTGTCAGCTCCGCAGGATTTTAACTCCCTGTTTGAAAAGTATAATACCCCTTTCAGCGAGCTTAATACAAAGCGGCTGGAGCTTACTCAGCGTATCTCAGAGCTTGGAGGGGCGGTCAGACAAATAGACCACCTGAAAGGTATGCACAGCGACTTTCAGCAGCTTTTCTCAATGAAGTATGTTTCCGTCCGTATCGGAAAGCTGCCTGTGGATAACCTGCCGAAGCTTGACTATTATAACGAGAATTTCTTCTTTGTCCCATTTGAAACAGGAAAAAGTTTCTGCTGGGGAATGTATTTCGTCCCTGAACGTGATAAACAGCGTGTTGATGATATCTTCCACTCAATGTATTTTGAAAGGATACGGATACCGTCCTATGTATCAGGCGACGCAGACGAAGCCTTGGAAAAGCTAAAACAAACTATAGACGCAGATACAGTTGAGAACGCAAAGATAAACGAGCAGATAAACGAGCTTGCCGCAAAAGCAGAGCCTGAACTGCAAAAAGCTTTCTCAAAACTAAGGTTTATCCACGATACCTTTGACCTGCGGCGAAATGCCGCCGCACTAAACGATAAGTTTTATCTTAAAGGCTTTATCCCCGAAAAGGAAAAAGACCGCTTTGGTAAGCTTTTCGAGGATATGCGTTCAGTGTCAGTGGTCTATCTCCCACCTGACGCAGACGCCTCATGTGAGCCGCCTACAGTGCTTAAAAACAACTTTTTGACCCGACCTTTCACAATGCTTGTGGAAATGTATGGTCTGCCTGAGTATAAAGGCTATAACCCGACAGCCTTCGTGGCAATAACCTATACTCTGCTTTTCGGCATAATGTTCGGCGACTTGGGACAAGGACTTCTTATCGTTCTAGGCGGACTTGCCTTAAAGAAAAAGCTAGGAGCAAAAATAAGCGGTCTTGTCACACGTCTTGGCATATCAAGTATGATATTCGGTACTCTCTATGGCTCGTTCTTCGGTTATGAAGAGCTTTTAGACCCTGTGTTTGAGAATATAGGACTTGACTTCCTGCCCCTAAAGGTTTTCAAGCAAACGAACTTTATCCTCATAACTGCCGTTGCCATAGGTGTGGCACTTATCGTTATCTCAATGATACTCAATATCTATATCGGCTTTAAAAATAAGGATTACGAAAAAGCCATTTTCGGCTGTAACGGCATTGCAGGACTTGTGTTCTACAGCTCCGTTGCAGCAGGACTTGTTGGAACGCTCATGTTCGATGTAAAAGTCATGTCCGCTCCGTTCGTCATTTTCCTTATCGTAATACCATTGGTGTGCATATTCTGCCGAACACCTTTCTCTATCGCCGTGAAGTATAAACAGTGGCGCTTGTCCGAGGACGAGGAAAAAATGACCGTGGGCAACTTTATAGTTGAGAACTTCTTTGAAATGTTTGAGTTCCTGCTCAGCTATGTTTCAAATACTATGTCATTTCTCCGTGTGGGCGGATTTGTCCTCTCCCACGCAGGCATGATGCTTGTGGTAATGACCCTTATGGAAATGTGTTCCGCCGCCGCACAGCCATTCGTGCTTGTGCTTGGTAACCTGTTTGTAATGGTAATGGAGGGTATGATAGTTGCCATTCAGATAATCAGACTTGAGTTTTATGAGATATTCTCCCGCTTCTATGAGGGCGGTGGAAAACCATTTGAGCCTGTTAGTGTAAAATTTACCGCACAAACGGAGTAAAATCTCATTTGTGTAGGGGCGAACATCGTTCAGTCACTCGCCGTGACGGGCATTTTACCCCGACCATTATCCATACCCGTACAATGTAATTCGTAAAATCTAAAGCAAAAAATAATTTTTTTGGAGGAATCAACTATGCTTATCTATTTCCTGCTTCCACTTATAGCAGTCGCACTTCTTTGTGTACCATTCATTTTCACCGCAAAGAAAATAAAGAACGGAAGATCGCCAAAGGGTGCTTTTATCGGTAATCTCTGTACATTTGCAGGCATAATGCTCTGCGCTCTTATCGTTCCTGTAGGTAATTTTGTTTCAGCCGCAAGCGAGGAGGGCGTTAAGGCCGCCCTTTCAACAGGCGCAGGCCTTGGCTACCTTGCAGCAGCCCTTGCCGTTGGACTTTCCTGCGTAGGTTCAGGCATAGCCGTTGCCGCAGGCGCTCCAGCCGCTATCGGTGCAACCTCAGAAGATCCTAAGAACTTTGTAAAGGCTCTTATCTTCGTTGTTCTTGGCGAAGGTATCGCCCTCTATGGACTTCTTATCGCTATTCTTATTATCTCAAACGTAGGCACTGCATTGGGCATTTAACATGAGATTTTATCTTATCAGCGATAATATAGATACCCAAATGGGCATGAGACTTTCAGGTATCGAGGGCGTTGTGGTGCATACCTCCGAGGAGGTGTCAAACGCACTTGATAAGGCTATGGAAATGAAAGACGTGGGCGTTGTGCTTATGACAGAGCTTGCAGTCAAGCAGTGCAGAGAAAAGGTCTATAACTATAAGCTCACAAGAGAAACGCCCCTCATAGTTGAAATACCAGACCGCCATGCCACATCAAAGATATCTGATACCATTTCCCACTATCTCGCAGAAGCAGTGGGAATAAAGCTGTGATTTTGATAGGAGTTTAGTAATGGAAAATCAGACGATAAAACTTGAACGCTTCAAGCAGGCTGTCTTTGAGGACGCTGAAAAACAGGCAAAGCTCATAACCGAATCCGCTGATAAACAGCGTGAAAACGAGCTTGCTCAGGCGAAAATAGAAGCACAAAGCCTTGCAGACTCAAAAAAAGCCGCCACAGATAAGACCGAGGAGGCAAGAGCCGTAAGGGAAATATCTTCAAAACAGCTTGAAGCTAAGAGAAACGTGCTTTGCCATAGAGAAAAGCTTATAGACAGCGTTTTTGACAACGTAAAAAGCAGGCTTGCGACTTTCAAAGCAAGCAGAGATTATAAGTCTTGGCTAAAAGAAAAAGCCGAAAAATGCAAACAGACCTATCCCGAGCATAAGGGCGTTATCTACCTCTCGCCTGAGGATATGAAATACGCCTCTGACCTTGCAGACTTTGAAGTAAAAAGCCGAGATTCCATAGAGCTTGGCGGTATGCTCATGGTCTATGAGGATATGGGTATAGCACTTGATTATACCTTTGATTCAGCATTTGAGGGGCAGCGTTCAGCCTTTACTGAAAAAGCCGAGCTTGTGCTTGGGTAATAAGGAGTTTTTTATGGATAAAATATATTCGGTAAACGGACCTGTAGTAAAGGTTGCAGATACGAAAAGCTTTGCCATGCAGGAAATGGTCTATGTGGGCAAAAAGCGTCTTATCGGCGAGGTCATAAGAGTGCAGTCCGATTTTACCACCATTCAGGTCTATGAGGGCACAACAGGGCTTATGCCTGACGAGCCTGTTACCTCAACAGGCGCATCAATGTCCGCAACCCTCGGCCCCGGTATAATAAATAACATCTTCGACGGCATAGAAAGACCTCTCAAAAAGCTTGAAGAAGTCTCAGGCGCATTTATCGCTGACGGTGCAGACGTAAGCTCGCTTGATACAGAGAAAAAGTATCCCGTTACAATGACAGTGAAAACAGGGGATAAGCTTTCCGCAGGGGATATTTATTGCACCTGCCCCGAAACGCCACTTATCACACATAAGTGTATGCTTTCCCCTCTGTCAAAAGGCGGAGAGGTCATATGGACTGCCGAAAACGGCGACTATACAATAAATGACGTTGTGGCAAAAATAAAAGCCCCAAACGGAGCTGTAGAGGAGCTTACCCTCTGCCAGAAATGGCCTATCAGAACATCAAGACCATGCAAAAACCGCCTGCCTATCACAAAGCCGTTGGTAACAGGTCAGCGTATCGTTGATACTATCCTGCCGGTTGCAAAGGGCGGAACAGCCGCTATCCCTGGGGGCTTCGGCACAGGCAAGACCATGACCCAGCACCAGCTTGCTAAATGGTGTGACGCAGATATAATCGTCTATATAGGCTGCGGCGAGCGTGGAAATGAAATGACGCAGGTGCTTGAGGAGTTCTCAGAGCTTATCGACCCGAAAACACAAAGACCGCTTACCGACCGAACAGTGCTTATCGCAAATACCTCAAATATGCCTGTTGCCGCCCGTGAAGCTTCTATCTATACGGGCATAACCCTTGCCGAGTATTACCGTGATATGGGTTATCATATCGCAATTATGGCAGACTCTACCTCACGTTGGGCAGAAGCTCTCCGTGAGATATCAGGCAGACTTGAAGAAATGCCTGCCGAGGAAGGTTTTCCTGCCTATCTGCCGTCACGAATTTCCGAGTTCTATGAGCGTGCAGGCTATGTTGAAACTCTGGGCGGCAAGGAAGGCTCTGTTACTATAATCGGAGCAGTTTCGCCCCAAGGCTCTGACTTTTCCGAGCCTGTCACACAGAATACAAAGCGTTTTGTACGCTGTTTCTGGGCACTTGATAAATCCCTCGCCTATGCAAGACATTATCCTGCAATAAACTGGAACACAAGCTATTCCGAGTATGCAGAAGACCTTGCCGATTATTATAATAAAAACGTCAATGAGAACTTCATGAAAGTCAGACAGGAGATATCAAATATCCTCGTTGAGGAAAATACTCTTATGGAGATAGTTAAGCTCATGGGTACTGACGTCCTTCCTGACGATCAAAAGCTTCTTATCGAAACCGCAAGAGCCGTAAGAGTGGGCTTTTTACAGCAAAACGCCTATCATAAGGACGATACCTACGTCCCCCTTGATAAGCAGTACCGCATGATGAAGCTTATTACAGATTTCTATGCCCTTGCAAAGAAAGCACTTTCACAGGGCGTGAACGTTGATAAAATAATAGGCTGCGGCTGGATAGAAAAGCTTATCAAAGTCAAGTATGATATACCGAACGATAAAATAGAGCTTTTTGACGAATACGAAAAGAATATGAAAGCCGATATGGAGGCTTTGACAGGAGGTGCAGGAGCGTGAACGTAAAATATATCGGTCTTAGTGAAATAAACGGACCGCTCGTTGCACTTGACCATGTAAGCGGCATTTCCTATGACGAAATGGCAGAAATAAAACTTGATGACGGCACACGCCGCCTTGCACGAGTTGTAGAGGTGGAAAAAGACAGAGCCGTTTTGCAGGTGTTTGAGGGAACAAAAGGACTTTCCCTTGTTAATACCACCACAAGCTTTCAGGGCAAGCCTATGGAGCTTGCATTGTCTACTGAAATGCTGGGCAGGATATTCAGCGGAGCAGGCAAGCCTATCGACGGATTGGGAGATATCTTCCCCGAAAAGTACCGTGATATAAACGGCTCGCCCCTTAACCCTGTTTCAAGAACATATCCTCGAAACTATATAAACACAGGAATATCCTCCATAGACGCCCTTACTACCCTTATAAGAGGTCAGAAACTCCCTATCTTCTCAGGTTCGGGACTTTCCCATAATAAGCTCGCCGTGCAGATAGTAAGGCAAGCGAAAATCGCCGACGAAAACGGACAGGATTTCGCAATAGTTTTCGGAGCAATGGGCGTAAAAAACGATGTTGCAGATTATTTCAAACGCTGTTTCGAGGAAACAGGCGTTTTGCAGAGAGTCGCAATGTTTTTAAACCTCTCCAACGACCCTATCATAGAGCGTATCCTCACTCCAAGATGCGCCCTGACTTGTGCCGAATATCTTGCCTTTGAGCATGATATGCATATTCTCGTTATCCTCACAGATATGACTTCCTATGCCGAAGCCTTGCGAGAGTTCTCCTCATCAAAGGGGGAGATACCGGGAAGAAAAGGCTATCCGGGCTATCTCTATTCCGACCTTGCCTCTATCTATGAAAGAGCAGGCATTGTAAAGGGTGCAAAAGGCTCTGTTACGCAGATACCGATACTCACCATGCCAAATGACGATATCACCCATCCTGTCCCTGACCTTACAGGCTATATCACCGAGGGACAGATAGTTCTTGACAGAAACCTCGACCAAACAGGCGTTTATCCTGCTGTTTCTATCCTGCCGAGCCTTTCAAGACTTATGAAAGACGGCATAGGCGAGGGCTATACAAGAGAAGACCACCAAATGGTGTCGAACCAGCTTTTTGCAGCCTATGCAAAGGTGCAGGACGCAAGAAGCCTTGCCTCCGTTATCGGTGAGGAGGAGCTTTCCAATAATGATAAAGCCTATCTGAAATTCGGCACGCTTTTTGAAAAGCATTTTATCGACCAAGGCTTTGACGTGAACCGCACCATAGATGAAACTCTCGACCTAGGCTGGAGCTTGCTTTCCACACTGCCGAAATCAGAGCTTGACCGTGTTGACGAAGAACATCTGGAGCATTATTACAGTGCTGAAAAAGCTAAGGCACTTTTTGCAGAGGACTAAAATTCAGTGCCGCACAAATAATTATGTAGGGGCGAACATTGTTCGCCCGTTATTCCACAATATTGCGGTTATTTATGATATTGCCGTCACTCACAATATTGTTGTTTGCGATTTTGAAATTATTTGCAACATCACTATTTCAATGCTGAATAAAACGGCTCACAAAGAAAAAATCGGGCGAACAATGTTCGCCCCTACTGGACTTTATTTATATACAGTGATATAATAGAAAGAGGGTGTGACCAATGGCTGAACAGCAGGTCTTTGCCACAAAGGGAAATCTTATACTTTATAAAAAGGCTCTGAAGCTTGCCGCATTGGGCTATGAGCTTCTGGACAGAAAAAGAAATATCCTTATAAGAGAGCTTATGAGCCTTGTTGACAAAGCAGGGGAGCTTAGAGGAAGCATTGAGGACACCTACAAGGAAGCCTACAGCGCACTCCAGCTTGCAAATATCTCCATGGGTCTTGTTACACCTTATGCAAATTGTATCCCTGTTGAAACAGGCGTTGAGATAAGCACAAGAAGCGTCATGGGCGTTGAGCTGCCAAAGGTCACCCTTAAAGAACGCCCTCTGAAAGTCACATACGGCTTTTCTCAGACCGATTCTCAGCTTGACAGAGCCTATCTTGCCTTTGAAAAGGTAAAACAGACCACAGCAGTCCTCGCAGAGGTGGAAAACAGTATCTACAGACTGTCCGTAGCCATAAAAAAGACACAGCGCAGAGCAAACGCCCTGCAAAACATAATCATTCCAAGAAATGAACACATAGTGAAATTCATTACTGACTCTCTTGAAGAAAAGGACAGAGAGGAGTTCTCACGAATGAAAGTAATAAAGGCGGCAAAGCTAAAGTCGGCACAGAAATAATAATTGTAGGGGCTGGCGCCCTCGACAGCCCGCTTTTCAACGTTGTTTTGTTTATTGTGGGGGCGGTCACTCTCCGTGACGGGCATTTCACGCCATAATTTTATTAATGCAACACCCTTGTACTGCACAAATAAATTGTAGGGGCGACCTGAGGTCGCACGTCTGGTCGCCAGCTTGCAGCATTATAAAAACATGAAAGGAAAGATAAAAAATGGAATATATCAAAAAAGTATTCAGAAGCTATTGGATATTGTCCATATTCTGCGTAGTGCTGGGCATTGCGCTCATAATCGACCCTAATTTCTTCACCGCCGCCATAGGCTATGTTATTGGTGGACTTTTCACCGCATTCGGTGCAGTGGAGCTTATAAGATACTTCGCCATGGGCAGAGACGACCAGAGCTATTCTTCAAGCCTTGTGAGAGGGATCATCCTCGCTGCCATAGGCATTTTCATTATCATAAGACCTGATTTTATCCCGAAAGTCATTGCCGTTGTCTGCGGACTTTATATGCTCATAAGCGGCATCGTGAACATTCAGGACTCCCTTAACCTTAGACGTGCAGGTGTAGAAAGCTGGAACGTAAGCTGTATCTCAGCCGCTGTTACCACTCTCGTTGGTATACTTCTCCTCTTTGACCCTCTTATTTTAGGGGAAACCGCAATGATAGTCCTTGGTATCGCTCTGCTTGTTTCAGGTGTGACGAATATCTTCGGCTGTTTTACCGCAGGCTCAAAGCTCAAAAAGGTAAATAAGCTTATGAAAAAAGAACTCAAAGACAGACCTGATAAGGATCATTATATAGATATTTAGGATATTATCGTAGGGGCGACCTAGGGTCGCCCACTTTTTTCACTATTTTAGCAGTTTGATGTATTTCTTTACAAAAATATGTGCATTTTATTGACATAGGATGTGATTTCACAAGTTTCAACAAATATTTTTGCATCGATTTGTAAAAGTCTATAAAAATTAAAAAAAGCCTTGACAAATGAGGTCAAAAGGTATATACTCATAACTGTAAACAGCAAAGGCGCTGTGAACCACTTAGGTTCGCAGTGTCTTTTTTTATTTTTCTTAGACTATAATTTATAATAGGAGGAATTCAATATGGCAAACGTTCCTGAATATTTCGGCTCAGACGTATTCAATGAATCAGTGATGAAAGAAAGACTTCCAAAGGCTACATACAAGGCTTTGAAGAAGACTATCGACAACGGCGATCCACTTGATATCGAGGTTGCAAACATCGTTGCAAACGCAATGAAGGACTGGGCAGTTGAAAAGGGCTGCACACATTACACTCACTGGTTCCAGCCAATGACAGGTCTTACAGCTGAAAAGCTCGACAGCTTTATCTCACCAACTGAGGACGGTCACGTTATCATGGAGTTCTCAGGCAAGGAGCTTGTTAAGGGCGAACCTGACGCTTCTTCTTTCCCTTCAGGCGGATTGAGAGCAACATTCGAGGCAAGAGGCTATACAGCTTGGGACCCAACTTCATACGCATTCATTAAGGAAAAAGCACTTTGTATTCCTACTGCTTTCTGTTCATACAATGGCGAAGCGCTTGATAAGAAAACTCCGCTTCTCCGTTCAATGGAAGCTATCAATAAGTCAGCTCTCAGAATTCTGAAGTTGTTCGGCTCAGACGCAACAAGAGTTACCTCAAACGTTGGTCCTGAGCAGGAATACTTCCTTGTAGACAGAGAGATGTATGCAAAGAGAGAGGATCTTATCCTTGCAGGCAGATCACTTTACGGCGCACCTGCTCCAAAGGGTCAGGAACTTGAAGATCACTATTTCGGTACTATCAAGACAAGAGTTCAGGCTTACATGAAAGATCTTGACGAGCAGCTCTGGAGACTTGGTATCTACGCTAAAACAAAGCATAACGAGGTAGCGCCTGCTCAGCACGAGCTTGCTCCTATCTATGGCACAACAAATATCGCCACCGACCACAACCAGCTCACAATGGAGATCATGAAGAGAACAGCCAGAAAGCACGGCTTCAAGTGCCTGCTTCATGAGAAGCCATTCGCTGGCATCAATGGTTCCGGTAAGCATAACAACTGGTCTATCTCAACAAACACAGGTGTAAACCTCCTCGACCCTGGTAAAACACCTGCTGAAAACGCTCAGTTCCTTCTGTTCCTTACAGCAGTTATCAAGGCTGTAAATGATTATCAGGATATCCTGAGAGCTTCAGTTGCTTCTGCTGGTAACGACCATAGACTTGGCGCTAACGAAGCTCCTCCGGCTATTATTTCTATCTTCCTTGGCGACGAGCTTACAGGCGTTCTCGATGCTATCGTAAACGGCGTTAAGTATGAGGACAAGAGAGTTGAGATGGAGATCGGTGTTGACGTTCTGCCACACTTCCCTAAGGATACAACAGATCGTAACAGAACTTCACCATTTGCATTCACAGGCAATAAGTTTGAGTTCAGAATGCCTGGTTCAAAGCTTTCAGTAGCAGGCCCTAACACAGTTCTTAACACTATCGTTGCTGACGTTCTCGATCAGTTTGCTGACGAGCTTGAAAAGGCTGACAACTTCCAGGACGCTCTTGACGATCTTATCAAGAGAACTATCAAGGAAAATCAGAACATCATCTTCAACGGCAATGGTTATTCAGACGAGTGGCCTGTTGAAGCTGAAAAGAGAGGACTTCTTAACCTTAAGTCAACTCCTGAAGCTGTTCCAACATTCCTTGCACAAAAGAATGTTGACGTATTCTCTAAGTACGGAGTTTATACAGAAGCTGAGCTTCAGTCAAGAGTTGAGATTCTCCTCGACGAGTATTGCAAGACACTCAATATCGAGGCTCTTACAATGATCGACATGGCTAAGAAGGAGATCCTTCCTGCTGCCGCTAAGTATATCAAGGATATCGCAAAGACTGCTGAGCTTGCAAAGAGCTGCGGTGCTGAAACTGTATTTGAGGAAGAAACCGTTAAGGAAATTTCAGCTCTCGTAACTGAGATGTACAAGGCACTTGGCACACTGGAAGCTGATGTACAGAAAGTACACTCTATCGAGGACACACAGGAAATGGCAAACTACTTCCACGATACTATCTTTGCAGATATGGGAGCTCTCAGAGTTCCAGCTGATAAGATCGAAACACTGGTAGGCAAGGATTACTGGCCTTATCCAACATACAGCGACCTGCTGTTCTACGTTAAGTAAGGGACAATTCAAATTTTCAATATAACATGGACTTTATAACAAACTAACCACAGATCTACTACTTTGTTCCCCTACAGCCACAATAATATACAGAATGCACAATGAAGTGTATGACAGACCGAGCCGAATGGCTTTGGTCGTCATACACTTTTTTGTATTTTAGGAGGAAAAAGATATGACAAACACTGTAACAGTATTGGCTGAAAGCACAGGCTTCAGTGCCGTCAATACTATATGGGTACTGTTGGGAGCTGCACTTGTATTCTTTATGCAGGCAGGCTTCGCAATGGTTGAAACGGGCTTCACCCGTGCGAAAAACGCAGGTAACATAATCATGAAAAACTTGATGGACTTCTGTATCGGAACTCCGCTGTTCTGGCTCTTTGGTTTCGGTATAATGTTTGGCGACGGAAAGTTCATCGGAGCTTACAAGGGAATTGCTGATTCAACATATGCCTCAGCTGCTCCAGACGGAGTGCCTTTCTTTGCATTCCTTATCTTCCAGACAGTTTTCTGTGCAACAGCAGCAACTATCGTTTCTGGAGCTATGGCAGAAAGAACAAAGTTCATTTCTTATTGTATCTATTCAGCAATTATAAGCCTTCTGGTCTATCCTATCGAGGCTCACTGGATCTGGGGCGGCGGCTGGCTCGCAGACCTCGGCTTCCATGATTTCGCAGGTTCAACTTGCGTTCATATGGCAGGCGGCGTTGCAGCATTCGTTGGCGCAGCTATCCTTGGTCCTCGTATCGGTAAGTATGACAAGAACGGCAAGGCAAAGGCTATCCCAGGTCACTCGCTTACACTTGGCGCACTTGGCTGCTTTATCCTTTGGTTCTGCTGGTTCGGATTCAACGGTGCTTCAACAGTTTCTATGGAAGGCGACGCTATTCCGCTTGCAGGTAAAGTTTTCGTAACAACAAACCTTGCAGCAGCAGTTGCAACTATCACAACAATGATTTTTACTTGGATCAAGTATAAGAAGCCTGATGTTTCAATGACACTTAACGCTTCGCTTGCAGGTCTTGTAGCTATCACAGCTCCATGCGACACAGTTTCACCAGTATCAGCAGCTATAATCGGTATCGTTGCAGGTATCCTCGTAGTTGTAGGTGTAGAGTTTATAGATCAGGTACTCAAGATAGATGACCCAGTTGGTGCTTGCGGAGTTCATATGCTCAACGGTATGTGGGGTACTATCGCAGTGGGTCTTTTCTCAGACGGCACTTGCGGTGAAAAGGGACTCTTCACAGGCGGTGGAGCACATCTCCTTGGTATCCAGCTTCTCGGTATGGTATCAGTTATCGCTTGGGTAGCTATCACAATGACTATCGTATTCCAGATCATCAAGCACACGATCGGTCTTAGAGCTTCCGAGCAGGAAGAGATCCTTGGTCTTGACGTTACAGAGCATGGTCTTGTATCTTCTTACGCTGACTTCGCACCAGCAATGTCACAGGCAATGCTCAGCTATACAAAGGACGACGCAAAGAGCGTTGTAAAGGTAGACAAGTCAACAGAGCCTGTAGTTCCTGTTGAGAAGGCCATCAAGGTAGAATCTTATGCAACAGACACACCGTCTGCTGACGGCACACCTAAGATGACAAAGGTCGCTATCATCTGCAAGCAGCAGAAGCTCAACGATCTTATCACAGCTTTGGAGGACATCGACGTAACAGGTGTTACAGTAACGAACGTTCTTGGCTGCGGAATGCAGAAAGGACAGCCTGAGTATTACCGTGGTGCAGTTGTTGAAACAAATCTGCTGCCAAAGGTAAAGGTCGAGGTCGTTATTTGCAAGGTACCAACAAGAGCAGTTATCGATGCTGCAAAGGCAGCCCTTTATACAGGTCATATCGGAGACGGAAAGATCTTTGTATACAACATTGAGAACGTAGTAAAGATCAGAACGAATGAAGAGGGTTATGACGCACTTCAGGACGATTAAGCCTTAAAGATGACGGGTGACTACCCAATAAAATTGCCCCCATCCCACTTATAAATTATAGCTTGGAACCCGTGGTCGGAGAAATTCGGCTGCGGGTTTCAAGTTTTTATGAGGGGGAGTATAAGTGAGGAATGAGGAGTGAGGAGTGAGGAGTGAGGAATGGGCAAAGCCGACCAGAGTAAAGAACAAGCACAAAGTAAAAGTCAGCACCAAGCGGAGCGATTTTGCGGCGGAAGAACTTGCCCGAATAAGATGTAGGGGAGAGTTTTTGCGGTTATCGGACAATGTTGTCATCGTGGCTTGTTACTTCGACGGGCGAACGGTGTTCGCCCCTACATATACATTGTGCGGTGATTAGGATTTGTGCAATAAAACAAAAACAGGACAGCCCTCATGAGCTGTCCTGTTTGCGTTAATGCGAATTATTCTTCTATTTCTGTGGTCTTGATGTGAAGCTCTTCAAGCTGCTTCTCGTCTACTGTGGACGGACAAGCACTCATAAGCTCGCTGGCGTTCTGTACCTTTGGGAACGCTATTACATCTCTAAGGCTGTCGGCATTGCAGATTATCATGGAAAGTCTGTCAAGTCCTATGCCCATGCCGCCATGCGGTGGTGCGGCATAACGATAAGCGTCTACGAGGAAGCCGAACTTTGCTTCTATCTCTTCGTCTGTCATGCCCAGTGCTTCAAACATTTTCTGCTGAAGCTCAAAGTCTGTTATTCTCATTGAGCCTGATGAAAGCTCTGTGCCGTTGAGGACAAGATCCCACGCCTTTGCACGGACGTTTGCAGGGTCGGTGTCAAGATAGTCAAGACACTCCTCCATTGGCATTGTGAATGGGTGGTGCGCTGCTACCCATGTGTCGTTCTCGTCATCATACTCAAAGAAAGGCATTTCTGTTATCCATACAAAATTGAACTTGCCCTCCGGAATAACGCCAAGACGCTTTCCGCAGATAAGTCTGAGTGCGCCCAAAGTTGGAAGAACTACCTTGTTCTTGTCGGCACAGATAAGAACGAGGTCGCCCTTTTCTGCTCCAACGGCTGCGTTTATCTTCTCAAGATCGCCCTCACCGAGGAACTTCTTGAATGAGCAATTCGGCTCGTCTGCCCAGCGGATATACGCAAGACCCTTTGCACCTATGCCCTTTGCGTGCTCAACAAGCTTGTCGATCTCTTTTCTTGTGTATGTTGCCGCTCCGCCCTTAACGTTTATTGCACGAACTGAGCCGCCTGCCTCGATAGCTGACTTGAATACCACAAAGTCGATATCCCTAACGGTGTCTGTGATATCCTGTATCTCCATGCCGAAACGTGTATCAGGCTTGTCAGAGCCATAACGGCTCATAGCGTCTGCAAATGTAAGTCTTGGCAGTGGGAGCGTTACCTCTACGCCGAGAATCTCTTTGAAAAGCTTTTCGATGTAGCCCTCAATACAAGCCTGGATATCCTCCTGATCGACAAAAGACATCTCAAGGTCTATCTGTGTGAACTCAGGCTGTCTGTCAGCTCTGAGATCCTCGTCGCGGAAACATCTTGCAAGCTGGATATACCTGTCATAACCTGATATCATAAGCAGCTGCTTGTATATCTGCGGTGACTGTGGAAGTGCATAGAACTTGCCTGCGTGAACTCTTGAAGGAACGAGGTAGTCTCTTGCACCCTCTGGGGTGGACTTCATCATCATAGGAGTTTCTATCTCAAGGAAACCATTGTCATAGAAATACTCTCTTGTTATCTGAGCGATCTTATGACGGGTGATGATATTCTTCTGAAGCTTTGGATTTCTCAGGTCAAGGTAGCGGTATTTGAGCTTCAGCTCATCGTTTACCTTATCTGAGTTTGTTACCTCAAATGGTGTTGTTTCAGCCTTTGAGAGAATTCTCAGGTCTGTTACGGCAACTTCTATCTTGCCTGTTTTTAGCTTTTCGTTCACGCTCTCACGAGGACGTACCATACCCTTTGCCATGAGGACATACTCGCCTTTTACAAGCTGAGCCTTTTCAAAAACGGCTCTGTCTGTTTCATCATTGAATGCAAGCTGTACAAGTCCAGTTCTGTCACGGAGATTGATGAAGATAAGGTTGCCCATATCTCTTACTCTGTCGGCAAAGCCGCATACAACGACTTCCTGCTCTGTTTCAGGCACTTCGCCGCAGTAATGGGTCCTGCGTAAGCCCTTCATTGTATCAAGTTTCATTTTACATTACTTCCTTTTCTGTTTTTTTTGTTGGTCTGTTGATAAGGCCGTCAATATGTTCATATAGATCGGCTTTAATTGTTGCACCCATAGGCGCAAGTATAAAATCTATACCTTCACGGCGTGATTGCTTTGCGGCAGGAACAAAGTCGCTGTCGCCAGCTATAAGTATTATCTGGTCAACCTGCTTTTTGAACGAAAGAGAAGATATGTCAATTCCAACACGCATATCAACGCCCTTTTGTTCCAAATTAAGTTTAAGGTCATTGTCTGTAAGGTCACTTATTGTTATCTGTCCATTTACAAGTTTTTTGAAAGCTTCTGGCTTTATGTTGTAATGAAGTGAATTTTCAGAAAGCCGTCCCATTCTTAGTGCAACCTTTCTTTTGCTTTTAAGTTCCTTGAAAAATTCGTTAGTCCACTTGTATTCATCAGATTTTGCAAGGTCAACGCTTCTCTTTGTAAGTGGATTATAAACATTTTTTTCAACAGGTGGGCAATCATAGTAAAAAATACGATATAAATATCGCTGTTCATGCTGATTATGCAAGAGCTTCATACAATAATCGTATAGTTCATCAGCTCGTTCCTTTGGCGATTTTTCACCCCAAAAGTAATATGCTCTTTTGCGATAAAAGCCGCCGTCAACTAATATTGCAGTTGATATTTCACGCTTTACGGTAATTATATCATCAGCTTTCATTTTTGAAGATCCTTTCTGAAAATAAAAAACTCCTAGCCTCGTAAAACCCCTTATGGTGGGGCAACTACTACTAGGAGTGCACTTTCAACAAGTTGTATAAATTCTTTTACACTCTTAGTATACTAATATACAGTGTATATATTGTGATGAGTTTGTGAATAAATCCTGAATATTAATTTTCGCTTTCGTCTGTTTTGCTGACGGCAGGCGGGAAGCTGTCGAGATAGGCTCTGACGAACTTCTTCTTGTTGTCCCAGAACATGAGGAACAATCCCACGAGCCATATTGCGGCAAAGCATAATGCGCCTGTTTTCTCTTCCAGTGCCACAAGCATAAGGGTGAGGAAAAGCACAATCACCGTCCATATGACGCCCACAACATAGGCATAGACAGGCTTTCTGAACTTGCCGTATATCCTGGAGCCGTTGGGGGTCTTTTCTACCTTGCCATAAAAGCCTGTTGAGCCTCCGTCACGCTTTTTGGCGGTGTGGTGGAATATCTGAAAGCTTTCGGCGTCTGTGCGGTAGCCATAAAAAATGGTATCGTCACGGTGGTTCTTCATGAACTTGCTTTGGGAGAGAATGTTTATGGTCGGTCTATGCTCGATAAGGTCGCCGTCAAGCTTTCTGAGAACTCTTTTAGGCGAAAGTGAGGTCTCTACCTCATAGGTCACGGGTCTTATTGCAAGCATTATTTATCTTCCTTTTTATCGGGATAATCAGCAGGGTCAAAGACCTTGTCGTTTATCTTTATCTGTCCGCCTGTGTGGGTGTTGCAGAGCATACCATAGATAGTGCCGCATTTTGTACACCTGAACTGGTGGAAAAGCTTTTCAGCATACCACTTGTTGTCGTTATCCATTATCTTATCAAGTGGGCAGGTCTGATAGGTCATTTCAACTTCCCCTGCCAGCAACATTCTTGCAAGAGAACCTATGCAGAGCATATATTCCTGCGGAGTGTGTATTTCTACCAGAGGTATTTTCTCGCACTGTTCACATCTCATTGCTTAGTTCTCCTTTCCGATAAATTTCTCTATATCGGCGTCGATATCCTTGAACATATCTGCCATGAGGGCGTTTGAAAAGTTCTCGGCAATGGTGTTGTCAAGCCTGATATCTGTCTGCTCGCCTGTTGCCATGTTTTTGAGCTTTGCAACGCCTGATTCTATCTCGTTGTCCCCAAGCACCATAACGAACTTTGCACCTGTTTTGTTTGCATACTTCATCTGAGCGTTAAGTCCTTTGCCTATAAGGTCATATTCTACGAAACAGCCCTCTTCTCTAAGCTCGGAGGCTATGCCCATTGCCTTTTTAAGGGCGTCCTCGCCCATTGGTACGATATAAAGGTCGCAGGTCTTTGGCTCCATATAGTCGCAGCCCTGAGCGTCCATTACCATGAGAAGTCTTTCAAGTCCCAGACCGAAACCGAGAGCAGGGGTCGGCTTTCCGCCAAGCTGCTCGATAAGTCCGTCATAACGTCCGCCGCCGCAGACTGTGCCCTGTGCGCCTATCTCATCGGTGATGAACTCGAAAACTGTTCTTGTATAATAGTCAAGACCTCTTACTATCTTAGGGTTGATGTCAAAGTCGATGCCCATTACGGAGAGGTACTCCTGAAGCTTCTCGAAGTGTTCTTTGCAATCATCACAGAGATAATCGAGGATAACAGGTGCGTCCTTGCCAAGCTCCTGACAGTGTTTGATTTTACAATCAAGTATTCTCATTGGATTTTTGTCAAGTCTGTCCCGACAGGTCTCGCAAAGCTGGTCTTTTCTTGCGGCAAAATACTCTTTCAGAGCCTTGCGATACTCTGCACGGCAGGTTGGACAGCCTATAGAGTTGATGTTGAGCTTGATGTTTCTGAGTCCTGCTCTGTCAAGAACGCTTTTTGCAAGTGAAATTACTTCTGCGTCTGCTCTTGGGCTTTCAGAGCCGACCATTTCACAGCCAAACTGGTGGAACTCTCTGAGTCTGCCTTTCTGTGTATTCTCGTGTCTGAAACATGAGAGGATATAATAGACCTTCTGCGGCAGACCTTCGTTGAGGATACCGTTTTCAAGAACTGCTCTCATTGCGCCTGATGTTACCTCCGGGCGGAGTGTGAACTTTGAGTCGCCTGCTGCGGAAACGGAATACATCTCTTTCTGAACAACGTCTGTTGTTTCGCCAACAGAACGCACGAACAGACCTGTTTCCTCAAAAGTTGGTACTCTTATTTCTTTGAAGCCGTATATTTCGGCAGCTTCGGAAACTATCTTCTCTACAGTGTGCCACTTATAGACCTTTGAGGGAACGATGTCCTCTGTGCCTTTTGGCTTTTTAACTATCAATGCCATATAATAACGATCCTTTCTGTATTTTGTCTTGAACTTTTGAATACCGATATCGTTTAAATAGCTGTGATATCGGGACGTTGTTAATAAACGGGCGAACACTGTTCACCACTACATTAAAGAGCCTTGGTGCTGTTAATTACAACGTTTCAAATTTCAAAATCGTCAATAAAACCTTTTTTTATATAATAACCGAATTTAAGGCATTCGTCAAGTGCTGTTGTGCTGCCTTTTTCGGTCATTGACCAATTATTTCGCTGAGTGCTGCCACGGCTGGCGGGGCAGGGGATAATTTTCTGTGTAAAAAAATGCTCCGCAAGCTTTTTTGCACGCCGCATATGATATGCGGTAGTGACTATAATAATGCTTTTGCAGTTTGGAAAATGCTCTCTTACAAGCTTGGCTGCGTTTTGCAGATTTTCCACGGTATCAAGAGAGTGTGTTTCCACAGTTATGGCGGAGGTCGGTATGCCGCATTTTTCGGCGGCGATGAGCATGGCTTTATACTCTTCCATTTCGCCTTGTGAAGTATTTTGCACTTTTCCGCCGCAAAATATGAGATGTGGGGCTTTTCCCTCGTGAAAAAGCTTTGCCGCAAGGGGAACACGATAGTCGCAGGCTTTGCGGCTTCCCAGAACTATTATAACGTCGGCAGTTTCGCCTTTATAGTCAAGACCCTCGAAAAGAAGCTTGTCTACTATTTCGGGGGTGATGTTTTCTTTTGTTAGCTGGCTGGCTTTCATTGTTATACCGCCTTTGCTTTTTGGTGTGCTGAGATAAGGCATTCGAGAGTGAGTGAGGAGCGAAAAAGCGGGACGTCGCATTTCTGTGAAGCAGAAATCGAGCCTCTCCCCTATGGGTGGTGGATAAAAAAATAAAGCCGTCCCCTAGTAAGGGACGACTTTTACCGTGATACCACCCTAATTATCCGAACACTTTCGTGCCGGATCACTCTGACGCTTTAACGCAGCTATACGTCCGTTCTTGAACAAACGGAAGCTCCAAGGTGTCCTTCTTCCTGCCCTTTGTGTGAACCCTCTCACCAACGGCTCTCGCTGAAACATAAGAACGGAATACTCTCCCTTTCATCGCTTTTGTATATGAAATTTCAATTATATCTTTGTAGGATTAACGATATCTCTCCAGTCAAGATCGCCTCGCTCAAGTGCGTGGATAAGCGCTTCGGCAGTGGCAATATTTGTGGCTACCGGAATGTTGTGTACATCGCAAAGTCTGAGGAGATTCATATCATTAGGTTCGTGTGGCTTCACTGAGATAGGATCTCTGAAAAACAGAAGCAGGTCTATCTCGTTGCAGGATATTCTCGCTGCGATCTGCTGGTCGCCGCCCTGTGAGCCACTGAGATAACGCTGAACGTTAAGGCCTGTTGCTTCGGCTACCATTTTTCCTGTCGTACCTGTGGCACAAAGATTGTGCTTGCTGAGTACACCGCAATAGGCGATACAGAACTGTACCATGAGTTCCTTTTTTGTGTCATGAGCAATAAGTGCAATATTCAATGGAAACCCCCCGTTTATATATTAGTATATTAATGAACAAATAAGTTTCGTGATATAAAACAGCCGCACTATGCGCAGATATCCTCACGCACACGGCTGATAATATACTCAGACCTTGATGGAGAGGGGTATATGCTCGCCCTTTATTCTTCTTGAAATAGCAGAGAATGCAAGGAAGCCCATAGAGCTTGATGAAAGCGGCGCACCCTTTCCTGTTGCAAGAGGGATAGCACTGTCCTCAGGGATAACACCCAGAAGCTGAACGCCGACTGTGTCGATGATAGCGTCAAGGTCGTCCATTTCGTCAAACTCGAATATTCTCTTGTTTGCCTTGTTGATAACAAGTCTTTGCTTCTGATTTCCTCTCTTATAGAACTCATCTGACATCATTCTCGCATCTCTTACGCATACAGGATCAGGAGTTGTAACTATAAGTATAAGGTCGGAATTAGTAACTATATCAAATACAGAACCGTTGATACCTGCAGAGGTGTCAATGATTATGTATTCAAAATACTTTCTCATTTCCTGTGTGATCTTTTCGATATCCTCAGCCTTGAGCTGAACGAACGGGTCGGACGGAGCACAGAGAACGCTCAGGTTTGAAGCAAGCTTAACAGTTGTTGTTGCCTTGTATACGTCGCAAGTACCCTCAAGAACGTCACCTAGATCGTATGTAATATTACCCTGCATACCAAGCATGATATCCATACATCTCAGACCAAAGTCAAGCTCAATTATAAGTGTACGGTTTCCCTGCTTAGCAAGGGCATAACCGAGACAGGCGCTTATAGAAGATTTGCCTGTTCCGCCTTTACCGGAAGTAACTGCAATAATTTTTGACATAAAACTCATTGCTCCTTTCATATATCAATCCTGCGGCTGACCGCAGAACGCATCAGCAATAATAGCTTGCCCCTTCACAGCCGTGAAAAGGCAGATTTAAGAAAACGTTTCAGTACCCTCCGCAGGCAATGCGGAGAAGCATAGCGTTACCTAATAATATTGTACCACATATTTTGAAATTGTCAAAGACATTTGTACAAAAAAATACAAAATCGTTAATTCACATTAATTTTCACTTTTATTTTTGTCAATTTTGCACAACGCCATATCAGTGCTACAGAGTTTGTAATAATAAATCATAGCAAACCGATAAAAATATTATACAATAAGATTATTAATGCTATAAAAATTATTTTTGAAAATTATATAACAAAATAAAAAATCGGACAGGTAGTTATAATTTTTGGGACAATACATATAAATGTACAAACTTTGAAAACAGAAAGCGAGGAAAAGGGTATGTTTATCAAGACAATAAAAGTAAAAAAGCCAACATTTGCGGTGATCGGGGCGGTTCTGGCTGCGTTGGCACTGTTGGCGGTGATAATAGTGACAGTGGTGAGGATATCGTCGCCTGCGGTGTACGAGATGAAAAGCGAAGCGCAAAGACAGGCGTTTTTGAAAGAAATGGGCTGGGAGGTGTCTGACGAATACGATGAATGCAAGGCTGTGACCATACCGAAAGAATTCAATGAGGTGTATGAAAAGTATAATAAGCTTCAGAAGCAGCAGGGCTTTGATCTGGAGGACTATAAAGGGAAAACCGCTGAGGTGTATACATATTCTGTGAAGAATTATGGGAATAAGAAGCAGGAGGTCAGGGCTAATCTTATCGTCTGTGAGGGACAGCTTGTGGGAGGAGATGTATGCTCAGCGGAGCTGGACGGATTTATGCAGGGGCTGAGGAAAAAGTAGACGACTGAGCGTGAAACGTCGGCATTATGAACAAGGGTAAACTAATGCTTCATAGGTCGAAAAAAACCGATACAAATAGTAATAAAACGCCTGTGGAGCATATCTGCAGGCGTTTGCTTTTGGTCAAGTTTTTTCGCATATTTGACTTTTGGCGGTATCGTATGCTATAATCTTTATAAGAAAATTGTCAGAAAGGCTTTTGCTATGAGACTTGATAAATTTGTTTCTTCACAGCGTAATGATATTTCCCGAAGCATGGTGAGAGAGCTTTGCAGAAAAGGTCAGGTGACTGTAAACGGAAAGGTCGCCAAGGCGGCTGATGCTAAGGTCAGCGAAAACGATATTGTTGCCGTAAAGGGCGTGGAGATATGCTATAAAAAGTTTGTCTACATAATGATGAACAAGCCGCAGGGTGTGGTTTGCTCCACTCGTGACGGAGAGTCGAAAACTGTCCTTGAGCTAGTACCTCCTGAGATGTTCAGGGAGGGACTTTTCCCTGCGGGCAGGCTCGATAAGGATACTGAGGGCTTTGTGCTTCTCACTGATGACGGAGCTCTCGCCCACAGAATGTTGTCCCCTAAGACCCATGTTCCGAAAACCTATTTCGTCAGACTTCGTGACCCTTGGCAGGAAAATTATGCTCAGGCATTCGCTGAGGGCATGACTATCGACGGCGGGGAGAAATGTCTGCCTGCGGAATTTTCCGCAAGTGTGAACTGTCCCGATGAATGTACTGTTGTGCTTCATGAGGGTAAGTATCATCAGGTCAAGAGAATGTTTGAAAAGCTGGGAAATAAAGTTGTTTTTCTTAAGCGGATAAAGATCGGAGAACTGCCTTTAGATCCGGATCTGCCTCTTGGAAGCTGTTTAGAAATAATGCACAAAGATGTTGAAAGATTATTGACAACGAAATCGTTTAAATGTAAGTAATTACCTATTCTATGTGAATTTTCGTCAATATTCATAATGAGATATAATAAAGTTTAGTAAAAAAAACTCTTGCGGGTATGTTAAAAATTTGTTATGATAAAAGCATAGCTAATTAGGATATTAGTAAAATTCAAATAGGGAGGTCCTTTTTTAATGGCAAGTGTATCATTAAGGGAAATTTATAAGAAGTATGCAGGCGGCGTTATCGCTGTTTCAGACTTCAACATTGAGATCAAGGATAAGGAGTTTATCATCCTCGTAGGTCCTTCTGGTTGTGGTAAGTCTACAACACTTAGAATGATCGCAGGTCTTGAAGAGATCAGTGAAGGTGAGCTTTACATCGGCGACAGACTTGTAAACGACATCGCTCCTAAGGATAGAGATATCGCAATGGTATTCCAGAACTACGCTCTGTATCCTCACATGACAGTATTTGAGAACATGGCATTCGGTCTGAAGCTCAGAAAGGTACCAAAGGACGAGATCGCAAGAAAGGTAGAGGAAGCAGCAAGAATACTTGACATCGCTCACCTTCTTGACAGAAAGCCAAAGGCTCTCTCCGGTGGTCAGAGACAGCGTGTAGCCCTCGGTAGAGCTATCGTTCGTGAGCCACAGGTATTCCTTCTTGACGAGCCTCTTTCAAACCTCGATGCTAAACTGAGAGCACAGATGAGAACTGAGATCTCTAAGCTCCATAAGAAGCTCGGTACTACATTCATCTATGTAACTCATGACCAGACAGAGGCTATGACAATGGGTGACCGTATCGTAGTTATGAAGGACGGTTACATTCAGCAGATCGACACACCAACAAATCTTTACAACGATCCAGTAAACCAGTTCGTTGCAGGATTCATTGGTTCACCACAGATGAACTTCATCGATGCTAAGCTTCTCAAGGTAGACGGCAAGTATGTTGTTGAGTTCGGTTCTGAGGATACAAAGACAACAAGAGGCGTTAAGTATCAGGTAACAGTTCCAGAGTCTAAGGTAGATCCTGAAGTTCTTGAGCCACTGGTTGATCAGGAAGTTGTTCTTGGTGTTCGTCCAGAGTGTATCCACGATGAGCCTGCATTCCTCGCTCAGGCTACAACGGGCGTTATCAACACAACTGTTGAAGTAACTGAAATGATGGGTGCTGAAACATATCTGTACCTCAACTGCGAGGGTATCCAGCTCACAGCTAGAGTTTCACCTCGTTCTGACGTTCGTCCACAGGATGAGCTTAAGGTCGCTATTGATCCTAACAGAATCCATATCTTCGATAAGGAAACTGAGAAGGCAGTTCTTAACTAATAAGAATTTTTATCATATTGATATAACCAAAAAGTACGGCTTTGTCCGTACTTTTTGTGTTATATGCGGTGTGAAACCGATTTCGTTATCATAGATTAGAAAGGTACAAATAATGAATACAAAAAAAATGTTGGCAGTGCTTGTGAGTGTTGCTATGTGCGGAGCGGCTTTTGCAGGCTGCGGAAATAATGCGGACAGCTCAAAGGCTGAAAGCAAAGTGGAGTCTTCAAGCTCGCAGGTCGAAAAAATGCCTGAAACTGACGAGGAGTGGACGCAGGCTATGTATGACAAGGCTATGGTGTCATACGGCAACACTTCTATGATGCAGAATGTTATAAAGAAAGCACAGTCAGGCGAAAAGGTCACTGTGGCGTATCTTGGCGGCTCTATCACTGAGGGTATTTCTGCCGGTGCAGACGGCTGTTATGCTAAGCTCACTTATGATTATTTTGCACAGAAATTCGGTACGGGGGATAACGTCCAGTATGTGAACGCAGGCCTTAGCGGTACGCCGTCTAAGCTTGGAATACTCAGGCTCGACAGAGATGTGCTGGCTTATGAGCCTGACATATGCTTTATCGAATTTGCAGTAAATGACGGCACAGAGGCTGATTATCAGAACGCTTACGAGTCAATAGTCAGAACGCTTTTGCAGAAGAATATCACTCCTGTTCTGCTGTTCTCGGTGACAGAAAACGACCATTCTGCTCAGGATTATATGAAGCAGATAGGCGAGTTTTATCACCTGCCGATGATATCATACTGTGACGCTCTAAGATATCTTTTCGCAAACAACAGAATGACTTGGAAAGATTTCTCTGACGATCAGTCACACCCTAACACTGAGGGTCACAAGCTTGTGGCTTCAATGGTAGACTACTATTTTGACACTGTTATGGACGTTGCGCCAGAGGGCGATTATGTTATGCCCACAGACACTGTTTTCTCTCCACGAGAAGTGGACGCTCATATGTATGAGGGCGACAACCTTACGCCAACAAGCCTTGGAAGTTGGAAGGAAGGCTCTACTATCGCAAGCTTCACAAATGGCTGGACTTACGACAACACCGGAGATAACAGCCCTATTGTATTCGAGTTCAAGGACAAAAAATTCTTGTACATGATATACAAAGAGGTGAAGCAGGGCGAGTTCGGCAAGCTTCATGTTAAGGTAACAGCAGACGGAGAGGTGTATGACGAAAGCGATTACGATACCATAAGTCCGTCAGGCTGGGGAAATGCTCAGATACAGAATATCGCCATGATGCCTGAAGCAACTAACTATACCGTTGAAATATCAATGGCGGCAGGCGATGAGGACAAGCATGGAGAAGTGCTTGCCTTTGGCTATACTGAATAGCTGTTTGAAATTTTAGCAAAAATAATAAGGCAGATGGTTTTTTAGCGGCTGTGGGAACGGCTTGCTCTGGAAAGCTGTCTGCCTATTTTTTGTGTGTATTTATGTGGCGTTATGCTTAGAATTGTAGGGGACGGCGCCCTCGACGTCCCACTTCGGGGAGTTGCGAGGTTTGAGTTTCCATAAACCATGTGGGTGAACTAAACGGGCGAACACTGTTCGCCCTTACATTGTTCGTGCGTTGTTTCATAAATTGTTGTCAACAATAAGATAACAAAAGTTGTGTCATTGTCACAGAAATTCGTGAAATCAGGGTGGATTAACTGCATTTTTGCGTATTGCAAAAATCAAAAATAAATGTTATAATCAGTTGTGTATCACTATTTTCAGAAAGGCAGGCGGATAATGTGGCGGAAAAGATAAGCGAAAAAATACAAAAGAAAAAACCGAAAAAACTTATAAATATGATATTCTCACAGAAAACCACTATTATCCTGCTTCTTGCATTGCAGCTTATTTTCATTTTTATCATCTTCCAAAGCTTCGCTGTGCATTATGCCTATCTGCATATCGTTTTTTCTACTGTGGCTATCGTGCTTGCTATCTATGTCCTTAACAGCAGCGAGAACCCTGCCTATAAATTGGCGTGGATAGTACCCCTTGTTATTGTGCCTATCTTTACGGTGGTGCTTTATATATTACTCAAAAATCAGTTTTCAACAAGAAAGGTCAGAAACCTTTATGCTAAGAAATCCGCCAATACAAGACCTTTCCTTAAAACAAATGAACAGATAATGAGCTATCTCCATGAAAGTGAGCCTGATTTTTATAAGCTTGCAAACTATGTGGATAAGTCGGGGGGCTACCCTGTCTGCGGTAATACCGAGGTCACTTATTTTCCGCTTGGCGAAGATAAGTATAAGGCTATGCTTGAGGAGCTTCAGAAAGCTCAGGAGTTTATCTTTATGGAGTATTTTATTATCGATGACGGTGAAATGTGGCGTGAGATAGTTAAGATACTTCTTGAAAAAGCTAAGGCAGGCGTGGAGGTAAGACTTCTTTATGACGGCATGGGCTCTCAGTTCACTTTGCCTTTCAGATATAAGAAAAAGCTTACCGAACAAGGGGTAAAATGCCTTGTTTTCAATCCTTTCCGTCCTATGCTTTCTACTATACAGAATAATCGTGACCATAGAAAAATTCTCGTTATAGACGGCAATGTGGCTTTCAACGGGGGCGTTAATATCGCCGACGAGTATATAAACCGCAAGGAGCGTTTCGGCCATTGGAAAGATACCGCCGTTATGCTAAAGGGCGACGGCGTTTGGAATTTCACTATGATGTTTCTGCAAATGTGGGAGGTCATCTCAGGTGATAAAACTGAGTATAATATGTACCGCCCCACTGTAAAAAACGTTGTGAACAACGGCTATGTTATCCCCTACGGCGACTCCCCTCTCGATGACGAGAATGTGGGCGAGCTTGTCTATATGGATATGATAAACAATGCCAAGGATTATATCTATATCTCTACCCCGTATCTTGTGCCTGACAACGAAATGCTCACCGTCCTGGGCTATGCGGCAAAAAGCGGTGTTGATGTTAGGATAATCACTCCTGAGATACCTGATAAATGGTATGTGAGCGTTATAACAAGGTCTTTCTACAGAGATCTTGAAACGCTGGGTGTGAAAGTCTATGAGTATAAAGGCGGCTTTAACCACGCAAAAATGTTCCTCTCGGACGATAAGTCAGCCGTGGTGGGTACGATAAATCTCGACTACAGAAGCTTGTATCTCCATTTTGAGTGTGCAACTTATATGTACAAAACAAGTTGTATAAAGGATATAAAAGCGGACTTTGACGATATGTTTGAAAACCGCTGTCATAGGATAACACATGATGATATAAATAACCGCAGCTTCTGGTCAAGGTTCATGTCGGTCATTCTCAGGACCATTGCGCCTCTTTTGTAAAAATGTATTTTACGAGGCATCAGGGGAAAAATAAGCCTATCTTTGCTTTTGCATAGCTTGGAGGGCTTTTATGATACTTCTGAATAAATTGTTTTCGGCAGAAAAGTCTGCAAAGGGCAGAGTGGACTATCCTCTCTTGCTTCTCGGTGCGGTCATATATGGCGTGAGCGTTGGGTTGGTTTTAAGCCCTAACGAAATTGCCCCCGGAGGTGCTTCGGGGCTTGCTGTCATGTTGTCAAGATTTCTGCCTCTTGGTGTCGGCTCGCTTACAATGGCGATAAATCTTCCTTTGTTGGCGGTTAGCCTTTATGTGTTCGGCTGGCATTTTCTTTTGGGAACTGTTGTAGCTATTGCAGTTTCAGGTCTGACTGCGGATATGTGTACGCTTTTTACACCACTTACAAATGATATTTTTCTCAGCGCAATAGCAGGCGGTATTCTGTTGGGCGCAGGCTGTGGGATAGTTTTTCGTTCAGGGGGAACAACAGGCGGAACTGATATCGCCGCTAAGCTTATCAAAAGGAAAAAGCCCTACATGGCGGCAGGACAGATCTTTATGCTTGCAGACGGTGTGATATGTGTGCTCAGCGGTTTTGTTTTCGGCAGTATCGACAATGCACTGTATTCGTTCTTTACGCTGTGGGTGTTCTCAAAAACACTGGATATGATACTCTACGGCGGCGACAGAGGAAAGCTTGCGCTGATAATAAGCCCTGCCGCAGATAAGATACTCCATAGGCTTCTTAATGAGGGCAACTTGGGCTGTACGGTCATAAAAGCCCGAACGGGATACACGGGAGAGGACAGAGATCTTATACTTTGCGCAGTGAGAAAACGCAGGATAACGGACGTTCGCAGGATAGCGGCGGAAACTGACGAAAAGGCTTTCGTGCTTGTGGGTGACGTGAGCGAGATAATAGGCGAGGGTTTCAGGCTCTCTGATGAATACTTCTGAAAGGACATTACAATGGACATAAAAGATTTTAAGGGACACATTTTCGACTTGGACGGCACTCTGACAAGATCAAATCACGTTTGGTCAAAGATAGACGAGGAATTTCTCGGCAAGCGTGGGATAAAAGTGCCTGAGGACTATTTCAAGCAGGTGTCTGCAATGAATTTCGAGCAGGCGGCTGTTTATACAAACGATAGATTTTCTCTGGGTGAGAACATTCAGGATATAATGAAGGAATGGTTCGATATGGCGGTGTATGAGTATACGAACGTTATCGAGCTTTGCGGAAACGCAGGGGAGTATGTGCGAAAGCTTAAGGAACAGGGCAGGAAGATAGCATTGGCGACCGCTTCAACTGAGGAGCTTTATAAGCCTGTGCTAAAAAGAAACGGCATTTTGGATCAATTTGATTGCTTCGTGTCTACAGAACAGGTGAAGAGGGGAAAGGGCTTTCCTGATGTTTATGAGCTGGCGGCTGAAAAACTGGGGCTTGAATCGAAGAATTGCGTGGTTTATGAGGATATTGTTGAGGGCATAAAGGGAGCGAAAGCAGGCGGGTTCTTTGCTGTGGCTTGCTTTAATGACCATTACTCGCATGACTGGGACGAGATGAGAGAGATCGCTGATGCGACCGTTGAAAATGGGGAGTTTCCGGTTTAATGAGGAATGAGGAATTAGGAATGAGGAATGGTCATAGCTTACCAGAGCTGTGCCCCAGCACCGAGCAGAGCGAGAGATAAAACGCAGGCTCAAGCCCGGCGTTAGAGGGCTTGTGGGTTCTTAGGGCAAAGCCCTAAGCGGAGCTTGAGGCAGAGCCTCAATCGGCGTAAGCCGACCAAGCGGTGCAGATTTAATTAGAAAAAAGCACGCAAAAGTCAGATATCAAATAAAGGCAATATCGGAGCAAAAATCTGCACCGCCTACCCTATCCCTAAGTAAATGTAAATCCGCAAAGAGCGTAGCGACTTTGCGGCATGGCAAATTTGCCCGAAGAAAAATAATCATCGCCGCAAGGCGATACCATAATTCCTCACTCCTCATTTCTCACTCGACAAACGATAAAATTTACAAAAAATTAATAAAATCCTTTGACAAATGATTGACAAAGAAGAACACAGATGTTATAATTGTAGTACCTCTTTATGAGGTCTATTTTTTTGCGCTCTTTTTTTGAGCGTGAAAAAGCATAAGTTACCTCAGGGCTGTGTGACAGCTTGCGTGAAAACGTATGAGGGAGGCAGACGTACCCTGAATGTTCTTGCGGGGTATAAATTTCGTCAGGAGGTGCCGAAATGAGAGTAAAAATTACACTTGCTTGTACTGAGTGTAAGCAGAGAAACTACAACACTAAGAAGAACAAGAAGAATGACCCTGACAGACTTGAAATGAACAAGTATTGCAAGTTCTGTAAGAAACACACTCTTCACAAAGAGACTAAGTAATATTGAAAGGAGCTATTTCTAATGGCTAAAAAAACAGATGTTACTAAGTCTTCAAAAAAGGATACCGGCAAGGATCAGAAGAAAAAGGGCGGAATAAGAAAATATTTCAGAGAGCTTAAAGCTGAAATGAAAAAGGTCGTTTGGCCTACAAGACAGCAGGTGACTAAGAATACGGGAGTTGTTCTCTCGGTAATGGTCGTTATGGCTCTGTTCCTTTTCGGAGTTGATTCAGGTCTGGGTGCAGCTATCAAGGCTATCCTTAAAATCGGCGGTTAAGCCGTCACAGCGGTTTTGACAACATCAATATGGAGGTAAGAAACATGTCAGAAGAAGCAAAGTGGTATGTTGTTCACACTTATTCAGGTTATGAGAATAAGGTAAAAAGCAATATTGAAAAGGTTGTTGAAAACCGAAACCTTCAGGATCTGATCCCTGAGGTAATGATCCCAATGGAGGAAGTTACCGAAGTAAAGGGCAATAAGATCGACAAGGGCGACAGAAAGCTTTTTCCAAGCTATGTGCTTGTAAAAATGGTGCTTACAGACGATTCATGGTATATCGTTAGAAATACCAGAGGCGTTACGGGCTTCGTTGGTCCTGCGTCAAAGCCTGTTCCGCTGACCGATAAAGAGGTCGCTGCACTGGGTGTTGACACACAGAGAAGCGCTAACGTTCAGGTCGGCTTCAAGGAAGGCGACAACGTCGTTGTAACAGCAGGCTCATTCGAGGGCTTCACAGGAGTTGTGGAGAAATTCGATATGGAAGCACAGACGGCAGACGTCAGAGTATCTATGCTGGGCAGAGAAACAACTGTTACTATGCCGCTGACACAGATAAAGTCTGAGGAATAAGGAAAAAGGCGGTAAAACTCCGCAAACATTCGTGAAAATGGAAGCAAAGCCGTCAATGACGGTTCGGATATACGGCTTCCGGAAACGTGGGAGAGCGTATGGCGCTCGCCTTACCACTTAATTATGGAGGTGCGAACAAATGGCACAGAAGGTAGTAGGCTATATTAAGCTTCAGATTCCAGCAGGAAAGGCAACTCCTGCACCACCGGTTGGTCCAGCTCTTGGTCAGCACGGTGTAAACATCATGGCGTTCACAAAGGATTTTAACGAGAGAACTAAGAACGATATCGGTCTTATCATCCCTGTTGTTATCACAGTTTACGCAGACAGATCATTCACATTCATCACCAAGACTCCTCCGGCAGCAGTTCTCATCAAGAAGGCTTGCAAGATCGAGTCAGGTTCCGGTGTTCCTAACAAGACTAAGGTCGCAACTATCACAAAAGAGCAGCTTCAGAAGATCGCTGAGCAGAAGATGCCTGACCTGAACGCAGCAAACATCGAGAGTGCTATGAGCATGATCGCTGGTACATGCCGTTCAATGGGCGTTGTAGTTGAGGACTAATCAATCGTACTGTGCATTCATGCACGGCAATGGTGGGAGGAATTTTCCGCTAACCGACTAGATATCCACTGTCGGTATTACCACTTAATGAGGAGGAAATATTAATGAAACATGGCAAGAAGTATGTTGACAGCTTCAAGGCTATCGACAAGGCTAAGCAATATGACGCTCCTGAGGCTCTGGAACTTGCAGCTAAGGGTGCTAAGGCAAAGTTCGATGAAACTATCGAGCTTCACATTCGTCTGGGCGTTGACTCAAGACACGCTGATCAGCAGGTAAGAGGTGCTGTTGTACTTCCAAACGGAACTGGTAAGACTGTAAGAGTTTGCGTATTCTGTAAGGAAGACAAGTATGAGGCTGCTAAGGCAGCAGGCGCTGACTATGTTGGCGGCATGGATCTCGTTGAGAAGATCACAAAGGAAAACTGGATGGATTTCGACGTTGTAGTTGCTTCACCTGACATGATGGGTGTTGTAGGACGTCTTGGTAAGATCCTCGGACCTAGAGGACTTATGCCAAACCCAAAGGCAGGAACTGTTACTCCAGACGTAGCTAAGGCTGTTACAGAGGCTAAGGCTGGTAAGATCGAGTATCGTCTTGATAAGACAAACATCATTCACTGCCCTATCGGTAAGGCTTCATTCGGTGTTGAGAAGCTCGAGCAGAACTTCAACACACTTATCAACGCTGTTGTAAAGGCTAAGCCAGCCGCTGCTAAGGGTCAGTACCTTAAGAGCGTAGTTGTAGCTTCTACAATGGGCCCTGGTATCAAGATCAGCACTGCTAAGTACGGCAACTAATCTGATAACAGATAAATATTGAATTTTTAAGGGACTTGTGCTAAATGCATAAGTCCCTTTTTTATATATTCCCACAATTTGAACCACCCATGTTCAAATATTTGCATTATCAAGAAAAATTAACAAAATAATTTTTAAAGTAATCGTTTTACCCTGTTGCATTATTTTTTCTATGTGTTATAATATCAATTGAGCCGTAAGGTTCAGATTTTTGCAAGGAGTGATAATTATTAATATCTTTTATAACGAAAAAGATAAGGCTTTCAAGCTGAGAGCCAATAATACAGACTATATGATGAAGGTCTGCGAGGAGGGCTACCTCGCTCACGTTTACTATGGAAATAAAGTCCCTGACGAGGATCTGACTTATCTTCTCCGTCTTGACGAAAGCCCTTTTACCCCTGCCACTAACGACCGTGACAGAGCAAGCTTTATGGATACTCTGCCTTTTGAATATCCATGCTTCGGTCTTGGTGATTACAGAGAGTCTGCTTTCAAAATAATGGACGCTGACGGTATGTCGACTAGCGATCTGAGATATGTTTCTCATAAAATGTATGAGGGCAAACCAAAGCTTGAGGGTCTGCCTGCTACTTTCGCTACTGAGGAAAGCGGTTGTTCAACTCTCGAGATAACAATGTATGATAAGTATGCCGATATCGAAGTCGTTCTTATCTACACAGCTTTCGATAAGCTTGACGTTATCACACGTTCCGCTGTTATCACAAACAAGAGCGAAAAGCCGTTCAAGATAACAAGAGCCCTTTCAGCTTGCGTTGATTTTGATACAGACAAAATGGATATGATTACACTCAACGGCTCATGGGCTAGAGAAAGAGCTGTTGAAAGATGCAGACTTCACCATGGTAAACAGCTTGTTGATTCCTGCAGGGGCGAATCATCACATCAGAACAATCCGTTCGTTGCTCTTTGCGACAATAACGCTGACGAGGATAAGGGCGAGGTTTTCGGTTTCAACTTTGTTTACTCTGGAAACTTCTATGCTCAGGCAGAAGTGACTCAGCATAAGAAAACTCGTTTCCTTATGGGTATAAATCCTCTTGACTTCGAGTGGCTTCTGGAAAAGGGCGAAAGCTTCACTTGCCCTGAGGTAGTAATGGTGCACTCTGACGAGGGTATAGGCAAAATGTCAAGAACTTTCCATGACCTCTATAGAAACAACCTTATCAGAGGCGAGTATAAGGATAAAAGACGTCCGATACTCATTAACAACTGGGAAGCTACTTACTTTAATTTCGATACTGACAAGCTTATAGATATCGCTAAGGAAGCTTCAAAGCTTGGTATAGAAATGCTTGTTATGGACGACGGCTGGTTCGGTCATAGAGATTCTGATAACTCATCACTGGGCGATTGGTTCGTTTATGAGAAGAAGCTCATGGGCGGTCTTAAATATCTTGTTGACGAGGTAAATAAGCTTGGCATGAAGTTCGGCATTTGGTTCGAGCCTGAAATGATATCCCCTGACTCTGAGCTTTATAAGGCTCACCCAGACTGGGCTATCCAGATAAAGGGCAGACCTTTGACCCTTTGCAGAGAGCAGTATGTCCTTGACTATTCAAGAAAAGAAGTCAGAGATTACGTTTATGGCATGATGAAGAAGATTCTCGACAGTGCGAATATCGAGTACATAAAGTGGGATATGAACAGACAGCTCACAGAGGTCGGCTCGGCTACCCTGCCTGCTGAAAGACAGAGAGAGCTGTGGCATAGATACGTTCTCGGTGTTTATGACCTTATGGACAGACTTACAACAGATTATCCTCATATCCTGCTGGAGAACTGCTCAGGCGGCGGAGCAAGATTTGATCCCGGTATGCTTTACTACAGCCCACAGATATGGTGTTCTGACGATACAGACGCTATCGAAAGACTTAAGATACAGCACGGCACTTCAATGTGCTATCCATGCTCAGCAATGGGTGCGCACGTTTCTGATTGCCCTAATCATACTGTTGGCAGAAACACTCCGTTCAAAACAAGAGGTCACGTTGCTATGGTGGGTACGTTCGGCTATGAGCTTGACGTAACAAGGATACCGCAGGAGGACAGGGACGCTATCCCTGCACAGATAGAGGAGTTCAACAAGTTCAACAAGCTTGTAAGAACAGGTGACCACTACAGAATAGGCAATATGTTTGAGGACAACACCTGGGACGCTTGGGAGTTCGTTGCAAAGGACAAGAGCGAAGCTCTCTTTGAGTTCGTTCAGGTGCTTGGCAGACCAAACGAAAGATCAAGACGTATCAAGCTCAAAGGTCTTGAAGCTGACGCTTACTATTATGAGGAGAATGAGCCTGACAAAAAGATTTCAGGTGCGGCACTCATGAATGCAGGCATCAACATCGCAAAGATGTGGAATGGTGACGGACTTTATGGCGACTTCTGCTCAAAAATTCTTCATTTTATAAAGGTGTAAGAGCAAAGCGTTTATCAAAGTTGTGGTAAGGTTAGATAAATACACAAAAGACTATTGACAATTTGAAGATATTGTAGTACAATAGTTGTGAAATAAGTTCAAATTTTAAAGGTGGAGTTCTTCCACCTTTAAATAACACAGAGATGTAAACGAATACAACTTGTAAGGAGAATTTTTATGAGGTTAAAAAAGCTAATGGCAGTGGCTTGTGCCGCCGCCCTTACAGTGACAGCTTTCGCAGGCTGCTCAAAAAAGAACGATTCCTCCAGCGGCTCTGACAGCAAGGGCGACGCTAAGAAGGAGTATTACAACGCTCAGCCTGTTGACACTGGCTGGGAGTGGGGAAATGTCGAGATAGTTGACGGTGGTTTTATCCCTGACGTCATCTATAACCCTACTGAGGAGGGGCTTATCTACGCCAGAACAGACATGGGCGGCGCTTATAAGTATAATAAGGATACTCAGCGCTGGGAGTGCATAACAGATTGCTTTGGTGGCGACGATTGGAACTATAACGGAACAGAGAGCCTTGCAACTGACCCTGTTGAGCCAAACAGAGTTTATCTTGCGGCTGGTACATACTCCACAAACAATGGTGCAATATTTGCTTCTGACGATTACGGCAAGAACTGGACTATCTGCGAAATGCCTTTCGGCATGGGCGGTAACGAGGTCGGAAGAGGCTGTGGTGAAAGACTTCAGGTAGACCCTAACGATAACTCTATACTTTACTTCGGCTCAAGAGCTGACGGACTTTGGAAGTCCACAGACTATGGCGCAACATGGAACGAGGTCACTTCATTCCCTACAAAGGGCGGATATACTGAAGACGGATATTCTATCGGACTTACATTCGTGGCATTCGATAAATCAAGCTCTGAAAAAGGTCAGGCAACAAAGACAATAATCGTTGGCTCAGCAGGAACACAGGGGGATTATCTCTATCGTTCTGATGACGCAGGCGAAACATGGACAGCTATCCCTAATCCAAAGTCTGAGGCTACAGGCGACAAGACCGAGAAGCTCAAGCCTTGTCAGGGCGAGATATCTTCTGACGGATATCTCTATTCAACATGGTCTTATAAGGTAGGACCAAACGGTGCTTCTGACGGAGCAGTTCAGAAGTATAACCTTAAAACAGGCGAGTGGACAGAGATAACTCCTGAGAGATCTTATACTTGCGGTTACAATGGTATCTCAGTAAACCCTAACGACCCTAACATGATAGTATGCACAACTCTTGACCTTTGGGCATACTTCGACAACCTTTTCGTTTCCTATGACGGAGGCGAAACTTGGAACGGCATTTGGGGCAGTGACGAGAACGGCAAAGAGGTAAACAACTTTAATCTCGATATAAGCAATGCTCCTTGGCTGGATTGGCAGGGACAGCTCAAGCCGGGCTGGTGGATGACAGGTGTTGCTATCAACCCGTTCAACCCAGATGAGGTTCTTTACACAACAGGTGCAACTATCTTCGGCACATCAAATCTTTCAAAGATAAAGGACGAGCCTGTTGACATAAGCGTAAAGGCAATGGGCATTGAAATGACAGCTATCTTTGACTTCGTTTCACCTCTCGATAATGGCGAGGGTACTCCTGAGCTTTATTCCACAATGGGTGACCTTTACGGCTTCCGCCATGATGATGTAACAAAAGCTCCGCAGGAGCATTATGGCGACTTTAAGGCGACATCTATAGATTGTGCGGCACAGGATTATAAGATAGTAGTAAGAGCAACAGACGATGGCGACGGCTCGGTTTACTATTCAACAGACGCAGCCGAAACTTGGCAGGCAGTGGAAACACTTCCGGAGGGCGTTGGCAAAAAAGCAGGCGGCACAGCTAAGCTTTCCGCTGACGGCAAAACCATTTTCTATCAGAGCGGCACAACAGGCGTTGCTGCGGCAGTAACAAGCGACTTTGGCAAAACATGGACTACCTGCGAGGGACTTCCTGCCGGTGCAGTTATTGAAACAGATAAGGTAAATCCTGATAAGTTCTACGGCACATATGACGGAACGTTCTATATGAGTACAGACGGTGGAAAGACTTTCAGTCCTATAGCAAATATGCTCGTTTCAGCAACATCAATAAAAGCTTGTCCTGATACAGAGGGCGACCTTTGGATACCTGTAGGTGCGGGCGGAGTTTACTATCTTGACTCATCAACAGGCACTCTCGCTCCTACATCTCAGGACGTTACACTGTGCGATGCTATTGGTCTTGGTAAGGCTGAAAAAGACGGCGACTATATGGCACTCTACATGATGGGCGAGGCAAACGGCGACGGCTACGGAATCTACCAGTCCACCGACAAGGGAGTAACATGGAAGCGTATCAATGATGACACACAGAAGTGGGGCAACGTTAGAAAGATAATCAGCGGCGACCCTAAGGTATACGGCAGAGTTTATGTAGGCACTGACGGACGTGGTATCATTATGGGAAACGTTAAGCAGTAAAATTTACCTATCCTTTATATAAAGAAAACAGAGCGGTGCAGATAGTGCCGCTCTGTTTTTGTCTTTGCCCGAATGTCAGGCGTTTCCGCATCTTGCATAAGTGAATAAAATCGGAAGTGCAAATTTGTGCATTGTTATGATAAATCTTAAAATCATCTTAGCAAAATTACAAATGCTTGCATTTAGTGCGGATTTTTGTTATTATGTTACTGTAAGAACAGATCAGAAGATACAGACAACAGAAAGGGGTGCTTAATATGAACGATGCAAATAAAGAAACAAACGCAGCTTATGAAGAGCCGAAAAAGAAAGTGTATGTGAAACTGTTGGTATTCCTTGTGCTGATAACTGCGATAGTTGTCGTTTTAGGGGCAAAGTTCGTGTCGTTTTATTACAAAACTCACGGCATTGGAGGACGCTATTTTTATAAGGGCTGTGATGCGGAGGTCGTCCACCAACTGCCAGAGGGTCTCACCGACGAGGATATCTCAAATGCGGTGATAATGCGCACATACAATAGAGGCGAAGCAAATGACTATGATAATGCAGGCAAAAACGACTTTTTTGTGGAATCCCATTATCTTATGGGCGTGCAGAGTATCGACGATGAGACCTGCAAGGTCTATATACTGAGCAATGACGGACATTATAAAGGTGCAGGCAATATGTACAGCGGCGGTCTGGTCGTAAGAATGTTGGACTTTAAAAAGCAGGACGACAATTGGACAATGACCAAGATGTGGGAGCCAAGAGGCGGAGCAATGTATGAAGGCTCGATCAGGGAAACTATCCCCTCTGAGCTTGCTGATCTTATATTCAGCGATGAGGAAACAGAGATCAAAAAGACGATCACCGATGAAACGGAAGAGAAGGTCAAGGCGTACTATGACACTGACGAAGTGGCATAATATAAACTTTGTATAACATGATACAGCAAAATGGGACGTCGAGGACGCTGTCCCCCTATACCATACCTCTTGTAAGGGCGACCTGTGGTCGCCCGTTCTTTTGGCGATAGCAAAATTATTGCGATAAATAGTAGCATTTTACCCTGCTAAAGCCCCGAAAAACCGACTTTTATAACGAATATGAATAAAATGTAGCGGTAAATGATACTCATAGTGAAATTTGTGCATTGTGCATATAAATGTGCTGAGAAGTCAGCAAAAGTTCTATATTGTAATTTGTCTGTAACCGCTTGCAAATGGCTTGAAAGTAGTGTATAATAATACTTGCGTGACTGCACAGTGTATTTAATGTACACGATGATGATATGCGATGAAGCGGAAGGTTGCTGACAGTTGGTCAGGTAATTTCCGTGGAGTATGTCCGATTTTAAACCGGGCGACTGTTAATACCGAACACAGTATGTGCTTATGCTTCTTGCGATAGCGGACAAGGTCTGCTTTAGCGTGAGTATGTGTGATGCTGTGTGCGCTGTTTTCTGAGTCCGAAAGCCTTGTGGGTTTCGGAATTTTTTATGAGAATGGCAGGGAACACACGGCAGAGTGTAAACGGGTATCAACAGAAAGCTTTTAAAGCTCGAACCTGTCAATTGCGTAAGCGATCGGCACGCCTCGATCATTTACGCAATTGACTGAGGCTTGAGTGAAAGAAAGCTGCCCCCTAAACTTTTTTAATTTGCACAAGGAGGCGATTTAAGTGGCAGTCAATGAAAAGATCAGAATCAAGATCAAGGGTTACGAGCATGCGGTTGTAGACGCAGCTGCAGCAAAGATCGTTGAGGCTGTTAAGCGTTCAGGCGCACAGGTTTCAGGTCCTATCCCACTTCCTACAGACAAAGAGGTAATCACTATCCTCAGAGCTGTACACAAGTACAAGGATAGCCGTGAGCAGTTCGAGATGAGAACTCACAAGAGACTTATCGATGTTCTGAGACCTACAAAGGAAACAACAGCAGCTCTTGAAAATCTTGAACTTCCTGCAGGCGTTAACATTGTTATGGAGATCAAGTAATCTCCAAATGAGATCGCGTGCGATCTCAAAAAACATTTAACACGCAGGTCACGTCGGACAAGTCCGACCAATAACCACATAGGAGGAAAACATAATGCAAAAGGGAATCATCGGTAAGAAAATCGGTATGACACAGATTTTCGATGAAGCAGGAAAAGTAATTCCTGTAACAGTTGTTGAAGCTGGTCCTTGCGTTGTCGTTCAGAAGAAGACAGTTGAGAATGACGGCTATGAGGCTGTTCAGCTGGGCTATGGCGACATCAGAGCGAAGAGAGTAAACAAGCCTCTTCAGGGTCACTTCAAGAAGGCTGACGTTGCAATGAAGAGAACTCTTAAGGAGTTCAGACTTGCTGACACATCAGCTCTTAATGTTGGAGATATCGTAAAGGCTGACACATTTGCTGCAGGCGACATCGTTGATGTCAGCGGTACAAGCAAGGGTCACGGATTCTCCGGTACGATCAAGCGTCACAACAACTCAAGACTTAAGGAAACTCACGGTACAGGTCCTGTACACAGACATGCAGGTTCTATGGGTGCTTGTTCATCACCTTCAAGAATCTTCAAGGGCAAGGGTATGCCTGGTCAGTATGGTAACGTAAAGGTAACTGTACAGAATCTTGAGATCGTCAAGGTAGACGCAGAAAACAATCTTATCGCAATCAAGGGCGCAATTCCTGGACCAAAGAACGGTACAGTTACAATTTGCGACTGCGTTAAGAAGGCTTAGTGGAAGGAGGAATCATAATGTCACAGATTTCAGTATTTGATATGACAGGCAAAAAGGTTGCCGACACTGAGCTTAACGATGCTATTTTCGGTATCGAGCCAAACAAGGCTATCATGCACGCTATGGTTGTAAATTATCTTGCTAACCAGAGACAGGGCACACAGTCAACTCTTACAAGAACAGAAGTAAGAGGCGGTGGTAGAAAGCCATGGAGACAGAAGGGAACAGGTCACGCAAGACAGGGTTCTATCAGAGCTCCACAGTGGGTACACGGTGGTGTTGCTCTCGGTCCTAAGCCAAGAGATTACAGCTATTCACTTAATAAAAAGGAAAGAAGACTCGGTATGAAGTCTGCACTTTCAACAAAGGTCGTTGACGAGAATCTCGTAGTTGTTGATTCAATCAAGCTCGAGAGCTACAAGACAAAGGCAGTTGTTGAGATGCTCAAGGCACTTGGTGCTGAGGGTAAGGCTCTCATCGTTACAGCAGAGTCTGACAAGACTGTTGTCAAGAGTGCAGCCAACATTCCTGGCGTTAAGACAGCTACTGTAAATACTCTCAGTGTTTACGACATTCTGAACTATGATAAGTTTATCGTTTCTTCAGAGGCTGTAAAGAAGATTGAGGAGGTTTACGCATAATGAGAACTGCTCAAGATATTATTTTAAAGCCAGTTATCACTGAAGACTCTATGGACAGACTTCAGGCTAACAGATACACTTTCAAGGTCGCTAAGGACGCTAACAAGATCGAGATCGCTAAGGCAGTTGAAGAGCTTTTCAACGTAAAGGTAGCTAAGGTAAACACGATCAGCGTTAAGGGTAAGCAGAAGAGAATGGGAAGAAGCGTAGGCTACAGACCAGACTGGAAAAAAGCGATCGTTACTCTTGAGGGTGACAAGACAATCGAATTCTTCGAGGGCTTGTTCTAAATCCTCTAAAAGAGGTGCAGCGTAAGGCTGCATTGCTCCGAAGAACTTCATGAATACCGAGAAGTCTTCGGAAAGGTCTTGCGAGGCGGCGAGGACCGCTCATCATTTCACCGCAGGACGTAAGTATGGAAGGGCGCTTGGCGTGAAAACGCTTTGACCTTTTCGCAAAACTCAGATAAGGAGTGAATTTCAAATGGCAATAAAGAGCTACAAGCCTACAACAGCCGGCAGAAGAGGTATGACAGTTACCGATTATTCCGAGCTTTCAAAGGTTGCTCCATGTAAGTCTCTGCTTGAGCCACTCAAGAAGAACTCAGGTAGAAACAGCTACGGTAGAATCACTGTTCGTCACAGAGGCGGCGGAGTAAGAAGAAAATACCGTGTAATTGATTTTAAGAGAAACAAACTCGATATGAACGCAACAGTTCTTACTATCGAGTACGATCCAAACCGTTCAGCATTCATTGCTCTTGTAGAGTATGAGGACGGCGAGAAGAGATACATCATCGCACCTTATGGTCTTAAGGTCGGTGACGTTATCAGAGCAGGCGCAGACGCAGACATCAAGCCTGGTAATGCACTTGCAATGATAAACATTCCTGTTGGTACTTTCATCCACAACATCGAGCTTTATCCTGGTAAGGGCGCACAGCTCGTTCGTTCAGCAGGAAACATGGCTCAGCTCATGGGTAAGGAAGACAACTACGCACTTGTAAGACTTCCTTCAGGCGAGATGAGAAAGGTCCCTGTAAACTGCATGGCTACAATCGGTCAGGTAGGAAACATCGACCATGAGAACGTAAATATCGGTAAGGCAGGTAGAAAGCGTCATATGGGCTGGAGACCTACCGTTAGAGGTTCTGTAATGAACCCATGCGATCACCCACACGGTGGTGGTGAGGGTCGTGCTCCAGTTGGTAGACCAACTCCAGTTACACCTTGGGGTAAGCCTACAATGGGATACAAGACCCGTGCTAAGCATCATCGCTCCGATAAGTTTATCGTAAAACGCAGAAACGGTAAGTAATGCTGAAAGGAGGCAGATGATCAATGGGTAGAAGTGTCAAGAAGGGACCATACGTACAGGAGGTCCTTTACAAGAGAGTTAAGGCAATGAACGATGCAGGCGAGAAGAAGGTGCTCAAGACATGGAGCAGAGCTTCTACAATATTCCCTGAATTCGTTGGTCACACATTCGCAGTTCACGACGGACGTAAGCACGTTCCTGTATATGTAACAGAGGACATGGTTGGTCACAAGCTGGGAGAGTTCGCTCCAACAAGAACATTCAAGGGTCATGCAGGTTCAAAGACCTCAAACAACGGTAAGTAGTGCGGAAGGAGGAATACAAATGGAAGCAAAAGCAATTCTGAGAAATGCTCGTATTGCTCCTCGTAAGGTACAGATCGTTCTCGATCTGATCAGAGGAAAAGACTATGATGTTGCAATGGCAACAGTAAAGCATACACCAAAGGCTGCAAGTGAATATCTTGAGAAGCTTCTGAAGTCCGCCGCTCACAACGCTGAGAACAACCATAACATGGATAAGAACAACCTTTACGTTGCAGAGTGCTATGTTTGTCCAGGACCGATAATGAAGAGAATCATGCCAAGAGCACAAGGCAGAGCATATAGAATCCTTAAGAGAACATCACACGTTACGATCGTTCTTAAGGAAAAGGAATAAGCTGAAAGAGGAGGTAAACTATGGGACAGAAAGTAAATCCACACGGACTTCGTGTCGGTGTGATTAAGAATTGGGACTCCCGCTGGTTTGCAGAAAAGGGTACTTTTGGCGATACACTGGTTGAGGATTACAACGTTCGTAACTTTATTCTTAAAGAGCTGAATACAAGATCAAAGAATCCAGCAGATAAGTGCGTATACGCCGGCGTTCCAAAAGTAGAGATCGAAAGATTTGCCGATAAGGACGGCGGTCAGAAGGTAAGAATCCACATCCACTGTGCAAAGCCTGGTATCGTAATAGGCAGAGGCGGCGCAGAGATCGAAAAGCTCCGTGCAAACGTTGAAAAGATGATCGGCAAGAGCGTTGCTATCAACATCGTTGAGGTAAAGCAGCCTGACATCAATGCACAGCTCGTTGCAGAAAAGATCGCACACGATCTTGAAGATAGAATCTCATTCAGAAGAGCAATGAAGCAGTCTATCGGCAGAGCAATGAAGCTCGGCGCTAAGGGTATCAAGGTTAGATGCGGCGGCCGTCTTGGCGGTGCAGAGATCGCTAGAGCAGAAACATACCACGAGGGTACAATTCCACTTCAGACGATCAGAGCTGACATCGACTATGGTACAGCTGAGGCACACACAACTTACGGTAGGATCGGCGTTAAGGTATGGATATACAGAGGCGAGGTTCTTAAGGGCGAAGTTGCTGCTTCAGACAAGAGAGAGTCAAACGACAGAAGACGCCAGAACAGAAATGGTAAGCGTGACTTCAATAAGGCTAAAAAAGAGGGAGGTAACAAGTAATGCTGCTTCCAAAGAGAGTTAAGTTCAGAAAACAGCACCGCGGCCGTATGACAGGAAAGGCTATGAGAGGTAACACAGTTTCTCACGGTGAGTATGGTCTTCAGGCTCTTCAGCCTGCTTGGATCACATCAAATCAGATCGAAGCTGCCCGTATCGCAATGACAAGATACATCAAGCGTGGCGGTCAGGTTTGGATCAAGATCTTCCCAGATAAGCCTGCAACAAGAAAGCCTCTTGGAACTCGAATGGGTAAAGGTAAGGGCGCACCTGAGTATTGGGTAGCCGTTGTTAAGCCAGGCAGAGTAATGTTCGAGATCGCAGGAGTACCTGAAGAGACAGCTAGAGAAGCAATGCGTCTTGCAATGCACAAGCTGCCTATCAAGTGTAAGTTCGTTAAAAGAGATACTCAAGAAACGGGTGGTGAGCAATAATGAAGGCTAATGAAATCAAGGATATGACAGTCGACGAGCTCAACAGCAAACTCGCTGAGCTCAAGCAGGAGCTTTTTAACCTTCGTTTCCAGCACGCTGTAAATCAGTTGGAGAATCCTAAGAGACTTCAGGCTGTGAAGAAGGATATTGCTCGTGTAAAGACATTCATTCGTAAGCAAGAGTCCAATGTTCAGTAATTTTCGAAGGGAGGATTAACTGTGAGCGAAGAGAGAAATTTGAGAAAAACCAGAGTTGGCGTTGTAGTTTCCAACAAGATGGATAAGACTATCGTAGTTGCTATCAAGGATAACGTACAGCATCCACTTTACAAGAAGATCATCAAGAGAACAGTTAAGCTTAAGGCACATGACGAAAACAATGTCTGCAATATAGGCGACAAGGTTGAAGTTATGGAAACAAGACCTCTGTCAAAGGACAAGAGATGGCGTCTTGTTAACGTTCTTGAGAAGGCTAAGTAATTAAAACGCAATAGTGCAGGTGGCAGATAACTTCTGCCGACCGCACGTTAAATTCTGAAAGGAGGAACGCACTGTGATACAAATGCAGACTTACCTGAAGGTAGCAGATAACTCCGGAGCAAAGGAGCTTATGTGCATCAGGGTACTCGGCGGAACACGCAGAAAGTATGCAAACATCGGTGACGTTGTAGTTTGTTCTGTTAAAAAGGCAACACCAGGCGGAGTTGTTAAAAAGGGCGACGTTGTTAAAGCAGTAATCGTTCGTTCAGCTAAGGGTCTTCGTCGTGCAGACGGCACATATATCCGTTTTGACGAAAACGCAGCTGTTATTATCAAAGAAGACAAGAACCCAAGAGGTACTCGTATATTTGGACCAGTAGCTAAGGAGCTCAGAGAGAAGGATTATATGAAGATCCTTTCACTTGCTCCAGAAGTTCTTTAATTGGAGGTGTCGTAACAATGAATAAGGTACACGTAAAAACAGGCGACACCGTCGTTATCCTCTCCGGTAAGGACAAGGGTAAGAAGGGCAAGGTCCTGGAAGTTTCCCCTAAGGAGGGAAAGGTAATCGTTGAGGGTCTTAACATTGCTACAAAGCACGTTAAGCCAAGACGTCAGGGCGAGCAGGGCGGCATAGTTGAGGCTGAGGCTGCAATGTACGCTTCAAAGGTACAGGCAGTTTGCCCTAAGTGCGGCAAGCCAACAAGAGTCGCTCATAAGTTCCTTGAGGACGGTACTAAAGTTAGAGTCTGCAAGAACGCAGACTGCGGCGAAGAATTTTAATTAGGAGGATATTACGATGGCTAGACTTAAAGAATATTATGTTAGCGACGTAGCTCCTGCTATGATGAAGAAATTCGAATACGCTAACGTTATGCAGATCCCAAAGCTTGATAAGGTAGTTATCAACGTGGGCTGCGGCGCAGATAAGGATAACAAGAAGGTTATCGATGCTATCATGACTGATCTGGCTGCTATCACAGGACAGAAGCCGATCGTTTGTAAGGCAAAGAAGTCCGTTGCTAACTTCAAGCTCAGAGACGGACAGATCATCGGTGTTAAGGTAACACTGAGAGCTGAGAAAATGTATGAATTCGTTGACAGACTTTTCAACGTAGCATTTCCTCGTGTAAGAGATTTCAGAGGTATCAACCCTAACTCTTTCGACGGCAGAGGCAACTACTCTACTGGTCTTAAGGAGCAGCTGATCTTCCCTGAGATCGAATACGATAAGATAGATAAGGTTCGTGGTATGGATATCAACTTTATCACAACTGCAAAAACTGATGAAGAGGCAAAGGAGCTGCTTTCACTTATGGGTGCTCCATTTGCTGATAAGTAAGAGGAGGATAAAAAATGGCTAAGAAGGCTATGATCAACAAACAGCAGGCTACGCCTAAATATTCCACTCGTGCTTACAACAGATGTAAGATCTGCGGAAGACCTCACGCTTATCTGAGAAAGTTCGGCGTTTGCCGTATTTGTTTCAGAGAGTTGGCTCACGAGGGTAAGATTCCGGGAGTTAAGAAGGCTAGTTGGTAAAAGGAGGTTAACACGCATGCAAATTACTGATACAATAGCGGATCTTCTTACAAGAATCCGTAACGCAAGTACTGCGAAGCACGCAACAGTTGACGTTCCTGCATCTAATATGAAGAAGTCGATCACACAGATCCTCGTAGACGAAGGATACGTTAAGGACTTCAAGATCATTGAAGACGGTAAGCAGGGTATCATTAGAATTACTCTTAAATATGACGAGAACAGAAATCCAGTCATCACAGGACTCAGAAGAGTATCAAAGCCTGGTCTGAGAATTTACGCAAGCTGCGAGGATATGCCAAAGGTTATAAAGGGTCTTGGCATTGCTATCGTATCTACTTCAAAGGGCGTTATCACAGACAAGAAGGCTAGAGAGCTGAATGTCGGCGGAGAAGTTCTCGCATTCATCTGGTAAGGAGGACTAAGTTATGTCAAGAATAGGTATTAAGCCAATTAGTGTTCCTGCAGGTGTAGAGGTTACTGTTGCAGACGGAAACGTAGTTACAGTAAAGGGTCCTAAGGGTTCACTCACAAAAGAGTTCCACAAGGATATGATCATAAAGTGTGCAGACGGCGTGATCACAGTAGAGCGTCCTTCAGAGGATAAGCTCCACAAGTCACTGCACGGTCTGACAAGAACACTCGTACACAACATGGTAGAGGGTGTTACAGAGGGTTTCGCAAAGAAGCTTGAGATCGTTGGTGTAGGTTACAGAGCACAGAAGCAGGGTAAGAACCTTGTTATGAACCTTGGTTTTTCTCATCAGGTAATCGTACCTGAAACAGATACTATCAAGATCGATGTACCTGACGCAAACCACATCGTAATTTCAGGTTGCGACAAGCAGGAAGTAGGTCAGTTTGCTTGTGAGATCCGTGAGAAGCGTCCACCAGAGCCTTATAAGGGTAAGGGTATTCGTTACGAAGGCGAGTATGTTATCCGTAAGGAAGGTAAGGCTGGTAAGGGCAGCAAGAAGTAATAAAAGGAGAGAATTACTATGGTTAAAAAGCTTGACAAGGCTAAGGCAAGAGCAAAAAGACATCAGAGAGTCCGCAACAAGATCAACGGAACAGCTGATTGTCCTCGCCTCAACGTATTCCGCTCCTCTAAGCATATTTATGCACAGGTTATCGACGACGTAAACGGCGTAACACTTTGCAGCGCTTCCTCAATGTCCAAGGACTTTGAAGGCAACGGCGGCAACAAGGAAGGCGCTCGTAAGGTCGGCGAAATGATCGCTCAGGCGGCTAAGGCAAAGGGCATCGAGAATGTCGTATTCGACAGAGGCGGCTACCTTTACCACGGACGTGTTCAGGAGTTGGCAGACGGAGCCCGTGAAGGCGGACTTAAGTTCTAAAGAGGAGGGTAAACATTGGCTTTAATAGATGCTTCAAACATGGAACTTACTGAAAAGGTCGTTGCAATTAACAGAGTATCAAAGACTGTTAAGGGCGGCCGTATAATGAAGTTCTCAGTCCTCGTAGTAGTAGGCGACGGAAACGGAGTAGTAGGTTTCGGAATCGGTAAATCAGGAGAAGTTCCTGACGCAATCAGAAAGGCAATCCAGGACGCCAAGAAGAACCTTATCAGAATTTCACTTAAGGGAACAACGATCCCACACGAAATTATCGGTAAGTTCGGTGCAGGCGAGGTTCTTCTCAAGCCTGCAGCACCAGGTACTGGAGTTATCGCAGGCGGCACAGTAAGAGCCGTTGTAGAAGCTGCTGGAATTAAGGATATCAGAGCTAAGCAGCTCCGTTCAAACAATCCTTACAACGCAGTAAGAGCTACAATAAGCGGTCTTGCTAACATCAGAAGCGCTGAAACAGTAGCAGCTCTCAGAGGCAAGACAGTTAAAGAAATTACAGGCTAAGGAGGATAACAGTTATGGCAATAAACATCGAACTGATAAAGAGCCTTAACGGAAGAAGCGATAAGCAGGTCGCTACCGCTAATTCACTGGGTCTCAGAAAAATCGGGGATAAGACTTGTCAGCCTGACAATCCTCAGACAAAGGGAAAGGTAAAGGTTATCTCCCATCTTATTAAAGTAACTGAAGCATAAGGAGGTGCAATCTGAATGAAACTGCACGAATTATCACCTGTTGCAGGCTCCGTAAAGGAGAGCAAGCGCAAGGGCAGAGGTCACGGTTCTGGTAACGGAAAGACCGCAGGCAAGGGACACAAGGGTCAGAAGGCTCGTTCCGGCGGCGGAATAAGACCGGGCTTTGAAGGCGGACAGACAATGCTCGCAAGAAGAATCCCTAAGCGTGGATTCAACAATATTTTCGCAACAAAGTATGCTATCGTAAATGTATCTGATCTTGATAGATTTGTTGACGGCACAGTTGTTGATACTGAGCTTCTTAAAGCTTCAGGCATCATCAAGAAGGAACTTGACGGCGTCAAGATCCTCGGAAACGGCGAATTAACTAAAAACCTTACCGTTAAGGCTGCTAAGTTCTCAGCAGCTGCTAAGGAAAAGATTGAAAAGGCAGGCGGGAAGGTTGAGGTGATGTAATTGTGATAGAGACATTTCGTAATGCCTGGAGAGTTCCGGAATTAAGAAAAAAACTTCTATTTACTTTTTTCATCATCATCATCTACAGAGTCGGCGGTACAGTTCCTGTGCCTTACCTTGACTCAGTCGCATTGTCAGCATGGTTTGAACAGAGTGCTTCGTCAGGTGACTTTTTCAGCTATCTGAACGTTCTGTCAGGAGGTAACTTTTCAAAAGCTACTCTCTTGGCGCTCTCCGTTTCACCTTATATCAATGCACAAATTATCATTCAGCTTCTGACCTACGCTCTCCCACCGCTGGAAAGACTCCAGAAGGAAGGTCCTGAGGGTAGAAAGAAACTTAACAAGATAACAAAATATGCGTCACTTGCTATTGCTATCTTCCAGGCGTGGGCTTATTACCTCACCATGAAGAAAGCGGGTGCTTGTGTTTACACAGAGGGCTTTAGCAAGATATTCGCAGAGATAGTTATTATCGCTTGCTTTACAGCAGGTGCGTCACTGACGATCTGGCTTGGTGACGAGATAAACGAGAAGGGTATCGGAAACGGTATCTCAATGCTCCTGTTCGCAGGTATCATTGCAAGAGGTCCTTCAGCAGTTATCGGTCTGTTCGATTACATGAAGACAGGCGAGGCTAAGAACATCATTCTCGTAATTGCTATCCTTGTTGTGTTCGTTCTGATGATAGGCTTTATCATCTTCATGAACGAGGCTGAAAGAAGAATACCGATACAGTACGCAAAGAGAGTAGTCGGCAGAAAACAGTACGGCGGTCAGAATACTTTTATTCCGATCAAGATCGCAATGAGCGGCGTTATGCCTATCATCTTTGCAATGGCTTTCATGTCACTGCCTTCAACACTCAAAATGTTCATTGAACCAAAGAGCGGAAGCTTCTACGATCACTTCCTTCACTGGTTCGAGTACACTCATCCGTTCTACGCTTGTCTGTACTTTGTGCTGATAATCGGCTTCAACTATTTCTATGTTTCAATGCAGTATAACCCACTTGAGATCGCAAACAACCTCAGACAGAACAACGGCGGTATCCCTGGTATCAGACCTGGTAGACCAACTTCCGATTATCTTAAGAAGGTTCTGTCAAAGATAACATTGGTAGGAGCTGTGTTCCTCGGAATAATCGCTATCTTCCCTATTATCTTCACTTCGATCACAAAGATGAATATTGCAATGGGCGGTACTTCGATACTCATCGTTGTATCAGTTGCTCTTGAAACTGCAAGAACTATGGAATCTCAAATGATGATGCGTCATCATAAGGGCTTCCTTGAATAAACCATAGGCTTTACGTTTGAGATAAAAAGGAGTTAAAAATGAATATTATTCTTTTAGGCGCTCCCGGTGCGGGAAAAGGAACTCAGGCTGAGGTTATCTGCAAGGCTCTGAACATTCCTACTATTTCTACAGGCAATATTCTCAGAGCGGCTGTTAAGGCTGGCACTGAGTACGGTCTCAAGGCTAAGGCTGCTATGGACGCAGGCGACCTTGTATCAGACGATATCGTAATTGGTATCCTTAAGGACAGGATCGCTGAGCCTGACGCTCAGAACGGTTTCATTCTGGACGGTTTCCCAAGAACAGTTCCTCAGGCTGAGGCTCTTGACGCTATGGGCGTTAAGATAGACAAGGTCATAGAGATATATGTTCCTGACGAGACTATCCAGCAGAGACTTTCAGGCAGAAGAGTTTGTCTCGACTGTGGCGCTACTTACCACACAGCTTTCAAGCCTTCAAAGGTAGAGGGCGTGTGCGATGTTTGCGGAAAGCCGATCGTTATCCGTAAGGACGACGAGCCTGCAACAGTTATCAGCAGACTTCAGACATATCACAAATCAACCGCTCCTCTTAAAGATTACTACGGTAAGCAGGGTAAGCTCGTTACTGTTGAGGGACAGGATAAGGTAGAGGACACTTCAAAGCTTGTTCTCGAAGCTGTTAAGGCATAGATCCGAGGCGTTTTTAATGATATGCGTTAAATCCAATAAAGAGATCGAGAAAATGCAGAAGGCGGGCGCAATAACCGCCGGAGCATTGATCGCTGCGGGCGAGGCTATCAGACCGGGTATGACTACCTACGAGCTTGATAAAGTCGTTCACAGATATATCACTTCTCATGGTGCAAAGCCAAGCTTCCTTGGCTACGGCGGATTTCCAGGCTCAGCCTGCATTTCCGTCAACGATGAGATAATCCATGGTATCCCCGGTCCACGCAAACTTTGCGAGGGCGACATAGTTTCAGTAGACGTCGGTGCTTACATTGACGGCTATCACGGAGATTCCTGCAAGACCTTTGCTGTAGGCAAGATTTCCCCTGAGGCAGAGGCTCTGATGAAGTCCACCGAAGAAAGTCTGTATCTTGCAATAGATATGGTAAAGCCGGGCGTTAGACTTGGCGACTTGGGTGCGGCCATTCAGAAATACAATGAGGACAACGGCTACTCCGTTGTAAGACAGTTCGTAGGTCACGGTGTGGGCAAAAACCTGCACGAAGATCCAGAAGTTCCAAACTATGGCAAGGCTGGTCACGGCATCAGACTTGTGGCAGGTATGGTAATAGCCATAGAGCCTATGATAAACATGGGTACGGCTGATATCAAGACAATGCCTGACGGTTGGACTGTCAAGACAAAAGACGGAAAGTGGGCGGCTCATTTTGAGCATACAATCGCAGTTACTCCTGACGGGGCAGTTATCCTGACCAAAGTATGACGGAGAAAAGCGTTGTAGATATACCGATCGGTTCAGTGGTGCTTGCGAACGCAGGCCGTGATAAGGGCAGATATTTTGTTGCGGTAGCTGCCAGCGGCGGTTTTGTGTATATCGCAGACGGCAAGGAGCGTAAGCTTGAAAAGCCAAAGCGTAAAAACATAAAACACATTTCACCTGCGGGCGTCAACATCAGCACTGATGAGCTGACAAACAGGAAATTAAGACGGCTGATACAAGGTTTTGACCCAAACCGTGTTACAGCAGACCAAAACCTTTTAGATGGGGAGGTTTTTTAATGTCAAAGGAAGACGTTATCGAACTTGAGGGAACGGTAATTGAGGCTAAGCCAAATGCAACGTTTCTGGTAGAACTTTCAAACGGTCATAAAATCCTTGCTCATATTTCGGGTAAGCTGCGTATGAATTATATTCGTATCGTACCCGGAGATAAGGTAACGGTCGAAATGTCACCGTATGACTTGACAAAGGGAAGAATCACATGGAGAGCTAAGTAAGCTTTCCCGTAAGTTTAAGAATTTTTAATTCTTGTCGCTAAATTCAAAGGAGGTATTTCAATGAAAGTAAGACCTTCAGTTAAGCCTATCTGCGAGAAGTGCAAGGTAATCAAGAGAAAAGGCAAGGTTATGGTAATCTGCCAGAATCCTAAGCACAAACAACGTCAGGGCTAACAAACCAATAATGGAGGTGCAGCTAAATAATGGCTCGTATTGCTGGTATCGACCTGCCAAAGGATAAGAGAATTGAAATTGCTCTTACTTATATCTATGGTATAGGTCAGAAAACTGCTACTAAGATTCTTAATGAAACAGGCGTAAATCCTGACACAAGAGTTAAGGATATGTCTGAGGACGATGTAGCTAAATTGCGTGAATATATTGACCATAACATCACTGTTGAGGGTGACCTCAGAAGAAATGTTGCGCTCAATATCAAGAGATTGACAGAAATCGGTTGTTATCGTGGTCTTCGTCACAGAAGAGGTCTCCCAGTTAGAGGTCAGAGAACAAAGACCAACGCAAGAACTCGTAAGGGTCCTGTAAAGACAATCGCTAATAAGAAGAAGTAAGGAGGGTGTGAACAATGGCTCAGGCTAAGAAGAAGACTACTATTCGTCGTCGTCGTGAAAGAAAGAACATTGAACAGGGACAGGTTCATATCCAGTCTACTTTTAACAACACTATCGTAACTATTACAGATATGCAGGGCAATGCTATTTCTTGGGCATCTGCCGGCGGACTCGGCTTCAGAGGTTCTAAGAAGTCTACTCCATTCGCTGCTCAGACAGCTGCTGAAACTGCTGCAAGAGCTGCTAAGGAGCATGGCCTTAAGACAGTTGAAGTTTTTGTAAAGGGACCTGGTGCTGGCCGTGAGGCTGCAATCAGAGCTTTGCAGTCTGAGGATCTTGAAGTTAGACTTATCAAGGATGTAACTCCGATCCCTCACAATGGATGCCGTCCTCCAAAGAGAAGACGTGTATAGTTTATAAAACAATTTGAGTTTGTAGTTTACTCAAAGTCGGGTAAGCAATTCGGCTAAGACCCGATAACATTTAGAAAACGGAGGTATTTACCATGGCAGTAAATAGAGAACCAATACTCAAGAGATGTAAATCTCTCGGAATCAGCCCAGCAGTTATGGGTATCGCTAAGGAAACAAAGCGTGATCCTAACGCTAACAAGAGAAAGAAAGTTTCAGAATACGGTATGCAGCTTAAGGAAAAGCAGAAGCTCAAGTTCATCTACGGCGTTCTTGAGAAGCAGTTCCGTCACCTGTTCGAGCTTGCTGAGAAAATGGAGGGTCAGGCTGGTGCTAACCTCATTACTCTTCTCGAGTCAAGACTTGACAATGTTGTATACAGAATGGGTCTTTCAATGACAAGAAGAGAGGCTCGTCAGCTCGTTGTTCACGGTCATTATCTTGTTAACGGCAAGAGAGTTGACATTCCTTCTTACAGAATCAAGGAAGGCGATGTTATCTCACTTAAGGAAAACAGCAAGAAGAGCGAGAAGTTCAAGCAGATCATTGAGGCTAACGCTTCAAAGGCAGCTCCTACATGGCTTGATGTAAACAAGGACAACCAGACAGCTAAGGTTCTTCGTATGCCTGTTAAGGAAGACCTTGACTATGACATCGAGGAGCACCTCATCGTCGAGTTGTATTCTAAATAATGTATTGATAGTGGTTCTTACGGTATGCACTCTTCAAGAGTGCGTATCGGAGAAATACTTGATATGTTTTTGGAAGTGTATGTGTTATTGATCATATAAAACAATCGAGTTTGAAAACAGGAGGGTCTTAAATGCTTGAAAAAATAGAAAAGCCTGAAATCGAAACAGCCGAGCTAAAGAGCAACGGAACATACGGCAAGTTTATTCTCGAGCCTCTGGAGCGTGGCTATGGTATTACGCTCGGAAATAGTCTGAGACGTGTACTGCTCTCCTCTTTGCCAGGCGTCGCCGTTACATCGGTAAAGATCGACGGTGTACACCACGAACTATCAACAATTCCCGGAGTTAAGGAAGATGTTACTGAGATCATTCTTAACCTCAAGGGTTTAACTGCAAAGCTTTACGGCGAGGGTCCTAAGACTATCTACATTGAGGCCGAGGGCGAGTGCGTTGTCACTGCCGGCGACATCAAGACAGATTCTGAGGTGGACATTCTTGTTCCTGATATGCACATTGCAACTTTGGGACCGGGCGCAAAGCTTTATATGGAAATTGTCATCGACAGAGGTCGTGGATATGTTTCTGCGGAAAAGAACAAGGCGCTTATGCCTAACGCCCCTATTGGTGTTATTGCAGTAGACAGTATTTATACGCCTGTATTAAAGGTGAACTTCACGGTTGACAACACCCGTGTTGGACAGATCACCGATTTTGATAAGCTGACATTGGAGGTTTGGACCGACGGTACTATCTCCGCTAAGGAAGCTGTATCAATGGCAGCCAAACTCCTCAACGAGCATCTGAATCTCTTTGTTGATCTCTCAGAAGAGACTAACGTTGTAGAGATGATGGTTGAAAAGGATGAAAAGGGCAAGGAAAAGATCCTTGAGATGACCATTGAGGAACTTGACTTATCTGTGCGTTCATTTAACTGTCTGAAGCGTGCAGGAATTAACACGGTTAACGATTTGATTGAAAAGTCTGCTGAAGAAATGATGAAGGTAAGAAACCTTGGTAAGAAGTCATTCGACGAGGTCAAGGAAAAGCTTCATTCATTGGGTTACGACCTTAATTCAGAGGACGATAATTAAAGTAAGGAGTGAAAATCTATGCCAGGCACAAGAAAGCTGGGAAGAACTAGCGACCAGAGAAAAGCAATGCTCAGAGCTATGGTTACTTATCTTCTCGAAAACGGTAAGATTGAAACCACTGTAACAAGAGCTAAGGAAGTTGCTGCTATGACTGAGAAAATGATTACTCTCGGCAAGGCAGGCGACCTTCACTCAAAGCGTCAGGTACTTTCTTATGTAACTAAGGAAGACGTAGCTAAGAAGCTGTTTGACAATATTGCACCTTCATATGAGGGCAGAAACGGCGGCTATACAAAGATCATCAAGATCGGACCACGTCGTGGCGACGCTGCTGAAATGGCTATCATTCAGTTGGTTTAATAAATTTTGCATAGCAATCAAGGCTGTATCCGTAAGGGTACAGCCTTTTTTATGTGCTTATATTTGGGCATTGGTATCAAGATATGCGGGCGAACGTTGTTCGCCCCTACAAGTGTGGCTATGGTTTGTGGTTATTTTAGAAGTTCATTGCCAATGAGGTCAATGAACTTTTTGCCTGCTATGCCGTTTTGCGAAAAGCCGTGGGATTTGAGTATATTGTTCACGGCTTTCTGAGTGCCTGCACCGAAAATATCGTTTTTATCAAGGTTGATATTGTGCATACCCTTTTTCTTTGCAAGCATAAGAAGATATTTAAGTGCAAGGACACCATTGCCTTTATCACCTTTTTTGTAGCCTGTGGTATCGAGATTTTTTGCGTTGGAAGGGTAAAGGTTAAGGCACTTTTTCTTCATTATGGCAGGGTAGTCTTTGTAGGCGTAGTTGCAATCACAGCGGTCGGAAACACCGTTTACAGTTCCTTTGCTTGTATACTGCCACATTCCATAGTTTGATATGGCAGGCTTTGCAACGTCAAAGTGTGCCACCCAAATGTCGTAGCGGCTTTTTACAGAGTCTGATACTTTGCGCTTGAAAAAGTTTGCGTAGCTGTAGACAGCCGCATAGTAGCCGTTGCTTTCGAGATAGTCGCAGAAGACTTCTATAATTTTGTTTATGGCAGCGTTTGGAAGTTCACTTTGGGAAGCGTCCTCAATATCAAAGGCGAGGGGATATTCAAACATTTTGCCTTTGACCGCTTCAAGAAAAGTTTTCGCTTCCGCAAGTGCATCGGCTTCCGTAAGAGCGTAGGAATACCAGTATGTGCCGATATTAAGACCAGCCTTTCTGGCGGCGGCATAGTTCTTCTCGAAATTTTCGTCTTTTTGACTGATGTACTTGCCGTAGCCTGCGTTTATCATCACAAAGCTGTAACCCTGTGACTTCACCTTGTCAAAATCTATTCTCCCCTGCCAATGGGAAACGTCAATGCCCTTAGCTTTTTCCATTGCCGTCACCTCCAGATTTTTTTGCCGTCTGTATGCCAAAGTAAAATGATATCACCACGGTGAAAACTGTGATGAACTGCTCTCCGCTGACTATCCCTTTCAGCGTGAGGATACAGAACACGCTTGTCATAAACAGTGTGACAAGCGATTTTACGTCAATGAGCTTTGCGATTCTTTCTTTCATGAATATCTCTCCCTTTCCATGTCTGTTATCTTTTGTTCCGCTGCCGCCATTCTTGAGATGAGTGCGTTATGCTCGGAAACTGTTTGTTCCAGCCTATCTATTCTATATATAATAAGCCGTTCGGTGGCTTCCTGTGATTTTTTGTTTTCTTTAGCTCCCGAACGAGCTATTATAAGCTGGCAGGCTATGCTGGCGGCCGCCGCTATGAACGCCGCTATTACTGCTTCCATGTTTATTCACCTCCTACTTATCCCGAAAAAGAGGTGTTTTGTTGCATAAAAAATGCAACAATTGCAGAATTGTTGCCAAATTAAAATATAAATCATTTGTTTGCACAGTTTTAGTGCGGCACTTTTGTGCATTGGTCACATACTTTCATGAACAGAAAAGATATTTGTTAAGACGTAAAAAAACCACGGCTGAGTTTACATTCAGCCGTGGTTTTTGTTTTTAGTATGGTCTTATTTCTCAGGCAGAAGCATTGCAGCCGCAATATATGCGATAACTCCTGCACCGCCTGCACAGCCTATAAGCACTGCACAGATACGGACTATGTTCACGTCGATGTTGAAATACTCCGCTAGTCCTGCGCAAACGCCTGAAATTATCCTGCCTTCTCTTAATTTGTAAAGTGGCTTTGCCATTTCTATCACTCCTTATCTGAAATTAAGCGAAATTTCGCCGATACCGTTGTCAATGTCAAGTTTTATTTTATAAGAAAGCTCGCTTTCTTCTGTTGTGCTATTTATTTTCACTTTGCTGTCTGATTTTATCTTATAGTCGTTTTTGCAGCCGTCGATATCAAAATTTATACTTCCTATGCCGCCGTCTATCTCAGCGTCGCCGAGAAGCTTTCCTGAAAAGTCTGTTTCGCCTACTCCGCAGTCAAAGTCGGAATCGTTAAATGTGCAGTCTTTGAAAACTGTTTTTCCTACTCCAAGGTCAAAGTCGGCTTCATTTGTGCAGGTGACGTTAATGACCTCTGAGCTTCCTGCACCGAAATCTATGTCGAGGTTTTCACAGGTCAGATCTGAAAGCTTCATTTGTCCTGCACCTGCGTCTATCTTTACAGTGTCAAACGCTTTTTCAGGAAGCTCTATAGTCAGCGTAGGCTGACTTCCGTCAAAGGAGATATATCCGCCTTTAAGGTGCAAAAGGCTGTCGGCGGTCTTGACCTGAAGCTTGCTGTTTGATGACGAAAAATTTATTTTCTCTGGAAGATTTTCTCCTGTGACGTGGATATTTTCGTCACTGCTCTTTTTGATGTTGAGATCCCCTGCTGAGAAGTCGATCTCCATATTATCTATAGCGGCAACGTCAAAAGTTTCGTTGTAGGAATAACGCTTGCCAAGGCTTTTGGTGTTTGTGACCTTGATAAGCACCACGCCCACAATGAAAAGCACTATGCCGATAATAAATATTGTCAAAAAAAATGGGAAACGTCTGCGTTTTACGTCGCCTGTATTATCATATTTTGCCATTACGCCACCGCCTTTGAGCTTACAAACCTATGGACAAAGTTTGTGAATTTGTTGAAAAGGCTTACACAGCCACGCCATATGCATCTTATAACAGGCATTACAATCATGCCTCCAAGTCCGATACAAATAAGTCCTGCACCGATAAGGGCAATGCCTGCGGGATAGACCGTGAAAAGCGTTACTATACCGCCTATTGTAAGGGAGAAGCCTGTTGCGAAAACTGCAATTATTATGCTTAAAAGTGCACAAAGTATCGCCAAGGCTATTGCGGCAAAGGCACACATAAGGCTGAACCATATTGGGCTTGTGATGATGATAACAAGAAGCTTTGAGAGAGAATTGCCGTTCTGTGGCACATTATTGTCAGTATCACGAGCCTGTGAGGGGTCAGCGGCGGCTTCCATTTGAAATACCGAGTCGCCCTGTGGGTGTATGCCACTGTCCTGCAAAATTTTATTGGCAAGCTCTTCGGGTGAGCCGAGGTTTGCAGCAGTTTCAGCTTCATGGGCTGCACCTGCATCAAGGAATATCTCCTCATAAAACCCCATTGCGTCATTTATTTCATCTTCGGCAAGTCCGCCGTCTTCAAGCGATCTGCGCAGTTGGGTAAGATACTCAAGTCTGTTCATGTGTTTTCTCCACCTTTTTCTAATAATATACGGTCTACCATATTCTTATGCTTCTTCCACTCTCTGCGGTATTCTTCAAGAGCTTTTTCTCCCTTTGGGGTAACATGATAATAACGTCTGTTCCTGCCCATATATTCCTTATCGTAGGTTTCAAGCAGCTCGTTTTTTTGAAGCCGTTTCAGTACAGGATACAATGTGGATTCTGAAACGTCCACCGCACTGCGTATGAACTGTGTTATCTCATATCCATAGGTATCCTCTCTGTCTACCACCGACAGTACCATGGAATCAAGCAGTCCTGCACTTATTGGAAAGCCCATTTACTCTCTCCTCTCTTTAGTCAGCTCAGTTGTTATATTGATCTATAATACTATATCGTTGAATATATTATACGTCATATAATATTATTTGTCAAGGGGTAAAATCGAATTTTTTGTTATCATCACTTTATGTGAGTTAGTTTAGAATAATTGTTTGTTGAAAATTCCTATTGATTTTCTATGCTTTTGTGATATAATATCTATTAGGAACAGCTAACTAGCTATAGCATGTCATGACGTTTTACAAAGCCTGACAAGGCAATAGAGGAAAGGACACAGAATATGAAAAGTAATAATTTATTGAAGATAACTGGACTTCATGTGAGCGTTGGGGATAAGGAAATTTTGCACGGTGTTGACCTGACGGTGAACAGTGATGAAACTCACGTTCTTATGGGTCCTAACGGCACAGGTAAATCTACGCTGGGTTATGCTATAACAGGCAACCCTGCTTACACTGTAACAGAGGGTGACATTGTTTTTGGCGGTGAAAGCATTGTGGATATGCCTGTGAACGAGCGTGCGAAAAAGGGCATTTTTCTGTCATTCCAAAATCCGCTGGAAGTGCCTGGGGTTACACTGAGCTCGTTTATAAGAAGTGCCTTGGAGCAGAAAACAAAGACACGTCTTAGACTTTGGGATTTCAAGAAAAAGCTTGCGGAAACAATGAAGCTTCTCGATATGGACGAGTCTTATGCTGACAGAGATCTCAACGTGGGCTTTTCAGGCGGTGAGAAGAAAAAGGCAGAAATATTGCAAATGCTCATGCTTGAGCCAAAGCTTGCTATACTTGATGAAACAGACTCAGGCCTTGACGTTGACGCAGTAAGGACAGTTTCACAGGGCGTAAAGCTCTACAGAGAGCGTGTTCACGGCTCACTGCTTATTATAACACACAGCACAAGGATACTGGAGGCTCTTACAGTTGATGCCGCTCATGTTATGGAAAATGGCGTTATCGTGAAAAACGGCGGTGCAGAGCTTGTGGAAAAGATAAACGAAAAGGGCTTTTCGGCTATCTGATAAAAGTGTGTAAGGGGCGTTTTGCCATTACACGCAGCAAGAGGACGAGGTGAAAATGATGAAAGAAAAAAGTCAGGTCATGGATATTGACCGCAGTATTTATGATATAAAAGATGTTGAAAATGACGCTTACCGCATAAAAAGCGGTCTGACGCCTGAAATAATAGAGAAGATATCAAAAGAAAAGAACGACCCTATATGGATGCAGCAGTTCAGACTTCAAGCTTTGCAGATATATAACGAGATACCTACCCCTGATTGGGGGCCGTCACTTGAGGGCCTTGATATGGACAATATTGCCACATATGTAAGACCAAACACGAAAATGCAGAACAACTGGAAGAACGTTCCGCAGGATATAAAGGACACCTTTGAAAGGCTGGGCATACCGCAGGCGGAAAGGAAATCTCTTGCAGGCGTGGGTGCACAGTATGACTCTGAGCTTGTTTATCATAACGTGCGCTCTGAGGTGGCCCAGGAGGGCGTTGTTTACATGGATATCGAAAGTGCCATGAAAGGCGAATATGCCGATATGGTGAGAAAATATTTCATGAAGCTTGTTACACCGAGGAATCACAAATTTGCGGCTTTGCATGGTGCAGTATGGTCGGGAGGCTCGTTTGTGTATGTGCCTAAGGGCGTGCAGCTGTCTATACCGCTTCAATCTTATTTCAGACTTAATGCAAAGGGTGCAGGTCAGTTTGAGCACACGCTTATCATAGTTGACGAGGGTGCGAGTCTGCATTTTATCGAGGGCTGTTCTGCTCCAAAATACAATGTTGCAAATCTTCATGCAGGCTGTGTTGAGCTTTATGTTAAGAAGAACGCAAAGCTAAGATATTCCACTATCGAGAACTGGTCGAAGAATATGTATAACCTTAATACAAAGCGTGCTATTGTGGAAGAGGGCGGAACTATCGAATGGATATCAGGTTCATTCGGATCGCACATTGGCTGTCTTTACCCTATGAGCATTTTAAAGGGCGACAATTCCAAAATGGAGTTCACGGGAGTTACTTTCGCAGGAAGCGGACAAAATCTCGATACAGGCGCAAAGGTAGTTCATGTGGGCAAGAACACAAGCTCCTTCATGAACACACGTTCAATAAGCAAGAGTAGCGGAATAAGCACATTCAGGAGCAGCGTTGTGGTGGAAAAGAGTGCGAAAAAGGCTAAGTCATCGGTATCATGCCAGTCGCTTATGCTTGATTCTGAGTCAAGGTCTGACACTATCCCTGCAATGGATATCCGCACAAAGGACGCCGCTATCGGTCACGAGGCGAAGATAGGCAGCATAAGCGGCGACGCAGTTTTCTATCTTATGAGCCGTGGCATGACTGAAGAGGACGCAAGGGCTCTTATCGTAAGCGGCTTTGCGGACAACGTTTCAAAGGAACTGCCTGTGGAATATGCGGTGGAAATGAACAATCTTATAAGACTTGAAATGAAAGGCAGCATAGGCTGACGGGAAAGGAGTGCTTAAAATGACTAAAAATATCCTGATAGACAAGCTGCCGACAAAAACGTGGAATTTCCTCAAGGTAAACAGTGCCGAGATACAGTGGGACAGCGAAAGTGCAGCGAAAACTGAGGAAAACATCATCTTAAAAAAAGATGAAAAGAACGAGCCTGTAAGGCTTGACAACAGCGGCACAGAGGGATATACTGAAAAGGTCGTGAACGTAACGGCTGAAAAGGCCGCAAGGGGCGTTATTTTTGAAGTTTGCAGAGGAAACGCTCCTATGCTGTCAAGGGTGAATATCGACCTTGAGGAGGGAGCTGAGGTGAAGCTCGTTATGCTTCTTGAGCCGTCGGAAAACGGACTTGTGCGACATGAGGTCAGGGCGGAATGCGGGGAGGGTTCTCACATTCACATTATGACTATTATGATAGGCGGAGGAGATATTTACAGCGACGATCATGTTACCCTAAGCGGTGACGGAGCGAGGTTTGACGCTGACACCGCTTATCTGGGGAAAAATTCACAGACTATAGACTATAACATAGTGGCTGACCATTTCGGCAAAAAGACGGAGAGCCTTATCACTGTGAACGGCGCTTTGACGGACAGTGCAAAAAAGGTTTTCAGAGGAACGATAGATTTTAAGAAAGGCTCTGCGGACTCTGTTGGCAGCGAGAACGAAACTGTGCTCATGCTTGGGGACGATGTTGTGAACAAAACTGTTCCGCTTATCCTTTGTGCAGAGGAAAATGTGGAGGGCACTCACGGAGCGACTATAGGCGAGCTTGACGCTGACACTATGTTCTATTTTGAGAGCAGGGGCATTGACAGAGAAACTGCCGAGAGGATAATGGCTTACGCCGCTGTTGAAAGGCTTATCCATATGGCTGAGGACGGCGGGTTTGCAGCGGTGGCTGAAAAAGCCATGGAAATAAAAACTGATACAGAGGAATGAGATAGATGCAGGGATACAAGACGGATTTTCCACTTCTTATGCAGGATAAAACGGTTTATATCGACAACGCTGCAACTGCACAGCGACCGAAATGCGTTATTGATGCTGAAAAAGATTTTTACACCTGCCACAATGCAAACCCTCTCCGTGGAATTTATGAGCTGAGCGTTCAGGCAACGGAGGATTATGAGAATGCACGAAAGGCAGTGCGTGACTTTATCGGTGCGAAGTCTGTGCAGGAGATAATTTTTACACGCAACACCACAGAGAGCATAAATCTTGTGGCATACAGCTATGGGCTTTCCAATTTGAAAAAGGGCGACGAGGTGGTGGTTTCCATAATGGAACACCACAGCGACCTTTTGCCGTGGCAAATGGTTTGCAGGCGGATGGGTGCGGAGCTTAAATTCCTTGAATGTGAAAAGGACGGCAGTCTTGACCTTAACAAGGCTGAGAAACTTATAACAGACCGCACCAAGATAGTGGCTGTTACGCAGCTTTCAAATGTGCTTGGCAGAGAATATCCTATAGAAAAGCTTGCAGAAATTGCACACCGCAAGAACGCTGTTATGGTGGCAGACGGTGCACAGAGCACGCCGCATATTGCGGTGGACGTGAAAAAGCTTGGGGTGGATTTCTTTGCGTTTTCAGGTCACAAGCTTTATGGACCTATGGGCATAGGCGTGCTTTACGGCAGGCGTGAGTTGCTCGAAAAAATGCCGCCGTTTCTCACAGGCGGCGAGATGATAGAGTCGGTGTCAAGGACTTCGGCGGTGTATGCTGAACTGCCCCATAAGTTTGAGGCTGGCACTGTCAATGCGGCAGGTGCAGTGGGACTGAAATCGGCTATAGACTATGTGAAAAGCGTGGGCTTTGAGGAAATACACAAGAGAGAGCTTGAAGTTTCGGCGTATGCCTTTGAGAAAATGAAAGAGATTGCTCACATAAATATACTTGGTTCGGAGAAAGCTGAGGAGCATAATGGTATTTTGACTTTTACTGTGGACAATGTTCACCCACATGACGTGAGCGAGATACTTGCGGCAGACGGCATTGCGGTCAGGGCAGGTCATCACTGCGCACAGCCGTTGCTTGAATACCTTGGCTATCGTTCAACAGTGAGGGCAAGCTTTGCTTTTTACAATACCAAAGAGGACGCAGACAGATTTTTAGACAGTCTCTCAACTGTCAGGGAGCGAATGGGTTATGGAAAATAGAAATTTTTACAATGAGATACTAACGGAGCACAATATGCACCCTGATTTCAAGCATGATATAGAGGACGCAGACATTGTGCTGGACGGGATAAATCCAAGCTGCGGCGACGAGATACAGTTAAAGCTGAAAACTGACGGGGATATCATTACGGACGGGGCTTTTGTTGGTGACGGCTGTGCAATATCTCAGGCTTCAACGGATATAATGCTTGGGATGATAATAGGTCAGAGCAAGGAAAAGGCTTTGGAATATGCGGATATTTTCATGAGAATGATAAGGGGCGAGGCGTCTGACGAAGAGATAGACAGTCTTGAAGAAGCGTCAGCCCTCAGGGATATTTCCCATATGCCTGCGAGAGTAAAGTGTGCAATGCTTGGCTGGCGGACGCTTTCTGAGGCGCTGAAAGATAAATAGGGTATAAAAATGCCGCTGAGAGAGCTCTCAGCGGTTTTTTTCTATTCTGCTTTAGAAGTATTTTCTTTCTTCGTCTTGCTGTCAGCCTTTGAGCTATCATTCTTTTTGCTCTCAGCGGATTTTTCTTCCGTGTCCTTTATGGAACTTGCAAGGTGGGTGAAGTCGGGGAGCTTATCCCTTGTTAGAGTGAGATTGTTGTTATACGTCTTGATAAGCTCGGCGGCGGTGTTGTTTTCTTCAGCAAGCTTGCCGTCATCGGTCATAAGATAATTTCCGCCCCATTGACCTATGAACGCCCACATGGCTTTTTCGTCTGCAATGCTCTGTATGTCAGGGAAGCTTCCACATTCGCTCATTGCGATAGGCTTGTTCTTTGATATGCTTTGCAGGAAAAGCATTATGTTCACCTGTGCGTCCTTATTGCCGTCGTCATAAACATCGCAGGAAAGCACGTCGCAGTATTTGTCGCCCACATACCAATCGGCATTCTGTGCTGACCATACCCATATGAGATTGTTCAGCTTGTGGTATTTCGTCTGACGCTCGTACATAAGCTTCCAAAGCCATTTGTAGGCTTCCTTGTCATTGCCCCACCAGAAGTCACCGTTGCTGGCCTCGTGGAGCGGTCGCCAAAGCACTGCTATTCCCTCATCACGGAGGGTGGAGAGTTTCTCAGATACGGTGTCGATATCCTGAACGACAGCAACACATTCTTTGCTTACCTTGCCGTCCTTTTGAAGCTTTTTGATATCCTCAAGGCTGAGTTCTGCGATATTTTCCTTTGTAACTGCCTTTTTGATGTCAAAATCCGTCTGGTCGGCATAATATTCACGCTTGTCGTCAGGGGCAGCCCAGTGCCACATATAGCCCACTATGCCGTCCTTTGAAGCCCAATCCATGGCGATGTTCATTTCGGTGTCGGTGGTAATGCTGTCCTTTTCAGTGGCAAGCATAAGGTCGCCAAAACGTATTGCAGGGTATTTTCCTGTGGTTTTGTATATCATGTCTGTTTCAGCAGATGTGCCGATGGTGTCATGCTGACCCAAAAGCACCTGCTTGCCGTAGCTTTCGCAAAGATACTGATAAAGCGCTTTTGCGTTGTAGTCGGAGTCTTTGTTTGAAAGAGCAGGCTTTGATATAGTAAGGTCAAGCTTTGATATATCCTCGCTTGCGGTGAGGGTCAGGCAGTCAACGTCAAGTCCGCCGTCCACTGGGATAACGGATATTGCCGTCTTGCCTTTTTCTATGTAGATGTTCTTGAAAGTCACCTTTTCAAACTTGCCCGAGCCGCTGGCTGAGAAATCCTGAAGCTTTTTGCCATTCACAGCTATTCCGTTCACACACGGCACATCGGAAGCCACTGTTATGGTAAGGTTATAATACTGTGAGTCGGTAAGCTCGATCTCTCTTGACCAATCTTCCCCAGCGGAAATGTTCGTCACATAACCCTTGCCCTTGTAGCCCTTGCGGTCGCTTTTTACTTTCGCCTTGCCTGAAACTGAGCCTGTTTCGGCTTCAACGCTTTTTGAAAACTTCACATAAGGTATGGCGTTTGCCACTATCTTTGTTTCTTCGTAGCTTTTTAAAGCCTGCTCGTCAGCCTTGCTGTCATCGTTTGTCTGTTTCTTTGTTGTGGTTACAACAGATGTTTTTTCGGGGGCGGTCATGCTCTCGTTTCTGCCTATCTGCACTCCGCAGCCTGACAGCGTGCAAATTGCTGCAACAGCCGCTGCCATTATCCGATAATGTCTCATTTCAATATCCTCTCAAATTTTGTCTTTTGCTCAGAATGTGAGCGTGTATGTTTTACCTGTTTCCGTGTCAAACTCTGCTGCGCCGTCTGTGTACAAGGTCTGTATCTCGCTGCTTGCAGTGTGTACCTTTACACTGTCACACACTATCCTGCACTTCTTTCCGCACCTTGAGTGAATGTGGCAGGCTGTTATCTTTGAGTCTTTCCACTCAAGGTCGATAACAAAGCCGCCTCTTGCACAAAGTCCTTTGAAGCTACCCTCCGACCATTCTTTCGGCAGTGCAGGCAGGAGAATTATCTCGCCGTTCTCGCTTTGCAAAAGTGCCTCCGTGATACCGGCTGTGCCACCGAAGTTTCCGTCTATCTGGAAAGGCGGGTGCATATCGAACATATTCTCGCTTGTGGAGTTTGAAAGAAGTGCTATAACATTTTCGTACACTTTTTCGCCGTCAAAAAGTCTTGCCCAGTGGTTTATTATCCATGCCCTCGACCAGCCTGTGTGTCCGCCACCGTGTGAAAGACGTCTTTCAAGGGTAGCCCTTGCGGCTTTGGCAAGCTCAGGGGTCTTTCGCATTGTTATGATGTCAGCAGGATAGAGTGCGAAAAGCTGTGAGATGTGCCTGTGACCAGGCTCTACCTCGTCATAGTCCTCTGCCCATTCCATTATCTGACCGTATTTGCCTATCTCAGGTGCAGGAAGTCTGTCTCTGGCTTCAAGGACTTTCTTTCTGAAACCTCCGTCAGTTTCAAGTATTTTTGAAGCTTCCGCAACGGCAGTGAAAAGCTCATAGATTATCTGGCTGTCCATAGACGGACCTATGCAGATAGAGCCTTTTGAGCCTGAAGCTGTGAGATAGGTATTCTCAGGGGAAACTGACGGGCAGGTAACAAGTCTGCCTTTTTTGTCCTCGATAAGGAAGTCAAGGAAAAATTCTGCCGCTTCTTTCAGGGTGTCATATTTCTCGCTGAGAAACTCTCTGTCCTGAACATAGAGATAATGCTCCCATATGTGCAGGCAGAGCCATGCCGCACCCATTGGCCATTGTGTTCCGGGTATCCACAAGTCCTGCGGTGCGGTGTCGCCCCAAATGTCAGTATTGTGGTGACAGACAAAGCCACGGCAGCCGTACATATCCCTTGCGGTCTTTCTGCCGTTTGGACGGAGCTTCTCGATATGGTCGATAAGAGGCATATGAAGCTCTGAGAGATTACAATTCTCTGCACACCAATAGTTCATTTCGGTATTGATATTGATAGTGAATTTACAGCCCCAAGCAGGCCACATATCCTTGTTCCAAATGCCTTGGAGATTTGTAGGCAGGGTCTTTTCTCGGCTGCCTGCAATAAGAAGATATCTGCCGAAATTGTGATACATTTCAATAAGCTTGTTGTCGGGATTGCCCTCTTTCACAAGTGCAAGTCTTTCGTCTGTAGGCAGGGTGGAATTACCTGAGCTGTTGTCGCAAAGGGAGATATTCGCACGGTCATAGTATGACTTGTAGTCTGCGATATGGTCAGCTTTAAGCTGTGCATAGGTTTTTTCCTCGGCTCTTTCAACGTCAAAGACAGCCTGTCCCTTGTAATCCTCACAGCGGTAGCTTGTCTGTGCGCCAAGGAGGATAGTCACCTCGTCGCAGTCCTCACAGGTTATGAAGCTTCCATATGGGTAGACCTTTCCGCCCTTGTGGAGTACCTTTATATAAGCGGCAAAGTTTATGCCGTCCTCTGAGCCGCAGCCACCGTAAAAGAGGATATCGTTGTCATGAACGGGCGAGTTATCATCAAAATAATCATCTCTGCCGTCAATGCGTACACGGACGCTTATCGCTTTTTTCTCGGAAGCCGTTATGTGCATAACAAGCACCTGATCGGGCTGTGAGATAAACACTTCTCTTGTGTAGTCAACGCCGTTTATGGCATATTCTGTGGTGCAGACAGCGGTGTTAAGGTCAAGGCTTCTGCTCTTGAAGTCACATTCGCTCTCTTTATAATGTATAACGTTCATGTCGCCAAGGGGCATATAGTGCCTTTGATTTACAGGCGTGCCGCAGAAAGCGTCATAGATTATTTTTTCAGCCTCGTTTATTTTCTCCTCAAAAAGCAGTTTTCTCACTTTTTCGAGATTAGGCAGTGCGGACTTATTATTTCTTTCACGGAAGCCGCCCGACCAGACGGAGTCCTCATTGAGCTGAATCCTCTCTTCAAGTGGCTGAGAGAACACCATTGCGCCTATCCTGCCGTTTCCAAGGGGCAGTGCTTTGTTCCAATCGTCTGCAGGGGTCTTATACCAAAGAAGTGCGGAAGTATCCATAGCTAATCCTTTCGTTATCTGTATATATCTGTATTTTGATATGGTTGTAGGTTACAATCCCTTATATTATAGCATATTTTGTTTGGGTTGACAAGGGGGGAGGGGGTGTGCTTGTGAGGCATTCGGAAAATGTTGACATGGAAGATAGTTTGTGATACAATAAAGGTATATAACAAAAGGGGGAGAGCATATGGCTATAGATAAGGCAGATTGGCATTGGGACGATACTGAAAAGCTGTATAGGAAAACAAATAATGTTGAGGGCAAGCTCACGGAGGAACAGCAGGAAGAAATATGGCTGTTGGCGTCAAATCATATAGGATTATTTTTAAGGTGGCTTATTGACAGGGGTTTTAACGAGCTTATTGATGAAAGCGACGAGAAATACTGTGTGCAGGTCCGTGAGGGCAAAATGAGCGGTGCGGAATATATTATGTATATATTGGACGGCGTGCTTTGCGATGACGTTATAAAACCTGATGTGTATGACTTTGTGGAAAAGTATTACGATGAGCAGTATTTTAAGGATTATGGAGAAACTTGCCCCGTCAAAGACCTGAGTGTGCCATGCTATGGTTTCATATCCGGTGATGATGACTATAACGCCCTGAGACCTCTTATAGACGAAGCATACGAAGAATATTGTCGTGAGAAATAACAAAACCAGTGTAAGCCCACAGCAGGCTTTCACTGGTTTTGTTTATCATTTATAAAAAGTTTAACAATATTTTATACGCTGTTTTTATGTGCGAATTTTTTCTGCAATGTTCTGAAAAGCGTCAAAAATCTCTTCTCCCGAATGTCCCAAGGCTCTTATGGCTATGCCACGTTCCGTGTGAGTGGCGCAAAGCTGTGCGCTGTCAGGGTCGCCTGTGTAGTCGGCTTGGTAAATGCTTTCCAGCATTGTCTTGTCAGGGGTATAGATATACATAAATCCCGTGTGGGTGAAGCCCTCGAAAAAGCCTTTTTGCCGTATGGGCAGTGCGGCGGGGTCGATAAGAGTGTTGTCGATAAAATCCGCCCTGCCGTCAATTGCTATCTCGGTGCGTGAGCGAAAGCGCTTCAAGCCGAACTCCTCCCCCATTGCAGTTCTGCCACAGCAGTATATTTCAGAGAAAATAAGCTCAGAGCTTTCTGTGATGTTCACCTTGCCCATAGAGATATGCTCACAGCCTGTGAAAGTCATAATAGGGTGGGGCATATAGCAAAGCCTTGCGTTTTTGCGCACAACAAGCTTTATGCTCTGTTTTGATACGCCGCCGTTTGTGTTGAAAAGCTTTTGATAGCCCTGATCTGTGAAAATGACCTTGCAGTTTTCCCCCACAAAAAGCTTTATCTCGTTTTTGTCACCTGCCAATACTCCTGCTGAGCCGCACATTGAGATATATTTCGCCCAGCCTTTATGGTCATAAAATGGTGAATACACCTTGAAAGGGGGAGCGAAATATAAGTCCTCAGTAATGGTTTTTTGTCCGTCAAAGGCTGTTGACAGGCTTAGTCTGCCGTTCATTTCAGATCCTCAAAAAGCACTGATTTTTTTATCCAGTCTATGACCTGAGAAACGCCCTCACGGCTCATGAGATTTGTGAAAAGAAACGGTCTGTCGCCCCTCATGCGCTTTGAGTCGGAAGCCATTACTTCAAGGGAAGCTCCAACAAGTGGCGCAAGGTCTGTCTTGTTGATAACAAGCAGGTCGGAACGTGTCACGCCAGGGCCACCTTTTCTTGGTATCTTTTCACCCTGTGCAACGTCGATAACATAGATAGAAGCGTCTGCAAGGTCAGGGGAGAATGTGGCGGAAAGATTGTCGCCGCCGCTTTCAATGAAAACGATCTGCGTGTCAGGGTGCTTTTTCACCATTTCGTCAACGGCTTCCAGGTTCATTGAGCAGTCTTCTCTTATGGCAGTGTGAGGACAGCCGCCTGTTTCAACACCAACTATCCTGTCAGCAGGCAGGCATGAGTTTTTTGTAAGAAATTCTGCGTCCTCTTTGGTGTAGATGTCGTTTGTTACAACGCATATGGAATATTCTTTTGACATTTCTCTTGTAAGGCGTTCGATAAGTGCGGTTTTTCCCGATCCCACAGGTCCGCCTACTCCTATTTTTACATAGCTCATTTTTGGTACTCCTTATTATATTATATAAATCATAGCTTATGACATATACTGTCTTGAATACAGCCGTTCGTGCTGCATTGCACGCAGGTCAAAGCCTGCACCGCTTATGCCGATATCGTTTATATCAGTGAAAAGGGCTTTTTCTGAAGCGGAGGATATAAGCTCAAAGCTCTCTCCGAGAATTTTCTGCCCTGCAAGCTGACTAAGAGGTACAAGCTTCACGCAGTTTGTGACTATGGCGGAGCATATGGAATAGCCGTATACCGCAAGCCCTTCTGAAAGCTCGATGCCATTGTCACGCATATAAAGCCCATAGGCGATGCACTGATGACCCTTGCATATGCCCTGCTCCGTCAGGCTTTTATAAAGCCCTGTGAAGTTTTCCCGACCATTGTTGCATATTTTGAAAAAACGCCTTGTGACCTTTTCTGAGCCGCTTCGTATCTCAAATGGCGCTTTCACCGCAGAGTATATCTCATCAAGACGGCAAAGCTCCTTTTCGTCAGCATTGTATGCCGCTGCCGCCACACCAAGCTCATTGTAGGGCAGCACTGAGATGTAAGAATGAAGATATTCTTCAAGCCCTTTTGGCGAAGTGATGATATCATGCTGAACGTAGGTTTCAAGCCCGTTTGAAAGCGTGAACGCACCCACTGGGAAAAGGCTGTCGCATATTTGCAGAATGTGCATAAGTCCTGCGGTATCGGTCATTTTTTATCAGCTCCGTTTAGTGTGAATGTTCGTGGTGATGATGTTCCCCATGCTCGTGGGAGTGGCTGTGTGAGTGTCCGTGAGCTTTGCAGACGATAAAATCGTCAAATCTGCCTATGATGTTCTCACACTCAAAGCCGAGGTTTTTCAGGTGCTTTTCTGTAGGCTCGTCATGTGGGATAAGCACGTTGTCGTCAGATATTTTAAGTGACAAATGCCTGTTGCCTATCTCAAAGCAAAGCCTGCCCATTTCCTGCATGGTGTGAACGTTTATCTTGATAAGGGGACAGCTTGTGAGCTTCACTGCTACGCAAAGCTTATCGTCAAGATAGATGATATCCCCGTCCTTTAGGTTTTCGTCAATGGCAATGCCTATGTCACGTCCTCCTGCGGTGGTTTTTCTTATGCGCTTTTTCTCGGCTTCAAACCAATCAAGCTCAACTGTGTCTACTTCTACAGAGGGGGTGCTTTCAGAGAGATTGCCTAATATTTTTTCTGCTATCATTTTTGTTTCCTCGCTTTAGAACATAAAGTAACGCTGTGCCAATGCAAGCTCGTCAAAAGGCTCGCAGGTAATAACTTCACCGTCAACTGTGACAGTGTAGGTCTCAGGGTCTACTCTTATATCACCGCAGACGTTGTTGTATACCATATCAGCCTTTGAGATGTTTCGGCAGTTCTTCACAGGAAGCACCTGCCTTTTAAGACCAAGCTTCTCTTTTATGCCGTCCTCGTAGGCGTATTTTGATACGAACGTGATACAGGTGCTTGAAAGGGCAAGCCCGTGACCACCGAACATTTCTGTGTAACACACAGGCTGAGGGGTAGGGATAGAAGCGTTTGCGTCGCCCATTTTTGATGCGAAAATAAATCCGCCCTTTATTATCATATCAGGCTTTGCACCGAAAAATGCAGGATTCCAAAGAACAAGGTCTGCCACCTTGCCAACTTCCACTGAGCCTACATATTCTGATACACCGTGGGTTATAGCAGGGTTGATAGTGTATTTTGAAATGTAGCGTTTTATTCTGAAATTGTCGTTTCGCTCGCTGTCCTCAGGGAGTGCGCCACGTTGTTTCTTCATTTTGTCAGCGGTCTGCCATGTTCGTGTGATGACTTCGCCTACACGTCCCATTGCCTGAGAGTCGGAACTCATCATTGAGAATATTCCCATATCGTGCAAAACGTCCTCTGCGGCGATAGTTTCAGGACGTATCCTTGAATCCGCAAAAGCAATGTCCTCCGGTACGTTTTTGTCAAGGTGATGACACACCATGAGCATATCCAGATGTTCGTCAAGAGTGTTTGCAGTGTAAGGCATTGTAGGGTTCGTTGAGGAAGGGAGAACATTCGGGAACGCTGCTGCTCTGATAATGTCAGGAGCGTGTCCGCCGCCTGCACCCTCTGTGTGATAAGTGTGGATAGTCCTGCCCTTGAAAGCATTGACGGTATCTTCAACAAATCCGCCCTCGTTAAGAGTGTCGGTGTGGATAGCCGCCTGAACGTCATACATATCCGCAACAGTAAGTGCGTGGTCGATAACGTCAGGGGTAGAGCCCCAGTCCTCGTGTATCTTCAAGCCTATACAGCCTGCCTTTATCTGCTCCTCAAGAGTTGTGATGTCGCTTGAATTTCCCTTGCAGAGATAGCCGAAATTCATTGGCAGGTCTTCGGAGGCTTCCAACATTCTGTGGATGTTGAACTCGCCAGGTGTACAGGTGGTGGCATTGGTGCCGTCGGCAGGACCTGTACCACCGCCTATCATGGTGGTGATTCCGCTGTAAAGGGCTGTTCTCACCTGAGTTGGAGAGATAAAATGAATGTGCGTGTCAAGTCCGCCAGCGGTGAGGATAAGTCCCTCGCCTGCGATAGCTTCCGTGGAAGCGCCTATTATCATGTTTTTGTCAACGCCATTCATGATGTCGGGGTTGCCTGCTTTGCCTATTCCTGCTATCCTGCCGTCCTTTATGCCAACGTCAGCCTTTATGATTCCTGTGCTGTCGATGATAAGAGCGTTTGTGATAACAGTGTCAAGGCACTCCTTGTCAGTGGCTTTGCAGGATTGCCCCATGCCGTCACGGAGAGATTTTCCTCCGCCGAACTTTGCTTCATCGCCATGAACTGTCAAATCTTTTTCCACTTCTGCAATAAGAGAAGTGTCGCCTAAGCGCACCCTGTCGCCAACTGTCGGGCCATACATATCGCAGTAAGCTTTTCTCGATATTTCGATCATTTCCTACACCCCCTTGAAGCCAAGCTTTTTAGCCTTTTCAAAGGCTGCCTGCTTGATGTTTTCGTCGTCCATTTTTCCGTTTACAAGACCATTCAGACCATAGCCTATGCGGTCGCCGCCGATAGGTATAAGACGGACGGTCTTTTTCTCTCCCGGCTCAAATCTTACCGCTGTGCCTGCGGGGATATCAAGCCGCATACCATAAGCCGCCTTGCGGTCAAACTCCAAAGCCTTGTTTACCTCAAAAAAGTGGAAATGGGAGCCTGTCTGGATAGGTCTGTCCCCTGTGTTTGAAACTGTAAGCTCAATGCTTTCTGTTCCCTCGTTGAGCTTGACAGTGCCTTCCTCAACGATAAATTCCCCTGGGTGAAGCTTGCTTGCACCCTTGATAGGGTTGTGTACTGTCACAAGCTTTGTGCCGTCGGGCATTGTGGATTCTATTTGTATCTCGTGTATCATTTCAGGAACGCCGTCCATGACGTCATCAGCGGTAAGAAGCTTTGTGCCGTATTGCATAAGCTCAGCGGCTGACGCTCCTGCTCTTGCTTTTTCCATTACTTCCATGCTTATGTATGCCACAGCTTCAGGGTAGTTGAGCTTTAATCCCTGTGCCTTTCGGTCACGGGCAAGCATGCCCGCATAATGGAGCATAAGCTTATCCTGCTCTCTTGGAACAAGTCGCATTATTATTCCTCCTATTTATATAGTATAGCGTATCTACTGCTTTTTCTCTGTAAGGACTTTTCTTACTACTCCCTCAGGGTCGCTTATGAGCATAGTGCCGAGCCATACGACGGTGCCGAGTGCAACAACGCAGATCCCTAAAAAGCTGTCGTTTATCATGTCTGCGGTGGCAGGGGTGAAATATCCTGCGCCCTGCTCTTTGTATTCAAAAAGTGCGTCCACGAGCCACATTATAGATGCGCCCCAGTACATATAGCACATCAGCCCCACTTTAAGCTTTCTGGCTTTTGGTGATGTGTACCATACTATAGTAACGATAACGGCTGCTATGAGTGTGATAAGAAGTGTCATACGGCATCACCTCCCAGCTTTGCAGTCTCTTTTGGCTTACGTTTCAGTATCTTGTCAGACACCACAGTCAGTACAGCCCATACCGCTGTCACAAGAACAGCCATTGATGTTCCGACAGTCGCCATTTCGTGGAATGCTACTGCCATTTCCGAAGGGTCGTTAGCCGCTGTCAGGAATGGGAAGAACGGAGATATCTCGCCATGCCACAGATGTTCAAATGCCAAAAGTCCTGAGCCGCCCCACAGAAAGCCTGAGAGCCTTGTTATCTTTTTAGAAAGAGGAAGCTTGTCCTCTGAAAGAGTTTTGACCTTTGTCTGCTCCTCTGTCTTTGCCTCGTGAGACTTTACTGCCTTTGCCACAATAGTTGTAACGATCGCTTCTGTTGCTGGTACTAAAAAACAAGCCATAATAAAACTTCCTTTCAAAATTGTTTTCTGAGTTTGACCTAGTAATAATAAAAAAACAACGCCCTTATAAACCGACAGGCATTGCCGTATCGGTTATAAGAGCGTCATTGCTTTGATTATCAGTATAGCACAGAGCTTTTTATTTGGCAATAGTGTTAATGAAAAATTCTTATTTTATTCAGCTTTGAATAAAAAATAGATGTGAACAAAATGAAAGTCTGACATCTGAATATTGCATTATTGCCCTTTGTAAATTTGCACAAAGAAACTATTCAAAAATGAATAGTTTCGACTTTGATATGGGTGAAATGGCGTAAATACGCTGTATAAGTGATAACAAAGATTATTCCAAAGTGAATAATTTTCAGAAAAATTGAAAAATAGCTCTTGACAACTTGCAGGAATGGTGATATAATTCTGCACATAGAGCAATTCAGAAATGACTTGAACGGTCATGCGGATATGTTTCTCAGTGATTTTGAAAGGAAAGTGACCTCAAATGATCAACAACAATTGTCAGCCACCGAGTGCCTCAGGCTCTCCTCGTTTTTGTAATATGGGTAATTTCATGAGGCTTCCTCACGCGACCTCAGCAGAGGGATTGGATTTCGCTATCGTTGGTATACCGTTCGATACCGCCGCTTCTTTCAGAGCAGGCGCAAGATTTGGTCCTAACGGTGTAAGAAACATCTCGGCAATGATAAAGCCTAACAATGTTGCAATGGGCGTCAACATTATGGATTCACTCAAGGGCGCAGACCTTGGCGACGTTCCTGTGATCCCTGATTATATCCACGAAACATATGCAGCTATCGAGCAGACCTTGGACGGTGTTCTTGAATGCGGTGCAGTTCCAATAAGTATTGGCGGCGACCACGCTATCACCCTTGGCGAACTTAGAGCTATCGCAAAGAAGCATGGAAAGGTAAGCCTTGTGCATTTCGATTCACACCTTGACCTGTGCGATACGGTTTTCGGTCAGAAATACAATCACGGCACACCATTCAGAAGAGCAATGGAGGAGGGTCTTATTGATCCTGAGAAGTCAGTTCAGATCGGCATGAGAGGTTCTCTTTACGATCCTGACGATTTCAAGATCGCCGCAGACCTTGGCTTCACGGTTATCCCAGGGGACAAGCTCCACACATATTCTCCTGAAGATCTTCTCAAGGTCATAAAGGAAAAGGTGGGCGACAATAAGGTGTTCCTTACATTCGATATTGACTTTGTTGACCCGGCTTATGCACCAGGTACAGGTACTCCTGAGGTGGGCGGATTTACTTCATTTGAAACACTTCAATATATAAGAGCGCTGAAAGATCTGAACTTCACAGGCTTTGATGTAGTAGAAGTTGCTCCTCCATATGACCACTCAGAGATAACAGCTTATATGGGCGCAAATATCATTTTTGAGTTCATGTCTATCCTTGCTTATCAGAAGAAGATCGGCAAGAGAAAATAAAGATAGAAAAATAATTCACCTTCCAATAAATATAATATAAAACGCAACGGAGCGTTGACGGCGGCACTAGGGTGTCCGGCTTGTCAGCGCTCCGAATTATTTAGAAAAGTAAGTGAAAGGTTGGAATCAGTTATGAAAAGCGGAAGAAGATTTGGAATGTTAAGAAAAGTTTGTGCAGTGGCAGTGGCTTCAGTACTTGCGGCAGGATGTCTTACAGCCTGCGGAAGCAGCAAGAACACAGGTCCGCTCACACTGGACCAGATCAAGAAAAACGGTAAGCTCACAGTTGCGACAGAAGCCGCTTATGAGCCTTTTGAATACATGGACGGCGATAAGATCATAGGCTACAACGCAGATCTGTTCGCTAAGATCTGCGACGATCTGGGGGTAGAGCTTGATTATATCGACCTGCCGTTCCAAGGGATACTTGCAGGACTTGAAGCAAAGAAATATGACGTTGTTGGAGCAACACTCGGCGTAACTGCTGAACGTGCAGGCAAGTACACGATGACTTATCCTATCCAGAACGGAACTACAGTTTTCGTAAAGAGAAAGGGCGATGACAGCATCAAGTCTATCGAAGATATGTCAGGCAAAAAGGTCGGCACACAGACTTCTTGCTACAATGAGGACGATACAAAGAAATTCAACGAGAAGCTAAAGTCAGAGGGCAAGGACGGCTATGCTGAACTGCTCAAATACGACTCATTCCCTGAGGCTTTTGCAGAGCTTAAGAACGGCAAGATAGACCTTGTTGCTCAGAACTATGCAAGCTGCGCTGCAGTTGTAATGAAGAATCCTGACGATTATGAGATAGTGGCTGACGATTCAGGCAAGGCTGAAATGGTCGGTACAGACACTTGGGTATCATGGGCTGTTCGTAAGGAAGACACAGAGCTTTCTGACTATATCAACTCTGAGATACACAAGTTCAAAGAGGACGGAACTCTTGCAGAGCTCCAGAAGAAATGGTTTGGTGAAGCCGTTGACCTGCCTGAGAGCGATTATATCCCTGCCGAGTAAAAAGCACCTTTGAAAGGAGGAAATGCTCCGTCGCAAACGGCGGAGCATTATATATCAATGGAGAATTTCAACATAGTATGGCATTATAAAGACCTGCTGCTGAAAGGTCTTGGCTATACAGTATTCGTATCCGTTGCAGCGATACTTATAGCGCTTTGCGTTGGTATGCTGCTTTCGGTGATGAGAATGGGCGGCGACTCGCTTCCTTCAAGGATACTGAAAAAGATAGTCGCAGTTTATATAAGCTTTGTCCGTGGCACGCCTGTGCTAGTGCAGATATACATTATATATCAGGCGCTTGCAGTGATGGGTCTGAACCTTTCAAACCTGGCGTCAGGCATAATCGCTCTTAGCCTTAACAGCGGCGGATTTATTGCAGAAATAATCCGTGGCGGGCTTACGGCTGTGCCAAAGGGTCAGACGGAGGCGGCTAGAGCCTTGGGCATGAGCGAGCCAAAGATACTAATGAGGATAGTTTTCCCGCAGGTATTCAAGGTAGCTTTGCCGCAGCTAACAAGCGAGTTCATAAACGTTATAAAGGTGTCGCCAATGCTTTCTGTATTGGCAATCGTAGAGCTTACAAGAACGGCTCAGCGTCTTGTTACGCAGACATACATAAACCTGCCTTTCTATATTGCTATCGCAGTTATGTATTTTGTTATCTGCGCAGGACTTGAAGAACTTGTAAAGCTTCAGAAGAAAAGACTTGAAAGAAGATAAGGAGGCGCAATAATATGGACGAATTTATGCACGTTGCAGAAATAGCGCTTCCGCTGCTTTTGCAGGGTCTTGGAACAACGGCGGCAATATCGGTGCTGTCTATCCTTATTGCAATGGTGTTAGGCTCGGCGGTAGGCTATATGTGCCTTTCAAAAAACAAGGCTGTTGAGCTTATCGCAAGGGCGTTTATAAAGATATTCAGATGCACCCCTTTTATGGTGCAGGTATATCTTGCATATTACGGACTCCCTGCTCTTGGTCTGAACGTTTCAGCGTTCTCAACAGGCGTTATAATTCTTGGAATGTACACAGCGGCTTATACCGCGGTTATCCTTGAAAGCGGCGTCAGCGCTATCCCAAAGGGACAGTTTGAAGCTTCATATGCAATGGGAATGTCAAGATTTAAAACAATGGTGAGAATAATTTTCCCGCAGACTTTGAAAATAATTGTTCCTTCACTGACAGGACAGTTTGTTCAGACTGTTAAGGACTCATCTATCCTTTCTATTATCACAGTTGCAGAAATGACAATGATGACAAAAGAGGCTATCGGTATAACTTTCAGCCCTCTGATAGTTTATATCTGTGCAGGCGTTCTTTACTGGGCGCTGAACCTTGTTATCGAGTTCGCATCAAGATGTATAGAAAAGCACAACAATCGTGTTGCTATCTGACGAAAAAGGAGTGTAAAATACAATGGCTGAAAGCAGAAAGCCTGTTATATCGGTTCACGATCTGGCAAAGAATTACGGGGAGCTTAAGGTCCTCAGAAAAATAGATATGGATATTTACAAGGGCGAGGTGGTAAGCGTTATCGGTCCTAGCGGCTCCGGCAAAAGCACTTTTCTCAGATGTCTGAACTATCTCGAGGTGCTGACATCAGGCGAGATAGATATAGGCGGAGTTTCCCTAAAGGGCATCGACGAGGACAAGCACAACAAAAAGCTCAACGAAAAGGCTGCAAAGGTCATAAGAAAGAACGTTGGAATGGTGTTCCAGCAGTTCAACCTTTGGCCGCACAAAACAGTGCTTGAAAACGTCATGGAGTGTCCTGTTCAGGTTAAAAAGGCTAACAAGGAAGAAACAAAGAAGAAAGCCATGGAGCTTCTTGCGAGAGTTGGAATGGACGGCAAGGCAGACGCTTATCCTACTCAGCTTTCAGGCGGTCAGCAGCAGCGTGTGGCTATTGCGAGGACCCTTGCAATGGAGCCTGAGGTCATACTCTTTGACGAGCCTACTTCCGCTCTTGACCCTGAGTTCGTTGGCGAGGTTCTGAACGTTATGAAAGACCTGGCTCAGGCAGGAATGACAATGATAGTTGTCACACACGAAATGGGCTTTGCGGCAGAGGTGGCAAACAGAGTCTGCTTTATGGACGGCGGCTATGTTATCGAGGACGGCACCCCTGAGGAAGTGTTCAAGCACCCTAAGAGCGACCGTGCAAAGCAGTTCTTCTCAAAGATACTTAATGTGTAAACTATAAAGCCGCAGAAAGGAGTGCAGACAAATGGATTATGAGCAGCTAGGGCACATTCTCGAAAGTATCCACCCAGGAGTGACTATTGCCGACAGCAGCGGAGTGTTCAGATTTGTTTCAAACTCCTATCTCAGCGGCAGAAGCGTAAAAGGCTCTGACATAATAGGTAAATTCGCAGGCTCAGAGGAAATGATGAAGATGTTTTCTCCTTGCGTGACGCAAATGGTTTTTGAAAGCCACAAGCGTGTCACAACAGTGCAAAAAGGCGTTGACAATGACGAAACTTTCGTCACGGGAATACCGGTATTCAAGGACGGAGAGCTTGAGATGATAATAAGCTATTCCTCTTGGGAGATAACAGGCTTTGACGACCTGAGGGAGCGTTACAATGTTTTGCAGTATCAGAACAAAAAGCTTCTTGATGAAATAGAGCTTATGACAGGACGTGACGGTGGACAGCGTTATATCGCCCAAAGCAGCCGTTCAAGAGACGCAAGGCGGCTTGCAGGAGTTTTCTGTGACGCAGGCTGTCCGTGTTACATCTATGGTCCCACAGGAAGCGGCAAAAGCTATCTTGCTTCCACTATATACGGCAAAAAAGGAACGCTTTACACCTATGACTGCGCACCTGTCGGGGAAGAAGTCATAGAAAAGGAGCTTCTTGGAGAGGGGTCGATGATATCGCCGCTTTCGGGCATTTACGCTGTGATAATAAAGCATATAGACAGGCTGTCGCCTAGGCTTCAAAGGGCAGTCCTTGAAAAATGCGCAAAAGCAGGCATTGTGCCTGTGGGGCTTTCTGAACATTCAGTGGAGGAGTTTAAAGGTGCTGACAAGCTGTCGGAGGAGTTTATAAGCGAGTTCGAGCCTTATCAGGTACAGATGTATTCTCTTGGCGAGCGTGCGGAGGATCTTAAAAGCTTTATCGACTATTATCTCGGCTCGGCAAACAAGAAATACTCACGGAGCGTTGAGTTCACGCCTCGTGCCATGGGCTGTTTGTTGGGATATGATTGGAAAGAAAATATCGACGAGGTGCACAGGACTATAGAGCGTATCGTCCTTACTACCGAAAAGAAAAAGGTGGACGTTTTCGACTTGCCTGACAGGATAACAGGCGGTTCGTCTGAGGTATTTGCACAGAATGCTTCCCTAAAGGATATGCTTGAATTTTACGAAAGCGGACTTGTGATGAGAGCCTATGAAAAATACAGAACATCTGTGGCTGTGGCACAGAAGCTTGGCATAAGTCAGGCGACGGCGGTGCGGAAGATACACAAATATGCAGGCAGGGACGTTGAATGAATGAGCGTTTTGATGTTATCGTTACGATACTTGAACTTATCGGCACTGCAGCGTTTGCGGCAAGCGGTGCGCTGACAGCGATAAAAAGGCGTTTTGACCTTTTCGGCGTTATAATAATAGGAGTGACAACGGCTGTGGGCGGTGGGATAATGCGTGATATCGTCATCGGAAGTCACCCTGTGGCGGCGTTTCGTGACCCCCTTGCAATGAGTGCGGCGGCTTTGATATCGGTGCTTGTGTTTGCTGCCTTGGCTGTAAAAGGCGACCTAGGTGGCAAGGCGTTGAAGCTTTATGATACTGCAATGCTCATGCTCGATACTATAGGGCTTGGCATTTTCACTGTTACAGGTATAACAGCGGCAATGAGGAGCGGCGTGTCAGACAACACTTTTTTGCTTGTGTTTTCGGGAGTTATAACAGGCGTTGGGGGCGGAGTTCTCAGGGATATTTTCGTGAACAAGAAGCCTGAGATATTTGTGGGCAACATTTATGCCTGCGCTTCTGCCACAGGTGCAGTGGCTTTTCTGTTTTGTTATGGCATGATGTCGTTCATGCCTGCCTGCATGATGAGCCTTGCGGTGACGTTTTCCCTAAGGCTCATGTCGGTGAAATTCGGTTGGAATTTGCCGAAGATCCAGATAAAAGCCAGACAGGAGCGGAGAATAGCCGCCACGAAAGAAAATCTCATAAATAAAAAAGGAGCATAGACTATGAAAAAGTTTATTATTACCATAAGCCGTGAGTTCGGCTGCAACGCAAGAGAGGTCGCAAGAAAGGCGGCGGCTGAGCTTGGCGTGGAGTTTTATGACAAGGACCTTGTAGATATGGCGGCAGAGCGTGCAGGCATAAGCCGTGACTCGTTTCTTGACAGTGAGGAAATGCTTGACAAGAACGCTGACCGCCTGCTGAAGTCATTTGGCTACGGCTCATCAACGCAGTTTTATTCCGACAAGGCTGTAAAAGCGCAGGTGGATATCATCAGAGATCTTGCAAACAAGCGTATATCCGCCATATTCTTCGGCAGGTGTGCAGACTATGTTCTCAGAGAATATCCGAACCACATGAACGTTTTTCTCTATGCGCCTTTGGAAGCAAGGATAAAGCATATGTGTGAGACTTATGACCTTTCATGGCCGGAGGCTGACAAGCTCATAAAACGTGTTGACCGCCAGCGCCACAACTATTATAAATACGTCACAGGCAAAAATCGTGGTGACCGTGACAACAAACATCTTATGATCGACGTAAGCGAATACGGCACTGATCTCACTGCCGAGATGATATGCTTCGCTGCAAGAAAGATGTTTGAGGACTAAGCTTTCTACTGATTACCAAATCTTCATTTGTGGGGTGCTTCTGCTTTGGAGCGCCCCTCTTTTCTTACATTTGTGAATATGAACAAAATGCAGGATATAAAATTTAATTATTCATACAACATTTTCTGTAAGTTGAAAAAGCGGCTTGCGTTAATAAAAAGTTTATATATAAAATATAAAATGACTGATTTTTAGTATTGCAGTTGTAGTTGCTACAGGATATATCATAGGTATATCGAAAGAAAAGTTTCGTGAAGTAAATTATTTTCAAAAAGTAAAATGAAAGTTAAACGAGAAAATCCTGCAAAGCGCAGCTGTAAATATAGGAGGAATGCAAAGTGAAAAGGTTCAGATTTATAATCAAACGGCTGCTTTCAATGATAGTCATAATGTTTTTGGTATCCTTTCTGGTGTTCGTTGTTCTGAGAATGTCAGACGCAGACCCTCTCACAGTAATGATAGGGAACAATCAATCCACTCCTGAACTCAGGCAGGCTCTTACAGAAAAATATCACCTTGACGACCCTGTGCATATACAGTATCTCAGGTGGATAAAGGGAGTTCTTTCAGGCGACTTCGGCACAGACTATGTTGACGGTCAGGACGTAAAAGGTCTTATAATGTCAAGGCTTCCAATAACATTCGGACTTGTGATAATGAGTTCCGTCATAGGCTCAGTGATAGCTGTTATAATGGGAGTTGCAGCGGCGCTGAGAAAAGGCAGACCCTCAGACGCAGCAATTTCGGGACTTATGCTTGTGCTTTCAGGTGCGCCGTCATTTTTGGTAAGCATACTGATACTTATTTTCATGACAAAGTACGTTCCTGGATATTCGTTTATCGGAACATATACAAATTTCGGAGAGTTCTTACAGCGTATAATGATACCGAGCCTGATAATGGCGCTGACGTTCGTTGCGATGCTTGGACGTATCACACGAAGCAACATGATAAATCAGCTTCAATCCCCTTATATCGCAACAGCGGCTGCAAAGGGATTAAAGCAAAGCAACATAACCTACAAGCACGCTTTTCACAACGCTGTTATTCCTGTTATAACAGTTGCAGGATATATGATAGCAGGCTCTATAGGCTCGACAGTAATAGTTGAGCAGGTCTTTTCTCTTCCCGGTATAGGCGGTCTGCTCATATCGGCGATAGAGGAAAACAATTTTCCTATAGTTCAGATACTTGTGCTTTTCATGCTTGGAGCTTATCTTGTAATGAGTTTTGTTATCGACATACTTTATACCGTTCTTGATCCGAGAGTTGATCTTAAATAAGGTGGGATTTTTAATGAAGAAGAAAAATAAAGCAGGAACGTTTTTCACACCTGTTGTGGCGGTGACGGGAATATTCCTTGCGGTAATAGTTTTCGTATCGCTCTTTGCAAGCGTTATCGCACCGTATGACCCTCTTGCCACAGACGTGAATGCCATATATGCACCCGCCTTTTCTGAGGGACACATTTTCGGAACTGACGGACTTGGCAGAGATCTTTTTTCAAGGCTCATATGCAGTGCAAGAACTTCCATTCTGAATGCCTTTCTTATAGTTGCCATAGAGGTAGTCATAGGTGTTCCTCTTGGGCTTATCTGCGGATACTACAGAGGTCCTCTTGACAGTATCGTAATGAGGGTGTGGGACGTTATAAGCGCAATACCGCCACTTCTTCTTTCCTTTATCCTTATTGCGGTAATGGGAAAGGGCATGATGACAGGTATCATCGCCATAGGCATTTCTTATATCCCTCTTACAACAAAGACCGCAAGATCAATGATAATGACAGAGAAAAAGGCGGTGTATGTTGAAGCCTGCAAATCAATGGGCTTTTCAGACGCAAGGATAATTTTCGTGCATATCCTGCCGAACATCATCACACCTATGATATCGCAGTTCACACTTGATATCGGTACAGCTATCACATCAATGGCTACTCTGAGCTTTCTGGGACTTGGCGTTCAGGCTCCGAATGCCGACTGGGGAACGCTTCTCCGTGACGGCATGGGCAACCTTTATAATAGTTCGGCACTGCTTTTTATACCTGCAATATGCGTAATACTTGTAACAGTATCCATAAACCTTTTCAGCGACGGTGTTCAGAACTATCTCGATCCGTCATCAAGAAAGCTTCCGTCATTCAAGAAATACGAAAAGAAACACAGAATAAAGAAGCTTTCAGCAGTTAAGGCAAACGGGGAGGCGTAAAAGATGAAAAAAGGAAACGTTCTTGAAATAAAAGACCTTTCTGTAGACTTTATGACAGTTAGAGGTATCGTATACGCCGTTCAGGGCGTTGACCTTGAAGTGAAGCAAGGGGAGATACATTGTATCGTAGGCGAGAGCGGCTGCGGAAAAAGCGTAACATCAAAGTCGGTCATAAGGCTCCATAACGAGGAGACCACCAGATATGCAGGGGATATCTACATAAGAGATGACAGCGGCGAGAAAGATGTTCTTGCAATGAGCAAAAAGCAGCTCCGTGATTTCAGGGGCAGCACAGCCGCAATGATATTCCAAGACCCTATGACTTCCCTTGACCCTATTATGAAAGCAGGCGAGCAGATAGCAGAAATGCTAAGGGCGAAGAAAAACTTAAATCGCCGTGAAGCAAGAGAAAAGGTCATCGAGATGTTTGAAAAGATAGGCATAACACCTGCTGAGAAAAGATACGAGCAGTATCCGTTTGAAATGAGCGGAGGAATGTTACAGAGAATAATGATAGCAATGGCTCTTATATGCGAGCCGAAGCTTCTTATTGCAGACGAACCTACCACGGCGCTTGATGTTACTATACAGGCGCAGATACTAAAGCTTATAAAAAAGCTCCAGCAGGAAAGCGGAACGTCGGTAATATTCATCACTCACAACCTTGGTGTTGTGGCTGAGATTTGCGACAGCGTAACTGTAATGTATGCAGGAAAGGCTGTTGAGACCGCAAGCGTTGTGGATATTTTCGACCACCCTGCTCACCCATACACAAAGGCGCTCCTTGAAAGCAATCCAAGAGAGAGCGACACAGAAAAAAGAATGAAAAGCATACCTGGCAGTCCTCCGCTTCTGTATGAAAAGTTCAAGGGCTGTGCCTTTGCACCAAGATGTAAGTATGCTGACGATAAATGCAGAAGCTGCGTGCCTGTTACAGAAAATGTGTCTGAGGGACACAGCACAGCTTGCTTCAAGTGGCGGGAGGTGACATCACAATGAGCAAAGAAAAAGACAGACAGCCTTTTATAAGCGTCAGAGATCTGAAAAAGTATTTCTGCCTTGACAATTACAAGCTTGCAAAGGCAAAGACGAGATATATCCATGCCGTTGATGATGTTAGCTTTGATATCTACAAAGGCGAGATATTCGGAATAATAGGCGAGAGCGGCTCGGGCAAATCAACCATAGGAAGATGCGTTCTGAAGCTTATCGACGTTGATTCAGGCGAGATATATTTTGACGGCAAAAACATAACTCATGTGAGCCGCAAGGAACAGCAGGAGCTGCGTTCAAGAATGCAAATGGTCTTTCAAAACCCTCTTGCTTCCTTTGACCCGAAAAAGACTATACGCTTTAGCCTTGAAGAATCTGCAAAGGTGCATAAGATAAAGCCTGAGGTCTACAAGGCGAGGATAAAACAGCTTATGGAGTATATAGCGCTTCCGGAGGATTTGCTCACAAGATATCCTAAAGACCTTTCGGGCGGTCAGCTCCAAAGGCTTGCAATAGCAAGGGCGCTTATGCTGGAGCCTGATTTTATTCTTGCAGACGAGCCTGTTTCGGCACTTGACGTTTCTGTGCAGGCGCAGATATTGAATCTTATGCTCGACCTGAAAGAGGATAAAGGGCAGACGATACTTTTTATCTCCCATGATCTGAACGTTGTCCGTCACGTTTGCGACAGGATAGCGGTGGTATATCTGGGAGCGGTAATGGAAATGGGTACGGTGGAGCAGGTATATAACAGCGTTGCTCACCCTTACACTCAGGCACTTATTTCAGCAAAGCCAAAGGAACACCCTCTTGAAAATAAGAAGCATATCCTGCTGGAGGGAGATATACCGAACGCAGTGGATATCCCCGAGGGCTGTCGCTTTGCAGGCAGGTGCAGATATTTCAAAGAGGGCTTGTGCGACAACCGCACGCCAAAGCTCAAAGACATTGGAAACGGGCATTACGTTGCCTGTCATTTCCCACTAGGCATTGACCGCAGCAAGACTGCTGCGGATATGTAATAAATCTTTTGAAGAAAGGAAAGTTATCATGAAAAAATTCTCACGCAAGATCGCGGCCGCTGCTGCATTGGCAATAACAGTTTCAAGCTGTATGACAGGCTGCTTCAACAACACAGGTTCCGGTTCAGGCTCAGGTTCTTCAGGAGGAAATTCAGAGACAGTTCTCAGAGTAGGCTATACTCAGGAGCCGTCATCATTTGACCCTGCCGACTTCACTATCGTGGCAGCAACTCTCACAGGTTATGACTGCTATGACACGCTTCTTAACTTCTCACATGACGGCACAACAGTTGAGCCTGCCCTTGCAGAATCTTGGGAGCAGGTTGACGATACTACATACACATACAAGATAAGACAGGGAGTAAAGTTCTCAGACGGCAATGAAATGACAATGGACGATGTGCTTTATTCTCTTAACAGAGTAACAGAAGACAACTATTATATGAGCTATCTTTTTGCAAACGTTGACAGCTTTGAAGCCGACAACGATACTTGGACGCTGACAGTTCATCTTAAGCAGCCTGACTCATCATGGCAGTATGTTCCTGCGACATCAGCCTGCACTATAGTCGAGAAGTCTGTAACAGAGGAGCAAGGCGACAAGTACGGCACTGCTGACGGAAAGACTGTCGGCACAGGTCCTTACAAGCTTTCTTCATGGTCATCAGGAAGCGAGATAGTTCTTGAAAAGAACGAAAACTGGTGGGGCGACCCTGATACTCTCGATATCGACAAGGTAGAATATTACGTTATCGAGGACGAAAGCGCATTAGCACTTGCGGCAAAGGGTGGACAGATAGACTTTGTCGAGGGTATGTCAAACAGCGTTATGTCTGTATATCAGAGTTGTCAGAACTTCAATATCCTCTCATGCGAGGGAACAACTTCAAACTATATCGCATTCAACACAGCTTCAAAGCCGTTTGATGACGAGTGGGCAAGAAAGGCTGTTGCATATTGTATCGACCGTTCCCAGATAACAACAACTATCGGCGGCGATTATGCAAAGCAGTCGGCTGTTGTTCCAATGAGCGAATCCATGATGTATATGGATAAGGACAAGTGGGATTCAACTATCGCCGAAAGCGATGTTTATACTCAGGATTATGACAAGGTAAAGGAATGTCTTGCAAAGTCAAAGTATCCTGACGGCTTTGAGTTTGATTTCTATACGACTTCACAGACGCAGAAGCAGGCTGAGCTTCTCAAGTCAATGGTAGACGCAAGTGGCTCTATCACAATGAATCTTGTGGAAGTGCCTGACAGCGATATCTTCAGCTATATGTTCGGCTACAAGACAAAGGATAACGGCGAGAGATATTACAACGCAGTCGGCACATACATGATGTCAGACTTCCTTGACCCTATGGGAATGTTAAAGACATTATATGCAGGCTCTAACGCTTGCGAGGGCGGAACGAATGAAACACTTTGGTCAAGCACAGAAGCAGACGGACTTCTTGATAAAGCGGCTCAGACAACAGACGACGCTGAGAAAATGGGTTACTATACTGACGCATATAAGATATTTGCTGATGAGTGCCCTTACCTTGGACTTTACACATCATCTGATGTTTACGCAGTAAGCGATAAGTTCACATATGACCCAAGCCCGATGTTCTGGTATAACTTCAGTTACGCAGACGTTCATGTGGCAAAATAAGAAATAATATGAAAAAGGAAGTGCGATAATGTATTCATCTCTGGATACCGTGTGGGTTCTTCTCTGCACAGCTTTGATATTCTTTATGCAGGCAGGCTTTGCAATGCTGGAAACAGGCTTCACCAGAGCAAAAAATGCAGGCAACATAATAATGAAAAACCTTATGGATTACTGCATAGGCTCTGTTCTTTTCTGGGTTATCGGCTTCAGCTTTTTGTATGGCGACTCCATAGTAGGATTTATCGGAACGCCAAGCCTGTTCGCAGCAGGAAAGTTTGCAGCCGCAGGAGATCTGCCTAAGCGAGTGTTCCTTATGTTCGCAACGGTCTTTTGTTCAACTGCCACGACTATAGTTTCAGGAGCAATGGCAGGCAGAACAAAGTTCAAGGCTTATCTTACATATTCGGCTGTTATGAGCGGAATAGTTTATCCTATAACAGGTCACTGGATATGGAACAGTGCAGGCTGGCTCAAAAGTATAGGCTTCCACGATTTCGCAGGCGGAACTGCCGTTCACGTTGTTGGCGGAACTACCGCACTTATAGGTGCGCTGCTTGTGGGAGCAAGGATAGGCAAGTTTGATAAAAACGGCAAGGCGAGAGCCATACCGGGACATAATCTCACTATCGGAGCTTTGGGCATATTCATTTTGTGGATAGGCTGGTTCGGATTTAACGGTGGCTCGCTTCTCGCCGCTCAGGGCGACAATGCGGCGGCAAAGCTTGGGGATATCTTCTTTAACACAAACATATCTGCGGCGGCTTGCGCAATAGCTGCAATGTTCATCACATGGGTGCGCTACGGCAAGCCTGACGTGACAATGACCCTTAACGGAGCACTTGCAGGACTTGTGGCTTCAACCGCAGGCTGTGACACAGTTTCGGCAGGAGGAGCATTCTTTATCGGCATAACAGCAGGCTTTGTAATGGTGTTTGGTGTTGAGCTTATAACAAAGCTAAAGGCTGACGACCCTGTGGGTGCGGTAAGTGTTCACGGTTTGTGCGGAGCATGGGGAACGCTTATGACGGGCGTTTTCGCAAAGAAAAGCGGTCTTATATATTCAGGCAGCCCGAAGGATCTGCTTATACAGCTTGCAGGCGTGCTTTCAGTGGCGGCATGGACAGCGCTTATTATGGTGATAGTGTTCACCGTGATAAAGAAAACAATGGGTCTGAGAGTTAGCGAGAACACAGAGATAGTTGGTCTTGACAAGTGCGAGCATGGACTTTCAAGCAGCTATGCGGACCTTCTCAACACTGCTCAGTTCATCACCGCTGCCGCTGACGAGCCTTCAAAGGTGAGGGCTATAGACGAAGCCTCAGAGCTTAACGCTTCTGACTACAAGGCGGACGGAAAGATGCACAAGGTGGTCGTTCTTATGAACGTCGCAAAGTTCGAGATGCTGAAAAATGCTTTGGATAAGCTTGATATAACAGGCATGACAGTTACGCAGGTGAGCGGCTGTGGAATACAAAAAGGAAGCACTGAGCTTTACAGAGGCTCTGAGCTTGAATCAAGGCTTCTGCCTAAGATAAAGGTGGAGATAGTTATAAGCACTGTTCCTCTTGGACTTCTTATTGACACTATCAGAAAGGTACTTTATACGGGCAAGATAGGCGACGGAAAGATATTTGTTTATGACGTTGCAAACGTTGTGAAGATAAGAACAGGGGCAGAGGACGAGCAGGCTCTTGAATAAGCTGCCATAATAATTGGAATGGGGGACAAGATATGGCTGATGATATGAAATACACTGTGTTTTATACAGACGAAAACGGACAGCTTGTCCCGAATGGGGAAAAGCTTCTGAGCATAACCGAGATAGCAAAGTATCGAAACATACCTACCGAACGGCTTAGATATTACGATAAGATAGGGCTTTTAAGACCTGACTACGTTGACAAGCTCACAGGGCGGAGGTTTTATTCGGCACAGCAGTGTGAAAAGCTTGGCACTATAAAAGAGCTTCGCAGGCTGAACTTATCACTGAAAGAAATAGAGGACTATTTCAGCGACAGAAACCTTGAAAAGTCCGAGCGTGTTCTCAGACAGCGTTATGAGCTTTTACAGCAGGAGATATCGGATAAGCTTGAAATAAGCCGTGTGCTGAAAGAAAAGCTTAAATTTATCAGAGAGCTTAACAACACAGATTTCAAGCTTGATGACCCTGTTATAAAGGAGCTTCCTGAACGATATGCCCTCAAAGGGGAGAGCAACAAGTTCAGAACAAATCTCACTGGTATAGAGTTTATGAAGCTTGAGGAGGCTATAGGCGGAACTTCACCTGTGCTTGCCACTGATAAGGTGGCAATGACCATAAAAAACTCAGTTGACCCTGACGATATGGATTCCGAGGTCTGCCCTATGGTGTTCTGCTCGGCAGATCAGGCTGACAAGGAAAGCTTCACAACAGTGGCAGGAGGAAAATACGTTTGCGCTTTTCACAGGAATTGCTACAGCTATTTCGGTGAGCTTATAATGAAAATGCGCTGTCTTGCACAGGAGCATGGCTACACCCTTGGAAGCGTCGGAGTGATGATATACCGTATAGACATAACCCTTACGGACAACAGTGATGAAACTATTGCGGAGCTTCAGTTTCCGCTTATAAAAGAAAGCAGGGAGAAATAATCATGATAGACAGAAATGAACTGCACGCCATGAAAACGGCGGCAAGATTTGATGAATTTGGCAACACAAGATTTCCTACAATGGCAAAGAGAGCCGTTGAGTTTGGATTAGAGCCTGCGGACAGCATTAAAAGCGAGGGCATGAGCTGTTTTGCAAGAACAAATCTCGGCCCTACATACACAAGCCACGAAACTTTTCTCAGAAGTCCTTTCTGCGAGGATATCCATAAGGTGTCGGAATATGACGTTGCAGTGGTGGGTATCCCATATGACAGCGGTGCGTCAAACCGCTCAGGCACAAGACTTGGCCCTGCCGGCATAAGACACGCTTCTTCGCAGATATCCCCTTTCAACCCTGACTATGGCGTTGACCTATACGAAAACATAAAGCTTTGCGACGCAGGAGATATTTACACACTTCCTGCAAATGCCGAAAAGACTTTCGACCAGATAACAAAGGGCATAGGATATATATTCTCTCAGGGAGTAACGCCTATCGTTCTTGGGGGCGACCACTCTACCACTTTTCCTACGCTCAGGGGCATTTCAAAGTATATCGACGGCAATATCGGCGTTATCCATATCGACCGCCACAGCGATTGCGACGCTATCCAAATGGACGAAAAAATGCACGGCACAGAATGGTATCATTCCACTCACCTGCCTAACCTCAGCGCAAAAAATCTTGTGCAGATAGGCATAGGCGGAAACTGCTGCAAGTCATGGTCAAAATTCACCCGTGACAGCGGCTGTACTGCGATCTCAATGGAGGATATTGATAAGTATGGTATCGACAAGGTGGCAGAGCTTGCCCTGGATATCGCATGGAAGGACTGTAAGGCAGTGTATGTGAGCCTTGATATAGACGTTCTGGAAGCTGCTTTCTGCCCGGGTACTGGCACACCTGATTTTGGCGGTATGCTCCCGAGAGAGCTTTTAAGGCTTCTCAAGCTCGTGACAGCTCCCGGTATCTGTGGAATGGACGTTGTGGAGGTATCTCCTCCGTTTGATGTGAGCGAGATAACTTCACTTGCGGCGTCAAGATGTATAATCAATGTGCTTTGCAATCTTGCGCTGAACAAGTCGCTATATAAACACTGATAATATTTGTATCTGAAAGAGGCAGCTTATGAATGATCGGCAGCTAAAGGAACTTATACTGGCGGCTAAGGGTAAGCTGCCTTTTGATATTTATTTTTACAACGCAAGAATAGTTGACGTTTACAGAGAACGGATAATAGACAGCGGCTCGGTGGGGATAAAAAACGGCATTATCGCCGCAGTTTGCCCTGACTTTGAGCCTAGAGCAACAGAGTTTATTGATTGCAGAGAAATGTATCTTGCGCCTTCTTTTATCGACGCTCATATGCACATAGAGTCCTCAAAGCTCACGCCTTTTGCATACTGCGAGGGCGCAGTGCCACACGGAACGGGCTGTGTATTCTTTGACCCTATGCAGATGTCGAATACTTTTGGTCTTAAGGGCATAAAAGCTATATGCGAAATGCTTGGGGAAATGCCCATAGAAAGTTTTTTACAGCTTTCTTCGCAGTATCTTTCCACCCTGAAAACGCAAGACGATATCACCAATGTTATCAAAGAGTGCAGGGCGAAAACTGTGGGGGAGATAAGCGGTGCTGTGGTCGGGAATGAGGAGATAATAAAGCTTCTCGGTGCGGCAAAAAGGGCAGGTGTAAAGGTGAACGGTCACTGTCCGTCAATGGGATTTCGTGACGTTCAGACGGCGGCTTGCGCCGGGCTTTGTGACGACCATGAGTGCGAAAGCATAAGCGACCTTGAGCAGCGGCTAGCCTGCGGAATGGCGGTGTTGGTAAGAGAGGGAACTATAGAGCCGAACTGCCGAACTCTTTGCGAGGGGATAGTAAAAAATCATATCCCTACGGACGATATAATGTTCTGCACTGATGACAAGTCTGCGGAGGATATAAAGGAAAACGGCTGTACAGATAATGCTCTGCGCATTGCAGTGAAATGCGGTATTTCCCCTGTGTCAGCAATAAAAATGGCAACTCTCAACGTCGCAAGGCACTATGGTGTTGACGATATCATAGGCTCGGTCGCTCCCTCAAAAAAGGCGAATTTTCTGCTTATGGATAGCCTTGAAAATGTGACAGTGAAAAAGGTCTATCATCAGGGCAGGCTTGTGGCTGAAAACGGCGAGTTTCTTTGCAGGCATGAGTTTGATATAACTTGCTATCCTGAGCTTAAAAACACTGTGATATTGCCCAGAGGGCTTGACAGCCATTCTTTTGAGATAAAAGCAGGCTTTGAGAGGGGCTATGTTACTGCAAATGCAATTGAAATGCCCGAGGGTGGCATAGTCACAAGGCTTGTAAAAGGCAGGCTTGAAGTCAGCAACGGCATTGTATGCGGTGATACAAAAGCCGATATTCTGCCCATATTCGTTGTGGAGCGTTTCGGCAGGAGTGGTGAGATAGGAAGTGGCTTTATAAAAGGTCTTGGCATTAAAAGGGGAGCTGTTGCCGCAAGCTTTGCTCAGGAGAGCAATAATGTCGTTGTATCGGGCGTTGACCCTGCGGATATGCTTTGCGCTGTGAAAGCTGTTGAAGCGAACGGCGGCGGTGCGGCTATGGCTATTGACGGTAAGGTGGCAGGACTTTACTCCCTTCCTGTGGCAGGCATACTAAGCGGTGAAAACATCACAGGCGAGATAAAGGCACAGAAAGCTTTCAGAGAAGCCCTTGCCCTCACAGGCGGAAACATACAGCGTATGACGGTGGTGCTTACAGTGTCGCTGTGTCAGACTATCCCAGAGGTGGGGCTGACGGAAAAAGGGCTTTTTGACGTAAATCAGCAAAGATACATACCCACATTCACAGGCGGTGAAGAATTTGAAGAATAAGCCAGAAAATGTAATAATGACAGAGGGCGACCCTAAGAAAATAATATTCCGATTTGCACAGCCTCTTATATTTGCAAACCTTTTTCAACAGCTTTACAACACCATGGACACCATAATAGTGGGCAAGATAAATGGTGACGAAGCTCTTGCGGCGGTGGGAGTTTCCTTTGCAGTGACAATGGTCATGATAGCCGTTGCAACCGGTACGGGCATAGGAACATCGGTGCTTATAGCGAAATACTGCGGTGCCGGGAACAAGTCAAAGGTCAAGACGGGCATTTCCACTGTGCTGATATTTTCACTTATGGTCGCAGCGTTGATAGCGGTTCTTGGGGTGGTGCTTAGTATGCCGCTTTTAAGACTTCTGAAAACGCCGCAGAATATCATAAATGACGCTGCAGACTATCTGCGGATATATTCCTTAGGTATGCCGTTTATGTTTCTTTACAACGTGCAAGCGTCGGTATTTAGTGCCCTTGGCAACTCAAAGACGCCTTTTCATTTGCTTGTGATGTCCTCTTTGCTGAACATAGGGCTTGACCTTTTGTTTGTAGGGGGATTTTCCATGGGCGTATCAGGTGCGGCATGGGCGACTTTCATTGCTCAGGGAGTATCGGCAGTGATATCGTTTCTGCTTCTTACTGACAAGGTATACATAAAAGACCATGAAAGGGCAGAGTTCAGCTTCTTTTCGGGGGCAGTCTTAAAAGAGATGTCGTCCTATGCGGCAGTATCGGTGATACAGCAGTCAGTGGTGTCGGTGGGGATGTTAATAGTGCAGTCTGCGGTCAATCCCTTTGGCTCGGACGTGCTTGCAGGGTACACGGCGGCTTCAAAGATAGACTCCTTTGCGATAATGCCGTTCATAGCTTGCGGAAATGCGGTATCCACCTACACAGCACAAAATCTTGGGGCAGGCAAAAAAGAGCGTATCAGAGAGGGCTACAAGGCGAGCGTGCTGTTATGCGCAGGCATAGCGGTGATAGAATTTGCAGTAATAATGCTTCTCAGGCGGCGATTCTTGGGCTTTTTTATGGACTTGTCAAGCTCCTCAGCTTCCGCCATAGAAACAGGCATGGGCTACATGACAGACCTTGCGTTTTGTTATATAATAATGGGAATAAATTCAAGTTTTAACGGAATGTTAAGGGGGCTTGGGTGTTTGAAGCTGTTTTTATCCGGAAGCATAATAAATCTCACGTTCCGAATTATTTTCACCTACGCTCTGGTATCGGTCATAGGCGTATCGGCAGTATGGCTGTCAATGCCGGCAGGCTGGGTTCTGAGTTTTATTTACGGGAGAGTGGGTTATAGGATCATGTGCAAGAAGAAAGATAGTGCAGGGATAAGCGATATATGATAGGTAAAGCATTAGCTTCCGAGCAGTTGTCAGCGGCTGTTCGGAAGCTGTTTTTATTGTAAAACAAAAAACTCGCAAACCCTCGTAAATAAAGGATTTGCAAGCTTTCTAACTTGGTGCGGCAAACGGGACTTGAATCGCACAAATGTTCTTATGCGACTTTTTGCCAATTCTGCAAATGCCCTATTTTAAGGCATTTCAGAGCAAGTTAAGCAAGGCGGATTAACACAGCTTTTAGTATCTTTTAGGGGTAATAAGGCCCAAAGTTATGGACGTGTTCCGTTGATATCAGAGCCGATCTCTTGTGAGGTCAGCTCTGTGTTTTTTACATATTAGTACTATATGATCTAGTATCTGTCATGCACAGAACTTTCAGTTCTATACCAAAACCGGGTTATCGTCAAGCAAAAAGCATTCTTGCTCTACGGTCCCCTTTCTTTTAGCGATCATGTTTATCACATCATAAAAGCACTCATAATCAGGGTCGGTAAGCAACTGAAGCGTTTTATGAATATACTTATCGTTTCTTCCCAACAGCTTCTCGGAATGAGAAGAAAATGCTTCAGTATCCATATTTAATGGCTTGAGAGCAGGGACAATATTATCCCGAAGCCTGATAAACATTCTGAAACCGCCGTAATCAATATCTGCCCAAAAGAAAACAGGGATATCGTTTTTCTCGGCTGCATCAGCTATAAAACGGAAAAATACTCCGTGTGCCGGGCTGTAGAATCCGCCATGAAATATGACCAATTCGTCAGAGAGTTTCGAGTTAAGGCAATATTCTGAGTAATTAGTTTTGTTCTCGATAAACAAGATTCTTGAAATACGGCTGTCAAGTGTTATGTATCGGATATCCTTCACGCTGTCACTTGTTATACATGAGCCGCTTCTGATAGGTGAATAATCTACCTCTCCATCTGCAAAACCTATGGTCATATCCCCGCAGAATTCAAATATCTCAGGCATCATAATAATACCGATCTGTGCAAGGATCTCTCTTTCTGAAAGCTCGTCCATAGCTTCAAGTTCAGGCTCATTTTTTGATGCTATATCAACGATATATTTTTTAATGTTTTTTTCAAAAAACTTAGAGTCAGCAAACAAGCGTATACTGAATGCCCGCATAGAGATACTGCTGATAAGTCTGTCTATCTCATCAAGTGCTTTGAGAATATTCCTAACAAGCATCATATCGCTCTGCCACTTTTCTACCAGCTTCGATCTTTCGGTGATCTCACTGATCTGTCTGCTGAGATAATCAGCGATCCACGCAGTATTTATTCGTTCAAGATACTCACCAAACAATGTAGCAAGCTCATTGGCAGCAGAATAAGTGCTTTTTCTTCCGATAAACGCATACGCTTCGTCTGCCTTATCAATATTGAGCCAGACGTTTTTCACTACATACCCCTTGCGCTCCCAATCGTAAAAGATTAGCTCTTTCTCAGACAGCTCTGTGACCGCATTAAGAAATTGCTTTTTCTGCTCAGGGTCGGTAATGTCCAGATAATTTGACCTTGTACAGTCGATCATTATTCGCCGCTTGAATTCAGTCTGAGTGCTCTTTTCATATTTATCTAGCAGGTCGTTAAGTATCCGTTTGCGATGATCCATAACTGTCACTCATTTCTTTTGTCCATTTTATAATGCTTGATCTATATCCGTTTTTGCCCATCTCTTTGTTGACAAGAAGCGTAGAATCTACTATTGGAGCAATATTGGCTGCTTTATCAGAAGGCGCACAAATTATAGCCTGTAGTTTAAAATACTTTAACAGCTTAATGCTCTCTCTGCTCCTTTCACTGTCCATATTGCTAAATGCCTCATCAAATATGACCAGTCTGAAAGTATTGCCTGTTTCCTTATTGTCGTTCACCTTGTAAAGCTGTGCAAAGGAAGCAAGCACAGCAATATAAAACGGAGTTTGAGTTTCACCGCCTGAGTTGGTGGACATTGATTTGGACAGCTTGACTGTTGTGCCGTTTATATCCGTTGAATAAAGATCAAAAGATAGATATGTTGTATACTTGCTGAACATTTCGATGTTTCTGGCTGCATTCTCACGGTCATTGTCCGAAAGGCATATTATCTGAGAAAAAAGACTATCGAGTGTGCTCTGATATTTGTTTGTGAATTCATAAGAAAACAAAGTATTGTCACCATTCATCAGCAAGTCGGACGTTATCATATCATAATACTCTCTGTATTCCGGTGCAGGCTCGACTTTAAAACGATAAGTATCATTTCCAAAGCGTGCATTTTTCAAAGCTCTGTTCAATTCATCAATACGGTCTATCGCATCGTTTATATTACGCTGCAGCTTATAGAGAAAATCACTTTTGAACTGTGCCATAGCGTCCTCTTTTGCCTTTTTTATCTCTTCACGATATTTCGGGAGCTCTGTGTCCTTGATCTTCACGTATTCATTTTCGTAATCATTATTATTGAATGGATCGCTGAATGAGAATGATATGTTCTGAACTCTATTATACTCGCTTCTGAGATTTATAACATCTTCACACTTATCCTTAAGTAATGTCTCTGTTTGCTTCAATGGCGACTCGAATCCATTTGCTACAGCCTGAGGTGTACCACGCTTTTTCAGTTCGGCATCATAATATCCCGACTTTATGGAACTGATATACTCTTCATCATACCGTTCATTTATCCGCTCTTTACACCGCTTTATCTCCTGTTTTATTGCAGGTATTTTTTGCGTAATAGTCCGTTCCTTTTCATTTTTATAATCGCTTATGAACTTAGCTGTTTCCTCTTTATCCTTATAAGCAGCTTTTATTTCAATATCTTTATTCTCGATTTTATTATTCATTTCTGTTATCCAGAAAAGGTCAAGGCTCTCATATAACTGATGCAGCTTATTAAGCTCTGTGCGGTCATTTGCTCTCCTTTCATTAATGTCAAAAATGCCCTTGACGGTAGATGAAATATACTCATCAGACAAAAACCAGTCCTGCTCTATGATAGGCTTTAGTGCTGTTTCTATCGAACTAAGGTCTGATATTTTGGCTATTATAGCTTCAAGATCTCTCCTTTTTATTGCGATCTGTTTCTCAAGAGAATCCCTTCCTATATAGGGGCTTGAATATGCATTTTTATTCAGAGAACCTACAGAAAATCCGCTGTATATCATACATTCTCTTGTTACAGATCTTTTATGTTCCCTTATCTTTTTATCATCATAGCATCTTGTAACTGAGCCCATAAGGTATTCCGCATAGGCTTTGGCATATATGTTGTCAGAAGAAACGACATCGGAAAGACTGTCCTGTACTATGTTTCTGTTAGCCTTTAATACCTTGTCACAGTCAACTATCCTGTACTCATATGCACCTATTTCGTGCCGCTTTTCCTTGTAGATATTATAGGCATCTCTGAAATATTCAGGCTCGATTATCAGATTCATTCTCTGAGTGTTCAGATAGCCCTCGACAGCGTTGTGCCACTCATCGTCACTAACATCTATCAGATCTGCAAAGAAATCAACAATAACGGTATGACCATACTTTTTATATAAACCGTATGCAACAGCATCTTTAAAAGCCTGTGCCTTTTCAGGATACTGCATTATCCCACTTTCAAGCTTTTCTATCACAGCTTCAAGTTCCTGTCTATCCTGTCTGACTTTGATCAATTTCCCGGCCGTTTTAGCCCACACAGGGGAAGCATACCTCTTTATACTGTTGTACTGACTGCTGATGTCCCTAAAGAAGCCAACTGAATGATCTCCTATATTGTCCTCTCTGATGTTTTCAAGTCTGTTAATGCTTTCGCACAGTCTGCTGCATAGCTCGTCAAATTCCTGTGTAGCCACCGCTGCCTGAGCCGAGCATATTATGTCTAGCCATTTTTCACAGTTTCTTCTGACAGACAGCACAAACGAACCTATCTTATTGTCTGCTTCCTTAAGTGCAGTTTCATAGCGTTTAATGTCTTCCTCCAACCGGTCAACGTTGTTTTCAAGGCGATATTTGTTTCTCTCGTGTTCAAGTTCCTTTTTATTCTGCTCCAGCTTAGTTATAATCCCTTCAAGTGCCCTGTATCTTTCAGAAAATTCTTGTATATCCTTATCATACTGCTCTGACTCGGCTTCTGCATTCTTCAGCTCTGATTCAGCTGTTTCGTATGCTGCATAATCGATCAGGAACTGCTGACGTTTTTTCTGAGCAAAAAACCTCTTTACTTCAGAAAATGCATTTCTTATCTGTTCGAGTGCTTCCAGCTTTTTTTCAAATACCTTTGCAAGCTCCTCCTGTCTCATATAATAGGAGATGTTTTCCTGCATAGCGGCAATATCAATATCGTTTTCATCATCCGTATCGCAGACATTTTCTGTGATGAATTTTTCTATATCATTGATCGGCTCGAATGATATAGCTTTTTTTAGCATAGAAAACATTTTTCTGTCATGCACATTCAGCTTTGAGAGGACAAGCTCCTGATAAGTCTGTATAGTTCCCGTTATCTGATGCCTTTGCGGATAGTTCCTTTTGAAATACTCCACCAACTCCACTGTGTCCATCGCATATCCACCGCTTATAAACTGTTCGTTAGGCAAACGGCCTCTCAGATAAAAGAATCTCTTTTTTATATCAGAACCGTCGGAATATACGTCAAACACAGCACCAAAACAGAAATACTCATCTTTTATATTATCATAGCACTCAACAACTAAATAAGAAGTAAAATTTTTACCGCCTCTTATGCTTTTTATTCCGTTCTCAACATCTTCACCCATCGAGCCTATAAGATAGCTCTTTAGTGTTCTTTCGGATTTCTTGCTGGCAGCACGGTTAAACGCTGAGCTTCTGGTCTCACCCATAAGCACAACCTGAAGAGCATCAATAACTGTTGACTTTCCTGCTGTATTAGCACCTGTCAGAAAGTTTATATCTCCAAGATCAACGATCTGTTTTGAGAAATAATGCCAATTAATCAACAGCAACCTGTTCAGCTTCTTCATCCTCTTGCTCCTTTTCAACCTTTATTTTTTCACATATATTTTTGCACTTTTCATTAGATACAGCAAACAGAATTGAGGGTAATATCACTATTTTACAATCCATATCCGAAAAGCTCTCTCCAAGTTTATAGATCAGATTATGCTCCTCAAAAGTTCCAAAGCTCTGCTTTAATTCCTTTTGCGAAGGTTTTTTCTTAATGATCGAAAAATCATTTACTATTTTATTTAATACCCCTGATACGGTGACAACAACATTGTTGTTTGAACTTGCTGTTACACGTTTTTCTTCAAAGATGATCCGCAGAGCCAGAAGTATAACTGTGCTCAGCTTGTCCAGCCTCAATTTGTTTGATGCTGATTCATTATATGTATAAATAACGCCATGTTCCTTGTTTCGGTATATCTTCCAGCCAATAAGGCTGAAAATTTCGTAAAACAATTCAAAATGCCTGTCGATAAACAAATATGTTTTTGATATTCTGTTCTTATTATCTTCTCTCAGGATATATGTAGACGAAAGGAGATAATTAGCTGTTTGAGTAAATTCAGCCTTTTCTTTATCATACATATTTGCAATTATCTGTAAACTATCCTCAAAGCTCATGATCTCACCTTTTTTCTGAATATGATATCCGGTATTTCATATCTGCCTTTTTTTACGCTGCTTTCATCTATCTCTATTGTATATCCGCTTTCTCTGTCCCCTGCATAAGCAACAGCCAACATGGTCATTATATATGCCTCATCATCGGCAACATCTACCTCCGTTGATCTGACCTCCGATCTCCCGTCAAAAAGCTTTTCAACATAAGCCTGAACATTTCTTTGGCTGTATTTACTATTGAGCAGTTTTATAGCAGCAGCCCTTGCTTTTACACTAAGCTCCTCGCTCTCGTCTTCTATCTTTACATCATATACACGTTCGTGACGCACAGCTTTCTTTCGGTCATACAAGCTTTCCTCTGACAAATAACCCAGCTCATACAATTCAAAGGAATCCTGTATCATTTCAAGAACAGCCTCAGCAGTTTCCTCTTCTGAAATAGCTTTCATTACAGAGATAAGATTACCCTTTACAGACTGATCTGAGTTCAACAGATAGTCTATCTTCTGTGTAGTGGCTCTTGTGTATGCCCTGTTCTTCTGATCTATTACATTTATATAATCTCTCTCAAGATGCTCGTATGTATCAATGATATAGTATATTTTTTTTTGGATATCTTCATGACATTGCTCGACAGAATCATATTTACCATTATGAAAAGAAAAATCAGCAAGAGCATTCAGCAGATCATCATCCACAAGCCAGCTTTTTAAAAAGATCTCGATAGGGCGTTTATATTTTGGAACCGAATCACGAATTTTCAAAGGACGAAGTATCTTTTCGGCTATCTCCTGTCTGAACCTATCATAGTGCAGATTCAGCACAGTATTTACATTGATAAGATCAAGCAGCTGCTGATTGTATGCAGTAATACCGTGATAGACTGATTTCAGATTTTTCACAAGCTGCTCAGTCCTGACAACACTGTCACACAGAGCAGCATATACCTCAAAAGGTTCTCTGTTTTCATTTGCAGTTTTCAGAGATGAATAGGTGGAGTAAACATAAGTAAAGTTTTCCTGCTCGGAGATATGCGTAATGTCAAAAAGGGTCTGTATGATCTTTATACTGTAATTTGGAAGGGTAACATAATCAATAAAATCACTTTCGGTCTCAATGGTTATCCAGCCGTTTGTTTTTAGCTTCCGTACAATAAAATGTGCTCGTCCGGAAAGAGAATATTCGTTTTCGAGCAGAGCCTCATCAGAAAGATCTGCAGAAATGATCTCATTCTCAAGAGCAGCTATAAGCATTGAGACTAACGCGTCCTTTGAGATCTGAAGATGCGTCTTGAACGCATCAAGCAGGACAAAAAGCGAATTTACATAGAGCCTTTTATTTTTTGACACAAGCACAGAAAACAAATATTCCGGCACAATTTCATACAGATCCATTTACAAGCTCCTAACAGTTACTATATTTTACGTCTATCCCTTTTCCTCACCAAACCACTCATTCATCCGCTGGTCATTTTACCGCTGCCTCCTGCGATTGAAGCTAAAGCAGAATCCATAAAGATACAGCTGCAACTGAACCGGATTCGCATTGTGATAAGTTCCGATGATAAACGCCTTTGAATAAAAGATGAACATATGCAACGTTGCAAGTTCCGTGTGGAAAGCGAAACCCAAAACAGTTTGCGACATATCTCTTCGGAGCGATACCTTGCAGAGAAATCAACGGTACTTATACGCTGTCAGTATCATTCGACCTTTGGTCAGCCTGTGCATAAAACTGATATGTAGGATAGCTCTTTAAGGCTTGTACTTTGGTTGTGGTATAAGTCATCAGGTTGCCATCTTTGGTTGGAATGGGTGGGGTGGTGGAATTTTGATGATACAGTTATCTGAAATGTTATTGAGATAACTCAGAATATATCTATACACGTTATTGATCTAATCAACTAAGCACTTCACATAGTTTGCTCCAGTATTTTCCACTATTAATTTTTTTACATTTCTCGTACTTTAATTCTATCAACTTGATTAGTCTTTCCCTGTCAATTAGTAATACATCATTAGCTAATGCAAGTGAAACAGCATTTTCTGTAAATCTACTATTTGTAATAACCATGCATTTATTTGTGTGATAGATTTTTTTACTACCAACTACCTCTTGAATCGCTTCGATTCTAACAGGATTATCTTTGAGCCTTTTACATTGAACGCTTACTTTCACTTTGTTACAATGATTAATTATAATATCTGCACCATAATCACCACTTTTTCTAGTTTTTGAATAATTTGATTTAGGTAGCACATCAGATATTTCTAATAACATAATACAGTATTCTTCAAATGCTGTTCCAGACATCTTGTCTATTTTACATAATTCATCATTTATATATTGCTGTTTTATCTTTCCATATCCATCTAAGAGATTATCAACTTTAACACTAATTGTCAGATCTTCATTAAATACATTTTCAGCTTTTCCTATCATATCTCTATTTCTAATAATAAAGCTTTGATATTCTTCTGCTTCTTTTAATGTGTCAAAAACTTTTCCGTAAAGTTTTCTTTTAGCCCAAATACGAACCCTATAGTGTCCACTTGGTAATTTCGCTATACTCATTTTATGCGTCATAACCTCCTTAATATCCAGACACTTTACTTATCTTTTTATTAAAATATATGACTATCACTTTTCCTCAGCAAGCAAAAATCCAGACAAACGGACAGATAGTATGATATAATATAGGCATAACAACGAAAAGTGAGGCAAAATCGTTATGTCTAAAAGAAAAATCCACAAAAGCAAGCTCGGCATCATAGATTTTCAGAGGGAATTCAACACGGAAGATAAATGCCGTGAGTTTCTCTTTGAACTGCGTTTCCCACAAGGTTTTGTTTATCCAAAATGTGGCTGTACAGAGTTATATCACATCAAAAAACGTCACACATGCCAGTGCAAATGTTGTCGTCATCAGACCTCTGTGACAAGCGGAACTGTTATGGATAAAACTCATCTTAAGCTTACATACTGGCTTTGGGCAATGTTTTTGTTTGCAAATGACAAGCGTGGCTGTTCGGCTTCGTATCTGTCGCAAACGCTGAAATTGTTCTACAAAACCGCTTGGTTTCTTCTGCAAAGGCTAAGAAATGCTATGTCAAATCGAGAAAATAAGTATCTTCTTGACGGCATTGTTGAGCTAGATGATACCTATATCGGCACGTCAGATCATGGCAAAAAGCGTGGTCGAGGTACTTCAAAAATGAAGATCATGGTCGCTGTTTCAAAGACGATAAATGGTGCTCCAAAGTACGTAAAAATGAAGGTTTTGCTTGATTTAAGAGGAGTGACCATCGGCAAATTTGCAAAGAAAAACATTGCAGAATTTTCGAGAGTAGAAACGGATAATTACCGCTCGCTCCGCAAACCTTTGGCTGAGAAATACTTCCACAGCTACGAGACTTTTGCACCTGATAAGAACATGCTTAAATGGCTGCACACCATAATTTCAAATGCAAAAGCCTTTGTTGAGGGCACTTATCATGGTATGGAACGCAAGCATGTTCAGCTTTATCTCGATGAGTTTTGCTATCGCTTCAACAGATGCTCATATCATGAAAACCTGTTCGAGCATCTGGCTTTGGCGTGCGTTAACTGCCCTGAGTGCAGACTTGAGAGTTTGCTGAGTTAAGGTGATAGTCATATTAAAATATAGAGCAAATCATCTCGACAAATTCCGATTAATCATTATAACAACAATATATCATTTTATTATATATTATACCACGTGTTTAGTTATATTTCAACAGAAAACGGCAAATAATATCAAGAAAATTGTTTTAAAGCAACAATATGGAATGTGATTTGCATATTTTCACGACTTTGCCACCCCAAAAGCCGGGATCTCATTAAGCCTGCTCGATAAGTTTCACATATTTTATTTTTTTGACCATAATGACCAAACAATGACCAAAACATAATTTGTCATAAAACAAAAAACTCGCAAACCCTCGTAAATAAAGGATTTGCAAGCTTTCTAACTTGGTGCGGCAAACGGGACTTGAACCCGTACGTCAAGGACACACGCCCCTCAAACGTGCCTGTCTGCCAATTCCAGCACTGCCGCATTTGCTATTCTTTTCGCTGAACTCTTTCGTTTTGTTTGTGTTCCGTGTCATTCAGCTTAATTATTATAGCATTTATTTTTTCTATTGTCAAGGCTTTTTTTTAAAAAAATTCGACTATTTATAAATATACATATCACATACTTATTTGTATATGTTTAAGCTTCGCTATTGACAAATCAGTCAGGCGGTATAACAGTTCTGTTGGGCTAGATATTCTAAACCAAAGCGGAAATTGAGCTGTTCCACCTATACAAAACAGTTTCACTCATTATGAATTTTTTCAACAAAAAAAGGACTTCATTACGAAGTCCTTTAATTATTTGTGTAAACTCAGAATTACTTGAGCTCAACAGAAGCGCCAGCAGCCTCAAGCTTTGTCTTGATCTCCTCAGCGTCAGCCTTTGAAACACCTTCCTTGATAGCCTTAGGAGCACTCTCAACGAGTTCCTTAGACTCCTTAAGACCAAGACCTGTGATCTCCTTAACAGCCTTGATAACAGCCATCTTAGCATCGCCGAATGAAGTCAGAACTACGTCGAACTCTGTCTTCTCCTCAGCAGCAGCGCCAGCAGCACCAGCAGCTGGAGCAGCAGCAACAGCAGCTGTTACACCGAATTCTTCCTGGATAGCGTCAACAAGCTCTGAAAGCTCGAGAACGGAAAGTTTCTTGATCTCTTCTACAAAATTCATAATCTTCTCTGAAGCCATGATAAAAATCTCCTTTTTATTAAATAATTTTTCGGGTCAAAGCCCATTCGTTAAGCGGCATATAAATTATGCAGCCTCGTTGTCCTTGTCCACAACAGCCTGAAGTGTTGCGGCAAGCTTCTGGATAGGACCCTGAAGGGAACCAACCAGCTGTGCGAGCAGAGTTTCTCTTGAAGGGATCTTCGAGAGAGCCTTAACGCCTGCCTCGTCGTAAACGTCCTCACCAATGTAACCAGCCTTGAGGAAGAACTTTTCGTCCTTGCAGTCCTCAGCAAACTTACCGAGTATTCTTGCAGGAGCTGTCTGATCGTCGTTAGAGATAGCGATAGCTGTTGTACCCTCGAGTACGTTTGTGATACCGTCAAGACCAGCTTCCTTAAGAGCAAATCTCAGGATAGTGTTCTTCTCAACGAAATAACTTACGCCAGCCTCTCTCAGCTCTTTTCTGAGCTTTGTATCCTCTTCAACAGTGATACCCTTGTAATCAACGAGTACGCCTGCAGCAGAGTTCTTGAGCATTTCAACGAGCTGTGCAACTCTTTCCTTCTTTGCGGACAATGTCTTTTCGCTTGGCATTTCAATTTCACCTCTTTGAACTAATTTACGCAAACCGTAAACTAACAAAAGAAAAATCCCTTTCGTCGCAAGACAAAAGAGATACAAAGTCATAATTACTTTGCTATTCCTTTCCTCGGCTGGACTTCCGCAGTTTCCTGCTGCCAACTGTCTTTAGATACGAATGCTCTAATATTATAACAGACCCTTGACCTTTTGTCAAGAGTCTGTTATACTTTCAATGTAAACTTTTTGTGAACTTAAATATTTATCTTGTGCTTGTTATACTTGCTTGATATCTTAAGCCTTGCCACAGCCTTGCTGAGAGCTGCCTGCGTGTGATAATATTCTGAAATGCTCTGCTTCTGCCTGAGCTTCTCCTCAGCTCTCTCCTTGGCGGCTTCGGCACGCTTTTCGTCTATCTCCTCAGGGCGTTCAACGGTGTCCGCAAGAAGCGTCACATATGACGGCATTATCTCCACAAAGCCGTCGCTTACCACCGCATAGTGCCACTGGTCGCCCGTTCTGTAACGCAGCTCACCTGCGTTAAGACAGGTTAACATGGGCTGATGATTAGGCAGTATTCCGAAAGAGCCGTCCTGACCCGGGAATATAAGCTCGTCACATTCTCCCGAATAGAAAACGTGGTCGCTGGCAAGTATTTCAAGCTTGAATGTCTTTACCATTTCAGCTTCTCCTTTCGGTGAGGGTCATCACTCGTTTTCAAGCTGTTTAGCCTTTTCGATAACATCGTCGATAGTGCCTGCGTTAAGGAATGCAGCCTCCGGATATTCGTCCATTTCGCCGTCTATTATCTTCTTGAAGCCTCTGATTGTTTCTTTCAGAGGAACATATTTGCCCTCTATGCCTGTGAAGTTCTCTGCAACATGGAAAGGCTGTGAAAGGAATTTCTGTATCTTTCTTGCTCTGTAAACAGCCGTCTTGTCGGCGTCGTCAAGCTCTTCCATGCCCAGGATAGAAATGATATCCTGAAGTTCCTTGTACTTCTGCAAAAGCTCCTGAGTCTTTCTTGCAACTTCGTAATGCTCCTGACCTACTACGTCAGGCTCAAGTATTCTTGAAGTTGACTCCAGTGGGTCAACGGCAGGATAGATACCCTGTTCAACTATCTTTCTTGAAAGCACCGTTGTTGCGTCAAGATGCGAGAACGTGATAGCAGGTGCAGGGTCTGTCAGGTCGTCCGCAGGGACGTATACAGCCTGAACAGATGTGATAGAGCCCTGCTTTGTGGAAGCGATACGCTCCTGCAAAGCGCCCATTTCGTTCGCAAGGGTAGGCTGATAACCAACGGCTGACGGCATTCTGCCAAGAAGTGCAGATACCTCAGAGCCTGCCTGAACGAATCTGAATATGTTGTCTATGAAAAGCAGTACGTCCTGATGTTCCTTATCTCTGAAATACTCAGCCATTGTAAGTCCTGTCTGAGCAACTCTCATTCTTGATCCAGGAGGCTCGTTCATCTGACCGAACACTAGGGCTGTCTTTTTGATAACGCCTGAGTCTGTCATTTCGTGCCATAGGTCGTTGCCCTCTCTTGAACGCTCTCCAACGCCTGTGAATATGGAATATCCGCCATGCTCTGTGGCAACGTTTGTGATAAGCTCCTGAATAAGCACAGTTTTACCAACGCCTGCACCGCCGAACAGACCTATTTTACCGCCCTTTGCATATGGTGCAAGAAGGTCTATTACCTTTATGCCTGTTTCAAGGATCTCTGTTGCAGGCTTCTGATCTTCAAATTTTGGCGGCTCTCTGTGTATCTCCCAATAATCATCAGCCTTGACAGGCTCGCCGCCGTCAATGCTCTCACCAAGGACATTGAACATTCTTCCAAGGGTAGCGTCGCCTACAGGAACTTTTATGCAAGCGCCTGTGGCAGTGACCTCCATATCCTTTTCAAGTCCGTCGCTTGAAGCAAGCATGATAGCTCTGACAGTGTTGTTGCCAAGCTGCTGAGCCACTTCCATGACCTTTGTCTTGCCGTCAAGCTGTACAGTAAGAGCGTCCTTTATCATAGGTAGCTTACCGTTTTCAAATTCAACGTCAACGACAGGTCCCATTATTTCAACGATCTTTCCTTTTTCCATTTTAATCTCAACACCTTTCCCGAAAGCCTTAACTCTCGTCCTTTTGAGCATTTGCTCCGCTGACGATCTCGGTTATCTCCTGTGTGATAGCCGCCTGTCTTGCTCGGTTATACTGCAATGACAGCTCCTTTATCATCTCTGAAGCACTTGTGGTAGCACCGCTCATGGCGGTCATTCTGGCATTCTGCTCACTGGAGAACGCCTCTACCAAAACGCCGAATATAAGACCTTTCATGTAGTTCGGCACAAGATGATCCATTACCTTTTCAGGACTTGGTCTGAATGTTACGATATCGTGATCCTGCTTTTGCAGAGGGTGTTCAAAGTCCTCACGCTCCAGCGGAAAAAGCTTGAGCATCTCAGGCTCCATATCCATGGAATTTATCATCTTGGTGTAAATAACATAAACCTCGTCAAGATATTTTCTCTCAAAAAGATCTGTGACAGTTTCGGCGATCGCCCTCGCCCTGTAAAGGGTAGGATTTTGAGCCGTGTAAAGGAACTCAGCGTCGATGGTCACGTTCTTTCTTGAAAAATAATGTCTTCCGATCTGTCCCACAACGAAAAGGCAGGTGTTCTTGTGCTTAGCCATTTCCTGCTCTGCAAGCTTTAAAACGTTGTGGTTATAAGCTCCTGCCAGACCCTTGTCGGCTGTTACCACTATGTAGCCTATCATTTTGTCCTCAGGCTTTTTCTCCTCACGCTGGTCGAAATACTTGTGCTCGAACTCAGGTGTGTGGAGCAGTATGTGGTGAATGGTAGACTGGAGCTTTTCAAAGTAAGGCTCGGTGTTTTCAAGCCTTTTCTTGGCTTTTTTCAGATTTGAGGAAGAGATAAGGTACATAGCGTTTGTGATCTTCATGATCTCGCTTACGCTTGCGATCCTTTCTCTTATCTCTCTCATTCCTGCCATGCCTTATGCCTCCTTTCGGTGCAGAGCCTTTATCTGCCCTGCTTAAATTCCTTTGCGGCAGCAACTATCTTTGCGTCAAGCTCGTCTGTCATGACCTTTTTGTCGTTTATCTCGGCAATGATATCGCTGTGATTTGCCTCAAAGTAGGAAAGCATATCGAGAGTGAATTTTCTTATCTCCTTAACAGGCACGTCAAGCAAAAGCTTGTGCTGTGCGCAACAGAGGATAATTACCTCCTCGTGCATTGAATAAGGGTGATAGAGCGGCTGTTTAAGTATCTCAACGAGCCTGTGACCATGGTCGAGAAGCTCCTGCGTTGTCTTATCAAGCTCAGAGCTGAACTGTGTGAACACTTCCATTTCTCTGAACTGTGCAAGGTCGATACGCAGATTGCCTGATACTTTCTTTACTATCTTGGTCTGTGCCGCACCGCCTACGCGGGATACTGAAAGACCAACGTTTACAGCAGGTCTTACGCCTGAGAAGAACAGCTCTGTTTCAAGGAAGATCTGTCCGTCTGTGATAGAAATAACGTTTGTAGGGATATATGCGGAAACGTCGCCCGCCTGTGTTTCGATTATAGGCAGGGCAGTGATAGAACCGCCGCCGTGAGCGTCGTCAAGTCTGCATGAACGCTCCAGAAGTCTTGAATGAAGATAGAATACATCTCCAGGGTAAGCCTCACGTCCCGGAGAACGTTTCAGAAGCAGGCTCATTGCTCTGTATGCAACTGCGTGCTTTGAAAGGTCATCGTATACTATAAGAACGTCCTTGCCCTTATCCATGAAATATTCAGCCATTGCTGTGCCTGCGTATGGGCATATGTACTGCAAAGGCGCAAGGTCGCTGGCCATAGCTGTTACAACTATGGTATAATCCATAGCACCATGCTTTTTAAGATCCTCAACGAACTTTGCAACTGTGGAAGCTTTTTGTCCGATAGCCACATATACGCATATCATATCCTTGCCCTTTTGGTTAAGAATGGTATCAAGAGCAATGGAAGTTTTACCTGTCTGACGGTCGCCTATGATAAGCTCACGCTGACCTCTGCCGATAGGGAACATTGAGTCGATAGAAAGTATACCTGTTTCCAGAGGCACTGTAACAGACTTTCTGTTGCAAACGCCTGCGGCTTCACGTTCGATAGGGTAATAATCGTCATACTCTATCTCGCCCATGCCGTCGATAGGAGCGCCCAGAGCGTCAACAACTCTGCCCAGAAGCTTTTCGCCAACGCCGACACCTGCCCTTTTCTTTGTTCTGACTACCTTTGAACCTTCCGTAAGACCATGGTCAGAGCCAAGAAGAACGCAGCCGAGAGTTTTTCTCTCCACATTCTGAACTATTCCTTTAACGCCTGTTTCAAATTCAACAAGCTCACCATACATTGCATGATTAAGACCGTAAATATTTACGATACCGTCATTTATGGATATTATCCTGCCTGTTTCGTTGACCTGAGTTTTCGCCTCAAAGTCAGCTATCTCACTTTTAAGCACCGAGATAATATCGCTTCTGCTTGAACCTGCCAAGCCGTTCACCTCCCTGATATCCTGTTCTGCAAAGCTTTTATCATACCCTGAACGCTCTTGTCATACTCGACCCCGTTCACTTCAAGACGATAGCCGCCCATAAGGGCTTCGTCGGTATTCACTTCCAGCAGAACATCGCTCACGCCGTATTTCTTTTTCAGCGTTTCTTTTATTTTATCCGTCTGTGCCTTTTCAGGCGGGCAGACGCAGTAAAGCTCAGCTTTAAGTATATTTTTGCTTTTGAGGACTTCATCGTCATATGCGTCAAAAATGTCCATGATGTTATCCATGTGACCCCACTGACACATGACCTTGAGAAAGTTTCTCATGTCCTCAGGAAAAAGCCTGTCTATAACTTTTTCCTTTTCCTTTATTTCCACAGCAGGGCTTGCAAGAGCGTCCTTAAGCTCGTCACAGCTTTCAAAAAGCTCTCTTGAAGCCTTTACGCTCTCAGCCTTTGGCGAAAGCTCAAAAAGCACTCTGCCGCAGACTTCCTCGGGATAAAAGATCATTTGGCAGCACCTACCTCGGAGAGAAATTCATCAACAGTTTCTCTGTCGGAGTCGCCTCCCACATTTTTCTTAATGACCTTAGCAGCCGCCAGTATAGCAAGGTCTGCGATCTGGTATTTTGCGTCGTCCATAGCCTTTTCCTTTTCGTTTGCAATGGACTTTTCAGCTTCTTTCATTATCTTAGCAGACTCGGCTCTTGCATTTTCAAGCATAAGGTCGCATTCTCTGCCAGCCTGTGCTTTAGCCTTGTTTGTTATCTCAACAGCCTGACTGTGTGCGTCGGCTATCTCAGCTTCATAGTCAGCTTTTATTTTTTCAGCGTCCGCCTTAGCCTGTGCCGCACCGTCAAGGTCGCTTTGTATCTTTGCAGACCTCTCGTCCATCATTTTGCACACGGGCTTGAAAAGAAACTTTTTAAGGAGCAGATACAGTACCAGCAGATTTATTATTACCCATACCAAACTTATATCAAGACTTATCATAGCTATGCTCCTTTCATAAAGATGTTTTGTTTTATTACTTCAGGAAGAAGATGATAAGGATAGCTACGATAAGACCGTAAATAGCGGTCGCCTCTGCAAGTGCGCAGCCGAGAAGCAGCGAGCTTCTTATATCCTTTTTAGCTTCAGGCTGTCTTGCGATAGACTCTGTTGCCTTTCCTGTTGCAAGACCTATTCCGATACCTGCGCCTATACCTGTAATAACGGCTACAGCCGCACCAATTGCTACTAACATGATATATACCTCCGCTTTTATTCTTTTACTTTTCTACGCTTATTCTCTTACTTCAGGAAGAAGATGATAAGGATAGCTACGATAAGACCGTAGATAGCTGTTGCCTCTGCAAGTGCGCAGCCGAGAAGCAGTGAGCTTCTTATATCCTTTTTAGCCTCAGGCTGTCTTGCGATAGACTCTGTTGCTTTTCCTGTTGCAAGACCGATTCCGATACCTGCTCCTATTCCTGTAATAACGGCTACAGCCGCACCTATTGCTACTAACATAGATCATACCTCCGAATTTCTGTTATCTTAGTCGTCGTCCTCTATTGCTTCATTTATGAACAGGGACGTGAGGAACACGAAAACATATGCCTGAATGAAGCCGTCGAAAATATCAAAGTATGCCGAGAATGCCAGCGGTATCACTATCGGGCAAACGGCGTCGATAAGCTCCATGATGATATAAGACGCAAGCACGTTTCCGAAAAGTCGCATACAAAGCGACAGCGGTCTGATAACAAGCTCCATTACATTCAGCGGAGCGATTATCGCCACAGGTTTGGCAAAGCTTTTCAGCCAGCCCTTTGTTCCTTTTGCTCTTATTCCTGCAACCTCCACAAGCACAATGCTCATGATCGCAAGTCCTGCGGTAACATTCAAGTCTTTTGTAGGCGGTGTAAAGCCCAGCAGACCGATGATGTTCGCAAAGCCTATGTAGATAATGACAGTTGCAAGGAACGGAAAATACGCCATACCCTTTTCTCCAAGCTGTTCTCTGAAGAAATCTCTGAGAAAGCCTACGAATGATTCAAGCATCATCTGTTTCCTGTCAGGGATAAGTTTAAGGTTTCTTGTGAGAAGTATTGAAGCTATCACAAGTATCGCCATTATTATCCATGTTACCACGCAGGACACAGGAACGGGTATGCCTCCGAAAATCGGTATCCTGAAAGCTACTTTGTTTTGCATAGCCTCGGAAAGATTTTCGGAAATTCTCTCCAGCATTTTATCACCTCCAAAAAAATAAAACCAATAAGAATGCCAGCCTCATAAGGGTATAACAAGGTCTACACCGTTTACCCCCCAGCGGTCGAATGCAATCGTCATTGATTTTATCATGATAAAACTATTTTTTGTATGCGTCCCCCTATGGGCGCAGTGATGTAAGACTTGCTTTTTGTCTACGAATATATTATAATACAATCATAAGCATATGTCAAATAGATATTTTCTATTGTAAACATACTCATAGTGTATGGATAGAGAGGAGAGGAACGGTTTATGAGAGAGATAAATTTCGAGCATTATAAGATATTCTATTATGTGGCAAAGTTCCAGAACATAACAATGGCGGCGAACTATCTGTTTTTGTCGCAGCCGAGCATAAGCCGATGCGTAAAAAATCTTGAGGACGAGCTTGGGTGTAAGCTTTTTGTGCGGTCAAAAAAAGGTGTAGAGCTGACAACGGGCGGAGAGATGCTCTTTAAGCATATATCCATAGCCTGCAAGCATATATTCTCGGCAGAGGAGGAGCTTGCGCTGATAAGCGAGCGTGACAGGGCGATAGTAAGGCTTGGAGGAAGCGAGGTGGCACTGCAAAGCTTTCTTATCGACCGAATAGTAGAGTTTCACAGAGAACACCCGAAGATACAGATAAAGATAGACAGTATGTCCACCCCTGACGCTATAGAAGCGTTGAGGGCAAATCTAATAGACGTGGCGGTAGTTACCTCGCCGTTTGCAGACAAAACGGGGCTTAACATAAATGTGATAAAGAAGCTTCAGGATATCGTTGCCGCAGGAAACGGTTTTTCCTATCTTAAAGACAAGGAGATATCCCTGCATGAGCTTGTGAAATATCCTCTTATCTGTCTTAAAAACACCACCACCACCCGAAACTATCTTGACCATATATTCAGACAGCACAACCTGCTTTTGCGACCTGATATTGAGCTTACGTCCATAAACTTTGTAATGCCGATGGTAAAGAACAATCTTGGCATAGGCTTCATGCAGTATGCCACCACCAAGGCGGAGATAGAGGCAGGGAACATCTTCAGGGTGAACACAAAAGAGCAGATACCGCCAAGGAGCATATGTGCGGTGACGGCTTCCCAGTATGAAACTCCGGAGCCTGTGCAGAGGTTTATAGACAGCCTGCTTGAAAAGGAAAGCGTGAATATATAAAAGCAATTTGGGGCGTTGGTGACAGCGCCCTTTTTGTGCTATAGAATAGAACAAAGCGGTGCAGAGTTTTACGCTCCGACACCGCTTTGTTTTGCTTTTTACAGCTCCATTATATATTTTTCCGCAGAAGAAAGTGCGTTTGCACCGTCTGCCGCTGCTGTTATTACCTGCCTGAGAGGTGTAGTACGGACATCTCCTGCCACAAAAAGACCCTTTGCAGTGGTGATCCCGTCCTCGCCAGCTTTCACATATCCGCTTTCGTCAAGCTCGCAAACGCCCTCTAAAGCTTGTGTATTCGGCACGCTTCCGATCGCGCAGAACACTCCGTCCACGGCAATGTTCTTTTCCTCGTCGTTTTGCGTATAGGTAACGCCCTCTGCATTTTCGCCGCCTGTTACCTCTTTTATAACTGCACTCATAACAGGCACGATATTATCTGTTTCAGCGACCTTTTTCTGCAAAGCTTTATTTGCTCTGAACTCGTCACGTCTGTGGATAAGGTAAACAGTTTTTGCAAGCTTTGAAAGATAAAGTGCGTCACCAAGTGCAGTATCTCCTCCGCCCACAACAGCCACAACTTTATCCTTATAGAAGAAGCCGTCGCACACTGCGCAGTAAGAAATGCGCTGTTTCTCACCGCCTGCCACGTCAAGATGACGATATGAAGTGCCTGCGGTGTAAATAACCGTTTTTCCTTCTTTTACAGAGCCGTCCTTGAATATGACCTTCCAGCCCTCGGCTGTTTTCTCAAAGCTCTCAGCCTCACCCTCGTAAAACTCAGCACCAAGAGTTTCAGCCTGCTCTCTGAATTTTTCTCCAAGGTCATAGCCGTTTATGCCGTAAAGACCCGGGTAGTTCTCAACTCTGTCTGTAACAGATATCTGACCTGTACCCATGTAGTCCTTTTCGCACACCAGTGCGGAAAGCATTGCTCTGCCTGCATATATCGCCGCAGTAAGCCCCGCAGGACCACTGCCTATTATTATAACGTCATACATAAAAACACATCCTTTATATATAGTATACACTCTCTGTCCCTAATTATAAAATGAAAACCGACTTTTGTCAATCAGATATAATACATAGGCTCTGAAACGTTCTCTACTGACTCTTTGTTATAGAAGTCAACGAGCTGTCTGAGGGTGATAGACTCAGTGTAGCTTTTCAGCTTTTTCTCTAATCTCAGCCATATATAATCGTCAAGCACCTGTGCAAATTCTGTGTTTTCGTCATTTACTACCGCAACATCGCTTCCAAGCACCGATGGGTCGAGAGCGTCGATTATTTCTTTGAGTGTTATCTTCTCTGGCTTTTTGTTGAGTATATATCCGCCCCTAGAGCCTTTTATGCCTTTTATGAGCCTTGCCTGCCTCAGAGAAGTAAGCACCTGCTCAAGATATTTTCCTGAAAGTCCACGTCTTTCTGCCACGCTGTATACTGTCACTGTTTCGCCGTTTTCTGAGTTCATTGCAATGTCTGCAATGGCAATTATGCCACATTCTACTTTTGTTGAAATTTTCATTTCTGCACCTCCCTAGAAATGACAATCTTATCATTTCTCATGCTTTTTATACTTGTCCTATTATTCATAGTAATCCTATCAACATAATATATTTTATACTTTTTTGAGCAAACTGTCAAGAGTTTTCATAAAAATAAGGGCATATTTTAAAAGAAATGTTAAATCTATAGTAATCCTATTGACTTTATATGATTTATGTTGTATAATATCTACAGTAACAAAGAACATCGCACCTTGACAGGCTTGCGGTGATAGCTATATAATAAGAAAACAGGGGGCGTTTCCTTTGAAATTCAATACAAAATTGCTCCATGGCGGATTTGAACCTGAGAAAACAACAGGCTCAACGCTCACTCCGATATATCAGGTGAGTGCCTTTGCGCAGGAGTCGGCTGAGCAGCTTGAAAAAGTATTCAATAATAAAGCACCGGGATATGCTTACACAAGAATAAGCAACCCGACAGTAGCGGCTTTTGAGAACCGAATGAATACCCTTGAAAAAGGTGTTGGTGCAGTGGCGTGTTCATCAGGCATGGCGGCTGTTACAATGTCGCTTCTGAACATTCTTGAAGCAGGGGACGAGATAATATGCGGTGCAGGTCTTTTCGGCGGCACTATCGACCTTTTCGGCGACCTTGCGGCATTCGGTATCAAGACCAAGTTCGTAAAGCACGTTACAAAAGAGGAAATAGCCCCTATTATAAATAGTAAGACCAAAGCGGTCTTTGCCGAGCTTATCGGAAACCCTAATCTTGAAATAGTTGATATAAAGTCGGTGGCTGACCTTGCCCATGAAAACGGTGCGGTGTTTATTCTTGACAGTACAACGGCTACACCTTATCTTATAAATCCATTTGATTACGGTGCCGATATCGTGGTACATTCCACGTCAAAGTATATAAACGGCGGAGGAAATTCCATAAGCGGCGTTATAATCGACAGCGGAAACTTCAAATGGGATTATGACAAATTCAAGGGTCTAGTTGAGTATAAGAAATTCGGGAAGTTTGCTTATATCGCAAAGCTGAGAAACGGCATATGGAGAAATGTTGGCGGCTGTCTTGCTCCGATGAACGCATTTATGAACAGCGTGGGACTTGAAACACTGGGTCTTAGAATGGAGCGATGTTGCCATAACGCTTTGAAGCTTGCGGAGTTCTTTGAAAGCTGTGAGGGCATTGAAGTGAACTATCCTGCACTGAAAGCCAGCCCGTTCTATGACCTTTGTCAGGAAGAACTTGGCGGCAAGGGCGGTGCTATACTCACCATAAGAGCAGGTTCAAAGGAAAGAGCCTTCAAGCTTATAAACGGCTTGAAGCTTGCAACAAATGCAACTAATATCGGAGATACAAGAACGCTCGTTATACACCCTGCAAGTACGATCTACGCTCACGGAAGCGAGGAGCAGAAGATAAACGCAGGCGTGTTCGGCGACACAATCAGGATAAGCGTCGGAATAGAGGACACATCGGATCTGATCGAGGACTTTAAACAGTCCATAGAAAAACTTTAGGAGGAATTTACTATGGCAGTTGACTACGCAACACTTAAAAAAGGCGGTTTTATGCGCCAGAAGCAGAAGAATAATTTTTCACTTAGACTTAGAGTTGTGGGCGGAAACCTTACGGCAAAACAGCTTGCAACTATTGCAGAGGTGTCTGATAAATACGGCGAGGGCTATGTTCATCTTACATCACGTCAGAGCGTTGAGATACCTTTTATAAAGCTTGACGATATCGACGAGGTAAAGGCGGCTCTTGCAAAGGGCGACGCAGAGCCGGGCGTGTGCGGACCGAGAGTAAGAACTATCACAGCCTGTCAGGGTGCTGCTGTCTGTCCAAGCGGCTGTATAGATACATACGCTCTTGCAAAGGAGCTTGACGAAAGATATTTCGCAAGGGAGCTTCCTCACAAGTTCAAGTTCGGCATCACAGGCTGTCAGAACAACTGCCTTAAAGCGGAAGAAAATGACGTTGGTATCAAGGGCGGCATAAAGGTCGAGTGGCGTGAAGCTGATTGTATCAGCTGTGGCGTGTGCGTAAAGGCTTGCCGTCAGGGTGCGCTTACAATGGAGGACGGAAAGATAGTCCTTGACAAAGAGAAGTGCAATTTCTGCGGACGCTGTTTTAAGGCTTGTCCTACAGAAGCGTGGGATACTATCCATGGCTATATAGTTTCATTCGGCGGACTTTTCGGCAACCATATCAACAAGGGCGAAACTGTTATCCCATTTATCGAGGATAAGGAAACTCTTATGAAGATTTGCGATACCGCTATACAGTTCTTTGATGATAACGCAAAAGCTGGCGAAAGATTCAAGTTCACTATCGACAGAGTGGGCAGAGAGAAATTTACAAATACTATACTGGAGGTTTATAACAATGGCTGATTTTAAAATAGACGATACAGTGGATATCACCACAGTGGTTTGCCCGACAACATTTGTCAAGGCAAAGGTAGCTCTTGAGGAGCTTGACGACGGACAGATTCTTTCCATTAAAATGAATGACGGCGAGCCTGTTCAGAACGTTCCAAGAAGCATTAAAGAAGAGGGTCACAAGATATTGAAGCTCATTGACAATGAGGACGGCACTTATGACCTTATCGTACAAAAGGTGGGAGATTAATGTCAGTAAGAGCAAATAAGGATACTTTCGAGAGCGAGATAAACGAGGCAGAAAAGCTTGTTATCGCAGATTTCTATTCAGATTCCTGCGTTCCATGCAAGCGAATGTCACCGCTTCTTGCGGAAACTGAGGAGGAGAACCCTGAGAGCATAAAGCTTGTGAAGCTCAACATCAACTTTGACGGGGAAACTGCTCAGAAATATAACGTCACAAGCGTTCCGACACTTGTGTTCTTCAAGGACGGAGCAGAAAAAGCAAGACTTACGGGAGCTGTAAAGAAAGCACAGCTCACCGAAACAATAAATTCAATAGATTAAGGAGAAATGTATCATGACTATAACAGTAGCAGGCAATAAAAAGGACGTTGCAGAGGGTCTTACAGTGGCACAGCTCGTTATCGACGAGAACGTTGAAACACCACAGTACGTTACAGTAACTATCAATGACGAATTTGTAGAGAGCGGTGCTTTTGAAAGCACAGTTCTTAAAGACGGCGACGTTGTAGAATTTCTTTATTTCATGGGAGGCGGACAGTAATGGCATTTACAGACGAACAGATCGAGCGTTACTCACGCCACATCATTCTTAAAGAAGTTGGCGCAAAGGGACAGAAAAAGCTTCTTAACGCAAAGGTTCTTATAATAGGCGCAGGCGGACTTGGCGCACCTGCCGCTATGTATCTTGCCGCAGCAGGCGTTGGAACTATCGGCATTGCAGACGCGGACGAGGTAGATCTTTCAAATCTGCAAAGACAGATCATCCACACAACTCAGGACGTTGGCAAGGCAAAGGTTCTTTCCGCAAAGGAAACAATGGAGGCTATCAACCCTGACGTCAAGGTGAATACATACCGCACCTTTATCGACAGCGAGAACATCATGGATATAATCAAGGACTATGATTTCGTTATCGACGGCACTGATAATTTCCCTGCAAAGTTCCTTATTAATGACGCCTGCGTAATGGCTAAAAAGCCATTTTCACACGCTGGTATCATCAGATTTAAGGGTCAGCTCATGACCTATGTTCCAGGTCAGGGACCATGCTATAGATGTGTGTTCAAGAACCCACCTCCGAAGGACGCTGTTCCTACTTGCAAGCAGGCAGGCGTTATCGGTGCAATGGGCGGTGTTATCGGAAGTTTGCAGGCAATGGAAGCTATCAAGTATATCCTTGGTGTAGGCGACCTTCTCACAGGCTATCTGCTTACTTATGACGCACTTAAAATGGAGTTCAGAAAGGTAAAGCTCCCACAGGATACAAAGGGCTGTGCAGTATGCGGTGAGCACCCTACTATCACAGAGCTTATCGACTATGAACAGGCAGAATGTGACGGTGTACATCTATGATAAAACTAAGCAAAAGCGATTATGAAAAGATACTGCACCACGCTGAAAGCGAGCTCCCAAACGAAGCCTGCGGTCTTATCGGCGGAGTAAAAGAGGGCAGTGACAAGATAATAAAAAAGGTCTATCTTCTCACGAACATAGACCACTCAAACGAGCATTTTTCTCTTGACCCTAAGGAACAGCTTGCTGCTATCAAGGATATGAGAGCAGAGGGACTTGTTCCTCTGGGCAACTGGCACTCACACCCTGAGTCACCTTCTCGCCCTTCTGACGAGGACAAAAGGCTTGCTTATGACAAGACAGCAAGCTATATGATACTCTCACTTATGAACAAAGATGAGCCTGTGCTCAATTCTTTCCATATCGAGGGAACGGATTCCACAAAAGAGGAACTTGTAATAGAATAGCAAAAAGTAGGGGCGAACAGCGTTCGCCCCTGCAAATGTATCAGCATATATGTGTGTGAAAAACTTATGACGCCTTTGCGCTCTTTCTGACCTCTGTGTAGCCTGCCGGTGACGGGATCTCATAATCGTCTGTGGAGTTTATGGCTCTCATCATGCCTGCGATAAGGTCAGGCTGTGTGATAGTGTAGTCAAATCTGTTTATGATGCCAAAGCCCTTGTTACCGTTGTAGCCGTTGTCCCAGTATACACAAACAACGCCGTTTTTCTTTGCCGCCTTGATAAGATATTCAGCCCAGTAGCGTCTGAACTCATTGTAGTCTGCAAACTTTTCTGTCTTGTCCTGTGCGCCAAATTCGCCGATAACAACAGGATAACCTTGACTTACAAACTTCTCGTTAAGAAGTGCCATTTGGCTGTCAACATAATCCTCCTGACCCCAGTTGTCATAATTCTTTACCGCATATTTGCCCCACTGAGTTTTTGCGGTCTTGTTCTCGTCAATAGTGAAATTGAATGGGTCATAATAGTGAACTGATATCATGATACGCTTGCCGTCAGCCTTGCAGCCGTTGTCGGTCGGTATCTTGAAGTTGTAATCATCTCCTGCTGTATATTCGATATTTGTGTTCCAACCAGGGAGAAGCAGCCAGCGTTTTTCATTGTTCGAGCCTGTTGCTCTCACTGAGTCAACAAATATCTGATTGTATGCGTTGATGTTATCATATGCTTTTTCGTCAGGCTTGCCGTAATCGTTGTTGAATTCCTCATTCATGGACTCGAAGATAAGGTGCTGGTCATAGTCCTTGAAACGGTCTGCTATCTGAGTCCAAACCTTGCCGTACTTGTCCTTTATCTCGGTCTGCTTGTCATCGTCTTCAGCACAAAGCAACCAAGAGTGGTCAACAGTGTAATATCCGTCACCATGCATATTAACTATAGCGAACATATCGTTGTCAACAACATAGTCAACGACCTCCTGAACTCTGTCCAGCCAGTCAGTGTCTATCTTGTAGTCAGGACCGTCGCCTATCATGTCAAGATAAGAAACAGGTATTCTTACTGTCTTGAAGCCCTGCGCCTTGACAGTGTCGATAAGCTCTTTGGTTATCTCAGGGTTGCCCCAGCAAGTTTCGCTGGGAAGTCCGCCGCTGGAAGCTTCAAGCTGATTGCCTAAGTTCCAGCCAAGACCCATGGCTTCTGTTATCTGTGTCTGGTCAAGCTCTGTCCACTTCTTTGCTGTGTCTTTTGCCTCGCTGTCGGAGTTTTTTCCGCAGCCTGCCACAGCCGCTGTCATAACTCCTGCCAGCAGCAGAGCGGCAACTCTCGATATGAATTTTCTCATTTTTTATATAACCTCTTTTCTTTTTGCGTATGTAAACGATTAATGCTAATGACTATTATAGCACACTGCACAAATTTTTTCAATAGTGAAAAGAAAATTTTATTATGTGGTTGGAAATGAGAAATAAGTGGCTGCATATTGCCTGCTGCGGCGAATATCCATATAAATAAGCATTTGCACTTGATTTTGTAATATTATGTGTTATAATAGTAGATAAACTTATAAGTTTACTTCGGTAAACAAAAGGGGATATTCATATGTCAGCACTTCTTATAAGATTATTTATAAAAGACAGAGATAACGTGAAAGATAAAAACGTCCGTAAAAAATATGGCTACCTGGGCTCATGTACTGGTATAGTCCTTAATATCATGCTTTTCCTCGGTAAGCTTATTGCAGGATTTGTGTCAGGGGCTGTGTCCGTTATGGCGGACGCTTTTAACAACCTTTCTGATGCAGGTTCGTCTATAATGTCACTGGTTGGATTTAAAATGGCAGCCAAAGCCGCAGACGAAGACCACCCTTTCGGTCATGGCAGAATGGAGTATATCTCAGGTCTTGTCATTTCGTTTATTATAATGATGATGAGCATTGAGCTTGGAAAATCTTCTTTTTCAAAGATCTTTGCCCACGATAAGCTTGCTTTCTCGGTAATGACCTTTGTGATACTTGCCTGCTCTGTGGCTGTGAAGCTTTGGATGTGGTATTTCTATAGAAAGCTTGGAAAAAAGATAAACTCTACCTCGCTTTTCGCCTCTGCCGCTGACAGTCTTTCCGATTGCGCCGCAACAGGAGCTGTTATGCTTGCAATGGTATTCTCTGCGTTCACAGGCATAAACATAGACGGCTATATGGGCGTTCTCGTTGCTCTCTTTATCTTCCGCTCAGGCTTTATGACCTGCAAGGACAGTGTTTCGCCGCTTCTCGGCTCAAAGCCTGACAAAGAGTTCGTTCAGGATATCGTTGACACTGCAATGAGCTTTCCTGAGATAATCGGTATCCATGATCTGCTCATACATGATTATGGCGTAGGGAATACCGTTATCTCTTTTCATGCTGAAGTGCCATGTGAAATGGACTTTATGGCGGCTCATGAGCTTATAGACGATCTTGAGGATAGCATGAAAGAAAAATATCACTGCGCAGTGTCTATACATATGGATCCGGTGGCAGATCATGACGAGCAAACTATCGAAACTAAAAAGATAGTAACAGACGTTGTGAAGTCTATCGACCAATGCCTTAGCATACACGATTTCAGAATGACAAAGGGCGAAAACCGTGAAAATCTTATCTTTGACGTGGTAGTGCCTTTTGATTTCAGACTTTCAGACAGCGAGGTAAAAGCAAAAATATCAAAACGGCTTACAGAATTTGACGGAAGATACAACGCTGTTATAAATGTGGATAAGGGAGATACATTATAATATATAAGGCAACACCGCACAAAAATCTGACAAAAAAATTTGACTACGCATCTGACGCACAATCTTTGTGCGGTATTGCCTTAAAAAAGGCTTGCTTTTTTTCGCAGGATTGGTTATAATATAGGTATAGCGCAAAGCGTTTGCGGTGCGTGGTCTATCATGATAGGAGGAATATAAAATGGCATTCACAGTTACAAAGGATACTATTATAGGCGATATAATGGACGCTGATGAAAATACAGCACCATACTTTATGGAAATGGGTATGCACTGTCTGTTCTGCCCTGCGTCAAGAGGCGAAACTCTTGAAGAGGCTTGTGCTGTTCATGGCGTTCCTGTTGAGGAAATGCTCGAAAAGCTCAACAAGCATTTTGCAGAATAAGCGTTTGGAACTACTTTCGCCGCCCAGCCGCCTTTTCAGGGGGCGAGCGGCGATTTTTTTCTTTGGAGGAAAGCTTTGGATAAAAGACTTGTGACCTGTGCAAAGCTTTGTACAGGAGATTTTGTATGCGACGTGGGGACAGATCATGGCTATCTGCCCTGCTTTATGATAAAGGAAAATATGTGCAAAAAGGCTCTAGCTTGTGATGTTGCACCAATGCCGCTAAAGTCGGCTGAGGAGCATATCAATCGTGAGGGGCTTTCAGACCGCATTGGAACTGTGCTTTCAGACGGACTTGACAATGTTCCGCCTGAGGGCATAACGGACGTTGTTATGGCGGGCATGGGCGGTGAGCTTATTGCAAGACTGCTTGAAAAATGTCCGTGGGTGAAAAACAACGTGAACCTCGTTTTACAGCCTATGACAAAATGGGACGTGCTTAGAAAGTGGCTTTATGACAACGGCTTTGAGGTAAAAAAAGAGCTTGCCTGCACAGAGGGTCAGTTTGCATATTCTGTCATGCAGGCGGTGTATACAGGCAAAACGCCGTCCTATGAATGTGATGACAGATATTTGCAGTTCGGCTTTGTTAAGCCTGAGGGCGAGGGGAAAGAGTATATCGCAAGGCAGGCAAAAAGAATTTTTGTCGCAGGCAGCGGAATGATGAAGTCTGAGGACAAAAAGGAGCTGGGAGAAAGGCTTGTTAAGCTTGCACAGAGCAAGCTTGAAACGTTGAAAAAAATAAAAATGTGATACAAAAAACAGAGGGATAAAATGAAATTTCTGAAAGCTTTAGGGATAGGCGTAGCGACCCAACTTTCCGTAACGATACTGTCAGTAATTCTGTTGCTTGCATTCTGCTCTGTAAGTCCCGGCGGTGCAAGCGTAATATTAAGCGGCGTTGTTACCTTGTGTGTATATATATGGTTTTATTTTAATTATAAGAAACCAAACGTGGGCAAAGCCTTTTACTGGCTCAGCTTTGCGTTTATACCGCTTGTTTTACATACCATTGTTATGGCTTTTGTCTATACTCATTGCGAAAAAGATGTGGCAGAGGCTTTGTCGAGAGGCACATGGTTTCCCGCACTCAACTATATGCCCTTTGTCGCTATGATGCCTGCATTGGTGATTATCGCAGTGACAACATTCATCACGGGCTTTTACGAACTTCTTGACGCAAAGATCAAGGACAGAAATACCCCTGACAGCACATCGGATATAAAAAAAGGAGCTGACAAAAATGACGACAGTTTATGATATTTATAGTTTTATAGAGGATTTAGCCCCATACCGCTTGCAGGAGGGCTATGACAACAGCGGTCTTAACGTGGGGGAAATGTCCGCTGAGGTAAGGAGCGTGCTTGTGGCGCTTGATTGCACCGCAGAGGTGGCAAGAGAGGCTTGTCAGCGTGATTTTGACCTTGTTCTCACCCACCACCCTGTTATTTTCAGAGGACTAAAGACCCTCGTGCCGAACGACCCTGCTGTGATACTTGCGGCAGGGGGAAAGAACGCTCTTTCCACGCACACAAATTTCGACTCCGCAGAGGGCGGAATGAATGACGTGCTTTGCAAAATGCTGGGTCTAAAACCCGAGAGCGCTTTGCACGAGGAGCATGGCGTTGGCTGTGGATATGTCTGCGAGTGTGACGGCATGAACGTCCGTGAGCTTGCACAGAGAGCAAAGGACGTTCTCGGCTGTAGGGTAGTCCGTTTCAGCGGCGGCGAGCGTGAGATAAGGCGTGTGGGAGTATGCTCAGGTTCAGGCGGTTCGTTCCTTGCTGACGCCGCAGAAAAAGGCTGTCAGGTGCTTTTGACAGGGGACGTGAAGCATGACGTTTTTATAGACGGCGAGAATATGGGCATTTCTGTTATAGACGCAGGTCATTTCTATACGGAAAATATCTTCTGCGAGTTTATCGCCAACGAGTTGAAAAACAAGTTCAGCGATCTTAGAGTAGAGATAGCCGTAAGCAACAGGGATATAGTTGAAGTAATATAAAAAGCAGGTAAGTAAAATGGCATTGGACGGAATTTATCTGAGCTTGCTCAGAAAAGAATTTGACCCTCTTATTGACGGCAGGGTGGATAAGATACACCAGCCTTCACGAGAGGAGCTTATAATGACTATCCGCACTAAAGAGGGTGCGCAGAAGCTTATGTTCAGCACAGGTGCAGGCTCGGCAAGGGTTCATATAACAACGGCGGATATAGAAAATCCGAAAACACCGCCTATGTTCTGTATGCTCATGAGAAAGCATCTTGCAGGGGGCAGACTCACTGCCATTAGGCAGGACGGCTTTGAGCGTATACTTTTCTTTGACTTTGAAGCCACCAACGAAATGGGCGACAGGGTGAATCTCACACTTGCGGCGGAGATAATGGGCAGGCGTTCAAATCTTATCCTCTATCATGAGGACGGCAGGATAATAGACAGCATAAAGCGTGTGGGACAGGAAATGTCATCAGTGAGAATGGTTCTTCCCGGTGCGCAGTATACTTTGCCCCCAAGAGAGCAAAGGCTGAATCTTCTTGACTGCACAAAGGAAGAGCTTTTGGCAAAGATAGCTGAAAATCCCACGGCGGAGCTTTCAAAGGCAATAATGAAAACGCTTGAGGGCATTTCGCCAGTGTTCGCAAGGGAAGCTGTGTTCTTTGCGGCAAGAGGTGCTGAGATAACAGCCGAACAGCTAAGCGGCGACACTGCGGACAGGCTGTGGTTTTATTTCTCGAAAGTCCGTGACAGCATAAATGAGGGCACTAACGTCTACACAGTGCTGAAAACAAAAGAGGGCAATCTGAAAGATTTCTGCTTCTGCGATATCACGCAGTATGGTGCGCTCATGGTGACAAAAAGCTTTGAGTCGCCAAGTGTTCTTCTGGACTATTTCTATGCGGAGAGGGACTCCCTTTCAAGAATAAAGCAGAAAGCCAACGACCTTTTCAAGCTTCTTATAAACACCTCCGAGAGAACTCAAAGGCGTGTGCAAAATCAGCGTGAGGAGCTTAAAGAGTGCAAGGACAGGGAAAAATACCGCATTTACGGTGACCTTATCACTTCAAATCTCCATGCGCTCCAAAAGGGCATGGCATATGCCGAGGTGCAGGACTTTTATGACGAGAACTGCCCTACAGTGAAGATACCACTTGACAAAAGGCTTACGCCAACACAGAACGCTCAGAAGTATTATAAGGAGTACAGAAAGCTCGACACCGCAGAGAAAAAGCTCACTGTGCTTATTGCAGAGGGCGAGCAGGAGGTCAAGTATCTGGATTCTGTTTTCGATTCTCTAACGAGGGCGCAGACGGAGGGAGATATAGCCGAGCTTCGTGAGGAGCTTTTTCAGGAGGGCTATGTAAAGCGCTCAAAGTTCAAGGGCAAGCCTCCAAAGGCTCTGCCGCCTATAAGATACCGTTCTTCTGACGGCTACGAAATAAGGGTAGGCAGGAACAATAAACAGAACGACCGCCTTACCTGCAAGGAAGCAGAGAAAACTGACCTTTGGCTCCACGTCAAAGATATCACAGGAAGCCACGTTATCGTCACCTGCGACGGAGAAATGCCACCTGACAGGACAATAGAGGAAGCGGCAATAATCGCCGCCTGCAACTCAAAGGGAAGAAATTCCTCCAGAGTGGACGTTGACTACACTTTCATAAGAAACGTGAAAAAGCCAAACGGCTCAAAGCCGGGCATGGTTATTTTTACAAACAACTATACTATCACTGTCAAGCCTGACGCGGAGCTGGAGGAGAAACTGAGGGTATAGTCTGAAACTATATCCAACAAAGTTTCAGCCTATGAGTTTATGAAAATGCCACAAAAACGGTGTTGCATCGGACTTATTAGTGGTGTAAAAAGGTTATTGAATAATCCATAGCGATATGGTATAATTATCATGATGTGAATATTAAGAAAGCACAGTTTGAAAAGTTGTTAGCTGAGTAGAGCGTGTCAGGGCAAAAGCCTTGCCGTCAGGGAAGCAGGTCCAAATCCTGCACAACCGCCATTACTGTGTTTGACAGGCTTTTTGTGTGCTGTCATAAGTCAGGTATCTGCTGTGTTTTCGTTGACTATTTCTGTCTTGGGCGATGAAGATGACGGTCTGCTTTATCGCTGTGCAGGCAGTAAAGCGGATAGAATGCTTTTTCGTTTCGGCGGAAAGGCATTTTTTGCTGTGGTCGGGGTGTTCATAAAAAGTGCATTGACGGCGGAACAGTGTGTATCAACGAAAGGACAGAAAAGAATGAAGAAGAAAATTTTGAGAACAGCCAGCTTCGCTCTTGCGACTGCTCTTAGTCTGAGCGTGTGTGTAAGCGCATTTGTTTCAGACGGAACAAACAACAACGTAACAACATCAGTCCTCCCTGACAGTGCGGATAACGCAGTGCTTAACTGGGCAACTAAGGTAGGAAAAAGCTGGAACGATGGTCCGTCGCCTGTGGCTATCGTTGGAGATAATATCGTTTATACATCCGGCGACAAGCTCATGAGAATGAACAAGGAAACGGGCGTTGTGGATTCAGTAGTTGGACAGCGAGCAGGCACAAACAGCTACGCTATCCAGCCTGTTACTTATGCAGACGGCATGATATTCTCAGCCTTTAACGGCGGAATTCAGGCATTTGACGCTGACACCCTCGAGTCGCTGTGGGTATACAAGGACAGCGTGGGTGGTCAGTCTGTAAGCCCTATCTACTATAATGACGGCTGTATCTACACAGGCTTCTGCAACTATGGTTCAGGAAAAAACGATCAGTATGTTTGCATAGACGTTAAGGACGAAGATCCTGACACAACAGATGAAGAGAAGTCACCAAAGTGGATATTCACAAACAAAAGCGGTTTCTATTGGGCAGGCGCATATGCAACTGACGATTTTGTCGTTCTCGGCATGGAAAATGCAAAGGCAAACACTACCGACCCTGCAAGAATAGTTACTCTTGACAAAAACTCAGGAAGCGTTATAGATACTAAGTATACAGTAGGTGGAGGAGTAAGAAGCACTATTTCTTACGATAAGGATACAGACGCTTATTATTTCACATCTAACGGGGGCTATTTCTATAAGGCAACAATAGACGATGAGGGCAATTTCACAAAGCTTGACAGCATTGCACTTGGTGGCGCAAGCACATCAACTCCTACAGTTCTTAACGGAAGAGCTTATGTTGGCGTAAACGGCTCAGGCTGGGGCGACTATAAGGGCAGTGTTATTGCAGTTATCGACCTTGACAGCTTTGAGATAGCATACAAGGCAGAAACAAAGGGCTATCCACAGACCTCAGGTCTTGGCGTTGTGAATGAGAACGGCTATAACTATGTTTACTTCTCAGAGAACGCATCAGCAGGCGCTATCCGCTATGTAAAGGATAAAAAGGGCGTAACAGAAGTTCTTGACGCTCAGATAGTAAACGGAAAGAAAACAGCTCCGTCACTTTTCACACCAACGGGCGCTCAGGCACAGTACGCTATAGCTGACCTTGTTGCAGACGAAAACGGCACTATCTACTTCAAGAACGATTCAGGCTACATAATGGCTGTCGGCTCAGAGGTGGAAAAGCTTGTGACCGAGAATGCTAAGACAGTATGCAAAGAGGGCGAAGCTTATGACGCTTCCGACTTGAAGGTTTACGCAGTTCTCAAAAACGGTGTGAAGAAAGACGTTACAGATTATGTGACTATCGACGATACAGCTCTTACAGCAGACGATGATTTCGTTACTGTTACATACAAGTATGGTATGTACAGAGATAAGACAAACGATGGTGCTGCAAACACAACAGGCGTTGCCGTTTCACCTGTTGAAGCAACTATCGACGTAACAGTTCTTGCAGCAGAGGATTATGACAGCGTAAAGGCTGTTGAGAAGCTTATCAGTGACCTTGGCGAGATAACACTTGACAGCGAGAATGACATCAAGGCAGCAAGAGTCGCTTATGACGCTCTTGGCGACCTTAAGGAATATGTAGGCAATGTTGACGCTCTTACGGCCGCAGAGGAAAAGCTTGAAGAACTCAAGACACCAAGCTCTTCATCAGAAGCAGAAAGCTCTGTAAGCTCATCTGACGTATCTTCCGAAAGCACAGTATCTTCTGCAAACTCTGAGGATACATCTTCTGCCACTTCATCAGCCGCAGAGTCAGTAAGCAGTGCTGACACATCAAAGGCGGCTGACAGCTCATCAAAGACAGCAAATAACGCAGGTGCGGCTAACCCTAACACAGGTGCGACAGCAGGCGTTTGCGTAGCAGGTCTTGCACTTCTTATCAGCGGAGCTCTTACAGTTTCAAGAAAGAGAAAGTAAAAAATTAAGACAATTAAAATATAAGTTATTTTGCAGGATACTCGCCCTCTATTTTCAGGGGGCGGGCATTTTCTGTGATATGAAAAGTGAGAATATTATGAAAAAGCATACACAAAAAAACAGGCAAATAATAATGCTGTCAGCAGCGGCGTTTTTTATCGCAGCGGCTTTTTTGTGTATGCGTTTTTATAATATGAGCAGTTATAAGACACCTGAAAATCCGTTTTCAGCACTGTCTGAAAGCCTTGCGGAGGAGGACGGACAGGGCGGAGAGGGCTATGAAACAAGCTCTCAGACAAAGGACGAAAGCTCAGATATGGACAGCTCACAGGCAGATGACAGTGATAACACTGATAGTAGCGACAGCAATACAGGTACAACAGAAAGCTCTCCGCAGGCTGACAAAAGCGACGGAAATTCCCCGACAGTAAATGGCGGGAACACGAATGTTACCACAAATGTCCAAGGTGAAAATAAGTCTGACGAGGTAAAGAAAAAGCCTGACAGCAAGACCGAAACTGTCACAAAGAACACCGACACAGAATATTTCACCACCTCTATAAAAGAGGGCGAGCGTGTAAAAAAAGCCCTGTATAAGTTCACAATAACACATAAAAACAAGGCTCTCACAGTGCAAAAAGTTCAGGTCACTGTGAACGACAGCGTTGTAAATCAGTTTTCTGGCAGCGTTACCCTTCACGCAGGAAAAAACACTATCCGTGTTGCCTGCACTTATACCGACAAAAGCGGTCAGGTGAAAAGGGCTTATAAGGATTATACAGTTTATTTTGACAAAAAGGAGATAACCTTTGACACCGACCTTGCGGATAAGGATACTGACACAGAAAGCATAACATTTTCAGCCACAGCTTTTTACGGCAGTGATAAAATACCTTTGACGGTTAAAGTCAACGGTGAAAAGCTTTCCGGTGGTGAAACTTTTACCGCACAGCTTTCTGAGGGCGAGAATACTATAACCCTCTCTGCGGAAAAGGGCGGCTCAAAGGCTGAAAAAAGCTTTAAGATAAAATACACTCCTGCGGAGTTTTCCATCGATACCGACCTTTACGACCGCACTGTAAATGACGCCGATTTTAGCTTCTATGCGAGAATGAAAGGTCAAAGCGGCAGTGCAAAGCTAAGCGTTATTCTAAACGGCAAAAAGCTTTCGGGCAGAGATAATTATACCTGCACCCTCCAAAGCGGTGATAACCGTATAAGGCTTTATGCAAAAGACGGTGACAAAAAAATAGACAGATATTTCACTGTCACCTATGTACCCATTGCTGACGATACCACAAGACCTGAGATAACGTATATAAACGTCACCAACGGACAGACAGTGAAAGGCTCGGGCTTCACCCTCAGATTTAACGCACAGGACTATAAGGGCGGAAGGATATATGCCGACAAGACCGAGGTCTGGCTCAATGGGCTTTCTGTTGAGTGTATCGCACAGGACAGGAACTCAGCCTATTATCTCCAGCTTTCTGGCGGGGCAAATCTTCTTGAAATAAGGGTGTATGACCCCGAGGGCAGATATGCGGATCATGCCTATACCATAAATTCTGTCAGCGCACAAAAGGGCGAGCAGACAGGCGTTATAACAATGAGCTTTGACGCCGATACCATAGGGCTTGGACAGCTTGCCGCAGGCTCTGAGGTGGCAATATACGAGGGGGACACAGGCGTTGACGTTATAGAGCGTTTTCTTCAGCAAAACGGCTTCACAGGCGACTTTACAGGCAAGGGCGATCAGAGATATCTAAGCCGAATACACAAAAGCGGTGCGTTTTCAGGTGGAGCAGTAAACAGCGAGCTTGCGGAGCTTGTAAAAAATGATGGCATTGCAGACAGTGGCACACAGTATGCCGACAGCCTTGGAGAATTTGACTACACCTACGGCTCAGGCTGGGTGTACACTGTAAACGGCAATATGCCTGCATACGGCATGGGCAAGGTGAACTTCACCGACGGCGACACTGTTAGGCTTGCGTTCACAGTTGCCTACGGCAGAGATATAACAGGTTCACAGGATAGCTATGACAAAACATGGTAGGAGGATATTGTTGAAAACGAGAGGTTTTCTTGGCAGATTAGTGGCGGTGTTTGCAGGGGCAGTAATGCTTCTGACAAATGTTCCTGCGGTGAATGCAGATAACGCAGATAAAAGGGACAGGATAACTGAAAGCGCAGAAAAGGTCTGTCAGTGGCAACGTGACAAAATGGGCATTTCTCAGGACGAGAGCATTTTTTCGGGGGATTTTCTGCAAAACGCAGGCATAGGAAGCTCAGATTGGCTTGCCATAGGCATTTCACGCTTTGGTTTTGAGGAGGACTATGAGGCTTATCTCACTGCGCTTTCTCAGCGTGTGAAAGCTCTTTCAGATACCGACAACGCTACCGAGTGGCAGAGGTGCGCTATAACAGCCTCCGCAATGGGAGGCGACCCTGCCGACCTTGGGGGCATAGACCTTGTAAAAGGCGGTGTTTACGGTAGAGATGAAAATAATTCCGTAGGCAAACAGGGTCTTAACGGCTGGATATTTGCACTTTTGACCCTTGATACAATGGGCTACAAGACCCCGGAGGGCGCAGAGTTTGACAGAGAGCGTATACTTGACGAGATAGTTTCTTCGCAGAATACCGATGGTGGCTTTTCGCTGTCAAAAGGTGAAAGCGATATCGACATCACCGCAATGGCTTTGCAGGCGATCGCCCCATATTACAATGATTTTTCCCGTGACGATGTTAGAAAAAGCGTTGACAAAGCGGTGGAGTATCTAAGCGGCAAGCAGGACAGCTCAGGTACGTTCGGAAGCGCAGAAGCTGATTCACAGGTAGTAATAGCACTTTGTTCACTTGGTATCGACCCCGAAGCTGACAACCGTTTTGTGAAAAGTTCCGACCTTTTGACCGCCCTGCTTTCCTATCAGAACAGCGACGGTGGATTTTCACATGAAAAGGGCGGCGATTCTGACGAGCTTGCCACAGGGCAGGCGCTTTGCGCACTTGCGGCACAAAAGCGTTTTGAACTTACGATGCGACGTATTTACGATATGAGAGAGGAGCTGTCAGTTCTACAGCGTGAAAAGCTTGACGGCATAAACGGCAGGCTTTCGGGTATCTCGGACGAGGAGAGCGCAGAAAAAGCCTTGAAGCTTTTCAATGACCTTGATTGTGACGAACGCACATATGTGAGATACGGTGCAGAGCTTGAAAATGCGGCAGAAAAATACAGCCTGACCTTGAGCGACAGGGCTTTCACAGTGGAGCTTGCACAGACAGACCATGGAAACGGTTGTGTATACAGTATCGAGAAAACGGAAATATATAAGGGCAAGAAAGGCTTTACAAAAAGCGACAGGAACAAGCTTGAAGCACTGAGAAAAAACGGTGTTACTTCGGGGGATTGCACTGCTACGGCTGTGCTTTTAGCCCATGCAAAGGCTGACGAGAGCCTTTCCGACAGGGATAAGATAATATCAGAGCTTGAAGAAATGAACGCCAAAGCGAACGAGCTTTACAGTGAGATATCAGACCTTAACAGTATCATAAGCCGTGAGCTTTATCCTGTTGATAGTGTTGGAAAAGACAAAAAGGAGCTTTTGGAAAAGACCGCAGAGAGGATAAAAAAGCTTCCTGAAAGCGAGCGGAAAAAGGTCACTTCTGCTGACGAGATAATAAAAGAGGCGGAGGATAAAAACGTGATAGTGTATGTGATATCTGCGGCAGCGGTGCTGTGCGCAGTGGGAGTTTTCACAGTGGTAAGAAAGAAGGGTAAAAAATGCGTGAGATAACAGATGAAGTGAAAAAGGTCATAATCGGCAAGGACGAAGTGGTGGATATGGTGTTCGCCGCAATTTTGGCGCAGGGTCATGTGCTTATGGAGGACGTTCCGGGCGTGGGAAAAACTACTCTTGCGGTGGCGTTTTCAAAGGCTTTGGGGCTTGAAACAAAGAGGATACAGTTCACCCCTGATACTGTGGCTTCCGAAATCACAGGCTATACGGCTTTTGACAGACAGGCGCAGGGCTTTACTTTTCACAGCGGTGCGGCAATGACGAATATACTTCTTGCAGACGAAATAAACAGAACCTCAGGCAAGACGCAATCTGCCCTTTTGGAGGTCATGGAGGAGCGGGCCTGCACGGTTGACGGCAGAACATATCCTCTGCCTGAGCCTTTTGCAGTGATAGCAACACAAAACCCTACAGGCACAGTTGGCACGGCGGCACTGCCTGTTTCACAGCTTGACAGATTTATGATAAAGCTTTCAATGGGCTATCCTGACAAGGCGGCAATGCGAAGCATAATGTCAGACCGAAGCAGTTCAGACCCACTGGCAGATGTGAAAGCCGTCTGCACCGCTGAAAAGCTTATAGAAATGCAGAAAAAGGCAAAGGCTGTTTTTGTTGACGACAGCGTTTATGACTACATCTCAGACCTTTGCGACGCCACAAGGCATAATGAAAATATTTCTCTGGGCGTATCCCCAAGAGGTGCTTTGGCACTTTGCAGGATAGCAAAGGCGTGGGCGTGCTATAAGGGCAGAGAATATGTCGTTCCCCAGGACGTAAGAGATTTTTTTGTCCATGTTTGCAGCCACAGGATATCACTTTCTGCAAAGGGCAGGCTCTCAGGACTTGCGGCAGAAAGTGTGCTTGACGAGATACTTAAAAGCGTAAAATGCCCTGAGAATGAGGAAAAACGCAGATGAAGAGGCTATGCTTCTGCCTATGCACAGCTTTGGGCATACTGCTTTTTGTGCTGAAAAAACCCATTGGCATATCGGTGCTTGGGTTGTGCGCAGTGCTTTTTGTATTGTCAGTATGTGTAAATATATTCTCGAAGAAAAAGCTGTCAGCAACACTGGTTAGCGACGGCACAGGCTTGAAAAATAAGGACATGAGCCTAAAATTTATCTTCACAGGAACTTGCGGTGAATACAGCAGTAAACTGCGGCTTAAAAATATGCTCACAGGACAGTGCGATGACATAAAGGTGCATTTTATCATCAGCAGAGAGCCTGCTCAGGTGGATATCACTGTAAAAAGCGACACCTGCGGAAAGATAAAAGCAGAGTTTCTGACACTTAGAGCCTTTGACTTTACAGGGCTAACATGGAAAAAGGCGCAGTGCGAAATAAAGGGCAGTGTGAACATAATGCCTGATGCTGCAGAGATAGATGAGAGCGAGGAAGCAAAGCTCAAGGAAGCCCTTGAAAGCGACTTTTTCAGCAATGAAAACGAGGGCTTTGACCACAGCGAGCCTATCGGAATAAGAGAATATCGTCAGGGGGACAGCTATAAATCGGTGCATTGGAAGCTGTCTTTCAGACTTGGTGATATCTACGTCCGTGAATATGGCGAGCCTGTTACTGACAGCCTTTGTATCTACGTTGAAACAGGCGGAAATGTCCCCGCAACGGATTATGATCTCATTGCTGCAAAGGCACTGAGCCTTTCAATGTATCTTTCAGACGGCGGTATAGGGCATTACATGGCGTTTTACAGCTTTTCTCAGCAGAGAAAAGTTTTCGAGCATATCGACAGCGCAGACAGCTTCACTGTCGCTCTGGACAGCCTTCTTTCTTCACAGCCTGAGCAGGGAAAAGAGCGACTGACGGAGTTTTCAGAGCTGTTTGAAAGAAGCGGCATAAGCCGTGTTATCGAGATAAAATAGTAAAAGAGGTGACAATTTTGACAGCAAGTGTTTGCTATGTGGAAAAGCACTTTTCAAAGGGTGTTTATATCATGCAGAGCCTTTTTGGTGCAGTGACAATGCTCCTGCTGTCATTGTCGCTTGGTATGGACTGGCGAGCCTTTGTCCTGGTAGGTGTGTGCATATTGACAGCCCTTGCAGGGGTATCAAAAAAGACTTTGCCTATACCATTTTTCGCCGCACTATTGTCGGCGGTGATATTCCACAAGAAGTTTTTAACAAGCCTTGCAGGGCTTTTGAACTGCATCTTGACCGCCCACGGTAAAAGCGCAGGAGTAGTGGAAATGCTTGTGGAAAAAAGCTCAGACCCTTGGTTTGCTCTTTGCGTGGGTGCAGTGATAGTTTCCACAGTGCAGAGTATTTTCAGCCGTCTTGACAGCAGAGTTTTTACAGTGGCAATGCTTGCGCTGTTTTTGTGCGCAGGTATCTTTATTGATATCCCTCTGTACTATGCCACTGCAGAAGTTGCGTTAGGTATCCTTGCATTGACGTTTTCCGGCAGCATAAAAGGCGATTTGAAGCCCTTTGTGCTTATACTTACAGCATTTTGCGCAGTGCTTATAGCCTGCCTGACAGGGCTTTTTGATAAGCTTTCCAACTTTGCCTTTGCCGATCGCTTTAATACGAAAAGTGAGTACGAGATCATAATGGAGCACCCACAGCCATTGTATCTTCTGGAGAGCCGTTTTGAGAAAGAAACTAACGGCGTGTGGGGGGAGCTTAGCGGTGAGGAGAAATATGCCTACTCAGACGAGTTTTATTGGCTTGATAAGCTTGATTTCTCACCGGCTTTTCAGACCGCTTTGCTTGACAATGCCATTGATATATCCGACAGCGGCAATGTTACAGTAAACATCAAAAATGGCGGAAAACCCCTTTATACCTATGGTATGACCGCCGCAGAGAACGCTTTTTCCGACCCAAAGATAATAGGCGGAAGCTTTGAGAACACCAAAAGCTATTACAGGCTTGCGGTATCGGAAGGCTATCTCACAAAGCCTTTTGGCACATTTGATACCCTGCGCACTTCTGAGCCTGCGGATTATCTTGCTACAGAAAAGGGTTATCGTGACTATGTTTATTCCACCTGCCTTGACATATCAGCCGAGGACAAACAGCTTGCCGCAAACCATTTTGATCTGCAAGGTTCTCAGGGTAAACTGCGGTCTGATATGCTAAGCTTTTTTGTGTCAGACGCAGTGCTTGACAGGTCAAAGACCTATGGGGGCGAAAGCTCTTTTGCAGATATGCTTGAGGTAACTTGCCGTGGGGGCGAGGAGGATTTTGCTGCCGCTGCTGTGAAGATATTCCGTGCAAAGGGCGTTCCTGCCAGACTTTGCAGAGGATATTTTATCACATCAGATATGACCAAAGGCCTTACAGATAACTCAGCCCTGACCGTCACTTCAAAACAGCTCCACTATTGGGCGGAGTATTACAAAGACGGCATAGGCTGGCAGCCTTTCGAGGTCTGCCCCGATTATGTTGGCATGATAAAAACGGACGACAGCTCTGTAAAAGCAAAGCCCACCAACCAAGGCGGCGAAGCCCTTGCTCCCGAGGACGAGGACAAACCAAGGGAAGAGATCTTTGAGGAGAACAAGACTAAACCTGCGGAGAAAAGCTATGCGGCATATATCGTTATCGGTGCGGTAATACTTATACTCTGCCTTATTGTGGCAATAATAGCTTTGGTAAGAAAAAGAAAGTTTGCCGCTCTGCCTGACAGCAAAAAGGTGGAGAAGCTGTTCTTTGCAGGCAGAAAAAAGCTTTGCGGCAGGAATTTCTCAGACCATACGCCAAGAGAGCTTTCCGAGAGCATAAAAAAGACCTTTGGCGCTGATATGGCGGAAAGCTTTGCAGAGTGCGAGAAAATATACGAAAGGGCGAGATTTTCAAGGCTCGAAATAACCAAAGAGGAAATAGCAGTGGTTAAAAATTTCGCAGATCAGGCAAAGAAAGCCAAAAAGCTCAAAGTTCAGGAGGGAGCAGAAAAGTGAAAAAGGATATCGCTCTGCTCATAGTCATAATTTTGGCAGTGGCAGCGGTCATAAAGGGCGTTGATATTCAGTCCGTTGACGAGTATTACAGCCTGCACAGCGACGATACCGCAAATGCCGCTCACACTGTCACTCTGACAGTGGATTGCTCTGATATTTTGGATAATTACGATATGCTTGACAAAAATCTTCGTGACGAGTGCTATGTTCCCTCAGACGGCATTGTTATGCCTGCGGAAAAATATGTCCTCCGTGAGGGCGACACCGCCTTTGATCTGTTGGAAAAAGCTACAAGGTGTGAGAAGATACCCCTTGATTATCAAGGCTCAGAGGATAATATTTACAACACTGTGTATGTCCGTGGCATAAACAATATCTACGAGTTTTCCTGCGGTCCGTCCTCAGGGTGGACCTATACGGTAAATGGCGAAAGCCCCGATAAGGGCTGTTCACAGTATGTCCTCCATGACGGTGACAGCGTGGAGTTTTACTACGTTTGCGACTACACAAAGGAGGCGGTGAAATGAGGTTGTCAGCTTTTCACCCTTTGACCGCCCTTGTGTATTTTGCGACTGTGCTTGCGGTGACAATGTTCTGCTTTTCACCAGCCGTTGGTATATGCTCGGCAGTGGGAGCATTCCTGTTCTGTGCCATAACTCAAAGCTGTAGACAGACCGCATCAGACCTTGCTTTCTACATCTTTCTTACCGCCGTTTTGACTGTCACAAATCCACTTTTTTCACATAAGGGCGTAACGCCGCTGCTTTTCGTAAACGGCAAGGCTTACACAAAGGAAGCCCTTTTTTATGGCTTGACCGCCGGCTTATCCCTCACCGCTGTGATAATGTGGTGCAAAGCTCTTGGAAAGGTGCTTACAAGGGAAAAGCTCCTATACATTTTCGGCCGAAAAACGCCAAAAGCTGCCCTTGTGATAACAATGACAATGGGCCTTATCCCAAAGCTCAAAAGGCTTCACAGACAGCTTTTGGACGCTTTGAATTGCTCTGGTGCGAACATCTCCGACAGCCGTTTTGACCGCCTGAAAAAAGACTGCACAGTGTTCACAGCCCTTTGTGCAGGCACGCTTGAAAGGGGAGCGGACACAGCCGCTTCAATGAAAGCCCGTGGTTATGGTATCCAGAAACGAAGCTTTGCACACTCGTTCAAGTTCAGAGCATGGGACAGCATTTTTGTGGCGGTTTTTGCAGTTATCTTTGCATTGGTGCTGATATTTTCCGCAAGGGGCGAGCTGTCCGCCGCTTTTTACCCTGTGATAAAGCTTGAAAACAGCGTTTTTCCTGTGGGAATGTTCGCATTACTATGCGTTTTCCCGTTTATTCTTGAAGTAAAGGAGAGCATAAAATGGAAATATTGTCTTGCGAAAATGTAGCTTTCAAATATAACGAAAGCACGGACTATGCCATTTCTGACTGCACTTTTTCAGTGAAAAAAGGCGAAAAAATAATGCTCTGCGGTGCTTCGGGAAGCGGAAAATCTACTTTGCTCAGGCTTCTGAAAAGAGAGCTTTCCCCAAGGGGCGAGCTTTCCGGAAACATCACCCTTATGGGCAAGGACAGAAGCGAGCTTTCTGATAGAGAAAGTGCCGAAAAGATAGGCTTTGTAATGCAAAGCCCTGACAGCCAGACGGTGTGCGACAAAGTATCGGCTGAGCTTGCTTTCGGGCTTGAAAGCTTTGGTGTGAAAAGTGGTGAGATACAAAGCCGTGTTGGTGAAATGGCGGCTTTTTTCGGTATCGAGTCGCTCTATGACAGGGATATCTCCACACTTTCGGGCGGTCAGAAACAGCTCGTCGCTCTGTGTTCCGTCATGGCCACAGACCCTGATATCCTGCTTCTTGATGAGCCTACCGCACAGCTCGACCCCGTTGCCGCAAGGGAGCTTCTTGGCATTTTAGACCGCCTTAACAAAGAAATGGGCGTGACTATCATCATTGCCGAGCATGACCCCGAGGAGCTTTTTGACTCCTGCGACAAAATTTTGTATCTTGCAAATGGCAAGACCGAGTTTTTCGGTACGCCTACCTTGACTGCAAAATATTTTGTGAAGAACGCTCTGGAGGGTTTTCTTCCCGAAACCGCCAAGGCGTTCGCAAGGCTTTGCGACGACCTGCCCCTCAATGTAAGACAAGGCAGGGCGAAGTTTGAAAAGCTTGGCGTGACGGATATTCCAAAGCAGGCTGTCACTGATACAGAACGTGTTGAGCCGTATGCCCTTCAGTGCAAAAATCTGTGGCAGAGATATGAAAAAAACTCCCCCGATATCCTCAAAGGCTGTGATCTCAGTATCAGAAAAGGGGAGTGCTATGGGCTTTTAGGCTCAAACGGCGGCGGAAAATCAACGCTCCTGCGTGTGATATGCGGACTTTGCAAGCCTTATATGGGCACTGTTTCACTTTTCGGGAAAAAGCAGAAAGCCTATAAAAACGGCTCGCTTTTCCGTGAAATGCTTGCATTTTTGCCCCAAGAGCCTGTGACAATGTTTGTAAAAGAAAGTGTCCGTGAGGATCTTTTGCAAAGCGGTGACAAAGTCACTGTGGAAAATGTTTCACAGCGCATGGGCATAGAACATCTTCTTGACCGCCACCCTTGGGATCTCAGCGGCGGCGAGATACAGAAATGTGCCTTTGCTAAAATTCTTCTTGCTGACCCGAAAATAATAGTCCTCGACGAGTGTACAAAGGGAATGGACAGCTTTGCCAAAAAGGCTCTTGGTGATATTCTTTTGGATCTAAAAGCCGAGGGCAGGACGATACTTCTCGTGACCCATGACCTTGAATTTGCCGCACAATACTGCGACAGGTGCGGACTTCTTTTTGACGGAAAGATAGTCGCAGAGGATGATGCCGTGGAGTTTTTCTCCCAAAATCGCTTTTACACCACCGCCTCCGCAAGGCTCACAAGGGGCTTTTTCAGTGGTGCAGTGACGTCAACAGCCGTAAGAGAACGGCTCGCAATGGTGAAAAGAGGTCAATATGAGCAGTAAAAAACTTGTGTCAGGGCTTATCTATCTTCTTGTCATACCCCTTGTGTGCTTTGGCGGTATAATGTTTTTCAGAGAACGCTTCTATTCTTTCGTCACCGCAGCACTTGCCATTCTTACCGTGGCAGGCTATTTTCTCCACTTTGAGAAAAAACACTCCGACAGCACACAACTTGTGATAATAGCCGCCATGACCGCATTGTCCGTTTTCGGCAGGATAGTTTTCAGCTTTCTGCCGGGCTTTAAGCCCTGCACCGCTATAGTCATTATCACCGCCCTTTATATGGGAAGAGAATCGGGCTTTATGACAGGCGCAATGACTGCCCTTATCTCAAACTTCTATTTCGGACAAGGTGCGTGGACGCCTTTTCAAATGCTCGTGTGGGGTCTGACCGGATATTTTGCAGGAATGTTGGCTGATAAGCTTATAAAAAGCAAGCCACTCCTTGTGACCTTCGGCATAATCTCAGGAGCGGCGTTCTCTCTTATCATGGACTTGTGGAGCTGTCTGTGGGCTGATAACGCCTTTATTCTCAGCAGATACCTTGCCCTTGTTGGCTCGTCAGCTTTTTTCACCCTTATATACGCAGTTTCCAACGTGTTCTTCCTGCTGGTTTTATCAAAACCCTTTGGCAGGATATTTAAAAGGCTGGATAAAAAATATGGATTAAAAAATTAGACCGACAAAGCTTTGCCCTGTCGGTCTTTTGCTATCCCTGCGGAATGTTCACTGTTACGTCAGGGGACTTTTTGCCCATAAAAAGCTTTGGTATTATGCCTGCCCCAACAGGCACGATAGCCGCCGCTGACGCCGCCACAAGAAACTCTCCGAGGCTCGGAACGGCTGTGAAAAATACCTTTTGCAGAACAGGGAGCCATATGCCTGCAAACAGCGCTGCCGCTGATATGAATACAGAGAAAAGCAGGAATGGGTTTGAAAGATAAGGCACAGTGAAAAGTGTCTTTTCTTCCGACTTACATTCAAATACATGGATAAGCTGACTAAGCACAAGTGTTATAAGCGCACCTGTTCTTGCAGTACCGAGAGAATGGGTGTTGGTGAGCAGAACAGTGAAGCTTGCAAGGGTGCAGATACCGATAAGAAGCCCTCTTATGACGATATGCCACATAAGTCCGCCGCTGAAAAAGCTGTCGTCCTCTTTTCTAGGGGGCTTTTTCATTACCGAGCTTTCCGCAGGCTCAAGCCCCAGCGCAATTGCAGGCAGGCTGTCTGTAACAAGGTTTACAAGAAGTATCTGCGCTGGAAGCAGTACCATTGGAAGCCCCATTAAAATTCCACCGAGCATTGTTATGACCTCGCCTATGTTGCAGGAAATAAGGTAGCGCACGAATTTTCTTATGTTCTGATATATGGTCCTGCCCTCCTCAACGGAGTTCACAAGGGTGGCAAAATTATCGTCAAGAAGTATCACGTCAGCCGCCTGCTTTGTGACCTCTGTGCCTGATATTCCCATTGATACGCCTATGTCGGCTTCTTTTATAGCAGGTGCGTCGTTTACCCCGTCGCCTGTCATTGCACAAACGTGCCCACGGTTTTTGAATGCCTTTACTATCCTGAGCTTGTGTTCAGGTGTCACCCTTGCGAACACACGGCAGTTTTCTATTACCTCGTCAAGCTGTTTGTCGTCCATTCTGTCAAGCTCGTCGCCTGTCAAAGCGATAGAGCCTGCTTTCATAATGCCGGCCTCTTTTGCAATAGCCTGGGCAGTGAGCTTGTGGTCGCCTGTTATCATAACTGTCTTTATGCCTGCACGCTGACATTCCGCCACCGCCTTTGCGGCTTCAGCCCTGAGAGGGTCTTTCATTGCCATTAGTCCAAGAAAAGCCCATTCCCCGTCCACCTGCTGTGAAAATGCTATCACACGCAGACCTTTTGAAGCGTATTCATCGCACTTGTAAAAAGCCTGTTTTCTCATTGCTCCGCCAAATGTCAAAAGCTCGCCGCTGTCAGAAAAAACGTGGCTGCATTCTTTTATGATAACGTCAAAAGCGCCTTTCCTGAATGCCGTTGTGACTCCCTTTTCGTCAGCGCATATTACCGTCATGGAGCGTGTTTCACTTTCAAATGGCAGCTCGTCAGTTCGTCTGTAACCAAGGGAGCTGACGTTTATACCTGAGTTTGCGCAGGCTATGAGTATAGCTGTTTCTGTAGGGTCGCCCTCTGCACAAAGCTCGCTTTGCCTGCCACCCCTGTCACGCTTTTTTATCTTCTCAGGCGGGCAGAGCCTTGCGTTGTTGCAGGCTGCACCGCACAAAAGTATCCTGCCAAGGTCAGGGCTTTCCCATGCTTTGAGGGCTTTGTCATCAAAGCTTGCTCCCTCTTTTGTTACGCTGTAAGCACGGCTTTTCTCGGTGCAGGTGAAAATATCAGTAACTGTCATTTTGTTCATTGTCACAGTGCCTGTCTTGTCAGTGCAAATTACTGTCGCGCAGCCAAGAGTTTCCACTGAATGAAGCCTGTGTACAAGTGCTTGACGCTTGAGCATTTTTCTTACTGCCAGTGCAAGTGCAATGGTAACTGTGGCAGGCAAGCCTTCAGGTATCGCGGCAATGGCTATGGTTATTCCTGTCATTGCCATATTGAGAACAGGCTCGCCCCTTAGTACGCCTGCAATAAAGACTACCACGCACACTGCAAGGCAGATGATAGCAAGAGTTCTGCCAAGCTCTCCGAGTTTCTTTTGCAATGGAGTTTCAGGCTCTTTTATCTCATCAAGCATGGTTGAAACCCTGCCCATTTGGCTTCGCTCACCTGTTGCCACCGCCGTGACCTCGCCAACGCCCTTTGTGACAACTGTTCCCATGTATACCATGTAATCCTTGTTCAAAGCAGTAAAATCTATCTCAGATGTACGGCATTTCTTTACCGCAGGCACAGCTTCGCCAGTGAGTGCAGATTCGTCGCATGATAACGCCCTTGATGAGTTTATGTAGCCGTCGCAAGGCACTCTGTCACCTGCTTCGAGAGTAAAAACATCTCCTGCCACGACCTCCGATGCAGGAATTTTCACAAGCCTGCCGTCACGGTATACCATGGCGGTGGGAGCGGTCATGTTTTCAAGCTTTTCCAGAGTTTTTTCACAGCGGTATTCCTGAATAAATCCCAGCGCAGCGTTAATGATAACTATAAGCACGATAGGCACAGCGTCAGCATATTGCCCAAGTGCTACGGATATCACCACCGACACAAGAAGTATCATCACCATAACGTCATGAAACTGTCCTGCAAAAATTTTCGCCGCAGAGGTCTTTTTCTTTTTGGCAAGGCGGTTCTCTCCGTCCGTACTGAGCCGCTTTTCAGCTTCCGCAGTTGTTAGTCCCTTTCTTGTGGTCGGGTTTTCCGTAAGCTTCTTTTCAAGTATATCCAGCACAATGTATCTTCCTTTCCGATTTTTTGGCATAGCCTTGATAACATTGTGCGAAACGTTTTGACTGCACAAGATTTTTCAGTGCTTTTGCCTTTGCTTACATCATATGCGGACAAGTCCCAAAAAAGAACCTTGCGTTGTTGCCTGAAAAATCATATTGACTTTTTTAAGAAAATATGTATAATAGTATATAAGCCATGAAAATAAATATTGGCGAAAAAAATAAAGGAGGCAAATTCATGAACGATTATAATAATTTTTCTGAAAGCTATTCAAATCCACGAGTGAAAAAGCTGCGCTCTTTTGCACAGTCCACTTACGGCATGGAGGCGGCAAGCTATAAGGGCATTGCAATGAAGACCTTGTATTTTGTTGCAGTTTTCGCCGCAGGCATGGGAGCATATTTTTACATTCACAACTTCTTCGGCGGCGGTGCGCAGGCTTTTTCCACTGAGTATACTATCTTTGTCGGCGCTCTTATCGCAACAGCAATAGCAGGACTTGTGGCTTCATTCGCTCCGAAAACAACGGCGGTAACAGGCTCTATTTATTCCGCAGGCATGGGATATGCCCTCACCTTTATGTCAATGATCTACGCAATGCAGTGGAAAGGCATAATAGTTGAAGCTGTTACACTGACGCTTCTCACAGTTGCAGTGCTTGCAGTTATCTATTCAAAGGGCGTTCGTGTGGGAAGCAGAATGAAAACTGCTCTTATTACCTGCCTTTGGGTCTCTATCATAGGCGGATTGCTTTTCATGCTTCTTGCATGGCTCGCACCTCATTCAGCTATCTACACTTCGATCGTTGCAATAAACAACGGCCCTATCGGCATACTTTTCGCTGTTATTGGCGTTCTTATCGCCGCAGCGCTTCTTATGTGCGATTTTGAAACTATCCAGATGACAGTTGAACAGGGGCTTCCTGCTCAGTATGAATGGTATGCAAGCTATGGTCTTATCGTAGGCGTTATTTATCTTTATCTTAAAATACTGAATCTTCTTGCAAAGATAGCAAACAACAGAAAGTAATTTATGTGCTAGAGTATTTTTATCCCTCGTCGCAAGGCGGGGGATATTTTTATGCACAAAAAAGAAACTCCCGAATAAACGGAAGTCCCTTTTTGTGTGGATATATTTAATTAATAGAAAGGCTTTTTTATCAGATATCCCATTTCCAATCTCTGATCTCAGGCATATCAAGACCATACTCAGCAATATACTGCTTGTGTTCAACAAGCTTGTCCTGCATGAGCTGGTGGAGATAAGCGCCTGTGTTTCCAAGCTGTGGAAGTCTTTTGATAACTTCCATAACAAGGTGGAAACGGTCTATCTCATTCTGAACTCTCATGTCGAATGGAGTTGTGATCGTACCCTCTTCGTTGTAGCCGCATACATAAAGGTTGCGGTTGTGACGATGATAGAGAAGCTCGTGGATAAGTGTAGGATAGCCGTGGAATGCAAATACGATAGGCTTGTCCTTTGTGAACAGTGCGTCAAAGTCAGCGTCGGAAAGTCCGTGTGGGTGCTTTGACTGTGGCTGAAGCTTGAACAGGTCAACAACGTTGATAAATCTTATCTTTACCTGTGGCAGATTCTTTCTCAGGATAGTTACAGCCGCAAGTGCTTCCAGTGTAGGTGTGTCGCCGCAGCAAGCCAGAACAACGTCAGGCTCCTGACCCTGATCGTTTGAAGCCCATTCCCAGATACCGATACCCTGTGTGCAGTGCTTAACAGCCTGCTCCATTGTGAGCCACTGCTGTCTTGGGTGCTTTGATGTTACCATTACGTTTACATAGTTCTTTGAACGTATGCAGTGGTCAAAGCATGACAGCAGACAGTTTGTGTCCGGTGGGAGATACATTCTTACAACGTCTGCTTTCTTGTTAGCAACGTGATCGAGGAAGCCTGGATCCTGATGTGTAAATCCGTTGTGATCCTGCTGCCATACGTTGGAAGAAAGTATGTAGTTAAGTGAAGCTATCTTCTGTCTCCATGGGAGCTGTGAAGTAACTTTGAGCCACTTAGCGTGCTGTGAGAACATTGAGTCAACTATTCTGATGAAAGCCTCATAGCTTGCGAAGAAACCGTGACGGCCAGTGAGCAGATAGCCCTCCAGCCAACCCTCGCACATATGCTCAGAAAGCATAGAGTCCATAACACGACCGTCAGAGGCAAGGAACTCGTCGTTGTCGAGCTTGTCAGCGTTCCAATCTCTGTTTGTTGCCTCAAAGACCTTGCCAAGTCTGTTTGACATTGTCTCGTCAGGTCCGAAGATACGGAAGTTTCTGCTTTCTTCATTAAGCTTGAATATATCTCTTACAAATCCGCCAAGCTCTATCATATCCTGTGCTTCAACTGCACCAGGAGCAGGCACATCAATGCCGTATTTCCTGAAATCAGGAAGTCTGAGATCTCTCAGAAGAAGTCCGCCGTTTGCGTGTGGGTTTGCACCCATTCTTCTGTCGCCTGTAGGAGCAAGCTCCTCAAGCTCAGGGATAAGTCTGCCCTCTTCTGTGAAAAGCTTCTCAGGGTGATAGCTCTTGAGCCAATCCTCAAGCATTTTCAAATGCTCAGGAGCTTCCATTGTCATTGGTACCTGATGCGCTCTGAATGTACCCTCTATCTGCTTGCCGTCTACAACCTTCGGACCTGTCCAGCCCTTTGGTGAACGGAATATTATCATAGGCCACTTTGGTCTTTCAGTAACACCGTTTTCTCTTGCGTTCTTCTGGATAGCCTTTATTTCCTCGATAACAGTGTCAAGAGTTTCAGCCATGAGCTTGTGCATTGTCATAGGATCGTCGCCCTCGACAAAGTATGGCTTCCAGCCGCAGCCCTCGAAGAAGCTCTTTATCTCTTCATGAGAAATTCTTGAGAATACAGTTGGATTTGATATCTTGTAGCCGTTAAGGTGAAGTATAGGAAGTACAGCACCGTCAGTCTTAGGATTCAGGAACTTGTTTGAGTGCCATGCTGTTGCAAGAGGACCGGTTTCAGCCTCACCGTCGCCGACAACGCAAGTTGTGATAAGGTCAGGGTTGTCGAATACAGCACCGAATGAGTGTGCAAGTGAATAACCAAGCTCACCGCCCTCGTTTATAGAACCTGGGGTTTCAGGCGCAACGTGTGATGAGATTCCTCCTGGGAAAGAAAACTGCTTGAACAGTTTCTGCATACCCTCAACATCTCTTGAAATGTTAGGATATACCTCAGAATAAGAGCCTTCAAGATAGGTGTTGGCTACCATGAAGTTTCCTCCGTGACCAGGGCCTGAAATATAGATCATGTCAAGGTCATATTTCTTGATGACTCTGTTAAGGTGAACATAGATAAAGTTCTGACCAGGTACAGTACCCCAGTGACCAACTATCTTTTTCTTGACGTGATCCATTGTGAGCGGCTCACGGAGAAGCGGATTGTCAAGCAGATAGAGCTGACCTGCCGAAAGATAATTGGCAGCTTCCCAATACCTGTTCATTTTCTCCAAGAGCTCAGGAGAAATGTTCATTGTGTCTGACATTGCAATACCTCCATATATTTTGTCATAGATCAAAAAAACAGTAAACGTTTTCACACAATAAGATTATATCACAGCCCAGAATTTTTTGCAAGAAAAGAATATGAAACTAGCCGAAAATTTTATACTCCATTTACGACATTTCATATGCTATATAAAAATAGTAATAATAAAGACCTCTCCGCATATAGCAGAAAGGTCAAAGTATGTCTAAATAACAGTAAAGAACATATGCAACGTCCTTAGCCGGTGGGCTGTCGAGGACGCCAGCCCCTACATTTAGATAAGCTGACAAATAAGTATCACGCAGAAGCTTGCAAGGCAGGCAAATGCCGCAACTATGATAAGGCTTTTTTCCTTGAATGCAAGCACGCAGGCTGTTATAAGTCCTGCTATGGAAGCCGCAAGGTTTCCCGTTGAGAATAGTATGGACGGGAACGTCATTGCTCCAAGCACAGCATATGGCACATAGTAAAGAAAGCTTTGCACAAATCTGTTTGTTATCTTGCCCTTGAATATCACCAACGGCAGGGCACGAATAAGATAGGTCACTCCTGCCATAATGAAAAGATAAATGAAGAAATCTCTTATACTCAGCATTGACCGTCCTCCTCATTTTTCACAGGCATGAGAGCCGCCATTATCCCTGCGGAAAGAACGGTGCAGATTATTATGGAAAATCCTCCGGATACCTTATTAAGAATAGGCAGCCACTTGAAACAACAGCTAAGAAGAGCCGCAAATATCGCCGCCATTGCAATGCCCTTGTTTTTCTTTGCAGGCGGTATTATTATTGCAAGGAACATTCCGTATATTGCAATACTAAGTGCGCTTATGACTATCTCAGGAAGTATTTTTCCTGCCGCCGCACCTATAAGAGTCCCCAGCGACCAGCCTGCTACAGGTAAAGCGATAAGCCCGTACATATACTGCCTTGAAACTTCCCCTATATTTCCCATTGCCATGACAAATATCTCGTCTGTCACTCCGAAGCCTACCAGCCAGCGGTGTATTCCCGACAGTGACTTGTCAGCCTTCTGTGAAAGAGATATTGACATAAGGGCATATCTCAGGTTGATTATAAACTGTGCACAAGCCATTTCTATCCAGAAACCGCCCCCCGACAGCATAATGTCAAGCCCTGCGAACTGACCTGCCGAGGTCACGTTGCAAATAGAGATAAGCACAGTTTCCCACCAGCTCAGACCACCTTTTACGCCTTGAAGTCCGAATGTAAAAGATACCGAAAGATACCCCAAAGCAATAGGTATGCCGTCTTTAAGACCTTTTTTGAAACCACTCATAAATCATTCCGCCGAAGCGGTGTTCCCCCTCAAATCAAAAATTATCTATCCTGCACTGACATGACGCCATTGTAACAAGTGCCGCCTTGTGGCTTCCCTCGGTTACTCCTGCGCAGGCGTTTGCGTCAACTATGACCTCGCATTCAGGACAAAAAGCTTTTATGAGCAGGGCATTTGATACCACGCAAATGTCTGTGCAAAGTCCGCAAAGCTCTATCTCGTCCCCTGCCTTTGTTATTTCAGCAAGGTGCTGTGCAAGCTCAGCCGAGCCGAATGTGCTTTTTTCATAGACCTCTGCGCTTCCACCGATAGCCTCAGCTACCTGAGTCTCAGGCTGCCAGCCCTCGGTGCCTTTTATGCAATGCTCCACAGGGAGCTTTTTTCCCTCAGGCGTTTCAAGATAATCCTTGAAATGCGTGTCAAGGGTCATGAATACAGTGCTGCCCTGAGCCTTGTATCTGCGTATTTTTTCACAGACAGCAGGAACGATCATTTCTGCCATTTTTGAACCAAGACTGCCCGTGACAAAATCATTCTGCATATCAACAACTATAAGATATCTCATATTCTATTTACTCCTTTCTCTCACGACGAAAACGTTTTGACAGGTAAGAACTGACATATTGTTTTATTAGTCCATAAAATAACATTATAACTCTAAAATATGAATTTTTCAACGTGTGCATAAAATGGGCAAAAAAAATGCTGAGCAACGGTGCTCAGCAGAAAATAAAAAAAACTATGTGTAGAACAAAAGAAAGGAGACAACAAAACGGATGTTAAATCAAACAAATTATGTTCAATATCCTTAACATCAATTAAATTATAACCTCTTTTGTAGCGATAGTCAAGAAAAAGTTGCAAAGAACTTGTTAATTTTCTGAAAATTCGGGATTTTGCACAAATATTTCGTTGACATTATGCTAACAATGACATCTGCGTGAGGTCTGAACTTAATTCGACTTAAAAAAGTAAAATATCTTATCCATTTTTAGCGTCTGTGATGTTCAAATTTTAATGTTTAAAACAAAAAAATAAGGTCATGACAGCAGGAAAGAGAGCCGATTTTAGAATATGCAGCAGGCAAACCCGTGATAAAATGCTGCCCTCTGAAACAAGCTCCCTCTCCTGCCGCCATGACCTGCAGGGGACTACTGCTCGGTGACAAGTCTGTTGTCTTTGAAAAACAGTGAAATGCACCAGATAGCCGAAATAGCTACCAAAACGTAGATGATCCTGCTTAGTATCGCTGCAGCGCCTCCGAAAAGAAATGCCACAAGGTCGAACTGGAAAATGCCCACAAGCCCCCAGTTTATGCCGCCTATTATGAGAAGCAGCAGTGCGATCCTATCTATCATGAGAAACTCCTCCTTTGATTGTTTAAAATATAGAGCAGTCCGTCTGTCAGCGGGCTGTTGATTGTAGTATTGTCATATTTTTTTGGATTATTCATTAAACGTTTGGTAAAAAACTACTAAAAAACACAGCTAAAATTCTATATAAAAATCTGCGTTTTGTACTAGACAAAAGCGACGGGCTATGTTATAATAATTGTATGTTAATCGTTTAAGTAAAAATGTATGGTAAGGCGTGAGGCAGATCATCGCTTTGCACTATGGGGGCGTTACTTTTTTGAATAATATAGACCTTAAATTCATGTTTAAAGATACGGAATGTGTCAGAATGCAGTCGGGAAAGTATTCCTGCGTTATCGCACCAAAACTTGGTGCTGCTGTGCTGAGGCTTCGTGACGAGGAAAACGGCATAGAGGTGTTCAGATATCGTGATGACTGCACTCTCAAGACTATAAATAAGGCGAGAGAGATATGGGGACTGCCTACTCTTTTCTTGCCTAATCGCTTTGATAAGGGCATTATAAAGACCTCTGACGCAGTGTATCAAATGCCTGTAAATGAGAAAAAGCTTGATAATTTTATCCATGGCTGGGTGCATAAGAGAGAACACGAAATAGAGTGTTATTCAACACAGGATAAAAAAGTTGTGCTTGTTACTTCTTATACCTTTGACAAGAATGACGAGATGTATTCTTATTTTCCGGTGGATTTTAAAATATCTTATACGTTTACGCTTTCTGAAAACGGTCTTTTGCAGGAGATATACCTGACAAACAACAGCGACAAGGCTCTGCCTGTTTCCATATGTACTCATACCTGTCTTAATGCGCCAATGTGCGATGGTGGCAGGGAGGAATCAATGAGAATGTGCGTGCCGATAATCGAAAAGTGCGAGCTTGACAAGAGATGTCTGCCAACAGAAAAGCTTTTGCCTCTTAAAAAGAAAGACCTTGAATATAAAGAGGGTACAAAAATGCCTACCCTGCATAATATCTCAAACGATATGTACACCGCAGGCATGAACAAGCTTGACGGTAAGGACTTCCATGGCTCTTATGTTGTGGATACTGACAATGGTCATAAGGTTTGCAACGAGGTGTCAAAAGAATTTAAGTTTTGGAATATGTGGAACGATAAGGGCAATAAAGGATATTTCTGCCCTGAACCAATGACAGCTATGATAAACTCTCCTAATCTCAGCCTTCCTAACGAAGTGAGCGGATATGAGGAGATAACAAAGGGTCACACATTCAAGTGCTGGCAGAGATTCTTTACTGAATAATAGAAAATGCAGTAGGGGTGAACTGAGGTCACCCGTTGATATACGCATTTGTATGGGTTATAATTAAGAAATTAATTAACAATAGATAAATTACGAAAGGTGGAAATTATTGATGAAATTTGGTCATTTTGATGACGTGAAAAAGGAATATGTCATCAGCAATCCAAGAACGCCATATCCATGGATAAACTATCTTGGCACACAGGAATTCTTCTCACTTATCTCCAACACAGCAGGAGGCTATTCCTTCTATAAGGACGCAAGACTGAGAAGAATAACTCGTTACCGTTACAACAACGTGCCTATCGACATGGGCGGAAGATATTTCTATATCAAAGACGGCGAAACTATCTGGAATCCGGGCTGGTCACCGGTAAAGACAGAGCTTGATTTTTATGAGTGCCGTCACGGTATGGGCTATACTATCATCACAGGTAAGAAGAATGGACTTAAGGCTGAGGCTACATTCTTTGTTCCTCAGAACTATAACGGCGAAGTTCAGCAGGTAGTTCTCACAAACGAGAGCAATGAAGAAAAAACATTCTCATTCTTCTCATTTGCAGAGTGGTGTCTTTGGGACGCTCAGGACGACTGCACAAACTTCCAGAGAAACTTCAGCACAGGCCGTGTTGAGGTAGTAGGTTCTACTATCTATCATAAGACAGAATACAGAGACAGAAGAGATCACTTTGCATTCTATACAGTAAATGACGAGATAGACGGCTATGATACAGACAGAGATTCATTTATCGGTCTTTATAACGGCTTCCATAACCCACAGGCTGTTGAAGCAGGCAAGGCTAACAACTCATTTGCAGACGGCTGGTCACCTATCGCTTCACACTATAAGAAGATAACACTTGCTCCGGGCGAGTCAAAGACTCTTGTATTTATCCTCGGCTATGTTGAAATGCCTGTTGACAAGAAGTTCGAGGCTGACGGCGTTACTATCAATAAGGAAAAGGCTCTCGCAATGATCGAGCAGTATAACACTCCTGAAAAGGTAGCCGCAGGTCTTGAAGAACTCAAGGCAACTTGGGACAGACTTCTCAGCGTTATCAATGTTGACACACCTGATGTCAAGGTAAACAGAATGGTAAATATCTGGAACCAGTATCAGTGCATGGTAACATTCAACCTTTCACGTTCCGCATCATATTTTGAGAGCGGTATCGGCAGAGGAATGGGCTTCAGAGATTCAAACCAAGATATCCTCGGCTTCGTTCATCAGATACCGGACCGTGCAAGACAGCGTATCATCGACATCGCTTCTACACAGCTTCCTGACGGCGGCTGCTATCATCAGTATCAGCCTCTTACAAAGAAGGGCAACTCCGATATCGGCGGCGACTTCTCAGACGACCCACTGTGGATGATACTCTCAGTTTCCGCATACATCAAGGAAACAGGCGACTGGTCTATCCTTGACGAAATGGTACCATACGATAATGACGAGTCAAAGGCTAAGCCAATGCTCGACCACCTTAAGGTATCATTCTATCACATTGTAAATAACCTCGGCCCTCACGGTCTGCCACTTGCAATGAGAGCTGACTGGAACGATTGTATCAACCTTTCATGCTACTCTGACACTCCGGGCGAGAGCTTCCAGACTTATACAAACCCTAAGTTTGCAGCCGAGGGCGGTTACTCAAAGGTAGCTGAGTCTGTAATGGTAGCAACACTCTTTACATACACAGGCCCTAACTATGTGGCTATCCTCAAGCACCTTGGCAAGGACGATGAAGCTGCCGCAGCACAGGCTGAGATAGACAAGATGAAGAAGAACGTTATGGAATCTGCATTTGACGGCGATTGGTTCCTGAGAGCTTACGATTCCACAGGCGCAAAAATGGGTTCAAAGGAGTGCGAAGAGGGTAAGATATTCATCGAGCCACAGGGCTTCGCAGTTATGTCTGAAATAGGCAAGGACGAGGGCGCTGACATCAAGACACTTGATTCTATCGACAAGTACCTCAATACAAAATATGGTCTTGTTCTTAACAACCCTGCATACTCAAAGTATTATATCCAGTATGGTGAGATATCCACATATCCGGGCGGATATAAGGAGAATGCCGGTATCTTCACACACAACAATGCTTGGATAATCTGCGCAGAGGCATATGCAGGCAGAGGCGACAAGGCGTTCGAGTATTACAGCAAGATAGCTCCTGCATTCAACGAGGAGATTTCTGATCTTCATAAGACAGAGCCTTATGTATACGGTCAGATGATAGCTGGTAAGGACGCAAGCAGATTCGGCGAGGGCAAGAATAGCTGGCTCACAGGTACAGCCGCATGGAACATGGTAGCTATCTCACAGTACATTCTCGGAGTACAGGCTGACTTTGACGGCTTGAAGATAGATCCATCTATCCCTCACGAGTGGGACGGCATGACAGCAACACGTCAGTACAGAGGTGCAACATACAACATCACTGTTAAGAACCCTGACCACGTTTGCAAGGGCATAAAGAGCGTAACTGTTGACGGCAAGGCAGTAGAGGGCAATGTTCTCCCTGTAGCTGAAACTGGTGCAACAGTAAATGTTGAGGTAGTAATGGGCTAAGCCATACTCTCATAAAAAAATCAAAGGACGGTACTTTGTGTGCCGTCCTTTTTTATATCCAAAAATTTAGCCGCTCCTCTACATAAAAAAGTGCAAAGCAAAAGGGCGACCAAAGGTCGCCCCTACATTAAAGTTGCGTATATTAGACTTGCAGAGAAATTTATTCCTCAGGACCCATTACCTTGACCATAACGGCTTTCTGTGCATGAAGTCTGTTTTCAGCTTCCTCGAATATCTCATTTGCGTGAGCCTCGAATACCTTTTCGGTTATCTCCTCTTCACGGTGAGCAGGCAGACAGTGCTGAACCATTGCGTCAGCCTTTGCAACAGCCATGATATCGTCATTTATCTGATAGCCCTTGAATGCTATCTTTCTCTTCTCAGTCTCAGCTTCCTCGCCCATTGAAGTCCAAACGTCTGTGAAAAGTACGTCAGCGTCCTTTGCGGCCTCAAGAGGAACGTCTGTCATTGAGAACTTGTCGCCGTAGCTCTTGGCAAATTCAAGAACCTCAGCAGCAGGCTGATAATCCTTGGGGCAAGCGATAGAAACTTCCATGCCTACCTTAAGTCCACCAACGATAAGCGAGTTTGCCATGTTGTTGCCGTCGCCTATGTAGCACATTTTCAGACCCTCGAAGCGTCCCTTGAACTCTCTGATGGTCATAAGGTCAGCAAGCACCTGACAAGGGTGGCAGAAGTCTGTCAGACCGTTTATTACAGGGATAGAGCCATATTTAGCAAGATCCTCAACCTCTTTCTGCTCAAAAGTACGGATCATGATGCCGTCAAGGTAACGTGAAAGAACACGGGCTGTGTCCTGAACAGGCTCGCCTCTGCCTATCTGGAGATCACGGTTTGAAAGGAAAAGTGCCTGACCGCCAAGCTGGTACATACCTGTTTCAAAAGAAACTCTTGTACGGGTAGAGGACTTCTGGAATATCATTCCGAGAGTTTTGCCTTTAAGAATGTGATGCTCGATACCGTTTTTGTTTTCGTATTTGAGCTGGTCTGCAAGATTGAGAATGTCGAGAATTTCCTCCTTGGAAAGGTCGAGCATTTTAAGTAAATATTTCATAATATTTCCTCCGTAATTTGATTTTTATTTAGTATTGCGTAGCCAACGGACGAACACTGTTCGCACCTACACACTTTGTTATTTCTCGTCAAGAACTTTTTTCAGAATAGCAAGTCCCTTGTCTATCTGCTCATATGAGATATTCAGCGGCGGCAAAAATCTCAGCTTGTCCTTTGCTGTGAGAATAAGAAGTCCGTTTTCAAAGCACTTGTTGAGCACATCAGCGGCTTTCTTTGTTTTGAGCCTTACGCCTATCATAAGACCAAGTCCGTCAACGCCCTCAACTTCGTCTATTTCTGCAAGCTTTTCTCTGAAATACTCGCCCTTTTTGCGAACTTCTTCAAGAAACTCAGGCTTTGTCACCTTGTCAAGAACTGCGTTTCCGCCTGCGCAGGAAATAGGATTTCCACCGAATGTTGAGCCGTGTGTACCCTTGCCAAGTACATCACTGCACTTCTTGTTAGCAAGGCACACGCCTATTGGAACACCGCCTGCAAGACCCTTTGCAAGTGTGGTTATGTCAGGCTTTACGTTGTAAATCTCAGATGTGAGAAGTCTGCCAGTTCTGCCAACGCCTGTCTGTACCTCGTCTGCGATAGTGAGGATATCTCTCTTTGCACATTCAAGCATGATAGTGTTCACAAAGCTCTGCTGAAGAGGTATAACTCCGCCCTCGCCCTGAACGAACTCGAACATTACAGCGCAAACCTTGTTGTCAAGCTTGTTGAGCTTGTCCATAAGATCGTCAATATCATTAGCGATAACATTCTCAAATCCGCCAACGAATGGGAAGAAGTAGTTGTGGAAAACCTCCTGACCTGTTGCAGAAAGAGTGCAAAGCGTTCTGCCGTGGAAGCTGTTTACAAGGGTGATGATGATATTTCTCTCAGCGTCTTTGCCGTATTTGTCAAAGCTGTATTTTCTTGCAAGCTTGATAGCGCACTCGTTAGCCTCTGCGCCCGAGTTGCCGAAGAACATTTTCTCATAGCCTGTTGCCTCGCAAAGTCTTTTTGCAAAGTCAGCCTGTACCTTTGTGTAATAGTAGTTTGAGGTGTGCTGTATCTTGTGTGCCTGATCGCAAATAGCGTTCACCCAATCCTCGTCGCAGTAGCCAAGGCTGTTTGTGCCGATACCGGAGCCGAAGTCGATATACTCTTTTCCGTCCTCGCCAACAGCCGTCTGACCATGACCGCTTTCCATAACAAGACCTATTCTGCCATAGGTCTGCATAACGTGTTCGTTGAACTGTTCTATGGTGTTCATTTTTATCACTCTTTTCAATATGTATTGATATTTTATATAAACTGTGTACCGATACCCTCGTTAGAGAGCAGCTCGATAAGTATCGAGTGCGGTACTCTGCCGTCAATGATAGTGGTCTTTTTAACGCCACGTCTTACGGCTTCAACACAGCAGTCTATCTTTGGTATCATTCCGCCGCTTATGATGCCTTTCTTTTTGAGATAAGGCACATCGCTGACGTTTACCTGTGGGATAAGTGTAGAATCATCGTCCTTGTCCTCCAGCAGACCAACTATATCCGTCATAAGAATAAGTTTTTCCGCTCTCAAGCAAGAGGCTATCCTAGCCGCCGCAGTGTCAGCATTGATATTGTAAGACTGTCCGTCCTCGCCAACGCCAACTGTGGAGATTATAGGAACATAACCGTTGTTAAGTGCGTCAACTATAGGCTTTGTCGTCACCTTTTTGATGTCGCCCACAAAACCAAGGTCAACTTCGCTGTCAAGCTTCTGCGCAAGTATCATCTGCCCGTCACAGCCGCAAAGACCGAGAGCCTTTCCGCCATGGAGCTGCAAAGCGCAAACAAGCTCCTTGTTTACCTTTCCGCACAGCACCATTTTAACGATATCTATAGTTTCAGCGTCAGTGTATCTCAGACCGTTTATGAACTTGCTTTCAATGCCGACTCTTTTGAGCATTGCATTTATCTCAGGGCCACCGCCATGAACAAGAACTACCTTTATGCCTACCTCGCTTAGAAGCACGATATCGCTCATAACAGCTTCTTTAAGCTCAGCGTTTGTCATAGCGTTGCCACCGTATTTTACAACGACTATCTTGTCGTGGTATTTCTGAATGTGTGGCAGAGCGTCAATAAGTATCTGACTTCTGATTTTATTGCTTATGTCCATTTCTCATTCTTCTTTCCTATACTGATTTTATGTCTTAGCTTCTGTAATCGCCGTTTATCTTAACATAATCATATGTAAGGTCACAGCCCCATGCAGTGGCAGTGCCGTTGCCGTCGCCGATAGAAACGCTTATTGTGATCTCGTCCTCAAGAAGAACGGTCTTAGCCACTTCCTCAGAGAACTCTATGCCTGCGCCGTTGTGGCAAACGTGTATCTCTCCTGCCTTTGATGACAGTGAAACGTCCACCTTGTTTATGTCAAAATCAGCTTCAGCGTATCCAACAGCGCAGAGTATCCTGCCCCAGTTAGCGTCAGCACCGAACATTGCACACTTGAAAAGCGGCGAGCATATAACGCTCTTTGCAACGATTATAGCGGTGTCAAGGTCTTTTGCACCGGTAACAGTACATTCAAGAAGCTTAGTTGCACCCTCGCCGTCCTTTGCGAGCATTTTTGTAATGTTCATCATAACGATATAAAGAGCCTTTTTGAACACCTCGTAGCTCTCACCCTCGGCTGTTATCTCGGCATTTCCTGCAAGTCCGTTAGCCATAACAGCACAGGTATCGTTCGTTGACTGGTCACCGTCAACAGACAGGCAGTTATATGTTATCTTGACGATATCAGTAAGAGCCTTTTTGAGCATTTCGGAGGATACAGCGCAGTCTGTAGTGATAACATTTAGCGTAGTCGCCATGTTAGGGTGTATCATACCGCTGCCCTTGCCCATGCCGCCAACGTGGCAGATCTTGCCGTCAAGCTCAAACTCAACAGCCACTTCCTTTTTCACTGTATCAGTAGTCATGATAGCAATAGCGGCTTTTTCGTTGCCCTCATAGGAAAGCCCCTCATAAAGCTCGTCTATCTTAGCTTCGATAGGTTCAAGAGGAAGTATCTGACCTATGACGCCTGTCTGAGCGATAAGAATTTCCTCAGGCTTAACGCCCATTTTCTCGGCAGTCATCTCGCACATTTTGTAAGCCTTTTCCTCACCGTCAGCGTTGCAGGTGTTAGCGTTTTTGGAGTTGAGGATAAAGCCCTTAGCCTTGCCGCCTGTTTTAGCAAGATTTTTCTGAGAAATAGTAACAGGAGCACCCTTGACCTTATTCTGAGTAAAAACGCCGGCGGCTGAACACATAACGTCAGACTCCACAAGGCAGAGGTCAGGCTTTTTTGTAGGGTTTTCCTTTATGCCGCAATAAAGACCGTTAGCCTTAAAGCCCTTTGCAGCACACACGCCGCCGTCTACATACTTATAGCCGTCGAAATTTTTCTTTGATATCTCTTTCATATTCAAAACTCCTTACAAAATTTTCACACTAATTAGATCAGGACAGATTTTTTCTATTAATTATTTCTGTAGGGGCGAACAGCTTTCGCCCGCTTATTTTTTCCGCACTTTTATATTCGCACTCATTGGTCGGGGATTGCTCTCCTTTGTGGGGGAGCTTATTGTCGCCGTTGGCGAGTCATTTGAAGACGCTTCGCTGTTCAAATGACAAAAGCGGCGGAGTTTTGTTGGTTTTTAGGCTTGGTTGAGAAATTTTACTTCGGTTTGTTTTATTTTTTTGTCCGCCGCTTTTTTTAGACCGTACTTTTGTGGAGGGGGCTCTGCCCCCTGTTGGGTTTGATTTTGCTTTTGGCTTTATTTTGCCCCCGCTGGGGCTGCTCGCCCCCGTCCCTCGGCAGGGCTAACGCCGCCCTGCACCGGCGATTTTTTTGTGCGGTGCTTTTGGTTTGTTTTTTGCTTTTTTGTTATTCCAACCCCGTTGCTTCGTTTATCCCCAACATTATATTCATATTCTGTATTGCTGCGCCGCTTGCACCTTTTCCAAGGTTATCAAATCTCGACATAAGCAATATCTGATCCTCATTTCCGCACACGAATATCTGCATATTATTTGTTCCGGCCAATGTATTTGCTGCGATAAATCCGTCAGGAAGAGTTTCCGTTCCACCGAGCTCCATTACCTTAACGAAATGCTGACCAAGATAATGCTCCGCCATTATTTCATGGATATTCTCAGGTGTATACTTCTTTGTCAAACATCTTGTCACCAGCGGCACAGAAACAACCATACCATTATAATAGTCGTCCACTATCGGATTGAACATAGGCTTATATTTAAGTCCGCACACCGCCTGCATTTCAGGGATATGCTTGTGTTTCTGTGTGAGTGCATACTGACGTGGAGAATACATTTCCTTTGTTTTATTTTCGCTCTCCATAGCGGTTATCATTTTCTTTCCGCCGCCGCTGTAGCCTGAAACTGCATGGCAGGTAACAGGATAATCCTCAGGAAGCACTCCTGCCTTTACGAGAGGATAAACAAGGCTTATAAAGCCGCTTGCATAACAGCCTGGGTTTGCAACTCTTTTTGAATTGCGGATATTCTCTCTATGCTTTTCAGAAAGCTCAGGGAAGCCGTAATCCCAAGCAGGGTTTGTTCTGTGAGCGGTAGAAGCGTCGATTATCCTAACATCAGGGTTTGTGCAAAGTGAAGCCGCCTCTATTGCCGCTGCGTCAGGCAGGCAGAGAAAAGTGATATCCGATGAGTTTATCATCTTTGCTCTCTCGTTCACGTCCTTGCGCTTTTCCTCGTCAATGAGCAGTATCTCAACGTCATTTCTGTTCTGAAAACGCTCATATATCTGAAGTCCCGTTGTTCCTTCTTTTCCGTCAATAAAAACTCTTGTTTTCATTTTTCTTCATATCCTTTTATAAAACTTTATGATTTTGTCTGTCAATAATCTGTATGCTCATGCAAATGCAAACTTTTGTAGGGGCGAACAGTGTTCGCCCGTTTGGCTGACAGCTCTTTAGCCGTCTGCATACTTTTAATTATCGTCCAAAATGTTCTTGTATTCAGGTTCTTTTTTCAGCTTTTTACGCTTTTTATCTGCCTTTGCGGCATTTATTGCGTCCTTATCCGCAAAGCAGTTTCCGATACCTGCGGCGAAGGCCGCGGTCAACACAGTGAGTACGATAAAGTTCGGCACTACCGACCTTGCTTCCTCCACGAAGATATATTCTATCACCGAAACCGCTATCATCATAGGCGCAACATACCATTTCAAGCCGTAGTTCTTAGCGTGTCTGTAGCAAGCCCACCATGTACACACAGGGTACACCACCGTAAATCCCACCGCAAACAGCGGATATATCACAAAAAGCTTAGCCGTAAAAAGCCACATTATAACTGTCGCAAGCTCCCACAGCACAAGATAGAGCAGTGCCGCCTTAACAGGGGAGCGGTGTTTATCAAAGCTTATTTCTGACATATTCTATCTGAGCTTTTACAGACTCAGGCGCAGGACCGCCTGCCGCTTTTCTCTGCATTACGCAGGTGTCAAGGCTGATAGCGTCATAAACGTCCTCGTCAAAGTTGTCAGTGAGCTTCTTGTACTCCTCCAATGGGAGAGTTTCAAGTGTACAGCCCTTTTCAATGCAGGTGTGAACGAGAGTGCCCGTTATCTTGTAAGCGTCCCTGAAAGGCATACCCTTTTTAACAAGATAGTCAGCGCAGTCAGTAGCATTGATAAAGCCCTTGGCTGCGGCGTTTCTCATGTTCTCAGGGATAACTCTCATTGTAGCAAGCATCGGATCGAACGTTTTAAGACAAAGCTTAACAGTGTCAATAGCGTCAAAGATAGCTTCCTTGTCCTCCTGCATATCCTTGTTGTATGCAAGTGGCAGACCCTTCATCATAACGAGCAGAGTATTAAGGTCGCCGTAAACTCTGCCTGTCTTTCCTCTTATAAGCTCAGTAACATCAGGGTTTTTCTTTTGTGGCATGATAGACGAGCCTGTTGCATAAGCGTCGTCAAGCTCGATGAATTTGAACTCCCATGAGCACCAAAGTATTATCTCCTCAGAAAATCTTGAAAGGTGCATCATAAGCAGTGAGATAGCTGAGCAAAGCTCAATGCAGAAATCTCTGTCCGAAACGCCGTCAAGTGAGTTCTGTGTTATCTCGTCAAAGCCAAGCAGGTCGCAAACTCTCTGTCTGTTTATAGGGTAAGTTGTAGATGCAAGAGCACCGCTTCCCAAAGGCATGATGTTCGTTCTCTTGTAGCTGTCCTCAAGTCTTGAAATATCTCTCAGAAGCATATTTGCATACGCCATAAGGTGGTGAGCAAATGTGATAGGCTGTGCCCTCTGAAGATGAGTATATCCCGGCATAACAGTTGTGAGATTTTTCTCTGCAATGTCAAGGATAGTGTGTTCAAGCTTTTTCACAAGCTCGATTATCTCTTTTGTTTCGGCTCTGAGTATCATTCTCACGTCAAGTGCCACCTGATCGTTTCTTGATCTTGCCGTGTGAAGTCTTTTGCCTGTGTCGCCAAGCCTTTTGGTAAGCTCAGCCTCAACAAACATATGAACGTCCTCTGCAGTAGGGTCGAACTGTAATTTGCCCTCGTCGATATCCGCAAGAATACCCTTAAGTCCCTGGACTATTTTTTCGCTTTCGTGCTTTTCGATTATACCGCACTCGCCAAGCATAGTGGCGTGCGCCATAGAACCCTCTATATCATAGCGGTACATTCTTGCGTCAAAGGAAATAGATGAATTGAAATCATTGACTCTTTCGTCAACTTCCTTTGTAAATCTTCCTGCCCACATTTTTCCTGCCATTTTAAAACCGTCCTTTATGTTTATTTCAAGTTATCAAATATAAAAAATGTATGGGCAAAATGACCCCAAAGGATCATCCTGCCCCAATACATTTCAATAAGTGCGGATCAAATTTCCTTTTCGTGCTGTTCAAGCAGCTTCTGGATATCCACGCCGTTGATCTTCAGACCGTCTATCTTGCAATCGTTTATCTCAACGTTTGTAAGGTCACAGTGAATGAACTGTGAGTTCTTAAGATCAGGATTTTTAAACTCAACATTGTTCATGATAGAGCAGCCAAATCTCGAGTTGCTGAGATTTACGCCCAAGAACTTTGTGTTTACCATATACATATCTGCAAAGTCGCTTTCTTTCATGCTGACGTTGTTGAAATGTGTCTCGTCCATATTAACGTCATCGAAAACGGCTTCCTTAAGATTTACGTTCGAGAACTTTGCTCCGCCGAGGTTTACGTCCTCAAAAGAGGAGTTCGGCAGGCTGTCATAAGAGATCTCGACCTTCTTGTCTATTGCAGGCTCAAAAATGCTGTTGTTATCTGACATATCAAAACCTCCGTGAAAAATATTATACAAACTTTTTAAGGTTATACACCTTTATGCTCTGTTGACCAGAGCGACGCTATTAGTCCTTCTTAGCGTTTCTCTTCTGCTCGAGCTTAGCTCTTACCTTGATAGGCAGACCGAAGAGGTTGATGAATCCTGCTGAATCAGCCTGATTGTAAACATTGTCCTCATCAAATGTAGCAACTTCTTCATCATAAAGTGTGTATGGAGATGTTACACCTGCGTTTATCATGTTGCCCTTGTAAAGCTTCAGCTTAACGTCACCTGTAACAGTCTTCTGTGTTTCTGTAACAAATGCGCTCATAGCCTCACGAAGAGGAGTGAACCACTGACCATTGTAAACAATGTCAGCAAACTTGATTGAAAGATACTGCTTAACTCTTGCAGTTTCCTTGTCAAGTGTGATAGTTTCAAGAACTTCATGAGCCTTGTAAAGGATAGCTCCGCCCGGTGTTTCATAAACGCCTCTTGACTTCATACCAACAAGTCTGTTCTCAACAAGGTCAGCAAGACCGATACCGTTTGCACCGCCAAGCTCGTTAAGCTTTGTAACAAGCTCCTTGCCGTTCATCTCAACGCCGTCAACTGCTGTTGGGATACCCTTTTCAAAGTGGATAGTTACATAAGTTGGCTTGTCAGGAGCCATGATAGGTGAAACGCCCATTTCAAGGAAGCCCGGCTTCTCATACTGTGGCTCGTTTGCAGGATCTTCAAGATCCAGACCTTCGTGTGAAAGGTGCCAAAGGTTCTTGTCCTTTGAGTAGTTTGTTTCTCTGTTTATCTTCAGAGGAATGTTGTGTGCCTCAGCATACTCGATCTCCTGCTCTCTTGACTTAAGATCCCAGATTCTCCAAGGAGCGATTATCTGCATATCAGGAGCGAAAGCCTTGATAGCAAGCTCAAATCTAACCTGATCGTTGCCCTTACCTGTGCAGCCGTGGCATATAGCGTCAGCACCCTCTTTGATAGCGATCTCAGCTATTCTCTTTGCAATGATCGGACGTGCAAATGAAGTGCCGAGGAGGTACTGGTTCTCATAAACAGCGCCAGCCTGTACTGTTGGATATACATAATCCTCGATGAACTCTTCTGTAAGGTCCTCGATATAGAGCTTAGAAGCGCCTGTCTTGATAGCCTTTTCCTCAAGACCGTCAAGCTCTGTGCCCTGACCAACGTTTCCTGAAACAGCGATTACTTCGCAGTTGTTGTAGTTTTCCTTGAGCCACGGAATGATGATAGATGTATCAAGTCCGCCGGAATAAGCAAGGACAACTTTTTTGATCTCTTTTGCCATAACAAAATTCCTCCATTGTTTGTAGTAAGTATGTTTGTATAATATTTTCACGGCTCTCATGCCGATAAAATTATTATACACCTTTATACAGCATTGTCAAGTGCTTTTGCATAAAAATTTTATATTTATACACATTTTAAGGCTTTTTAATGTATATTTTTAGATAATATACAATTTATTCTGTATAAACTCCAAAAGATATACATATTGAGTATTGCAACGGCATAAAATAAAACAGCTAAACCAAAAACACAAAAACAGCTTTACAAATACTTAATTCAATTATATCACTATTCTTCAAAAAAAGCAACACAAAAAAGCCCTGTTTAACGATTTTTGTACAATATTTCAGGGTTTTCAAGGGGTTGCAATTTCATAAGAAATGATATATAATATACTCAGACGTTTTCTATACGATATTGGTGTACAATAAGTATGATAAGTCTGACATAATACTGAAAGGCGGTAATGAAAATGAGCAGTTTCAACGGTTTCAAAGAGGTAGTGGCAGATAAGCTTGATACCCTTGACTTCAATCCATACAAAAAGATAGGCAAGGAGTGGTTTCTTGTAACAGCAGGCGACGAGAGTGGCTGGAACACAATGACAGCTTCATGGGGCTTTGCAGGCGTTATGTGGGGAAAGAACACCTTCACCACAGTTATAAGACCACAGAGATATACAAAGGAATTTATCGACAAGGCAGAATATTTCACCATAAGCTTTTTCAAAGAGGACTATAAAAAGGCACTTTCATTCTGTGGCTCACATAGTGGACGTGACTGCGACAAGGCAAAGGAAACAGGTCTGACCCCTGTGTTCGTGTCTGAAAACGGCGTGGAGGTAACAGCTTTTGCGGAAGCTGATATGGTGCTTGTGTGCCAAAAGGCTTATGTTCAGGAGATGAAGCCTGAGTGCTTTGTTGATACTGAAAACGATGAGAAATGGTATTCTGACAAGGATTATCACTATCAGTATATCGGCGAGATAGTAAAGGCATTTGTCAAGGAATAATCTAAGCATATCTGCAAAGGATAGGTAGTAATGGTACGTCTTAATGATGATAAAGAAATGGTAAAGAGCATAAAAGAGGGGCTTAAACGCACAGGTGGCTATTGTCCGTGCAGGATACAGCGCACAGAGGAAAACAAGTGTATGTGCAAAGAGTTCCGTGAGCAGATAGCCGACCCTAATTTTGAGGGCTTCTGCCATTGTATGCTCTATTACAAAAGCAAAGACTAGAAAAGGAGCTGTGAAAAATGTCTGTAAAGGTCATAACAAAGGATAATTTTGAAAACGAAGTAATGCACTCGGAAAAGCCTGTCCTGCTTGACTTCTGGGCAGCATGGTGCGGTCCGTGCAAAATGCTTTCACCGCTGGTGGATAAGTATTCTGAAGAGGACAGTTCTGTAAAGGTGGGGAAGGTCAACGTTGACGAGGAAAACGAGCTTGCAGCCGCTTTCGGTATCTCGAGCATACCTGCCCTTTTTGTTGTGAAACATGGCAAGGTAGTTGCTTCAACTGTCGGCTATATGCCTGAGGAGGAGCTTAAATCTTTTGTGGCTTCGGCAAAGGCGAAGTAAAAACAGTTTATCATAACATAACAAAGCATATGGGCGACCTTTGGTCGCCCGCTTTTTTTGTATCGTAATTGGACTATGAACACCGTTTGCATTTTGTCACTAGGGCAAAATAAAAGCCCTGCAAAATGCAGAGCTTTTAAATATGTTGCTTTAGGTATTATCTGTAGGGGTGAACGGTGTTCGCCCATTACGTTACCTTTTATCTCTCCTCACGGAAATAATTTATACCGCAGGACTGAGGCTGTGAACGCTCTCTTGATTTTTTCACTGAAGTGATGATAAGAACAAGAGCCGTTACAAGATATGGGAGCATATCAAAGAATGACTCAGGAACAGTGAAGCCGAGGTTTTTCGGGAAGTAGTATTTCAGCACCATGAATGCACCGAAAATATACGCTCCGTAAATAGCCCTTGCAGGATTCCATACAGCGAAGATAACAAGCGCTACAGCTATCCAGCCAAGACCGTTCACGCTGTTTGCCATCCAAACACCGCCGTTTATTACCATTGAGCAGAACGCTCCGCCTATTCCGCATATTCCTCCGCCGATAAGAACGTTTATGTATTTGTATTTCACAACGCTTATTCCCACAGCGTCCGCAACAGCAGGATTCTCACCGATAGTTCTAAGGTTAAGACCCACCTTAGTCTTTTTCAGATAGATAAACATTATCACAGCGATAACAATGCTCAGATATGTGAAAATGTTCTGTGAGAAAAGCACCTCTCCAAGAACAGGTATCTTGCTGAGAAGCGGTATGTCAATGTTTTTCAGACTGCTCATCACTCCGTCAGGCAGTTTGAGGTTGCCTGTAGGTGAAGCGGATATCATCTGCTCGCCTATGAAGTTTGAAAGTCCCGTGCCGAATATAGTCAGTGTAAGACCTGTTACGTTTTGGTTCGCCATCATTGTTATGGTAAGAAAAGCATAGATAAGCGAAACAAGCGCACCCATAAGAAATGCCGCAAGTATGGAAAGCCAAAGGCTTCCTGTCTTGTATGCTACCATAAAGCCTGCGCAAGCGCCCATTGCCATTGTTCCCTCAACGCCAAGGTTAAGGTGTCCCGCCTTTTCGTTTTGTATCTCTCCTACTGTGCCGAAAAGCAGAGGAGTACCCATATATACCGCATGGGCAAGGAATGAAATAAGTCTAGTCATTTTTCCTGCCTCCTCTTGTTACAAATCTGTATCTGATGAAGAACTCACAGCCAAGCACGAAGAACAGGATTATTCCCTGCAAAACGTCCGAGCAGTAAGGTGAAAGAACAAATTCAGACGATACCACAGTGCTGCCCTTTTCAAGGACTGCGAATAAGAATGACACCACAAGTATGCCGAATGGATTGAGGTTTGCAAGCCATGCAACTATGATAGCCGTGAAGCCTACTCCGCCTGCAACAGATGTTGAAAGTGTGTGTTCTGTTCCGCAAGCCTGTACCATTCCTGCGATACCGCAGATAGCACCGCTCAAAAACATCGTTCTTATCATTATCTTGCTAGGGCTCATGCCTGCATATCTTGCTGTTGCATGGCTGTCTGATACTACAGTTATCTCGTAGCCCTGCTTTGTGTATTTAAGATAGATAAATACCAATACCACAAGCACCAGACCTATCACCCAGCCTATCTGCACACCGCCTAGCGAGTCAAGCCATGCGTTAAGGTCAAATCTTGCTATCTTAGGATATCCCTTTGACTCAGGATCCTGCCATGCGCCCTTTGTGAGCCAATCTATAACGTAAAGTGCAATATAGTTGAGCATAAGGGTGAGCAAAGTTTCGTTTGTGTCGAACTTTGCCTTGAAAAATGCAGGGATAATGCCGTACAGTCCTCCGCCTATCATCGCCGCAACGAACATCACAATGAAAAGCAGATAGTGAGGCATATCGTAATGATAAAGAGCGAAGTATGAAGCGAAAACTCCGCCCATTATTATCTGACCCTCTGCACCGATATTCCAAAACTTCATCTTAAACGCAAGCGTAATGCCAAGAGAAGATATAAGAAGCGGTATCATTATCTTTATGGTCTCTTTGAACGGCATAAAAGGGCTTGCGGCGTTCTTGCCGATAAAAGCACCCTTTACCATTTTCGCATAGTATGAAAACGGATCTTTGCCAAGAATAAGAATGAATATTCCGCCTGCACAAATAGCCAGAAGCACCGACAGAAGCCTTATGATAAGCTTTTGCTTGTTTGAGCGTTCAGCACGCTTGGCTATTCTTATAAGAGGCTCTTTTTTTATAATATCAGCCAATGCCCAGCACCTCCTCCATTGTCGAGCCTGTCATCATCATGCCCACCTGTTCCTTTGTGACCGTCTTTGCATCACAAATACCTGTTATCTTGCCGTGACAAAGCACCATTATCCTGTCGCAAAGCTCTAGAAGAACGTCAAGGTCCTCGCCTATGAAAAGCACAGCCGTGTTCTTTTTCTTCTGCTCGTTAAGAAGCGAGTATATAAGATATGATGAGTTGATGTCAAGTCCACGAACAGGATATGCGGTTATGAGCAGGTCAGGCTCACTGTGTATCTCTCGTCCAAGCAGGACCTTCTGAACGTTTCCGCCCGAGAGCATTCTTACAGGAAGCTCCGTTGACGGAGTTTTTATTTCAAGCTTTTCTATAAGCTCCTTTGAAAGCGCCTTAGCAGGCTTTCTGTCCACAAAGCAAAGCTTGCCCTGCTTGTATGTTTTAAGAAGCATATTGTCCGTCATACCCACCGAAGCGATAAGACCCATTCCAAGTCTGTCCTCAGGGATAAAGCTCATGCTTATGCCGAGATTTATTATCTCCTTAGGTGTCTTGCCTATGATGTTCTCCTTGTTGTAAAGCACTGCGCCCTTTTCTATCTTCTGAAGTCCTGCGATAGTCTCGCAAAGCTCTTTCTGACCGCTTCCTGCAATGCCTGCCACACCAAGTATCTCGCCCCTGTTTATAACAAAGCTTACGTCATCGAGAGCAATGCTTCCCTCAGAGTTCTTTACCGTCAGATCGACTACGTTAAGTATCGGCTTTACGTTCACAGGTTCAGGTCTTTCTATTGAAAGCTCCACCGCCTTGCCCACCATAAGCTCAGTGAACTGCTTTTCACTGCTCTCTGCTGTGTTTACAGTTTCAACGCTCTTGCCCTTTCGCAGTATGGTCACTCTGTCAGATATATCCATTACTTCGCCCAGCTTGTGGGTGATGATAATGATAGCACAGCCCTGAGCTTTCATTTTTCTCAGGATATTGAAAAGCTTTTCAGTTTCCTGCGGAGTAAGAACCGCCGTAGGCTCGTCAAGAATAAGTATTTTAGCACCCCTGTAAAGCACCTTCAGTATCTCAACTGTCTGCTTTTCACTGACGGACATATTGTATACCTTTTTGTCAGGGTCAACTTCAAGACCAAGCTGTTCAGATATCTTTTTTATCTCATCTCTTACAGCACCCTTGCTCTTAAGCTTGCCCTTTGTGCCTGCCACAATGTTGTCTGCGGCGGAGAACACCTCCACAAGCTTGAAGTGCTGGTGTATCATGCCTATGCCAAGTTCGATAGAATCCATAGGTGAATTTATCACCTCAGGCTTGCCGGCAATGTAGATATTGCCCTTGTCAGGGTGATAGATACCCGAAAGCATATTCATCAACGTGGTCTTTCCTGATCCGTTTTCGCCCAGCAGTGCAAGTATCTCACCGTATTTTACTTCAAGATCAATGCCGTCGTTTGCAACCACGCTGCCGAAAACTTTTGTTATACCGCTGCATTTTACAGCGATCTCAGCAGATATTTCTTCACTCATACTTTCAGCTCCTTTTTATGAACTTCCTTAGATTTGCTAATGTCATCAGAAACCGACAGCAGAATTACCTGCTGCCGTATGCTCATATCATTAACAAAACAGGCGGCAACCTGCACCGCCCGTATAAATGTTTTGTTAAGCTGTTAAGCCTTATTACTTGACCTCAACGTTCTTGAAGTACCAGTTGATTCCGCCTGTGATAGTAGCGTCGTCAAGAGTTTTGCCCTCTTCGCCAACTGTTTTGCCGTCGTTTGTTTCGATAACGCCGTCAAATACGTTGAATGAGCCGTCCTCAAGCTTAGCCTTAGCCTCGTCAACAGCCTTCTGCATATCCTCTGTGCAGAGATCCTTGTTCAGAGGAGCGATGTCTACAAGACCGTCAGCCATGCCGCCGTAGTAGTTCTCGCACTTCCAGTTGCCATCAACTATCTGCTTTACCTGATATGTGTAGTATGCAGACCAGTTCCAAAGAGTTGAAGTAAGTGTAGCCTTAGGAGCGTCCTTAGACATATCTGTGTTGTAGCCTACGCCCCACTTGCCTGCGCTTTCAGCCTCGAGCTGTGGGTTAGGTGTGTCGCAGTGCTGAGCGATAACGTCGCAGCCCTCAGAAAGAAGAGCCTTTGCAGCGTTTGTTTCCTCTGTTGGTGAGTACCAGCTGTTTGTTACCTTTACATAAACCTTAGCGTCAGGATTTACAGAATAAACGCCCATTGCGAAAGCGTCGATACCGCCTGTGCACTCAGAGTTCTCGCTGCCCATAGCGGAAACGTAACCGATAAGATTTGACTCTGTCTTCATACCTGCAACGATACCGGTGAGGTATCTTGCCTGATAAATTCTTCCGAAGTAGTTGTTAAGGTTCTTGCCGTTGTTCTTGTAGCCTGTGCCGTGGCAGAAATAAACGTCAGGATATTCCTCAGCGAGGGATTCCATTTTGTCCATATAGCCCCAGCTTGTGCCGAAGATGATGTTGCAGCCTTCCTCGATGCACTCACGGATAGCTGTTTCTGTAGCAGCAGGGTCGCTGTCTGATACGTTGTTCTTTCTTACGATCTGATCGTCTTTAAGTCCAAGCTCCTTCTGCATACCAACGATACCCTGATCGTGAGCATATGTGTAGCCTGATCCGTCGGCAGGGTTGCCGATGTGTATAACACCGATCTTTACAGTGTCATAGCTGAGAGTTGTCGTCTGCTTGTCAGCCGACTTCTGTGATGCTTCGTCCTTAGCAGATGTACAAGCTGTAAGAGCTGTTACAGCAAGAGCCGCAGAAAGAACGAGCGCAAGAATACGTCTTACCTTCATGTTTGATCTTCCTCCATAAAATATTTATTGGTAACGCCTTGTGCGTTAGTCCCTGAAAGTGATAGTGCCGTTGTCCATAGAGTCAACGATAGCAAGAGATTCGAGCTTTACGCCCATGTCACGGATAGTCTTTCCGCCAACCTGGAAGCCCTTTTCGATAACGATACCTGCTCCCGCAAGCTCAGCCCCGGACTGCTTCACGATATCTATAAGCCCCATAAGAGCACAGCCGTTAGCAAGAAAATCGTCTATAATAAGCACCTTGTCACCCTTGCCGAGATATTTTTCAGATACCATTACGTCATATGTAACGCCCTTTGTGTAGGACTTTACCTGAGTAACGAACATTTCGCCGTCAAGATTTTTACTGAGAGTTTTCTTTGCAAAAATAACAGGGCAGTTGTTAAAATGCTGTGCCGCAATGCAGGCAATGCCGATACCGGATGACTCGATAGTGAGTATCTTGTTTACGCCTGTTCCTGCAAATCTCTTTGCAAACTCCTCACCAATATCGTTGAAAAGCTTGACGTCCATTTGGTGGTTAAGGAATTTATCGACTTTGAGAACGTTTCCTTCCTTTACTACTCCGTCCTTAAGAATACGCTGTTTTAAAATTTCCATGATCTTTTCCTCACGATACAAAAAATAGTTAAATATATTATTTTACATCAAAAAACAACTATATAAGAAAATTATACTACACTTTCGACGATTATTCAATTGCTATGACACGTTAAAAGTTTAACATTCTATTAATTTTCAACGTTCTTTTCTATATTGTGCAATAAAAAAATCCGCCTGAGATCTCAGACGGATAAAAGTTTTATTTTTCTTTTACTTTTCTTGAAGCTATCTTAGCCGTGTTCGGCATACAGAGCATAGCAGCGGAGCTTTCGTAAATTGTGACATATATAGGAGCGTTCGTCAAATTGCAGAAAATAAGGTTTTTCGTGTCACAGTCATAAAACTCCATAAGCTCGCTGTCGATATAATATCTCCCCAGCGTATCCCATAAATCCAGCTTTTCCTTGCTTTCCGCAAGCCCCACAGAATCAATGATCAGCCCAACGGTCACATATGCAAAAACAGGCACTACCATATCTTCATTTTTGTAGAACATCTTGTTTCCATGTGGGTCAGTGCCGTAATAGCATATAACAAGAGTATCTTCAGGTAACTCATTTGCAACGTCAGCCTGTTCATTATCACAAAGCCTCTGGCAGATCGTGAAAAATTTATCAAGCTGTGCCATGAGCTTTTCTCTCTGCATTTTAGCTGTTTCAGCAAGCTCACTGCTTCCTGTTTTTTGTGCGGCATTTTCAGCAATATCGCAGTCAAAATAATCGCTTGGCGTTTTAAGCTCATAAACGTTGTTTATTGTTTTGGCAAAAAGCTTTCCGTCCTCGGAGTATACCGAGGTCACAGGAGAACTGCGTATGAATTTTCCGTCAGGGAACTTTTGACTGCCATATACAAGACCTTGAACGCAGTAAAACACTGTGTCGTCCGTGATAGGGTCAGGAAAACAGCTTTGAGCCGTGTTTGGATATGAAAAAAGCGAATTTTTCAAATTTCTTATTGCCACACGCCACTTGTCAAGATACATTTTTTTCTCCCTCGCTTTCAGCATTCATACCTATATAATATCAGATAGTGTATATTTTGTCAATAAAGCTGATAGCTTAATAAGATAAAAAAAGCCCCCGCTTATCGCAGAGGACTTTTTCAAATCATTTCGTTCGGCTAAAATATTTTTCGTTTGCACTGCCTGAAATATTGATCTTTAAAAGATTGTTCGTTCTCAGGCGTACCAGCTCATCTATATACGGCTTCATAACAAAGTCTGAAACTCTGTTCTTCAATTTTGTTATGCCTTTAAGTACGCTGTGAGCCTGAGTTATAGCAATAACGGGGAGTCTTCTCTCATCAATGTCAAGAGGAAATTCGTCGTCCTTGGAAATAAGCTGTATGTCAAAATAAATAAGGTCTATATCCTCGTTAAGAAGAAGCTTTTTTCCTGCCTGAATGGTTTCTGCAGTGAAAACAGTATTTTCCTGAGAAAGTATCTCTTCGAGCTGACAGCATGTGTCGCTGTTGTTGCTGACGATAAGGATCTTGTGCTTTCGGTCTATTTCATCTTGGATATAGTTCTTATATTCGTTTATGCGTTTATCCGTCAGCACCATGTCGGTCACGTCCGTGAAATACGCTATAAGCACAGAGCTTACACCTGTTTCGCTGACAAATCGTAAATGCGTCTTGAACCAGTGCTTCTTGCCGTTTATCTCGTGCATACTGAGAACACATTCTGCTCTGTCCTTGCTCTCTATTGCCTTGTTCACAGAGCTTGTGAATTTCTCTTTGCATTCGCTGTCAATGCAGTTCTTAACATTGAGTTTGCCGTAAATACTGCTGCCATAGCCGTATTTTTGTGAAAACGCCTTGTTTGAACATACCATTACCACTGAGCTGTCCGGAAAACATTCATATATCGTAGCAGGCTGGTCGATGCTGTCGATATATGCCAGCAATCCTCCGCTCTTGCCCCACAGTAGGTCGTTTACTGACGCCCCGTTCTCAGGCACAGGCTGTTCCTCCTGATCTGAAATAAGCTTTTCATAGTCTGCCGCAGGCAAAGGCTTTGAATAATAGAAACCCTGAATGTAGTCACAGCCTACGCTTTTCAGAAATTCTACCTGCTCCGCTCTGTCAACGCCTTCCGCTATAACAGGGATATTGAGCCATTTGGCCATTCTGATAACAGAAGAAATTATAGTTTCTGCACGGCCGTCATACTTTGCCTTGAACATGAACATCATGTCCATTTTTAGCATATCCACCTGAACATCTTTGAGTACGTTCAGGGAAGAATAGCCGCTGCCAAAATCGTCCATGAGGATAGTAAAGCCATTATTTCTGAGCTGACTAGTGATATCATCTATCATTACATTGTCGTCAGTATAAACGCTCTCCGTTATCTCGATGTTGAAATACTTAGGGTCAACGTCATACTTTTTCGTAAGTTCGATTATTATTTTTGAAAGATTAGGGTTGTAAAGGTTTACCCTTGAAACGTTTACAGACACAGGAAAAAGCGGTACTCCCTTGTCTTTCCATTCCTTGAGCTGTTTGCATACGCATTCCCATATGTAGAAATCAAGCTTTGAGATAAAGCCGTTCTTCTCAAATATCGGGATAAACACACCCGGTGAGATAAATCCCTTGGTAGGGTGTATCCACCTTGCAAGAGCCTCCGCCCCCACAGGCTTGTTTGTCTTTACATCATATTTAGGCTGATAGTAAGGCACAAACTCGTGGTTTTCAAGAGCGTCGCTCATTTCATTTATTATATTCTGCTCATTTTCGATAGAAAGCCGCATTTTGTCATCATAAAAAGCATAGCTTTTCATATAATGCCCTTTTACAGTTTTAGCGGCAAGAGCGGCACGGTCGCACATGAAGGATATTGGCAGGCTTCTGTCAGTCACCACATAAACGCCGTAAACGATCATGATGTTATAGCTTGCGGACAGTTTTTTCATGTCTTCAACAGCCTGCTCTATCTGCTTTACTGTTTCTTCCTTGCCCTGATAAGGGGTGAAGATACCGAAAACGTCAGCGTCTATCCTACCGAAGGTACAGCATTCCGTTGTTTTTGCAAAATCTCTTATACGTTTTGCAACACGCTTTAGCAGTCTGTCTCCATACGCAGTGCCGAAAAATGAATTTATAAGCTTGAAACGGTCGATATCTAGTCTTAGAAAAGCGAACTGCTTGTCAGGATTATCCTTAAGAAGTGCCTTTGATGCACTGAAAAATTTATTCTTTGAATATATCTCCGTAAGAGGGTCGTAGTTCATAACGTTATTAAGCTCTTTGAGCAGCGATACCTGACTTCTTGCGATAACGTTTTTGAGCCTTAGCTTTATAATATCAGCGTCATAAGGCTTTGGAACAAAGTCCCACGCACCGCTTTCAAGCACCTTCTTTTCAGTGCCTCTGTCTGATTTTTCTGTTAGTATAATAACAGGTATCTGAGATAAGGTTTTATCCTGCTTTATTTTATCCATGAACTCATATCCGTCCATTTCGGGCATTATGATATCCAGTATTATAGCGTCAACTTTTTTATCCTGTTTTTTTAGCTTTGTAAGAGCCTGTATGCCATTTTCTGCTTGGATCACAGTATAGTCAGAATGTAGTATGTCGCAAAGTATAGATCGGTTCGTTGTGCTGTCGTCAACGACAAGCACGGTTTTCTGTATGTCCATTTGCAGCTCCCTTCTGTCATATGGCAGTTTAATATAACGTTTTCATATCATAAGTATACAACATGTCGTTAGGATTTTCAACATTTTTTATCAGTGCTTGCAGGCTTTTTGGATTATTCGTTATAAATAGCTATTTTTGATTATCCAAGATACAAATAATTTGGTACTGTTTGCACAAGCCGTACTATTTATTATGACAAAGCTTTTCCGTTTTTGACATCATCACAAGCAGAAGTATGAAGAAAAATGCAAGATAAACGGGCATAAGCTTAAGGCTCGCATGGTTTGCGATAAGCCCGAAAACAGGGGGCATGAAGGTCGAGCCTGCAGGGAAGAGCTAAATCAGCCCTGCCCGAAATCAAATCTCTTGTAAAGCTTTTGTATCTTAGAAGCAATGACGATAGGCGGATAACCACCGCTTATGACATAGTGTGAGTGGGCAAGATATAAAGGCCTTCGATAATCAAACCGCTCTGAAAGCTGTTCTCTGGTGGAGTTGTAAGCGATAGGTCTGTTAGGGTCGTTTTTTATGCGTCCGTAGCAGGTGTTGAAATATGTGTCGATAAAGACCACCATGCCCGATCTTTTAGCCACCTTGCCGTTCTCCTCCGAAAGCAATGCTCCGCCGCCTGTTGCAACAACGCCGCCAATGTCAGCAAATGCTGCAAGAGCCTCGGTTTCAAGCTTCCTGAAATGCTCCTCACCGTATTTGTCGAATATTTCAGGTATGCTCATTCCTGCCGTATCTTCGATATACTTGTCAAGGTCAACGCACTGACAGCCCATTTTTTTCGCCAAGATCTTTCCCACAGTAGATTTTCCGCAGCCCATAAAGCCGCACAAAAAAATTGGTCTCATATTTACTATCCTTATTATAATGTATTTTACTTAAAATCCTTCTCCACAGCGATCTCCATTTCGTCTATGATAGACTGAACTTCCTCGTCTGTGTATTCGTCACCGTCCCATATCTCGTGAGCGGAAACCGCCTGCCAAACCAGCATTGCCATGCCTCCGACAGCGTTCTTGCCCATAGCCTTGGCTTTCTGCATGAGCAAAGTCTCACGAGGGTTGTATATAACGTCAAATACCGCACCGCTCGCCCTTATAACTTCATCAGGAACAGGGCAGGCGTTTGTCTTAGGATACATTCCCACCGGACAAGCGTTCATAAGCAGCTCGTAGTGAACGTCAGTCGGTATCTCAGTGTTTAGAACAATAGTTATCCTAGCGTCAGACTTCATAGCCTTTATCTCTTTCTCTACCTGCTTAGCCAAAGGCATATCGCTCTCCAGTACCGCAATGTAAAGGTCAGCCCCGGCAAGAGCCGCCTCAATTGCCATCATTCTGCCTACTCCGCCGCAGCCTATAAGCAGTATCTTTCCCGTGAAGTCGATATTCATTGCACGAACAGTTCTGAGAAAACCGTCGCAGTCAGTGTTGTAACCAACGTGCCTGCCGTTTTTGTTGTCAACGCAGTTCACTGAGTGATAACGCTTTGCCGACTGGTCAAGCTCATCAGTGTAGTCGATAATGCCTATCTTGTGGGGAATAGTGATGTTGTAGCCGTTAAGAGAATTAAGATACTCCGCCTTGTCTTTAAGCTCCTCAGGCTTTACCTCCAGTATCTCGTACTCAAACTCACGTCCTTTCAGCTCAAAAAGCCTGGCGTGTATAGGAGGCGACATAGTGTGTTTAAGCGTTTCTCCAAGTATAGCGTATTTTCTTGACATTTTACATTCCTTCTTTATAAAAATTTCCGAATATTAATAATGTATATCCGTAGGGGCGAACGTTCCTACAGCTTAATAGTTATCTCCCTATTAGTAGGCACATACCTGCGTATCTTTACCCCCGTCAGCTCAAACATTTTCTTAGAAGCCTTAACTCCGTCAGTGTCAGCGTATTTGTCTTCCCAGTAAACGACTTCCTTTATGCCGCTTTGAATGATAGCCTTTGCACATTCGTTGCATGGAAAAAGTGAAACATATATCTTGGCATTCTGTAAGCTTCCTGCCGCATGGTTGAGAATGGCGTTAAGCTCGGCATGACACACAAATGGATATTTCGTGTCAAGAAACTCTCCGTTCCTGTCCCACGGCATCTCATCATCAGAACACCCGGTAGGCATACCGTTGTAGCCTACTGACAATATCTTGTTGTCCTGAGAAACTATGCACGCCCCTACCTGCGTGTGAGAATCCTTGCTCCTCTGTGCAGATAGCAGTGAAATGCCCATAAAATATTCGTCCCATGATATGTAGTCATTGCGTTTCATTTTATACACCGCCTTTTATCAGGTATCTTCATCATCAATGTCTGATATGCTCAGCATTGTCACCTTGCCGTCATCATCAAAAAAGAAAGTCGCCCAAAAGCCCCTCTTCTTGTATTTCCATGCGTCTGCGTCAGGACTGTCAGGCTCTCCGAAAACTTTTTTGACTTCCGTCTTGTCATCACCGCATTTTACCCCTGCAATGCTCATTCCCTTTTTATCGGAACTGCTTTGCGCCGCACTTATCTGACGTATCTTCGACTTCCTGTCAATATTGTCAACACTGTCCGCTTCTACCTTAACAGTGCCTATTATACTGCCGTCCTGCATAAGCGCCACCGAGAATATCCCCTTGCCGTTTGAGTTCCCCGAAAAAGGATAATCCAGCGTGTATTCATATTCCTCGCCAATATCGTCCAGAGTGCATGGTATCTGTATATCCTTGCCGTTTATCTTTATCTCCCACGCACATTTTCCACAGGCACTCAGACAAACAAGCATTGCCACCGCCAATGCCAACAGCAAAGCCCTTTTCATAGCCTTTTTCATTTTTCTCCCCTCGATATTTTAGCTCAGAGAAGCAAGAGCCTTTTCCATTGTGGCATTGTTCTCAATGTTCACAGCGTTCTTGCCCTTGAGAGTTTTCTTTACAAGACCGGTAAGCACCTTGTTAGGACCAAGCTCGATAAAGTTCTCATAGCCTGCCTTTTCCATTTCTGCAAGCTCAGAAGTGAACTTAACGGGTGAAACGATGTGCTTGGCAAGCATATCAGGCATAGCAGAAAAGTCTTCAAGCTTTGTTCCAAGAACGTTTGAGTAGAAATCAACGTTTGCAGTCTTGAACTCAACTGTCTTTGCAGTTTCAATAAATTCATCAGCCGCACTCTGCATGAGTTTTGAGTGGAAAGCAGACGCAACATTGAGCTTTATAGCCTTTTTCTTCATCTCCGCAAACTTTGCCGCAGCCGCCTCGCAAGCCGCAGTATCACCAGCGATAACTGTCTGAACGGCTGAGTTGTAGTTTACAGGAACAACATAGCCCTCTGTTTCCTCGCATATCTTCTCGACCTCTTCAGCAGGCAGACCGATTATAGCATACATTGAGCCACTGTTGGCCTCTGCGGCTTTCTGCATTGCAGCCGCTCTCGCCTTGATGAGCTTGAAGCCGTCCTCAATAGTTACAACGCCTGCGGCTACCATAGCAGCATATTCGCCCAGTGAGTGACCTGCTACGCCGTCAAATGTGATGCCCTCAGCCTTTGCGGCTTCAAAAGCGGCAAGTGAGCAAGCCATTATAGCAGGCTGTGAATTTACAGTTTTGTTAAGCTCAGTGTCAGGACCGTCAAATGTTACCGCTCTCAGGTCATATCCCAGCACCTTTTCCGCTGTGTCGAAAACCGCATTTGCAGCATCATACTTTTCGCAAAGCTCCTTAGCCATTCCTACATACTGTGAGCCCTGACCTGAAAACAAAAAAATATTTTTTGACATAAAATTTTACTCCTTTGTGGTTAAATTTATACATAGCCGCCTGATAATATCAAAGCCGCCTTATCTCATATCTGTAAATTTTTGAAAGTTATCTCCGCTCAATTATTGTTTTATGATTTAATTTTTGCAAGATATTTTCAAAAATAGACACATAATATTAACTAACGCCCTAAAACTTGTGAAAAATTCTCTAAATGTTTAAATTCATCAAGAGTTGTTCATAATTTGTTATTGACGTATCTAAAAAAACAGTTTATAATTATAATGTTATGATATGTGTTATATAGTTAAAAAATTAACTAATTATATTTTGATATAATATATTTTGACTTGCTCCATAGGAACAAGAACATTATAGCACAAATTACGGAAATATACAATATATAATATAGAATTTTCAGGAGGAAAAATCAGTGGGAAGTAAAGTAACAGGCGTAAAGATCAAGGGCATAGGCAAATATGTGCCTGAAATGGTCGCAACAAACGAGGATTTCACAAAGATCGTTGAAACAAGCGACGAGTGGATAACTCAGAGAACAGGCATCAAGCAAAGACACATCACAAATGGCGAGCCTACATACTATCTTGGAGCAATGGCGGCAAAGGCTGCAATGGCTGACGCAGGAGTAAAGGCAGAGGATATCGGCCTTATTATTGCCACAACAGTAACAGGGGATTATTTCACTCCGTCACTTTCCTGCCTTATCCAGAGAGAGATAGGCGCGATAGGCTGTATCGCATTTGACCTTAACGCTGCTTGTGCAGGCTTTGTTTACGGCTTTGATACCGCAAAGAGATATCTCCAGACAGGCGACGGAATAAAGACCGTTCTCTTGGTGGCTTCTGAGGAGCTTTCAAAATTCGTTGATTATACCGACCGTTCTTCCTGCGTGCTTTTCGGTGACGGCGCAGCCGCTTTCGTCCTTGAAACAGCAGAGGATACTACATACTCAAGCTTCCTTGGCGCAGACGGAAACGGTGCAAAGTATCTTGCTTCCCGTGCTTTGAAGTCTGAGAACGCTTTCAGAACTAATAGCGAGGAATTTGATATGGATATGCCTGAAACGAAGGATTATTTCTTCAAGCAGGACGGCAAAGAGGTCTATAAGTTTGCCACAAAGGCACTTCCAAATGCCATTGAGCAGGCTTGTGCAAAGATAGAAATTTCCCCTGATGACCTTGATTGGATAGTGCCGCATCAGGCAAATATAAGAATAATCGAAACTGCCGCAAAGCACCTTGGCGTTTCAATGGACAAGTTCCCGGTATATATCGACCGCTATGGAAACACATCTTCCGCATCTATCCCTATCGCATTTTGCGACGCAGTTGCAGAAGGCAGGATAAAAAGAGGCGACAAGGTTTGTCTTGTAGGCTTCGGCGGTGGACTTACTTATGGTGCGGCTGTTTTCGAGTATTGATGATCAATATACAGTTTATATTCGGTACATAATAAATTGTTATTATGTATTATGGCATAAAATTTGCTTTTGACAATAAGGAGAACTACTATGACTACTACAAAGACAAGAATAACTGAACTTTTGGGTATAAAATACCCTATCTTTCAGGGCGGTATGGCTTGGATAGCTGAGCATACTCTCGCTTCCGCAGTTTCAAACGCAGGCGGACTTGGCATAATCGCAGGCGGCTCTGCACCTATCGACTACCTGAGAGATCAGATAAGACAGACAAAGGCGGCTGTAAACGGCAAGCCTTTCGGTGTTAATATCATGCTCATGAGCCCTAATGCCGACGACCTCGCTCAGCTCGTTATAGACGAGGGCGTACCTGTCGTAACAACAGGTGCAGGCAACCCAGGCAAGTATATGGCTGCATGGAAAGAAGCAGGCATAAAGGTGATACCTGTCGTTCCGTCAGTTGCTCTTGCAAAGAGAATGGAAAGAGCAGGCGCTGACGCTGTTATTGCAGAGGGCACAGAGTCAGGCGGACATATCGGTGAGAACACAACCATGTGTCTTGTACCACAGGTAGTTGACGCAGTTGAGATACCTGTTATCGCCGCAGGCGGAATAGCAGACGGCAGAGGAATAGCCGCTTCATTCATGCTTGGCGCAGAGGGCGTACAGCTCGGCACACGTTTCCTTGCCGCAGATGAGTGTCAGATAAACCCTGTTTATAAGGAGCTTGTTGTAAAGGCTAAGGATACAGACAGTATCGTAACAGGCAGATATACAGGTCACCCATGCAGAAACGTTAAGACAAAGTTCTCAAAGAAGCTTGCAAGCGGCGAAGCAAACGGCACAATCACACCTGAGGAGTTTGAGGAGATAACCCTCGGTTCACTGAGAAAAGCCGTTCAGGACGGCAACCTTGAGGAGGGTTCTTTCCTCTGCGGAGCTATCGCAGGCATGGTAAAGAAGGTCGAGCCTGCAAAGGATATGATAGAGGAAATGTTCACAGAAGCAGAAAAGCTTCTCGGCAAGTAAAAGACGGAGGAAGATAAAATGGCAACAGCATTGATAACAGGTTCCGCAAGAGGAATAGGTGCAGCAATAGCACTCAGACTTGCAAAGGACGGCTATAATATTGCTCTCAACGATATCTCTGAGGCAATGTTTGAAGATAACGATATAATGGATAAGATAAAGGCAGAGGGCGTAGAGTGTGAAAAGTTCATCTGCGACGTTTCAAGCTATGCACAGGTAGAGGAAACAGTTAAGGCAGTAAAGGCTCGTTTTGGCACTATCGACGTTCTCGTAAACAACGCAGGAATCACTCGTGACGGTCTTATGGCTCGTATGAGCGAGGAGCAGTACGATATGGTAGTTGCTGTAAACCAGAAGAGCGTGTTCAATATGTCAAAATTTGTGGGCAGCGTTATGATGCGACAGAAGTCAGGCAAGATAATAAATCTTGCGTCAGTTGCAGGACTTTACGGCAACCCTGGACAGATAAACTATTCCGCAACAAAGGCGGCTATCGTCGGCATGACAAAGACAGTTGCAAAGGAGCTTGGCTCAAGAGGTGTTACCTGCAATGCAGTTGCCCCTGGATTTATCAAGACCCCTATGACGGACAAGCTTACAGACGCTCAGAAACAGGCTATGATAAATCAGATAGCTATGAAACGTTACGGCGAGGTAGATGAGATAGCAGGCGTTGTATCATTCCTTGCCTCAAAGGACGCAAGCTACGTTACAGGACAGGTAATAGAAATAAGCGGCGGACTTATGATGTAGTCACTCGGTCACTCGCCGTGACGGGCATTTTACGCCGTGCGTTTCGGTATGATGTAATTTGTGTCCGCTCAGCGAAAATATGCAGACCGAATAAAAATATTGTTTGGCTTTATATCAAGCAATAATGTAGGGACGAACAGCGTTTGCCCGTTATCCCACAAGCCATGTGCTCGATATGTGCCGTGGAAAGATAAGATATATCATTGTTTCAGAAATAAAGGAGTGTTTAAATGAGAAGAGTTGTTATCACAGGTATGGGTACAGTAAACCCTCTTGGAAAAAACGTAGAAGAGTTCTGGGAGAACATCAAGGCTAACAAGAACGGTCTTTCATATGTTGACCAGTTCGATACTGAGAATTTCCCTGTAAAGATAGTCGGAGCTGTCAAGGATTTTGACTGCACAGAGTATATAGACAAAAAAGAGGCAAAGAGAATGGATAGATTCACACAGTTCGCTGTGTGCTCTGCAAAGCAGGCTCTTGCCATGGCCGGCACTGATTTCAAGGACGTTGATCCTTTCAAAGCAGGCGTTATAATCGGCGTTGGTATCGGCGGTCTTAACATGACCGAAAAGGAAGTCACAAAGTTCAACGAAAAGCCTGACAAGGTGTCCGTATTCTTTATCCCTATGATGATAGGCAATATGGCTGCCGGCACTGTTGCAATGCAGACAGGCTTTAAGGGCGATAATTTCTGTACCACTACAGCTTGCGCTTCAGGTACTCACGCTATCGGCGAGGCTTTCAGAAAGATAAAGGACGGCTACCTTGACGTTTGCCTTTGCGGCGGCTCAGAGGCTTGTATCTCTCATTTCGCACTCAGCGGCTTCAACAATATGAAGGCTCTCTCAAAGGCAACAGAGCTTGACAAGGCTTCAACTCCATTCGACCTGAACAGACAGGGCTTTGTCCTTGGCGAGGGTGCAGGCATACTTTGCCTTGAAGAGTATGAGCACGCTAAAGCAAGAGGTGCAAATATCATAGCTGAAATAGCAGGCTATGGCGCAACAGGCGACGCTTATCACATGACAAGCCCATCACCAACAGGTGAGGCTGCCGCTCATGCAATGAAGTATGCCTATGAAGAAGCAGGTCTGAAGCCTGAGCAGGTGAACTACATCAACGCTCACGGCACATCAACAGGTCTTAACGATAAGTATGAAACAACAGCTATCAAGCTTGCTCTTGGCGAAGAAGCCGCAAGAAAGACGGTCATAAACTCCACAAAGTCTATGACAGGTCACCTTCTTGGTGCGGCAGGCGGCATGGAAGCTATCGTTACTGCACTTTCTGTACAGAACGACTTTGTTCATAAAACAATAAACTACACCACTCCTGACCCTGAGTGCGACCTTGACTACTGTGTTGAGGGCAACAGAGAAATGCCTGTCTATGCAGCACTTTCAAACTCTCTGGGCTTTGGCGGACATAACGCTACTATCTGTATCAAGAAGTGCGACTAATAAGGAGAAACTGATATGAGCGAAAAAATTTATGGTCAGTTTGACCTTGAAACAATAGAGAAGCTTGCCGATATCGTGAAGAATAAAGACCTCGGTGAGATAACAATAGCTGACGGCGACAAGGTGATAACAGTAAAGGGCAAGAAATGCCCTCCTCCTGCACCAATGGGAATGCCTATGCCAATGGCTGTAGGCACAGCTTTACCTGCTACCCAGACAGCACCAGAAGCGTCGGCAACATCAGCGCCGGTAACAGGCGGCAAGGCAGTTAAAGCCCCTATTGTGGGAACATTCTATGCCGCTCCGTCACCTGATTCAAAGCCGTTCGTAAGCGTTGGCGACAAGATAAAGAAGGGCGACACTATCTTCATTATCGAGTCCATGAAGGTAATGAGCGAAGTACAGAGCGAATTTGACGGCGTGGTAAGAGAGATATGCGTAAACAGCGGCGACGCTGTTGAGTTCGATCAGACCATAATGATACTTGACTAAACTGATTTGGAGGAAAGACAATGGCAGTTGTTTTGAATAAAGAGCAGATCATGGAAATAATCCCTCACCGTGACCCTTTTCTGCTTATCGACGAGGTAAACGAGCTTGAAGTGGGCAAGCGTGTAAAGGCTACAAAGTATATAAAGGCTGAGGACTTTTGGTTCAAGGGACATTTCCCGAACTATCCTGTTACCCCAGGCGTACTTATGGTAGAGATGTGTGCGCAGGCAGGTGCAGTTGCACTGCTTTCACTTCCTGAGAACAAGGGCAAGATAGGTCTGTTCGGCGGCATAAACAACTGTAAGTTCCGTCAGCAGGTAGTGCCTGGTGATAAGCTGGATATCGAGGTGGAGATAATCAAAGTCAAGGGTCCTATCGGCGTTGGAAAGGCACTTGCTTCTGTAAACGGCAAGAAGGCTGTTTCCGCTGAGATAACTTTTGCGATAAAGTAAGGTATCTCTTATTCTAGTCATAATTAGTGAGGCATAATATGTTCAAAAAAGTATTGATAGCGAACAGAGGCGAGATCGCTGTCCGCATTATAAGAGCCTGCCGAGAGCTTGGCATACATACTGTTGCGGTATATTCAACCGCCGACAGAAACGCTCTCCACGCTCAGATAGCAGACGAGGCAGTCTGCATAGGTCCTGCACCAAGCAAGGACAGTTATCTTAATGTCAGGGCGATAATCTCCGCCTGCGAGATAACAGGTGCAGATGCTATCCACCCGGGCTTTGGCTTTCTGTCTGAAAATCCGTCCTTTGCAAGAATGTGCGAAAAGTGCGGCATAACTTTCATAGGACCAAGAGCCGAGTCTATTGAAATGCTTGGTGATAAAGCGCAGGCAAAGGAAACAATGAAAGAAGCAGGTGTGCCTGTTATAATGGGTTCAGACGGTGCTATCTCAAATATCCATGCGGCGCATACCCTTGCAAGAGATCTTGGCTACCCTGTTATGGTAAAGGCTTCAGCAGGCGGCGGAGGACGTGGTATAAGGATCGTTCACTCCGACGATGAGCTTGAAGCGCAGATGACCGCCGCAAAGCAGGAGGCTCTTGCCTGCTTCGGCAATGACGAGATCTATATCGAGAAATTCATAGAAGACCCTAAGCATATCGAGATACAGATACTTGCAGATAATTACGGCGACGTTATCTATCTGGGCGAGCGTGACTGCTCCATGCAGAGAAGAAATCAGAAGGTCCTCGAGGAAGCCCCTTCCCCTGCAAGCTTTATGAATGAGGAGCTTCGTGCGAAAATGGGTAAAGCCGCTTGTACAGCCGCTAAGGTCTGCGGCTATAGGAACGCAGGCACTATTGAGTTCCTTGTGGATAAAAACGGCGAGTTCTATTTCATGGAAATGAACACCCGTATACAGGTGGAACACCCTATCACAGAGGCTGTCACAGGCGTTGACCTTGTAAAGCAACAGCTCCTTATCGCATCAGGACAGAGATTGTCTATAAAGCAGGAGGATATAAAGCTGACAGGTCATGCAATAGAGTGCCGTATAAATGCGGAAAATCCGCTTCTTGATTTCAGACCGTCACCTGGCAGGATAAAGTCGCTCTTTATCCCAGGAGGCCCTGGAATAAGAGTAGATACCGCAGTTTATCAGGGCTATGAGATACCGCCTTATTACGATTCCATGATAGGCAAGCTCATTGTTCACGGTAAGAATAGAGAAGAAGCTATTGCAAAAATGACATGGGCACTGTCTGAGTTTATCGTGGACGGCGTTGCAACCAATGTTGATTTCCAGCTTAAGCTTATAAGACGCCCGGAGTTTTTAGAGGGCAATTACGATAACGGTTTTCTTAACCGTACCGACATTTTGGCAGATGAGAGGAGTAAGGAATAATGCTTGAAGATCTGTTTTCTGTCGTTAAAGTAAGATTTAACGGCGATAAGGCGGACGATGACAAGAAAAAGACCGATATCCCAAAGGGTCTGCTTTTCAAGTGTCCAAGATGCAGAAACGTCACTTTTATGGAGGAGTTTCAGGCAAACGGAAAGGTTTGTCCTCACTGTAACTATCATTCAAGACTTACCGCAAAAGAACGTCTTGATATCACCATAGATAAGGGTAGCTTTGAGGAATTTGATAAGGATATGGTATCAAAAAATCCTATAGATTTCCCTGACTATGAAGCAAAACAGCAGGCTTTGAGAGAAAAGACCGGTCTTAAAGACGCCGTTATTACAGGAAAGGCTGCCATAAGAGGCGAGAAGATAGTTATAATCGTTATGGATTCCAATTATATGATGGCTTCCATGGGCAGCGTTGTGGGCGAAAAGATAACACGAGCTATCGAATACGCCACCGCAAATAGGCTCCCTGTTATCGCATTCACAGCCTCAGGCGGAGCAAGAATGCAGGAGGGTATAGTTTCCCTTATGCAAATGGCGAAAACGAGCGGTGCTGTGGCTAGACATAACCAAGCAGGTCTGCTTTATATCGCAGTTATGACCGACCCTACCACGGGCGGTGTAACAGCTTCCTTTGCGTCACTGGGCGATATCATAATCGCAGAGCCAAAGGTGCTTATCGGATTTGCAGGCAGACGTGTCATAGAGGGTACTATCAAGCAGAAGCTTCCTGACGATTTTCAGTCTGCCGAGTTCATGCTTGAAAACGGCTTTGTTGATATGATAGTTGAGCGAAAGAAAATGAGAAGAGTTCTCGCTCATATACTCAGACTTCATAAGCCAGCAAAGGAGGTGTCCTCAAATGAGTGAGCTGACAGCTTGTCAAAGACTTGATATAATCAGACACAAGGGCAGACCGACTGCCAAGGACTATATCCCTCTTATATTCGACGATTTCTTTGAGATGCATGGAGACAGACTTTTTGGTGATGACGGTGCTGTTATGGGCGGCATAGCCTATTTTAAGGGCATACCTGTTACAGTTATCGCAGAGGTAAAGGGCAGAGATCTTGCAGAAAATCAGAAGTGCAATTTCGGTATGCCCCACCCGGAGGGCTATAGAAAGGCTCTCAGACTTGCAAGGCAGGCTGAGAAGTTCCATAGACCTGTTATATGCCTTGTTGATACAGCAGGCGCATTCTGCGGCGTAGAAGCTGAGAAGCGTGGTCAGGGCGAAGCGATAGCCAAAAACATCATGGAGTTCATGACCCTCAAGACTCCTGTTATCTCCATAATACTCGGAGAAGGCGGCTCGGGAGGAGCGCTGGCTCTTGCAGTGTGCGATGAGCTTGCAATGCTTGAAAACGCTATCTATTCGGTAATATCACCGAGAGGCTTTGCAAGTATCCTGTGGAAGGATTCCACAAGAGAGCGTGAGGCGTGCGATATAATGAAGATAACCGCCGAGGATCTTACAAGACTTGGCGTGTGCGACCATATAATTTCCGAAGCCGACGGCGGCGCACATAACGACCCACAGCTCACTGCGGAGAATATCTCTGACTATATCGAGGGAGCTTTGAAAAGAAAATTGCAAAAAGGTCTTGACGAATTGCTTGAGGGGCGGTATAATAAGTTTAGAACTGTGGGCGAGTTTGAGGAAAGTTCGCAGGAATGAGTTTTTTGATGATCATGCCGAATGATTTGCCGACTTATGAGCGGCGGCGGCTGACATAAATGCTGCGCTGAGCGGCAGACCCAGTAAAGTACAGAATGGAGGTAAAGTAATGGTATTTGATAAGATCAAGGACATTATCGTAGAGCAGCTCGACGTTGAAGAGGACGCAGTAACTATGGAGGCTTCTATCACAGAGGATCTCGGCGCTGACTCACTGGACGTAGTTGACCTTGTAATGAGCATCGAGGAGAGCTTTGATGTAGAGATCCCTGATGAAGAGGTCGAGAACATCAAGACTGTTGGCGATATCGTTAAGTATATCGAGAACAAGGTTGAGGAATAATCTTTGACTGTTTCAAAAAGCTGTGCTTTTGCACGGCTTTTTTTATTTTACCTGATTTGTGGAATATGCACAAAATGGGAGTATATTTATTAAAGGGTATAGACAAATGAGGGCTGTTGTGATATAATTAAATCAATGAGTAAATATTGGGGCTAAGCTCCGGAAAGGAAAAATGATGCTGCATGAAAAATCCTGCGGTGCTATCGTTTACAGAAAGTATCACGGCAACACCGAGATACTGCTGATAAAGCATATCAACAGCGGTCATTGGTCATTCCCAAAGGGTCACGTTGAGGGCGATGAAACAGAGGAAGAAACTGCCAAGCGTGAGATCATGGAGGAAACGGGGATAGACGTAAATCTTGATACCACGTTTCGGGAGATAGTGTCCTATTCACCAAGGAAGGACACGCAGAAGATCGTTGTCTACTTTATCGGCAAAGCAAAGAACACCGACTACACTCCTCAGGAAGAGGAGATCGCAGACATACGCTGGGTCGAGATCGGCAGGGCAGGACAGGTCCTGTCTTACGAAAACGACCGCTGTATTGTAAACAAGGCGAAGAAATTTATAATCTGAAAAGAGTTCCATAAAATGCGTTCAGGTGTTGGATGGTGTTTTATGGAACTTTTTGTTGTCTGTATACACATTAATAATGTGGACCCCCAAAAGTTAGTTCAGGTAGGAAAACGGGCGAACACTGTTCGCCCCTACAGTGGATATTATACAAAATTCATGTGGTCAATTTGTGCAAACAAATGATTTATGATTTAATTTGGCAATAATCCATTAATTGTTGCATTTTTTATGCAACAAAAAGAGCATTTTTCAGGGATAAGTAGAAGGCGTCTTAGATACTTGCGGGCACGTACAAGCCCTGTGACTTAGTGAATACGATGAGAGATTCTGGAACAGGCTGTAGAGTACTTGTATCAGGACGTGGGCGTGCATTGTGATATTTTGTGTATACAAAACCTAGGGCATAATACCCAGTGTCATACTCCGAATGCAACTTGAAAATTGAATAAAAAAGGCTAAAACCCACGGCAACAAAATCGTAGGGGCGAACACCGTTCGCCCGCTTGTTTTGTCGTTTCGCTCACTATATCATTTGCATTATCCGCACAAAAAAACAGGAACGAACAAAGTCCGTCCCTGTCTGCGTTTCAATTATGTAAGCGATGTGAAATCATATTTCGCTGTCATTATAGCACTCGAACACCTTTTCAGCATGAGCCTTGTCAGCGTCGCTCTGCCTTGTGATAAGGCTAACGATAGGTACAAGAACAAGTCCGAAAAGCATTGCAAATGCGCCTGCGTTGATAGGCGAGGCAAGGTTTATGCCCCAAAGTGTTCCTGTGTGACCTGCAAGGGTGTAGTATGCCATGTGTATCACTGTTATGCCTACTCCTGCGATAAAGCTTGCCATGCAAGCTGCCTTTGTTACGCCCTTCCAGAAAAGTCCGTACATGAACGGTGCAAGAAATGCTCCTGCAAGTGCGCCCCATGAGATAGACATGAGAGTTGAAATTACTGTCTGTGGATTTTCAAGGGTGATTATTGCAAGCACAACTGAGATGATAAGAAATACGGCAATGAAAATTCTCATTGTGATAAGCTGTTTTTTCTCGTCCATTTTTTCTTTCATTATAGGCTTGATAAGGTCGATAGTCAAAGTGGAGCTTGATGTAAGCACCAGTGATGAAAGTGTTGACATTGAAGCCGAAAGCACAAGAACGATAACAAGTCCGAAGAGCAGTGAAGGAAGCTTTTCCATCATAGTCGGAACTATTCCGTCAAAACCGCCCTCAGGAAGTCCGTCAGCGCTCTTGACAAAAAGTCTGCCGAAGCCACCAAGGAAGTAACAGCCGCCTGCTACCACTACTGCAAAGAATGTGGATACGATGGTGCCTGTTTTGATAGCCTTGTCGTCTTTTATTGCATAGAATTTCTGTACCATTTGCGGAAGTCCCCATGTGCCGAGAGAAGTGAGTATAACAACGCCTGCAAGGTTTATAGGGTCAGGGCCGAATAGTGACGAATATGCACCCTTGTCGCCATTTGCGTCAGAAATATCACCAAGCAGGTCAAAAGAATTTCCAAGGCCACCGTTTTCTCCAAGCACTGCAAGAACTACCGCCGCAATGCCCACCAGCATTACTATTCCCTGAATAAAATCGTTCAGTGCTGTAGCCTTGTAGCCACCCATGATAACATACACCGCAGTGAAAACTGCCATGCCGATTATACAATATTTGTAAGGAATGCCAAAGCCCTTCTCAAAAAGTCTTGACAAGCCGTTGTAGACCGAAGCCGTATAAGGGATAAGGAATACGAACACGATAAGTGCCGAAACTATCTTCAAAGGCTTGCTGTTGTATCTCTTTTCAAAATACTCAGGCATGGTCTTTGCCTCAAGGTGCTTTGACATTATCCTTGTACGTCTGCCCAAAACTTTCCATGCAAGCCATGAGCCTATGACGGCGTTTCCAATTCCTACCCATGTGGAAGCCACACCGTAATTCCAGCCGAATTTTCCTGCGTAGCCTACAAAAATTACTGCCGAGAAGTATGAAGTTCCATATGCAAAGGCTGTAAACCATGCTCCAAGACCTCTTCCTCCCAGTACAAAATCATTGACGCTTGCCGATTTTCTGCGGTAATAAACACCTATGCCTATCATAAGTGCAAGGTATAATACCAATACTATCCACCTTGCTGTCAATCCAATACACTCCTTTTACTTCATGTGTCGCTTTAAAGCTTTTATGCTTTTGCGTTTTTACTTGCTAAAGTACAATGATACTATTATAGTACAAAGCGGAGTATTTGTCAATACGGACAGGCATAAAAAAAGCCACCGCAAAGGGAAATTTTGCGGTGGCTTTTTTGGTGAAAATAACGAAGTTTACCTGTGTAAAACATCATCGTTCATCGTGACGGTCGCTTTCGCCTGCGGTGATACAAAGGCACATTGTCACAACGCCCACAAAACCGCCCACCAGCGTTCCTGCAAAAAATTCAAGCATAAAAACACCTCCTGCGGATAGTGTGGGCATTTAGCGAAAATGTTATGCAGATAAAGTGGGCAGGGTATAGAAAACTTATTTCAGTATGCGATCTTTACAGTCAGAGCCATTACAGCGAGAAAAGCGATATTTGCGGCTGTGAAATATGCGAAATATCTGCCTTTGATATGGGGGTGGCTGCGGCATATCTGCTTGTAGGATATAAGGCTTGCCATGGAGGCGATAAGAGTGCCAAGGCCGCCTATGTTCGTTCCTATTATAAGTGCGTTCAGCTTGTTGGTGAAGCCTGAAAGGAGTATAGCGCATGGAACGTTGCTTATTATCTGACTTGCGGCAACGGCAATAAAAAGCTCGTGACCGTTTATTATGCTGCTGAGTACACTGCGGAAAATCTCTACTCTGCCCATATTTCCGATAAAGATGAAAAATCCGCAGAATGTAAGAAGCAGTGAGTAATCAACTGTTTTAAGAACGTTTCTGTCAGCAATGGCAGAGAAAGCAAGTGCGCAGAGGGCTGTTATCTGCCATGGGATAAGCCTTGCAACTGTAAGCAGGCAAAGGACAAAAAGCAGGATGTATCCTGAAAGCTTTGTCTTGTCTTTAGTCGAATATGTATCGAAGTTTTCAGCAGTTATATCTGTCTTGACAGACAGCTTTCCTGACTTTTTACACACTGCAAGCGTCCAAAGAAAAAGCATCGCTCCTGCCACAATAGTAAAGGGAAGCATTAGTACAAGAAAATCTTCCAGCTTCATATCTGATACACCAAAAAGGTATAGATTCTGAGGATTGCCTATAGGCGTGAGCATACTGCCAAGATTTGCGGCAATGGTCTGCAGAACGACAATGGGTATGAGAAGCTTGTTGCCTGCTTCACCGAGAGTTGAGAGGGCGGTGAGAGTGAGGGGAACAAAGGTCAGAAGTGAAACGTCATTTGTTATGAACATACTTGAAAAGAAGCAAAGCCCCACAAGCACTATGGAAAGCTGAAATGCGGTATTGACTTTGCTTATGATGAATTTTGCACTGCGTTCAAAGATGCCAAGACCTTTGCAGCCCTCGGTCACTGTCATAAGAGAGAACAGAAGTCCAAGTGTTCGGAAGTCGATATAACTTGCATATGCTTTGTCAGGTGTGACGAAAAATGCAGATATAACGGCTAAGAGCATTGCCACTATCAGGACGGTTTCTTTTTTAGCAAAGGCGATCGCTTTGTTTATGTTTTTCATTTTATCATTTCCTGTCGTTTATTCATATGATAAAATTATATCATGAAAATGATATTATTACAAGATTTTGAGCTGCTTTAAGAAAAAAACTTGACAAGTTTAAATAACCATGTTATAATAACGCTGTTATTATAACATGGTTATTTTCAGGCAGGTGCAAAATGAGAACGGAAACAGTAGGAGTTACAGAAACTCTTATAGAGAGTGCAAAAAAAGAATTTCTTGAACACGGCTTTCAAAATGCAAATCTTCGCAGGATCTCTTCTGAGAGCGGAGTAAGTACGGGGTCTATATATACACGCTTTGGGGACAAGGCTGGACTTTTTTCGGCGGTGGTAAAGCCAGCTGCAGACGGACTTATGGAGTTGTATCTTGAAAGCATAACCGCTGCAAGGGAGAGCGGCGACCCTGCGGAGGCGACAAGTCAGGGCAATGAGGGAACTGAGCTTGTGCTGAAATATATTTATGAAAACTTTGACGTTTTCAAGCTTATCTTCTGCCACTCGGCAGGAACAGAGTATGAGCGTTATTTTGACGAGCTTGCTGAGATAGAGGAAAAGTATTACAGGGAGTTTGTAAAGCAGTTTTCAAGGCGTGAAAACATGGTGAGCGACTTCTTTATACACGTTATCTGCCGAACAGGCTGGTCTTATATTTACGAGGTGGTCTCTCATGATCTTTCTTATGATGAGGCGCAGATCTTTATGAAAAGCATAAGAGAGTTCTGCTTCGCAGGCTAGGGGAAAGTTCTGGGGCAGAATTATGAGGATCTGGGCTTGTAGGGTCTTGGTGTTGTTCGGGTTTTTAGTAGAACTTTGAGCAGGGAGCGGGACTTCGCATTTCTGCAAAGCAGAAATTGCGCCGCTCCCCTACAGAAAAGATGTCAAAATCATTTGACTTTTTTAACATTTTCAGCAACCCCTTATAGGGTGTTGCTTTTTAAATGGTAATAAGTTAGTTAAATCTAACTATATAAACAAACAGGAGGTATTGTTGTGAAAAAGAAAGAGAAAAAGAAAAGTTCCTTTGCAGTTCTTATGCACTATGCAGGCGGACATAAGTATTATTCCTACGCTTCTGCTGTTCTTGCTGTAATAAGTGCATGGATAGCACTTATACCGTTTTATGATGTTTGGCGCATCATAAAAGAGATACTCAGGGTAAGACCTGATTTTTCAAAGGCGGAGAACATAAGCCGATACGGCTGGGAGGCTGTGGGCTTTGCACTTCTTGGAATGGTGTTTTATATCGCTGCGCTAATGTGTTCTCACAAGGCAGCGTTCAGGGTGCAGGCTAACATGAGAGTGAGCATGATGAAGCATATTATGAAGCTTCCGCTTGGTTATGTTGAAGCTGAGGGAACAGGAAAGATAAGAAAGATAGTTATGGATTCAAGTGCGTCAACGGAAACCTATCTTGCCCACAATTTTCCTGACAAGGCTGTTTCAATGGCGACTCCTGTGGGTCTGCTTGTTATGATGTTCATATTCGACTGGCGGCTTGGACTTATTAGCCTTATCCCTGCGTTCATCGCATTTGTGCTTATGGGCACGCTTATGATGGGTCCTAAAATGGCGGAGGATATGAAGCAGTATCAGAATGCACTTGAAAAAATGTCATCTGAGGCGGTGGAGTATGTTCGTGGAATACCTGTTGTAAAAACCTTTGGTCAGACGATATTTTCTTTCAAGCGTTTCAAGCTTGCTATTGACGAATATGAAAAGTGGACTCTTGGATACACAAAGAACATGATGCTTCCGATGATATGCTTCACCACTGCGGCAAACGGCATTTTTGCGGCGCTTATAATTGCGGCTTTCAAACTCACTTCCCATGGAGTTACGGACGAGTTTGTTCTTAATCTTTTCTTTTATGTGATAATAACTTCTATTCTTACTGTAACGCTTATGAAGATAGCATATGCAGGAGAGTCACAGATGTTGGTGGACGACGCTGTGAACAGAATGTATTCTATTCTTGAAACTGAGCCGCTTGCTGAGACAAAGAGCGGTGAAACTCCAAAGGACTCATCTATCCAGCTTGACAATGCGGTGTTTGCTTATGACAATGCAGAGAGCAACGCTGTTGACGGAATAACGATGAACATAAAGGCAGGAGAGCATATTGCGGTAGTAGGTCCTTCAGGAGGAGGAAAGACCACCCTTTGTTCGCTTATCGCACGTTTCTGGGACGTAAAGAGCGGCTCTATAAAGATAGGAGGGGCAGACGTGAGAAACATTCCGTCAGAGGAGCTTATGAAGTATGTTTCATATGTTTTCCAGGACAGCAAGCTTCTTAAAATGAGCATTCTTGAAAACGTGCGCATGGGCAGACCTGACACCACGGACGAGGTGGTTATGCAGGCGCTTCGTGACGCACAGTGCATGGATATAATCGAGAAGTTCCCTGAGGGTGTTGATACTATGATCGGCTCAAAGGGCATATACGTTTCGGGGGGCGAGTGTCAGAGGCTTTCTATTGCAAGGGCGTTTTTGAAAAATGCGCCTGTGCTTATACTTGATGAGGCGACGGCTTTTGCCGACCCTGACAACGAGAGGTCTGTTCAGCAGGCTTTTGAGAGGCTTTCAAAAGACAAGACAGTTATAATGATAGCACACAGGCTTTCAACGGTAACAAATGCAGACCGCATTTACGTTCTTTCTGAGGGCAGGATAGCAGAGAGCGGAAAGCATGAGGAGCTTATAGAGCAGGACGGGATCTACAGCCGTATGTGGAACGAATACAACAGGTCTGTAAGCTGGCAGGTCAGAAAGGCAGGAGTTTGATTATGAGCTTCACGGAAAAATTAAAACACAAATATGCCCTTTCAGACAAGGGTGCAAAAGGCATGATAAGGGCGTTTATTGCTGTTACGCTTGCTAACCTGGTGCTTATGCTCCCTGTGGGGCTTTTATATGTGCTTTCCTCATATCTTCTTGAGGGAGAGCTTCCAAGAGATAAGTTCTGGCTTTTTATGGGGGCGATAGTGGGCGTGCTTTTGCTTATTGCCCTTACAACGCTGTTTCAGTATAAGTCCACGTTTTACTCTACATATGTTGAAAGCGGTGTAAGACGAAGGACGCTTGCGGAAAAGCTCAGGAAGATACCCCTTTCATACTTTGGCAAGAAAGATCTTGCCGACCTTACGAACACTATCATGACGGACTGTGCAATGATAGAAACAGGCTCTTCGCATTGGATACCTGAGCTTGTGGGCGGTATCGTCTCCACTACTATCATTGTTATAAGCTTGTTTTTCTTTGACTGGAGAATGGCTCTTGCTTCAGTTTGGGTAATGCCGGTAGCATTTATGATAGTTATTTCTTCAAAGAAGGTTATGTCAAGGATACACGAAAAGACGATGAAATATCGTATAGATTGCATTGACGGCATTCAGGAGGGGCTTGAAACTCTCCGTGACCTGCGTTCATACAACATGACAGAGAAATACTCTGAGGGGCTTGAAAAGAAGATAAAGGCTGTGGAAAAGCACGCTATCGTGGCGGAGTTTGCAAATGCGGTATTTGTATGCTCAGCGCAGATGATACTAAAGCTCGGTATTGGAACTGTGGCTGTTGTGGGAAGCTCGCTTCTTGTAAAGGGTGAGATAACGGTGCTGACGTTCTTTATGTTCCTGCTGGTGGTAACAAGAATGTATGAGCCGCTTCAGATAGCGCTTCAGAATTTGGCTGCTATAATAAGCCTTGACGCAAACTGCAATCGTATGGACGAGATACTTTCGCACGAGGAGCAGTCGGGCAGTGATAAGCTTGACAACAAGGGTTATGATATCACATTCGACCATGTTGCTTTCTCATACAAGAGTGAAGAGCAGGTGCTTTCTGATGTAAGCTTCACTGCAAAGCAGGGGGAGATAACAGCGCTTATCGGTCCGTCTGGCGGAGGAAAGACCACTGTTGCAAGGCTTGCGGCAAGATTTTGGGATAATGACAAGGGCAAGATAACTGTTGGCGGAATGAATGTTGCAGACGTTGACCCTGAGAAGCTTTTGTCACTTTACTCTATCGTTTTCCAAGATGTAACGCTGTTTAACAACACTGTTATGGAGAATATCAGGATAGGCAGAAAGGACGCAACGGACGAGGAGGTTATGGCGGCGGCAAGGCTTGCACACTGCGAGGATTTTGTTGAGAAGATGCCTGACAAGTGGAACAGCATGATAGGAGAGAACGGCTCGGAGCTTTCGGGCGGTGAAAGACAGCGTATATCCATAGCGAGGGCATTTCTAAAGGACGCTCCTATCATTCTTATGGACGAGGCTACGGCTTCTCTGGACGTTGACAACGAGTCGCTTATACAGGAGTCTATTGCAAAGCTTATACAGAACAAGACTGTGCTTATAATAGCACACAGAATGAGAACTGTTGACGGTGTGGACAAGATAGTTGTGCTTAAAGACGGCAAGGTGGCTGAGACAGGCTCGCCTGAGGCGCTTAAAAAGACCAACGGTATCTACAAGCACATGGTTGAGATGCAGCTTTGCTCGGAGAAATGGAAATACTGATATGAATAGAAACCACCGCTGGGAGGAAAACTCTCGGCGGTGGTTTTGGTTTGTTTGCGTATTATTTTGCGGAGATGTTTCCGCTTTCTGATTTTTTGATAAGACCTGCGGTGAGAGCTTTTTTCAGGGTGTAGCTTATTACGCTCTCCGTTATGCCCACAGCTCTTGTGTAGCCGAATTTCTTGGCTGTTTCTCTTATGAGGTCGGTTTCTGAAAGGCTTATCTGCTGGCAAAGCACTTCTTTCACGGCGTTTATTATCTCCTCGGAGGGGATATCCTCCATGCTTCGCTTGTTGGTATCATCGCTTGTGCGATAGATAGAATAGCTTTCAGGGGATTGCCCCTCTTTCCAAAGGAAAACTCTGTTTTCATCGGCTGTGGCGAATGGTGAAACGCCTTGTGCGGCATCGGCAAAGACGCTTTCCACTCTTGAGCCGCTTCGTGTTATGCCCCATGCGGTGAAAACTTTTCTCATGAAAAGCTTCTCGCTTATTGGTGCTTCGATAGCAATTATCTTTTCGGCTGTTTCCCTTATTTTCTGCTTGTTTTCGGGTTTATAAAAGTCATCAGATGTACCCATTATGCCAACATCTGCGGTCACATAGGGCTGTGCAAAGTCTGATGTGATGGCGGAAGCCTCTTCTCTTTCAAACTGCGATGTGGAATAGACTGCAGGCTTTGAGGGGGGAGCGGTTTCGGCTTCATGCTTTGGTGCGCTGTCTATGGCGGCTTTTATGTTTCCCAGAACTCGGTCCTTATCGTCAAACCAATCGAGCGTCCACACTCTCAGGATATTCCAGCCAAGACCGTTAAGCACGCTTGGCTGTAGGATAAATCTATCCTGTGCGGTTGAGCTGTGGAGAGTGTTTTCACCATCAAGGAGTATGCCCAGGAGATACTCCTTTTCGTTGTCAGGGTCGATTATGCCGATATCAACTTTGAACTCGGAGCTTCCGATGTTGCATTTCACCCCATAGCCAAGCTCTTTTATGGCTTTTGCGATACACTCTGTTACAGTGCTGTCGCTTGTGCTTTTTGTGGTGCTGTGGGCTGTTACGGCAAGCTTTCCACGCTCGGCAAACTCCAGAAAGCCTTTAAGTCCTGCAACGCCCTCGGAACGTGTCCTTGAAAGGTCTATCTGCTCAGGTCGGAGGACAGAGTAGACTATCATGGCTTTTCTTGCACGGGATATTGCTACATTAAGTCTTCGCCAGCCGCCGTCACGGTTGAGAGGACCGAAGTTCATTGAAACTTGTCCCTTTTCGTCAGGACCATAGCCGACGGAGAAGAGTATAACGTCACGTTCGTCGCCTTGGACGTTTTCAAGGTTTTTGATGAAGACCGGCTCTGGTGACTTTCTGTCAAGCTCTTCAAGCTCAGGGTGGTTTGCCCACTCTTCGCAGAGCATATCGTCAATGAGATTTTGCTGAACGGAGCTGAATGTTACAACACCTATGCTGTCATTGCGGAGCGTTTCGTCGCTCATGCGTCTTATTATCTCGTCAACAACGGCTCTTGCTTCCGCCTTGTTCTGCTTTGTTCTGCCCTTGTCATAGTGACCCTCGGGGTGGATAATGCTCACCTTTGAAATGAGGTCGTTATGGGACGGGAATGTGAGAAGCTTATTGTCATAGTATTTCATGTTGCTGTAGGCAATAAGGCTCTCGTGGCGTGAACGATAATGCCATTTGAGATACTGCTGCGGCATGGAGATAGCAAGGCAATCGTCAAGGAGGCTTTCAAGGTCTTCTTTTTCGCTGTTTTCTTCGTCTATCCGATTTGAGGAGAAGAAGTTTGTTGGTGGGAGCTGTTTAGGGTCGCCCACAATAACAACGTTCTCGCCCCTTGCGATAGTGCCTGCGGCTTCGGCTGTTGGCAGCTGTGAAGCTTCGTCAAAGATAACAAGGTCGAATTTCGGGAATGACGGGTCTATATACTGTGCAACTGATATGGGGCTCATGAGCATACAAGGGCAGAGCTTGCGGAGAAGATTTGGTATCTTATCGAAAAGGCTTCTAAGTGACATCATTCTGCCGTTGCTCTTTATGGCACGTTTGAGTATGCCCATTTCAGAGGTGGAAGCGCAGGCTGAGCCTTGGGCAGGTATTTTTGCGGAAAGACGAGCCAAAAGCTCCTGTATAGTCAGGCGTGAGAATTTATCGAGAGTGTCTTTGAACTGTGTGATAAGGTCGTTTGCACTGTTACTGCTGAACTGGCTAAGACGTTTATCGCTGTTTATTATCATAAGTGCAAGCTGATAGTTTAGCGTGCAGGAGAATGCTTTTTCTACGTTTTCGCTGTCAACATTGCCTGTGCGGTAGCTTTCGCTGACACCTGAAAGTCCGTTGTCTGAAAGCTCTTTGTCAACGCTGTTGAACTGGGCGGCGTATCTAAGCTTATCGGCGTTTTCGGCATAGGTATTAAGCTTTTCTGTAGATAAGCCAAGCCAATCTGCACTTGCTTCTATGGCGGTCATGTTGGCTGAGAAGCTGTCCTCAAAGGCTGAAAGTTTTTCAAGGAACGAGGAGAGAGCCTGTACCTCAGAAGTGCAGTTTGCTTTTCCGATAGTCTGAGCCATTTGTGCAGGGTCAGCACCCGCTTTCTGCTTAATGGCATTCATAATGCTGTCGGTTTTTGAAACGGCTTTTTCAAGGACATTCCAATCGGTCTGCTCGTTCATGTAAATACCTGTGAGAAGCGCTGTTACATCTGACGGCAGGCTTCGCAGGAAGTCTTTCTTTTCGCTTATGGTGCAAAGCTTATCGAGAATTTCACCAAGGTTTGCTTTTGTAACGAAAGCAGGGTCTTTGGCGTGGAGCTTTATTCTCTTTGTGAGCTTTCCAAGCTTCATTGCTTTTGGCAGGAACCAGCTTTGAACTGCCTGCTTGTATACCATTCTTGACTCTGAGGCAGGGAAGTCAAAGACGCTTTTTTCAAAATGGCTGAGGATATCGGTGCAGAGAGCGGTATACTCTTTTCCTATGGCAAGAGTATCTTTGATCTTTTGCAGGGTGATATCATAGTGAGGTGCGCAGAGAAGTCCGTCAAGAAGTTCGCCGTCAGCGGTGGAAGCTTTGTATATGTGGGAAAGCATTTTTACTGCTGTCTTGTCAAGGTCACCGCTGTAGCTATAAGCCTGTGCGAGAGTTTGTGCGCACTGAGAGGAAGCGGTGGCTTTTTGGGCAAGGTCGGCGGCTTCAGTGTGGAACTTGTCACGCTGTTCCATAGAATATGATGTAATGCCGATATCTTTAAGTGGGAAGTCGGCAAAGTCGCCTGTTTCGGCTATGGCTATTGAATATCTATGCACAAGGTCGCTGAAGCGGTCGAGAGTTTCTTTTGCCAGGTTTGCGAAGATTTCTTTTGAAACTGATATTTTGTCTTTTTCGGATATACTGCGCTCATAGGCTGATATAGCTTCATAAAGGGTCACACCACAGTTACGCTTTTCGTGAAGTGCGGTTATGGTATCGTTGAGCTGGGCTTTCTGAGCTTTGAGCCTTGCGGCTTCGGCTGAATACTCCTCGGGAGATTTTATTTTGCCCACTTCAAGGGCTTTGTCAAGCTCTGCAAGGACAGTGGTCTTGTTTGTTTTATTGGAGTGGAGTTCAAGGCAGAACGGGTCAAGCCCTAGGTTTGCAAGACGTTTCTGCACCACGTTGAGGGCTGCCATTTTTTCTGCGACGAACAGCACGCTTTTATCATTATAGAGGGCGTTTGCTATCATATTTGTGATAGTCTGAGATTTTCCTGTTCCCGGAGGACCATGAAGAACAAAGCTTTGTCCGCTTCCTGCTGCGGCAATGGCGGCAAGCTGTGAGGAGTCTGCACTCATTGGCACTGCCATGTTTTCAAGGTCAAGGTCGGAATCTATATTCTCAGGGGTTATGCTTATATCCTCGGGGGCATAGGTGAGAGAGCCAGCCATAAGGCTGGACACCACCTTGTTTTGGCTTATCTCCTCTGAGCGGTTGCGAAGGTCGTTCCACATTACGAACTGGCTGAACGAGAACAGACCGATAAAGGCATATTCCTCGATGTTCCAACGCTTTTTGCCCATAACCGCCTGACGGATAGTATTGAAAACAAGGGGCAGGTCAATGCCATGTTCGTCAAGTGGGAGAGGGTCAAGACCTGTGATACTGATGCCGTGGTCTTGACGGAGATATTCAAGAAGCGTGACGTTTATCTGAGTTTCTTCCTGTCTGCTCCTTATTATATAGCCCTTATTGCGTGTGTTGCGGACGATATCTATAGGGATAAGCACCAAAGGGGCATAGCGTGGCTTTTCGGAAAGGTCGCTTTCATACCAGCGGAGAAGTCCCAGAGCGAGGAAAAGGGTGTTGCTGCCGTTTTCCTCCATGCTCACCTTTGCGGAGCGGTAGAGGCTTTTAAGGGCAGTGTCAAGGTCGGCTTCATTAAGGAACGTTCTTATGCGGTTGTTTTTGAACTCGTTCTCGGCGATATTTGTCACAAGGTCCTTTTCGTTCTCGATAGCGAATATTTTTGCGTCACGAGTGGAAACTGTCCACTCGGTAGGTATTTCCATGATACGGAAGTCACTTCCGCTTGCAAGCTCGTCCTCAAGCTTTCCAAGGTCGGCGGTCATAAGCTGCATGGTGTTCTTTGTGACACGGAAGTTCAAAAGAGAATTTCGCAGGCTGAAATCAAGAAGCTTTCTTTCCCATATGCGCATTTTTGTGACGGGTTTATCGTTGCCCTCTGCCACTTTGCCAAGAAGCGAGCTGTTAAGCTCGGAGGGGGCGAGCATCTCTTTTGGCTTGTCGGATTCTTCTGCAAGCTGCAGACCTGAATAGGTTTGCTCGGGACGCAGTGGGATAGGTCTTATGCCACTTCCACGGGTGCGGATAATGTCTATGACGCATTGAAATTCCATGTTGCTTATATGGTCTTTGCCGTGTTTCATGGCATGGTCGAAACGCTCGACATCGTGAACGTTGCTGTCAACAAAGTCTGTACACTCCACAAGGAGCATTTCTTCGGCATTTTCTGCAATGCGCTTTTCAATGGCGGAAACATCGTCAACGCAACAATCTGCGAAAGTTTCGTTTTCAAGCCAACAGCCGCAGAATGCGTGACCTGTCATGAAAAACAGCAGAGGGTGAAGTCCCACCGCTTCAAGGCAGGCGGCATAAAGCACCGCAAGGTCAAGACAAGTGCCCATTTTTTGCTCCAAGACCTTATGCGGCAGGCGTATCCTCTGACCTATGGCTTCATAGCTTGCAGGGGGATCGTTGTAGACTATTTTCTGCTGAACAAGGGCGGCAAAAATTGCTGCCATTTGAAGCTTCACGTTGTTTGGATTGTTGGTCTGATAGCCTGTGAAAGAGGGGTCGCCTTTCCACTTTTTCAGGAACGTGGAAGCGTCATGAATAACTGGGGAGAGCGCAGGGTGATTTGGCGTAACAAATGCGGCTATCATCTCAGGCATTATGTTCAAACCGCTCCACTGATCGCAGGCGAGAAGCTCTATAGTGTTCTGATAGGTGAAGATATTTTCACCATTTTGAAGCACCTCAATGGTGATATTGCCCACCATTTTTTCTGTAAGAGAGAAAAGAAGATCTGTGTTGGTAGATATCCTCACGGGGGATATCTCGGCAGAACTTTTTGCGGGGATAGAGCCGATATAATATGTAAATTCCTTTGCAAACTCAGGCTCAAAGGTTATTTTAAGTCCGATATTCTCAATGGCTTCCTCTGAGTTGTTATTTACTACAAGGCTTCTTATGACAGGGACATAGTTTTGCTGCATGGCAAAGTTTATAGATGCGTTTATTTGTCCGCCGACAGTGACGATATTATCCACTTTTAACCCCTCCGATAATAATTTTTTTAATAAGGAACACCGAACAAGGAGCGTGCGGTGCAGTCATATGTACTTATTATAGCACAAATAAACACATTGTGCAATATTTTTCCTGAGGACAGGATATGCTATATAAAAAGTAAACCCATTGTTCATAGTATCTTTATTGAATAGGTGGGAGGGTTGTGCTATAATACACTTTGAAATTCAATAGAAAATTTGGAAAGGTGAAAGCTATGGAAAGAATACTTGATTGGAACAAATATCTTGATACTGCGGCGAAAATGGTTTCTGAGGGAATCGTTATGCTCAAAAATGATAATAATGCTCTGCCACTTGATACAGACAAAGAGGTGGCTGTTTTCGGACGCATACAGTTTCATTATTATAAAAGCGGAACAGGCTCGGGAGGAATGGTGAACGTTACTAAGGTAGTGAACATTCTGGACGGGCTTATTGATAACGGCGTAAAGGTCAATGAGAAGCTTCTTGACACATACAGAAAATGGGACAAGGAAAACCCATTCGACTTAGGCGAGGGCTGGGGCGGAGAGCCTTGGTCGCAGAAAGAGATGCCACTTGACGAGGGGCTTGTTAAAGAAACTGCAAAAAGCTGTGAAACTGCCATTGTGATAATAGGCAGGACGGCAGGCGAGGAGCAGGACAACAGGCTGGAGGCAGGCTCTTATTTGCTAAGCGATGACGAGATAGCTATGCTCACGGTGGTGAGGGAGAATTACAAAAAAGTTGTTTTGCTTCTCAATGTGGGAAATATCATTGATATGACCGACATAAACAGAATTGCCCCTGACTCTGTGCTTTATGTTTGGCAGGGGGGAATGACAGGCGGAAAGGGTACAGCGGACGTTTTGACAGGAAAGGTCAGCCCTAGCGGAAAGCTTCCTGACACTATCGCATACAATGTGTCGGATTACCCTTCGGACGCTAATTTCGGCAGGGAGGAAAACAGGGATATTTACGCTGAGGATATTTATGTGGGATATCGCTATTTTGAGACTTTTGCTAAAGAAAAGGTGCTTTATCCGTTCGGATTTGGTCTTTCATACACTGAGTTTGAGATAAAGACGGAAAAGGCTGAGATAACAGAGGGGGCTGTGAAGCTTTCTGTATCGGTGAAAAATATCGGTTCTTACAAGGGCAAAGAGGTAATAGAGGTCTACTGCGAAGCTCCGCAGGGAAGGCTCGGCAAGGCGGCGAGAGTGCTTTGCGGCTTTGAAAAGACTAAGGAGCTTGTACCACAGGAAGAGCAGGTGGTTGAGATAGCGGTGGATATCGCAAAGCTTGCTTCTTATGACGATTCGGGTGTGACGGGCAACAAGTCATGCTATGTGCTTGAAGCAGGGGAATATAAATTCTATGTGGGCAGTGACGTGAGAAGTGCAGAATATGCTTGCAGTTTTGAGCAGGGTGAGGATCTGGTAACAGAAAGGCTCACTCAGTCGCTTGCTCCTGTGGAGAGTTTTGAGAGGATAAAGCCTGTTTGCGAGGGCGGAGCTTTCAGCATTGGCAGAGAGGCTGTGCCTGTATCTGAGGTAGACGAAAGTGCAAGGCGTTTGGAGAAGCTTCCGAAAGAGATAGCATACACTGGTAACAAGGGCATAAAGCTTTGGGACGTTAAGAACGGCAAGAACACAATGGACGAATTTATTGCACAGCTTTCAGACTATGACCTTTCCTGCATTATAAGGGGCGAGGGCATGGGAAGCCCCAGGGTCACGGCTGGTACGGCTTCGGCGTTCGGGGGAGTGTCGGAAAATCTCAATGGCTTTGGCATACCTGCTGGCTGTTGTTCAGACGGTCCGTCGGGCATGAGACTTGACTGCGGCACAAAGGCTTTCAGCCTGCCGAACGGCACTATGATAGCTTCTTCGTTCAACAAGGAGCTTACAAGTGAGCTTTTCACTTTTATGGGGCTTGAAATGGCGGCTAACAAGGTGGACTGTCTGCTTGGCCCTGGAATGAACATTCACAGACACCCTTTGAACGGCAGAAACTTTGAGTATTTCTCGGAAGATCCTTTTCTTACGGGCAAAATGGCGGCGGCTGAGTTAAAGGGCATGGCTGGTGCAGGGGTGACAGGTACGATAAAGCACTTCTGTGCGAACAATCGTGAGACAAACAGGCATTTTATCGACTCGGTGGTATCGGAAAGAGCACTCAGGGAGATATATCTAAAGGGTTTTGAGATAGCGGTAAAAGAGGGAGGAGCTTCCTCTGTTATGACCACATATGGCAGAGTAAACGGCTTGTGGACGGCAGGAAACTTTGACCTTAACACAGTGATACTTCGTGAGGAATGGGGCTTCAAGGGCTTCACCATGACGGACTGGTGGGCGAACATAAACGTTCGTGGAAAAGAGCCTGACAAGACGGATTTTGCGGCTATGGCTAGGGCGCAGAACGATGTTTACATGGTTTGTCCTGACGGAGAAAAGAATGACGACAACACGCTTGTTGCCCTTGAAAATGGCGGTATAGAGAGGTGTGAGCTTCAGAGAAATGCGGCGAACATATGCGGATTTCTTCTTCACACTAATGCTCTTAAGCGTGCGGAGGGTATAGGAGATACTGTCAAGGTGATAAACCGAGAGGACGAGGAGCAGGAGGACGACAAGCCTGTACAGTTTTATAAGGTAGACCGTGACATAACTCTTGACCTTAGTGATGTTGACACAAAGAAAGGCACTTCTTATAGCTTTGCTCTTGACCTGTCAAACTTCGGTATTTACAGGGTGATAGTTACGGCAAGTTCTACGCAGAGTGAGCTTGCGCAGATACCTATGACGCTGTTCAGCATGGGAACTGCGGTGGGTACGTTCACGTTCAACGGTACTGGTGGCAAGGCTGTTTCAATGGAAAAGGAAACGCCTATGTTCTCACGCTTCACAACTTTCAGGATATACTTTGCGCAGAATGGGCTTGACCTGCACAGTATCAGGTTTGAGCTGACGGACAAGGAACGTTGATTTAAGGCTGGCGTTATGTTTTGTGCAAGTGAATAAACAGCAAGATCGGTCAGTAGATCCCAAATGGGATTACTGACCGATCTTTTTGTGGTATTTGTGGGTGATCTGGGCATGAAAAAAGGACTATCGAATGATAGTCCTGAAACTGTCTTGCTGATACCAAATGGATGCATATCTAAAACAATATAAATTATGACCATTCCGATTAAAAATTATTCCTCCCGGTCAATATTCATTGAACTCATCGATCATTCTGCGATATTCTTTTTCCTCACAATCCACATAATCTTTAGCAAACTGTTCAACCTCAGATATACTGTTTTCCAGCAGTTCAAAATTCACCGCAGCCGAAAAAACATCAATTTCAAGCTTTTCGGACTTATCTGCAAAGACTTCAACTGTAAACCCGTTACAGCGAACATCATTACCGTCCTTATCCTCCCGATGCAGATCAGTATCGGGAGATATTTTCACATAAAAACCATTGTATTTCATTCAACCACTCTCCTTAAAATCTCATCTGCATATCATCGTCAAGGTCGTAATCATCATCAAAATCCTCATCGAATTCATCATTCACGTAATACTCAAGCTGCTGAGAATTTTCAAGAGCTGTTTGAAGATATTTCTCGTCCAAACCGTTTTCTCTGTATCCCTGCAAAATCGTGTTGTAATACTGCTGACTCGGTGGAGAAATTGTCCCACGATTCATCAGATATGCCATACCTTCGTAGGTTTTTCCGTCCATTTCAAAGGTCATTTTTTCCTGCCTGTAGAAACTGGGGTAGCCTTCGTATTTGTTAAGAGTAGGCAAATCCCTTTCGTCAAGCTCCCATATCAGAACGGGAACTCTTGCACCCTTATTCGGAACGATTGTTGCAACGCCCCTGAACTCTAATTCATAATCCTTGATTTCTGATGTTCCTACAACCTTTGAATGTGGACATCTGTATGCCATTTGCTCCAAATTTATATTGCTTCCATATGCAATATATAACTGTTTATTTTTCATTCTCTACCTCCGATCACATTGACATTTCCATGCCCATTTCTTCATCTTCTTCAAAGTTCTCACATTCGCTCTCTGTCGGCTCTGAATTTTCATCGGATACATTTTCGTTTAACTCCTGAACCTCGCTTACAGGCTCGACACGCTGCCCACGGGCGGCTTGCCGTTCAGCTTCACGTTTTTCTTTCAGCTTTGCTCTTGCGGCTATTCCGTCCTCCGGGTGCCGCCATGCAATATCGCCATCCAAATGTTTTAGCAAATGCGTTCTGCAATTCTTGAACTCATCTCCGATAAGTCCAAGATTCAAAAGCCATACACGAAAGCTGTACCGCATATTATCGCTTTGCGAAACGTGCGGAGAACAGTATTTCTTAGTCATTGCCGCATTGCTTATGGCAAGCGCAAGAACTATCTGACTTCTTACCTCTCCTGCATGAAGACTTCCGTTGTATGCCCTTATCTCGTAATGACCATGCTGAAAGAATGAGTGCAGATTGCAGATAACATATCGGCTATTTGAGTAATGCTGAAACTGTTCGCTCATTCTGCCGTGATACCAAAGCCCCTTTATTTCTTCCATATCTTTAGGCTTTTTTCGGTTAATTTCCTCGATGAACTGCTTATCCATCTTGTGACAGTAGGATTCACGAGCAGAAGAAACCTGCAAAGCGTCCCACAGAAAGTCCTCCTTACTTGCAAAAATATTTACAAGATTGCGTATCTGCTGCGGAGTGTAATCGTCTGCCGAAATGTGTATATGCGTGCCTGCACAATATCTCGGACCTGTTACTCCGCCCGCTTTTCTAAGAGCTCGTACAACCTCCTGCAAAAGCGGAATATCCCCATATTCAAGAACAGGAGAATTCATTTCCACACTGTAGGATTTGGAAGCTCGGTCGCCGTTTGCATTGTAACAGTTGATACTTCCGTCGTACACAATAGACCAATCCCTGCTTTTAATATCTTTAACCGTATATTTATCATAAGTGCCACCCTCATGGACAACCTCTCCTCCCAGAACACCTGAAAGCGCTTTTGCCGCCTGACAGCGAGTTAAGCCTGTCATTTCTATCTCAATGCCAAAATTTCTTGTCTTTATCCCATCAAAATTGCCTGCCAAATAACCGCCTCCCAACAAAAACAGCCTGCAGATTTCTCCGCAAGCCGTAAATTTAATCGTTATTCAATTTCCGTTCTAACTTCGTATCCGCCCTTGAAAATCACCAATATTTCGGTCTTACTCAGTACTTTTATGCACTCGATTAATTTGCGTATCAGCACATTATCAAAGGTTTCCAACTCAAACTTTTCATGCTCTATCATATCCATAATTTCATCAAGTTTCGCCTGTGTTCCTTCTGAAGTTTTGTTCTGCAATTTCAGATTTTCAAGACGTTCGCTCAACTGCTGTTCTTCCGCATAAAGCTTTTCAAATTCACTGTCAAGCTTGTCCTCGTCGCAGCCGCCGGAGGCTATCAAATTGACTAAATCATTTCTTGCTTGGTCGATTTCCCTAAGTCTTTTTCCTGCAGCTAAAATTTCCTCCTGACCTTGACATTCAAGCACCGAACCAATATTCGCTTTTAAAATCCTTGCAATATCATTTCGGCAGGAATAGTAATTGTTTATCGCCCGAATTATCGCCTTATGGAGCTGTTCTTCCTTGATCGTAGGTGAATCGGGGCAGTACTTTTTACCGTGTTCCAGACGGCTTATGCACCGCCAGACCACCTGCTTTTTGCCGTTTCTTGACCACACCCTGCGTCTGTATGGAGTTCCGCAGTGACCGCATATCAGCAGCTCGGATAAAGCATATTTTCCGCTGTATTTGCCTTGCTCAGTTTTGGTTTTATCGCTGATTTTACGCTTGGAAGTTCGCCTTGCAAGTTCCTGCTGTACTCGGTTGAACGTGTCACGGTCAACTATCGGCGTATGATGGTCTGTCACAAGATACATAGGACGTTCACCGTTATTTTTCACCACTTTGTGAGTTATGCAGTCCACCGTAAAACTTTTTTGCAGAAGTGCGTCGCCGACATATTTTTCATTTTTCAGAATACGCTGAACCTCGCCTTTACTCCAAATATTTTTGCCTGTAGCCGTCCTTCTGCCCTGAGCCATAAGCGTATCTGCGATATTTAAAAGCGTGTATCCGTCAAGGTACATATTAAAAATCAGCTTAACTGTTTCCGCTTCTTCAGGAACTATTTCAGGCTTGCCGTCTGCACCTTTTTTGTAACCGAGAAGATATTTATACTGAAACTGTACCTTGCCCTCACGGTAAGCTTTTTCTTTTCCCCAGCTTACATTTTTGCTTATTGACTCCGATTCTGCCTGAGCAAAACTTCCGTACAGAGCTATCATAAATTCAGAAGTCATTGTCATCGTATTGATGTTCTCTTTCTCGAAAATCACTCCGATCCCGAGGTCTTTCAACTGTCGCACATATTCCAAACAATCCACAGTATTTCTGGCAAATCTTGATATCGACTTGGTAATTACAAGGTCGATTTTCTTGTTTCTGCACATACGGATCATGCGATTAAATTCGGTACGCTTTTTTGTCTGTGTACCGCTGATACCTTCGTCGGCAAAAATTCCGGCAAGAGTCCATTCTTTTTTGCGATTTATCAAGTCTGTGTAATATGCGATCTGAACCTGATAGCTGTTTTGCTGTTCCTCTTGCTCTGTACTTACACGGCAGTATGCCGCTACTCTCAATTGGTGATATTTATCACGGTTTATTTCCGTCTGAACTTTCGCAGGAATTATCGTTACATTCGATGCGGTTGACACAATTCTCATTCCTTTCTGATATGTTTTGGATGCGTGTGCCGTTGATTAATTCAACCTCTATGGTACAAAAATGGCTTATCAAAATCCTGTTTACGCAGGACTTAAATAAGCCAATATCGAGCGTATTTAATTGTTCGTGATTTTCAAGCAGAGCCTTGATTTCCGCTGTTTTCTGCGGACTGTCATTGTAAGTACAGCAATCGTATTTCAGCTCGGCAAGCCTGAAAATCTCAGCTTTCACTCTGTCAAAATCTATTTGAGCAGAATCTGTCATCCGGTTTATCTCATTCTGCTGACGGATAACATCGACAGTAGGGGAATACACGCTTATTTCGCCGCCGTACTCTAATAGGCTGGGATTTGCAATAGCAGTGTTTAAAACGGTCAGCACTGCACCTATTATCATTTGATCTGTCAGTCGATATTCATATTTAAAGCAATCGGGATTTCCGCAGTTCCAATATTCACGTCCTTTGCCGTTGGTTTTTCTGAAAAGCTTTTCTCCGCATTCAAGGCAGTATGTAACCTTTCTGATTCCCTGTAAATCATCGCATACCAGATTAAGCGTAGTAGCTTTCTGTACCCGCTTTTCATTTGCTCGCTTGAAAATATCCTCATCAATTATCTGCGGATATTTGTCAGTTCCGAGATATTTCTCATTTTCGATTATTCGCTTGACCATATTTTTGTTCCAACGGTCGGAATCCTCGCTGTACCTGATTTTTTCAGACTCCATCAACTTTGCGATTTGCAGAAAACTGCTGCCATTCAGATATTCTCTAAAAATTTCTTCAACTGCGTAAACTTCTTTTGGTTCGGTCGTTATTTCGCCGTTTTTCATGCAGTAGCCGAACAAGATTACTCTGTTTCTTGCCATTGATATCACTCCTTTCAACCAACAAGGATACCACAAAATTCTGCGGAAATCCAGTGCCAAAACTAACAAAGAAATGCCCTGCAATTTTACTGCAAGGCATTTTCTGTTATATATTTTCTTTGAACTTCAATCCGCCAATCAAGTGAAACTCCAGCTCATGCTGATCTATTACCACGATCTTCTCAACGATACTCTCAAACGTAGATTCCTCAAACTCGGTTATCGGCTTATCTCGCTTTTCAAAGAAGTCGAACAGCATTTCTATCTGTTCAAGCGTTTCATCCTCATCGTCGGAACGTGAAAGCTTCTTCAGCTCAACTTGCAGCTTATTGATTTTAGCTGTAAGCTCCGTAGTCTGTTCAATATACTTAGCCTCGTCCAGAAATCCTTTTGTTTTCAGCCTTGCGAGTACATGGGTCTGCTCCTTAAGTTTTGCGATTTCTTTGTGAATATCCATAACATTGGTGTTTCCGCTGAATCTTTTCAGCTTTAAATCCTGTAACGATGTTTGGAGAGGTACAAGAATTTGCTTGTAGTTGTACCACAGCTTATTGCATAATCTGATAAATGAAATATAGATCAATTTCTGAGCTATTGCCTTATTCGGACAATCTTTTGCTCTGTTATCATGCGTTCGGCATACCCAATAAATTTTTCCATTTATGTTTTTGCGTCTATATATTTTTCCGCAATTATCACAGAAAATTTTCATAGTTAACGGATACTGCTTAAATTCGGTATTACCGTAATATTCGCCGCGCTGTTTTAAAAGCGTTTGAACCTTTGTAAAGTCCTCTCTTGATATAATCGGCTCGTGAGCGTCGGTTATATAGTAGCTGTCCACCTGACCTTGATTTTTGCTTTTCCTGAAAGGGAATACATTCTCGGTAAATTTCTTTTGCCAAAGACAGTCCCCAATATATTTTTCATTTGTCAGTACATACCGTACAACATTTTTGTTCCAAGGTTCGCCTTTTGAGTTTTTTGGAATACTTCCTGCATTAAGGTCATTGCTTATCCGCAGAAGTCCTTTTCCATTCAAGAAATCCTCATATATGCGCTTTACAATTTCAGCTTCCCTAGGATTTACAATCATTTTTCCTCCAGATTTCGTATATCCGTATGGAACATGGGATACTATATATGTTCCATTAGCCATACGTTTCCTTATGCTCCATTGCATATTCTGAGAGATCGAAGTCGATTCCTCCTGCGCCAAACCGCCCATGATCGTTATCATCATTTCATCGGTCATGTTGGCAGTATCAATATTCTCTTTCTCAAAATATATTGTGATACCAAGGGATTTCAGTTCTCTTACGTTCTTCAGACAATCCCTTGTATTTCGGGCAAAGCGGCTGATTGACTTGGTGTAAATCCTGTCGATCTTACCCTTGCGGCAGTCCTTTAACATTCGCTGAAACTCGTCACGCTTGTCCTCACGGGTTCCTGTGATACCCTCGTCAGCATATATGTCGATGAGTTCCTCTGTTTCCGAATCCTCAAAAACCTGACTGTAATACCTTGTCTGAGCCATAAAGGAATTGAGCTGATCTTCGCTGTCGGAACTTACTCGGCAATATGCGGCACAACGTATCTTGACTGCTTTTTCTTCTGCTATTGTCGGCTGTATAACCGTTACTGTCGGCATTTCCTCACCTCCGTTTTACCAACAAGGATACCACAAATCTTTTCAGAAAGGTATCACCAAACCGGACAAAATTACTTGTCCGAATTTGACATATTTTCATCTGCCTGCTTTGCCGCAGTGCAAAGACACATTGTGATTACTCCCGCTGTACCGCCTGCAAGCAATCCAATAATAAATCCTAACATTTCTTAACCCCCTTATGCTGCGTCCCTTGAAGACGGGAACTGACCGTATATATCTTCCGTATTTTTGCTGTTAAAATTCTGTTTGTCGGCTGCTTCAAGAATTTCATCAAGCTTGTCCGCAAATACTCTCGCCATAAAATCGCTGTATTCTGCTTGTCCAAATTTAGTCATCAAAATCAACTCCTATACTTATTTTCATCGCTTTTTCTACTTTTTCCATAAGTTCAAAATCAACTGAACCCACGTAACTTTTCAATCGGTATCTGTCTATCGTCCGTATCTGTTCCGCAAGCACGATTGAATCCTTGGGCAATGTTTTTGAACCTCGGATATGAATATGAGTGGGAAGATAATGCTTTTTTGCCGTCGAAAGCGGAAGAACCACGATCGTTGGGCTGTGCCTGTTTCCCACATTATTCTGTACCACCAGCACAGGACGAATACCGCCTTGCTCTGAGCCGACCACGGGATTCAAATCTGCGTAAAAAATATCTCCACGTTTAATCAGCATTTCATTCACCTTTTCTGTATCTTACACACTTATGAAACGGACAAAACAGTACGTCGGTATTCCTGTCATACCACACACAGCCTTTGCATGGGTGATTATCTGAAAGCTTTATGCACGGGATTCTAACATCAATGCCGAATTTACTTGATTTTAGCTGAAAGTCAAATAGCTTCGGCGTTTCTTTTTCTTCTGATATATCATTCATACTATCAGCCTCCTGTTCTTGTGAATTTAATATGTAAATGGCGGTCTGCTATAACGCAAACCGCCGTATAACTTCGTTTTGCCTTCGTCTGATTCGTTAGTTTCAGACGATTTTCCGTGATATTTGTTCTCAACGACCGTCACGGCGGAACTCTGCAAGCTGCGGTCAGCGTAACCGCATCATGGGACTCTCACCCGCTATATCAGCCCTCACTGGGAAGTATCATTATCCTCACACGTTTCATCGCCGACTTTGGTTGCTGTCCAAAGGTCTGAACGTCATGGTTATCGCTCGCTTTTTGAGGTCGTCGCGCATGGTTCATTTGGCTGCCGAGATTTCATACCGACCGTGTGATTAACGTACTTGCAGAGTTGATATTCGGTTGTCAAGCTACTTCGGATTTTTATTCCGCTTGTATAGGGGAAGAAGCAACGCTTTTTGCAACCATTTTTTTTGATTATTTTAAAAGTTTGTAGAGTTTGCACAAAATCCTCTTTCTTTTCTTGCTGACAGCTTGGTGAGTAATACCAAGATATTTTCCGCATTCTTCAATTGTTAAGTTTTTAAAATATATAAGTTCAATTAATTTTCGCTCGTCATCCGATAACAATGCTAAACAACTATGCAGTCTGTCATATTCCGCATGCAGCATAACATTTCGTTCAGTAACATCTTTGTCAGTCACAAATTCGTGAAAGTTCTCAAATGCTCCGTCAATGCCTCCGATAAGGGCTGAGAACTGAATCTCATGTTGATAGAACGACTTGTCATTATCGTCAATATTCCACTGACTTCGATTGTATCCCACTCTGACGTTTTCACTGACTTCAACCTCAACATACTTCTTTGCTATGGTGTCATAGACACGCAATGTATTTTTACTCATTAATATTCCTCCGTTTTGATTTTTGTTTTGAATCAAAACGAAGGCTTACGGATATTTGGATATAATGCACAGCCACTTTGTTGTAAAAATCATATTGTGTCCTTTCTTCTGAGGACACAAAAAACGAGCCTGCATACTTAGTACACAGACTCTGTTTGCCTGAAAAATGGGCGTACTAAAGAAAGGGCACAAAATATGCTGTTTGCATTCTCTGCAAAACGGTCATATTTTGTATCCCCTGCCATAATGCATATCAGGCGTTGAATATTTTATTTATAAATTAAAAAGCACCGACAAGATGGACTCCTTTTGTGTAGGAATCTATCCTGCCGATGCTCTCCAGCGAGCACGAAAAAACGTGACGAGTTCAGTACATCGGATTCAATCTGTTATAAATGTTTCTCGAAAATGGAATCTAAAAGCATTGAAGAAGAACAAAGAATCAGAGTGGGAATAAAAGCCCATAAAATATTGCTTATACAGCTGCATGACATTATAACTATTGTCAACGTGGTTATGATACTTAACATAGTAATAGAAAACAGCATCCAACAGAGAGGTTAATAAGGCTTTTTCATTTCCCTGAAGCTCCTCATTTTCAAGTATTTCCTGAAGTTTTTATTTGCTTATACTTCACGACGTATAAGCAAATAATGCTGTATCATAACGCTCCCTCCATTTTATATCATCATATATTTATGAGAAATAATATCCCCACTGTGCATATGCTTCTTTTGAAAACACATTATCCGGACCCCTCAAAATATCACTTCCTGTGCTATTCACTGAGAATCTGTTTAGTGCTTCAATTATAGCTTTCTTTTTAAAGGGAATGTGTATTGCGTTTGCAGATCCATCATTGACTCTATCTACAAGTACTTTGGGCCATCTGATGCTGTAGTCATCATAATTAATAACATGAGAACAATCCGTGTATGCTATTATTAGAGGAAGTTCATATAAGTCAACTGCTTTCTCTATTTCAAAATTAAGCAATCCTCTATTATAGTTAGTTTCACCAGAAAGTACCAGAAGCATGTTTTTTGAATTGCGCATTCTCTCCATCAGCCGATTTTCAAGCGTTTTTCTCAAGCTTGAATCCAAAACAGCTGCTGTCTTCTTATGACTATCAATAAAATGAAAATCAAAGTTTGAATTCTTATCCCAACTTCTGAGAAGTCCAAGATATTTTAAATCACTTTGTGTCGGATCAGTCTTTCCCTGACCGTCAAATGCAATATATGTACCATTTCTATAAGCCATTCTGATTTCTCCTTTAAATAAGGGGCAACCGACCGTACAACTATGAACAAGGGAGGCGATAACCACTTAGAATATCATAGGGAAATTTAACCCCCACTGACATACGTTCATGTTATAAATCCGTAATCGATATTTCGTTTTTACACTTCTTATCAACGATTATTGTTGTCTTGCATTTTAAATAGTTTTTAGATATTTGGGTTAAAAGAACAATACTCTCCAATGCTTCTTTTTTCGATAACCCTGTTCGTGACATGGCTGTTCCCATAGGGTATAGATAGAGTTCCTTCCCTTGACCATGTTTGTCATAATACTCAAACAATTTTAGAATACAATCAAAGTATTGATGCTTATCACAATGAGCAACACAGTCAACATCAAATTCTGTAAGAGCAAGCAAGAAAAAAGTAACTCCATTCTCGCCTTTTATTCGGGATACTGAACCCATAGGATATCTTTTTCGCTTTCCTTCTCTTTTTTCGTTAAGAGAGATATCCTCATATTCATAGCCAAATGCTTTAAGGGAACTTTCTATTTCAGCATCAAGAGCTTGTCGTTTTTCGTCCGAATAAGCAAATCTTTTTAGAAACTGACCATGCACAGAGCCTTCGTGAATAATGTCATCATTTACAACAGTATCATAACAACAATTAACTGCTATGACGACTATTCTTTCAGTCTGAGGTTTTTTGGGAAATGCTATCTTCATAAGATCATCATATCTTACAATAATTTCAACATCATCCTCAGATAGTATTGTTACCTCTTTTGATGAATGCAGTCCCCAGACAAGTGCTGTAAGGAAACAAATAAACAAAAGCACTGTAAAAGCCTTTATCTTACACTTAACATCATCGTCTTCTATTCCGATTGTATTCCAATCAAAAAATAGTTGAACGATTGAAGCCAATCCAAAAACTGATGATGCGATTATTGTGAATTTCGATAGTATGTATTTTAGGTTGATTTTTATTATTGTCAGCATTCTTCGAATCATCTTTGTCAATCAAATCCTTAATGGGTCAATATTATAGCCCTGCTTTGAAAGTTCTCTTATGAGATTTATTGCAACTTCATCCACCTTCTTGTCAAATGGAATATATATTAAACCATGAATATCAGAAGGCTTTTCAAATTCTATATCTTCTTTAAGCAGAATTGCAACCTTTTCTCTACCCAATTTTGCAAGGAACATTCCAAGTTCAAGAACTACATTTTGCCTTACACGGGATTTGTAACTATCTTCGCTTTTGGATTTTCCTTCGTCATCAGGAGTTGCCAAAACTATTGCATATCCAACCTCTTGATTGTATTCTTCAAGCTTTTCGATTATGGTTTGTCCCCCTGAAGCCTGCTGATCAAGAATAATCGGCTCAAGATCCCAGCGGCGAAGCAATGCTTCAAGCTGTGTACGTGCAATATCATCATGACCGTAAACAACAAATATTTTTCTGTTTCCAAGCTTAGCAGTTTCACCAAGAATAGCTTTAGTTTCATCAGTGTTTCTTCCTTGAACATTATGTTTGCCTGTATTAAAACAGTTTATAATACTTCCGTTTGACAACGTTATACTTTTTCCGTGCTGAATATCTTTTACGGATACAACAGACACTTTAGTGGTTGATCTGATTTTTTCAATTACTTCTTCATATGTCATAATAACATCTCCATTTAAAAAATTTTATTCCGATACTAAGTGTTCCCTATTAAATCATTGACTCTAATTCACTGTGTTTTTTTATGTTCAAAAACGTCATTTATCAAAACCTGCTTAGAAAACAATATTAGAGAACCATATTTTATCTGAACAAAGAATACTATATACTTTTCCATTGTCGTATTATGATATAATATATGTATTGATTTGTATCAGTTTAATCAACCGCTCTCAATACTCTAAAAGCCATTGCATTCTCTCCTCGTAAATAGACAATCCATTAATTTATGTATATTATATACTTTTATGTATAAATGTCAACGAATTTGGCACAAGGTGAAGATATTTAGCACAAAATGCAAAGTTCTGAAAACAGGCATAATATGCTTGACCTTATTGTTTTATTATGGTAAAATAAAAAGAACCCTGATACTAATTCAGAGTTCTGATATTGAATTAATCTTTTGATTTTCCTATCATTTCTATGAAATATGCCAAATGCTCGCGTTCTGTATCGTTCATCTTTGTTATTATTTCTACGGCATCACCTATCGTCATTTTATTTGTTAGCTTTATAGCATAAGTTTCATTAAGATTTGTCTTACTTGCACTTTTTCCAAGAATATAATCTGTAGTAACGTTATAAAACTCGGCAAGTCGATACACAACTTCAGTAGGTGGGACAGTTAAACCTTTTTCATAGTGAGAAATAGTGCTGGAAGACAGATGAAGCTGCTTTGCTATATCTGTTTGTGTTAAGAAATTGAGTTCTCGCAGATTGATCAATGTTTTAGCTATAATGCGTTTTTGCTTTTCGCCAAAAACATTTGAACTTTTTACTTGCTTTTTCATAATATATGCTCCGCCATATATGCTCCGCCTCTCTTTCCGGTTCCAACACTTTTATTATAGTATAAATATAGTCCGAAGTCATAAATCTGTATTATTTATAAAAAATCAGCGAATTTTGTCGTAAAATTATATCACAAATACAATTGTTGTGATTTATACTACATTTTAAGGAGGAAATACATATGCTCAGAGTGGCAATATGTGATGATAATAACGTATTTGTTAATAAAATGTCACAAGCTGTAAAATCTGAATTTACAAGGCAGAATAATGAAGATATTGAGTTAGAGACCTATGTTTCAAGCGAATTAATGTTCCAGCACCACTTAATAAAGCCATTTGATGTGATTTTTCTCGATATTGATATGCCGGAGCTCGACGGATTTCAATTAGCGGCTAAGATTTCCGGTTCAAACGACTGCTACATAATTTTTGTTACCAGTCATCCCGAGCTTGTATACGATAGTCTGTATTTCCGACCACTTAATTTTATTACCAAAAGCAATGATTCTTTTTTCACAGATAAACTGCACAGTGTTGTTAATCAGCTTTACAATGAAATGAAACAAAACACGACTATTGTTCTGGAAAATAAAGAAGTCGGAAGAATTTCACTGCAACTAAAGAATATTTATTATATTGCAAGCAGCAAGCACTACGTTATCTATCATTCTGAGCATAATGAGCCGATAAAAATTCGGGGCAATATCGGTGAACTGGAAACCTGTTATTCAAAATATGATTTTGTCCGGATACATAAAAGCTTTCTGGTTAATCTTCGTCACATTTTTAATATAGATAGAAATAAAGACGAGATAATTTTTAAGCAAGGCTTTAGATTAAATATGAGTAAAAACTACAAACAAACTGTTGATGAGAAATTAACACAGTATTTGAGGAAGACAAAATGAAGAACTTGCTATGGAAATGCTTTGAGCTTGTGATTAATTATTATCAGGGCTTTATTATGACATGGTTTGTGTATAGATTTCTAAATCCTAAATCTCTCAAACAGGCAAAAACATTTCTTTCGATTTTTAGTATCATATTTGGAACAACCATAACCCTGTTAAATCACATCACTTTATATGAGGGATTTACAAGTACTTTATATTTAGTTATATTGTTGGTATATGCCATTATTGCCTTTAACGACAGTATTATTAAAAAACTACTATCAACGATCATTCCCAATATTATTCTGCTGCTTATCACTTCTGTTGAACTTAATTTATTATCATCTCTAAATAGAATAAGCGTCAAGGACTTGATTACAAATGATAATAGCGTAAGATTCATGACTTTGATTGTAATCCAGATTTCTCTTTGGATCTCCTTGAAAATTATAATCAAGCTGTTCAAATTCTCTGACAGTTATACAATATCAGATTGGTCTCCGATTATCACAGTATTAATATCTTCCTTTATTCTAGTATCACTTCTCCATGTACTTTCACTCAATGCGGATGATACGCAAAGAATATACATCAATTTATCATACCTGGTTATCATTATACTGAATTTCCTAATGTTTTACGTTATTTATTCACTCTTCTTCAAGAATGCTCAGATAAAGAATATGAAGGTACTATCCGTAAAAGAACAGTATATGGAACAGTATGTTAATAATGCGGAGACTCAATACGAGCTGATCAGAAAAATAAGGCACGATATAAAGGATCAACTTACCACCGTTTATGAATTGCTCACAAGTGGCAAAACCGAAGATGCTTTGGAATTTATTGAACAATCCAACGGCATTGTTAAAGCTACAATGACATTTGTTCAAACCAATAATCCAGTTGCAAATGCAATAATCAACTCTAAATTGTCTACTGCATCAACTTTAGGAATAAAGGTGTCATGTATTACGGTAAATGACTTTGTAGGTATCAATGAGCTTGATCTATGTGACTTATTGAGCAATACTTTGGAAAATGCGATCACAGCCTGTGAAGCTATGCCGCCAGATTTAAACAAGTTTATCTATTTGGAAATCAGTAAAGAAAACAACATTTATACATTTATAGTGAAAAATTCTCTAGATAAGTCTGTTATTAGCGAAAATCCAAAATTAAAAACCACAAAGAAAGATATCATAAACCATGGACTTGGCACTTCTATTATTAGGGACATAGTAAATAAATACAGTGGAAGATATGATTACTATGAAATTGACAATGCTTTCTGCTGCTCTATAATCTTAGAAACTTAACTCATATGATAGCTCGGCTTATGCCGAGTTATTTTTTTGTGCCTGAAAACTGCACAATATGCCAAAACGCTTGACGAAAGATATTTTATATTGTAAAATTCAAAAAAAGCAAGGTGAAAATTATGAATTACTTGGTATCTCAGATTGTTAATTTTATTACGGAACAAGATGTAATCAGTGATGAATCAGATGTACAAGACTTTTATAGATATGGAATAGAAATAAGTATTTCATCGTTACTTAACATAGTTCTTGTTGTAATAGCAGGTATCCTTATTCATCATATAATCGAAAGTATTGTTTTTCTTTCACTATTTATACTTATCAGATCATTCACCGGAGGCTATCATGCCGACACATACTTTAGGTGCAATCTATTGATGTGTACTACATTCATATTAACCGCTTTAGCCAATAGTATATTTTCTAATAAATTCTCCCTATTGATTATTATTGTTTTAATCTGTGTTACTGAACTGATAGTTTCTATCTTGGGTCCTATAGAGAATAAGAATAAACCAATTGATGATTCGAAAAGAATAAAGCTTAAAATAATAGGGATAGTTATAACTTTAATAATTAATTGTACCGGATTGTTTCTTTCGAGAAGTTATCTAGGTACAATGATTATATTAACAACTTTTTTAATTGCCTTGCTCATGATTGCAGCAAAGATTAAAGAGAGAGGAAGTGATTAATGTGAAAAGTTTAAAAAAACTACTAGCTGAAATGATTCAGAAGATTGCAAAACATACAGCAATTTTGGCTTGTGGAGCAGCTTCGGCATACGGTGGATATCAGACTAAAGAGCCAAAGAACATCTACAAGAGATAAGCATCAAAAAACACAATTCAAAAGATTTGCATATGAGACTATTACGATCTACAGTAGTATAGTTTTGAGCTGAATTAATCATTTTGTGCAGGAAGAAGATTGATTCAAAGGTTTTCAAAGTACTGTAATACTTGTCATAGCAAGTATAGAAATTGTCTTTTACTTTGCTTAAAGATGGCTTTTTTAGAATACAGACTTTAGGTCGGGAGTATTGCGTTTGTCTTATGATGAAAGCAATAAAAAATTTCAAGGAGGTTTTCAATATGAAACTTAAGAAGAAAATTGCGGCTATGGGTGCTGCTGTTATGATAATGGCTTCTATGAGTGCTATAGGTGCTAGTGCGTATCAAGCATCATATGAGGATAGTTATCGAATTATACTTGCATATACGTCTTATACTCCAAGCGAGACAGATTCAGTGGGAACGGTAACGAATCTTTCAACTACAAAAACAAATTACTCTGTACAGTCAACCCTTTATTACAAGACTTCTGCAGCAAAAATCGGTTCTTATACTCCTTCTGGATGGAAAAATGGTACGCTGTCCAAAGGTCAGCTTTTGAAAGCAACAACAACCCATAACCGTAATACTAGTTATAAGTATTCTGCCAGAACTCTAGTCATGAAAGATAATAGAGTTTTTAAGGATATTCAGTCTGATTACTAATATATAACCCTGAGGAGCTAAAGCTCCTGCGGCAAGCTTGCTTCGTCGCAGCCGATGAAAAGCTACGCTTACATCGGGCTTTGCTCCGAATTAAATATGCATTAAAGAAATTTTAATAAAAATCAATTGCCTTAATGGGTTTGAAGGAGGAAAGAATGTACACGCTGAAAAATCTTAGAAATATGATGAAAAATCATACCGGTATGCTGGTTCTACTTGTGATTTCTATGTTTGTTTCATTCGGGGTTTTGTTTTTCGGTGTTGGATTGTACTATCAGTACAGCAAAAATATTGAGGACGGCGAAATTGACAGCTATGCTGTCGGTTTTTCCATAAATGACATTATTACAAAAAAAAATTTTTGTGAGTTTGTGAAGAATATGCCGAATAAGCTTATGGGTGATGTTTCATATATTACCTGTTTTTCGTCCACGCAGGTAAGCGGAATTGATGAGGAAATACCTGTCGCATTCTATCTTCAGTATTCTGAAGGAAAATTTGAATATTCCGATAACGTATTTCAGCCAATGATTGATGACCTTGTAATTAAGGACGGCAGTTTTTTCACGCAGGAGCAATATTCAAACGGAGAAAAAAAGGCTGTTGTAATGGGCAGCGGAAATGTAAATCAGCCGACTTCAGCACCCGAATATACAAATTCGGTTACAGCATTCGGTCAGAGCTATGATGTTATCGGCACAATAAACCCTGCTAACAGCAGCTATTTTTTTTACAGTATCTATGTTCCGTTCAGCTCAGTCCCCGACGATACAATTATGAACGACGGGGTTTATCTTGCACTCAACAATAAAATCACTAAATCTGAATATGATGATTTTACCGCATATATCAGCGAATTTTTCAAAGATAAAATCACTCTTTATGAACCGGCATTCGACTTGGCATCAAACACTTCCTACTACATAACAGTTGTACTGATTTCGGTAATCATTGCCATTCTTTCGGCATTGAACATTTCCATTCTGTATAATTACATCATTATCAGCAGAACAAGACAACTGACCATTATGCGTATCTGCGGAGGGTTAACCTCAAATCTGAGCATATCAACCGCAAATGAGATTATTCTTATTATGCTTCCTGTAAGCATTATTTCAGCTTTGTGCTATGATAAATTTATTCTTACTGTACTTTCAGCTAAATTTCCGCTTATGAAAGCTGCATATAATCCATATGTTTACGCAGAAATAATTTTGATTTACTCTGCAATATCGTATCTTCTTAATCTGTTTTTGCTTCATCATAATCTCGGCAAAAAAATTAAGGAGGGATTGAAATGAGAATTAAGTTATACGGCAGGGTTATCGGTATCTTCCTGAAAAAGCACTCGTTTATCAATGTTTTAATAAGCCTCCAGCTGATTGCTGTTTTTGTTATCGGAATAATTATGACATCGATAATAGACGAAAAGGCTTCCTCATATGAGGCTGTCAAACCGCTGCTTAATGGCGAGGGATTGTATTGTGGTGGATATTTTTTGAAAGATAATGAAAATGGCGGACTTTTGGAAAACACAGATGAAATCAAAACTCAGCTGAAAGATGTTGATTTTATCTCGTCTGTAAACTTTGCGTCCCTGCAAACAGGCGTTGATACACAAACTAACGAGGTTAAGACCGCATATGCACTTGTATATGATGATTATTCTGCAAATCTTTTTCGCCCGACAATAGAAAAAGGTTCGTGGATAACTGATTCCAAGCAATCCGATGATATACCGCAGGCTGTAATTACCCGAAATTATCAAGGCTATAATGTTAATGATATTGCTGAATTTGAAACTGAAAATGGAACGTTGAAGGTCAGAATAATCGGTGTAATTGGTGATAATGAAAAATACCTTGGAGCAAACTCGGAATATGAATCAAATGAACCATCCTATCAGTTAATGCTTTCTACACATTTCAACTGTCTGAATGACCAGCTTAAAAACAAAGGCTTTACAAACGAGGAGATTGCTTTGAAACTCGAATCTCTTGGGTATTCAGCGGACAGCATTGTATATAATGAACCTGTATTGTTTTTTACAGATAAGGAGTGGAATAAAACCGATTTGGATTCAGTAATGTCAGACTCCCTTTTTATAAAGTACAACCGGAATATTTCCGATAATGAAAAGCTTTACAACAGAAAATATATCAACGAGAATCTTTCTGTATTATCATTTGCGATACAGTTTTCTCAGTTGAACAACAACAGTCAGACCATTGTTTATAGAGAGTTGTACACATTGATGCCAATAATGTGTGCAATATACCTGCTTGTACTGATTGCGTCAGTGAGCGTTAATGCGATTAACTGCAAAAATAATATAAGAAACGAAGCCATACTGTATTTGGGTGGTGCAAAAAGAAAACAGTTGCTTACAATCAATGTAATTTACAATGGGCTGATTTGCATTGTGTCTTTGATAATTTCAATAGCAGGATCGTTGATTTTCTACAAGGCAGGATTGTTCAGCAAAACAGTAATTACATTGGGCTGGAAACAGATCACCATTTGCCTGATTGTGTGTGCTGTATATATCTTGGTATCCTGTATCATTTTCTGCATTATCCTCACACCAAAGGCTATAAAAAAAGCAATAATATTATCGGAGGAATAGTAATGGTAAAACTTAATAACATAGTAAAAATATATAATTCAAAGAAAGCCAACGAATTCAAGGCTCTCCACGGTGTTTCGGCAGAAATTCGGGACGGTGAGCTTATTGCGATTATCGGAAAATCGGGTGCAGGAAAATCAACGCTTCTGCATATTTTAGCCTGCATTGACAACTATCAGGAGGGCGAATACTACATTGATGATGTGCTTGTGAAAGACCTTTCCGAAAGTCAGTATGCAAAAATCAGAAACGAGAAAATCGGGATGGTTATGCAGGATTTTGCACTGGTTGAGGATTTCACGGCACTGGAAAACGTGATGATACCGCTGAATTTTTCCAAAAAGAAAGTCAGTGACAAGAAAGAAAAAGCCCTTGCGGCACTGAAATCGGTAGGCATTGAGGAGCTTGCCAAAAAGCTATGCAGCAAACTTTCGGGCGGACAGAAGCAGCGTGTGGCAATTGCCAGAGCGATAGTCAATGAACCGTCAATGATTTTGGCGGACGAACCGACGGGAGCACTGGACACAAAGACTTCCGCTGAGATTATGGAGCTTTTCAAGTCCCTGAACAAACAGGGCAGGACGGTTGTTATAGTTACCCACGACCCGAAGATTGCGGAGCAATGCGGCAGGGTTATTGAGATTAGTGACGGGAATATTGTTACAGCAAAATAAATTGTGGAGTGAAAACAATGAAAATTACCGATTATGTAGATCTGTTCTATCCGTCGGCGGAGGCTGAGGAGTATGCAAAAAAGCGGCAGAAAAAATATGAAAATTATCCGCAGGATTTTATGGTCAATCTTGAAACGGATAACATAGCAAAACTTATTGCACCTATGAATTTTGCTGTCGCAACATCTAAAATGAAAGAGTTTACAGATGACATTGAAACCCTTGATTACAGGCTGGATTGTCTTGAGGACTTTATGAATGTCCCCGAACTTAACGGCAGATTTCGACAGCTGATAAATGAACTCGCAGGAAACAGAATTGACTTTTCAGATGTTGATTGTGTCAACTCGTTTATGCAGATTAAGACCCATATGGACAGCCTTGAAGAATTTCTCGGCTGCATTGAAAACATCAACAGGTTCTTTGCAAAGTATAATCACGCAATTAAGTCGGTAGCGGTAAAAAGGCTTGCACAGTTTTTTGAAAAACTGCCAAAAAGCGAGAACATTTTCGAAATAGCATACAGCATTTCACAGCTGAAAGATACCTTTTCAAAAACCATACGGAGCGTAAAAATCGGTGTTAATTTTGATTCGGCTATGAATCCCGACAGTGCAGGACTGCTTGAAATCGGATATGACAAAATTTATCCCAAGGGAAATATTCTTGAAAAGCTTGTGTTCAAAAGTTTTGCAGGCAGAGAGCAGTTTATTGGCGAGGAGCATTTCAACTCGGCAACAAGGCACACTCCCATTGATATAGACACTGCCCTTTTCCGTGAACTGAGCAAATACACAAAGGAGTTCGCCCTGCGGATTGCCGCAGCACTTAAAAGCTATCGTTCCTCGGTTTTTTCAGACCTTTCGGAGCTGGAATCACAGCTTGACTTCTATGGCGGAGCGGCACAGTTTATATCAAGTGTTAGGGCAAGGGGAATGAAAATGTGCCGACCGAAATTTCTCCCCTCTGAGAAGCGTGTTACAAGGCTGAAAAACGTCTTTGACCTCAACTTCTACAGGCAGCTTGTTACGCAAAATCCGCAGGAAATTCTGACCGAAAAAATTGTTGCAAACGATATTGATATGTCAGATTACGCACGGTTTTATATGGTGACGGGAGCAAACAACGGCGGAAAAACCACTTTCGCAAGAGCGGTGGGAGTATGTCATTTAATGGCACAAATGGGATTGTACGTTCCTGTTGGAAGCTTAAGATTTCCACTTTCATATAAATCATTTACAATGGATTTATCTATGTCAATTCTAACTAATTCTTGACCTGCCCATTTATCGGTCTCTATACCTAGTCCTTCTTCTATAATGCCAATATCACCATTAGCTACAATAAGCAATTGATCCATTTGATTGCTTGGTGCAATAAAGCGTTGCCCTCCCGCACCAAGTAAACTATCTGGATCACTATAATACAAATCATAATCTCTCTTTGTAACTAAAAAAGAAGCTCCATATTCTAAAAAATCATTATTCACTTCACTCATAATACACTCACCCCATAATCTTTTTTTAAGACATTATCTATACGAATTATGTAATCCCATAATCCATTTTTTTTGTTAATCCCCATCCACTCTTTACAATTACGTAGAGATGATTCATTGTTTATCAAGGTACTTTTTAATGTCTTTAAAAGGGTATCATCAATCATTTTAAACGGTGCTGGATATTTAGAATGTTCATTGAAAATTTGATTCCAACAAGCCATATATGCACACCAAACTTGAATAGGTGTACTATTTAGTGTCATAATTGCTTTACGGAATTTCTTGATAATTACTTCATCATTTGTAGTCAAATATAACTCATATATTCCTTTTTCTACAATGCGTCCGAAATCTGTAGGAATATTAATAGGTATATCCCTGTTTCCCATAACTGAATATCCTTTTTCTCCGCAAAGAAATTCAGCAACCTCATCATTCTCAAATGCTTTTCTTGTAAGTTCAAGCAATTCTTCGTTTGTAATCTGTTTTTGCAATTTCATGACATTTCCTTTCTCATCAAGCGACGAATAAAAATTATTTTTTTATATTTCACAAAAACCATCTACGGTATATGTTTCTTCGTCAGATAGTTTTATCATTGTTTCTTCTACTTTTGTCATATCATTGTCTAGTTTTAATATAATCTCAAAACTTGTATCAATATTAATCGACGTTTTATTTTCCTCCAAAATTAAGATCTATAATATTTAGATGCCCATAATTAAAAGAAAGAGTCAGCCACTTTTTATCAATTAAATATAAATATGAGCTAAAGTGACTTGAATCTTCATGATTGTCTGTCGGTTCACCAAACATTTGATTTATTTCTGCTTCTGTACTCTCAAAGGTTATTCCGCCTATTGAAATATTATCAATCGTATCCTGCCTTTTAAAAGCACTCGCAGTAAAGCTTATACAAATAATATCATTATCACTATAATCATTATCGTCTGCTGCACAATGCATTGTGACCGTATCCAGCAATTTACCGTCATATAACAATCCTCAGCTTCTAAGTTCGGTTTTCTCCTCATATATCATGCTTTCATCCCAAAAAGAAAAACCCTCACCCAAATCATCCAGCGAGCATGGAAATGAAAAAGTTTTATCGGCCCTGTGAAAAAATCTCTGTGAATTCAACAACAGTGATAAAAAACGATATTGTGGAGCGGCTTGAAAAACAGCCGCTCATTTTTTTACAGTATACAATAAATACCGTAATTTGTCAAGGTTCTTCAACAGTCAGTCTGCTGGAATGGAGCGTAGCGGAATGGAAGCAGACTGACTGTGCCGGCTCAGCTTAGCCTGTCGAGATACATGATCTCCAGCTCGCCAAGAACTATGCCCCAGTTCCTCAGCGGCATAGTCCATTTTTTCGCTATTTCATGAGTTGCAAGATACAGTGCCTTTAACAGCGCCGTATCGCTGGGAAACACGCTTCTCTGTTTGTTCAGACGACGATAGCCGCTGTTAAGGCTTTCGATCGCATTGGTGGTGTAAATGACCTTTCTCACATCAGCGGAAAACTTGAAGATCGGTGAGATCACATCCCAGTTTTTGTACCAGCTCTTCATGGCGTTTGGATAATCTTTCTCCCACTTCTCCGTCACACGCTCAAGCCGTTCAAGTGCAGCGTCCTCAGACGGCGCCTGGTAAATTGTTTTCAGATCATTAGCAAATTCTTTCTTGCTTTTTTCGCCAACGTATTTCAGCATATTTCGCACCTGATGAACGATACAACGCTGTAATTCTGTCTGCGGAAATGCCGCTGATACGGCGCTCCTTTCATACCCGAAAGACCATCGGCACATATCACGAGGACGTCCTTTACACCACGATTTTTCAGCTCGTTCAGAACGCCAAGCCAGTACTTTGCACTCTCGTTTTCACCGATATGTATGGACAGCACTTCTTTGTGACCTGTCAAGCTTACTGCAAGGATTACATATGCTGCAAGCTTTTTTCTATCCGTTTTATTGTACAGAAAGATGTACAGCATCAATAAATACAATGGGGTAAACCTCGTCAAGAGGACGTTTCTGCCAGTCTTCTATCTGCGGAAGGAGACGGTCTGTGATATCGGATACCATCGCTGACTTCAAAGCCGTAGATCTCCTCGATCGTTTCGCTTATCTGGCGAGTTGTCATGCCCTTTGCGTACAGCGATATTATCTTCTGTTCGATACCTGAAATATCCTTATGACGCTTTTTTACAACCTTTGGCTCGAATGTTCCGTCTCGATCCTGTGGTACTTCAATTTCTGTTTCACCTAAATTTCCACGTATCTTCTTGGTTTTCCTACCATTATGGTAATTGGAGTTGTCCGAGCGTTCATATGAACTGTACCCTAAGTGTTCATCCAGCTCTGCCTCAAGCATTTCCTGTATCGTGCCGCCCATCAGATCCCTGAGAGCATCCTCAATATCTTTTGCTGTCCTGATATCATACTCCTCGATCAGCTCTGCGATGATATTCTTCTTCCCCTCGCTCATTGGTTCTCTTTTTCTTCTTGCCATAAAAAATCAGCCTCCTGTGTTATTTATATTTTACCATAGTTGACTGCGTTTTTACAGACTTTTTTTCGGTGGGTCTCAGCTCTTTTATTATACACTACTTTGGAGATTTACACAACATATGGGGAAAAACCTATCTTTTCTTTGAATATAGCTTTTAAGATATTTCTTAGTTAGTCATATTTTGTTCTTCTCTGATGCCAATTCCTGACTTTCTCTTTTGTATCATTTTTCTGAGCTTTCTATCAGTTTGTATTTTTAAAGAACACTGCTTCTGCGAATAATTATCCTCAATACAGCGACTTAAATTCACAAACAATCCCATAACAGTATTTCTAAGCAGCATATTTTCAAAATCATCAATATTGTTAAGCATATTCTGAACGTACTCATTACCATCATTTGCGGACTTTGTGAGCCACTCCACAGCCTTTTCCTTATCCTTTTCAAGTTCATCTGCTCCGAAAAGATAAAGCCTGCCGAGCTGATAGCTTGACCACATATTCTTATCAGCGGATTTTTCAAAGTAATCTACCGCCTTTTGAATATCATACTTTTCTTCCTGCAAATACAACTTCCCAAAAGCATACTGTGTGAATTCGTTATCCTCTGCAAGCAGCAAATATTTCTCTGCTCTTTCTAAATCCTGCGTGACAATTTCACCTTTCAAATAAAACTGACCCAACTGAAAACAAGCAAAACTGTCACCCTTATCTGCACATTCTGTCAACATAAATAGTCCTTTTTCAATATCTTGTGAAAAATATTCACCCGAAATATATTCCAATGCAAAAAAACGCTTTGCATTGGAATTTTTAAGTTTCATTGCTTTTTCAATACACTCCAAACCCTTATTTAAATCAGCCTCAATGTATTTTCCTTGAATTAATGTTTTGCCATATTCATACAGACCATTCTTGTTATTCATCTCAGCGGAACGTTTGAAGTAATCAATGGCTTTTGAAATATCAGCTTCCGTTCCAAGTCCGTTTTTGTACATAACTCCAATTTTATAAAATAGGTTATCGTCCGCCTGATCTTTGCTTTCAAGTTCAAGGAAACCAGATAATGCAGCTTTGTAATATCTCTGTGCGGTTTCATTATTCTCAGCAACATATTCACCCTTGCTGTACATCTGTGCAACAGCATAAGAAGCATACGGCTGACCCTGAGAAGCCGATTTCTGATACCACAAAAACGCCTGCGACAAATCTTTTTCCACGCTGTTGCCATAATAGTATAGGTTAGCGAGACTGTATTGTGCGAATTTGTGGCCCTCCTGAGATGACTTCAAAAACCATTGAAACGCTTTTTCATAATCCTGTTCTGTGCCTAACCCATAGCAATGCATTTTACCAATGCGATACCAAACGTAAGAACGCATATCCGCAGGTTTCATGACCTGTCCCTTGAATTTAGGTTCGTATGGGAACATATAGTCCGAATCCGGCTCTATCTCCATAAATCCCTGCAATGCCTCTTGGTAGAATGCGAATGATTTTTCTTCGTCTTTTGCGCCAAGCTTGTCGGTGGAATACAATTTTCCTAAATCGTGAATAGCAAGGACATTGCCTGACTTTGATTCGGAGAGCAAGAGCTGTTCCGCCTTTTTGAAATCTTCAAGCTTTGATTGCTTGTTGTAAATAATCTTACAAGCTTCTTTGTATGCTGTACTCCATTTGAGATAGTATTTACTTTGAGGTTCATAATCTTCAATATCGACTGTTACCTCATTTTCATTGCTCCAAATGAAATCTTCGGCGGTCGGCTCGTCGTTATCCGAAAATGTTACTTTATCATTTTCGGATTGCTCAGATTCATCAAACTTCAGAAGAATATCAACATAAAAGTCATCATTCGCAAATTGTTCTGTTGGTTCGGGTTCTTCAATTTCTACATCAATGACAGGATAATTCATGTCAAGCACAGTTCTGATTATCATATTCCGCACAGGCTGAAAAACTTTGTTATCAACCAATGGCGGCAGTTCTTTTTCCTTTTGCGTATAGCTCTTGTATTTCAAGCTCTCCAAACTGCACCATTTTTCATAAAGCTGACGGATATTATTGTCTTTTGCAAGTTCTGAAAAAATACTGTTGACCGTTTCTTTGACATCAGGCGGAAGGTACCCATATACTTTTTTGCCTTTAACATTCTGTAACTGAGAATATAGTTTGCGGATAAGATTTTCAAGCTGCGGATTTTCAAAACCGCCTTGCTGAACTTTTCTGACAATACTTTTAAACTCCGTTTTTGATACAGCTTTCAATTCGTTACGGCTTAACGTCTGCTCCTGATATATGGACTGCAAATCGTCCTTAAATATATCGTTTGCAAAAGCTGAACGAATCTTATTAATTCCCTCGTTTGTTAAGAATCCTTCCTTTGTATTTTCGGAATAAACAAGCAGATGAATATGCGGATGATGAGTAGTGTCATGAAATGCGGCGTACCATTTTAAATTGCATAATGAAATTTTCTGATTTTTTGCAATATCTGAAATGTGACGCATAACAAGCTGCCGCCACGCTTCCGAATTATCGTAACCAAGTCTAATTGCATCTTCACGACGAAGTGAAATTACGTGGGACCAGACATTGCCTTTGTGATTTGCTATTTCGTTAGCTACCCTGTCAAGAATTATCGGTTCATCTTTTTCATTGAAAAGACCATGAGAACCTCTTTTCTGAACTCCCGGACGCATAGCCATGTAACCGACAAAATTCTGACGATTACCAATGACGTCAGCGTTACGCTCAATGATCGTACTGATTAGTTCCGAAGCGTTTTCTACAGTAGGGTTCACAGTGTAGTCCTCATATTCCAAATATTTTTTAGCTTCGGGAAAATCTGAAAGCAGATCGTTTAAAAGCTGTTCTTGATTCTTTGTAGCGTTATCATTTCTATCCATAATGTTTTGGTCACGGACTTCAACTGTTTCACGGGTTGCGATGTACTTTGTGTAGTTTCTGCGCTTGTTTTTACTTTTCTGTGTACCGCTTTTTAGGTAGCGGCTTGTTACGATAATTTGAGATAAAGTCATAACATATCACCCCCATTTTTATGTGATTTAATCTAACCGTTGATACCTCACAGCCTTCTCAAAATTAATAACACCGTTAATGCGTTTAACCTCATCTATACACATAGCCCTCAGTTTAATCATCGTATCATCATCAATCTCATGTACCGCCGCAAGCATATGAGTAACTGCACCAAGTTCAACTGCAATTTTAAATAAGGCACGGGACAACCTCTGTTCCGTGCCTTTGACTATTCCTTCCGCCATTGCCGTTAGCTGCGGGGCAATAAATTCCGTTGCCGTATGCTCCTTGTTCAAAAGATACCCGCAATAAAAACGCACAGCCTTTTCAATAAATTCCGAGCGTGATTTACAATTATCGTGCTTAAAAAGAGTGTCCACTATTTCCAAAGTTTCGGGAAAAATCTTTAGTCCAAATCTTTGCTTTTTATACTCAGATGTGACCTCGCAAACCTCTGTTTTTTCGGCTTTTTCTTCTGTATTTTTAATTTTATCCGACTGCAATTTGCAAAACCTCCATTCTATGCGACTGCACGTCAAAGTTTTCAAAACTCCGCAAATTCGGCGAGCTTTGCTCGACGATGTGTCTGTTTGGTCGCTTCAAGCGACCAAACTTTAACCTGCAATATAATATTTAAGCCAATCCTATTGGCTTTGCCCTCATAAACCCACCCAAAATCATCTGATTTCCGCCATTCTCAAACTCTGCGACAAATGCCCGCAAAGCCGTTCAACCCCTCCTATGGTAAACTTACCCCACCGACCGCCAAAACTCGCCACACGGGGCAACGTGGTGCGAACTGCGGCGAGTTACTGCTCAGACTGCTTTTCCGTTTCGGCAGGCAAGAAGTTTCTCGGCTTTCTTGCAGGCTTTTTTGCCGACATCATGTCAATGAAATCACGGACGTTCTGCGGCACATTTTTCTGATACAAGCCGTCAATGCACTTGTCGATTTCATCCGAAAGCTTAATATTTTTCTGCTCCAAATACATTTCCAGAGCCGCTAATTTTTCATCACTAATTGTTATCGCAACTGATTTTTTCATTCGCTGTCACCTCCGTTTTCATCAATTTTATCCTGCACTTCCTGCGGATAGTCAACGCCCTCATAGGTACACCAGCTTACCCAACCGCCGTTTGAAACGAGGTCTTTTGTCACATATCCTGCTGATTCGGAACAGTAAATCACCTCGCCGTCACCGACATATATCCCATGCTGACTGCCGTCAAACAGTCCTATACCTGCGACCTCAGGCATGGTATCAAGACTGCCTTGCTCGGTGAAAACAAGCGTCTGAAACTGATTTCCAAACGACTTTTCATCGGGATTGTAATTCAGATATCCAAGCATAAGTCCTGCATTATCGCAGTATCTGATGCGGTCAACATCGTCACGATTCCCGATTGCACCCGACTTAAATCCCCAGCCTGAGATGTACGCATTCTCCGCCCAAGCCGCAAGATCGGCGCAGTTCTTTGTGCTTTCATCGCTGAACATATACCCGTTGATCGTAGAATTCATCACCCAAGTGTAGGTTCTCATAAATTCGTCATAGCCGATCTCCAAGCCGTAAGTTGAATTTATCGCAGTTATCAAATCGCTGTCATTCGGAGCAACAGCAAACAGGTTGGCATAGGATTCCGCATTGAAATTTTGCACGTCACCGAAGTATGACATATATATCAGCTGTGCTTTTATGGTCTGAGAGCGAACTCCTGCGCCACTCATGGCGTCCTCGATTTCCTGACCGCTGTTTTGAATTTCGGTTATTTTCGCCTGCTGTTCGCTGTCAAGGCTTTCAAACAAAGCCGAATCGCTGAACATTTCAGCGTTAATTTCAGGTTGCTCGATTTCCATACTGCCCATGCTCGAAAGCACAGCTACGGGCAGGCACATTAAGCCAATAAATCCAACGGCGATACTCCCGATCAACACAAACAGCTTTCCTCGTTTCTTTTCGTCGCCCAGAATATATATCGCTATCTTTTTCAGAGCTGCCGCAACTGTTGCAGACATTACCGACCACCACCGTTTCCAAACAACACAGCCTTGTACTGCGGAGCGATGACCTGTAACAGATACCTCTCATTTCCGCACCTGTAAAGGCAAGTACCACGTTCGGGATACTTAATCAAAGCATATTCCGACTCCTCCAACTGCAGGGTGTCAATGAATGCAGTCGGCGAAATATTACCGGGGTTGAACAGAAAATGGTGAGACGGAATACTGAACAGCGGCTTGGTGAACTCCTTGATCTCAGGCAGCAGGAAGTCCTCGATATTCTGACTTGCCAGAATAAACGAGGACTCCTTTTTACGAACACGTTTCATGCCGTTGCGGATATATTCGATCGCCGTCATATTTGTGAGGAACAAATACAGCTCGTCTACTGCGGCAACTGTATTTCCTCTGCCCAAAAGCTGATTGCTCATGTAGCTGAGAATGTTAAACAGCAGAGTATCCTTAAGCCTTTTGTTTGTGTCCATAAGACCTTTCACTCCGAAACAGATAAGCTCGCTGTCATTGATGTTGGTGTGACCGTTGAAATATTTTGACTCCGCACCCTTGCACATGGAGTGCAGTCCCAGACAGATATTCTGTAACATTTCTTCGGTGTATAGGTGCTTTTTCTCGTTATCAAACGCCATGAATTCCTTTTCAATAAGTTCGTAGAGGTCTGACATCACGGGATAGTCATCACTGTTAAGCGTATTGAAATCGGTAAAATCATCAATTCCGAATCTTGCGTACAGCTTCATAAGCATGATTTCAATTGTGTCAATTTCAGCGTCTGTGAAGTCCTTGTATGCTCTGAAAAAGTCTTTTAGATAGCTGATGTGCTGACTTAAACGGGTTACTTTTCGGAATGTTTCAGGGCTGTCATCGGTTTCCTTTTCTTGATTTCCAAAGCGAGAATTTTCCGACCAAGCTTTAGGTTCAAGCGGATTGATCATAAACTCGCCCGACATCATATCAATGTATGTGCCGCCGAGATTTGAACACAAGTCCTCGTACTCATGCTCAGGGTCTAAAACCAACACACTTTTGCCTGCCTCACGCTGATTGCACAGCAAAAGTTTCATAAGATACGACTTGCCCTGACCGCTGTTGCCAAGAATTAAAATATTGGAATTTGTCTTGTCCTCGGTACGCTTGTCAAAGTCAACAAGCACGTTGCTGCCGTACTTATCTCTGCCGATATAGAAGCCGTTTTCGTCCGTTTTTCCGCTGTAATTCAAAGGATAAAGATTAGCAACACTTGAAGCAGGAAGAACACGCTCAAACTGGCTTGCGAATACATTATTGCCCGTCGGCAAAACCGATAAAAAGCCCTCTTTCTGACGGAGCAAAAGCCTGTCTACAGATATTTTTGAACGTGTTAATTCCATCGAAATGTCGGCTTGCAGTTCCTTTAATTTATCTTCCGAGCTTGCTTTTAATTCAATAAACACAGCCGTATGCAGCAGCGGTTCTTTGTTTCGGCGAAGTTCTGACAGCAGTTCTACCACATCGTTGATATTATCCTGAGCCTTGATGCTCTCGTTTACATCGTTTGTGGTGGTCATCATATGATTTTTCCGCATTGCCTGCTGAACGATTTTTCGTTGTTCCATACTTGTCACAAGGCGGTTGTAAATGCGAAGCGTTACTCCGTTCCTGTCTGCAAGGTGAGCGAGGATAGCCGTTTCTTCTGTTGAAGTCGGATATTCCGTTACCGCCCAGCAGGACTTGTAGAAGTTTCCGCAGATATAGTGGTCGGTGTAGAACCTGATTATTCCCGGAACAATGCGGTCAAAAAAGTCCTTTGTGCTGATAATTTCAAGTTGTTCGTCCGTCAGTTTTTTCTTTTTTCGTAAATTAATTCTCATGCAATTCCTCCAAATTAAATTCCGTTTCTCCCTCAATATCAGGGATTCCCTCGCCCGATATGCTCGTTCCGAAGTAAAGCGCAAGCATACGCTTTATCTCAGGTTTGGACATTCGACGAGCCGTAAAGCCATGTTCTGAGATTGCTTTGTCAACACGATTAAGCGTGCTGAATATCTGCTCGTCCTTTTCACGCCTGAACCGTACCGCAAACATAAACTGTCTTGCCGAGGACATCTCCACCTGGATCTCGTCAAGAAAATCATAGTCCGCCTGCAAAAGTTTTCGCACATCTTCGTTCTGCTCGGTCTGCAAACGCTTTTTGACGTACACCTTGTTGGTATCGAAACACTCACAGGAATCCAGAGCAAGAATTTCAAGGTCGGGTATGGTGCTTAACAGCATCATCAGATGATGTATCTTCACGTCAATATTAGCCGCTGAAAGCACTGAAATATTGGTGGGTTCTACGCTGAAAAATGCTATTTCGGCCTTGTCGGTTTTCACTCCGAAACGTGAAAAACGTTCAAAGCCGATAAGACCCTGAACGCTGTTTTTGTTCTTTGTCATTTAATTTTCCCTCCAAAAATACAATTGCTGCGATGTCAGAAAGAACTTCGCAGCATTAAAAATATAGTCCATAATCGCCGTTTCGTCAACTCGAAGCGAGAGAAACGCAAAGCAGGCGGTCGCCGCAAAAGGCAGGACGTTCCACAGATTCACAAGCACAATTACCGACAGAATTATTCCGCCGCAGATTATGATAAAATCACGAACATTCCAGAACCACAGCTTTACGTTGGCTCTCAGGTTTTCGGGGTAGATGTAGGTTTTCAATTTTTTCACACTCCATTTTTTCACATAAAAAAACAGCCAAGCTTTTGCTTGACTGTGCTCAATAATATTTTGTTGTAACTGTTCGACAAACTGTAATTTGACGCTCTATTAATGCTATAAAACCCAATCAATAGCATTCTTTACAAGTTTGACAAATGGTTCACAGGTCAGATTTTGGGTATTGTGTGCAGGAACGATACAGCAGATTTTTCCCTTGCCATAGGTGTGAATCCATACAGCAGGCTGAACGCCGTTCTTTGAAACGGTTTCTGCAAGAATCGTTGTATCAGCATTCGGAATCATTTTCATTACATAATGTTCGTCAAAATCAGGGAATGTGAATTTGCCAATGCCTTCAATAATCGGATGTTCTGCTATCGGTTTTACAGTAAGCGGACATTGTTCGGGATGAGTGATAAAGTTACTTCTTACAACATTTGTGAGGATTGCGTGATTTTCTGGGTAATCAGTAAGTGATGCGTGAAACATAATCGTTCCCATACCATTCTGAACATCATTCAGAAATTTCTCCGTCCATTTTTCATCACACCAGATTGGAGTAGGAATCTGATCATTTTCAATAGGATCTTTGAAAGACAAAAACAAATCAAACTGCCCGTTGAAATAATCATTTGGCTTCTTTGTGAATGTTACTTCATAATCTGCGTTAAAAAGATAGTCCATCATAGGCTTGATGGAATCATCGTGATGCCAGTAATCGTGTACCAAAACAAATACTTTTTTACTCATAAGTCATACGTCCTTTCATCACCATTTTATGGCTACGTTTCTGTGAATTCTCGTTTTTTAGATGTGCGTTAAATTCCGATTTGTCGCTCAATTTTAAAAAGTAAACTAATAAAAGTATATCACAAACCTCACTGTCTGTCAAACCAATATTTATTTACGCTTTCCCCTTAATCAAACCGACAGCCTTAGCCCCCATAGAAACAGTATGACTAACACTCATCATATTGACCCTGACGCTCGTATCCAATCCATACATCTGCGCAATCCTCGGAACTTCCGTTGCCGACAAGCAAATTCCCACCGCAAGCAGAGCGTGCTGAGTGTAGGTCAGCAGTCCGAGATAGAGTATCGTTGTCTGCAAAAACGCCGTCAGACAGGTGGCAATAACTTGTTTGCACCAGCTGTAAAAACCGTCCGTGTAACCTCTCGGAATGCCAAAAAGATACAGACTTCCCACAGCAATCTGACACAGCATGATGCCGCCACGCTTGATGTTTGAAAACACAACTTTCACTGTACAATAGCCGAAAAGTATGATAAAAAACAGGCTGAACAGACTTACGTCCATCGCCAGTGCCATAATCACGGTCAGCCCCGAATCAGCTACTGTCGTTGTTGTTCCCGATATGAAATTTCCAAGCAAATCGCTTGAAAATGTACCCTGCAAATTAACGCAAAACGAGTAAAGTCTTTGCGGAACAACAGTAACCAAACTTGCCGCCATAAAGCCTTTCAGCACATTCAGACAAGTGTTTTTGATGTTCGCCTGACCAGATTCATAGGCTATCGCCGTGTCAAATACCGCTACGATAAGTCCGCAGACAAACAGCATCCATGCGAGACTGTGGAACAATGCTATGAACGACTGCACCCACGACAGAGCGAAAATACTGCTTGTGCTTGCATTGATAAATTCAAAAAGATCGGCTACTGCGCCGTAAATGAGGTTGAAAAGCCACTCAAACATAATATTCCATATCTCGTCGGTAATTGCGTCTACCGCAGAACCTACCGTGTTATCCCAAAGGCTTGATATTCCGTCGCCTATCCAGTCAATGGCGTCGCCGATCCAATCAAACATCCGCACCACCTCCTGCCTTTGTTATCTCGCCCTTTACTCTGTACAGCGAGCTGCGGCGTCCTCCTTGGATATGATAGCGAGGTATCCGTTCTAACAATCCACGGTTTTCAAGTTCCGTAAATGCACGATACACCGTGCTTTTGTGTATACTCAAATCTTCTGCTATCCTGCGCACAGAGGGAAAACATTCTCCGTTTTTATCCGCACGGTTTGCAAGATAACAGTACACAGCCACAGCCTTGTGGCTCAGACCTAAATCGTAAATTCTTCTCGGTAATATCAATTTGCATCAGCCTCCTCACGTTTTAATTTTCGCTTTTCTCATCGGAAATTCATCAAATTCTTCATCATCGACAGACACTTCAATTTCCGCAGCAACAGCTTTTTTCTGCGGATATTTAACCTCCACATCTCTGATTAATTCATCACGATTTTTGTAACAAACCTGCCTTGCTGTTTTATCAGGGAGACAGTATTCTTCCTCAAATTTAATCCCCCATTTAAAGAACAATTTCAGCTTTGAAATCATCGGGTGTGTTCCTGTTTTCATTACGATAAATTGACCTTTTGGCATAGATTTGAGTTCGTCCACAGTCATAAGCGGTCTGCCTATCATCTGAAGTGACTGTGATTTTTCCTTTCCGCACGACACAGAACCTGACAATACAGTTTGCTCTCCCAACGCTTTTGACAGTACTTCCGCTGATTGAGAATTTGGCGCAAAACCTCCGAACACGGTAAGCTGAGTGTTGTCGGTGATTATCTCCATGCCCTGTTTTCCGTAGTTCTGTTCAAGCTGTGCAAAGGACTGAATTATCGCAACGATTGATATTTTTCTTGAACGTCCTGCCGAGAACATTGCTTCAGCACCCTCTATCTTAGGAAAAGTTCCGAACTCGTCGCAGTAAAACATAACTCTGTTTTTAAGCTTTCCGCCGTTTTCATCTGCAATGACTAATATCTCACGGTATAGCTGTTGGATAAGCAGACTGACCATAAAGTACTTGCTTGTATCTTCTTCGGGCAGAACAATAAAGATAGCAGACTTTTCATTGCAGAACTTCTCGGCGTCTATCGCCGTTCCAAAGCACAGCATTTGTTCAAGTTCAGAATCAAGAAAACTGTTTAATCGTGATAATGCCGTACTCATTACAGACAGCATTGACTGATCGGAAGCGTTGAGCGCCGCTCCTGCAAGCCATTTGGCTTTGTGTTCGCTTGGGAGCTTGTCCATAAGCTTTGTAAAATACATCTTAGGCTTTGCTTTCGGCGCAGGCTGATACTTTGCAAGCAAGTCTTGGATCAGCTTAAAAACTGAGACAATAAGCCTTTCGTTTTTGTCGCCAAACTCCGCTAAAAGCAGGATAACCGAGGCAAGAAGTCCTTCCGCTGCGTCATAGAAAAATGCGTTCTGACCGTAGCTTGAGCTGTCACCTCCGCCGATATTGATAATTGTCTTTGCTGTTATCTTTGCATACTTTTCCGCTTTTGCTTTCGCAGATAAATTGCTTTTATCCGCCAGATATTCGTCCATATACTTGTTGACAAGATGCAGAATGTTGTTCTCATCACTTCGTGTCGGATTTCTCAGATCAAGCACAGAAACATTGTAGCCATAGTGCTTGCTTGCGATAGTGCCATAATTTCGTGCTATGTCGCCCTTTGTATCTGTGCTGACAAAGGACATTCCGCTTGCACAGGCAAGCTCTATATTTGGATACAAGAAGTAGGCTGTTTTTTCCACGCCTGCGGCGCCTACCATAAGAGTATGAACATCGCCCGTGTCTACAAGCGCAACAGTCTTTTTGCCCGAACCTCTGCACCCAACCACCGTTCCTTGAACAGTCGGAAGAGCCACGCCTTTACGCCATTTCTCAGGCTCAAATGGCAAAGGGATAAAAGTCTGCTTTATCTCCGATTTAGTCGCCCACCTCGCAGTTCCATGCTGACCGTCACCGATCTTTTTAGCCTTTATTCCGTTAAGTGACTTATTGTCAAGTAAATTTACCAATACTGCAAAAACAACAAAAATCACAACCAAAATTCCAATTAAAATCATTTGTTTTTCACTCAAAATTTCACTTCCAATCACCATAAAATACTCTTTCTTCTGTATTTAAATAACATAGTTAGTTTGTTATCTTCAAGGTATTGCGCTGTGAGGCGGAGGGTATCGCATTACCCGAACTCCATACACGGTTCGGGTTCAGAAATGATATCTATATCCTCGCACTGCTCCTGAATCGGTACACTTAAAGCTTTCTCAACCGACAATCTGACAGCACTATCCGCAAGCCGATACAGCAATTTGGCAGTCTGTACTGACTGTTCACGGGTACGGGCTGTCTGTTTAAGATCACGCAAAACCTCATGCACACAATCCTGCAAATTCCTTTGTTTTTGCGCCTTTTTGCCCTTGTCGGTGTAAGGCTTGTAACTACTCCCAAGCTTGCCTTGAAGCCTTTCAAACGCTTGATATTCGCTGTTTATTTGTTCGGTTTTGGGCATAAAAAATGCAGAGCCTGCCAAAGCATACTCAGCCAGATATTTGTATTGTCTGTTTTTTAACGTTGCATAGATCTGCGAGGTCAGCTTATCGGGACGGCATTTCAGATACCCAAGTTCACTCACTTCTTTCAGATATTCTTCCTTTCGCTTATGAGGAACAGCAGGCAAAAATTCCGCTCCGTTTTTTGCCTTTAAAATTTCGTTCCAATCTTTGAATTTAGGTGCAAGCCATTTAACGTTTGGATATCCGTTTTCTGTGAGTATATCCCGAAGTCTGTCAACAGCCTCGATTCCGCCCTCATCATTATCCACGCAAAGCACAATTTCATTGATGTTTGAGTGATTCTTTAACGCTGTTAAAACGGCATTTTCATAAACACCGTTCATGGCAATGTAGCTGTTTTTCTGCCAATCTTTCGGGTACAGTGTAAGAAAACTCATCATATCAATGGGAGCTTCAAAGACATAAAGTCGTTCATTTTCTCCGAAATGTGCAAAGCTGTAACGAGTGTCTGAACCCTCGCAGGTAATGCGAAAAGTTTTCCCGAAAGAATTGGTTGAACGCTTGCTTGCCTGTCTTGGAACTCCGTTTTCATCAAGCCCTACAAACACTGCATTGTGGTGCTGTTTGTCCTCATAAAGCGTATGCTGCTTTGCAAAATAGCTGATAATTTCGGGTTTAATGAACCGCTGCTTTATGAGGTAGGCAAACACTCTGTGCATATTTTCATTGGATTTGGGAAGCTTGAATTCTTTCGTTTTTTCTTCATGCACAACAGCTTTTGGAGGAGCGTGAGAGAGGAAAGTTATCGTCTGTCCTAACAATTCCTGCACCGCCGTCTGAAAATCCATATCATAGAATTCCTGCATAAATTTTATTGCTCCGCCGCCAACCTGATTTTTGTGGTCAAACCACCTTGAACCCGACATTGTGATGCTATCATGCTTGCCCGAACCGTCGTAGTAAATGAGTTTATGCTCTCTGCCGACACGTTCCAGTTTTTCGCCCCGCATACGCAAAAACTCCGCTAAATCTACGGAGTTTGCCATTACTTTTTGTTCGTCTGTAAATGGGATATATGGCATAACTACACCAGCCTTTAATACTTGACATTTTCCGCAAGCTTACCCATAAGCTGCGAAAAGCTCTGCCTTTCCATCATATCCGTACCAAGATATGCTCCTGATACTACTGTCAGCTTGTTCTCAGAAAGCACAGCATAGGTTTCCGTGTACCCAAACTGCGTCGCCATACCATCGGTTTTCTGAACGGAACTGTAACGCTGATATTTACCATTTGAATATACATTTGTTGTCATACGATAATTTGACACAAAATCGTCCTCAGTGACACCGTTCATCTGTGCGGAGGTCTGACCGAAATAGTAATCCCCGAAGTTTTCGAGGATATATTTCATATCGTAATCAAGCTGTGACTGTGACAGATCAACGCAGAGAACATTAATTATTCCGCCGCCGTTTTTGCCTTTCAAAGTAACCTTATTCACTCCATTGAAATTATCGGTTTCGTTCTCAAAGGCACAGCCTTTCATCGACTCAGTAACCAATTCGCTTGTATCTTCAAAGCTGATATTTGAGTCAAAAAACTCAGCGATAAAGGTATCGGACTTTACCTGTTCATTGTTGACGGTACTTTCGACCTCCGAAGAGACAGCCGAATCCAATGACTCGGCTGTTATCGGAATTGTTGTAGTTTCCACCGTCTGTATTGGCGGACTGATCGTTCCGCAGGCGGTCATTGCCAGCATAAACACTGCTAAAAATGCGGTTATTACTTTTGTTTTCATATCCGTTCCTACTCCTTATCAAATAATACTCCAGATGTACAGCGGACAGGTCAGAGAAAAGATCAGACAGCCGAAAATTATAGCGATCGGCGTCCACTCCAACTGACCATGTTTGCGGTAATCCAAGTATGCCAGCGTTATCTTAACAAACAGCAAAACCGCCAATATTACGTCGATCACGGGGAATACAACGTTGTTTACAACCGACACCACCTGCGATCTTGCAGTGGTCCAAGTGCTTGTAACCGCTCCCGCAACATCGCCCGATGCGTAAGCAGTTAGCGACATCATCGCAGCAAAGCACACCGAACTTGCTGCTGCGATCAATTTCTTTTTAGATCTCATTTCACATCATCCTTTCTCTTTTCCTTATCGTTTCTCTTGCATATGACCATACCGAAAGCCACAACAACCGCTGCGGCTACGAGATAAAACTCAGCACTATTGTCTGCGGATACACCTGTATTAGGAGTATCTATTGTGACTGTAGGAGGAATTTCAAGCTCAGGCGTATGCTCATCGTACATAACGACCTCGGTTACACTTCCGTCAGTATTCACAGTAAACTTTATCTCGCTTGCAATCTCATAACCGTCTGGAGCGATCGTTTCACGGAGCGTGTATTCCTTGCCTGCGATCAGCTTGCCCTCGATAAAGTGAGCCTCGTCTGTTGATACCCACTCCGTGGCAACATTTCCGTCCTCGTCAATAATCTGAAGCGTTGCGCCTGCAAGCTCCTTGTCCGTAGTGATATCACGCTTGCTGATTTTCACATTTGTGGTATCGTCTACCATTACGATGAGAGGATTGCCGTTCTCAGAAACAGCAGTTGCGTCCACATTTTCTACAGTAATCTTGCCATAAACATCAACTGTAAATCTGATGTCAGTTGCGATAACATAACCGTCAGGAGCGGCGATTTCCTTAAGCGTGTAATCTCCGGCAGGAAGCTCGGTAACAACATGATTTGTACCATCAGAAGTCCATTTTTCAACGACTTTGCCATCAGAATTATCAAGCTGCATTTTTGCACCAACCAGTTCATTTCCGTAAATATCCTGTTTTGAAATTTCAATGGTTATAGGCTTATTTACTGCTGTAATTTCGATAATTTCTCCGTCCTCAGAAATAGTCACGGGGTAGCTTTCATCGCTTAAAATGTAGCCTGTGGGAGCTTCGATTTCCCTGACGATATACTCACCATATGGGATCTTGTCAAATTCAAAGTGTCCGTTTTCATCGGAAACAGCGGTCATATATGCGTTGTCGGCAGTAAACTCAGCGGTATCAACAGCAAACAGTCCGAACAGAGCATTTTCAAGAGGTTCGTTGCTCTCATTTACCTTGATTCCCTCGATTTTACCACGTTTCAGTTCATTTACGAACTGCCCGCAGTCGATTGAAACAGTAGTTACTTCCTGTCCCATATACTCGAAGTTTACAAGGTACTTTTTACCGTTCAAAACATAATGCTCATCGGTTGCAATTTCCTGAACATAATACTTGCCGAACGGAATTTTTTCTGCAATTACAGCCGTCATATCCTCGTTCAGCGAAACCTCCGCAATCAGACCGTCGGCAGGAATTACCGAGCCGTCAGCGGCAGTAATATCCTCTGCGGCAAACAATCCGAAACGAACATTTTTGTAACTTTCTTCCGCTGAAATTCCGAACTTTTCATCATTTTCCATAACCTTAGAAAGAGAAATTTCAATGCCCTGATAGTCATTTTCAAAAGCTGTGCCAACGGTATCACGAACTGCGATTTCCTGCCCTGCGTAGGTAAGCTCAACAAACTGAGATTCTGCGTTCAGAACATAGCCGTCAGGAGCAGTAATTTCCTTGACTTCATACTTGCCAAGATACAGTAAATCAGTTTCTGCATACCCGTTTTCGTCTGTTACAAGCTCTGCCACAACATCGCCTGCGTTGGCTCTGATCGTGCCGTCGGCAGTTATGATATCCTCGCTTGCAATTACCTGAAATACTGCGCCACTGAGATTTTCTTTTGCAAAAACGGGAGTATAGGCGGTCTGCCCACTTTCGTGAACCTCGCCGTTTTCATCGATATATATTGCGCTGCCAAGAGCAGTTACGCTTGCAAAAACATTGCCTGTTTTCTGAACAGAAATTTTGCCCTTCTGTGCGGTATTTGTTTTCTCCACAACTACGGTCTCTACTGAGCCGTCAATTGTAAATGGAACAGGATTTTTATCAAGGACATAACCCTCCGCCGACTGCACTTCGTGAAGCTCGTAATCGCCGTAAACAAGCTCGTTCGGGAGCATAAGAGAACCGCTTTCATCGGTGTAAAATGTGTTGAGAATCATTTCTGAGGGATAGTTGATTTCCTGCGAAACATATTCGGAATTTGCACAGTCCCAAACCTTGAAGCCGATGCCCGAAACGGGAATTATATTGCCTGTTTCAGCGTCCTTTTTCACGATTTTAACAAAGGATTTTTTTACTGCGTCATTGAGCAAATAGAAATATTCTTTTTCGTTTTCGCTGATATTGACTTCAAAGTCCTCCATCTGTTCGGTATTTTCCAAACCCTTAATTTGATGAACGACATAGATTCCGTAAGGGAGCATTTTAGTCTGTGCATAGCCGTTTTCATCGCATACGAGGTAGTCTTTTTCGCTGTCATTTGCAGCTTCATAAGAGCCTGATGACTTGAGATAAACCTCAAACTCTGCACCGACTTCGGGAGTTTCGATCTGCGTTGAGCCGTCATCGGAATGCTTGATTATGCTGATTTTTCCCTTGAGAACGTCCTCGGTCACTGTCATAGAAATGGGGTTATGCTCAATGGAATAATTCTCAGTTTCTGCACCAACCGGGTACACAGTTTCATCAAGCAGATATCCCTCGCTTGGTGAAATTTCCTGAACAGTGTAGTTTCCGCAGACATACTCCTTTGTCTTGAAATATCCGTTTTCATCTGTGGTGTATTCGTCTATCAAAACACTGTCTTTAAACACGCCGTAAACCGCTCCCGCAAGGCTTGCATCGCCTTGTTTTTCAGCCTTTTCCGAGTCTTTTTTTGTAACTTCCAAAGTGAATTTTTTAAGCACATTTTCAAACGTTACAGAGGTAGTTTCATCAGCTGTCAAAGTAACCGTCTGACTGGCAGGAACAACATACTTTATGGGAACGTTTTTTTCAGAAATCGTGTAAACAATTTTCTGATTGTTACTGTCGTATACGGGGATATCGGAAAGAATTGCAACACCGTCAGAACCGGTTTTTATGCTGTAAGTCTTGCCGTTACCTGTGACAGTAAATTCTCTGCCTCCGTTCTGATTATCCTCAGACTGCTTGTTGATCTTAATAGAACCTGTTTTGAGTTCGTTGTTGAACTTTACATTGACAGTCAGATCAACGTCGCCGTCGGTAAGCTTGACATTCTTCGCCTTGGGAGTTTCATATCTCGTATCTACGTTGATTTCGGATATGGTATATGAAATTGCTTTTTTACTTGTAAGATCGTATACGTTAAGACCTTTAAACTCCGCAATTCCGCTTGAATTTGTCTTTGCCGTCTTGGAGTGAGATTTTCCGTTCTGAGTCCATGTTACTCTAAATTCACGCTGACCGATTATACCATCCTCGGCAGTTTTATTGATTATGATGTTTCCTTTAAGATAATCCTCGGTAACATTTACGTTTTCATTTGCATTAAGTGCAAATACTTCAGTTGATAGGCTGTAGCCTGTAGGTGCTTTGATTTCTTTAACATAATACTGCTTATTCGGAAGTTCAATCGAGCCGCTTCCGTTTTTATCGATTTTGATTTCTCCTGCTTTGTTTTTGCAAGCTTTATCAGTGTATACGCCGTAAATAGCCTGTGAACCGTCAATAGGACTGATACCATTGATCTTTACGGTATTATCAGCTTTATAGACTTTTGTAATAGTAAATTTCACATCTTTGGATGTGATCCTGAACGCCGACATATTCATGACAGTCGCAGTTTTACCGTCGGTCTTGTTATTGATAACAACTCCCTCAGAGCCGTTAGCCTCGATTCTCCAATGCCTGCCGCCTGCACCTTTTCCGTCACCGACTGTTTTGGAATTGATAAGACTTTCTGAAACGCCGATAGACTTAAGATAGCTTACTACCTCGTTTCTTGAATTGAATTCACCCATGTAAATCCACGCATGATCTTCGCCATATGGATTCTGAGCCACCACTACCGAACCGGGAGTAATCGTCGAACCGTCGGAACACTCCCAGTATGGACGGTCTGTGGTCTTGATGTTTTTCTTTTCAACATCGATCTTAGAAGTTTTACCGCCGTAGCTGATAGTGCAGTTGTCGTTTACCGACAGCCAGTGATCGGTATCAACGGGAACAGGATTATTCCATGAAAAACCCGATGTTTTGTATCCAAGCTGTGTCAGCGTATAATACACAAGTCCCGAACAGTCGATACCGAGATTGTTTATCGTCCGTACCGACAGCGGAGTATACTGACCCTGATTGTATGCGTACCAGTATCCCTTATTCCCAAATGTATACGGAGAACCGAGAAGCGTCGCCGCCTTTGCGATCACCGTATCGGAAGACGGAAACGCAGAGTTTTCGGTCGAAGTACTTGCGGCATTTGCTGTTATCGCTCCGCTCACAGATGAACCGAGCATAGAAAAAGCGCAGAGTCCTGCCATTAACCCTGCGCTGAGTTTTCTCAATATTTTTGATTTTGTTTTAAACATATATTGCATTTCTCCTTTTCATTTTTGCAAAGAAAAAGAGCCGAAATTTCTTCGGCTCTCTGTTTATTAGTATTTCGTTTTATTCGTGTAATTCTTCATAGCTATAATCGCTTATCATTCTTCCATCCGCAATATGGTTTTCATCAATATCAACAACCTCTGTAAAACCATAGTTGTAGTCAAGAAAAGCGCCTGCCTGAGTATCAAGAACATACCATATTCCGTCAACTTTCACTATATTGGCAACGTGTCCGTATATTCCTGAGTCAGTCCAGCAAGCATAGCAATCAAGCCCTATACCTTGACAGATTAGGTATGTCTTGTATGAATAATTCACGCAAGTACCCGAACCGTTTTCAGTCATCCAGTTGTATACCGCTTCTGCCTTGCTGTAGTCAGAACCATCATGCAATAAGTTTCTGCCAATACCCATATACCTTTCTTCCTCAGTAGGCTCCGGTGCAGGCGGTTCAGTCTGCGGCTTTGGTGTAGTCGTAGTCGGCGGATTTGTCACCGCAGGCTTTGCCGTTGTAACCGGAGGAGAAGGGTTGTTATTCTGAGGCTTATTGTCAGACGATTGGTTATTCTGTTGCGCACCGTTATTGCTCTGATTGTTATCGGGCTGCTGATTATTCTGTTCAGGCTGATAATTTACCTGACCGTTGTTATTCTGAACAGCATTGTTTTGTCTCTGATTCGAATTGCCGTTCGCATTTAATGAACTGAATTTTTGGGTCGTAGTTACTGTGGTACCCGTCGGCTTTGAGGAAGAGGATACCGTTTGCGAATTCTTTCTCGTAGTAGTCGTGGCTTCGCTTGTATTCTTTTCTTCTTTTGCCGATGAAGTTTCCGCAGTATCTTCGCCAGCCGTGCTTTCGGAAGCAATTGCTGTAGTAGTTCCCACTTTGGATTCTGTATCGTCTATCTGTCCGCAAGCCGTGAGCAGCAGACTGCATACAGCTAAGATCGTTATTGCTTTTTTCATGGTATCACCCCGATAAATTTGTTTCTTTAACGATAGCATATAACCGCCGCAAAATCCAGTGATTTTTGGTTTTTCTACCTATTCAATAAATTAAAAAGCCAATCTTTGTACTACATTGCTATCTCAGGCTCAGGTTTATCCGCTGGTCCGTCCGCCATTTCCTCATCGGGAGTATTTTCTACCTCAATTTCCGTAGCCTGCATTTGCTCCAATACGATAATGGGAGTTTCAAACATTTCGGAATATTTCTTGATCTGATCATCGGTAAGTGAACAGCTGTCCCATTCGCCGTATTCGTTCATATAATTTCCTGAAACAAAGAAAGTTCCATGTACAAGAACATTTCCCACAATACGATTAGGCTGTGAACCATTAAGCAGGAATTCATCGTTGCACCAAGCAATCGCAGTTTCTTTCGGCTCAAAATATATAGGTTCGATACACCCTCCGACTATTGCCTGCATATCGTGAATATCATCGCCGATTTCCTTTTCATACGGCGCTTTTTCAGGCTCAATAACAAGTATTTTCATTTACAAAACCTCCTCATCTTCATTGCAATAATCCCACAGTGGACACTCGTTACAGTCATCATACATTGAACATGTTCGCTCTATTTCTTCCTCCGAGATACCGCAGTCACGGCGTTCTGTTTCAGGAGCATTGCGCCATATCGTAAGCGTCACTCCGCTATCATCGCACTCCGTTTCCACGCTTACGGGATTTTCGTTTTCATCAAAAAGCCCCGAAAATACGGTAGTTCCGTTGGTTGTGAGTACCTGTGCAAAAATAATCTTTCTCATAAAATTATACCTCCAAATTGTCTGTTTCATCGTCAAACAGCGAAAGCTGGCGAACCGCCTGTAATCTCTCGCTTGTATCGTAATTGGATATGAGCAGCTCCGCATACTGACAGCCGCCGTCGTATCTCTGCGCCAGATTATTCAGTCTGCTGATCTCCTCAATGTGAATATTAGGCTTATCCCATATCTCACGGATTTCTGGACAGTCATTGTAGGAAACAAGAAACTTGCCCTTGATATCCATTAGCGAATCCCTGAGCCTAATATGATCCTTGGTTTTAAAACCAACGTCTTTGTAGTAGTTTTCGGTTGCAAAGTACGGTGGATCGCAATAAAAAAAGCTGACAGGGCGGTCGTACTGCCGTATCAGTTTTTCAAAGTCTTTATTCTCAACTACTACCTTCTGCAATCTCCTTGCTGCCAAGTCTATCATCGGGAAATCCGACCATATTGAATGCGGCTGACTGCCGAAGCTGTCAAGTCCACTTGCGTAGCTGTAACGGATAAGCTGATAAAACTTCGCCGCCCTGTCAACATCACGAAATCTGCTGAACAGACCTCGCTTATGAAGACTAGCAATCCAGTCGAAATCTTCACGAGAATCGAGGACATAACGAAGCTTGTACTTCAGCTTATTCGGGTTATCCCTGACACAGCGATAAAGATTTGCAAGATTTCCGTTAAAATCGTTGTATACCTCAAAATCCATACCGGGCGGTTTATGGAATAAAACCCAGCCTGCACCTCCGAAAACCTCGATATATCGTTCATAGTAAGGAGGAAAGCGAGCAAGCACGTCGTCCCTGAGAGCTTTTTTCCCTCCCACCCATGACATAAAACTATTCATGTTTTCCCTTTCTGCCGTATGCCAATGACAGAAAGAAAGTCGCTTTGCTAATTACAGAAGTTTTCTGTCATTGGCAAAACGACTTAATTAAATATTAGATTTTACGCTTAAATATTTGATTTTACGCTGTTTTCAACCCTTGATGATCGGATCGACGTAGCTGAAAATTATTCTTTTCTGGTCAAGATAGCCGTTGGCTTTATTGACCTCGTTGCACAATTCCTTGTACTGCCTTTCCGAAAGTACGGGCTTTGTGGCTCTCAGCATTGCAGGAATACTGCCGAGACAAAACTTGAAGTCCACTTTAGCTTTAATTCTGTTTGTGTGCATCACTTACCTCCTTGTCCAGACGTGCGATCTCTTTTTCAGCTGCCTTAAAAGCCGCAGCAAGGCTGCCGACCGTCAGTCCGATAATCCCTCCGATTATCATTCCTGTGAATAAATACACCATTACATCATCTCCATTCCTAAATCTTCGGTTTCTTCCATAGGACTGCAATCTTCATTCTGTTTTTGTTCTTTTTCCGAAACAAAACCGCCAAGTCTGTTCGGAACATAATCGGAAAGCCATGTACCTCCGAACTGCTCGTGTGTATGCAATCTCCACATTGCAAGCTTACCGATATCAAGCTGAACGTCATCAAACGGAAACAGCAAACAGGTAAGATCCTCATTATGAAAGCTATACGCCTTTTCAAATCGACTTTCATTCTGCAATATTCCGATTTCGGTCAGCATATCGTTTATGCCGTCAACCCATTCTTTAAGGTCACCGCCGCAGCCTTGCAGGATAAGAGCCTCGCTGTTATTCATTTTTCTCAGATCGTGTAAAGAAACACTTATTATCTCCATTATTGCAAAACCTCCTTCCCATAATATTTCTTCAGCAAATTTATGACGAACTGCTGCCCCCTGCCCGTAACAAACGTCTGCTGATAAGTCTTTGTCATAGTCGCAGTTTCAAACACCGACTCCTTTACGGAAAAATATCCGCGGTCGATAAAAGCCTGATACGGCAGATTGTTTGCCATAAGCACACCTTTTCCTTTCAGCCAGCCGTAAAGCTTGTTTCTGCCGACGGGGATATTTTCCGCTCTCGCAAGCTTTGCCATTGCGTTCATGTCGATAAGATTATCGGTATTTGACACCTGATTCGCAAACTCCACCAGCGGCTGATCGTGGCGGATACGTTCATTCAGCTTGTTGATAATGGTCATTTGAAGTCGGAACAGGTCACGGTATGGCTCGTCGAGAAAGGGGAGATAGTTTTTGATGAACATATCCTCGTTGGAAACGTAGCCGCCGGTGCGTCTGATGGTGGGGAGGACTTCGGCGGTCACCCAACGCCTGAACTCTTTGGCTCTCGGCATTTTGCTTGAGAGAACTAAGCTGTAAAAGCCGCTTTCATTGATAATAGTGGTCTTGCTCTTGTAATTTGAACCACTGTCGGAAATCACGACGGTGGTTTTATCCTCGGTATCCACATGACGTGAAAGAGCGTCCCTTGTGTTGGAATACCCTAAAATTTCCGCAACATCTTTTCCTACAAGCCACGGTTCGCCGTCCTTAATGACTGTTCTCACTTTTCCGAATTCGTCATTTTCAAATATTTTTATCATATTCTTCATTTGCGTTTTCCTCCTCGTCAAATTTCAGTAAATTTCTTGCAATAGCTTCAACCACATTTACCGTAATTGAATTTCCTGCCTGCTTGTAAAGCTGTGCGTCGGACATACCTGCTTCAGCGACTTTTTCAAACTGCTCTTTTGTAAATCCCTGCAATTTCCAGCACTCCACAGGCATAAGCCTGCGGATTCTGCCTTTGTGTACTATTCCGTGTCTGTCCGTAACCGTGAGCGTAAACATCGGTTCATTAGGTTCTTTTATTCTGCGACCGTTCTGTCGGGTAGTTTCCTTAAATGGGTTGATTATCGCCCTAGGAGCTTCTTCAAGCACTCCCGAACGTTCGCCTTTGTGAGTTTCGTTTGTTACTCCCAAATCCATTCTTGTATGCAGACATCGGGCATTTTCTGTAATCTGCGGATTTTCGTTCAAATCACAAAAAACAGCGGAATGTTCTCCTCTATGATGAGATACTCCGCTGTTCTGACGTGCGGTAACACATCTTGCAATGTCTGTCATCTGAGGATCGGGATTGCAGTCTATGAAATAAAGTCCCGTTTTACCGCCCATGCCGCCCGAACCGCTGCATTGCGTAACAGCCGTGCCGTCTGTGGAATAAACTCTCGAACCCTGACTGCCGCCTATCAGCTGTTCAGGTTTTCTTTTTTCGCAATTTTCCTCATCATTTCCTCCGAAAGCCAGTATTTCTGAGGGACATTTGTCTCCAAGATATCCGATAAGGAACAGCCTTCTTCTTGACTGCGGTATTCCGAATCCGGCAGAGTTAAGCACGCGCCAGCACATACTATACCCCAGTTCAGAAATCTTTTCAAGGATGATTCTGAAACATTCCCCCTGTGATATACCAAGCAGGTTGGGTACGTTTTCAGCGATAAAGTAACGGGGGCGCTTGGCTTCAAGGATTTGGATATAGTTAAAAAACAGGTTTCCTCTATCGTCCTCAAAAGCGAGTCTGCGCCCCGCGACACTGAACGATTGGCAGCACGGGCCTCCAACGAGCAGATCAAAATCCGGCATATTTCCGTAATCGATTTTTGTGATGTCCTCATAAAAAATTTCCCCCTTTGTGTCATACAGCGTTCTGTAGGCTTTCTGTGCGAATCTGTCAATTTCACACCATCCGACGCACTCAAACCCGCCTACTTTTTCAAAAGCCGAACGGAACGCTCCTATTCCTGCAAACGCTTCGAAATATTTTATCATTTATCACCGTTCCTTTCCTTTTTGTAATAAAAAAACGGCTAAGTCTTTTTCAAAACTTAACCGTTACATTGACATATTCATTTCTTCGTTTTCTTCAAGATCTTCCGTTTCTGTAATTTCCTCGCACTCAATATTTTCCTCTGTTTGCTTATCAATCTGACTCTGTTCCTGAGCGATTTTATGGAACTTATCCACATCGGGGATAACCCCAAGCGTTCTTCCGTTATCAAATTTACAGTGCAGAGTACCCGCATCGTCCACAAATTGAACTATGCCTTTAGTACCTGGTGGAATCGGACGGGGATCGTTATCCATACTGTCAAGGCATATCCGAGTTCCTTCGGGATATCTCTGCCTGAGCATTTCTACCTTCTTTTCGTTGTAAATCATATAACACCTCACATCGTCATTCCCATATCGGGTTCTTCGGTCATGTCCTCGGTCTGACTGCTGTTCATTTTTTACTTGATCACCTCCAGTCGTTTTAGATTCCCTTTTTATAGTATATTTGTTATCAAGCCTCCTTTGAAATAAAAAAAGACCGCTTTGTCGTTTATCACATTTCGTGATATTTGACAAAACAGCCTTCTAAACTTTGTGAATGTTTTTTCATAAAAAATCGGCAGGCTTAGAGCAAAATATACTCAAAGTCTGCCGTTATGTTCGATATTTTTTGTTGTGTAGGGTTCGACTCCCTTTTTTTCGTGAAAACTGGTGAAAAGCATCCACGGTTTTACATTAAAATTTTTTGTTTTCTAAATATCAAAAAAGCCCGTAAACACGGGCTTTTTAAGGTGAGTATCCATTTGGTATCACCAATATGGTTGCGGGAGCTGGATTTGAACCAACGACCTTCGGGTTATGAGCCCGACGAGCTACCGAACTGCTCCATCCCGCGATATTCTACTGTTTTTCACTGCTCTCTCCTGAGTGCTTATTTATTATATCACAAATGAATGTGAATGTCAATACCTTTTTTGCAATTTTTTTATTTTGACTGAAAACTCTTGACTATTGTATCCAAATCGGGTATAATATATACGATATCGGGGTGTGGCGCAGATTGGTAGCGCGCTACCTTGGGGTGGTAGAGGTCGTCGGTTCAAATCCGGTCACTCCGACCAATATGTAAAAAACGGCTTTCCGCTATTGTGGAGAGCCGTTTTTTAGTTGTCAAAATATTCTAACACAAAAAAGCTCCGAAATGATCGGAGCTTTTGGTTTTATATTACATCTTCGCAAGCTTTGCAAATTCTGCTTTCAGTGCAGGATAGATCTCTGTGTAAAGCTTGTAGTATTTCTCATATTCAGGTACTCGCTCTGCTTCAGGCTGCTGTACCTTGTCGGTCTTTACTACTGCCTTACAAGCTTCCGGTACTGATGAGTAAATGCCTGCGCCTGTTGCTGCAAGAAGTGCTACGCCAAGGGCTGGACCTTCTTTCGATGAAGCTGTTTTTACAGGACAGTTGTAAAGATCTGCGAGCATTGATCTCCACAGCGGTGAGCTTCCGCCGCCTCCACATGCCATCATGTCGGATACGTTGATATTCATTTCTCTGAATACCTCAACGCAATCTCTCAGGGAGTATGATACGCCCTCCATTACTGCTCTCAGCATATCACGCTTTGTGTGCATTGCGGAAAGTCCGAAGAATACTCCTCTTGCGTCAGGGTCAAGATGCGGTGTTCTTTCGCCCATGAGATATGGCAGATAGAGAAGTCTGTTTGCACCAACAGGCACTTTCTCTGCTTCCTTATCCATGAGATAATATTCGTCAACGCCCATGCACTTTGCTGTTTCTTTCTCTGCATTGCAGAAATTATCCCTAAACCATTTCAGCGAAAGTCCTGCGCCTTGTGTAACACCCATAACGTGCCATGCGTTCGGTACTGCTGCACAGCAGGTGTGAACTCTGCCCTTTGGGTCGATAGAGATAGAAGAAGTGTGTGCGAATACAACACCTGATGTTCCGATAGTTGTGAACGCCTTGCCGTCCTCTGCAACGCCTGTTCCGATAGCCGCAGCGGCATTGTCGCCTGCTCCGCCTACTACTATAGTACCCTCTTTAAGTCCTGTAAGCTCAGCCATTTTCTTTGTGACCTTGCCTGTTACCTCGCATGACTCGTACACCTTGCCCAGCATTGACATATCAATGCCAAGCGTATCGCAGACTTCCTTTGACCAGCAGCGGTTTGGCACGTCAAGAAGCTGCATACCGCTTGCGTCGGAAACCTCTGTTGCATATTCGCCAGTGAGGATAAATCTCAGATAGTCCTTTGGCAGAAGAATGTGTCTGCACTTTTCATATATATCAGGCTCGTTGTTCTTTACCCAAAGGATTTTCGCAGCCGTCCAGCCTGTGAGGGCAGGGTTTGCTGTTATCTTGATGAGCTTTTCTCTGCCTAGCTTTTCGTTCATTTCTTCAACTTCTGCGGCAGTTCTCTGATCGCACCATATTATGGACTTTCTAAGAACGTTGTCGTCCTTGTCAAGCATAACAAGTCCGTGCATCTGTCCAGAGATACCAACACCTGCAACGTCCTCTTTATTTACGCCGCTTTTGGTCATAACAGCCTTGATAGTGTTTATCATTGCGTTTGCCCAGTCAGCAGGATCCTGTTCTGCATAGCCGTTTTTAGGCTGATACATAGGATATTCAATAGTTACAGAAGAGATAACAGTACCCTTTTCGTCAAAAAGCACCGTCTTAGTGCCGCTTGTGCCGCAGTCTACGCCGATTACATAAGCCATATTTTTTTACTCCTTTATAATATGTATAGTATCATTTGTACTCATTAAAACGATTACATTAATTATACAATATTTCTCTCTGAAATGCAATACCCATAAAACGTTTTCGCAAAATTTATCTGCACATAAAAACAGGACGGTGGGGCTACCGTCCTATAAGTTTGTTGAAAGACCTGGCGAACTTGTTGGCGGGACGTCGTGTCTGCGTTATTGGCAGGGTACGGTCTTATACCGTCATTTTAAGTCTAGTCTGCTTTCTCAAGCACAAAGAATGTGCTGTTGTTTTCGCTTTTCATTTCCTTTATAGCCCAGCCTGCCGCAATCAGACTGTTGAGCTTTTCAACTCGCTGAAATCTGTCCATATCCGGGGCTTTTCCATCATGGGCTTTGTCCTCATTTCTTGAAACATAAAATATCTTTTGCATATATATCCTCTTTCCCTGAGAGTGACAATTGTTCCCCGATTATTATACAACTGTCGCATTTTCTTGATTACATTATACTACACAAATATGGAGATTTCAAGGAATACCAAAAATTTTAACCTCTTTTTAACGCTTTGGTATTATTCTGATTTTTCATGCTTTTCAGTGCTTATTATATATAACGGCATAGGTAAGGTGTAAAAATGCACGTTTTCAGGGCTGCTTTATGTGCTGATATGTACAAAAACTTATGACGAGTGAGTATTTTTATATGACAGCCCTTGACTTTTTTTTATAAAAGGCATATAATATTATTATTAATTTATATATTTATAGTCTTTATAAATAATGAAACTAATTTGTATGGAGGGTTTAACAATGGGTAGAGTATATAACTTCAGCGCAGGTCCTGCTGTACTCCCTGAGGAAGTGCTTAAGGAAGCTGCCGATGAAATGCTCGATTATAAGGGCACAGGTATGAGCGTAATGGAGATGAGCCACCGTTCCAAGGCGTTCGATGACATCATCAAGGAAGCTGAAAAGGACATCAGAGAGCTTATGGGTATCCCTGATAACTATAAGGTACTGTTCCTTCAGGGCGGTGCTTCTCAGCAGTTCGCAGCCGTTCCTATGAACCTTATGAAGAACAAGAAAGCGGCTTACATAATCACAGGTCAGTGGGCTAAGAAAGCTTATCAGGAGGCTCAGAAATACGGCGAGGCTGTTGCTGTGGCTTCTTCTGCTGACAAGACTTTCTCTTATATCCCTGATTGTTCAGATCTGGATATCCCAGAGGACGCTGACTATGTTTATATCTGCGAAAACAATACTATCTATGGTACAAAGTACAAGACTCTGCCTAACACAAAGGGTCACACACTTGTTGCAGACGTTTCTTCCTGCTTCCTGTCTGAGCCTGTTGACGTAACAAAGTACGGCGTTATTTACGGTGGCGTTCAGAAAAACGTTGGTCCTGCCGGCGTTGTTATTGCTATCATCAGAGAAGATCTTATCACTGACGATGTTCTCGAGGGAACACCTACAATGCTCAAGTGGAAAACTCAGGCTGACGCTGACTCTCTTTACAATACACCTCCTTGCTATGGCATCTACATCTGCGGCAAGGTATTCAAGTGGATAAAGAAAATGGGCGGTCTTGAGGCTATGAAGGCTCACAACGAGAAAAAGGCTAAGATACTCTATGATTATCTTGACCAGAGCAAGCTCTTCAAGGGCACTGTTGTTCCTGAGGACAGATCTCTTATGAACGTTCCATTCGTAACAGGCGACGCTGAGCTTGACAAGAAGTTCGTTGCTGAGGCTACAGCAGCAGGCTTTGTAAACCTCAAGGGTCATAGAACTGTTGGCGGTATGAGAGCTTCTATCTACAACGCAATGCCTATCGAGGGCGTTGAAAAGCTCGTTGAGTTCATGAAGAAGTTCGAGGCTGAGAACGCATAAGCGTAACCTTATTATAAGAGAGGGTAATTTACAATGTATGAGATAAAGACATTAAATAAGATCGCTACCTGCGGTACTGATATCTTTGACAAGGCTAAGTACACAGTAAGCGACAATGCTGAAAATCCTACCGCTATAATGGTACGTTCAGCAAAGATGCACGATATGGAAATGCCTGAGAGCCTGCTTGCTATTGCAAGAGCAGGTGCAGGTGTAAACAACATTCCAGTTGAGAAGTGCGCAGAGCAGGGAATCGTTGTATTCAACACACCTGGCGCAAACTCAAACGCTGTTAAGGAACTTGCTATTTGTGCGCTTCTTCTTTCTTCAAGAAAGATAACAGAGGCTGCTGCATGGGCTGCTTCACTTAAGGGCACTCCTGACGCTCCAAAGACAGTTGAGGGCGGCAAGTCTAAGTTTGCAGGTCCTGAGATATTAGGCAAGACTCTTGGCGTAATCGGTCTTGGTGCTATCGGCGGAAAGATCGCAAACGCAGCCGTTGCACTTGGCATGGACGTTATCGGCTATGACCCATTCCTTTCAGTAAACGCAGCTATCCAGCTTGATCCTGCTGTAAAGGTAACAGCTGATATCAACGATATTTACAAGAACGGCGACTATATCACTATCCACGTTCCTTATACACCTGACACGAAGAACACTATCGACGAAGCTCAGATAGCAATGATGAAGGACGGCGTTCGTCTTATCAACCTTGCAAGAGGCGAGCTTATTAACAGTGCGGCTGTTGTAAAGGCTATCAAGGACGGCAAGGTTGCAAAGTATGTAACAGACTTTGCAGATGATGTTGTTCTTGGCGAGGAGAACGTTATCGTTCTTCCACACCTTGGCGCTTCCACACCTGAGTCTGAGGACAACTGTGCAACAATGGCGGCTCACGAGCTTATCGACTATATCGAGAAGGGAACTATCAAAAATTCTGTAAACTTCCCTAATGCAGAGCTTGCTAAAACAGGCGACCACCTTGTTTGCGTGCTTCACAAGAACGTTCCTGCACTTATCGCACAGATCACATCTGTTGTATCTGACAAGGGCGCAAATATCGAGAACCTTGTAAACAAGTCTAAGAAAGACTGGGCTTACACAATGCTCGATGTTACAGGCGACGTTGACGCTGACGCTTTCAAGTCTATCGAGGGCGTTGTTGGCGTAAGAGTTCTTTAATTGTTGATAAAAGAAATTTTATATGCAGCAATGAGGCTGCCCACGGACGAACTGCGTCTTGGGCAGCCTTTTTTGATACAAAAAAGCTATAATTTAAGTGAAAAATGGAGGAATTTAAAATGGACAAACTTATAACAGCAATTTTATTTATCGGAATACCAATGGCACTGACTCAGCTTTTATACAGGCTGTTTGACCACAAAGGCGAAAAGACGGCAAAGCTTGCTGAGCGTTTTCCTGTGCTTGTGAAAAGAAAGTTTCTTGTGCAGATAGGCGGAGCAATGGCGTTCGTTATCGTGTTCGGGCTTATCTCGCTTCTGCTTGACCTGCCTATCAAGGTGTTTTTCATTGTGTGCGGAGTTGTAGTGGGCGTGATAAACGGCATGGCGGTCACGCTTATGTACAGAGATTAGTCGGTTGCAACGTGGCAACTGGGGCAAAATAAAAAGCTGTCAGCATTTTTTGCCGGCAGCTTTTTTTGTATGCTTATTTCTTTCTGAAGACCACAAGCTTGCTGATGACATAGTTAAGTATCAGCACAACAACGTTTGCCACTATCTTTGTTACCCAATAGTTGAAGCTGAGAAGTGAGTAGCCGAGCCACATCATGAACATTTCTACGAGAAGAGTGAATATCCTTCCGCCGTAAAATGAAGCCGCTTCGGAGATTATCGCCTTTTTGCCCTCTGCTTCAGACTCGAAAACCCATATCCTGTTGGTTATGTATGCGAATGTTACTGCACATATCCATGATATGACGGTGCTTGTGGTAGAAACACCGCCCTTGCCTATGCCTGCCTGCTCCAAAAGCACTTTTGAGATGCCTGCGGTCACAAAGCTGACTGCGGTGGTGAGTACGCCGAAAAACAGATACAAAAGCATTTCCTTGTTTTTGACGTAAAAGGGTCTGAGCCAGCCGAATATCTTCCAGTCCATTATTTTGTCGAAAATGTCTTTATCTTTCTTTGCCATTTCTGTTATCTCCTTTTGTGCATATGAATATTATGAACACAAAGAATATTATAACTCTTTTACTTCGTTTTTTCAACAATACTGTTGCAATTGGTTAAAAAATATGTTATGATAACTATATGTAGTCAGTTTTCATGACTGCCTTTAGTGCTATTTTTATAACTAGGGCAGCAAATTTATATTCTGACCTGAAAGGATAATTTTATTTTATGAAAGTTGTTATCATCGCTGTGCTTCTTATGCTGTCTGCTATTTGTTCTGCAACGGAGACAGCGTTTTCTTCATGCAACAGGATAAGGCTTAAAAAACTTGCAGACGACGGAAACAAGTCTGCAAAGAAGGCAATGAACATATGCGATAATTTTGACAAGGCACTCACCGCTATACTTGTTGGAAACAACGTGGTGAACATTTCTTCATCTTCTATTGCAACGGTGCTTTTTACGGAGAAGTTCGGCAAGGGAAGCGTGGGTCTGGCTACTGTAGTCATGACGGTGCTTGTGCTTATTTTTGGTGAGATCTTGCCTAAGAGCCTTGCGAAGGAAAATTCTGAGCGGTTTTCTATTCTTATGGCGGCTCCGCTTTCCGCATTCATGTTCATCATCACGCCTATAACGGCTATCTTTATGGGCATAAAAAGCGGCGTTTCAAAGCTTGTGGGCAACAAGAACAGCGAGCCGTCTGTTACTGAGGAAGAGCTTAAATATATCATAGACGAGATTCAGGACGAGGGCGTACTTGAAGAGCAGGAGTCGGAGCTTGTGCGTTCGGCACTTGATTTTGACGAGATAACCATAAGCGAGATACTTGTGCCGAGAGTAAATATCGAGGGTGTTGAGCTTCATGAGGATATGGAGAGCATAAAAAAACGCTTTGTGCAGACAAAGTTTTCAAGGCTTCCCGTGTATGACAAGGACTTAGACCACATTGTGGGACTTATCCACCAGTCTGACTTTTTTGAAATGTATCTCAAGGGCAAGACAGACATAAGCCTTATAATGAACAAGCCACTTTACATAACCGAAAACCGCAAGATCTCTGAGATCCTGAAGCAGATGCAGCGCAAAAAGGTGCATATGGCGGTGGTGCTAGACCAATACGGCGGCACGGAGGGCATTTGTACCCTTGAGGATATCATAGAGGAGCTTGTGGGCGAGATCTATGATGAAAGCGACGAGGAGGATACCTCCCTTGTGAAAATAAGCGACGGTGTTTACGAAGCGTCGGCGGAGCTTTCGGTATCGGATTTTCTTGACAGGATAGGACTGCCGGAGGATACTATCGAAACCGAAAGAACATCTCTCGGTGGCTGGATAATGGATATGCTTGACAGACTTCCTGAGCAGAATGAAGTTATAAGCTGTCCGCCTTTTGAGATGACAGTGAAAATGGAGGACGAGCAGAAAATAGACAGGATACGCTTCAAGATATCCGAAGAGGAGCTTGAAAGCAAGAAGGCGGAGGAAGAAAATGCCTAAGCAGATAAAGAAAGAGCAGATAAAAAAGTCAGAACTTTTATACAGAAAATGGTCTGTTGCAGGGCTTGCGGCAGCGGCTGTGTTCATGGGGTGTATGGCTGGGCTTATGAGCATGATAGTGAAAACCGAGGGGGCAAAAGTGCCAACGATAGTGCTTTTTGCGGCGTTTGTCATTTACACGGCAGTGTCGGTGGTATGTGCGGTGCTTGGAGTGAAAAGCTATGTAAAGGACGACTGCGGAGTGTGCCTTTTTCAGGGTATAGTGCATATTTACAGCGTTATAGCCTGCGTAATGAATGTGAGAATGGCATTTATAATACTGTTCTCAGCGTTAGGCTCGCAATCGGGGGTAGATACCCTTATAGGAAGCCAATCGCAGAACGAATTTATACAAAGTCAGTATGCAAGCTGGATATGCCTTGCTGTTGCGTCGCTGTTTTCAGTGATACTTGGTATTTTGGCGGTAGTATGGCTTGTGAAAAATAAAAAGAACTGATAAATCGGCTTTGCGTAGGGGCGACCTTGGGTCGCCCATTATTTCGTATGTTTCACAGCATACAGGTCTTAGAAAATCATAGAGTAAGGAAGAAGAAAAAATAATGTTTTTGCTTATACTTGTAGTTGTATGCTACACAATATGTTCCCTTAGTGACAAGTACGCTGTTTCAACGGCAAAATTCAACGGCGATGAGCTTGGATTCTTAATGGCGGCGGCAACGGCTGTTTTCATGGCTTGCTGTCTGCCTTTCCTCGACAGGACTATTACGCTTAGCTGGCAATCCTTTGCGGCGATAGGTCTGCTGTGCTTGTCGAAGATCCTTGAATTTAAGCTTTCGGCTATTATCCTTGATGAAATATCAGCCTTTGAGCTTAAGGCTTGGCTTGGTATCACCCTTTTCATGTCCTATGCAACGGATATTTTCCTTGGTGAAAAGCCGAGCATTTTCAAGTTTCTTTTTATCGTACTTACTGTTGCAGGACTTGTTTTTATCGCAAAATCAGGCAGAACGGACAGCGGAAATATAAATTACCGCAGGATAGTTGTTCCTCTGGTGTTCTATCTTTTGGCAAGATACGGTTACGGCATAGTTGTAAGAGCGTCGGAGAATTACATATCCTCGACCATGGCGCTGTTCTTTGCGCTTATACTTATGGCTATCATACTTCTGCCAAGGGCAAAGCCTTTGGAGATATTCAAGAAAAATCAAAAGGGTGCATGGGTGGTTGTGCTTACAAAGATTCCGAATGTGGCAGGTCTGCTTGCGGAGAACGCTGTTATTGCTGTGAGTCTTGCGAGTGCGTCATTTATCCAGCCTATGATACTGTGTTCGCTGTTTGTTATAGCGCTCATAAGAAAAGAGCCTATCACAAAGCTGAGATTTATCGGCAGCGTTATTTGTATGGTGGGTATAATCGGATTTCAAATATGTTAAAAAACAAAACGTCGGACGTTTTCAAATTCGTCCGACGTTTTTTGTTATCTTTCAGTATTGTACATTGCGGCAAACCAGTAATCTTCTTCAAGATAGCTTGTGTCTTTCTTGCCCCATGTAATTTTTATTTTCACAAGACAGCCGTCAATATCCTCTTTTGGAAGCTCTAGCTTTTTGGACTCCTTGGCAAGCACCTTTCCGTCATAGCTGTAGACAGTGTAAAGCACGTCACCGAGCCTGTCCCCTGTGACTTCTACGGACATAGGGGTTTTAAGGGTAACATTGCCGTCCTTATCTACATCTGCCTTTATATTAAATGACGGTACAGAGGAGAGCAGATCTTCAAAGCTCTCTTCAGCGGAAAGGCTCTCGCTCTTGCCGTTGCAGTATCGTGTCTTTTCAGTGCCGGGAAGCTCATATTTGCTTCCGTCACAGGTCAGCACAACTGAACCTTTCTCCACCTTTGGGGTTATATTTATCACAAGGGCGCAAGCCAAAAAGATAACGGCGGTAAGCAGACCTACAAGTATTTTCCTTTTCATTATTATCACCAATGCTATTATAGCACCTTTTGGAATAATAATCAAGGGCAGTGTTTTAGTCTTTGAGCTTTATCTCACGTTTTATCCTGCCCATTATCACAATGGCGGCGACAGTGCCTACAAGCTCGCCGAACGGAACGGCTGCCCATACTATCTTGCCTGCTGAGGAGGTAAGGGTGAGAAGATAAGCCGCGGGGAGAGGGATAACTAAAAGTCTGATAAGGGAAAGCACAAGAGAAGCTATGCCATGGTCGAGCGCCTGAAAAATTCCCTGATAGGCTATGTTTGCACCTGCAAAAAGATAGCCTAAAGTGATTATCCTTATGGCGTAGGTGGCGAATATCTCCGTATCCGCTGACAGTGAGAATACATGGCATATCTGAGAAGCAAAAAGCTGCAAGCCTATAATGCCAAGGAGCATGAGTCCCAACGTGTAGAGCATACCGTATTTTATGCCTGAACGAACTCTTGCTTTGTCCCCTTTGCCGTAGTTGTATGATACAACCGGAATGATAGTGTTGTTCATGCCGAATGATGCAAAGAATACGAACTGCTGTATTTTATAATAGATACCATAGGCTGTTACGGCGGATTGACCTATCCTGTTGAGTATGACATTAAGACCGTAGGTCATGACGGACATAAGAGCCTGTATTATTATGGCGGGAATGCCTATTCTATAAATGTTTGTTATCATTTTGCGCTGGGGTATAAAATACCTCATGCCGCTTGGTATCTCTTTGTTGCACACAAAATGAAGCACGCCGCCTATGACCATTGTGAGTACCTGACCGATGACAGTGGCATATGCCGCACCTTTTACTCCAAGCTCTGGGAAAGGGCCAAGACCGAAGATCAGGACAGGGTCAAGGACGATGTTGGCTATTGCGCCTACAAGCTGAGCAATGGTGGAATGGATAGTTTTGCCTGTTGCCTGCAAAAGCTTTTCAAATATCATTGAACCTACTGCACCGAATGACAACACACAGCATATGCCTAGATATTCGCCCCCAAGCTTTAGAGCAAGACTATCATGGGTCTGTGTTTTCAAAAATGCGTCAGTGCCGAAAAATCCGAACAGCATGAACACGATGTAGGTGCAAAGACCTATGAAAATGGCGTTGCCTGCTATTTTGCCTGCACGCTCAAAATTCTTTTCTCCAAGGCTTCTGGAGAGCAAGGCATTTATTCCAACGCCTGTGCCTACGCCTACAGCGATTATCAAAAGCTGGACAGGGTATGCAAGGGTTAGGGCGTTTACGGCATATTCGCCTATGTGCTCAACTGTATCATCTGTTATCCTGCTTACGAAATAGCTGTCAACGATATTGTAAAACGCCTGAACTATCATTGAAATTATCATAGGCAGACCCATGCTCAGCATGAGTTTCGGCATGGGCATAACGCCCATCTTGTTTTCTTTCAGAGCTTCTTCGCTCATATTTCATTACCTCCCGTTTTTTGCGCATAAAAAAACAGCACAAGTCCGAATACAATCGGACTTACGCTGTCGCTGCTCATTGTTATAATTATTATACCATATATTTTTTCATATGTCCAAGGACTTTTTATACAAAAGTCAGGTCTCAAAGACCCACTTTTTTGATGATATGAAGCGTTGCAAATGTACAATAAAATATATAAAAAACTATTGACAAAATCAAAAATATAGGTTATAATAACCTCATAGTAAAAGAGAGTAGCTGGCGGAGAGATCCGTTTATGTTTGCGTCAATACGTTCCGATGAGGGACCGCTGCATATCTAAACGGCGAGACTTTTATTGATTAAATTGCCACAGGCGCAGTTTACCCAATAAACGTCTTGCCGATTTTTTATGCGTTTATTTTACTGAGCCTATGAGAAAAGGAGGCTTTGAAGGGTATATCGGCAATATTTACAGGAAAAAATAAAAAAAGGTGGTATTTTATGAAGCAGTATCAAAAAAAACTTGACCAGCTTTACACTGAGTTTTCATCAGGTGAAAATGGTCTTTCAACCGAGCAGGCAGTGAAAAACTGCGAAAAGTTCGGACGAAATGTTATCACGGAAGGCAAGAAAAAGTCCATTCCCGTTATTTTTTTAGAGCAGTATAAGGACTTCCTTGTGCTTATACTCATTATTGCTGCGATAGTTTCAGCTTTCATGAAAGACGTTGAGAGCTGTGCGGTAATTCTCGTTGTTATCACAATGAACGCTATTTTGGGTACAGTTCAGACCGTCAAGGCTGAAAAGTCACTGACGAACCTTAAAAAGCTTTCTGCACCGACGGCTAAGGCGCTTCGTAACGGTGAAAAGGTCATTATCCCCTCTGAGGAGATCGCAGTGGGCGACATTCTTCTTATCGAAGCAGGCGACCAGATATGTGCAGACGGCAGGCTGATAGAATGCGCGTCTGTTCAGGTGAACGAGTCTGCGCTCACAGGCGAGAGCGTTAATATCGACAAGGATATGAGCGATATAGAGGGCGAAAAGCCTCTTGCTGAGCGTGCTAACATGGTTTATTCAGGCTCTTTTGTCACATACGGCAGAGGAAAAATGCTTGTCACTGAGGTTGGTATGGACACTGAGGTGGGCAAGATAGCCTCGCTTATTCAGAACGCATCAGAGAGAAAAACGCCTCTCCAAAACACGCTTGACGAGTTCGGCAAGAAACTTTCCATTGCTATACTTATTGTCTGTGCAGTAGTGTTCGGACTTAGTGTGCTTCGTGGCGGCAAGCTTATGGATTCGTTCATGTTCGCTATCGCACTTGCTGTTGCGGCTATTCCTGAGGCTCTCAGCTCTATCGTTACTATTGTGCTTTCTTTCGGCACACAGAAAATGTCAAAGGAAAATGCTATCATAAGAAAGCTTCAGGCTGTTGAGGGCTTGGGCAGTGTTTCTGTAATATGCTCTGACAAGACCGGTACACTGACACAGAACAAGATGACGGTCAGAAAAATAATGGTAGATGGCAGGATAATCGACACTGACGCTGTTGATCTTGATGATGAAAAGGTCAAGACTATGACAAGAGCCATGATCCTTTGCAACGATTCAAGCTGTAAGGACGGCGTTGAGATAGGCGACCCGACTGAAACGGCGCTTATCAACTTCGGCACAAAGCTTGGTATCGACACTGACAAGGTGAGGGAAGATCTCCCTAGAATTTCTGAGATACCATTTGATTCAGACAGAAAGCTTATGTCAACTCTGCACGTTATCGACGGCGAGAATGTGCTATATGTAAAGGGTGCGGCTGACGTTCTTATAAACAGGATAACTTCAAGCGACGAGGAAAAGGCTGTTATAACCCAGCGTGTGGCAGAGCTTTCGGAAAAAGGTCTGCGTATACTTGCATTTGCAGAGAAAAAATTCGACAAGGATACCGTATGTCCAGAGGACGAGGACGGATTGGAGTTTGTCGGTCTTATTGCTATGATGGATCCTCCGAGAGAGGAATCAAAGGCGGCTGTTGCGGAATGCCGCAAGGCAGGCATAAAGCCAGTCATGATAACAGGCGACCATATCGTTACGGCTTCGGCTATTGCCCGTGAGATAGGTATTCTTGACGACAACTCAAAGGCTGTTGAGGGTCACGAGCTTGACGCTTATTCAGACGAAGAGCTTGTTGACTTTGTAAAGGACAAGGCTGTTTACGCTCGTGTTACACCTGAGCATAAAATAAGGATCGTAAAGGCTTGGCAGGCAAACGGCTGTATAGTTTCCATGACAGGCGACGGAGTGAACGACGCACCTGCGTTAAAGCAGGCTGATGTGGGCGTTGCAATGGGCATCACAGGAACTGAGGTTTCAAAGGACGCTGCCTCAATGGTGCTTGCAGACGATAACTTTGCAACTATAGTCAAGGCCATAAGAAACGGAAGAAACATTTACGAGAACATTAAAAAGGCTATACTCTTCCTGCTTTCGGGCAACTTTGCGGCAATTCTTGTGGTGCTTTTCAACTCACTGCTTGGACTTCCTGTTCCGTTTGCGGCAATACATTTGCTGTTTATTAATCTGCTTACAGACTCGCTTCCTGCTATCGGTTTGGGTCTTGAACCTCACTCCGAAGAGGTCATGAAACGCAAGCCAAGAAACGCAAACGAATCTATACTCACACGTCCTTTCCTGGGCGAGATAGCATTGTATGGCGTAGTTATAGCGATAGCAGTAGCTTCGGCTTTCCTTATGGGAAACAAGACAAGCGCAGCTCTTGGTATGACGATGGCATTCGCAGTGCTTTGCTCTGCAAGATTGTTCCACGGATTCTCCTGCAAGAAAAAAGGACCTGTTATCTTCTCAAAGGACTTTTTCAACAACAAGTTTGGTCTTATGGCGTTCGGTCTTGGAATGGTATTTTTAAACTCCGTTCTGCTTGTTCCACCGCTTAAAGGACTTTTCAAGATAGCAGACATGACAGGTATGCAGTTTGCGTGGATATACATTCTAAGCTTTGGCTCTATGCTCGTTATCCAGCTTATAAAGGCGATATTCTTTACAAAGTCTGAAAAGTAAGGTCAAGAGCATGACACATGGTCAATAAATGGGACGTCGAGGACGCCGTCCCCCTACAATTTGTATAAAAAACCGCTCTTCGTGATGTCACGGGGAGCGGTTTTGTTTTACATATCTTCGCAAGGCAGCCAAATGCCGTCCTCTTTATGAAGTATCCTCTGATTTTCAGATCCTCTGAATTTCAGTGAGATGTTTTTCTTTTCGAGAACAAATTCGCCGTCAACGAGGTAGTCGATAAGGCTCAGCATTTCGTCTGTGTACTGCGTTCTGTATGGGGACTTTGAGCCTGCAAGCAGGTCAGTTTCAAGGGTACAGCCTGTGTAGCACCACACGTCCTTGTCGGGAAGTTCTGTTTTCACACGGCGGAGGAGCTTTGTAAGCTCAGGCTGGTTCTCAGGCTCCATAGGCTCGCCGCCAAGGAGCGTAAGCCCTTTTATATAGCCCTTTGAGAGGGCGTTAATTATCTCGTCTGCGGTGGTATCTGTGAAAGGCTTGCCGTAGTCAAAGTTCCAAGTGTCAGGCTGAAAACAGCCTTTGCAGTGGTGTCTGCAACCTGATACGAACAGCGTGACCCTCACACCTGAGCCATTGGCAATATCGGTTTTCTTTATCTCACAATAATTCATTTTCCGCTCCTTTCATACATACAACGCAGGGCAATACGATTTTGTATTGCCCCGATAGTTATATGCTGTTTGCTGTTTTATGTCAATAATAATGTTCATTATTTTCGGATTTTGCAGTTTTGAGTTTTTGAGTTTTCCTTGCTATAATGTTCATTTTTTTGACGAGTTTTGATTTTTGAACTTTTGAGTTTTAACGGCTATAATGTTCAAAATTTTGCGATTTCGCTAGAAAAAAATTTTGGGTTTTAAATCGCCACAATTCCATTTTTGGGGAATCACAAATGCAAAACTCTCTCCTTTATCTCCTGAGTCCTGCCCTGATTCCAGAACTGCGTGCCGATGTAGCCGCAGGTGCGCCTTGCAACGTTCAGAGTGTTCTGATCTCTGTTGCCGCAGTTCGGACACTCCCATACAAGCTTGCCGTCATCTTCTACTATCTTTATCTCACCGTCAAAACCGCACTTCTGACAGTAGTCGCTCTTTGTGTTAAGCTCTGCATACATGATGTTGTCGTAAATATGCTGCATAACTGCAAGAACAGCCTCTATGTTGTTCTGCATATTCGGCACTTCCACATAGCTGATAGCTCCTCCTGGTGAGAGAGCTTGGAACTGTGACTCAAAGGTGAGCTTGTCAAATGCGTCGATGTTCTCGGTAACATGGATATGATAGCTGTTTGTGATGTAGTTTCTGTCTGTTACACCCTCGATAACACCGAAACGCTTCTGCAAACATCTTGCAAATTTGTATGTTGTGGACTCCAATGGCGTGCCGTAAAGGCTGAAATCTATGTTTGTTTCCGCTCTCCACTTTGCGCAGGCATCATTAAGGTGCTGCATAACTTCAAGTGCAAAAGGCGTTGCTGAAGGGTCTGTGTGTGACTTGCCAGTCATGTATCTTACGCATTCGCAAAGACCTGCATAGCCAAGTGATATGGTGGAATATCCGCCGAACAGGAGCTTGTCGATTGTTTCGCCCTTTTTAAGCCTTGCCAATGCACCGTTCTGCCAAAGGATAGGCGCAACGTCTGACGGAGTGCCTTTAAGTCTTTCGTGACGGAGCATAAGCGCACGTCTGCAAAGCTCAAGTCTTTCATCAAATATCTTCCAGAACTTATCCGTATCCTTATATGACGAGCAGGCAACGTCCACAAGGTTTATTGTAACAACGCCCTGATTGAATCTGCCGTAATATTTAGGCTTGCCGTTTTCGTCAAGATATGTTGTAAGGAAGCTTCTGCAGCCCATGCAAGGGTAGCACTGACCATTGCCGTTCTTGTCTACCTTAAGCTCTTTCATTTTCTTTTCGCTTATATAGTCAGGCACCATTCTCTTTGCGGTACACTTTGCAGCAAGCTTTGTAAGCTCCCAATATTTTGAGCCTTCTCTTATGTTGTCCTCTTCAAGGACATATATTAGCTTAGGGAACGCAGGTGTTATATAGACACCCTTTTCGTTCTTTACGCCTTGGATACGCTGTCTGAGCATTTCCTCTATGATAGCCGCAAGGTCATCTCTTGTCTGCCCCTCCGGCACCTCGTCAAGGTACATGAAAACAGTAACGAAAGGTGCTTGACCATTTGTTGTCATAAGAGTGATGACCTGATACTGTATCATCTGAACGCCCTGAACTATCTCAGCCTTTACTCTCATTTCGGCTACCTTATTTATAGTATCCTCGTCGGCAGGGATATTAAGCTCTGCGAACTCTTTTTTTACCTCACGGCGATATTTATCACGGGATATCTGAACGAACGGAGCAAGGTGGGAAAGTGTGATACTCTGTCCGCCATACTGTGAAGAAGCTATCTGAGCGATAGATTGTGTAGCGATATTGCAGGCTGTAGAGAAGCTGTGTGGCTTTTCTATCATGACCTCGCTTATAACAGTGCCGTTCTGGAGCATATCCTCAAGATTTACAAGACAGCAGTTGTGCATATGCTGAGCGAAATAATCGGCGTCGTGGAAATGTATCAGACCTTTTTCGTGAGCCTCAACTATATCGTCAGGAAGCAAAAATCTTCTTGTGATATCCTTGCTCACTTCACCTGCCATATAATCCCTCTGAACTGAATTGACAGTAGGGTTCTTATTGGAATTTTCCTGCTTGACTTCCTCGTTCTCGAAGTTAAGAAGAGAAAGTATCTGCTTGTCAGTAGTATTAGCCTGTCTGACGATAGAACGCTCATAGCGGTAGGTGATATAATGCTTTGCCACTGTATACTTGCCGTGGCGCATGATATCGGCTTCCACCCAGTCCTGAATAGTTTCAACGTCCATAGCCCTATTCATTTCAGAGCATTTGTCCTCTATATTCTGTGCTATCTCTCCTATTTCTCCCTCAGAGAGCCTATCCTTTTCCTCCACAGTGATATTAGCTTTCGCAACGGCATTTTCTATCTTTTCCTTATCGAACGTATTCTCAGCGCCGCTTCTTTTTATTATCTTCACCTATACTCTTCCTTTCATTCTATCCTGCTCAACCACTATATATTGTGGTTGACTTCTTTTATTACAACATAATATTGAACATTTACTATTATACCACAATCAGAATATAAGTCAAGGGCATAGAATGATAAATAATCTACAAAAATTCCGGTTAAAAACAGAGCAGTTTGCCGAAAAAGTATTACAAATGATTACAAACACTTGATTGACAAAAAGTGTGAAAAACAATGGCATTTAAAGGGTGGATAAAGGTGTGAAGCTACAAGAAACGATGTGAACATTCTGTAAAATAAGTGGAGAAATTCAATTAACTTGTTGACAAGGGTGCTTGCATATGATATAATATTAGAGTTGAATGCGCCAGTAGCTCAGCTGGATAGAGTGACTGGCTACGAACCAGTAGGTCGGGGGTTCGAGTCCCTTCTGGCGCACCAGCGTATTTACGCACTTTGCGAGCTTGCAGGGTGCGTTTTTTGTTGCCCATTTTGCCCGAATAATTCAATAATAGTTCAACTATTCTGAAAAAATAAAAAAATCAGCAGGCTTGATTTCGGTCAAAGCCTGCTTTTGTTTTATTCTGCTTTTTCTCACATGGGTCTGTTTTCGGTCTTAAAATAACATTCGCAATGCACTCAGCCGATTGCTTGTCAGCCTCTTTCATGATGTGGCTGTAAATATCTGTTGTTGTGCTTACTTTGCTGTGTCCTAATCTTTTGCTTATGCTGATACTATCCACTTTGTTGAAATACAGCACGCTTGCCATTGTGTGGCGGAATGCGTGTGGGTTTATGTGTGGCAAGTGGTAACGCTCCGAAAATCTGTCAAGATAGCCGTTTATTGTGTCGGGGTGCATTGGCTTGCCTGCATTGCCTGTTTTCTCTTGGAAGAAAAGATAATTTGTGTTGTGCCATTGGTCGCCATAATTGCTTGCCTGAACAAGATACCATTTGCGGTACTCTTTCAAAAGCTCCATTGTTTCTGCTGGCAATGTTACAAAGCGGTCGCTTTCCTCTGTTTTGGTGGCCTCCTCGTAAATGCCACGATCGGGAGCATAAAGCAAGTTGTTTTGTATATGTATACGGCTGTTTCTCCAGTCTATCACGTCCCACTTTAGCCCTGCTATCTCTCCACGCCTTGCACCTGAGATAAGCAGAAGATGAACGAAAGTGCGCCATTTCAGTGGCTCAAGCTCCAGACAATCACGAATGCGCTCAACGTCCTCTATCTGAAAATAATTTGCGGTATGTGGCTTTTGCTTTGGCGGAGTGGCTTTCCGTGCAGGGTTAAAAGGTATGAGCATTTCTTTGTCTGCCTGCTCCAATACAACGGAGATAAAATGATGATATTCAAGTATCGTCTTATTTGACAGCGGTGTGTTATCACGCTTTATATTGAAAAGCTTTGACATTGGCATTTCAAGCAGATTTGCTATTGTCTGCGCTTTGCTTTCGGCTATATTTCCGCCATTGCATACTGTTGAGAGCGTGTTATTGCCTACACCTGCAAGCTCAGCGGCTTTCTTTATAGTCAAGCCACGCTGTTTGAGCATAGCTTTTATATCACGCTTGGCTGTTGCTCTGCCCTGTGTACGCCTTATGCCGTTTTTAGAAAGCGTTTCATAGAAGTTATTAAGGTGCTGAGGGCGTATTTCTGCAAGCTTTAAATGCCCGATACTCTCCACAGTAAGAGGCATAAACGAACGATAGCTCAGTATCGTCTTATGCTTTGCGCCTGCACGCTCTTTCAAGCCGATAACATACTCAGCGTATTCTGCAAAGGTCTGACGGCTGTCAGCTACAAGTCCGCTCCTGCACTTCTCCTCAAAGTCAACGGCAAACTTATTCAGAGCTTTCTCGTTCTGTCTGTCGGTCTTATTGGGGTCGGGCTTGAATGAAGCGGTATAGGGTTTAAGCTGTGAGCCGTCTGGAGCATAGCCCTTGAATACTCTCACGGAATACGAAATAATATTGCCGTCCTTGTCCTTTCTCGGCTGAATGTATGCCATTGTATCAAGTCCTTTCTGATAGTGTATTAAAATGGTACGCCGTTGTCTGCCATGATTTCAACAAAATCATCAAGCGTTATCGTCACATTGTCATTATCTCCGATTATTTCAAAAAAACCTTTTTCTCTATCAAAAGAATAATAGTTTTGGCGGTCAAGTTTCATATCAATAAAGCGGCACTCAAAAGCGTTCATTATAGTGGTTTTGATATCTTCGTAATATTCTGTGCTTCGATTTACCTCAATCGTTGAGAGTGCATTGTTATATTCCTGTGCAAAATAAGCAAGACCTGTGTCGCTTATCGTGATGTTCAAGTTAACTATATCATCATCAAAAGAGGCATTTCGCTTTGATAGTCTAATTTGTGATTTATCAAGGTCTAACAACGTCTTAATTGCATTTAAAATTTTGTTTTTGATATCTTGTTCATTGCTTTCCGCTGGACGTGCATTTATACCACATATTTCATCAAGAGAAAGATTTAATGCCCTTGCTACCCCTGCTATTAATGCAATGTTTCCACCGTTTTGTTTTTCACCTTTTTCTATATCGACAATTGTCGTTTTTGTCGTTTCTGCTTTATCTGCAAGTTGCTGTTGTGTTAAGCCTGCTTTAGCTCGTGCGAGCTTTATTTTATTACCCATATCCTTGACGTTGAGTTGATAATCATTCATAAAATGCTGACCTCTCTTTTATTGTTGTTGCTTTTATTATACCACGTTCAAGATATCTTGTCAATAACAGTTCTATGATACAATACACATTGTATGGTAAAGATATCTTGACTTTTGTTTCAAGGCTTATTGTATTGCAAAAGCAATTCTAATAAAAGAAAATTTATATTGACTTTACTAAAATATGGTTATATACTTAAATCAGCAACAACGAAACGAGGTGAAACGAAATGACAGGAGCAGAGGCAAAACAGCTCATAGTGTCGGCAGGCTTAAAGTGCTGGCAAGTTGCTGAGCTGTGGGGAGTGAATGACGGCAATTTCAGCCGCAGACTTCGTAAGCCGTTCAATGATAGTGAGGTCAAGAAGCTCAAGACTATTATCAAACAGCTTTCAGCCCAAAAAGAAAAGCCGTCCGAGTGATACCAGCACCCGAACGGCGAAGCAGGCTTTAATTCCTGCATATGAAAACACACACGTTTCCGCTCCTATTATACCACGCAATGGAGTGGAAAAGCAAGACCTATGCGTGGAGAATTGGAGTTTATTTTGAAAAACATAGATATTACAAGACCTGTTCCCAGAATGAGAACAATTCCGCAGGTGAAGAAAGAGTTCCCCGATCTACAGCTTTCAGAACGTTATCTGCGCTCATTGGTGCGTGAACACAAGGTGGTTTGCGTTCAGGTCGGTGTCAAGACCCTCATAAACCTTGACAGCTTGTTTGCGTTTCTTAATGGGCAGGGGGCATAAGACTTGGGCAAGGAAAAGGGCTGGATAAGCTTGTCCAGGAGCATTGTTGACAATTGGGTCTGGGATAATGGCGAACAGTTTTCACGGGGTCAAGCATGGATAGATTTGTTACTTTCAGCCAATCACGAAGATAGAAAAATCATGTTTGACGGCAAGCCGCTCTTAGTAAAACGAGGCAGTTTTGTTACCTCTCAACACAAGCTTGCTGACAAGTGGCACTGGAGCAGACATAAGGTGAGTTTATTTCTTAAAGCGCTGCAATCAGACCAAATGATTGACACAATCGTGAACCACCAGCAAACCACCATTATTGTACGCAACTACGCCAAATTTCAAGCCCCTACAAATGGCAAAGGAACCAGCGAAGAACCAGCAGTGAACCACTGCAGAACCACTGACGGACAAGTGAGGGACATAAACAATAACATAGACAAGATTAACAATGAGAACAAATTAGCTGCTCCCGCAGCGACACAAGTAAACGTTGTGCGCACGGACAGACAAGGATACACCAATTTTTAAAGGAGAATTTATGAGCTACAAACTGCAAACAAATGATATCTATGGCTTTGCCAACTCAATAGGCGCAGAAACTCACCGCAAGGGTGACGAACTATTCTTTAAGTTTTGCCCTTATTGCGGCGGTGACGGCCATGATAAAGATACATTCTCAATCAACCTCAATTCAGGTGCTTTTAAGTGCTTTAGATCCAGCTGTGACAAAAGCGGACATTTTGTGCAACTTGCTAGAGATTTTGGCTATAAGCTCGAGTTTGAGGACGATAGGCCAAAACGATATCGCAAACTCCCTCAGACAGCTATTGAGGTGCGTGACAATGCGGTTGCCTATATGAAGTCGAGGGGCATATCCGAAGCGACCACACGCAAGTATAAGGTCACTACACGAAAAGATCGTAATAATGTTTTGGTCTTTCCATTCTTTGATGAGCATGGCGTTTTGACTTGTGTCAAATACCGCAAGACAGATTATTCACCAGACAAGGACACTTGCAAGGAATGGTTTGAAAAAGATACAAAGCCGATACTTTTCGGCATAGCTCAATGCACGAAAAATCATGGGCGGCTTATCATCACCGAGGGGCAAATTGACAGCTTATCTGTTGCAGATTGTCAGATAGAAAATACAGTGTCCGTTCCCACAGGACAAGGCGGCAGAACATGGGTACAGCACTGCTACGATTTTGTAAATGGCTTTGATGAGATCATAGTCTTTGGCGATCATGAAAACGGACACGTTACTTTGGTCGATCAGATCACCGCTTCTTTTCCCGCTAAAAAAATCAAAGTGGTACGTTCCGAAGATTACCTTGGAGAAAAGGACGCAAATGCTATTTATTGCAAGTATGGCGCAACTGCAATACATGACTGCATAAATAATGCCACCGAAATACCGCTCAAGGCTGTCAAGAAGCTGTCTGACGTTAAATCAGTTAATCTGGAACGTCTTGAACATATTGCAACAGGTATTTATGGCTTGGATAAGATAATTGGCGGCCTTTATATGGGGCAAGTCACTGTCATCACAGGCAAACGTGGCGACGGCAAATCAACATTGGCGTCGCAAATGATCGCAAATGCGTTAGATCAGAAAGACCCTGACGGCGACCCTTATTCTGTCTTTATCTATTCTGGAGAGCTACCAGACTATCACTTCAAGCGCTGGCTCGACCTGCAAATCGCAGGCAGAGAGCATATTGATGAGGCTATCAATATTTATGGAGATTACACTTATGACCTCTCAGACAACGTGGTCGATAAGGTAAACTTGTGGTATGATGATAGGGCATATATTTTCGACAACACTGCTGTGACCGCTGAATTGAGCGTTGAGGGAGATAAAGCCGCGAGAACTGATATAATTTCCTTGCTTGGCACTATAGAACAGGCCGTATGCCGCTTTAATGTTAAATTGGTGCTGATCGACAACCTAATGACAGCACTAGACGTTGATTTATCTCATGACTTGTATAGGGCGCAATCCGACTTTGTGAATGCAGTCAAGCGTATAGCAGTAAAGTACAATGTGGCTGTGTTACTTATTGCTCACCCGAGAAAATCAGCTGACGGCACAGAACTTAACGCCGACAGTGTCAGCGGTTCGGGTGACATTACAAACCGAGTTGACCTTGTCTTGACTTATGGCAAAAACATGGACAGCGACAAAGATGTATATCAAAGCAAGATCGCCGTTGTTAAAAACCGCCTTACAGGCAAGCTGATGAACAGTATTAAGGTGCTCTTCAGCCAGGCAAGCAAACGCATTGGCTGCAACAACATGGAATGTACGAGGGTTTACAGCTGTTTCAAAGACGGCTTTGACGCTTCTGAGCCACATGATATGCCGCCATTTTGAAAATTTAGGGGGTGGGTCGAATTTTGCCCCTCCCCCTCACTTTCAAGCCCTCTTTCCGTAAGGAGTACCGAGTGGGCAGAGGTCATTTTTTACGGCTCATAAAATCGTATAGAGGGGTATTGCAAATTATTGTCAGATATATACAAGCATAGAGAGGTGTTGCAATGACTAATGAAGAATTAGCGGTCGCCATCAAGCAAGGCGGTGCGGACGATCTAAAGCCTGCTTTGTGGGACAGGGTAAAGCACTTGATGTTCAAGCTTGCAGGGCAATATTACAGCAGCTATGAGGAGCGTTTCAAGTCTTGTGGGGCTGAGCTTGCAGACTTTCGGCAAGAGTGCTATCCTGCTTTTATAAAGGCTATTGAAGCGTACAGCCCCGAAAAGGGCTATGCTTTCACAAGCTATCTTGAATATCACATACGCAATGCAGGTGCGGAGCTGTTGGGCATACGCAACGCTGACCGAGAGAATAACAAGCCTCTTGACAACTGCACAAGCCTTGATAAGCCCCTTGATACAGGCGACAGCAAAGAGCTGTGTTTAGCTGATATTATCCCCGACAGCAACTCACAAGAGGGCTTTGAACAGGCTTTACAGACCATTGCAGACGAACACACAAGAGAGGTATTGCACAAGGCTCTTGACCGCTTAGACAAGCCCCTGCGTGATGTGATAGTGCTTTATTACTTTGAGGATATGCCACAAGAGCAGATAGCAAAGCGTGAGGGCGTGAGCGGTGAGTGTATAAGACAACGCAAGGCAAAGGCTTTAAGAAAGCTCCGTTGTATGGCTGAACTGAGAATACTGTGGGAAGAGCAGAACATTGAAAGCCGCCTGCATTTTGACAGCCGCACCAACACAAGGGCTTACTTCAAAGCTCAACAGCGTATCTCAGAGATAATAAAGCGTGGCTCGTATCTCAGTTACGGACAGCGGCAGGCTATAATATATGACTGCGAGATAGAACAGCTTGCAGAGGACAACGCAGAGTATCAAGCAATGACACGCTTTGAACAGCTTTGTGCTGAGTATAACGTTTGGGAAAAATAAAAGAGAGCAAGCCTTTAACGCTCACTCTCCAATAATATTCACGGCTGGATATTTACATTTTGTCTGCCAAAGCCATTGCATAAATAAAGCCTTTGATAAAGCCGTCATGATAGCTTGCTCCCTGCGAATTGCCGCAAATCGTATCAAATTCAAACGCAAGCTTTGCATTATACTCAGACTTCAACTTGTCAAAAAATCTCTTTGTGTCCTCATTCATCTCCATTATGTAATCACTTTCGTACTGCTCCAAAGCTTGACCTAATTCACAATGGTTATAGTTTTTGAAGATGTTTTCTACAAGCTCCAGCTGTTTCTTATTAAGTTCCATGATTTTTTACCTCCGATTTTGTTTTAGGTTATTAATTTCTTATCGTAATTACATTATAGCATAGGTACACACCTATATCAAGCGGCATTATAAACAAATTTGTATATCTGAATTTATCTATTTTATATACTTGCTCACCTATTGCCATTGTGCTATAATAAAACGAAAGAGGGTGATATATATGACAAAGCCTGCTACCATAGCCAAAAATAAATACAATGCAAAGGCTTATGATAGAATAGCATTGCAGGTCAAAAAGGGCGAAAAGGACAAGATAAAAGACCACGCCCAGAGTAAAGGTGAAAGTCTCAACGGCTTTATCAATAGGGCTATCCACGAAACTATGAGCAGAGATAAAACCGAATAACAAAACAGCAGGTGTTATTATACTCTACATCACTAATGCTCATTAAATGATACTGCATAATATTGAACAAAAAGAAAAGCAAAGTTTGTGCATATTGCGAATGGCATTTTTACTCAATTTTGAGTATAATAACAGTAACAGAACCTCACGCACCTCTTAACAATGTGTCCCAGTGAGGGCTTTTTTTTAGGTGGTGATTATGGTATGAATACAAAAGAGCCTGAGTTATTTTGCAGACAGGTAAATAAGCTTATAGAGCACGGCTGTGAAATAACCGACTATGAGCAAGCCATAATGATACTTAACAAAATCAATTATTATAAATTATCAGCTTACTTTTTGCCGTTTAGAGATAATGACGGAAATTATAAGCAGGGCACAACGCTTTTGCAAGTTTATAAGATATATGAATTTGACAGAAAGCTAAGTGCGTTTCTTTATGGGATAATCCAAAAGATAGAGGTTTTTGTAAAAACACAGATAGCTTACTATCATTCAAACAAATATGGTGCTTTAGGTTATTTAGATCATTCCAACGTTGCCGATAAAATGATAGAAAAACATAAAAAGCTTATTGATAATTTCAACACTGAGGTAAAACGCAACAAAGAATTACCTTTCGTGAAACATCATATAGACAATTATGACGGCAAATTTCCGTTGTGGGTAGCTGTTGAATTATTTACTTTGGGCAATACATCACAGTTTTACTCGCAAATGAAAACAGCAGATAAAAAAGTTATAGCAAGGTCTATTTCGTACATAACACAAACAAAACAGAATGTACATATTCGCAGCTTGAAAGCTGTCTGCGGTGTCTTACCACACTTAGAAATAAATGTGCTCACTTTGGAAGAATTTATTATTCAAGGTTTAAATGGTTTCCGTCTTTGCCTTACGAGGAAGAATACAAGGCGTATGCTCGTGGACGCAATTTTATTTATCTTTACCCATATTTATACATTATGAAAGTGTTGTACCCGTCCCCTGAAAGCTGGAACGGCGTTGTTACAGAGCTTGCCGCACTTATAGAAGAATATAGCAACTATATTGATATAAACTGCATTGGCTTTCCCGATAATTGGGAAGAACAATTATCAAGAGAATAAATCAAGCAGGCGTTACACCTTTGAACTGTCGATAAACTGTCGATAGGGTGCAAAGCCTGCTATTATTTTGTATGCACGACTGTTAAAACGTTCTACAATGCCCCTAGCGTGTGCTGTATGGCGTTCTGTGCGTTTTGTGGTGGAAATATGTTACACGCTCGACAACAAGGTTAGAATTGAGCATAAGCCGTTTGACGTTGGCAGGCAAACACGAGGGCACTAATGCCAAAAACCAAATAAATGATAGTTGCAAAATAATGAGGTTCAGCGTGATGTAAAAAATGTAACTGTGTGATCTTTTGTACAGCAAATAGTTCAGCAATAGTTCAATAATTTGTTGAACTTTGGCGAAATGATATGAAATGTTATAAAATTACAATACACTGCAAACGGCTTAAAATCGAGCTTTACGTCACGTTATGCAATGCTGTGAAATGTTAGAATTTTAACTACGAACCAGTAGGTCGGGGGTTCGAGTCCCTTCTGGCGCACCAGGTCACTTGTAGTGACTGGCATAGCACGTCTTACAATTTGTAAGGCGTGTTTTTTTATTTCTGTCATTGCCAAAGTACTGTCAATGTGGTATAATATGACCATTAGGAGGCATTAACTATGAAAACAGAGAAAAAGAAAACCAAGGTAGACCTTGTGACGGGGTTTCTTGGAGCAGGGAAGACCACTTTTATAAAAAAATATGCCCGTTATCTTTTGGATAAAGGCTGTAAAATTGGCGTGTTGGAGAATGATTTCGGTGCAGTGAATGTGGATATGCTTCTTTTGCAGGAGCTTTTGGACGAGAATTGCGACCTTGAAATGGTCTCGGCGGCTGATAAGGATTGCCACAGACGGCGCTTTAAGACTAAGCTTATTGCTATGGGTATGCGTGGCCTTGACAGGGTCATTGTGGAGCCGTCAGGCATCTATGAAGCTGACGAGTTCTTTGACGTGCTTAGAGAAGAACCTCTTGATAATTGGTATGAGATAGGAAGCGTTATAACTATTGCAGATGCCTGCCTTGATACCAACTTGTCGGAAGCTTCTGATTATCTTCTTGCTTCTCAGCTTTCGGAAGCAGGCATAGTTCTCATGAGCAAATGTCAGGAAGCCACAAAGCAGGAGCTTGAGGATACTCTAAAACACCTTGAAGCCGTGCAGAAAAAGTTCCATTGCCACAGAATGACTAAGCCTGAGATAATAATGAAAGATTGGTCGGAGCTTACAGACGAGGATATGGAAAGGATAGCCAACAGCGGCTATGAGCCTGATTCCCACGAAAAGCTGTGGTTCGACCAAGATAAAGCTTATACCTCTTTGTATTTTATGAATATGAAGCTTCCTGACAATGCTATGGAAGATGCTGTAAGCAGGCTTATGAGCGACAGCAAGTGTGGAAAGATATTCCGTGTAAAAGGCTTTATGCAAAACGCTGAGGGCAAGTGGCTTGAGCTTAATGCCACCCACAAGAACATCACTGTTAAGCCTATAGAGCGAGGTCAGGCGGTGTTTATCGTCATTGGCGAGAGGCTTGACAAAGAGCATATCGACGGCTATTTTGTGCCTGTATAGTGTCAAAATATTGTAAAATAAATGCGGAATGTATTGTATATAAGCTTGGATAGTGATATGATAATTGCAGGTTATAATTACACATTTTAAAGATCGGTGCAAGTGTATCTCATGCTGCAATGTATGGCGTAAAATGCCCGTCACGGCGAGTGACTGTAGGGGAGCGGCGCAATTTCTGCTTTGCAGAAATACGACGTCCCGTTCGGAGAGCGACATGGTTTGTATAATCGCAAATTCATGCAGGCGAGCAAATGCGGGCGAACACTGTTCGCCCCTACAATACATTATGTGGACGTAAAAAGCCTTGCGTAGATAAATATAATCATAAACCAACAGGAGAAATCAATGACATACAAAGATATAAGAAAAAACAAGGAAATAAAAGCATTTATAAAAAGGGCAGGGATAAATCTTACATCTCTGGGTTTTACAGACCATTCAGAGGTGCATACCACTCTTGTGGCAGACAGAGCCGCCGCAATACTTAAAGAGTTCGGCTATGATGAGCATACCATAGAGCTTGCAAAGATAGCAGGGTATATGCACGATATCGGCAACGCTGTCAATCGTACACACCATGCAGAGTATGGTGCAATACTTGCAAACGATATTCTCAAAGACACTGATATGCCATTGGAAGATAGGGTGACGATAGTTTCCTGCATTGGAAGCCATGACGAATCAACAGGGGGCGCAACAGACCCGGTGTCAGCCGCAGTGATAATAGGTGATAAAACAGACGTGCGACGAAATCGTGTGTCAAATAAGGATAAGTCCTCTTTTGATATCCATGACAGGGTGAACTATGCGGTAACAGAAGCGAGCTTAAAGATAAATGCTGATAAAAAGGTCATATCCCTTAATTTGCAGATAGACGAAAGTATCTGCACCATGTATGACTATTTTGACATTTTCCTGCAGCGTATGCTCATGTGCAGAGGTGCGGCAGGTGTTCTGGGAGCAAAGTTCAAGCTTACAGCAAACGGAAGCAAGGTGCTATAATTTAACGCACAAACTATGTAGGGGAGCGGCGCAATTTCTGCTTTGCAGAAATACGACGTCCCGTCCCCTTGACATTTCGTCTGCAATCTTATTTATGTTATCCGCACAATGTTGCTCTGCACAAATTCCGGATAATTCAAATCTTGTCGCTTCGAGCGGGCTGTCGAGGGCGCCAGCCCCTACAGTTGCATTATATCCATAAATAACAAAAGGCTATGTGTTTTTTTTCACACATAGCCTTTGTTTTATTTTACAGTCTTTTCAGTATAAGCACCATAATAGTTCACACCATTGTATTTTCTGTATGCCCTTATTCTGAATGTTTTAGTGCCTGACAGATTTTTTGCAGTGTAGCTTTTGCCTGATGTTGTGGTGAGCTTCTTCCAACTGCGTCCTGACTTAACATATATCTCATATCCTGTGGCTTTTGATACCTTGTTCCATGCAAGTGAGATGTTGCTTCCCGAACGCTTTGCCGTTTTGACAGTGACGTTTGCAGGAAGTGTACAGGTGACAAGTTGTGCAGGCTTGCTGTATTGCATAACATTGTCGCTTACATAATATGCCTTTACTCTGTATGTGTACATAGTGCCTGATGACTTGCCTGAGTTGGTGTAGTACGGATAAGCAGTGTCCCCAAGCTCTTTGTAGCTGTCTGATGTTCCTATCCACTGATAAACGCTGTAGCCGGATACTCCATTCACGCTTTCCCATGTGATAGTGTTGGAACTTGATGTGTTCACTGATGAGGAAAGCCCCTTTGGTGTGTTTGCAGGACGAATGGTGATGTCCTTTTCAGTGTAGTCACCATAGTAGTTTATGTAGTTATAATTTCTTATGGCTCTTACTCTGAAACGATAAGCTGTGTTCTGTGAAAGATCGCTTGCAGTGTAGCTCGTTCCCGAAAGGGTGGAGAGAGTTTTCCATGTTCCGTTTGTGTACATCTCTACCTGATAGCCTGTAGCCTTTGATACCTTGTTCCAGTTGAGTGTTATGGAATCAACGTCAGTGGAGCAAAGGGAGAATGATACGTTTGCAGGAAGAGTGCAGGTGGTAAGCTCAGAGGAATATGCACCCTCGATACGCTGTCCGTCGACATTGTTGAATGCCCTTACCTTGTATCCGTACATCGTGCCTGAGCTTTTCTTTGAGTTTGTGAACTTTGTGGACGTGGTCGTGCCTATGAGCTTGTAGCTGTCGGTAGTACCTATCCACTGATAGACCTCATAGCCTTCCGCTTTTTTGGAAGCGTTCCATGTTATGGTGTTTGATGTAGAAGTGTTTGAAGTGCTTCTTATGCCTGTTACTGCACTTGGTATGTCAGTGACCTCAGCGTTTACATATGTGTAGCCACCGTTGTAGTATACGCCACTGTAATTTCTTCTCGCCTTTACCCTGAACTTATTAACGCCGTTCTGTGTGATACCGTTCACCTTGTATGAAAGGCTTGAAGTTGTGCCGACCTGCTTCCATGCACCGTTCACATAATGCTCCACGATGTAGTCGGTCGCCTTTGAAACTTTGTCCCAGCTAATGGTAACAGAAGTTCCCCTTGCAGAAGCGGATATCTTTGAGATGTTCGCAGGAAGAGTGCAGGTGGTGAAAACATCAGAGTAATCGCCGTAAACACGCTTGCCAGAAGCGTCACTGTAGGCTCTCACCATGTATTTGTACATAGTGCCTGTGGACTTGTTGGAGTTTGTAAAATATGTATTTTTTGTATCCCCTATTTTTTTCTTGTGAGGGTCGCTAGGGCTTGTTCCCTGATATACCTCATATCCTGTTGCGTCAGGAGCGCCGTTCCAGGCAAATTTGTTGGAGGTGGAGGTGTTTGCCACTGAGATAAGGTCGGACACATAAAGTGGAAGCTTGCCCGAATACCATACGTTCACGTCAGTGTAGGCTGAAATGCCTGAAACAGTACCGCTTCCTGAATATTGCCACATATCCATGCGTTGGTCATAATTGGTGTTGCTTGTGTAGTGAGCCAGCCATATAGGATATTTCTTGCCAAGCCCTGCTCCGTCAATGTAGTAGTTTAGCCATGTGTAGTTTGCATAAACACCTGCGCTGTAGCCAGACTTTATGATAGTGTCGCAAAAAGCTGTGCAAAGAGCGGTCTTTTGAGCCTTGGAAAGCCCTGCGCTGTCAAGTCTGCCAGTGTCATAGTCAACAGACTCGATATCGTAATAAACAGGCATTTGCAGAGAATATCCCTTTATCCTGTCAAGAACGAACTTAGCCTCTGCCTTAGCCTCGGCTGTGGTTATCGCCTGCGTGTAGAAGTATACGCCAACTTTAAGCCCTGCCTTGGTAGCTCCGTCAAGATAGGTCTTGAACTTAGGGTCTTCCACAAGCGTTCCTGCACTGCCATAGCCACGGTAGCCTACTCTTATGATAACAAATTCCACACCGCTGTTTTTGACCTTTTTCCAATCTATGTTGCCTTGATAATAGGAAACGTCAATGCCATAGACCTTTGAAACACCGCTGAATCTGTTTTGATGAGTAAGGCTGTCAGCCCCCCACAGAGCAGACATTGTCATAATGCCGTATGGATCGTTGTTTTCAAGATATTTATGATACTCAGGGTCGTCCTCAGTGACAGGCTCTAAAAGACCATCAGCCTCCATATTGCCTGTAGCATATTCAGGCTTTGATATCTGGATATCATTTGAAAGCTCACTTGACGCAATGCTTTTCTCTGCCGCATACACGAATGGAACAGACTGAGCCATTATTGCCGCTGACAAAACCACACCAGTCAGCTTTGGAATAAATTTCATAATTTCCTCCCGTAGAATTGTAGGCAGAGTTAACATTTTTCCTGCCATTTTACACGATAATTTTTACACACCCTTTATTATAGCCCTTTTTCAGCACGTTGTCAAATTCGCATTTATACAAATAAATACAATTCAGTAATTTTAAAGTTAAATCATTACACTTATTTTGAGATTTATGTAATAATAAGTAAGTAAAGATGTTCATGATACACAAGATTAGGAAAGAAATTTTGTGTATCATGATATGCCTTAAATGGCACTGCAAGGCACAGTTAATGAGAATAATCAGCATTTTAGCTGGCATAATAATGGAGAAAAAAGAAAAGGAGAGCATAAAAAATGGATATATCAAAGCGAAACGCAGTTAGGATAGTGTCTTTCACAGTGGCTGTCGTGGGTGTGCTTGCGGTGAGAAATATACAACTTATGAGCAGCGAAAAAAGGGCGTTGCGTAGTGTGAGCTACACCTATTCAAGAGCCATGGGCGACCTGTGCGACGCAGTAGAGAACGTGAGCGACACTCTTGAAAAGGAACTTTATGCAGGCTCAGGGAAAATGCACCAGTCACTTGCGGTGAAGCTTTACAGAGAAGCGTCCTCGGCAAAGGCGGCTCTGTCACAGCTTCCCATAGAAGAGCTGCAGCTTGAAAACACCTACAAATTTCTCTCACAGGTAGGAAACTACTCCATGGCAGTGAGCGAGAGGCTCATGAACGGCGAGGAGATAACAGACGAGGAGTATGAGAACATATCCTCGCTCTATGACTTTTCCAAAGAACTTTCCGAGGATATGTGGGAGCTTGAAAGCTCAGTGAACAGCGGTGAGATAGCACTCACCCAAACAGGCTCACAGCAGAGCGATCCGCCCACAGTGACAGAGGGCTTCTCAGACTTTGAGGGAAGCTTTGAAAGCTATCCAAGCCTTATTTATGACGGCCCATTCTCAGACAATATCATGGAGCGTACCCCACGCATGACATCTGAGGCAGAGAACGTTTCACAGACCAAAGCCCTTGAACGCTGTTCCCTGGGGCTTAACATGAACTCCACAGTGTTCACAGATATCTCAGAGGTAGAGGGCAAAATGCCATGCTGGAGATTTTCAAACGAGGATAAGACGGTGGCTTGCGAGGTGACAAAGCAGGGTGGATATATCTCATATTTCCTCAAAAGCCGTATCAGCGAAAGCACAGAGCTTACAAACGAGCAGGGAGTAAAGGCAGCAGAGGATTTTCTCGATGACCTCGGCATACTGTCCATGAAAACCACCTACTATGAGAATATCGACAACGTTCTCACAGTGAATTTCGCCTACAACGACCTTGACGTGTGCTGTTACACCGACCTTATAAAGGTATCAGTAGCAATGGACGACGGTGAGATATTAGGCTTTGACGCAAAGGGCTTTTTGGTGAACCATTATGACAGAGATATTCCCGAAGCGGATATATCCCAAAGCCGAGCGAAAGAGAGCGTGTCCCCACGCCTTGAAATAGTATCCGGCAGGCTTGCACTTATCCCTACCGACGGTTTGGAGGAGAAGCTGTGTTATGAGTTCAGGTGCAGGGCGGAAAACGGCAGGAACGTGCTTGTATATATAAATGCACAGACCGCTGAGGAGGAGCAGATACTCATTCTTGTGGAAAGCAAGTCAGGAACACTGACTGTATAAAGTAGGAGGATAAAAAAATGTCAGATTTCAGAAATTCAAAGACAAAAGATAACCTTATGAGAGCCTTTGCAGGGGAAAGTCAGGCACGAAACCGCTACACAATGGCGGAGGAAAAGGCAAGACAGCAGAAGCTTTATGTGCTTGCCGACCTATTCAAATTCACAGCCGATCAGGAGAAAGTTCACGCAAAGATATTCTACGAGCATCTCAAAGAGCTGTCAGGGGAGAGCGTGTTTGTTGACGGCGGTTATCCTGTGGATATTTCGGAGGATATGTGTACCTTGCTTGGTATGGCGGACCACAACGAGCGTCAGGAATCAGACGACGTTTATCCTGCATTTGCGGATATTGCAAGGCAGGAGGGCTATGGAAAGATAGCTCAGGACTTTACGAATATCGCCAAGATAGAGAATGTTCACGGCAAGCGTTTTGCGGCATTTGGCAAGCTTATGAAAGAGGGAAAGCTGTTCTCTTCCTCCCAGTCTGAAACGTGGGTATGCTTGAACTGCGGTTATATCGTGGAGGGCACACAAGCCCCTGAGAGGTGTCCTGTTTGCGGAGAAGCGCAGGGATATTATATCAGGCTTTCAATGGCGTCATGGGGAAGTAATTGTAACTGTGATAAATAGTGCTCTGTGCGGTGCGGCTGAAAATGCCGTGCCGCATTGTGCTATGTAAAAATACATCGCCGCAGGCGATACCATAATTCCTCACTCCTCATTCCTCACTTTCCCGATTTGTTTGCATTATTCACAATTATATGTTATAATAAAAATAATTGCGATAAAACATGAAAGGACTTGTGATAATTGATATATCTTGATAATGCCGCCACCACAAAACCTTGTGATGAAGCTAAAGCGGCTGTAATGAAAGGCTTGGAGGTCTTCGGAAACCCCTCTTCTCTGCACAGAGCAGGTCTTGACGCTGAACTTCTTGTTTCTGACGCTCGTGAGATCATTGCCGACGCTCTCGGTGTTACCCCTGATGAGGTCTATTTCACTTCAGGCGCTACTGAAAGCAACAATACCGCTATTTTCGGGGCTTACAAGGCTCACGGAAAACGTAAAAAGCGTGTTGTCATATCCTCTGTAGAACACCCTGCTGTGAAAAATCCTGCCCAGGAGCTTGAAGATATGGGCTGTGAAGTCATAAAAATATCACCTGATGAGAACGGCGAGATAAACGCCCGTGATATCTTTGCCGCTGTGAACGAGGACACTTTCCTTGTTAGTTGTATGCTTGTGAACAACGAAAACGGCTACATACTCCCTGTGGAAAAAGCTTTTTCTATGATAAAGAAAAAATATCCTCAGGTGATTACTCATTGCGACTGCGTTCAGGGCTTTATGAAAATTCCTGTGAAAGCCAAAAAGCTGAATGCCGATATGATATCCCTCAGCGGTCATAAAATATATGCTCCAAAGGGCATCGGTGTGCTGTATGTAAAAAAGGGCGTTCATATACCGCCTTTTATGCTTGGGGGAGGACAGGAAAAAGGCTTTCGTTCGGGTACTGAGTCAGTGCCGCTCATATGCGGTTTCGGTGCGGCGGTGAAAAAGCTTGCGCCGAATGTTTCTGCGAACTTTGAAAAGGCGGCTGATATCCAAGCCTATCTCATAGAAAAGTGTAACGAAAACGGCGATGTTTTCGTAAATTCACGAAAAGGCGGCTCGCCTTATGTCACAAGCATTGCCGTCAATGGATTAAAGTCCGAAGTACTTCTCCACTATCTTGAAAAGCGTGAGATATATGTTTCAAGCGGCTCAGCCTGCTCAAAGGGCAAGAAAAGCTCTGTGCTAAAAGAGTTCAGATATCCCGAGCAGAGCCTTGACTCCACTATCAGGATAAGCTTTAGCATCGACACCACAAAGGCCGATATCGACGCTCTTATGGAGGGCATAAAGTCTGCGCAGAACGACCTGTGCAAGGTAAGGTAAAACACGCAAACAAATGTTTTGTACTATTTATAAAGGGGAACGGCGAAAAAGGTCGCTTTTGACAGGTTTTTGACGAGGACTTTTTTTGTGCAGTTTTCGTAAAGAAAGGATAAAATTTATGAAAGAAATCATTCTCTGCAAATATGGCGAGATAGCTCTGAAAGGTCTTAACAAATCAAGCTTCGAGAGCATGATGACAAAGAGCGTAAAAAGAAGACTTAAAAGCTGTGGACAGTTCAGCGTATCAAAAGCACAATCTACTTTGTATGTTGAGCCACTTAATGATGACAGCGATGTTGACATGGCGGTGGAAAAGCTGTCGAAAATTTTCGGTATCGTTAAGCTCTGTCGCTGCTGCGTTCTGGAAAAGGATATGGACGAGATACTCACAAAGTCACTTGACTATATCGAGGACGAAATGGAAACTGCAAGAACTTTCAAGGTTGACGCAAAGCGTTCAGATAAGAAGTTCCCATTCAAGTCCCCTGAAATATGTATAGAAATGGGCGGAAAGATACTTGAAAGATTTCCACACCTTAAAGTTGACGTTCACGATCCTGACGTTGTAGTAACAGTGGAGATAAGAGAAACCAACGCCTATGTTCACGCAGGCTCTATCGAGGGCGCTGGCGGAATACCTGTCGGTTCAAGCGGAAAGGCAATGCTTCTTCTCTCAGGCGGTATAGATTCGCCTGTTGCAGGCTATATGATGGCAAAGCGTGGTGCGATAATATCTGCTATCCACTTTGAAGCTCCGCCGTATACTTCTGACAGAGCGAAGATGAAAGTTGAAAAGCTTGCCAAGATAATCACTGCTTACTGCGGTGATATCAACTTCTTCTGCGTGCCTTTTACGGAGATCCAGGAGCTTCTGAGAGATAATTGCCCTGAGGAGCTTTTCACTATCCTGATGAGAAGACTTATGATGGAGATAGCACAGAGAATATGCGAGAAAGAGGATATCCAAGCCCTTGTCACAGGAGAGAGCCTTGGTCAGGTAGCGAGCCAGACTATGTATGCAATGGTCTGCACAGACGCCGCTTGCCGTATGCCTGTATTCAGACCATGCGTTGGTATGGACAAATCTGAGATAGTGGAGATAGCAAGAAAGATAGATACTTTTGATACCTCTATCCTCCCTTATGAGGATTGCTGTACAGTTTTCACGCCAAAGCACCCTAAGACAAGACCAAATCTTGCAGACGTTGAGGCCGCTCAGAACGCTTTCGATTGGGAGCCTTATATCCAGAAAGCTATCGAGGGAACAAAGCCTTATCTTATCAGAAACGCATAGCGTATTTTCATGGCGTACACCCGTTGCATGGTGTCTGTGAAAAGGTTACAAACGGGTTAAAACTGTAACAGCTTGTAGCTTAATTGTACGCTTTTTTGTACCCGAATATTGTGTCTTTCCATGGTGAAAAATGCCGAAAAGCCCCGAATTTTCAGGGCTTTTCTTTGCGCCCAAAAGGGTGCCAGATGGGCTTGCTAATAATGAAAAATCAGTAATTTGGTAACAAAAGTGTAACATTCGCTTACAGAATTTGCTATTAACATTGGTTTTTGAAAATCGTCGAATTAACAAAATGGACAAAAAGAGCCGATTTTTTATGTGCAATATATAACTAAAAGGGGTGATTATTACTATGAAATTTGCTGAAGGTGACAAAGTGGTTACAGATAGTATTGACATAGTTACAAAAAGTGTAGTAAAATATATGATAAAGAGCGGTCGGAAGCTGTGTACTGCGGAAAGCTGTACAGGCGGAATGATAAGCCAGACGATCACTTCCGTTTCGGGAGCGTCGGAAATGTTCCTCGGAGGTGCTTGCACCTATACGGAGGAAATAAAGATGAAGCTTCTGAACGTGAAAAAGGAAACGCTGGAGCAGTATACTGTTTATTCTGAGCAGACAGCCAGTGAGATGAGCAGGGGTGCGCTGAAGCTTTTCGGTGCAGATTGTGCAGTGGCTGTTACTGGTATAGCAGGACCAAGCGGCGGCTCTCAGGAAAAGCCTGTGGGAACTGTGTATGTTTCAGTGAGAAGTCGTCAGAAAGAAATAGTCAGACGGCTTGAGCTTTATAAAGAATATGAGAATTTGGACAGAAGAAAGATCCGTATGCTTACAACAGAAACAGCACTGAGAATGGTGCTTGAGCTGTATGAACAAAAGGCGGAGGCTTGAAATAAATGTCAATGGCTAATGAAACAATGAATCTGTCCGAAAAGGACGATACAAACTTTTTTGTAAGAGTAGTAAGATATTTTATCCCGTGGAAGGGCGACGGAGCAGGAGAAGTGTTCAGAAAGATAGTGTTCATGTTCTCTATCGTGCTTTTCTGTGTTTCTCTTAATGAGCTTTCTGATTTTCTGAAAGCCGACGAGCAGGATCAGAACTATATGCAGGAGATCGTAAATTATGAGCCTGACTTTAGCGATGACGTTGACCTGAGCAAGAATAACGGCTCAGACGATATTGACGTTTCTGACCCTGAGGCTTCAACGAAGGACAGAGAAGTTCAGGGTTGGGCTAAGAAGCTTCTGAAAAGGAACAAGGACGTCGTAGGCTGGATAAAGATCCCCGGCTTTAAAAATTCCGCAGGTGATGAATATATAAACTTCCCTGTTCTTAAAGGCAAGGATAATGAATATTATCTTTACAAGAATATAGACAAGCAGTATTACGAATCGGGAAGCATTTATGCAGACGCTTGGTCTACTATAAATAAGGACGGGCAGTCTGACAATATCACGATATATGGTCATAACATGAGATATGTGGGAACTTCTTTTACTCACCTTACTGAGTATAAAAAGGGAGTGGATTTTCTTAAGAAATATCCTGTTATCGAGTTCAATACTATCTATGACAGCAACTGTAAGTATGTTATCGTGGGTGCGTTCGTGACGGGAATACTTGAAAATCAGGACGACGGAAAGCTCTTCAAATACTGGACTACCAGATATTTTGATGACGCTGACTATAAGTTCGACGATTGGATCTCAGAAGTGAGAAAGCGTTCGTGGTATTCAAACGATATCGAGTGTACAGCAGACGATAAGTATATATCGCTCTCAACTTGTACAAACGAAACTTCAAATCTCAGGTGGGTAATCGTGGCAAAGAAAATGACGGCTGACGATAACCTGGATCTTATAATAGATTCCTATAAGGACAAGGCAAATAAGGATATTTATTTTCCTAAATGCTGGAGAAACGTATACGGAAACAATAAGAAGTATTTCGGCTGGGATTATTGATGTTTATTACACCAAATCGGTGTAAAATAAATTTTAGCTGACGTCAAGCTCACGGACGGCAGTGAAGACGGTTTGCGTGCAGACGGTCGGAAAGGGTAATGTGATTAAAATGAAGCAGAAAAAAACTGAAGACAGCATAAAGCGAACAGCTAAGCCGTCGGTCAGGAAAGTAGGAACAATGCTGGGCAGCGGTGCGCTGGCAGTGCTGATGATAGGTACAGTAAGTATCTTCGCACTTACAAGCGGCAACAACGAGGCTCAGAAGGACACAAAAGCTGCAATAACCAACACTAAGACCACTTCTGTGACAGAAGCAGAAACTGAGAGAGATGAGACCTATACTTCAATGAACACCGTTACATGGAGAAAAGCGGGTATCAGCGAGTATAAAATGGCACAGGCAGAGTCTGAGACAACAACTTCCGCCAAAGCCACTACAACAAAAAAGACAGAAACTACTAAAAATGCAGCAAAAGAAACAAAGGTCAATAACGTAACAATGGTTGCAACTGAGATCGTGAACGTCAGAGAAAAGGCTGACAAGAACTCAGAGATAGAAGCTATCGTTGCAACAGACGAGGAAGTTATCGTTACGGCTGAAACAAGCGACGGTTGGTATAAGGTTACATACGGCGACTACAGCGGATATGTAATGAAGGACTATCTTAAAAAGGCAGAAGTAACAACAACTTCCGCTGCGAAGTCCGAAACTACAACAGCAGCTAAGAAGTCTGAAACAAAAAAGACTACGACAACAAAGGCTAAGACAACAAAGTTTGAAACAAAAAAGACAGAAACAAAGAAAGCAACAACATCAAGCTCGAACAGTTCTGTTATAAGCTATACAGATGAAGAATTTGATATGCTTTGCTACGTTCTTCAGGGCGAGGTAGGAAACTGCTCAGAGCAGAGCAAGATCGCTGTTGCAAATGTTATTATCAACAGAGTGAAAACAGGCAGATTTGGAAGCTCTATAAGCGACGTTCTTACAGCGCCAAATCAGTTCACTGCAATAAACGGCTATTACAGCGGCAGAAACAAGCCAACTCAGAACACTATTGATTGTGCAAAGAGAGCGCTGAACGGCGAGGATAATTCAAACGGTGCAGTTTATTACTACGCTCCACGGTATTGCGGTGGAAGCACAGCGTCTTGGTTTGAATCACTCACGTTCTGCATGGAGCTTGATGGTCAGAGATACTTCAAGTAATATTTGAAGTTTTTGGCTAAAATGTCGATATTGTAGATGTAAAATTGTATATTATGCTGAAAAGTCAGGACGAAACTTAGCTTTGTCTTGACTTTTTTTCAGTATTTGATAAACTATTATTTAGGTATGCAGTGAGTATTTTGCTGCCATTGGGAATGTTTTGCGGTGTGACCGCTTGAAGGTAAGGACAGTGTCTTGACGATGAATTTGATGACAAAAAAGATATGTGCAAATGTCTGCGCAGCAGTAATGAGCATAACTGCCGTTGGTATATGCGGTGAGCTGCTGCTGGATAATAAAAGCGTGGGCGCAGAAAAAGCCCCTGCGGTGCAGGTCAAAAACGTTGAAGCTCAAAGCGTTAAGACCACTGCCGCTACTGAGGTCTATGACTTTGTGAAGTTCAAAAAGTCCTCTGTGGATAAGTATGATATGTCTTATGTTCAGCAGAAAAAGCAGGCAAAGACCACAAAGAAAAAGGCTTCAGCCAGTGAGTTTACTGTGGAAATGCCTGAGGATAAGGGCGAGTATTACGATATAAAGAACGACCCTGCTAACTTTACAGATACAAGAAGCGTCGCTGATGAGTATTATACTGTCAATGATATAATCTCAGGAAATATCGTCACTCTTAATGGTCATGAACTGCTCTGTCAGATAGTCAACAGCGAGATAGGCGGCGAGTGGGGCGAGGAAGCCATAAAGGCGCAGGCCGTGGCGGCTTATACATGGGTCAGATTTAACGATTCTATCGGTGCTATACCTACGGTGGGGCTTAAAAGCGGATATTCTTCAAAGATAGAAAGATGTATAAATGCCGTTGAGGGTCAGACCGTTATGTATAACGGCAATATCATAAATGCAGTTTATTCTGCTTCAACAGCAGGTTATTCTACCACCAGTGAGGATATATGGGGCGTTTCTTACCCATATCTCAAGCGTGTAAAGAGCGAGTTTGACGATAAAGATCCTAACTGGGGCATTGAAACTACATATACAAAAGACGAGGTCAAGGAGCGTATCGAGAGCCAAACTGATATAAAGCTTTCTGACGACGTGAAGAACTGGTTTAAAATAGACTCTGCTTTCAGCGGAAAGTATATAAGCGGAGTGACTATCGACGGTCATACGAGCTGTACCTATGATGGCAGTGAAGCTAGGATAACAGGTATCACGCTCTGCAACCTCTTTGATGTGAAATCGAACGCCATGGAGATAAGCTATAAGGACGGTGTGTTCACTTTCAAGTCCTATGGCTGGGGTCACGGCGTTGGAATGTCGCAGTGGGGCGCTTGCTATTATGCCGAGGCTGGCTATACATACGATCAGATACTTACTCACTATTATGTGAATTGCTATCTTGGTCTGTCGGCTGTAAATGACAAAGCTGTAAAGAGAGGTCAGATGTCGCAGGACGAGATAGATAAGGAGATAAAGGATTCAGAGATAGTTGACGAGGGCGGAAACGCTTCAGGCGACAGCAAAGAGGACAGTGAGCCTGCACAGACTCAGCCGACCGAGAACGGCACTGTTACCACCGCTCCTGCTACAGAAGCACCTGATACTACAACAACTTCGTTTGACGTTCAGCCTGAGGATAATATCACCATAGAGCAAAATACAGAAGAAATATTATAACCGAAAGGGAGAATAAAAATGGGATTTTTTTCACCTAAGAATACACCTGAAAATGCAGTAAAGGCACAGATAGACGCAAAGCTTGCCTTTATAAACGATAAGTATACCGAGATAGGCAGATTTGTTAAGCTCAGAATGGCTGACAAGATAGAAGAGCCGGAGGTGAAAAACCTTATTGCTCAGATAGACGCAACTCTTGAAGAACTGAAAAATCTTAATGAACAGCTTCTTACCATCAGAGGAATGAAACTTTGTTCCGGCTGTGGTCACGAGATACCAGTGAATATGGCGTTCTGCCCTAACTGCGGAACAAAACAGCCTGAAATGGCTCAGCCTGTTTATCAGCAGCCTGCTCAGGGCGGTGCAGTTCCAATGGGCGCACAGCCTGTTATACAAAACAGTCAGGGCTATCATAATCACCCTGTTTCACCTGCTTATACTCAGCCACAGGCTAATCCTGTTTATGGCAATCCTGCTCAGCAGAATGTTCAGACAGCCGCTCCTATCCCTGAGCCTGCTGTGGCACAGACTGCTGCACCTATCCCACAGCCTGAAACAGCACCACAGCCTGCACCAATGCCACAGCCTGCTCCGGTTATAGCAGAAGCTCCGGTGCAAGAGCCTGCAAACAGCAGTTTTGTATTCTGCTCTCAGTGCGGCCACAAAGAGCCGGCAGGCGTTAAGTTCTGCTCAGAGTGCGGAATGAAGTTGTAATAAAAAAACTAAGGCAGCGCAGGATAATAAGTGCGTTGCCTTTTTGAGTAAGAAGTAAAGGAAGTAAAGGAAGATCTTTATGTCAGTGAATATTTCAAGCGAGCTTATGGATTATGATGTTATACTTGCTTCAGCGTCGCCAAGAAGAAAAGAACTGCTGTCGTTGATGTGTGAGAATTTCAGGGTTATCCCCTCTGATTGTGACGAAAAAATACCGGAGGACGTTACACCGGAGCTTGCCCCTGAGTATCTTTCAGGGATAAAATGCAGATGTATCGCTTCTGTCTATGACCTGAGCGTTGTTATCGGCTGTGACACTGTTGTAATATGCGATGGGGAAGTTCTCGGTAAGCCTGTGGACGAAGCTGATGCCATAAGAATGTTAAAAATGCTGTCAGGCAAGACTCATCATGTTGTAACAGGTGTTACCCTTGGCAGAGGCTGTCGTTACAGTAGCTTTTCTGTTGATACTGCAGTGACTTTCAGAGAGCTTTCCGACCAGGAGATAAAAGCCTATGTGAAAAGCGGCGAGCCTATGGATAAGGCGGGGGCTTACGGCATACAAGGGCTTGGAGCACTTCTTGTGGAAAAGATAGACGGGGACTTTTATAACGTTGTTGGTTTGCCTGTGAGCAGGCTTGCAGAGGAGCTGCACGATTTTTTGAAGAAGGTTCAGTCGAAGTAGATCTTCTTGTTGCTCTCCTGAGTTTTCGGGAACACTGTCACCTTGTCGTTTCCGTCAACTATGCAGAGAAAGACCTTGTCAGTTGATGAACAGCCTTGCTTTCTTATTTCGTTGGTGAGCCATTTTATCTCCTTGCCTGCGTATTTCAGGTTGTCCTCCATAATAACGCCGTCAAGGATAAGGTCGGTGCAAAGCTTTTCGTCCTGCTTCTCATATCCTAAGTCTTTTGGAGTGAGAGGTGCTTCTGTGGCACGTTCCATGAAAGAGATATTGCCGTTGGTTTCCAGAATAGCGTAGTATATCTTTGAGATGTCGAAATAGCCTGATGTTCTTGCTCTTGAAAGCAGATCGTTCACATCAAGCTTGGCGGTCTTAAGGTTTTCGGGATATATTTTGCCTTTTTCAATAAGCAGGATAGGTTTGCCCGAAAGAAAATGTCGGCAGTGGATAGACTTCATCGTAAGCACAGACAACAGAAAGCCTGTCAGTCCGTAAAGCACCATTGCGATAACAGGCACGATAAGCTCGTCCATTTCCTGCGAAACAGCCATTTCAGAGGCGATAGAGCCTATGGTGATTCCGTTGATGTAGTCAAAAAGCGTGAGCTGTGATATCTGCTTGTTGCCAAGAAGCTTTGATATGGCAAACATAACGATTATAGAGCCGACTGTGGCAAGTATGGTGTGAGTGATGTTCATAGGTGTTTGACCCCTTTCAGAATATGCCCTTATTATCTGCATATGCGAACGTATTATTCTTCTGACGCATATTATGACAGAGAAACGTTGTGAGCAGGAAAGGGCGGTATCAGTGGAAAACAGGGGATCGTGCTGCGGTCAGCAGCTTAATATAATGGCTGCGGCATTTGCAAATTATCTTGGCGAGGGTTTGAGCGTTGACCAGCTTGGGCTGCTGTCAGCCTTTTTGCAGTCGGTGGGCGAGTCGCTTGACGTTATCGCCTCCGCAAGGCAGCTTTGTGCAGGAAATGATAATAATATAGCAGATAATTGATACAGGAGCGTAAAATGGGACTTTTCAGAAAAAATAAAGGCACTCCGTTAAAAGAGCTTGAACGCTATCACGGAAAGCGAGTTTCCTATGTGGTGGAGCGTGAGGGCGCAGAGGAAAATGTTATCGGAAGAACAGGCGGAATATCTGTTGATAGTGAAAAGCTTGTGGTGGTGTGTGACGGACACGAGGTTTTCAGGTGCAGTACCGACGGCATAGTCTGCGCTGAGCTTATGAGCCACAACGGAGCGGATATAAAGGGCAGGGATATGACCACAGGGAAGCTTCGTCATATCGTTGTGCATTACGCAAACAAAAGGTGATATTTTTGCAAATGCACTCTCTTTGCACATAATTCTATCACATTGCAGTGGTAATATTATTACAGTCGGAAAGGAAAGACCGACAGTTAAAAAGACTTCATGATTGTTTTCTTCATATATTTTTTCTATACTTCCTTAATGAATAAAAACCTGCACTCTCGTGTGGGTTTTTATTTTTTGTATAATGTCTTAGAGAAAAATTCATTTTATTGCTGTTGACAATTCATATTTATGGTGATATAATGATTGTATTGAATATCGTAAAGGCTGTGACGAGAAAGGTGACGGTGCGAATACTTCGCAGAGAGCGGACGTTTGGTGAAAGTCCGCAGGGATAACGCCGTCAGGATCATCTCTGAGCTGATCCGCCTAAGCAGATGTGTTAAGCGGATACGGTTTCTCACCGTTAGAAAGAGATATGAGTGGCGGGCTTATGGTCTGCAATCAGAGTGGTAACACGGAGATATTATGTCTTCGCCTCTAGTCAGGCGAGGGCTTTTTTTATTACATAGAAAAAAGAGGTTGTTTTTTATGCTTACATTGGATAAGGTTTTTGACGCTTCAAACGTGCTTAAAGAGGTCATCAGACCAACAGCGTGTATCCATGCGCCAAAGGTAAACCCTGATTGTGACGTTTATCTGAAAACAGAAAATCTTCAGGTAACAGGTTCTTTCAAGGTAAGAGGAGCTTATTATAAGATATCACAGCTTTCAGACGAGGAAAAGTCACACGGCGTTATCGCCTGCTCAGCAGGAAACCACGCACAGGGCGTTGCTCTCGCCGCAACAAAGAACGGTATAAAGTCTATCATCTGTCTTCCTGACGGCGCACCTATCTCAAAGGTAGAGGCAACCAAGGGCTATGGCGCTGAGGTATGTCTTGTGCCTGGCGTTTATGATGACGCTTATGCAAAGGCTATCGAGCTTCGTGACGCTAACGGCTATACATTTATTCACCCGTTCGATGACGAAAATGTTATCGCAGGTCAGGGAACTATCGGTCTGGAGATACTAAGTCAGGTGGCTGACGCAGACGTTATCGTTGTTCCTGTTGGCGGCGGCGGACTTATCTCAGGTGTTGCATTCACTGTAAAACAGCTCAAGCCAAGCGTTAGAGTATACGGCGTTCAGGCTGAAGGCGCACCTTCAATGGTAAATTCACTTAAAGACGGCAAGATAGAGTGCCTTGAAAGCGTTCACACTATCGCAGACGGAATCAAGGTAAAAGAGCCTGGCGAGCATACCTTTGAGTATTGCAGTAAGTATGTTGACGGCGTTGTTACAGTTTCAGACGACGAGATATCATCAGCTATCCTCCACCTTATCGAGAAGCAAAAGCTCGTTTCAGAGGGCGCAGGCGCAACACCTGTTGCCGCAGTAATGTTTAATAAGATACCTGACATCAAGGGCAAAAAGGTTGTATGTCTTGTTTCAGGCGGAAATATAGACGTAACTATCCTTTCAAGAGTTATCAAGAGAGGTCTGCTCAAGTCTGGCAGATCTGATACTCTTACTATCCAGCTTGAGGACAGACCTGGTCAGCTTAGAGATGTTTCAGAGATAATTTCAAAGCTTGGCGGAAACGTTGTTTCTGTTCACCACGAGAGAGCAAGCGAGGACAGCGATATCACAGATTGCCTGCTCAGACTTGTTCTTGAAACAAGAAACTTTGATCATATCAGAGAGATAAGACAGGCTCTTACAGCCGCAGGCTTTAAGATAGTCAATAAGTAATTTTAAGACAGGAGTAGATAAAAATGGCAGAAGTTGTTTACACAAAGAACGCACCGGACGCGATTGGTCCATATTCACAGGCAATGAAGGTAGGAAACCTTGTTTTCACATCAGGTCAGATAGCAATCAATCCTGCAACAGGCAACGTTGAGGCAACAACTATCGAGGAGCAGACACATCAGGTTTGCAAGAACCTCACAAACGTTCTTGAAGCCGCAGGAACATCTATCGGCAAGGCTGTAAAGACAGTATGCTTCCTTAAGAATATGTCAGATTTCGGTGCATTTAACGGAGTTTACGGCGAGTATTTCACATCAAAGCCTGCACGTTCATGCGTTGCCGCAAAAGAGCTTCCAAAGGACGTTCTCGTTGAGGTAGAGGTAATCGCTGAGGTATAATTTAGCATATTATCTTGTAGTGGAACGGCTGAATTTCTGTTTCACAGAAATGCGACGTCCCAATATTGTGGGGCTGTATTTCAAGTATTTCGGGCGGCGTATGTCGCCCGTTGTTTTTCTGTAAAAAGGGGTGAGGAAAATAAGCAGTGAGTTTATAAAAAGCAAAATGCGGACGGTGAAAAAATTCTCCATAGCCTTTGCAAAGTGGGTCTTTATCGCCTGCGCAGTGGGCGTAATAGGGGGAATAGTCGGCTCGCTGTTCCATATGGCGGTAAACTTTGCCACAGGCTTCCGTGATGGTCATAGCTGGACATTGTATCTTATGCCGTTGGCAGGTCTGTTTATCATTTTCAGCTATCGTGTCTGCAAGGTGAACGAGGAGACCGGTACAAATCTTATCATAAGTTCTGTTCGTGGAAACATCAAAGTGCCGCTGCTTATGGCGCCTCTCATCTTTCTAGGCACCGTACTCACCCACCTTACGGGCGGTTCGGCAGGACGTGAGGGTGCGGCTTTGCAACTTGGCGGAAGCATTGGCGCAAAGGCAGGCGAGCTTTTAAAGCTTGACGAAAAAGACTCCAGCCTTGTGATAATGTGCGGAATGAGCGCGGTGTTTGCCGCACTTTTCGGCACGCCTTTGACTGCGACTTTTTTCGCTATGGAAGTAATAAGTGTGGGCGTTATATACTATGTGGGTCTTGTGCCTTGCATAGCTTCCTCTCTTATCGCATATAAAATATCGCTGTTGGCAGGGCTTGCGCCAACAAAGTTCAACATAACAGGCATACCAAGGCTTTCCCTTGTGTCTGTGACCCAGATAGCGGCGCTTGCGGCTCTTTGTGCGGTGATATCCATACTCCTTTGCATGGTAATGGAGTTTTCACATTCAAGATTTCAGATGTATCTGCCTAACACCTATCTCAGGATAGCTGTAGGTGGCGTTGTGATCATTGCATTGACTTTGCTTGTAGGTACAAGGGATTACAACGGAGCAGGCGTAGACGTTATCGTGGCGGCTTTAGAGAAAGGTAAGGCGCACCCAGAAGCCTTTGCCCTGAAAATGCTTTTCACCGCCATAACTATAAATACAGGCTTCAAGGGCGGTGAGATAGTTCCGACCTTCTTTATCGGAGCAACTTTCGGCTGTACAGCCGCAGGTTTTTTGGGGCTTGACCCATCATTCGGTGCGGCTATAGGTCTTGTGGCACTTTTCTGTGGCGTTGTGAACTGCCCTGTGGCTTCCATACTTCTCAGCTATGAGCTTTTCGGTGGAAGTGGGCTTGTGCTTTTTGCAGTCGCCTGCGGAGTAAGCTATATGCTTTCTGGCTATTACGGACTTTATTCCAGCCAGAAAATAATGTACTCAAAGACAAAGCCCGAATATATCAACATAAATGCAAAATAAAAGAGAGCCAAGTGGCTCTCTTTTTTTGCCTATTCACTCATTGTTATGCTCTCAAACTTACCCCTTGTGACCTTGATAAGGTCTTTCGGAGAAAGCATTATCTGCGACCCGATACGTCCGCCGCTTATGATTATCTCCTCGAACTGCTCCGCAGAGCTGTCAACTACCGTCATGTACTGTTTTTTCATGCCAAGGGGTGTACAGCCACCACGAATGTAGCCCGTAACAGAGTTTATATCCTTCACATGGAGCATCTCCACCGACTTTTCGCCCACAGACTTTGCCGCCTTTTTCATGTCAAGCTCCTCTGCGATAGGGATAGCGAAAACATAGTAATTTCCGCTTTTTCCCACTGTCACAAGGGTCTTGAACGAGCTTTCATATGGCTGACCGAGCATATCTGCAATGTGTATGCCGTCGATAAACTCGTCGCATTCGTATGTGTTGACCTTGTATTTTACCTTATTTCTGTCAAGAATACGCATGGCGTTGGTCTTGACTTCCTTATCCTTTGACATTTTTTATCGCTCCCAATAAAATATTGCCCCTATTTCTCCCTTGAAAGCTTCACAGTGTCAGCAATTATCTCGGCGCACATTTCGTAGCCAAGCTTGCCGCTGTCAAGGCACATATCATAGCTAGAAATATCTCCCCACTTTTTGTTGGTGTTGGAGTTGTAATAGTCGGCACGTTTTCTGTCATACTTTTTGAGCCTTGCTTCCACCTCGTCCTCGGAGATGTTGTGCTTCTCAATTGCGCACTCCTGACGCTTCTCAAAGCTTGCATTAATGAAGACATTCAGCGTCTTGACTTTGTTTTTCAGTATAAAATCTGCACATCTGCCCACGATAACGCAGTTTCCCTTTGAAACAAGCTCCATTATTACCTCTGTTTCAGCGGCGAATATCTTCTCTGTTATAGGATACTCTTTCTCCTTTGAAAACAGATTTATCGGTGTTTTGAGAATGCTCAGAGCGGCTTCCTCGTATTTTTGTATCTCGCTCATTGCAATGCCGCTTTTTTGTGCCGCCATGTCGATTATCTCTCTGTCATAGCATGGGATACCAAGCTTTTCAGCCACAAGCTTACCGATAGTCGAACCGCCTGCGCAATAATGTCTGCCGATAGTGATAACTTTTATTTCAGCCATTTTCTGTTTCTCCTTTTGCAGTATTTTTTTATTTTTTTGTCGGACTTCTGCCCTTTTATACAGTATAATATATTTGCTTGTTATTGTCAATAACATATTGGTTACACTTTGTTTAAGCTGGAGTAATAAAACTCCTCATAAAACGGAAAAGGACCGACCCTATGGTCAGCCCTCTTTCGTAGTAAGGAAAGTAAAATGAATTAAAACGAAAAATTCCTATTTATCAGCGTTGGCTTCTTTTATTTCGATATAAGCCTTCATAAGCTTGATAGCACCGTCAACGCCTGTTTTGGACGAGTTGATACAAAGGTCATAATTCTTTGCTTCGCCCCATTTCATGTCGGTGTAATAATTATAGTATGAAGCTCTCCGCTTATCAGTCTTGCGGATAAAGTCCTCAGCTTTGTTTTTTTCAATATCGTATCTCTCAAGGATACGCTTTTTCTTTTCGGCAGTGTTGCCGGAAATGAAGAAGTCGATAATATTAGGCTCATTTTTCAGAACATAGTCAGCACAACGTCCTACAATAACACAAGGACCCTTCTTTGCAATGTTCTTGATAGTTTCAAACTGAGCCAAGAATATCTTGTGATTTAGCGGCATATCAGGATTGATCCTGCCGTCTGCACTTACAGGGTAATTACCCATGACCAGTGAGAAAAGAAAGCTGTTAGTATAGGACTCATCGTTCTTAACAAAAAGCTCCTGACATATACCGCTCTCTTTTGAAGCCATTTCCAAAAGCTCTTTATCATAGAAAGGTATGCCCAGATCATCAGCAAGCTTCTTGCCTATTTCACGTCCTCCGCTGCCAAATTCACGGCTGATAGTAATAATCGATCTCATAAAACATATCTCCCTTCTTTGATATATTCTTTTTAACGTACATTTATTATAGCATATTTTTTGTGATTTGTACATAAAAATCCGTAAAATTCTTGCACAAATTTATGTATTTTATATTGTGCATTTTGCGTACAAATATATTTAACAAATTCGTGACAAATACAAAGGCAATAAAAAAGCGGGACGAATGAACGTCCCGCTTGAAAATACTGAATTATTCAGCAACGTTAGCGTTTGCTTCCTTGATGATGTAATCAACAGCCTTCTGGTTCTCAGCAACGCACTCTGTCCATGTAGTAGCTCCGCCGCCTGTTATCATTGTAGCCTGGTTTACTGTCTGCATAAGTGTTGAAAGCTCAGCAGATACGCCGTCCTGGAAGTCGAATACAGGATTCTGTCTAGCCAGATCGTAAATTGTCTTACGCATCTCGATCATATCGTCTGTCCAGCCGTAGTCGTTCTTGAGCTGTTCTTCTGTGATGTTCTGTACCTCAGAGTTTGCAACCTTGCAGCAGTTTACGAACGCATTGAAGCCGTCTGGGTTTGGAGCGTTCTTGCAGAGGAGATAGCCGTTTACACCTGTAGATACATAGTACTTGTCAGAATCGTCCATTCTTGGCATTGGAACGAACATAACCTCGCCGTCCTTGACGCTTCCGAATGTCTTAGTCTTTTCAGGAGTATCCTCGAGAGCCCATGTGCCGATAGGAATGAACAGTGTGAGCTGTGAACCAAGGCCTTCACCGTTAGCTCCGTCACCTCTTGTCTTCCAGTTGTTGCTTGATCTGTCGAATACAACGTTGTTCTTCTCAAGGTTGTACATAAGATCCTGAACTGTGCCAACTTCAGCCTTGCCCATGTTGTTTACAAGCTTGCCGTCCTCAAGACCGATAAGTGGGTAACCGCAAGTATCGTTAAGAGCCTTGCCGTACCAGTAACCATCAAGAGCATATCTGTCAGCTTCAGAGTCTGCAAAGTCAAGGCACATCTCTGTGAACTTGCTCCATGTCCACTCGTCATTAGCGTAAAGCTCAGCAGGATCGTCATAGCCAAAGTCTGATATTGTCTTTGTGTTGTATGTACAAACATACTGTGGTCTTACGTCGATAGCAGCTACATAGTGCTTGCCGTTGAATACGAATGAATCGTTAAGTGTCTGTGATGATGACCAGATGTCTGAGCTGAAATCAACTACATCGTCGATAGGCTCGAACATGGCCTTGATAGCACCCTTAGGGAATGCGTCCATGTCGTCAGCAGGGAAGAAGTCAGGTGAGTCGTTAGCCATAACTGCCTTAGCAAGATCAGTATATCTGTTATCCCAAGTTGTCTGAACGTACTCGATCTTTCCACCGTACTTAGTCTGGAAAAGTGAGATAGCAGGTGATTCTGACTTACCATCACTAGGGTTGATGTCATAGTGAGCCATCCACTTGATAGTCTTGTTTGAAAGCTCGATGTCAGGGAGCTTATCCTGAAGTGTATTTACCTGCTCCTTCTGATCTTCTGTCATAGCCTTAGCTTCCTTCTTGGAAGATGAGCTGTCACTTGATGAGCTGCCGCAAGCAGCCATGCTGCAAGCCAGTGAAAGCGCACAAGCAGCAGCGAAAATTCTCTTTGCCATTTTCATTATAGTAACCTCCTTGATAATAGACGAATGTTCCTTACCCAAAACGTTCATCTGTTACGATCGACAAGCATTGTTACCCGACAACGCTTGCCATAACGCTTATTTTTCGTCCTTACTAATGATAACAAAAAGTTTAAATTTAGTCAATCAGCATTTTGCAATATAAAGCTCAAGCGTTTTTGTTGATTATGACAAAGGTGTGTTGAATTTGTGTGAGTATTCGTTTTCAGAAAACGTTTTCGCAATTTCACTCATACATATTAATAAAAAGTTTACAATTGTTGTATACAGGTTTTACATTACTGTACCACCTGCCTTTTGTCAGCAGGTGAGAGCTTGAATGTCCTCTTGCGACATGGCAGGGTGAACGGCGCGGTTTATGCCCATTGCAATGAGCTTTGCGCAGTTTTCCGAAAGTTTGTCGGCAGTTTTCGGAGCGACCATGATGTTTTCGGAGCTTTCAGGTGCGGTCTGACCGAAAATGTGCTGTGCGGCAGTGCAAAGGTCTATGACCGTTGGCACGCCTATGGCAATGCACTTTACCCCGAGGGTCGAAAGCGAAAGCTCTTTTCGTGCGTTTTCGACTCCGCTTCCCGGAGAAATGCCAGTGTTGCAAAGCTGTATCGTCCTGCCAAGATTTGAAAGCTCGCTGCAAGCCAGTGCGTCAACGGCAATGACAGCCTGCGGTGTTACACGCTCTGCAATTGCTTTTACCTGTTCTGAGGACTCTATTCCCGTGTTTCCAAGCACTCCTGGCTGTATCACTGTGACCTCACCCAGATCGTCAGTATCAATCTCTTTTGCAAGGCTTTTTATGTGACGGGTAGCGAAGATCTTTTCAGCGGTAAGAGGACCAACAGCGTCGGAAGTCAGGGCATAGTTCCCAAGCCCTACTGCCAAAAAACGTTCACAACTACCGCAAAGCTCCCCTATGGCTTTTGCTATGACTTCTGCACGCTCACGAAAACTGTCGCTGTACATATCGAATGTTGAATCTGTGGCGGTAAGTGTGATGTATCTGCCGACAGGTCTGCCAAGCTTTTCGGCGGCTTCCTGTGTTTCTATGGTGATGTCCGTTACCTCAAGCCTAGCGTTTTCAATAACCTTGTTTTTGACTTTCACTCCCTGAAGCTTTTCCGCACCGCCTGCCTGAGAAAAGCTCTCCGCCGCCATATCCGTTCTAATGCTCATTTTATTCACCTTTCTGTGATATCGTGTAAGTTTTTGTGTGTTCCTACAATTTAGACCGCAAAATTTCTATATTTTTTTCAGTAAACCCCCTTGCAATTTCTTTTGAAATGTGGTAAAATATTTTACAAGGCTTGTTTAAAGGGCTTTCCGCATTTCCTCTCAGTCTGCGGATAGCTTGTGCAAATAAGTGCAAATTTATACAGAATGAGGGAGGTGTCGGTATGCCAAACATTAAATCCGCTAAGAAGAGAGTCAAGGTTATCAACACTAAGACAATGAGAAACAAGGCTGTAAAGTCTGATCTTAAAACTGCACTCAAGAAGGCTGACGCTGCTGTAGCTGAGAATGCAGAAAACAAGGAAGAAGTAGTAAGAGCTGCTATCAAGAAGGTAGATATGGCTTGCACAAAGGGCATTATGCATAAGAATGCTGCTGCAAGAAAGGTATCACAGCTTGCTAAGAAGCTTGACTAATTTTTCAAAGTAGCTTACAAGACCGTTCCGAATGGGGCGGCCTTTTTTTGTGTATTGGTCTGTACTATATAATATAGTATACTTTGTTGGTCGTAGTTGACTTTTTGGAGCTGTTATAGTATAATTGAGTTGATAATAATGCAGGGGAGGGATTTTATGACGTATCGTGTTGGAAAATATACGCTGCCTGAATACAGTGTGCTTATGTCGGTGTATGACCGTGAGCTTCCTGAGAACCTTAACGAGAGTCTTGAGTCTATGCTCATGCAGTCATATCCTCCCTCTGACTTCGTGCTTGTGTGCGACGGCAAGCTCACCTGCGAGCTTAATATTATCGTGAAGTCTTTTCAGGACGAGTTCAAGCATATTTTCCATATCGTTCAGATAGACGAGAATGTGGGCGTTGGAAAGGCTTACAACGAGGGCATAAAGGCGTGTAAATGCGATTATATCGTGAAAATGGACAGCGACGATATATCTCTCCCTAACCGCTGCTTGAAGCAGATGACCCTTTTTGCGGTGAAGCCTAAGCTTGATATCATCGGCACATATGTGGAGGAGTTCGACACTGACACCGACGAGGTAGTTTCGGTGAAAAAAGTGCCTGTCATGCATAAGGATATCGCTTCATATTCCAAACGACGCAACCCTTTCAACAGGCAGTCTGTGGCTTTTCGCAAGTCCTTTGCGGAAAAGATAGGCGGTTACAGTGACCTTAAAATGTGCGAGGACTATGAGTTTATCGCACGAATGTTACAGCATGGTGCAAAGGGGCAGAATATACCCGAGGTGCTTGTGCGCTACCGCATAGATGAAAATACTGTGGATACACGCAAAAGCTGGGAGCATACAAAGGCTTTCATTCGTGTGAGGTGGATAATACACCGTTCAGGGTATACGGGCTTCCGTGACTTTTTCATGCCATGCGCTCTGCAACTTGGCTTGTTTATATTTCCCAGAAAATTCACCCGTTGGGTATACAGAACGTTTCTCAGAAAATAATATTTTTTATATATGAAAATATGAACCCAATGCCGTGTGGGTTCATATTTTTTTAGTTCAAATAAAAGTAAACGTTATCAATTTTGAACACGATGTTAAACATTAAAAACGGCTATTGACAATGGTTTTATATGTGATATATTTAAAAGTATGGAATATAAAGCCTAAAGGCGAGGCTTCGCAAAGCTTGGCTTTATAAAAATTTGAATATTTTGATTATTAATGATAAGGAGAACATTATGCGTGAAATAATGAAAAGAACAGTTGCTGCCGTTATGGCAGTGCTTATCGCTTGTGCGGCAGCAGGCTGCAGCAGTACAGGAAACAGCAGCTCAGGCAGTTCGTCAGCAGGTGAGACTACCACTACAACAGCCCCTGTAGTTGAGGATATGGGCAATATCGACCTTTCAGATGTAACGACAGAGTATGACGTTCCTGAGGATTTCAGCTACGAGTCCGAGGCGGAAAAAGGAACTCTTTCGGGAGGTGCGGCAGTGCTTGATAAGAATTTTCTTGGTAAGTTTTCTGGCGATGGCTTCGTTTCCATAGGCTCATCGGGAGATATGGTGGAGTTCGAGATAGATTTTCCTGCAAAGGGAAGCTATAATATTACTCTCACAATGGCGGCAGACGGCGAGGGTCAGTCAAATCTTATCACTGTTGACGGTGCTGCGCTCACAAACTTCACATCGACCACAACAGAGTTTGGCGACACTATGGCTGAAAATGTGCTTATCGACGAAGGTACTCATAAGGTAGGCATAAAGGGCGACAATGGTCATATCTATATTGACAAGATAAAGATAACCCCAGCTCCTGCTATCGACCTTTCACAGTATGAGGTATCAAATCAGCTTTCAAACCCTAACGCTTCTGACGAGGCAAAAAGACTTTATAACTTCCTTACGGACGTTTACGGAAAGTATACTATCTCAGGTCAGTCCTCAGGAGATAACGAGGGCAAGGACAGCCGTGAGTTCAAGGAGATAAAGAAGCACACAGGCAAGACGCCTGCTATACTTGGTCTTGACGTTTTAAATCTTTCAAACAGCGCACTTGCACATGGTGCAGGCGGCGGAGATATGGTACCTTTGCAGGCTATGGATTGGTACAACAACGAAAACGGTATAGTTTCACTTTGCTGGCATTGGTATGCCCCTGAGAAAAACCTGGAAAAGAACGGCGGAGCATGGTGGCAGGGCTTCTATTCTGAATACACAGACTTCGACCTTGCAAAGGCTCTCAGTGGCGAGGATAAAGAGGGCTACGATTCTATCATAGCAGACCTTGACCATATGGCAGGGGTACTTAAAGAGCTTGCAGACGCAAACGTGCCTATACTTTGGCGACCTCTCCACGAGGCGGCAGGCGACCCTAAGTATCCTGGCAACGCATGGTTCTGGTGGGGTTCAGCAGGAAAGGACGCATACATTCAGCTTTGGCAGCTCATGTATGACAAGTTCACAAATGAGTATGGTCTTAACAACCTGATCTGGGTATGGAACGCACAGAATCCTGACTGGTATCCGGGAGATGAGTATGTTGACATCATGGGCTATGACTGCTATCCTGCCGAGCGGGACAGCTCTTCACAGAAGTGGTATTATGACCTTGTGAAGTCAAGCACATCCACAAAAAAGATAATCGCAATGACAGAGAACGGTTCTATGTTCGACCCTGACGGAGCATTCAACGACGGCACACGCTGGGCGTGGTTCAGTACATGGAACGGCGAGTTCTGTATCAAGGATAAACAGCTTTCAGACCAGTACACCACATTTGACGAGTGGAACAAGATCTACAACAGCGAAAGAGTTCTCACCCTTGACGAGCTTCCAAACCTGAAATGCTATCCAATGGATACTGAAAAGTATCTGGAGGAGCATAAGTAAATTCGGATAAAATAAAAACTGCGGACGGCAAAATGCTATCCGCAGTTTTGTTATGTAGGGGAACGGCTCAATTTCTATTTCACAGAAATGAGACGTCCCGAATTATTGTTCTGTACTATTTATCAGCTATAAATATTCAGTATGCAAGGTGCAACATAAACCACTATGATCACTATAGCTCCCGCACCGATAACAGCCACAAGTGCAGCGGCTTCCATAGTTTCTCCGAATTTCAGTTTCTTTCTTATAAGGATATATCCTACTGTCAGCGCAATGCCTGCGATAGTCAGTGCAAGACCTGCATAAAAGCCCTTTGGCACGCTTGTTACAGTTATTGTGTTCTCGCCCTCCTGCAAGTCGAAGCTTACAAGGTCACCGAAAACCTTGTCATATGAAACAGCCTTGCCGTTGACCTTTATTTTCAGACCCTCCTGATATGGTATCTGAAGCACACATTTCTGTCCTGCCTTTGCGTTCACGCTTCCTGAAAGCTTGCCGTCACTGTCTGTAAGACCGGCGGTCTGTGCCTGCTCAAGTGCCTTTTCAAGAACATTGTGGTGAAGCCCGAAAACGCCATAGGAACGGCAGCTTGTGATGTTTTTCTTCAAGTTCACACGCACGTTGACGTGTTCATTTTCAAATTCTCCAAGCTTCAAAAGCCCATTGCTCGATTGTGACGGATAATCCATCTGCTTTACCTGACCGTTCACTGTTACCATGAAGCTTCCGTTTATATCCTCGCTGAGGCTGTTTGAAAGCTTGTCGAAGCAGTCAAAATAAAGTGTCTGCTTGTCTGTCACATCTATGCTGTAGTCCATGTAGGCTACATCGCTAGTAGTAGTGAGGGTGTAGTTCGGTTTAAAGTTACTGTCGTCCTGCACACCATAGATCGTGGAGTATTCGTAGTCTGTGATAAGCTCGTCACCCTTGCCGCCGAAAAGCTGTTCAAAAAGCTTCTTCTGAACGTTGCTTCTTGTGCCTGTGGAAAGCTCCTCGCTGCCGCTCAGGTCAGCGTCGGTCACAATGCCAAGGGGGAGATAGTATTCTGTCGGCACTATCTCGTAGGTATCGTTTGAATATACAGCGTCAGCCGAGCCTATGTTTTTCTCGATGAGATATTTTACCGACATAAGAGCGTCAGTAAGCTCCGTTCCGCCGTATGAGCCTACCTCCATCCAGTAGGACGAGTAACCAAGCTGTTTCATCATGTACATATAATCACGGCTTGTGAGGGAGGTGTAGTGGCTGAGGGAATTGTAGCCCATTGAACCTACCAGATTGACCTCAAAAAGCTTGCTTGCGGTCTTTACTCTGTAAAAGCCCTCTGTTTCGTCAAGTCTGTCTGAAAGATCCATTATCTTCTGATGATTAGCCGCACGCTGAGGATTGTTCACGCTTGGGGATACCATATAAATGTTCACGTTTGCGCATGACTCAGCCGCAACGAACATTGCAAGGAAGACAGCAAATATCTTCTTTGATATCCAGCCCTTTTTGTGGAGCAGAACGACAATCGCATAAAATGCCGCCGCCACAATGAAAAATTCAAGGCAAAGCTCAAAGGCGGTGCTGTCTTGCCAAAGGCTTGAAGTGTATTTTGATATTCCCGAGCGGTTGTTCTCAACAAAGCCCTCAGAGAAGTTGTAAAAGCCGTAGATAAGCGCCGCTAGTATCAGGAAAATAACAAAGTTGTCACAGTTTTTCTTTTCTTTTGTCACTGCGTTTTCCGATGAAAGGAAATATCCTGCGCAGATAAGTGCAAAGAATATGGTAATGAAAGCGTATCTGCATGGGAATGACATATAGCTTCCCGTGTGCCACATAAGGTTCGCAGGCTCTACCAAGATAGGTAGAAGCATCAAAAAGAGCATTATAAGGTCGGTGTTAAGGCGCTTGCTCCTCTTTTTGCCGTCAAGAAGAAATACCGCAACTATCACTATCACCGAAGCCGTTGACAACAGCAGGCAGAAGGTTGTGTTGTAGTTTGTGATGAATGAGGCGGTTTCGATCTGTTGGATAACTGATTTAGAACGTCCGCTTGACAAAAACTGCAGGAAGCATGGCATCCATACCACCGCTGAAAGCAATGCACCAAGGAGCGAGCCTATAACAAATCTGCATGGAACGTCCCTGTATTTTTCCTCCTTGCGGTAACGCCAGCAGCAAAGAGCCATGAAAATCATTATGAAAACAACTATCATGTAGCTGATATAGTAGTTCACTATCATCATAAGTGTGAGCATGACAGTGTATGGGATAATGCGCTTTTTCTCGAAAAGCTCCCTGAATGCCACCATAAGGAGAGGGAAAAGATACATCATGTCAAGCCATATGTTGTTCTGATAATAGAGCATTCCATAGCCGCAGAATGCGTATATGACGCTGAGTACAGCGCCAATGTAAGGGTCGAGCTTTTTTTGACAGGAGCGGAAATATATCTGCGCCGTTACAGCCGCTGTCATCATTTTAAGCACTGTGAGAATGTTCACAAGGTAGATGATGTCAGCCTTGTCAACAAAAAGCACAAGCAAGGTGTAGGGGCTTGCGATAAAGAAGAAGAAAACGCCCCACAGGTCCATTCCTCCTGCATTGTGAAAGTTAAGGAACATTCCGTCCTTGCCTGTGAAAATATCCTTGAAGTCGGTGAGCAGAGGTATCACCTGCTGTGACATATCACACCATGATACAGTGCCGTCACCAAAAGGGTAAAGCCCATGCCGATAAAAAGCAAATCCCATTATGAGCAATACAGCCAGAGGCGGGATGATAAAAGGCAGAGCTTTTTTCAACTTATCCATTTTGTTCAGTCCTCCATACATAACATAGTTTTTATATTTTTCTTTAAAAAACATTATAATTATACTCCATTAAGAGTCAAAAATCAATATTAAATAAGCCAACTTTAGGCTTCGTATGATGAAAATTCTGTGAAAAACATGGTCTGATGTTGATTTTTTTGCAGTGAGGTGCTATAATAGGCTAGTGAAAAGGCAGAAATGCCATTAATGATGATCGAAAGGACGATAAAAATGAAACTTAAAAAGCTATTCAGAGCATTGGCTCTTTGCACAGCAGGCGTGCTTGCCTGCGCAATTCTTACCGCTTGCGGAGATAAGGGTGACAGCTCATCACAGACCTCTGCGGCTGACACTGACAAGAAGTTCGTTATCACGCTTTACGCCAATGACGCACCTATCACCTGCGAGAACTTCGAGAAGCTGGTAAAGGAAAAGTTCTATGACGGACTTACTTTCCATAGAGTTGTAGACGGCTTTATGGCACAGGGCGGCGACCCTAACGGTGACGGCACAGGCGGAAGCAAGGAAACTATCAAGGGCGAGTTCTCAGCAAATGGCGTTGAAAACAGCCTGAGCCATACAAGAGGCGTTGTTTCAATGGCAAGAGCCAACGATATGGACAGTGCTTCAAGCCAGTTCTTTATCTGCTACAGCGATAAGGATACCTTCCTTGACGGACAGTATGCGGCTTTCGGCATGGTAACAGAGGGCATGGACGTTGTTGATGACTTTCTTAAAGTTGAGAGAACAACAGGTTCAGACAACGCACAGTCAAAGCCTGTTACGCCTATCACTATCGTAAAGGCTGAAATGATAGATGATGACGCAGACGGTAACCACAGAGTTCAGTTCACAATGGATTTCTAAGCTGATTTTCACAAAGAGGTGTCCCCATTTGACGGATGCCTCTTTTTGTTTACTAAAATGGTTTGGCAAAACAAAAAATTCATAATTTATATATCAAATCACTGATAAAAGCTATTGCAAAAAGCTGTGTGTTCAGTTATAATATATGATATAGGTTTATGCACAGTCGGTATCGTAGGGCTGTCGCTATCAATTTTTGAAAGGAATGTATGTTATGAAGAAATTTGCAGCAGGACTTATTGCAGTGGCAATGAGCGTTACAATGCTTGCAGGCTGCGGAGTGCCTGCTAATACAGTTCACAGCGTTGACGATCTGGAGGGCAAGACTATCGGTGTTCAGCTTGGAACAACAGGCGACATCTATGCCGAGGACGTTAAGGACGCTAAGGTAGAAAAATACAACAAGGGCGCTGACGCTGTTCAGGCTCTGAAGCAGGGCAAGATAGACGCTGTTATAATCGACGCTGAGCCTGCTAAGGTATTCGTTGAGAAGAACGACGACCTTGAAATACTTGACGAGCCTTTTGCTGAGGAAGAATACGCTATCGCTATGAAGCTTGACAACACTGAGCTTCAGACAGCTGTCAACGGTGCTCTCAAGGAGCTTAAGGCTGACGGAACACTTGACGCTATCAAGGCAAACTACGTTGGCGAGAACGCTGGCAAGAACCCATACAAGTCTCCTGATAATGTTAGCAGAGATAAGGGTACGCTTGTAATGGCAACAAACGCTGAGTTCCCTCCATACGAGAGCAAGGAGAACGATAAGGTCGTTGGTATCGACGCTGATATGATGCAGGCAGTTTGCGACAAGCTTGGTTACGAGCTTAAGATAGACGATATGGCATTTGATTCTATCATCTCAGCCGTTCAGTCAGGCAAGGCAGACGTTGGCGTTGCAGGTATGACAGTTACACCTGACAGAGAGAAAAACGTTCTTTTCTCTGACACTTACACATCATCAAGTCAGGTAATAATCGTAAGAAAGAAATAATTTTTCACACTTCGGCTGTCGTAGAGCGGCAGCCGAAATTATTTTGATAAAGAACAGGAAGTGCTGAATTGAACAAATTGATCGACGATTTCCAGCAAAATTTTTTGGACGAGAGCCGTTGGCATTATCTTACCAATGGTCTTAAAACAACACTTATCATAACCTTCTTTGCGGTCATACTTGGCTTTGTGTTGGGATTTCTTGTGGCTATAGTCCGCTCTACTCATGATAAGACAGGCAAAATGAAGATACTCAACGCCCTTTGCAGAGTGTATCTTACAGTGATAAGAGGAACTCCTATGGTAGTTCAGCTCCTTATAACATATTTTGTTATTTTTGGAAGTGTGAACATAGACAAGACTCTTGTGGCTGTGCTTGCATTCGGCGTGAACTCAGGCGCATATGTGGCTGAGATAGTCCGTTCAGGTATCATGTCAGTTGACAACGGTCAGTTTGAAGCAGGAAGAAGCCTTGGCCTTAGCTATCGTCAGACAATGATATCAATAGTTCTTCCGCAGGCTTTCAAAACTGTTCTGCCTGCCCTTGCAAACGAGTGCATAGTTTTGCTTAAAGAAACCTCTGTTGCAGGATATATCGCAATTCAGGACCTTACAAAGGGCGGAGATATAATCCGTTCTCAGACGTTCTCGGCATTCATGCCGCTTATAACAGTTGCACTTATTTACCTTATAATGGTAGTTGTGCTTACTCATCTGGTAGGAAAGCTTGAAAGGAGGCTGTCGCAAAGTGATAGACGTTAAACATCTCAGCAAGTCTTTCGGCGAGGTTGAAGTGCTGAAAGATATAAACGAAACTATCGACAAGGGCGAAAAGGTCGTTATCGTTGGTCCGTCAGGCTCAGGAAAATCCACCTTTCTCCGCTGTCTTAACCTTATGGAAAAGCCGACCTCAGGAGATATTTTCTTCGAGGGCGAGAACATCACTCAGGCGAACGAGCATGAAATGAACAAGCTCAGACAGAGAATGGGCATGGTTTTTCAGCATTTCAACCTCTTCCCACATCTTACAATAAAAAAGAATATCACTCTCGCCCCTGTGAAGCTTGGCCTTATGACAGCCGATGAAGCCGACAAAAAGGCGGAGGAGCTTTTGGAAAGAGTTGGTCTGCCTGATAAGGCTGACGAGTATCCTTCAAGGCTCTCAGGCGGTCAGAAGCAGAGAATAGCCATCGCACGTTCACTGGCGATGAACCCTGAAGTAATGCTTTTTGACGAGCCTACTTCTGCACTTGACCCTGAAATGGTGGGCGAGGTGCTGGAGCTTATGAAACAGCTTGCAACCGACGGAATGACAATGGTTGTCGTTACCCACGAAATGGGCTTTGCAAGGGAAGTTGCTTCGAGAGTTCTGTTTATGGCAGACGGAAAAATACTCGAGCAGAACAAGCCGTCAGAGTTCTTTGCACACCCTGAAAATCAGCGTTTGAAAGATTTTCTCTCAAAAATCATATAGAAGTCAACACCGCACAATGGAAGCCTATCGTCTTTGTGCGGTGTTTTTTTTGTTTGCAAAGGTCTAAAATGCTTGACATTATGGGCGTTATGGTCTATTATTATTTTATACGACTTTATTTTAATAGGAGATACATAAATGAGTTTAAAAAACGCTTTCACCATTATTTTCGGCAAGCTTATGGTTAAAACTCTGCACCTGCTGGGCAGGGACGCAGGTAACTTTCCTGGGCTTGTGCTGTGGACTATAAATAAAGACTGCCTTAAGGCTTTCAAGGTGGATTGCCCTATCGTCGCCGTCACAGGCACCAACGGCAAGACCTCTGTTACAAACTATCTCAGCCACATTTTTGCAAGCGGTGGAAAGAAGATAATCACAAACCCGGAGGGAAATAACCTTGATACGGGCATATGCTCACTCCTGCTCAATCACTGCGATATGAGGGGAAGAGTCCATGCCGATTATCTTGTGCTTGAAACTGACGAGTCCCACGTTCCTGTGGTCTATTCAAAGCTCAATTTGCAGACCCTTGTTCTGCTGAATTTCTTCCGTGACCAGCTTGACAGAAACGGCGAGGTGGAAACACTCATTCTCAAGGTGAAAAAGTTCCTTGAAACATTTGAGGGCAACGTTGTTCTCAATGCCGATGACCCAAACGTGGCAAGACTTGGACTTGCTAACCCCAATAATAAGAATATCCACTATTTCAGCGTTGACAGATATCAGGGCGCAACGGATAAGCCTTATGAGGTGGGCGAGGGCAAGTTCTGTCCTTTCTGCGATACTGAGCTTGTCTATGACTATTATCAGTATTCACATATCGGCAAGTTCCATTGTCCAAAGTGTGGTTTTGGCAATATCGAGCCTGAGGTGGAGATAAAGAACGTTGACCTGACTGTTCCGTCCTTTGAAGCAGACGGGGAAACATATAAGACCGCTCATAACAGTATCTATTATATGTATAACATGGCGGCTGTCTATACCGCCGCAAAGCTTTATAACTTTGATAAGGCTATATTGCATGACACTTTTGAGCATTTCGAGGTGAATAACGGCAGACTTGAACGCTTTGAGGTTGACGGCTCAAGCCTTCTTGTGAACCTTGCCAAAAACCCTGTTGGCGCAAATATGACCCTGCGTGTGATGAACGAGCAGGCCGGCTCAAAGGAACTGCTTTTTGTCCTTAACGATAACCTTGCAGACGGCCATGACGTTTCATGGATATGGGATATAAATTTCTCCGTGTTCAATAATGTTGACAGAGTTGTGACTTCTGGTACGAGAGCATATGATATCGCCATAAGAATAAAATGCTCAGGCTATGACCCTGACAAGATATTCGTTTATCCTGATCTTGACGAAGCAACAGCGTCACTCTTTTCCACAAAGGGAGATAAGTTCGCCATAGCCAATTATACCGCTATCCAGCCGACAAGAGCCGCAATAAAAAGATACAAGAGCCTGAAAGAAAACGGGGAGGAAAAGTAAAATGGAAAAGCTGAAAATTCTTCATATGTATCCTAATATGCTTGACCTCTATGGCGACAGCGGCAACGTTGAAGTGCTTTCTTACCGCTGTAAAATGCGTGGCATAGAGCTTGAAGTTTCAAAGCATCTTATTGGTGACAAGGAAACTGATTTCACCCAGTATGATATCATCTACCTCGGCGGCGGTGCTGACTTTGAACAGCAGATACTTGCCGATGACCTTGTTTCCTGCAAGGACAGTATCATGGAAGCTTATAAGTCTGGGACATTTTTCCTGATGATATGCGGCGGCTATCAGCTCATGGGTCAGTATTATAAGGACTCAAACGGTGAAAAAGTGCCTGGACTGGGGCTTTTTGATTACTATACTGTGGCGTCTACCGATAAAAGATGCAGATGTATCGGTAATATCGTTATAGAAGCTCAGCTTGACGGAGAAAAATACAAGGTCATAGGCTTTGAAAACCACGGCGGACAGACCACCAACGTCAAGTCACCATTCGGAAAAGTCCTCTCAGGCAACGGCAATGAGTTTGAAAGCAGTACCGAGGGCTATATGGAAAAAAGCGTTATCGCAACCTATCTCCACGGTCCGCTCCTGTCAAAAAATCCAAAGGTCAGCGACTATGTTATTTCATATTGCATGAGCCGTAAGCTTGGCGAAAAGTATATCCCTGAGCCTATAAACGATAAGCTTGAAGAGGATTGCCGCAAACAGCTTTTTGAGAGGCTTGGTGTGTAAACATGTTTTCACTGTTCAAAAAGAAGCAGACTCAGAGCGAGCCGCCTCTGAAAAAGAAAATAAAGGATATGAAGTGCAGAAAAATAAACTACGTTGACGAGGGCTTTGATACCCTCGCTTCGGAAATGTCTGCCGACCCGAAAGCTATTCTCAGGCTCAAGCCTGTGAACTATTATGCCATAAAAAATAAATATATTATGGGAAAAGTTTATACGTCTGAGGATTATCAGGAGAATTATGTGCAGTTTTTCAGATACGAGTATGACCACGAGTGCGGAAAAACTGATATTTATCCCCTAAGTGCAGAGCTTATGTCAAAGGCTCTTGCAAAGGTGGGTATAATAATAGACCTGAAAGCCCTCGCCAAAGACCAGTGAGGAAACGAAAATGGCTTCAAAACTTGACGAATTTGATATGAAAGCCCCTGTGGCTGACCTGCTTTATCCCTCTGTGGAAAAGCACAACGCAATGAAAAAAAGAGCTGCCGCTCTTGAAAAGCTCCCCAGAGCCTTTGTTGACAATCTGGAGCTTGAAAAGGTGGCTGATATCATCACGCCCCATTACCAGTATCGTGTAATGAGGCTTTTTTGTGAGGTTTGCGACGATGAGGAGGTAATAAACTACCGCCTTGATATCCTTGATGATTTCATAAGGCTTCCGTCATTGTCTGCCACCATACGCAAGGTGATAAACGTCATGGTGGAAAATGACAGAAAGAACATCTATAATCTTACTACTCCCGACAGCTTTTCACAGCTTGATGATGCCATAAGCGGCTTTGACGCTTACATACAGTGCATGGAGATAATGCACGATTTTTATGGAAAAATGAAAGATAAGATACGCTCAGAGGGCGTAAAAAAGCTTTTTGCGTTCTTTGAGGAGCATTACGGTGACAAGCATTATATATCCCTGAAGGGTGAGATAGAGAAGCTTAAAAAGGCACTCTATGACCGCATACGAAGCGTTACAGTCGCCATAAACCTCGATGAAAGGCTAGTTCCTATTTCAGCAGGCATCATAGAGCTTTCAAAAGAGCGTTACGATATAAAACCGTCCCTTGTTGACAGGATACTTTACCATGGGGCAAAGTTCAACGATAAGGCTGTTGTGAAAAATCTCAGAAAAAAGTATAATGACAGCGAGGTGTCTGACGATAAGCTTATCAACACTGTGGATAAGGCCCTTTTTGACGAGCTTAGCGATCTTACTGATACTTTTGTGAAAATGATAGACAAGGTGCTTGCTGAGTATCAGAAAGCAGGCATTGCCGATATGCGCTATATAGACTATCAGCTTGAATACTACATGGGGGCAGTGGCTGTGATAGAAGCCTGCGAAGATCAGGGGCTTAAAATGTGCCGTCCGAAAATTCTTCCTGCAGGTGAGAGAAAAGCCGTCATAAAGGATATCTTTGACCCCGTTTATTTCCGTGAAGCCAGAATATATAATCTTGACCATAAGGAGAAAAAATCCGTTGTCACAAACGATATCACCATGGGAGGTGACAGCGAGGGATTTTATGTGCTTACGGGCGCAAACAATGGCGGAAAGACCACATTTCTCCGTGCGGTTGGTCTGTGTCAGATAATGGCGCAGACAGGGCTTTATGTGCCTGCTTCATACTGTGAGATTTCCCTTGTGGACTATATCTACACTCAGTTTCCGCAAGAGGAAAAAACAGGTATCGACACAAGCCGTTTCACCACAGAGATAAAAGAGTTCCGTGAAATAAGCGACACTATCACAGCAAACAGCCTGCTCCTTATGAATGAGTCTATCCAAAGCACAACCCCAAGGGAGTGCGTTGAGGTCGCCTGCGAGCTTTTGAGGATATTCTGCAAAATGGGCGTAAGAGGAGTTTTTGCAACACATCTTGTGGATATTGCATACAAGACCGTGGAGCTTAATAAAGACAGCACGCTCAGAACAAAGCTTGCAAGCATTGTCGCCGACGCAGATGATGAAACAGGAGAGCGAAAGTATAAGATAGTCCGTGGAATGCCCCGTGACAATAGCTTCGCTCAGACTATCCTTAAACAATACGGCATAGATATGGAAACGATAGAAAAGCGTATAAGAGAGAATAAAGCCTGATTATTACAAAATTGTAACCATACTTGAAAATTTCTTTGATGTGTGATATACTGAAACATACAACTATGAAGACAGGAGATAAAACCATGAAAAAGATACATAGAACATTGAGCCTTTTTACAGTCGCTGCAATGTGCACCGCACTTCTCTGCTCATGCGGAGAGGTGCCTGACAGTTCACAGACCGACAGCAGCTCAAAGGCAGCCACAACTACAACAGCCGACACAACGGCTGATACAACCACCACAGGGGAGGCGAGCAGTACAGCTTCTGCCACTTCTGCACCTGACAGCAGTGTTTCAGACAGTTCATCAGCGGTAACGGACGATACAAAGACGAACGGTATCACACCTGCTATGTGGAAAGTGACTTCACCTGAGGGCAACACAATGGTGATGCTCGGCTCTTTCCATGCACTGAAAGACGAGTGCTATCCGCTCCCTGAGGCAGTAACAAATGCGTACAACAATGCTGATATACTTGCGGTGGAGTGCGATATAACCTCCACAAGCGAGGACGGCGAGTATATGAAAAATCTTATGAAGCAAATGCTTTATAATGATAACACAAAGCTCAGCCAGCATATTTCCGAGGAAGCATATTCAGCATGGCAAACATATCTCGGCTATTGGGGCATGGATATCTCCGCCCTGGAGGTCTACAGACCATGGGCTGTTTCAAGCACTCTTGATACCCTGCTTATTCAGGATTCAGACTTTGACACGGAAAAGGGTCTTGATAACTTCCTTCTTACCACTGCCCACGCAGACGGCAAGGAGATATACGAGGTAGAGTCGGTGGATTTCCAGTTGAATATGCTCATAAACTTCTCTGACGATATCTATGACCTTATGTTCAGAAGCTACGAGGGCGAAACCAAGGAGAGCCAGAAGCAGGCTCTTGAAGACCTCTATACCGCATGGAAGTCGGGGGATATCGAAACCTTCCTTGAGGAAGATAACGAGGAGGAGCTTGCAGGCTATACCGAGGAGGACAAAAAGATCGCCGAGGATTATAATAACCAAATGCTCTATGACAGAAACAAGAACATGGCAAAAGCTGCCGAGGATCTTATGTCTCAGGGCAAGAACGTGTTCTATGTTGTTGGTGCGGCACACTATGCAGGCGAGGGAGGAATAATCGACCTGCTTGAAAAAGACGGCTACACAGCCGAGCGTGTGCAGTATTGATGGATTTATAGATTTGTATAGGGGAAAGGGGTAAAAAATAAATGCCACATTCATCAGGGGGAGGCTCTCACAGCGGAGGGTCACACAGCGGCTCAGGCTTTTCCAGCTCTTCATCAAGCTCGGGAGGGTCGAGTGCTAAACACATAAAGCACACAAGCTTTCCTGGGGCAAGAAGATACGTATACTATGAAAACTATCGTCCTGTCTATGTCTATGCTGACTATGATATTCGCAAGGGGACCGCTTCAGGTAAGTTTTTCAGTATACTTGGCAGTGCTGTCAGCCTGCTCTTTGGTATCATGCTTCTTGCCATGTGCTATGATAAGCCACAAAAAATGGATACAAGTCCTTCTTATAGCTGTGAGATAGTGGACTGTGCAGGGGTAATTGACGATGCCGATATGGTGCAAAGCGCAATAGATGATTTCTATGACGAAACGGGTATACCTGTTGAGGTAATGACAGTGAACAACGAGGATTGGCAGGGAAGCTATTCAAAGCTAGAGGACTTTGCCTATGATATGTATGTGACGGAATTTGACGACGAGGAGCATTGGCTGGTGGTTTATTCTGAACCTACATCTCCCGACCCTGATTTTAACGATTGGTACTGGGAGGGTATGCAGGGCGATGATACCGACAATATCATAACTGTAGATGTAGCAGACGATTTCAAAGATCTTATGCAGAAATATCTTACCGCCAACAGCCGTTATGATGTCAGCTCTGCTATAGCAGCGGCTTTTGATGAAACTACGCCAAACGTTATGGACGGTCATGTAGAGTGGCTGTTCGTGATATGGGGACTTCTCTTGTCAGGTATCGGGGCTTATGAGATATATCAGACGCTTATCACGAATAAAAAGGCTTACCGAAGCGCAGTGAAATGTGCAAATGATGCAAAAGAGGACACCTGCGAATACTGCGGAAATGTCTATGTTATCGGCACTTGTCATGAGTGCCCACACTGCGGAGCACCGCTCAGACCACATAACGTGGAAACAGAACAGCCTGTCGCAGATGCTGCAAAAAAATAAGAAAGGGGGAAATAATAAATGCCACATTCATCGGGAGGAGGCTCTCACGGAGGAGGATCACACGGAGGCTCGCATCACAGCAGCCATTCGCACGGAGGCTCAGGAAGAAGCTCACGCCACGTAAGAAGCACCTATTTCCCGGACGCAAGAAGATATGTATATTATGATCATCACAGACCTGTCTATGTCTATGCAGATTATGACATAACCGAAAAAAGAAGTCCTTTGAGATTTCTTATGCTGCTTTTCTATCTGCCGTTTATTTTATTCACATTTTCTATGTTTGCCGAGGCTTATCATCACCCTCATAAGCTTCCCCAAAACTATGATTATAAAATAGTTGTGGAGGATAAAGCAAACGTCCTTGGCAACACCGCAGAGCTTAGAAACTCGCTGGTGGCATTTTATAACCGCACCGGTATCTCACCTGCGGTCATAACAGTGGAAAATTCAGATTGGCAGGGAGTTTATTCAGATCTTGAAAATTATGCCTATGATCTGTATGTGAACCACTTTGCGGACGAGAGCCATTGGCTCATAGTTTACTCTACTCCTGACGGCTATTCTTCCTCTGACGGCTTTGAGGATTGGTATTGGGAGGGTATGCAGGGCAATGATACAGATGATGTTCTGACAAAATCAGTAACGAACAGCTTCAATGACGAGCTTCAGAAAAATCTCACAGCGAGAACACGCTATACAGTGTCTTCAGCTATCAGCACATCATTTGACGACCTGACGCCTACAGTAATGAAGAGTAAAGTAAATTGGACTATGCTATTTACCTCGATCGCCATTCTGGCATTTGTGTGTCTGCACGCCTGCCTTATGATAGGCATAAATCCAAAGGCGAGAAAATATGCCAAAGCAAAGCCGTGTTCTGACGCAGCTCAGGAAAAAGCCTGCGAATATTGCGGCTATACCTATGTCGTAGACACTTGTACAGAATGTCCTCATTGCGGAGCGCCTATCCCACCAGAGGATCAGCCTGGGCACGATTTACTTGATAAAAAAGTCACCGCCTGAGAAGCTATTTCTCTCAGGCGGTTTTGTTTGTCATTTTTAGCCGTACATCTCTGTCTGCTCAGCGTAGCTGTAGATTATCTCGGAGTCAGGGTCAATGGCAACTCCCTTTGCGTGGAAAAGCTCTGTTATGGTGACGAACTCGTAGCCCTGTTCTTTGAGGGCAGGGATTATCTTATCAAGGGCTTCAACTGTCTGAACGTTTCCGTTCATATCGTGAAGCAGGATAATTCCCCCGTCCCTAGCCTGTGCAAGCACCTTTTCAACACGCTCCTCAACGCCTATGGCATTGTTATAGTCCTCTGCGCCGTATCCGCATATAAACGGCATATCTATAACGTCAAACATTGTCTGGTTCACCGCAATATATGGCGGACGGAAAAACTGTGGACGTTCGCCAACAGCCTCTTCCACCTTGTCAGAGGTAAAGTCTATCTCGGCTTTTATTTCCTCTGCGGTCATTTTTGTCATGTCAGGGTGGCTCTGAGAGTGGTTTTCAATGTCACAGCCCATGTTGTAAGCACGCTTCATGACCTCTGCACTCTCGTCTGTGATGTTGTTTCCGATAACGAAAAACGAAGCCACAATGCCGTGTTCTTCAAGTTTGTCAAGGACAAGGGGAGTTGTGTCAGTGTTAGGGCCGTCATCAAAAGTGAGGGCTATCACTTTTCCGTAGTCAGACTTGTCACGAAGCTGTCTGCGCTTATTCTGTGAACTGCTGTCCTCAGCCTTTGAGCTTTCTTTTTCCAGACTGCTGTTTTCGCCAGTCACACAGCCCACTCCCATAGCAAGGCTGAAAGCCACAGCACCCATAAGAATAGTTTTAAGCACCTTTTTCATAAGATTTTCTCCTTTGTTTTTATTATCTATATGATAGCATATTCCCCCATGATTTTCAATAGAATTTGATGATAAAGCAACAAAAAAACGAGCGGTCAAAAACCGCCCGTCAAATGTCTTTTATTTTTCAGAATGTTTCTTGTCCTTGAAGAATTTTCTGTATATTGCCACTGTTATAACAGCATAAATCGTTCCCGTTAGAACGCCTGCGATAACGTCAAATGGATAGTGTACCCCAACATACAGCCGTGAGAACGCAATGAGTGTTGCCACTATAAGTGCAGGCACGCCATATTTTTTCGGCATCTCCATGAACATTACCACCGCCACTGCAAAGGAGGCTCCCGAATGTCCCGAGGGAAAGGAGAAGTCCGATTGTGCCCCTATTATCCTGTTAAGCCCCTCTACCACCTCGTAAGGTCTTGTTCTGGCAATAATGTTTTTGAGAATGATGTTGTTTATAAGAAAAGTCACCGCAAGGGAGCATGAACACACGATGCCTGTTGTTCTAGTCTTTTTCAGTATGAGAAGTAAAACGCATATGCCTATCCATAACGCACCTCCGTTTGCAAGATATGTTATGAACTTCATTATGGGGTCGAGCCACCCTGCACGCAGGTTGTCCTGTATCCATAACAGTATGTCGCCGTCTAGTTTAAGTAAGGTGTCTAACATTTATCCTCCTGCCATTTATGTAAATCTATCCCTTGAATATATTTACATCAAAACTGACAAGCCCGTCAAAAAACGAGCCTGTCCTTTGTGTATTAATGCTTTAGTTCATATTTTCGCAAATTAATATTATGATAAGTTCATTTTCGTGTATAAAAAGCTTAAAATCATGTGTCATACCCTTAACAAATTCAATTTGCATAGAAATTTGATTTCCAATTACAGCTTAACAGGCTCTATCTTCCAGATGTTTTCTGCATAGTCCTTGATAGTTCTGTCAGATGAGAACTTGCCTGCATTGGCAATGTTCAGCCAGCACTTCTTAGCGAATGCAAGCTTGTCCTTGTAGTCTGCGTTGACCTTGAGCTTTGCCTGAACATAGCTTTCAAGGTCGCCAAGAACATAGTAGTGGTCAGGAACGTGCCAGCTTGCACCGTCAGTGAGAGCCTTGTAAAGCTCCTTGAAGCTGCCCTCCTCGTTGGACGGAACGCCGCCGTCTGAAAGGCTGCCGTCAATAAGCTTGTCAAGAACACGCTTTATCTTGTCGTTTGAGAAAAGTATCTCCCTAGGGTCATACTTTGGCATTATCTCAGCCAGCTCCTCTACTCTTGCACCGAAGATGTAGTTGTTCTCCTCGCCTGCCTCCTGAACGATCTCAACGTTAGCTCCGTCATAAGTTCCCAGTGTAACAGCACCGTTGAGCATAAGCTTCATGTTGCCTGTACCGCTTGCTTCAGTGCCGGCAGTAGATATCTGCTCTGAAACATCAGCCGCAGTAACAAGCTTTTCCGCATAGGAAACGTTGTAGTTCTGTACGAAAACCACCTTGATAAGGTCTTTTGTGTCAGGGTCAGCGTTCACAAGCTTGCTTATCTCGCCAATAAGCTTGATGATAGCCTTAGCCCTCCTGTATCCCGGTGCAGACTTAGCACCGAAAATAAATGTTGTCGGTGTGAAGTCCTTTATAGAGCCGTCCTTGATACCATAGTAGATATACAGTATAGACAAAGCGTTAAGGAACTGCCTCTTGTATTCGTGCAGACGCTTGATCTGAATGTCAAAAATAGTGTTCGGGTCGATGTCAACACCGTCATGCTCCTTTACAAAAGCGGCAAGGCGGTTCTTCTGAGCCTCCTTAACAGCCATGAACTCGTTAAGAACAGCTTCATCATCAGCATATTTTTCAAGCTTTTTAAGCTCGTCCAAGTCCTTCACCCAATCTGCATTGCCAAGAAGCTTTGTGATAAGTGCGGAAAGCTCAGGGTTGCAAAGTGCAAGCCAACGTCTTTGTGTGATACCATTGGTCTTGTTCTGAAATCTCTCAGGATAAAGCTCATACCAATCCTTAAGAGCGTCCTTTTTCAGTATCTCAGTGTGGATAGCCGCAACGCCGTTTATATAGCTTGAAACATAGATAGCCATAAACGCCATTTTCACCATGCCGTCGCCAACAGGAGAAAGCTTAGAGATATACTCTCTGTCCTTTTTGAGAGCGTACATATCCTTTATAAAACGCTCGTTTATCATAAGGATATATGTGTAGACCTCAGGCACTACCTTTTCCACAAGTCTGCAATCCCACTTTTCAAGAGCCTCAGCCATGATAGTGTGGTTTGTGTAGTTAAAGACCTTGTGGGCGATCTCAAAAGCCTTGTCAAAGTCATAGCTATGCTCAGCACAAAGCTGTCTTATAAGCTCAGGCACAGCGATAACAGGGTGAGTATCGTTAAGCTGGATAGTAATATAGTCGCCAAGGTTGTCAAGAGTGCCGAACTTAGCCAAATGCTTTTTGAGAATATCCGTCACAGAAGCGGAGGAGAAGAAATATTCCTGTTTAAGTCTGAGTATCTTGCCCTCTTCACAGTTATCGTTAGGGTAAAGCACCTTTGAGATGTTCTCAGCGTCATTTTTAGCCTTTACAGCACCATCATAGTTACCGCAGTCAAACTGAGCGAAGTCGAAATCCTCCACGCTCTCAGCCTGCCAAAGTCTGAGTGTGCCAACGTTCTTAGTGCCAAAGCCGATAACAGGCATATCATAAGGCACAGCATAAACAGTCTGGTCGCCATATTTAACGACTACCTTGTCATTTTCGCATCTCTTAGACCAAGGGTCGCCGTACTTAGTCCAGTTGTCAGCCTCTTCCTTTTGGAAACCGTCAACTATCTTCTGCTTGAAAAGACCATACTTGTATCTTATTCCGTAGCCGTCCAAAGGCAGGTCATGAGCGGCGGCGGAATCGAGGAAGCAAGCGGCAAGTCTGCCAAGACCACCGTTGCCGAGGGCAGCGTCCTCTATTTCTTCAAGGTCATTAAGACTTCTGCCGTGAGCCTTCAAAAGCTCGTCCACCTCGTCAGTGATACCAAGGCAAAGGAGATTGTTATAAACGGCTCTGCCCATAAGGAACTCCATAGAGAGATAGCAGGCTCTGCGGCTGTCAAGGTGAGCCTTTCTGCTGTTCTCCCAATCGCTGTCAATAAGCTCCATAACAGTAGCCGACAGGCTTTCGTGGAGCTGCCAAGGCAGAGCTTTTTCAACGCTCGTGCCAAACTTCTTTTTCAGGTCTTTACTAAGTTCGCTGTAAAACAGTTCTTTGTTCATTGGTTTTTTTATCCTTTCTGGTGTTTTATGTATTCTATTGTGCTTTTTTTATTTATCCGTATATTGTATGCGCAGGGGCGAACATTGTTCGCACGCATTTATCTTGCCTCTCAAATTTTCCGCCTGCCACCACATTGGATTTACACATTGTTAGGCAAACGCAACAAACTATTCCCCTACATCTTATTCAGGCAAGTTCTTCTTCCGCAAAATCGCTGTCGCTCTTTGCGGATCTACGTTGCGCTAAGGGATAGAAAAGCGGTGCAGATTTAATTCTCCGATATTACTTTTATCTGGTATCAAACTTTCATGTGCTTTTTGGTTTTATTCTGCACCGCTTAGTAGGCTTACGCCTATTGAGGCTCTGCCTCAAACTCCGCAGGGGCTTTGCCCCTTGACCCCACAAGCCCTCTAGCGTCGGGCTTGAGCCTGCGCTTTATTGCTCGCTACGCTCGGTGCTTGTGCACAACTCTGATAAGCTATGCACATTCCTCACTCCTCATTCCTCATTCCTCATTTATCCCTGCTCTATCTGCCATACACCGCTGTTATCTTCGCCAATCTCTCCGCCAAAGTATCATCAAGCTTATCAAAGCTTTCCAATCTCCACTTCCAATTTGCTCCCACTGTTGACGGTGTATTCATTCTGGCTTTATCGTCAAGGCAAAGTATATCCTGCATTTGTGCGATAGCTGTATCACACACGCTAGACCAACAAAGTCTTACCATTGCCCAAGGCACGAACTCGTCTTTTGTAACTCCAAGATAGTCCTTGCAGTAGCTTCTGGTCTTTTCGTCACAGCTCTTTATCCAGCCAAGTATGGTTTCGTTATCGTGCGTACCTGTATAGCAAATGCTGTTGGTGGTCTTAAAATTGTGGGGCAGATAGCCGTTTGTATTATCAGAATCAAAGCCGAACTCCAGCACCTTCATGCCAGGATATCCGCTTGCGTTGAGCATTTTTACAACGTGCTTTGTAAGAAAGCCCAAGTCCTCTGCGATTATCTTCACGTCCCCAAGCTGTTTTCTCACTTCTTTGAAAAGCCTCATGTCAGGACCTTTTCTCCACTTGCCCTTTTTGGCGTTCTTTGCACCGTATGGTATGCAGTAATAGCTTTCAAAGCCCCTGAAATGGTCTATTCTCACCACATCATAGGTGTCAGAAGCCGCCTTTATACGCTCTACCCACCAGCGGAATTTATCTCTTGCTATGTATTCCCAGTTGTAAAGAGGGTTGCCCCAAAGCTGACCGTCTGCCGTGAATGCGTCAGGTGGACATCCTGCCACCTCAACAGGCTTTTTCTCCTTGTCAAGGCTGAAATACTGCGGTGTACTCCACACCTCAACACTGTCATATGCCACATATATGGGGATATCGCCTATTATCTCGATGCCCTTTTCGTTGGCATAAGCTTTTAACTTTTTCCACTGCTGGAAGTATTTATACTGCACAAAGCACCAGAAGTCTATATCATTTGCATATTCTTTTCTAGCACTTTTTATCGCCTTAGGCTTGTACATTTTCAGCGGTTCGTCCCATTCATACCAAGCCTTGCCCTTGTTGGCAAATTTCAGTGACATAAACAAAGCGTAATCGTATATCCAGTCTTTGTTTTCCACCACGAATTTTGAGTATGCCTTTTCAGGCTTCTTGCGAAAACGCTTGTGTGCCGTCCTAAGCACCTTGAAAATGACCTCGTATATCTTGCCGTAGTCAACAGACCCTTTGTCATCGCCCCACTCAATATCCTTGTATTCCGCAGGTTTCAGATAACCCTCTTTCTCCAGAGCTTCAAGGTCTATAAAGTATGGATTTCCAGCGTGAACAGAAAAGCTCTGATATGGCGAATCACCATAGCTTGTAGGAGATATAGGAAGTATCTGCCAACATTTTTGGTGAGCCTTTTCAAGAAAATCCACAAAAGCATAAGCCTCCTTGCCAAGCTTGCCGATACCATAATCGTTAGGCAGAGAGGATATGTGCATTAAAATACCGGACTTACGCATAAAAATGCTCCTTTCATGTCAAAACCGCACCCATGTGAAAATTTCAGTGCAGTCACATATAATACATCATTATGATTATACTACTTTTCAGCCATTTTTGCAATAGAAAAACCGCCATATATTTCATTTTAGAAATAATTTCTCTAAACAGAAAAATCCCGAGGACGCAAACCCTCGGGATGATCTTTTATTCATGTGTTATCATCATAAGCACCGCAAAGTAGTGGAAAACACTTCCCGCAATGGTGAACAAATGCCATATTGAGTGAAAATATTTCTTGCTCTTTTTAACATAGAAAATAACGCCCACAGTGTAGAAAAGTCCGCCTATAAGAATAAACCACAAGGACAGAGGATAAACCTTTTCTATCATAGGCTTGACGGCGATTATAACTACCCAGCCCATTGCGATATAGCATACAACAGAAGGCTTGCGGAACTTTTCAAGGTCAATGGAGTTCAGCACAATGCCAAGAATAGCCGCACCCCAAACGATTCCGAAAAGAACCCAGCCAAACGCACCTCTCAAAGGCACAAGGGTGATAGGGGTGTAGGTGCCTGCGATGAGGAAGAAAATGGTGTTGTGATCCATTATCCTGAAAAACTTTTTGGCTTTTGGATTGGTGATAGCGTGATAAAGGGTTGACATGGTGTAAAGTATGATAAGAGAAGCTCCGAAAATAGCGGAGCTTACAACGCCCCAAGCGTTGGAGTAAATGGCAGCGAGAACGATAAGAACGGCAGTGCCGGCAATGGATAGCAGACCGCCTGCACCGTGTGAAACGGAGTTGAAGATCTCCTCGCCGAGGGTGTATCTTTTGGTTAGATCCTGAGATTGGATCTCAACAGGTTTTGACATAGTATCATTTCCTTTCCGATAGGACCGAGAATTTGCATATAAGTTTTATTACTATAGTATAGTAACATTTTTTTAGACACTTGTCAAGTTTAAATACAGGTGTAAAAAGTGAGGAGTGAGGAATTAGGAATTAGGAATGAGGAATGAGGAGTGAGGAATGATGAGTGAGGAGTGAGGAATGGGCAAAGCTGACCAGAGTTGTGCCCCAACACCGAGCGAAGCGAGCAAAAGGTCCAGGGGCACGCCCCTGGTCAGGG